>OBJG01000005.1_pt1 | contig 437504 bp, 350 predicted proteins | sample 1517941 | NCBI WGS metagenome assembly OBJG01 (sample SAMN04571712, study PRJEB22368) | human gut metagenome | biome: human gut; material: stool | host: Homo sapiens | place: Luxembourg | collected 2012-09-21
GCCTTTCGGACGCCGGCATCGGAATCGGTCGGGTGGCTTTTGCTGCTTTTCGCCATCGAAAAGCAGGTAAAAAAGAAAAAGTTTTCCGCAAGAAGACCGAAAATCGCAAAAGGTTTTCGAGAGAACTTTTGCTGCTTTTCGCTACTGAAAAGCAGTAAAAAAAAGAAGTGGCGAGGAGCAGATAACAGGTGAAAAGAGAAGATTACCCAACGAAAAAAGCCTGCCGGATTTTCCGGCAGGCTTTTCGTTGCGACGGGAATCGCTCCCGGTCGGTTTAGCAGTTCATCGCACCGCAGCAGTGGATAACCTGACCGCTGACATACGACGAGAGATCCGAGGCGAGGAACAGCGCCACCTTGGCCACGTCCTCGGGCGTGCCGCCGCGACGCAGCGGAATCTGCTTGTACCACTCCTCCTTGACCGAATCGGGCAGCTTGTCCGTCATGTCGGTGATGATGAAGCCCGGGGCGATGCAGTTGGCACGGATGCCGCGCGGACCCATCTCCTTGGCGATCGACTTGGCCAGACCGATCATGCCGGCCTTCGAGGCCGAGTAGTTGCACTGTCCGGCGTTGCCGCTCACGCCGACGACCGACGACATGTTGATGATCGAGCCGCTGCGCTGGCGTGCCATGATCGGCGTCACGGCGTGGATGAAATTGAAGGCCGACTTGAGGTTGACCGTCAGCACGGCATCCCACTGAGCCTCCGACATGCGCATCATCAGACCGTCCTTCGTGATGCCGGCGTTGTTGACCAGAATGTCGATGTGGCCGAAGTCCTTCATGATCTCGTCGATGACCTTGTGCGTCTCTTCAAAGTTCGCGGCGTTCGAGGCATAACCCTTGGCCTTGACACCGAGTGCGGCGATTTCGGCTTCGGTAGCCTTGCCGTTCTCGTCGATCACCAGGTCCGTGAAGGCAACGTCGGCACCTTCCGAGGCGAATTTCAGTGCGATGGCCTTGCCGATGCCGCGGGCGGCACCCGTAATGACAGCCACTTTTCCTTCGAGTAATTTCATAGTATGTCTGTTTTTTTGGTGTAAACGTCCGATTCTCCGGCACAAAGATAACGAAAATATTTTAATGTGAACCAAACCCCGCCCGCATTCTTTGGCTGCGCATGCCCGGCGGAGCGTTCCTCCGATGATGCTCCCTCGACGTGTGTCGTGCCGGCGGCGACGGAGGGCGTCGGCGGCACGCCCGGCACTTTTCGGCAGAAAAAGTAAAAGTTCGATAGATTTCCGACAAATTTGCTTATCTTTACAAACTGAAAAGGTAACGGATTTCAAAAACCCAAAGTAAAACATGAAAAGAGATTCCCAGATTTTCGATCTGATCGCCGCCGAGCGCAGCCGTCAGATGCGCGGCATCGAACTCATCGCTTCGGAGAACTTCGTCAGCGATCAGGTCATGGAGGCCATGGGCTCGGTCCTCACGAACAAGTATGCCGAGGGCTATCCCGCCGCCCGCTACTACGGCGGCTGCGAGGTTGTCGACAAGGTCGAGTCGCTGGCCATCGAGCGTCTCTGCCGCCTCTACGGCGCCGAGTATGCCAACGTGCAGCCCCACTCGGGCGCACAGGCCAACATGGCCGTCTTCTTCGCCGTGCTGCATCCCGGCGACACCTTCATGGGCCTCGACCTGGCACACGGCGGACACCTCTCGCACGGTTCGCCGGTGAACATGTCGGGCAAGTACTTCAAGGCCGTGGGCTACCGCCTCGACGAGGCGACCGGCCGCATCGACTACGACGCCATGGAGCGGCTGGCCGAGGAGTGCCGGCCGAAACTGATCGTCGGCGGCGCATCGGCCTATTCGCGCGAGTGGGACTACAAGCGCATGCGCGAGATCGCCGACAAGGTCGGGGCGCTGCTGCTCGTCGACATGGCCCACACGGCGGGTCTGATCGCTGCGGGGCTGCTGGAGAATCCCGTGAAGTATGCCCACATCGTCACCTCGACGACCCACAAGACCCTGCGCGGCCCGCGCGGCGGCATCATCCTCATGGGCAAGGACTTCGAGAACCCGTGGGGCCTCACCACGCCGAAGGGCGCCGTGAAGATGATGTCGCAGATTCTCAACTCGGCCGTCTTCCCCGGCATCCAGGGCGGACCGCTCGAGCACGTCATCGCCGCCAAGGCCGTTGCCTTCGGCGAGGCGCTCGAACCCTCCTACCGGGAGTACCAGATGCAGGTGCAGAAGAACGCCCGCGTCATGGCCGAGGCCTTCGTCAAGCGTGGCTACAAGATCGTCTCGGGCGGTACGGACAACCACCTGATGCTGGTCGACCTGCGCACGAAGTTCCCCGAGCTGACGGGCAAGCAGGCCGAGAAGAGCCTCGTGGCCGCCGACATCACGACGAACAAGAACATGGTACCGTTCGACAGCCGCTCGCCGTTCCAGACCTCGGGTCTGCGCTTCGGTACGCCGGCCATCACGACGCGCGGCCTGAAGGAGGACAAGATGGACTACATCGTCGAACTGATCGACCGCGTGCTGGAGAATCCCGACAGCGAGGAGAACATCGCTGCCGTGCGCCGCGACGTGAATGCCCTGATGGCCGACTATCCGCTCTTCGCCTGGTAACATGGAGCAGGTGCTCGATTTCCTGCGGCGGCTGCACGACAACAACGACCGCGAGTGGTTCGATGCGCACCGCGCCGAGTGGACGCGCGTGAAGGGGCGTTTCGCCGATTTCACGCAGCGGCTGATCGACGGCATCGCGTCGTTCGACAGCTCGGTGCGGGGGCTCCGGCCGCAGGACTGCACCTACCGCATTGCGCGCGACACGCGCTTCTCGGCCGACAAGACGCCCTACAAGAACTACATCAGCGCCTTCATCGCACCGCGCGGCAAGCAGTCCGGTTATGCGGGCTACTACCTGCATGTCGAGCCTTCGGGCGACGGACTGCTCGGCGGCAGCCAGCTGGGCGGCGGGGTGGTCTGCCTCGAACCGGTCGTGCTGCGCTCCGTGCGCGAGGAGATGCTCGACAACGGAGCCGAAGTGCTGCGAGCCGTTTCGGCGGCCCGCGGCTTCCGGCTCTGGGAGGGCAACAAGCTCAAGCGCGTGCCGACGGGCTTCCCTTCCGACAGCGAATATGCCGAGCTGCTGAAGCTCAAGGATTTCTACGTCGAGCGGCCGCTCGACGAAAAGGAGCTGCTGCGATCAGACGCCGTGGAGCGGCTGGTCGGGCAGTTCCGGCTCACGCAGCCCTTCGTGGCGATCCTGAACCGGGCGATCCGCTACGCCCACGAGGAGATGATGTGATCGGGGCCCGGTGCATGTCCGGATCGACCGCAGCACTTCGCGCCGACAGACAAACGGCAGGCTTTTCCGTATGGAAGGCCTGCCGTTTTTTTGCGTGTGCTGCTCCAACGTCGGATCAGCGGAGCCGGTTGGCAAGGAAGCTCCGGCGCGCGTAGAGGAAGTAGAAGATCACGCCCGCGGCATTGACCGCAAAGGCGAGCCAGAAGGCCGCCGCATAGCTGCCCAGGTGTTCGGCGACGCTGCCGCCGCCGATGATGCCGATGCCGACGCCGAGATCCCACGAGGTGAGGATCGTCGAGTTGGCCGTGCCGCGGCGTTCGTGCGGCGCGAGGTTGATGAACATCGTCTGCATGGCGGGATACATGTGTCCGTTGCCCAGACCGATCATCAGCGCCGCGGCGTAGTAGCCCCAGAGGTTCGGGACGGCCGAGAAGACGAGGTAGCCGCACAGCGACAGCACCATGCCCGCCGAGGCGTTCTGCACGATCTTGCCCTGCCGCAGCGACTTGCTGCCGATGAGCCGCGAGAGGATCAGTCCCACGGCCAGCAGCATGAAGAAGGTTCCCGATCCGGAGGTGACGTGCAGCACCTCCTGGCTGTAGATGGCGATGTAGGTCGAGATGACGCCGAACGAGAAGGCGAAGGCCGCGATGCAGAGCCCTTCGCTCCATCCCTTGAGCAGAACGAAGCGGTCGAGCGACAGCTTGCGGTCGCGCTGCACGGGCTGGCGGTCACGGCAATGGATTGTCGAGTCGATGGCCAGTCCGGCGAAGGCGATCAGGAGCGAGAGGGTGAAGAGCAGGTTGAAGTTGTGGATCGTGTGGTAGATGTAGAGTCCTGCCGAGGGGCCGATGGCCATGGCGATGTTGTTGCTCAACCCGTAGTAGCCGATGCCTTCCGACCGCCGCTCGGGATGGAGCACGTCGATGGCCATCGTGCTGCTTGCCACGGTCGTGGCGCCGAACGGTGCGCCGTGCAGCGTGCGGATGACGGCAAAGAAGAGCAGCGAGCCGGTGACGTAGTAGCCTGCGAAGAGCAGGGCGAAGCAGAAATAGCAGAGCAGCAGCACCTTCTTGCGGTTGAACGTGTCGACGACAAAGCCGCTGAAGGGGCGCACGCAGAGCGCCGTGAGCGTGTAGCCGCACAGCACGAAGCCGATCATCGCCTTGTTGGCCGCGAAGGTGTCGCGCAGGTAGAGCGGCAGCAGCGGCGCCAGCAGGTAGAAGGCGAAGAAGAGCATGAAGTTGGCGATCCACACCTTCAGGTAGTTGCTGTTCCACAGGGCCGGTTGTTTCGGTTGTCCGCACGTTTCGTTCATGATAGCCGAATTTTTAGGGGCCCTGGGGACAGGACCCGGATTCCGGGTACAAAAATAACGCTTTTGGGCTTATGTTGGCACGGCCGGCAGCCGGAAAGTTCCCCGAAGACCCGCAGACGGGGTTGCGGAGGGGGTCAGATGCCGCCGCCGTATTCAAAGGGCGATATGGTCGCCCGGCCCTGCACCACCCGCGAGTGGGGCGGCAGGTCGGTGGTCTGCCAGACGTTGCCGCCGATCACCGTGTCGTGTCCGATGCGCACCTGCCCCAGAATCGACGAGTTGGAGTAGACCACCACGTTGTCCTCGAGAATCGGGTGACGCGGCTCGCGCAGGATGTTCCCCGCCGCATCCATCTTGAACCGCTTTGCACCGAGGGTCACCCCCTGATAGAGCCGGACGTGGTTGCCGATGACGCAGGTCTCGCCGATCACCACGCCCGTGCCGTGGTCGATGCTGAAGAAGTCACCGATCTCGGCTCCGGGATGGATGTCGATTCCGGTTTCGGCGTGGGCCATCTCGGTGATCAGCCGCGGAAGGAGCGGCACGCCGAGTTGCAGCAGGGCGTGGGCAAGGCGGTAGTGGGTCATCGCCGTGAGGGCAGGATAGCAGAGGATCACCTCCTCGGGAGTTGTCGCGGCGGGGTCCCCGTCGAAGACGGCCTGAACGTCGGTGCCCAGACGGCGCCGCAGTTTGGGAATCCGGCCGAGGAGCTCCGCGGCGGTCTTCTCGCCCAGACGTCCGGCCTCGTCGCCGGTTGCGTCGTGGCAGGTGCGGTGGGCCAGGGCGATCTGGCGCGTCAGGATATCCGACAGTCCGGCCAGCAGCTCCTCGACGGGCCGCGGGTCGAAATATCCGGTGAAGACCGCCGAGCGGAAGAGCCCCACGGCCCGACGCAGGGCCGCCGGGTCGATGCCGGTCGGGGCGGTCGGAGGAATGTGGCGGTCCGGAGCGGCGAGGGCCGCGGCTACCTGCCGGAGCCGCTCGTCGGTGCGTGATGCAGTCATAGCGGAAGATCGGTCTTATAGGTGTCGAATGCGTAGAGCGGTGTCGAAAGGTAGCGCTCGCCGGTGTCCGCCAGCACGACGACGATCGTTTTGCCGCGGTTGCGGCGCTTCCGGGCCAGTTGCAGGGCGGCGTAGACCGCAGCCCCCGACGAAATGCCGGCCAGCAGCCCTTCGCGTGCGGCCAGCAGACGCGCCGTGCCGATGGCCTGCTCGTCGGTGACGGTCACCACCCGGTCGACCAGTGCGGTATCGAAGTTTTCGGGGATGAAGCCGGCGCCGATGCCCTGGATCTTGTGGGCACCGGGCTTACCGCCCGACAGCACGGGGGACGAGGCCGGTTCGACGGCCACCAGACCGATTTGCGGATTCAGTTCGCGCAGCCGGCGCCCGGTGCCGCAGAGCGTGCCGCCCGTGCCGACGCCGGCCACAAGCAGGCCGACCCGTCCGTCGGTGTCGCGCCAGATCTCGTCGCCCGTCGTGCGGTAGTGCCGTTCGGGGTTGGCCGGGTTGCTGAACTGCTCAAGGATCACGGCTCCGGGAATCTCCCGGCGCAGGGCCTCGGCCCTTGCAATGGCCCCCTTCATCCCCTCGTCTCCGGGCGTGAGGACCACCCTGGCTCCGTAGGCGGCCACCAGGCGGCGCCGCTCGATGCTCATCGTTTCGGGCATGGTCAGGATCAGCCGATAGCCCTTCAGGGCGCTGACCAGCGCCAGCCCCACGCCGATATTTCCGCTCGTGGGTTCGATGATCGTACCGCCGGGGCGGAGCGTGCCGCAGGCTTCGGCTTGCTCGACCATGGCCAGGGCAATCCGGTCCTTGACGCTTCCGGCCGGATTGAACGATTCGACTTTGGCCACGATACGGGCCTCGGCCCCGGCTTCGCGGCCGAGGCGGCTGAGCTCCACCATCGGGGTGTTGCCGATGAGGCGGAGCACGGAATCTGCAATTTTTTCCATTGTCTGAATTCGGTTTCGGGACAAGCAAAACGGGGCAGCAGAAAACCTGCTGCCCCGTTTGCATATCGGGTTCGATAAAGTATGTCTGTCAGATGTTGCGTTGTCGGGAATGGATTCCCATCCGGACGGCAGGCACGACGAGGCGGCAACGACAACACTTTGTTGCACAACAACACATCGTATGGTTCATGGCCGTCATCGGTATGTTCGATCGGGGGACAAATATAACGTATTGTCGGGAAAAATACAAATCCGGGAGGCCGTTTGTGCGGGACATTCCGCACACGGCCCGGCGACGAGTCACTCCTTCGGCCGGTAGGCGTTCCACGAGCTGATCTCCGCAATCGGCTTGCGCACCTTCTCGCGCGTCGCGGCGGCCGGATAGCCCACGGTGACGAGCAGCGGAATCCGTCTGCCGCGCGGCACGCCGAGCAGCCGGGCCGCCTGCGGTTCGTCGAACCAGCCGAGGATGCAGGTGCCGAGTCCCAGCTCGGCCGCCTGGAGACAGAAGTGTTCGACGGCGATGCCCACGTCGAGCAGGCTGTAGTCCTTGCGCTTGAGCATGCTGCCGATGCGGGCCGTAATGTTCATCTTTTCGAGCACCACGGCGACGATGACCGGCGCCTCGGCGGCAAAGCGGTTCATGCCGAGCCCCTCGGCTGCCCGGGCCAGTCGGGCCCTGAGCTGCGGATCGTCCACCGCGACGAAGTGCCACGGCTGCGAGTTGCAGGCCGACGGGGCGAGGCGCGCCGCCTCGATGCAGCGCATGACCAGCTCGCGCGGCACGGCCCGCTCCTCATAGCGGCGGTCGCTCTGGCGTTTGCGTACAAGTTCTGAAAAGTCCATGTCAGTAGATTGTTTCGGAGATCAGGGCGGCGATCCGCTCCAGCCAGCAGCGGTCCGTCTCGTCGAAGGCGGCGGGGCGGTCGCTGTCGATGTCGAGCACGCCGCGCACCGTGCGGTCCGATCCCGTCGAGAAGAGCGGCACGACGATCTCGGAGCGCGAGAGCGAGCTGCAGGCGATGTGCCCGGGGAACTGCTCGACGTCCGCCACGACGATGCTTCGCCCCTCGGCGAAGGCCGTGCCGCAGACGCCGCGTCCCTTGCGGATGCGGTAGCAGGCGACCGTTCCCTGGAACGGCCCGAGGCGGAGCTCCTCGCCCTCCGCGCGGTAGAACCCGACCCAGAAGAAGCCGAAGGCCTCGCGCAGGGCGGCAGCCGTGTTGGCCAGCACGGCCACCTCGTCGTCGATGCCCTCGATGAGCGCCGCAAGGCGCGGCAGGAACGCCTCGTAGCGCGCCTGCTTCGCAAGTTCGGGCGAAAGGTCGAAACTTTGTTCCATGTCCACGTGTCGTTTGTCCGGCGTAAAGATAACCATTTATTCCGGATTGTTCGCATCCCGGCCGTGCTGCGCTCCTTTTCGTCCGCCGCACCGGAGACGGAAAAGGGCAGGGACCGACCCTGCGATCCCTGCCCGATAGCGTTGCGCCTTGCCGGAGCGCCTATTCGACGGTCACCGACTTGGCGAGGTTGCGCGGCTGGTCGACGTTGCGGCCCTTGTAGACGGCGATGTAGTAGGCCAGCAGCTGCAGCGGCACCGACACGACGATCGGCATGAGGCACTCGGTGATGACCGGCACCTCGATGCAGTAGTCGGCCGAGCGGCGCACCTGCTCGTCGTCGCGCGCCATCACGGCAACGATCTTGCCGCCGCGTGCCTTGATCTCCTCGATGTTGCTCGCCGTCTTCTCGTAGGTGTGGTCCGGCGTGGCGATTGCGACGGTCGGCATCTCGGCGTCGATCAGCGCGATGGGGCCGTGCTTCATCTCGGCGGCGGGGTAGCCCTCGGCGTGGATGTAGGAGATCTCCTTGAGCTTGAGCGCCCCTTCGAGCGCCGTGGGGTAGTTGTAGCCGCGGCCCAGGTAGATGAAGTTGTGGGCGTAGGTGAAGATCTTAGCCAGGTCCTTGATCTGGTCGCCGACCTTGAGCACCTCCTCGAGCGTCGCGGGCAGGTCGAGCAGCGCCTGCGCCACCTCGTGGTAGTAGGCGTCCGTCACGGTGCCCTTCTCGCGGCCGATGGCCAGCGCCAGCATCGCCATGACGGTCACCTGGCCCGTGAAGGCCTTGGTCGAGGCCACGCCGATCTCCGGACCCACGTGGATGTAGGCGCCCGAGTCGGTGGCGCGGGCAATCGACGAGCCGACGACGTTGCAGATGCCGAAGACGAAGGCTCCGGCCTTGCGGGCCAGCTCGACGGCGGCCAGCGTGTCGGCCGTCTCGCCCGACTGCGACACGGCGATGACGATGTCGTCCGCGTGGATGATCGGGTTGCGGTAGCGGAACTCCGAGGCGTACTCCACCTCGACGGGTATGCGGCAGATGTTCTCGATGAGGTGCTCGCCGATGAGCGAGGCGTGCCACGACGTGCCGCACGCCACGAAGATGATGCGGCGCGCCGCGAGGAATCTGTCGCGGTGGTCGATCACGCCCGAGAGCTTCACCTCGCACGTGTCGGGGTTGATGCGCCCGCGGATGCAGTCGACGATCGTGCGCGGCTGCTCGTAGATCTCCTTGAGCATGAAGTGGGGATAGCCGCCCTTTTCGAGCTGCGAGATCGAGAGCTGGAGCTTCTTGATGTCGATGCGGCTCTCGTGGTTGTCGAGCGTCACGACCTTGAGGGGCTGGTGGCGGTTGATGACGGCGATCTCTCCGTCGTTGATGTAGACGAAATCCTGCGTGTATTCGATGATCGACGCGGCGTCCGACGAGAGGAAATACTCGCCCTGGCCGATGCCGACAACCATCGGGCTGCTCTGACGTGCGGCGATGATCTCGTCGCGGTTGCCCTTCTCGATGACGGCGATGGCATAGGCGCCGACCACCTGCTTGAGGGCCTGCTGCACGGCTTCGAGCAGCGTGCAGCCGTTCGTCGTGCGGACATATTCAATCAGGTTGACCAGCACCTCCGAGTCGGTGCTGCTGCGGAACGTGTAGCCGTTGGCCGTCAGGGCATCCTTCAGCACGCGGAAGTTCTCGATGATGCCGTTGTGGATCAGGGCGATGTTCTCCGATTCGGAGTAGTGGGGGTGTGCATTGGCATCGTTCGGCACGCCGTGCGTGGCCCAGCGCGTGTGGGCGATGCCGATCGTGCCGTCGAGGTCCTTGCCCGCGAGGAAATGCTCCAGGTCGGAGACCTTGCCCTTGCACTTGTAGACGTTCAGCGCGCCGTCGCGGTTCACCAGGGCGACGCCGGCGCTGTCGTATCCCCGGTATTCGAGGCGGTGAAGCCCCTTGATCAGAATGGGGCAAGCCTCCCGCTCACCCACGTATCCTACTATTCCACACATTTTTTTGCGATTTTGACTGCCAAAATACGAAAAAAATTTAGAAACTACATAAAAGTAAGGGCGGAAATTGCTTTCCGCCCTGTTAAAAAATCGTTACAACTCGTTTATCTCGCTGTGTGACAGCACATCAACGGACATATTGCAGCATCTCGCCGATCAGCGTTTCGTTGCCCGCGACGATCGAAACGCCGCGGTCTTCGCGCAGGCTGCGCACCGCACCGCCCGCCTCGCGGACGATCAGCTCCCCGGCGCAGACGTCCCACACGTGCAGCGCCAGCTCCCAGTAGCCGTCCAGAAAACCCGCCGCCACGCAGCAGAGGTCGTAGGCCGCGGAGCCGTAGCGGCGGATGCCGCGCGTGCGGGGCAGGATGCGGGCGAGGTTGTCGGCGTTGTTGTCCGGGTTGGTCACCTTGTCGTAGGGAAATCCCGTGGCGAGGACCGCCTCTTCGAGCACCCGTTTCTCCGCCACGCGGATCGGATGCTGCGCCCCCTCCATGCGGCCCGCGCGGGCGCCGCCGCCGAGCGTGGCGGTATACAGCTCGTCGAGATAGGGCGCATAGACCACTCCGACGACCGTCTCGCCGCGGTGTTGCAGGGCGATCGAGACCGTAAAGACGGGCAGCCCCTGGCTGTAGTTGGTCGTGCCGTCGAGCGGGTCGACGACCCACAGCCATTCGCCGTGGGCATCGCCGCGCGTGCCGCCCTCCTCGCCCAGCACGGCGTGGTCGGGGAAACGCTCCGCGATCATGCGGGCGATGAGCGCCTCGCTCTCGCGGTCGGCGCGCGTCACCACATCACTGACGTTCGACTTGGTGCGGATCGCCAGGTCGCCGCCGCGGAAGTAGGTCAGATGGATCTTCCCCGCTTCGCGCGCCATGCGCACGGCCGGTTCCAGATAAGCCTCGTACATCCCCTCTTATTTGCTCTCGGCGAAATACTTGTAGAACCACGGAATGGTCTCCACGCCGCGGTAGAACTGCTCGAGCCCGAAGCTCTCGTTCGGCGAGTGGATCGCATCCTCGGCCAGTCCGAAGCCGATCAGCAGCGACTTGATGCCGAGGATCGACTCGAAACCGCTGATGATCGGAATCGACCCGCCCGAATAGAAGGGCAGCGGCTTCTTGCCGAAGGTCCTGGCCACGGCCTTCTCGGCCGCCTTGTAGGCGGGCATGTCGGTCGGGGCGACGTAGGGCATGCCGCCGTGCAGGGCACGGACCTTCACCTTCACGCTGCGCGGCGCTATGGCGCGGAAGTGGCGCTCGAAGAGCTTGGAAATCTTGCGGTAGTCCTGATTGGGCACCAGGCGCATCGAAATCTTCGCCGAGGCCTTCGACGGAATCACCGTCTTGGTTCCCTCGCCGATGTAGCCGCCCCAGATGCCGTTGACGTCGAGCGAGGGGCGGATGCCCGTGCGCTCGATGGTCGTGTAGCCCGCCTCGCCCTCGACGTCGCCGATCGCGAGCGAACGCTTGTAGGCCGCCAGGCTGAACGGCGCGCGGTTGAAGGCCCGGCGCTCGGCCGCGGTCAGCTCGCGCACGTCGTCGTAGAAGCCCGGGATGGTGACGTGTCCGTTTTCGTCGATCAGACTTGCCACCAGACGCGCCAGCACGTTGGCCGGATTGGCCACCGCACCGCCGAACAACCCCGAGTGGAGGTCCTTGTCGGGCCCCGTCACCTCGACCTCCATGTAGGCCAGGCCGCGCAGCCCGCAGGTGATCGAGGGGGTCTGCATCGAGATCATCGAGGTGTCCGAGACGAGGATGATGTCGGCCTTGAGCAGCCGTTTGTTGCGGCGGCAGAAGTCGTAGAGGCTCTGCGAGCCGATCTCCTCCTCGCCCTCGAGCATGAATTTCACGTTGCAGGGCAGCGTGCCCGTCGCACACATCGCCTCGAAGGCCTTGGCGTGCATCCAGAGCTGGCCCTTGTCGTCGTCGGCGCCGCGCCCCCAGATGCGGCCGTCGATAACGACCGGCTCGAAGGGCTCCGTGCGCCACTCCTCGCGCGGGTCGACGGGCATGACGTCGTAGTGTCCGTAGACGAGCACGGTCTTCGCCTTCGGCGAGACGATCTTCTCGGCATAGACCACCGGATTGCCCTCCGTGGGCATCACCTCGGCCCGGTCGGCCCCGGCCTTGACGAGCGCCGCGGCCAGATGCTCGGCGCAGCGCTGCATGTCGGGCTTGTGCTCGCTCTGGGCGCTGATCGACGGGATACGCAGCAGATCGAACAACTCGTTGACGAAGCGCTCCCTGTTCGCTTCGATGTAACTCTTTACCTGATCCATTTTTCTCTCTGTTGGGCGGCGGCGCGCTCCGGGACAGCCGGTTTGCCGCACCGTCCCGGCCTCCGCCGCAGGTTCACGTACCGCTTTACTCGATATGGCAGATCTGCTTGATCTCCGCAATGAAACGCTGTGCCAGCGCTTCGGCTTCAGCCATCGACTTGGCCTCGGTATAGACGCGGATGATCGGCTCGGTGTTCGACTTGCGCAGGTGCACCCAGTTCTCCGGGAAGTCGATCTTTACGCCGTCCGTATCGTTCACCTGCTCATTGCTGTAACGCTCCTTGATCTCACGCAGCACTTTATCCACGTCGATCGCCGGCGTGAGCTGGATCTTGTTCTTCGAGGCGAAGTAGGCGGGGTAGGTGGCGCGCAGCTGCGTCATCGTCAGGCCCCGCTTGGCCAGATAGGTCAGGAAGAGCGCCGTACCGACCAGTGCGTCACGGCCGTAGTGCAGCTCGGGGTAGATCACGCCGCCGTTGCCCTCGCCGCCGATGATGGCGCCGACCTCCTTCATCTTCGTCGTGACGTTCACCTCACCGACGGCCGAAGCGTAGTACTTGCCGCCGTGGCGCTCCGTTACGTCACGCAGCGCACGCGACGAGGAGAGGTTCGAGACCGTATTGCCGCACTGCGTCGAGAGGATGTAGTCGGCCACGGCCACGAGCGTGTACTCCTCGACAAACATCGAACCGTCCTCCGAAACGAAGGCCAGACGGTCGACGTCGGGATCGACAACGATACCCAGGTCGGCCTTCTCGCGCACGATGACCTGCGAAATCTCCGTCAGGTGCTCGGGCAGCGGCTCGGGGTTGTGGGCGAACTCGCCCGTAGGCTCGCAGTTGAGCTCGACGACCTCGCAGCCCAGTGCGCGCAGCAGCTTCGGCATGACGATGCCGCCCACGGAGTTCACGGCGTCGACGACGACCTTGAAGTGGCGTCTGCGCACGGCCTCGACATCGACGAGCCGCAGCCCCAGCACGAGGCGGATGTGCTCGTCGTTGAAATCCTCGCGCGAGAGCACGTGGCCGATGCCGTCGATGGCGGGGTAGTCGTAGTCATTCTCCTCGGCCATGGCCAGCACGCGCTTGCCCTCGGCGTCGGAGAGGAATTCGCCGCTGGCGTTGAGCAGCTTCAGGGCGTTCCACTGGCGGGGGTTGTGCGAGGCGGTGATGATGATGCCGCCGTCGGCCTCCTTCGTGATGACGGCCATCTCGGTGCCGGGCGTGGTGCAGAGCCCGACGTTGATGACGTCGGCACCGCAGGCCAGCAGGGTGCCCTCCACCAGATTCGAGACCATCTCGCCCGAAATGCGGGCGTCGCGGCCGATGACGATCACAAGTTTCTTGCCGGGGTTGCGCTCGGCGATCAGGCGCACGTAGGCCGTCGTGAACTTCACGACGTCGATCGGTGTCAGGTTCTCGCCGACGGGGCCTCCGATGGTTCCGCGGATGCCCGAAATGGATTTGATGAGTGTCATGTTTCGCTTGTTTTAATTGGATACTTATGTTAAAGAAAATTTTTGCCGATGTTTTGATATTCGAGGTAAATATATTACTTTTATGCCAATTATGGAAATTAAAACGAGAGATTTATGAGAACTATTCCCGCTTCCGAATTGATTATCAACGACGACGGTTCGATCTTCCACCTGCACCTGCTTCCCGAGCAGCTTGCCGACACGGTGATCCTGGTCGGCGACCCCGGACGTGTGGCCCTCGTGGCCGAGCATTTCGACTCGCAGGAGTGCCACGTCTCGAACCGCGAATTCAATACCGTGACGGGTACCTATAAGGGAAAACGCATGACGGTCCTCTCGACGGGCATCGGCATCGGCAACATCGACATCAGCGTCACGGAGCTCGACGCACTGGCCAACGTGGACTTCGCCACGCGGCAGGAGAAGGCCGTCAAGCGGCAGCTGACACTCGTGCGGCTCGGCACCTCGGGCGCCATCCAGCCCGACATCCGCGTGGGCGAGATGGTCTTCTCGCGCACGTCGGTGGGCTTCGACGGCCTGCTCAACTACTACAAGGGGCGCAACGATGTCTGCGACCTCGAGATCGAAAAGGCCTTCATGGCCCATACGGGCTGGAACGAGCTGCTGCCGAAACCCTACTTCATCGACGCCGACCGCACGCTCTTCGAGCACTTCCGCGACGTCACGCGCGAGGGTATCACCGTCGCCGCACCGGGCTTCTACGCACCGCAGGGCCGCTGGGTGCGCCTCGAACCGCAGGACGTGCACCTGAACGAGAAGATCGAGTCGTTCGACTACCACGGACGCCGCATCACCAACTTCGAGATGGAAGGTTCGGCGCTGGCCGGCCTGGCCGCCCTGATGGGACACCGCGCCGCCACGATCTGCACGATCATCGCGCAGCGCATCGCACTGGACGCCTGCACCGACTACAAACCCTTCGTGCGGCGGATGATCTCCACGGCGCTCGACAAGCTCGCCGAGCTCGAATAGTCCCGCACGAAACCGCAACCGACATATTAAAAAAGATTCAACAAACCGATATACACCATGAAATTCACCGTATCCAGTTCGGCTCTGTTGTCGCTTCTGGCAACGACCGGCAAGGTAATCAGCAATAAGAACACGCTGCCCATTCTCGACTACTTCCTCATGGAGCTCAACGGCGACGAGCTGAAGGTCACCACCTCGGACCTCGAAACCACGCTCGTGGGGTCGATCACCGTCGACAGCGTCGAGAGCGAGGGCACGATCGCCGCCCCGGCCAAGCTGATGCTCGACTCGCTGAAGGAGTTTCCCGAGCTGCCGCTGACGATCGACGTCAACGGCGCCAGCTGGGAGATCAAGATCAGCTGGAAGAGCGGCTCGCTCTCGATTCCGGGCGCCAGTGCCGTGAGCTATCCGGCCGTCCCGCAGCTCAACGCCGAGCGCAAGGAGCTGCGTCTGGATGTCGACACGCTCGTCAACGGCATCAACAAGACGATCTTCGCCACGGCCGACGACGAGCTGCGTCCCGTGATGAACGGCATCTACATCAACCTGCAGCCCTCCTCGCTCACCTTCGTCGGCACGGACGCCCACAAGCTGGTCAAGTACGAGTCGGAGTGCGAAAACGAGGTGAGCGCCTCGTTCATCCTGCCGAAGAAGCCTGCCAACCTGCTCAAGTCGGTGCTGCTCAAGGAGGAGGACGCCATCGACGTGAGCTTCGACTCGAAGAACGCCATGTTCCGCCTGAAGAGCCACACGCTCGTCTGCCGTCTGATCGAGGGCAACTACCCGAACTACAATGCCGTCATCCCGGCCAACAACCCCAACAAGGTGCTCGTCGACCGCATCGAGCTGGTCAACGGCATCAAGCGTGTGGCCGTCTGCTCGAACCCCACGACGAACCTCATCCGCATGGACATCGCCGACAACCGCATCACGCTCACGGCCCAGGACATCGACTTCTCGGTGTCGGCCAACGAGACGATCTCGTGCAGCTACGACGGACAGCCCCTTTCGATCGGCTTCAAGTCGACGTTCCTGGTCGAGATCCTCTCGAACATGGAGACCCCGACGGTGGTGATCGAACTGGCCGACTCGACGCGCGCCGGCGTCTTCAAGCCGGTCTATGACGACAAGCAGACCAGCTCGACGCTCATGCTGCTCATGCCGATGATGATAAACGCCTAACGACACCCGAAATGAAGTTGAACCTCAAGCGCCCGATCATCTTCTTCGACCTCGAGACGACCGGCGTGGATACGGCACGCGACCGCATCGTCGAGATTTCGATGGTCAAGGTGATGCCCGACGGCGAGGAGATCCGCAAGACGCGGCGGCTCAACCCCGGGATGCACATTCCCGCCGAGGCGACGGCCGTTCACGGCATCACCGACGAGGATGTGAAGGATTGCCCGACCTTTGCGCAGGTCGCCAAGTCGCTCGAACAGTTCATCCGCGGCTGCGACTTCGGCGGTTTCAATTCCAACCGCTTCGACCTGCCGGTGCTCGTCGAGGAGTTCCTGCGTGCCGGGGTGGACGTGGACTTCAAGCGCCGCAAGTTCATCGACGTGCAGAACATCTTTCACAAGAAGGAGCAGCGCACGCTCGTGGCGGCCTACAAGTTCTACTGCGACAAGGAGCTCGACGACGCCCACTCGGCCGAGGCCGACACGCTGGCCACTTACGAGGTGCTGCAGGCGCAGCTGGACCGCTATCCCGACCTGCGGAACGACGTCGACGCGCTGGCCGAATACTCCGCGCGCGGCGAGTGCGCCGACTATGCCGGGCGCATCCTCTACAACGAGCGGGGCGAGGAGGTCTTCGGGTTCGGCAAGTACAAGGGACGTTCGGTGGCGGAGATTTTCCGCATCGAACCGAGCTACTACGCCTGGATGATGAACGGCGACTTCCCGCTCTACACGAAGAAGGTGATTACGGAGATCCGCATGCGCGACAAAACGACGAAATGACGATGAAGCGACTCTGCCTGACCACCCTGCTCGCCCTCTGGTGCCTCTGCGCCCCGGCGGCGGAGAAGTCCCCGACGATCGTCTACATCAACGGGGCGAAATACTATGTCCACACCGTGCAGCCGGGTGAGACGCTCTATGCGCTGTCGAAGAGCTACAACGTGAGCGAAAAGGTCATCCTGAAGAACAACCCCTCGGCGGCCGACGGACTGAAGGCCTCGGCCGTCCTCAAGATTCCCTTCGTGGCGCGCGTCTCCGAACAGCTGCCCGACCGCAAGCTGCGCCGGACCTTCGACTTCCATACGGTGGAGAAGGGCGAGACGCTCTACGCCATTTCGCGGCGGTACGAAATCCCGATCCAGACGATCATCGAGGACAATCCGACACTCGACCCGATCCACCTGCGGTTGGGCGAGCGCATCCTGATCCGCAGGAAGCAGATCGGATCGGAGGACGAGGCCGGCACACAGCAGCAGTGGGAGGCCTACCGCAATTCGCTCAACAGCGTGGCCGAGGCGGGCACGTCGTACCATATCGTCCACCCGGGCGAGACCTTCTATTCGCTTTCGCGCCGCTTCGGCATCACCGAGGAGGAGCTGGGACGGCTCAACGGCGGGCTGAAAGCTGCCGATCTGAAGGCCGGAGCCATGATCAAGGTGCCGGGCGAGGCGTCGCCCGAGCCTGCCGCCGACCTGGCCGATACGCTGTCGTTGCCGGCGGACGCCGGACGGTTCATCGACGAGCGGGTCGAGGAGATCAACTTCCGGGCGCTGCGTTCCGACCAGCCGCTCGACGTTGCGCTGCTGCTGCCGCTGGCCGTCAACGGCCAGCCCAACGCCAACTACCTGGAGTTCTATCAGGGATTCCTGCTGGGACTCGACAGCGTGAAGGCCCGCGGCTATTCGGTCAACCTGCATCTTTACAATACGGCGCGCGATACGGCGCGCATCCGCACGATCGTCGGATCGGAGGAGTTCGCCGCGACCGACCTGATCGTCGGCCCGGTCTACGAAGAGGGGCTCTATCCCGTGATCCGCTTTGCCGAGCAGAGGCACGTTCCCGTTGTCTCGCCGCTGGCCCACATCACGCGCATGAACAGCGACGTGCTCTTCCAGCTGGCTCCCGATCCGGCGCACAAGTACGACAAGGTGGCCGACCTGCTGCACGGCGGGCGGCGCGTGACGCTGATCTATACGGGCAGCACCGACCGGGAGTTCGAGCGCGAAATCCTGACGCAGCTGGGCGACACGCCCCGGACACGCCACACCTATCAGTACGAGCACCCGTCGAACGCCCGCGAAAACAGCCCGAGCGACCTGACGCCGCTGCTCGAAAACGACGACGACAACCTCTTCATCATCCTGTCCGACAACGAGGTCGAGGTCGACCGCATCCTTGCGGCCCTTGCCTCGGCCGACACGAACCTCACGAGCCGCGGCCGCACGCCGCCCCGCTTCGTCGTGCTGGGCAACGCCCGCTGGAACCGTTTCAACAACCTCGACCGGGCGATGTTCTTCAAGGACCGGCTGGTCTTCATCTCGACCTACCACGCCAAGCGCGACGCCGAGGTCGTCGCGCAGTTCGACCGCGACTACATCCGGGCCTTCGGGGCGCTGCCGACGCTCTACTCCTACCGGGGTTACGACGCCGCCGTGATCTTCTGCCCGGCGATGTACAATGACATCGAGTACGACATGGAGGACCGGCGCTACACGCCGCTGCAGAGCACCTACCGTTTCCGGCAGGGCGAGGGCAGCCACAACCACGTCAACCAGGAGTGGATGCGCGTGAACTACAACAAGGACTTTACGATAACGATCGAATAAGATATCGGCTTATGGGAGCTTTGACCAACGGAATCCCCGAAAAGACCATCGAACGGTTGAGCGAGTACCGCCGCACGCTGCTCGCCAGCCACAAGCAGGGCATCACGCACATCTTCTCGCACGTGCTGGCCGGCATTCACGGCATCACGGCCGTGCAGGTGCGGCGCGACCTGATGCTCATCGGCTTTTCGAGCGACACGAAGAAGGGTTACGACGTGCAGGTGCTCATCGAGTACATCAGCAAGATTCTCGACAGCCCCACGCCGATGAACATCGCCGTCCTGGGTATGGGACACCTCGGACAGGCAATCACCAAATATTTCAACGGCAAGGGGCTGAAGCTGAAGATTACGGCCTCGTTCGACGTCGACCCCGAGAAGGTCGGCAAGATCATCGACGGCATCCCGTGCTACCACATGGACACCTTCGAGGAGGTTGTCGAGGACAAGGACATCAGCATCGTTGTCGTCTCGTCGCCGACGAAGGTGGCGCCGCAGCTCGTCCTGCCGATCATCAATGCCGGCATCAAGGGGGTGCTGAACTTCACCTCCACGCCGCTCAACTTCCCGCAGGGCATCGTCGTCGAGAACTACGACATCACGACGCTGCTCGAAAAGGTCGCCTACTTTGTCAAGGAGAACGAGGAGAACTCCAGCAACGCTTGAGGCGACATAACGCAATAAATTTGGAATGAGGGTTTTCCACGGATTCAACTCCCTGCCGCAATTCACCCGTCCGGTGGTTACCGTCGGCTCCTACGACGGCGTGCATCTCGGCCATCGGGCCCTGATCGACCGGCTCGTTGCAGAGGCCCGGACCTCCGGCGGCGAGAGCATCGTACTGACCTTCGAGCCCCATCCGCGCATCACGCTGGGGCGCGCCGAAGGGTTGCTGCTCCTGACGACGCTCGACGAGAAGGTCCGGCTGCTGGAGACGCTGGGCGTCGACAACGTGATCGTCATCCCCTTCGACCGGACGTTCAGCGCCCTGTCGGGCGAGGAGTTCGTCCGCGAATACCTGCTGCGCCGCCTCGGCGCCCGGACGCTGGTCGTGGGCTACGACCACCGCTTCGGGCACGACCGCATCGGCAGCGACGCCATAGCCGGACTTGGCCTGCGCGTCGTCCGGGTCGACGAGTGCGAGGTCGGCGGCGAGCATGTCAGCTCGACGGTCATCCGCCGGCTGATTGCCGAAGGCCGGATAGCCGAGGCCGAGCGGCTGCTCGGGCATCCGGTAAGCGAGAGCGTCTGCCGAAGCTGCACCCCGGAGAAGCACGTAAGGTAAGCCGGGTGGCAGCGGCCGCCGTGTGACGGGTCCGGGCGTAAGGCGGAATTTCCGTCTTCAGGAAAAAGAAGCACACAAAACAGTTACAAGATGATAAGCCACGATTGCAAAATCCGCGTGTGGTACAAGCACACCGATCAGATGGGCATCTGCCACCACTCGAACTACATCTGCTACTACGAAGCGGCCCGCAGCGAGATGCTGCGCGCTCTGGGCATGTCCTTCGCCGAGGTGGAGAAGCGGGGGATCATGATGCCGATCCTCGAGGTGCAGTCGAAGTACCGCAAGCCGGCCTACTACGACGAACTGCTCACCGTGCGGATTATCCTCCGGGAGCTGCCCACGACGCGCATCAACTTCTTCTACGAAATCTACAACGAGCAGGGACAGCTCATCAACACCGGCATGACGCAGCTGGGCTTCATCCACAGCGATACGCGCCGTCCGTGCCGCTGTCCGGAGTGGTACCTCGACCTGATCCGTGCCCACTGGACCGAGGAGTAGCGCCGTATCCGGCCATTGCCGGTACCGGCTTCGCGTTGACGAAAGAAAATGGTTATAGGACAGCCCCGGGGACGATCTCCCGGGGCTGTCTGTATGATGCCCCATGATGCCGATGTTGCATTATTTTCCCGTTTGTGGAGCATTTTGTTGACAAATACCGGTTTGTCACAAAATTCCCTGTTTCAGCAACGGATTTGCAGAAAACATGCCGGTGTGCAATTTCAAATACCAGTATATGGCGGAAGATCATTAACAATAAGATTTGGCAAAACCCCTGTCGGATGGTGTCCAAAAAAGCAGTGTGACGTAGTTTGTGAAAAATTCCGTATATTTGACTATTAACCATCTTATAAAAACAATCTATGAGAACATTTGGACACACATTCCGTATCTGCGCCGTGATTCTGTTGCTGACGGCGCTTCCGTTGTTTATGAGCTCCTGCACCGAGAAGGAGGACGGAGACAACGGCTCGAAAAAGGTAGCCGTGTTGGGCGTCCGCGTGGACCCCGAGAGCGTTGTCTGCGCCCCGGGCGATGTCGTGCCGGTGAAGGTGACGGTCCTGCCGGAAAACGCGACGGACAGGAGCTACACCTGGAGTACCGGCGACGGGATGGTTGCCGTTGTCGAGGAGGGGAACATCCGTGCCATAGCCGCCGGAACGACGCTGCTGACCGTCACGACAACCGACGGCGGATATACCGCCACGTGCGAGGTTACGGTTACCGAATCCTCGACGGGCGGCGACGAGGAGACTGTCCTGATGACACGGGCCGGCGGGTACTACTTCGGCGATCAGTGGGGAACGGGGTATGACAACGACTATGTCTACTTCCTCTCGGGCAATGTAGTACAAGACAATGTAAGCCTTTCTGGTGATGGCATGGCATTGTGGCTTGATCTGAATCTTCCACCAACCGGAGCCACAACTGTACCCGAAGGAACTTACATACCGCTGCTTGAAGACGATCAGGATCAGAGTTTCACCTGGTCTACCGGCATTGACATGGGTGATTGGGGAATCATTGGCACATTTGTTTACATCTGCGAGAGCGGCGGAACGCCGACCTACCTTATGGCCGAGGAGGGGACCGTCGACATTTCGCGCTCCGGATCGGAATATGCGGTGACGGCCGACCTGACGGCCGGGGGCCGCCGCTTCAGCTTCACCTACACGGGACCCATTCCGCTCGAGGACGGCCGCAACCTCGGCGGCGGGGACGACTACACGACGGTTGAGCTCGACGGGGTCTTCACGCACGGCGAGATGGACTACTACGGTCAGGCCTACGGCGACACCGGCACGGACTATGCCAACTGGACGATCTACCTGGCCGAGGATACGTTCGACTTCAACACGTTCGACGGCACGGGCCACATGCTGCAACTCGAGGTCAACACGGCATCGTCGGCCACGCGGGAGATCACGCCCGGCACCTACGAGATATTCGACGTCATCGAGGAGGCGTCGTTCGTGCCCTACACGGCCGTGCCGGGATTCACGCAGAACGGCTACTGCCTGGGTACGTGGTACATCCTGGACATGACTCCCTACTACGGAGCCACCGTGGGGACGGCCGTCATCGGCCGCGAGGGGGACAACTACACCATCGACTTCGAGTTCCGGGACGACACCTACAAAGGCATCTTCCGGGGATCGTACACCGGGCCGCTCGCCTTTTACGACGGCACGGCCTACGGCAGCGGCGCCGCGTCCCTGCAACAGGCCGGCACGGGGGCCCGCCTGCTGAAAAGCACCGGTCCCCGCACGCTGCCGGCATCGAAGCGCCCGTTGATGCGCCGGTAGGAGCCCCGGCCGGCAGAACCGGCAGAAGGCACAAAAAAAGGAGCGGACCTCAAACATGAGGTCCGCTCCCTTTTTGAAGCGTCCGGCAGCGGGATGCCCGCCGCCTCCGCGGCTATTTCTCGATCAGCGAGATCGAACGCTGGATGAAATCCGTCAGGTTCTTGCCCTTGAGCATGCCGTTGGTCAGCAGGGCCAGGTCGATGATCTGCTTGACGAGCTTGTTCTCGCCGCCGATCTCGCGCAGCCGCTCGTTGCGCTCGTCGCGCAGCGTGACGACCTTCTTCGACAGCTCCTCGCGCGTGGATTTCTCCTCGGCCGAGAGCTCCTCCTCCTTCTTGCCCTTGATGACCTCGTCGAAGCGCTTCTCCTCGGCAACGGCCGCATCGATCTTCTTGGTAATCGACTTCAGCTTGTCGCCGTAGGCCTTCTCCACGTCGGCCAGAATGTCGATGACAATGGGGTGGTTGCCGTTCACGGCGATCGTGAAGTTGTCGGGCATCTGGCCGTAGAACTGGCTCATGCCGCCGCCTCCCATGGCCGCCATCTCCTTCATACGGCGCATGAACTCATTCTGCGTGATGACCACGGGCGCCTCGTCGGGCGACATGGCCTCGAACGAGATGTGGTAGTGAATCTTTTCGTCCTTGGGCATCTGGCTCTCGAATACGGGCGTCAGAATCTCCTGCTGACCCTCCGTAAGCGACATCTTGATATCCTCGTCCTTCTGGATGAGCTTCTCGATGACGTCGCTGTCCACGCGGGCGAAGCGCACCTCCTTGTTCTTCGACTCGTACCAGTTGATGTAGTGGTTGTCGAGCTGGCCGTCCATCACCAGCACGTCGTAGCCCTTGGCACGGGCGGCTTCGAGCGACGTGTGCTTCTCGACGGGGTCGTCCACATAGAGGAAGACCACAGTCTTGTTCTTGTCCGTCTGGTTCTCCTTGACCTTCTCGGTGTACTCCTTCGGCGTGAAATACTTGCCGTCGACGTTCTTCCAGAGCATGAAGTCGGTGGCCTTCTCGGCGAACTTCTCGTCGGTCAGGATGCCGTACTGGATAAAGATCTTCAGATCGTCCCACTTGGCCTCATAGTCCGGTCGCATCGTGTTGAAGAGCTCCTGCAGCCGGTCGGCCACCTTGCGGGTGATGTAGCTCGAAATCTTCTTCACGTTGGCGTCACTCTGCAGGTAGCTGCGCGAGACGTTCAGCGGAATGTCCGGCGAGTCGATCACGCCGTGCAGCAGCGTCAGGTACTCCGGCACGATGCCCTCGACCTGATCGGTGACGTAGACCTGGTTCGAGTAGAGCTGGATCTTGTTCTTCTGAATCTCGAAGTTGTTGTGGATCTTCGGGAAATAGAGGATGCCGGTCAGGTGGAACGGGTAGTCGATATTGAGGTGGATGTAGAAGAGCGGATCGTCGCTCATCGGGTAGAGCTCGCGGTAGAACTCCTTGTACTGCTCCTCGGTGATGTCGGCCGGCTTGCGCGTCCACAGCGGATCGACGTCGTTGATGATGTTGTCCTTCTCGGTGTCGACGTATTTGCCGTCCTTCCACTCCTTGACCTTGCCGAAGGCGATGGGCACGGGCAGGAAGCGGCAGTACTTGCGGAGCAGCTCCTGAACCTTCGACTCCTCGGCGTACTCCTGCGTATCCTCGGCCAGGTGCAGGACGATCGTCGTGCCGCGGTCGCGCGCCTCGTCGGTCTCCTCCATCTCGAATTCGGGCGAACCCTCGCAGCTCCAGTGCACGGTCTTGGCGCCCTCCTTATAGGAACGGGTGAAGATTTCGACCTTGTCGGCCACCATGAACGACGAGTAGAAGCCCAGGCCGAAGTGTCCGATGATCGCCTGGTTCTTGTATTTGGCCATGAACTCCTCGGCGCCCGAGAAGGCGATCTGGTTGATGTACTTGTCGACCTCCTCGGCCGTCATGCCGATGCCGCGGTCGGTGACCGTCAGCGTCTTCTTCTGCGGATCGACGGCCACGTGGATCGTCACATCGCCCAGCTCGCCCTTCACCTCGCCGATCGACGAGAGGGTCTTGAGCTTCTGCGTGGCATCGACGGCGTTCGAGATCAGCTCGCGCAGGAAGATTTCGTGGTCCGAATAGAGGAATTTCTTGATTACGGGGAAGATGTTCTCCGTAGTCACTCCGATTTTTCCGTTTTTCATAGTCATATCTTGTTTTTGTTTTGTTCGTCTGCCCCCCATCCCAACAAACCGTGTGCCAGCGCCCCGCATCTGTCAATCTGTCAGCATGGGACTGACAGGGTGGCGCACTCCTTCGCGGGCAAGGCTCCGGGGCGTGCCGACAAACGACGCACCGTCCCGCCGCCCCGGGATGCAGCCGGCCGGCAAGAGGGCGGAAAGTCGGGTAGAGGACGGGTGGGGCAGGCAGGGATGCCGACAAGCGAGAGTGAAGGACGGCGGGCAGAGGGATAGACGAGAAAACGGAAAGGCGTGTGCGGGGAACCGCAGCGCCGGGTACGGAATATTCGCCGTTTTTTCGTATCTTTGGGGAAAATCCTTGACAAGATATGGACTTTCTTTCACTGGTTAAAAAGCGGTACGCCTGCCGCAGCTACAAAAAACAGGCGGTCGAACAGGAAAAACTCGACCTCATTCTCGAAGCGGGGCGTGTGGCTCCCACGGGTGCGAACCGCCAGCCGCAGCGCCTCGTTGTCGTGCGCTCGCAGGAGGGGATGGAGCGGCTGGCCCGCTGTACGCGCGACTTCGGCGCTCCGGTGGCTATTGTCGTCTGCGCCGACACGACGCAGGCATGGACCCGCAAATACGACGGCAAGCAGGTCGGCGACATCGACGCCTCGATCGTCACGGACCACATGATGCTCTGCGCCACGTCGCTCGGTCTCAATACGCTGTGGATCTGCATGTTCAAACCCGATGCCGTGCGCGAGGAGTTCGGCCTGCCGGAAGGTATCGAGCCCGTGAACATCCTGCTTATCGGCTACGGCGACGGAGAACCCGCGTCGCCCGACCGCCACACCGAGACCCGCAAGCCCCTCGCGGAGACGGTCGTCTACGAACACTTCTGACGCGACTGCCCTGTCGCATATAATGTCTGTCGCATATAAAAAGAGAGGAACGGGTCCTGGGACCCGTTCCTCTCTCTTTGTGCGGATGGTTGCCGAAAGGGACAATGCGGATGGATGCCGAAAAGCGGCTCCCGGCCCTGTCCCGCGCTGCCGCCTACTTTGCGTAGAGACGGAAGCCCATGCGCCAGCTCTCGCCCGGGGCGATGCTGCGGAAGCCCTCGGCTTCGGGGTCGGCCAGATTCGGGGCGTTCGTCGTCCACGACTGCGGCTCGGGGCAGCAGTAGGGCTCGTGCCCGCCGTTGTTCCAGATCGTCCAGTAGGTCGTCTTGTCGTCGACCTCGTAGAAGGTCCTTACGCCCGTGCGGAGGTTCTCGACCAGCGCGCCGCGGTAGGGCTTGCCGTCGACCTCGATCTCACGCAGCGTGAAGCCCGCCTCGATCGGATCGCAGCCCGTGACGCGCAATCCGCCCTCGCGCAGCTTCGCGAACTGCTCGGTGAGCGGCAGGCGGCGTCCCGTCGGGAGGTTGCGCGCGCTCAACTCCACCTGCTCGCCCACGGCCACACGCATCACGTAGTCGGCGTCCGTGCCGCCGGCAAAGGGGATGCGCATCGGCGTGTGGAAGCCCACACCCACGGGCATGCGCTCCGCACTGCGGTTGGCGAACATGATCTCCTGTGCGAGCCCCTCGTTCGAGAGGCGGAAGGTGATCTTGCACTTGAAGGCGTGCGGGAAGTCGCGGTAGATGGCGTCGTTGCCCGCATTGGCGTAGTAGCGGCACTCGATGAGCACCTCGTCGTCGTTCTCTGTCGCCTTCGACACGGCGAACGGCTGGCTCTTGAGGATGCCGTGGTGGTAGTTGTGCTCCTTCTCGATGGTGATGGGGTACTGGTAGGTACGCCCCTCGAAGGTGTAGCGTCCGTCCGCAATGCGGTTGGGCGGGAAGAGCACCGGCAGGCCGAAGACCTGCGGGCGCCCCTTGAAGGTCTCGATCTCGTCGGCCGCAGGCGTGCGCAGGATCTCGACGCCCAGCCGCGTATTGGCCAGCCGCACGAGGTTCGCGCCCATCGAGGGCACGAGCAGCGCCGTGTAGTCGCCCTTCGCAAATTCGACGGCCTGCAGGCCGTTCCAGTCGATGCAGCGGATCATCCTACAGCAGTTTTTCGATCTTCGCCTTCAGCGCGTCCTTCGATGCGGCGCCGACCTGCTTGTCGACCAGCTCGCCGCCCTTGAGGAAGATGATCGTCGGGATGTTGCGCACGCCGTACTTCATCGTGATGTCGTCGTTCTCCTCGACGTCGCACTTGCCGATGACGACGCGGCCCTCGTACTCGGCCGCCAGCTCGTCGATGATCGGGGCCACCATGCGGCAGGGGCCGCACCACTCGGCCCAGAAGTCGATGACCACGGGCTTCTCCGACGAAATGATCTCCTGATAGTTCTCCTTGTTGATTGCTAATGCCATAGTTGTAATGATTTGAAGTTGTCGTTTAATTTGTTCTATGTTATGCCATCGAATAGCGGATTTGATTCTCTTCCAGGTAATCCACAAGTGATTGCGAGAGCGTTACACGGTGTGACCGCGAGTAAAGGTTCAGCACGACCTGCGTGTTGCGGTCGAAGACGTTGACGCGCAGCAGCGTGTCGCCCTTCGATTCGCGGACCCGCTCCGAGAGGCCGCCGATCAGCTCGTGCGTCACCTCCTCGACGGGCAGCTGCACGGTCACCTCCTTGATCGAGTCGCGCAGTTCGGAGAGCTGCATGATCGAGACGATCTTCACCTCCAGCTCCTTGTCGTTGTAGGGCTTGGGCTGCACCTTGCAGCGGATGAAGAGGAAGTAGTCCGTGAACATGAACTTGCGGAACGTCTCGTAGTCCTTGCCGAAGAGCGCGAATTCGTAGGTGCCGTTGTAATCCTCGAGCTTGAACTTGCCGAAGGGCTTGCCCGTGCGCGTGATAAGATTCTGCACGCCCACAACCATGCCCGCCACGGCCACCTCCTGCCCCTTGAGCGCCTCGGGGTGCTCGAGCTCGGTGACCTGCGTCTTGCACATGTGGTCGATCAGCACCTTGTATTCGTCGAGCGGGTGCGCCGAGAGGTAGAGCCCCATCATCTCGCGCTCCTTGCCCAGCGTCTCGAGCTGCGTCCAGTCGGTGCAGGTCGGCAGCACCGGACGCTGGATGTCGACATGCCCGTCACCGCCGAAGAGGCTCTGCTGGGCATTGTCGCGCTCGGCCTGGTAGCGCTGCCCGTAGCGCATGAGCTGTTCGAGGAAGGTGACGCCGCTCGAGTCGCGGCTGTCCGTGCCGAAGAACTTGCCGCGGTGGAACTCCGTGATCGAGTCGAACGCCCCGGCGTAGGCCATGTTCTCCAGGCATTTGCGGTTCACGACGCTGAAGTTCAGCCGCTCCATCAGGTCGTAGATGTCCTTGTAGCGGCCGTGCTTCTCGCGCTCCTCGATGATGCTCTCGGCGGCGGCTTCGCCCACGCCCTTGATGGCAGCCAGACCGAAGCGCACGTCGCCCGCGGCATTGGCCGAGAAGGTCTTCCGCGACTCGTTGACGTCCGAGCCCAGCACGCGGATGCCCATGCGCTTGCACTCGTTCATGTAGACGGTCAGCTGCTCGACGTTCGTGAGGTTGCGGCTCAGCACCGCCGCCATGTACTCCGACGGGTAGTTGGCCTTCAGGTAGGCCGTCTGGTAGGCGACCCACGAGTAGCACGTCGCGTGCGACTTGTTGAAGGCGTAGGAGGCGAACTTCTCCCAGTCGCCCCAGATCTTCTCGAGCACCTTCGGGTCGTGGCCGTTCTTCTGTCCGCCGCGGATGAACTTCGGTTTCAGCGCGTCGAGCTTGTCCTTGAGCTTCTTGCCCATCGCCTTGCGCAGCGTGTCCGACTCGCCGCGCGTGAAGTTGGCCAGCAGGCGCGACAGCAGCATGACCTGCTCCTGGTAGACCGTCACGCCGTAGGTATCCTTCAGATACTTCTCCATGACGGGGATGTCGTAGACGATCGGGCTGCGGCCGTGCTTGCGCGCGATGAAGTCCGGGATGTAGTCCATCGGGCCCGGACGGTAGAGGGCGTTCATGGCGATCAGGTCCTCGAAGGTCGAGGGTTGCAGCTCGCGCAGGTATTTCTGCATGCCCGCCGACTCGAACTGGAACGTCCCGACGGTGCGTCCCTCGCTGTAGAGCTTGTAGGTCGCCGGGTCGTTGATGATCGAGAAGTCGTCGATGTCGATCTTGACGCCCTTCGTCTGGCGGATGTTCTCGACGGCATCCTTGATGATCGAGAGGGTCTTCAGTCCGAGGAAGTCCATCTTGATGAGGCCCGTATCCTCGATGACCGACCCTTCGTACTGCGTGACGAGCATCTTCTCGCCGGTCTCCTTGTCGTCGGCCGTCGAGACGGGCACCCAGTCGGTGATGTCGTCGCGGCAGATGATCGTGCCGCAGGCGTGCACGCCCGTGTTGCGGACGTTGCCCTCGAGCATCTTGGCATAGCGGATCGTGTCGCGCAGCACGGGATTGTCCGACTGCTCGGCGGCCTTCAGCTCCGGGACAAGCTCGATGGCCTGCCCGAGGCTCTTGACCGGCTTGCCTTCGGGGGTCTTGTCGGGCACGAGCTTGCAGAGCCGGTCCGACTCCGAGAGGGCGAGTTTCTGCACGCGGGCCACATCCTTGATCGAGAGCTTCGTGGCCATCGTGCCGTAGGTGATGATGTGGGCGACCTTCTCCTTGCCGTACTTCTGCGTCACCCAGTTGAGCACGCGGCCGCGGCCGTCGTCGTCGAAGTCGACGTCGATATCGGGCAGCGAGATGCGGTCCGGATTGAGGAAACGCTCGAACAGCAGGTCGTAGGCGATCGGGTCGATCTGCGTGATGCCCAGGCAGTAGGCCACGGCCGAGCCGGCCGCCGAGCCACGCCCCGGACCCACCGAGACGTCCAGCTCCTCGCGTGCCGCGCGGATGAAGTCCTGCACGATGAGGAAGTAGCCCGGGAAACCCATCGTCTTCATGATGTGCAGCTCGAACTTCAGCCGCTCCTGCTGCTCCTCGGTCAGGTTCTCGCCGTAGCGGCGGTGCGCCCCCTCCATCGTCAGCTTGGCCAGGTAGTCGGCCTCGAACTTGATGCGGTAGAGCTTGTCGTAGCCGCCGAGTTTCTCGATCTTCTTGCGGCCCTCCTCCTCCGACATCACCACGTTGCCGTGCTCGTCGCGCGTGAACTCGTCGTAGAGCTCCTGCTCCGTAATGCGGGCGCGATACTCCTCCTCGGTGCCGAACTCCTTCGGAATCTCGAAGTTGGGCATGATCGGCGCGTGGTCGATCGAGTAGAACTCGATCTGGTTGCAGATGTCGACCGTCGTGGCCATCGCCTCCGGGTCGCTCTCGCCGAAGATCGAAGCCATTTCGGCCGTCGTCTTGAGCCACTCCTGCTTCGAGTAGAGCATGCGCTTCGGGTCGTCGAGGTCCTTGCCCGTCGAGAGGCAGATCAGGCGGTCGTGCGCCTCGGCATTCTCCTCGTCGACGAAGTGTACGTCGTTCGTGCAGACCATGCGCACGCCGTATTTGGATGACAGCTCGCGCAGGTGGCGGTTGACCTCCAGCTGCATGGGGTAGGCCTCGTGGTTGGCCCGCTCGACGGTCGCCTTGTGCAACTGCAGTTCGAGGTAGTAGTCGTCGCCGAAGACCCGCTTGTGCCAGCGGATCGACTCCTCGGCCTTCTCCAGGTCACCGGCCGTGATGGCGCGCGGCACCTCGCCCGCCAGACAGGCCGAGCAGCAGATCAGCCCCTCGTGGTACTTCTCGATCTCGGTGCGGTCGGTGCGCGGACGCATGTAGAAACCGTCGGTCCACGCCTTCGAGACGATCTTGATGAGGTTGTGGTATCCCTTGAGGTTCTTGGCCAGCAGGATCAGGTGGTAGCCGCTCTGGTCCTGCTTGCCCTCCTTGTCCTGAAGGCGCCGCCGCGCGACATAGACCTCGCAGCCGATGATGGGCTTGAAGTCCGGCACGGCCTCGAGCCCCGCGATCTTCTCCTGCGCCGCCGCGGGGTCGAAGCCGAACTCCTTCTGCATGCTTTCGACCTCCTCGACGCGCGCACGGGCCGCGGCGCAGGCCTCGGCATCCTCGGGCGAGTCGTTCTTGCGGCTCTCCAGCGCGGCGAGCTCCTCCTTGAGCTGCCGGAGCCGCGCGGCGGGGTCGCTGCCCTCCGCCAGCAGCTTTTCGAGCCCGGCCGAGAGTTTTTTCAGCGTCTTGATCTTGTCGTGCTTCTTGCCGTTCTGTTTCTTAACGTAGTTGTAGAACTCCTTGATACCGAACATGTCGCCGTGGTCCGTCACGGCGATGCCGGGCTGACCGTCGGCCATGGCCTTGTCCACCAGACGCTGGATGCTGGCCTGTCCGTCGAGGATCGAATATTGCGAATGTACGTGAAGATGAACGAATTTCGACATGGCATGCAGGTTTTCCCCGGGGCGGGGTTCATGCAAAGATAGGCATATTTCCGCACAATTCGTGGCAGGGGTGTTGCATTTTATCAACAAAATGCTTAACTTTAGATAACCGATAAAACCGATGAACCATGAAAGAGGACACTATGGTTGTATTGGCGGAGTACAACACGATCACGGAGGCTGAAATCAGCAAGTCGATGCTCGACAGCGCCGGCATCTGGTCGACGATCCGCAACGAATACATGTCGACCATCTATCCCATCGGCACCATGCCCGCACAGCTTGTCGTGCGCGAATCGGACCTCGAAAGCGCCCGCGCCCTGCTGCAGAACAGATAGCCGGCAGCACCGAAACGGGAAGAAGCGGCACCTTCGGGGTGCACTCCTTCCCGTTTTGTCCCTCGCGTGCCGCACCCGCCGAAAGGGCGGGTAGGGCTCCCGCGAACTATTCATTCCATATCCGCCACGAGGCCTCGGCCTGCGTGCGGAACATCGTCTCCCCGTTCAGGATGCGGGCGCCGCGCTGCCGCCCGAAGTCGAGAAAGCGTGTCAGCGGCGGGTTGTAGACCAGATCGAGCAGAAAGTGCTCCGGCGTCACGTAGGCATAGGGAATGCGCGGCGCGGCATCGACGGCGGGATACATGCCGACGGGTGAAGCGTTGACGATCAGCCGGCTGTACTCGACCACCTCGCACGGCAGGTTGTCGTAGGTAAAGTTGCCCCTTGCCGGGTCGCGCGACACGAGGTCGTAGGCGATGCCCCGCTCCGCAAGGACATACTGCACGGCCTGCGAGGCGCCGCCCGTACCAAGAACCAGCGCCCGTTCGGGCTGCTCCGCACCGAGCAACTCGTCGAGCGCCGCACGCAGACCGATGATGTCGGTATTGTGCCCCGTGAGCCGCCCGTCGGCCGTGCGGCGGATGCAGTTGACCGCCCCGACGGCCGAAGCCTCGAACGAGAGTTCGTCTGTCAGCGGCACCACCTCGCGCTTGTAGGGGATCGTGACATTCAACCCGCACAGATCGGGTGTGCGGCGCAGCAGTTCGGGCAGCGCATCGATCGATGGCAGCTCGTAAAGATCATATCGGCAATCCGTTATTCCCTCTTTTCTGAACTTTTTCGCGAAGTAGACGGCCGATGCCGAATGTCCCAGCGGCCGGCCGATCAGTCCGTAACGCCGCATCATGCCTCGCGTTTCTTCGTGATGATGCGCGCCAGCACCTCAATGCCGTAGATCGTCAGAAATCCGATGATGCAGAGCAGGATGGCCTCGGTCAGCAGCGCCGGTCGACCGGTGATCTGCTCGAAGGTCGCAGGCAGGACGTTGCGTTCGATCAGCGGCTGAAGCGCTCCGTGGCTGTCCAGGTAGGTCTCGACGACCTCCTTCCAGGGCCACACCTTGTTGAGCGAGCCGACCATGAAGCCCATCAGCACGGCGACCGTGACGTCGTGCCAGTGCTTGAGCAGCCATGAGAGCAGGTGCGAGAAGGAGATGATGCCTGCGGCGGCGCCGATGACGAAGACGACGATCACGGGGATGTTCAGGTCGCCGACGGCCTGCATGATGTACTGGTACTTGCCGAGCAGCAGCAGGATGAAGGCTCCCGAGATGCCCGGCAGGATCATGGCGCAGATGGCGATGGCACCCGAGAGCATGATGAACCACCAGTCGTTGGGAGTCTCGGCGGGCGTGGCGACGGTGATCCACCAGGCGATGGCTGCACCGACGAGCAGCGAAGCGACCGTCGAGAAGTTCCAGCGGCCGATCTGCTGGGCGACGAGCAGGGCCGAGGCGACGATCAGTCCGAAGAAGAACGACCAGATGGCGATCGGGTGGTTCGTGAGCAGGTAGGTCATCAGTCGGGCGAGCGAGAAGATCGCGATGGCGATGCCGACGAGCACGGGCAGCAGGAAGCGTCCGTTGATGTGGCGCCAGAACGAGACGAGGCGCCCCTTTGCGAGGAGTTTCAGGGCCTGGAGGTCGATGCTGCGGATCGAGTCGATGAGTTCCTCGTAGATGCCCGAGATGAAGGCGATCGTGCCGCCCGAGACTCCGGGTACAACGTCGGCCATGCCCATGGCGCAGCCCTTGAGCGCCAGCATGATGTAGCGTGAAAATTTCATGTGCGGTTGATTTTGGGTACAAAGATACGAAAAAGCGGCGGACTGTCAAATAAAAAAATTGCACGATTACAGGGGCGCCTCCCGGGTAATCGTGTAATTCAATGGCCGCATTCGGGCCGTCAGGCCTTCTCTGCCACCTGCTCGAAGAACTCGGGCTTGCTGCGACGGATGAAATCGATCACTTCCTGAAGTCCGCCTGCAAACTTGACAAAGTCCTCCTTGTAGAGGAAGATCTTATGCCGGTCGTAGCTGCAGGTTCCGTCGGGGTTGGGCATCTTGCGACTCTCGGTAATGGTGAGGAAATAGTCATCGCCGCGCGTGGCGCGCACGTCGAAGAAGTAGGTTCTACGGCCTGCCTTCACGGCTTTCGTGAGAATCTGATCACCATTTTCCTCGCTCTCTCGACGAGGGGTTGGATGAGGTAACATGACAATCGCAGTTTTTTGGTGTTAATGTATACAAATATGTCCTTTGTATATACGAATATACACAAAAATCCGTAATCCACCAAAAAACCGGCAAGCTATTTTCGGTTTTCGAGCAGCGGACGCCCCCGCTGCTCCCACGCTTCGAGCAGAGAGACGGCCTCCCGGAAGGCCTCGCTGCGCAGGCGGTTCACCACCCGGTAGTAGCCTTCGGTACCGAAGAGCCGTTGAGCCACAAGGGCTTTGAGCTGGACGCGCAGGAGCTCCGCCGAGACGGCAAATCCCGCTTCGTCCGGCGCCACGCCGCGCTCGGCACCCAGCTCGGTCAGTCCGCGAAGCGTCGCATCGTCGATTTCAAAGGCCTCGTCGAAACGCTCGAAGGTCGGGTAGAGACGCTGGAGCGAGTCGCGCCGGCTGTCCATCAGCACGCCGACATATTCGTTCACCACGCCGCGGCGGATCAGCTGCGCCTGGTACTGCGAATACTCCGTCGTGTCGACATCGATCAGGATGTCGGGGCAGATGCCGCCTCCGCCGCGGACCGTGCGGCCCGAGCGAAGCGTGCGGAATGCGGGGGCCGCGGCGTCGAGCGAGTCGCGCACGGCATCGTCGTAGCGGCGCAGGTGGTCGAGGTAGTACTCCTCGCGCTTGCCCTTCTTGTAGGGGCGCTGGATGACGCGGCCCGAAGGGGTGTGGTAGCGGGCGACGGTGATGCGCACGGCCGAGCCGTCGCCGAGCGACACCTGCCGCTGTACAAGCCCCTTGCCGAAGCTCGGGCGGCCCACCACCACGCCGCGATCCCAGTCCTGCACGGCTCCCGTGACGATCTCCGACGCCGAGGCCGACACCTCGTCGATGAGCACGACCAGCGCACCGTCGAGGTCCTCGCCGTCGCTTTGGGCCCGGAACGTGCGCGGCGGCACGCCGCGGCCCTCGGTCGAGACGATCAGCGCCCCGCGCGGCAGGAAGAATTCCGCCATGCCGATGGCCTGTTCGAGCAGTCCGCCGCCGTTGCCGCGCAGATCGAGGATCAGTTTCGCGGGGCGCCCGAGCCGCTCGTAGGCCTCGCGGAATTCGCTCATCGTCGTGCGGCCGAAGCGGTTGATCTTGACGTAGCCGATGCCCTCGGCGGCCATGTAGGCGGCATCGACCGTATTGAGCGGAATGCGGTCCCGCACCATCACGAAGTGCAGCCGTTCGCCGACACCGCGGCGCACGACATCGACGGCCACGCGCGTGCCGGTCCGGCCGCGCAGGTGCTTCGGCACGTCCACCTGCCGCATGCCCACGGCATCGAGCGTGTCGATGCGCACGATGCGGTCGTTGGGCCGTACCCCCACCCGTTCGGCCGGACCGCCGGCTATGGTGTTGACGACGATGATCGTGTCGCGCAGGATGTTGAACTCCACGCCGATGCCGCTGAATTCGCCGTCGAAGCTCGCGGCAACAGACTCCATCTGCTCGGCATCGAGGTAGGCCGAATGGGGGTCCAGCTCGTCGAGCATGCCCTTGATGGCCTGCTCCACGAGCGGCGCCATCTCGACCTCGTCGACGTAGTAGCGGGCCAGGAAGCGGTAGACCTCCACGAGTTTCTGCAACTGCGGCGCCGCATCGGAATTCTGCGCCGGAAGGGCAGCGGGGCGCAGGAGCGCCACCATCAGCAGCCCGGCACAGAGCAGACCGCGCCACGGGCTGCGCCCCGACCGCGGGGCGCCCTTCGCAGCGGCTGTCGCCGCCGTGCGGAAGAGGGAGTATAACGGATGATTTTTCACGATTCGATCCACGGTTTGAATGTCTGCAACGAAATACGGGGTGCTGCGACCCCGTATTCCGAATCTGTTTATAATAAATAATAATGTCTCGCCGCCCGTCGCACAGACGGTGCCGTTGAGCCGTTATCGGTTGCCGGCGAGCACGCCTGCGACCTCGGCCATCGGCACCTGTCGCTGCTCGCCCGAGCGCATCTCCTTGAGCGTCACGACACCCGCCTCCAGCTCCTGCGAGCCGATGATGACCACGTAGGGGATGCCGCGGCGGTTGGCATACTCCATCTGCTTCTTCATCTTGCCCGGCTCGGGGTAGATCTCGGCGGCAATGCCCGCCTGGCGCAGCTGCCGGAGCAGCCCCAGGGCCGCGGTCTGCTCCTCCTCTCCGAGATTCGTCAGGAAGACGCGCGTCGAAAAGTTGACCTCCTCGGGGAAGAGCCCGAGCCCCGTCATGACGTCGTAGATGCGGTCGGCTCCGAACGAGATGCCCACGCCCGAGAGGTTGGGCATGCCGAAGATGCCCGTCAGGTCGTCGTAGCGGCCGCCGCCCGAGATCGAGCCGATGGCGTAGTCGAGGGCCTTGACCTCGAAGATCGCCCCGGTGTAGTAGTTCAGGCCGCGCGCCAGCGAGAGGTCCAGCTCAACGGGCAGCCCGAGCCCCAGCCGGCCGACGTGCGTGAAGACCGTCTCGATCTCGTCGACGCCCTTCAGACCGGTCTCCGAGCCTGCGAGAATCTCCCGCAACAGCTCGATTTTCTGCGCACTGTCGCCGCTCATCTCCAGAATCGGCTGAAGTCGTCCGACAGCCTCGTCGTCGAGCCCGCGCTCGCGCAGCTCGGCCTTGACGTTCTCGAGCCCGATCTTGTCCAGCTTGTCGATCGCCACGGTGATGTCCATCATCTTGTCGGCGTGGCCGATCGTCTCGGCGATGCCGTAGAGGATCTTGCGGTTGTTCATCTTCAGCGCCACGCGGATGCCCAGCCGGCGGAAGACCTCGTCGACGATCTCCACCAGCTCGACCTCGCAGAGCAGCGAGCGCGTGCCGATGACGTCGACGTCGCACTGGTAGAATTCGCGGTAGCGACCCTTCTGCGGACGGTCGGCACGCCACACGGGCTGGATCTGGTAGCGTTTGAAGGGGAAGGTCAGCTCGCTCTGGTGCTGCACGACGTAGCGGGCGAAGGGGACCGTCAGGTCGTAGCGCAGCCCCTTCTCGCAGATGCGCGACGCCTGGCGCACCTCGTCGTCCGAGAGGCCGGCGGCGTAGTCGCCCGAGTTGAGAATCTTGAAGAGGAGCTTGTCGCCCTCGTCGCCGTATTTGCCCAGCAGCGTCGAGAGGTTCTCCATCGCCGGGGTTTCAAGCGGTGCAAAGCCGTAGGTGCGGAACACCGAGCGGATCGTATCGAAAATGTAGTTGCGGCGCATCATCTCCACGGGGGAGAAGTCGCGCGTGCCCTTGGGTATGGACGGTTTTTGCATGTTCGGTTCAGTGTGTTTGTATCGTTCATCGGAGCCGGAGCGAAAGGGGAGCCGGAGCAGCGGGTCTTCGCCCTTTTTTCTGCCCTTTCCCTTTTCTCATCCTCCCTGCCCGGGGCGCACCGGACGTGAGCCCCGGCGGGCGGGTTACGCCTCGATAAGTTTCTTGTATTTGACGCGGTGGGGCTGCACGTCGCCGCCCTGCGCACGCTTCCATGCCTCGTATTCGGAGTAGGAGCCCTCATAGAAGACCACCTTCGAGTCGCCCTCGAACGAGAGGATGTGCGTGGCGATACGGTCGAGGAACCAGCGGTCGTGCGAGATCACGACGGCACACCCGGCGAAGTTCTCGAGGCCCTCCTCCAGGGCGCGCAGCGTGTTGACGTCGATGTCGTTCGTCGGCTCGTCGAGCAGCAGCACGTTGCCCTCCTCCTTCAGGGCGAGGGCCAGGTGCAGGCGGTTGCGTTCGCCGCCCGAGAGCATGCCGCACTTCTTCTCCTGGTCGGCGCCCGAGAAGTTGAAGCGTGCGACGTAGGCCCGGGCGTTGACCTGCCGGTTGCCCAGCGTGATGAGGTCGGCGCCCTGCGAGATCACCTCGTAGACGGTCTTCTCCGGGTCGATCGACTTGTGCTGCTGGTCGACGTAGGCCAGCTTGACGGTCGGGCCCACGCGGAACGTCCCCTCGGTGGGCTGCTCCAATCCCATGATCATGCGGAAGAGCGTCGTCTTGCCCGTACCGTTGGGGCCGATGACGCCGACGATGCCGGCGGGCGGCAGCGAGAAGTTCAGGTGCTCGTAGAGCACGCGGTCGCCGAAGGCCTTCTTCACGTCGTGGGCCTCGATCACCACGTCGCCCAGACGCGGACCGTTCGGAATGAATATCTCGAGCTTCTCCTCCTTCTGCTTCGCATCCTCGTTCATCATCTTGTCGTAGGCCGACAGACGGGCCTTCGACTTGGCGTGGCGACCCGAGGGCGACATGCGCACCCATTCCAGCTCGCGTTCGAGCGTCTTGCGGCGCTTCGACTCCTGCTTCTCCTCCATGGCCATGCGCTTGGTCTTCTGCTCGAGCCAGCCCGAGTAGTTGCCCTTCCAGGGGATGCCCTCGCCGCGGTCGAGCTCCAGAATCCACCCGGCGACGTTGTCCAGGAAGTAGCGATCGTGCGTCACGGCGATCACCGTGCCCTTGTACTGCTGGAGGTGCTGCTCGAGCCAGTCGATCGACTCGGCGTCGAGGTGGTTCGTCGGCTCGTCGAGCAGCAGCACGTCGGGCTGCTGCAGGAGCAGGCGGCACAGGGCCACGCGGCGCCGCTCACCGCCCGAGAGGTGCTTGACGTTCTCGTCGGGATCGGGACAGCGCAGGGCGTCCATCGCGCGCTCGAGCACGCTGTCCAGCTCCCAGCCGTTGCAGTGGTCGATCTTCTCGTAGACGACGCCCTGCCGCTCGATGAGCGCCGCCATCTCGTCGTCGGACATCGGCTCGCAGAGCTTCGCGTTGATCTCCTCGTACTCCTTCAGCAGGGCCACCGTCTCGGCGCATCCCTCCTCGACCACCTCGCGCACGGTCTTCGTGTCGTCGAGCTTGGGCTCCTGCTCGAGGTAGCCGACCGTGTAACCGGGCGAGAAGACCACCTCGCCCTGGTAGTTCTTGTCGATTCCGGCGATGATCTTCATGAGCGTCGACTTGCCCGCGCCGTTCAGACCGATGATGCCGATCTTGGCGCCGTAGAAGAACGAGAGGTAGATGTTGTTCAGGACCTTTTTCTGGTTGGTGAAGGTCTTGCTGACCCCGACCATCGAAAAGATGATTTTTTCGTCTGCCATGTCTGTCGTTAACGTGTGCTTCGGTAAAACGGCCCAAAGAGGCTCCGCCCGGGGTGGGAGCACGGCGGCCGCCGTGCACGGGCTCTTCTGCCGCGAATCGTTTATCCTTGCAAATATACGATGTTTTTCCGGATTTTCCGCCTTCGGCCGCGGAGAATCTTCTCAGGCGGCGGACAATTCACCCGCCGGCTGCCGCAAAGACCGCATCGCCGGTCCGGATACGAAAAGGCCGCACTCCGTGAAGAGTGCGGCCCGATGACGGATCACCGGCCGTGCGGCCGCGCGATCAATAGTTCTCCTTCTTGGGCTCGAAGTAGGCCTGCGGGTGCTTGCAGGCGGGGCAGAGCTTCGGAGCCTCCTCGGCCTCGATGATGAAGCCGCAGTTGCGGCACTGCCACCAGATCTTGCCGTCGCGCTTGAAGAAGTTGCCGTCGGTCAGGCGGCTCAACAGCTTCAGGTAGCGGCGCTCGTGCTCGGCCTCGACGATCGAGATCATGCGGAAGGCGGCTGCGATCTCGGCGAAGCCCTCCTCGTCGGCTACCTTGGCGAACTCGCGGTAGAGGACATCCCACTCCTCGTTCTCGCCCTTGGCTGCGGCGAGCAGGTTCTCGGCCGTCGTGCCGATGGGGCCGGTGGGGTAGCTGGCCGTGATCTCCACTTCGCCGCCCTCGAGGAACTTGAAGAAACGCTCGGCGTGCTCCTTCTCCTGCTCGGCCGTCTCGGCGAAGACGCCTGCGATCTGTTCGTATCCCTCCTTCTTGGCCTTGCTCGCGAAGAAGACGTAGCGGCTGCGTGCCTGGCTCTCGCCGGCAAATGCCTTCAGCAGATTCTGTTCGGTACGTGTACCCTTGATGCTCTTTTCCATAGTTTTGTCGTGTTTGGTGTTTTTCTGAAGCAAAGATAGCAAAAATCCGTTTCACTTCGCCAAAAAATCGCGATCGGTAGTTTTTATGGAACTATTCGGATTACCTATGCGCCTTTTTCATCTCCCGAAAACGCCGCCGCCGGGCGCAGAGGGCTGTCCGTTTTCCGAATATTTCCTATTTTTGCAGTCACGAACACCCCGAAGGATGAAATACCTGCGCCCGATACTCTGCGCCGCACTGCTCGCGGCCGCCTGCTGCGTTCCCGACCGTCGGGAGCGCACGGTCCGCATGCCCGAGCCACCGGCACCGGAGCGCATCCGGCTGCTCTTCGGCGGCGACGTCATGCAGCACCTGCCGCAGATCCAGTCGGCGCGCCGCAACGGCGGATTCGACTACAGAGACGTCTTCGCAGCGCTTGAGCCCCGTTTCCGGGCCGCGGACCTCGTGGTCGTGAACCTCGAGACGACGCTCGCCGACGCGGAGCCCTATGCGGGCTATCCCGTCTTCCGCTCGCCCGCGGCGCTGGCCGATGCGCTGCACGAGGCCGGGGTCGACGTCGCCGTGCTGGCCAACAACCACTGCTGCGACGGCGGGCAGAGTGGCATCCGCACGACCGTCCGTGAGCTGGAGCGCTGCGGCATCCGCCACACGGGCGTCTTCCGCGACTCGGCCGACTATCGGCGCAACCACCCGCTGCTGCTCCGCCGCGGCGGCATCTCGATCGCCCTGCTCAACTACACCTACGGCACGAACGGCATGCCCGTCCCGGCCGGTACGCTCGTCAACCGCATCGACACCGCGGCCATGGCGCGCGACCTGGCCGCAGCACGGCACACCGGTGCCGACTGCATCGCCGTCTGCATCCACTGGGGCAACGAGTACGAACGCCGTCCGAATGCCTCGCAGCGGATGCTGGCCCGCTTTCTGCGGCGGCACGGCGCCGACCTCGTTATCGGCAGCCACCCGCACGTCGTGCAGCCCTACGAGGCCGACTCGGCCTCGGCGGTCTTCTATTCGCTGGGAAATCTCGTCTCGAACCAGCGCCGCAGGTACTGCGACGGCGGCCTGCTGGCCGAGATCGGGGTGACGAAGCATCCCGACGGCCGCATGGAGTACACGGCCCGGGCCGTGCCCGTCTGGGTGGCATTGCCGGGCTACCGCATCCTCCCGCCCGAGGCGGCCGACACGATGCGCCTGGGCGACGCCTACCGCACCTTCCGCCTCGACACCGATTCGCTGCTGGCGCGCTGACACCCCGCTCGGCCGGGACCGCACCCCGCGATGGAACCCCACTTTATTTTATAGTAGGCTGCCATGTTGTGCGTCCCGCACGGCGGCCGGCCGGCTACTGCTTTCTGCGGGGATTGCGCGGAAACCACCCTTTGGCCACGCGCTTGCGCTGCTCGAACAGCTCGCCGATCGACCAGAGTGACGAGGCGCCCCAGACAGCCAGCAGCGTCGACCAGACGACGTGCCGCACGGCTACCGACGCCGCAATGGCGGCAAGGCCCATGAGCAGGAAAACCCACCAGATGCGCACGCCGAAGTGGTATTCGCCCTTGATGACGAGCGGGTGGAACACCCCGATGATGAGGAACGTCGCGAGGCCGATCACCAGCCCCGTCAGGTTGTATTGTGCAATGAAGTCCATGTTTCGGGCAATCTTGTTTTCGCAGACAAAGATAGTGAAAAATGCGGACGGCGCATTCGTGCCCGTCCGCATTCCGCGCGCGGCGGAGGCGTGCGTCAGAAGCTGTACTGCAACAGCATGTTGACGCGGTTGGCGTGGCTCTCGACACCCGACATGTTCTCGCGCGTGCCGTAGAGGTATTCGCCGGCGATCTTGAAGCGCGGCGTCACCGAATAGAAGATGTTGCCGAAGATGTACTGTCCCTGCCGGTATTCGTCCTCGGCGTAGAAGCCGTCGCTCTTGTCGATGCGGACCATCGAGTAGCCGCCCGAGAGGAACAGGCGCGGCGAGAGGTTGATCTGCGCGGCGGCCTGCCAGCCCCACATCGGCGTGGTGCGGATGCGCGTCGCATCGTTCGGGTCGGGCGTGAAGTCGAGGCCCGAGCCGATCAAATCCAGCATGTAGGGGGTGATGCCCTCGCCGTAGACGCCGTTCATGAAGAGCTGCAGGGGCCGCCCCACCCGGATCGTACCGCTGAACTGGGCGCCCCAGCCCAGCAGCGAGGTAGTGCTCTGCGTGCGGTTGTTGTACAGATACATGTTGCGCACGATGCCCGACAGGCGCAGGTGGCTCGACATATCCTTGCCCCAGGCTACCTGCAGGTAGGCCGGAACGTCCGGCACGTGCTGATGCATCGGTGCGAAGTTGTCGCCGTAGGTGCCGCTGACCTGCGGCATTTCGGCCGCGATGCCGAAGGTCATGTGCCGGCGGGCAAACGACACCTCGTAGCGGATCAGCGTGGCAAAATCGTAGTTATAGGCATTGGGGCCCTGGAAATCGATGGTCGTGGGCGCGGCCTGCAGGTCGCAGAAGGTCGTGATGTCGCGGCCGAAGGTCAGCCCCAGGAAGTTGACATAGGCCGAGCGCAGACGCGGTGTATAGCTGCCCGGCGCACCGCCGCGGAAGTCCGTATCGATATGGACCACGACACGTCCCAACGCCCGGGTGTTGGCTATGGCCGAGATGTAGAGCCGCGAGGTCGAGGCGTCCATCATCAGCTTCTGTTCGGTGTTGTAGTTGCCCGGAATCGGGATCTCGTAGGGGATGAAGTCGATGTTGTCCGAGATGCCGTCGAAGTCGTATCCCGTGCGCAGGGCGACGAAGCCGCCCACGGCGAAGGAGAAACGGTTGTTCTTCGACGTGAAGACAAATTTCGGATAGTCGTCCTGCTGGAATCCCGTGCGGTGCGTCTCGAGATAGTCCTGTTTGGCTTCCGCCACGGCGGCACGGTTGTCCAGCGCCGCCTGGCGCAGGGAACCGCTGTTGTAGATGGTATCCACCTCGTGGACGGAGACGAGGTAGACCGTCGGGGCATACCCGTCCTTGCGGGAGAGGCGATGCCGCGCCGAGGCGGACGATGCGAGCAGCAGAAGCACGATCAGAAGTCGGATTGTTTTCATAGGCTGTAAGATTTTATTTAGTATCCCGCGGGCCGATGTTCAAGTTGTATGCCAAATAAAACCATCAAATATGCAAAAAATTTCTATCTTTGTGAAACTTCGGCCCGGCAGTTGCGGTCACGAACCGCACTACCTTATATAAAGGCCGAAAAAATACGACCGATGCTTCTTTTTCTCGTCATACCCCTGCTCGGCGTCCTGGCCATCGTCGCCGACGTGCTCCGCTTCCGCCGCCTGCGGCAGCAGCACCGGCGCATCGCCCCGCTTCGGATGCTCTGGTGCGGCGTCACGGACCTCATCCCGGTCGCGGTGCCGCTGGCCGGACTTGTCGTGCGCGACAACACGACCGGCTACATGGCCGCAGTGATGTGGCTCGTGTGGATCTGGATGCTCACCGTGCTGCCGCGGCTCGTTTACTATATTTTTCGGCTGCTGCACCTCCGCCGCACGGGCATCGTGATCGCCTGCGGCATCATCGCGGCGCTCATCTGGGGCGCCACGCTCGGCCGCACAGGCGTGCACGTCAGCCGCGTGGAGGTCTGCTCGCCGCGCCTGCCCGCCGGATTCGACGGCATGCGCATCGTGCAGCTCTCGGACATGCACCTCGGCACGATCGTCTCCCCCGAGCGGGAGCTCACACGCATCGTCGACTCGGTCAACGCCCTGCATCCCGAGCTGGTCATCTTCACGGGCGATCTGGTCAACATCCGCGCCTCGGAGCTCGACGGACGGGCCGTGCGGCTGCTCCGCCGCATCGAGGCGCCGGTCGTCTCGGTCACGGGCAACCACGACGTCGGGTCCTACATCCGGGATACGGTCTCACTGCCCCGCGAGCGGTCGCTTGCCGACCTGCTGGCCGCCCAGCGGGCGATGGGGTGGCGCGTGCTCGATGACGAGACCGTCTACCTGCACCGCGGCGGCGACAGCATCTCGCTCTCGGGCGTCTCGTTCGACCCCGCGCTGCGCAAACAGCGCCACGACAGCGACCTGGAGGCCACGAACCTCGACCGCGTGTACGCCGGCGTGCCCGACTCGCTCTACAACCTGACGGCCGTGCACCTGCCGCAGCTCTGGGAGCAGATCACCGCCCGCGGATACGGCGACCTGACCCTCGCGGGACACGTCCACGCCATGCAGTTCAAGGTCCGGCTTTTCGGCCGCGCCTGGTCACCCGCGGCGTGGCTCTACGAACGCTGGAGCGGCCGCTACGACGAGCAGGGGCGCACGCTCTACATCAACGACGGCACGGGCTACGTGGCCTATCCGATGCGGCTGGGCGCCTGGCCCGAAGTAACGCTTTTTACCCTGAAACGATGCGAATAACCCTGTCAGCCGCGGTCACTTCCGACGGCTACCTCGATGACAATACGCCCCGGCGCCTGATGATCTCCACGCCGGAGGACTGGGCGGCCGTCCTGGCGCTGCGGGCCGCGCACGACGCCATTCTGGTCGGCGCCGAGACGCTGCGGCGCGACAACCCCGCGCTGCTGCTGCGCGACGAGGGGGCCCGGGCCCGGCGTGCGGCCCGCGGGCTGCAACCCGATCTGACGAAGGTGACGATGACCCGCTCGGGGCGGCTCTCGCCCGCGATGCGCTTCTTCACGGAGGGCGACGCCGACCGGCTGGTCTTCTCCGAGGTGCCGGTTCCGGCGCTGGAGGGGGTGGCGGAGGTGATCCTCCCGGGCGCGCCGCTCACGGCCGCGGCCGTCGTCACGGAACTCGAAAAACGCGGCATCGGCTCGCTCTTTGTCGAGGGCGGCGCCCGGACGCTGCGCCAGTTCTTCGACGCCGGGCTGGCCGACACGCTGCGCCTGGCGGTGAACCCCGCGCTGACGCTCGGACCCGAGCGGGGCGGCGCACGGCTCGACCTGCACCCCGACACCTCGCTGCCGTGCCGCCGCGAGCGATTGAACGACGGCATGGAGGTTGCAGTATGGAGGCTCCGTGCGGACACCGCGGCCCGGGACCGGGAAGACCTCGCGCTGGCCATCCGCGAAAGCCGCCGCTGCGTGCCGTGCGACACCTGCTACCGCGTCGGGGCGGTGATCCGCACGACGGCGGGCGAGCTCTTCACGGGATACACCCACGAGACGTCACCCACGCACCATGCCGAACAGGAGGCCATTGCCAAGGCACTGCGGGCGGGTGCCGAGCTGCGCGGCGCGTCGATCTGCTCCTCGATGGAGCCCTGCTCGACACGGCGGAGCGAGCCCGAAAGCTGCACGCAGCTGATCCTGCGCCACGGGTTCGCCCACGTGGCCTTCGCCCTCTACGAACCCGACCGCTTCGCCTGCTGCCGCGGAGCGCAGACCCTGCGCGAAGAGGGCGTCGACGTGCGCTTCTATCCCGATCTGGGCGACGAAGTGCTGAAGATCAATGCCCACCTGAAGCATTGAAAGAGACACATTTTGTGTCCATAAAGGCTTAATATTGGTCAAAAGTGCATGCACTGTGGCGAATATCCGGAGATTCCGCATATATTTGCCGCATAAATATGATTTACGCTATGAAATCTGCTGTCAGAACCCTGTTGACCGCCGCCGCCCTGACGGTCGCCGTGCCGCTCGCCGCACAGCCCGACGGGCAGCTGCTGTCGCTCGACGAAGCCATCACGGCCGCCCTGACGGACAACCCCGCCATGAAGGCCGCCGCCTACGAGGAGAAGGCCGCCGTGCAGGAGCGCCGGGCCGCCATCGGTCTGCGCATGCCCCGCATCGGGGTGACCGGCGCCTACGCCTACCTGGGCAAGGACATCGGCTTCGACTTCAACGACATGAAAGGGCCGGTAAACGATATTGCCGGCCAGATTCTCGGCAGCGGCATGGTGCCGCCGCAGTACATTCCGACGATCCAGGGGCTGATTTCTCCGCTGCTTGCGGCCGACTGGTCGCTCACGATTCAGGACCGCAGTCTGGGCTTCGTGGGCGGTGAGGTGACGCTCCCGATCTGGATGGGCGGCAAGATCAACGCCGCGAACCGCGCCGCGAAGATCAACCTCCGCACGGCCGAGGCGCAGGGCGAGCAGACGCGCAACGCGCTGATCTCGGAGCTCGTCGAACGCTACTTCGGACTGTCGCTCGCGCGGCAGGTCGTCGAGGTGCGCCGGCAGGTGGTCGACGGCGTGCGCCGCCACCTCGAGGATGCCGTGGCACTCGAGAAGAACGGCATGATCTCGCGCAGCGAGCGCCTCTACGTGGAGTTCAAGATGACGGAGGCCGAGCGCGAGCTGGCCAACGCCGAGCTCGAGGCCGAGACCGTGGCCAGCGCCCTGTCGAACACGTTGGGACGCGACAACGACTGGCAGCCCGTAACGGCGATGTTCATGGTGGACGAGATCGGTGAGCTGGCCGACTACCAGGCCCTCGCGCAGGAGCGCAACCCGCTGCTCAACCAGGTGTCGCTCAAGCGGCAGCTGGCCGAGGAGGGGGTGCGCGCACAGCGTGCCGACTTCCTGCCGCAGGTGGCGGCCATGGGCGGCGGCATGTTCTACAACTACCAGGTCTCGGGCCTCGTGCCGCGCTGGGCCGTGGGCGTGGGGGTGCACATCAAGCTCTTCGACGGTCTGAACCGCGAATACAAATATTCGGCGGCCCGGCAGACCGTGCGCCGCGTGGGCGAGTTGCAGAACAAGGCCGGGCAGGATATTGCGGTGCTGATCGAGAAGCTCTACAACCAGCTGCTCAACTACCGCAACCAGATGGCCTCGATCGACTCGTCGCTCGCCTTCGCCGAGGAGTACCTCCGCATGAAGAATGCCGCCTTCCTCGAGGGCATGAGCTCGTCGTCGGACCTGATCGACGCCGAGCTGAACCTCGCGGGGGTGCGTGCCGAACGGCTCCAGGCGGCCTACAAGTTCGATCTGGCGCTTGCCCGGCTGCTCGAAGCGGCGGGCATCAGCGAGGAGTTCGCCGATTACGCCCGGCGTACCGACGCCCGGCCGATCTATTTCGATAAGAAATAACAACTACCGATATGAAACGAAGCAACATTTACGGAGTCGTCGCGGCCGCAGCGGTCATTCTGCTCTCGGTCGCGCTCATCAGCTGGTACCTCACCAAGCGGAGTCCGATGCTGATCCAGGGAACCGTCGAATGCACGACCTACAAGGCCTCGTCGAAGGTTCCGGGCCGCATCGACGCCATGAAGGTCGCCGAAGGGGACCGCGTCGAGAAGGGGCAGCTGCTCTACGTGCTCTCGACGCCCGAACTCGACGCCAAGCTCGCGCAGGCCGAGGCCGTGAAGAGTGCCGCCGCGGCGCTCGATGCCGCAGCCGTGGCCGGAGCGCGCATCCAGCAGATCGAAGCCGCGCTGAACATGTGGGAGAAGGCGCAGGCCGGGCTGGAGCTGGCCCGCAAGACCTACGAGCGCGTGAAGAACCTCTACGACCAGGGCGTCGTCCCGGCGCAGAAGCTCGACGAGGCGACGGCCAACTACGAGGCCATGAAGGCCACGGCACAGGCCGCAAAGGCGCAGTACGACATGGCGGCCGACGGGGCCCGCAAGGAGGACAAGGCCGCGGCCGCCGCACGGGTGCGCCAGGCCGAGGGGGTCGTGAGCGAGGTCGAGTCGTACATCGGCGACGCGATGGTCTATTCGCCCGTCACGGGCGAGGTCTCGACGATCGTCGCCCAGCAGGGCGAGCTCGTGGGCAGCGGCTATCCCGTCGTGGCGATCCTCGACATGAGCGACCTGTGGGTGACCTTCAACGTCAAGGAGACGCTCCTGCCCAAAATCAAGGTCGGCACGCGCATGACGGCCTACGTCCCGGCGCTGGACCGCGACGTGGAGCTCGAGGTGAGCTACATCGCCGTGCAGGCCGACTTCGCCACCTGGGCGGCCACGCGCACGCAGGGCGGTTTCGACATCCGCACCTTCGCCGTGAAGGCCCGCCCGACGGGTGACGCCGGGCAGCTGCGCCCCGGCATGAGCGCACTGGTGGACTGGGACAAAATCGACTGATCGGGCGATGCGTTTTCTGCGGAATACCTGGGCCGTGCTGCAACGGGAGCTGGTGCGTATGACGCACCAGCCGATCTACCTTACGCTGATGCTCGTCCTGCCGCTCTTATCGTTCGCCTTCTTCGCCCTGCTCTTCAACCAGGGCGTGGCGCGCAACATCCCCATTGCCATCCTCGACGAGGACCACACGACGCTCTCGCGCAAGGTGGCGCAGATGATCGACGACACGCCGACGGCGATGGTCGCCTACGACATCCAGGACATCGACGAGGGCGAGCGGCTCATGCGCGAGGGCCGAGTGATGGCCATCGTGCAGATTCCGGCCTTCTTCGAGAAGTGCATCCTGAGCAACACGCAGACCCACATCGAAAACTACGTCTCGGGCACGAACATCACCGTCAACGGACTGCTCTCGAAGGATATTCAGACCGCCGTGACGACCTTCTCGGCGGGCATCCAGCTGCAGCTGCTCACCAAGCAGGGGCTGACCGAACGGCAGGCCATGGCCCAGCTCATGCCCGTGCGCTTCGACCGCCACGTACTGTTCAACCCCTACATCAACTACGGCTACTACCTCGCGCCGAGCTTCCTGCCGATGATGCTGCTCATCTTCGTCGTGCTGACGACCGTCTTCTCGATCGGTACGGAGCTCAAGAACGCCACGGCCCGCGAGTGGCTCCGCACGGCCGACGACTCGGTGGGCGCGGCGCTGCTGGGCAAGACGCTGCCCGTCACGGCGGGGATGTTCCTGCTCTCGCTCGCGATGTTCGTCATCATCTTCAAGGTCGTGGGCACGCCGCTCAACGGCTCGCTCGCGATCATCCTCACGGGCACGCTGCTCTTCATCATGAGCTATCAGGCGATCTCCGTGCTGATCGTCTCGCTGCTGGCCAACCTGCGCCTCTCGCTCTCGATCGGCGGCGGCTACTCCGTGCTGGCCTTCACCTTCTCGGGCCTGACCTTCCCGATCATGGCCATGTGGGAGCCCATGCAGTGGTTGAGCCGCCTCTTCCCGTTCACCTACTACACCGACCTGTTCGTGGACCAGATGCTGCGCGGTGCACCGGTCGTCTGCTCGCTGCCCGATCTGGGCTGGATGTCGCTGTTCGTTGTTTTACCGCTCCTGTGCCTGCCCCGGCTCAAACGGGTCTGCACGGAGCAGAAATTCTGGGGAAGACTGTAGCATGAGCCGCTTTTCGAGACAGATGAAATCCTACCGCCAGCAGCTGCTGACGGTCATGCGCAACGAGTACCGCACGATCTTCACCGACGGCGGCGTCATGCTGATTCTCGTCTTTGCGCTGCTGATCTACGCCACGGCCTATTCGCTGGCCTACGGGGCGCAGGTGCTGCGCAACGTCCCCATCGGCGTGGTGGACGAGAGCCGCACGCCGACGAGCCGCAGCCTGATCGAGGCCTTCAACGCGGGTCCGAACACCTATGTGGCCTACGAGCCCACCGACATGGAGCAGGCCCGCCGGCTCTTCTACGACCGCAAGATCTACGGCGTGGTCTACATCCCGTCGAATTACGCCGAGAAACTCTACGGCGGTGAGCAGGCCGTCGTGGCGATCTACTGCGACGCGAGCTACTTCCTCATGTACCGGCAGGTATTCCAGGAGCTCGTGACCTCGATCGGGCAGACCGGCGCCATGGTCGAGTTCCAGCGGCTGATCGCCAAGGGGGCCAACATCCCGCAGGCGCAGGCCACGACGCAGCCCGTCATCTACCAGGCGCACAACCTCTTCAACCCTTACCTCGGTTACGGAACCTTCGTCATGCCGGCGATCATCATGGTCATCATCCAGCAGACGATGCTCATCGGCATCGGCATGATCGGCGGCACGTGGCGCGAATTCGGGCTCTACCACAAGCTCTGCCCGGCGGGGCGGCGGCGCATGTCGACGCTGCCCATTGTCACGGGCCGGGCGCTGGTCTACGCTTCGGTCTATGTCGTGACGTGCGCCTACGTGCTGGGCGTCCACTACCGGCTCTTCAATTACCCGACCAACGGCTCGACCTGGACCCTCGTCCTGTTCCTCTCGGCCTACATGGCTGCCTGCATCGCCCTCTCGATCGCCGTGTCGACGCTCTTCCGCTACCGCGAAAATTCGCTGCTGTTGCTCTTGTGGACCTCCATCCCGCTGCTGATGCTCAGCGGCGTGTCGTATCCCCGCGAGGGCATTCCCGACTGGCTCTACAACTTCGGGCAGATCTTCCCCAGCAGCCACGGCGTCAACGGATTCATCCGCATCCGCACGATGGGGGCGTCGCTGCAGGAGGTCTTCGCCGAGATCAAGGCGCTGTGCATCCTGACGGTCATCTACGGCGGGCTGGCCTGCATCGGCACCCACCTGGCCATCGACCGCGAGGAGCGGCGCCGCGAGCGCGAGGCGGCACGGAAAGGGTAGGAGAGCGGACTTTCTGCCGGACGGACTCTCCGGTCTCCGGCCGGCCCCCGACCGCCGCACAGCCCGAAGCGTTGCACCGCGACACGGCATCCTCCCCGGGGAGCGGCACAGCGGCGCAGCACGCCGAAACCGCTCCGCAGCGGCAAAAGACGGACCGGTGTCGGGTATCGTTTTCCCGAAACCATCCGAAATCTCCCGAAGCATGAACGCAAAAAAAGAGGACGTCGGAATTCACCGATGTCCTCTTTTCGTCTCGAGACCGCTCGCGCTATCTCGGACCGAAACCCGGGGGCGGGGGAGGCATCGCACCGGGACGGCGGCGCGGCTGCTCAACCCCGTCGTAATCCTGGATGTTGCGCGATCCCTTCTTGCCAAAGAGGCGCAGGTTGTAGGTGAACTGCACCATGTAGTAGCGGCCGATGACGCTGTTCATGGCGTTCTGCGTCCAGCCCGAACCCGTCGTGCGGACGAAGGCCCGGTTCTGGTTGAAGATATCGTTCACGCCGATCATCACCTCGCCGCGCTGGTTGCGGAAGACCTTCTTGCCGATGTAGGCGTTGCAGAGCAGGTAGGAATCCTCGTAGTCGTTCGTGAAGCCCACGTACTGCGTGTAGGCGGCGCTTGCCGTGAAGGTGAAGCCCAGCGGGAAGACGATCTTCAGGTCGCCGCGCGCCGAGTGGTTGAAGTAGCGGTTTTTCGTGGCGGTGGCGCTCAACGAGTTGGTCGCCTCGTTGTAGGTGCCGTTCCACGAGAGGGTGAAGTCGACGTTCTCGGAGATATTGCTGCCCAGCACGGTCCGGAAGTCGTAGCCCATGTTCTTGCTGTCGTTGCGGTCACCGCCCGAGATCATTCCCGTGACGGGATCGACCACGCCGCCGAGCATGCTCGGCGTCTGCGTGTAGGTCACGCCTGCCATGACGTTGAAGTTGCTCTTGAGCCACCCGACGGGCAGTCCGTAGCTGATGTGCGTGCGCAGCTGGCGGTATCCGTCGAGGTTGACCTCGGTCGAGTAGTAGTTCGGGGTGTAGGTCTCGCCGCCGATCTCCATGGCGCCGGGCGACTGCACGAGGTGCGTGGCGTTGTAGTCCGAGGTGGCCTGCAGGGAGAACATCCACATGAAGGTGCGCCCCTTCTCGACATTCGAGTTGATGTAGTGGAAGTTCACCCGGTGCGTGTAGGAGGGGTTCAGATCGGGATTGCCGTGCGAGATGTTCTGGGCGTCGGAGACGTCGAAGACGCTTTGCAGGGCCGTGATCGAGGGGTTGTCCGTATAGGAGGAGATGAACAGCCGCAGCGAATTCTCGCTGTTGATGTTCAGCTGCCCCATCATGAAGTAGGTGAAGTTGTCGTAGGTGTGGCGGATCTGCTCGGACTCACCGCGCGTGACGCGGCCGTCGAGCGCCGAACGCTGGTAGTAGACGTTCGCCACGAAGGTATTGCGGTTTTTCGAGTAGCGAAAGCCCGGGCCCACGCGCTGCGTGGTGTAGTTGCTCTCGTAGGAGTTCGAGAGCATGGGATCGGGCGTCAGCCCCGCGATCGAGAAGTCGTCGCCGGTGACATACGACCGCGTGTCGCGCTCCTGATGCTCGAAGTTCGCCCGGTACTGGAGGCTCACCTGCGCATATTTGGCCACGGGCTCCGTGTAGGTGAATTCGCCGCGCAGCGAATAGCTGCTCGACGGTGCCAGGTTGCGCAGGTAGCGCAGCTCGGTGTAGGCTTCGGGGTCCCAGGCGCCCGTTTCGGGATCGAAGACGGGGCGGTCGGGCAGCGATCCCAGCTGGTTGGACCACGAATCCGACGTGTTCGAGCTGTTCGCATAGTTCACGTTGCCGTTGACGGTGATCGTGCGGCCGTCCTTGCCCAGTTTGGCCCGGTAGATGGCGAAGGTGCGCAGGTTGTAGCCGTCGCGCATGGCGTCGCTGAAGTTGTTCGTGCGGCTGTAGCCGCTCTCGCCGTACTGCCAGCCCAGCGTCGTGCTCAACGGGTCGTTGGACTGGTAGCTGAAGCTCGGCCGGACCATCAGGTTCTGGTTCTCGGAGATCTTCCACTCCAGGCGGGCGTTGAAGCGGTGGTTGAAGGCCTTCGTGTCGGAGTAACCCGCCGTCGAGAGGGTGTCGATCGCCATGGGGGCCTCGTACCACTTGTCCGTCGTCGAACGGTTCGTCGTGCGGGTGTTGTTGAAGAAGTAGCTGCCCTGGAACGATACCTGGTCGCGTTTGCCCCACGTGTCGGAGTAGTTCACGCCGAGGGCGTTGACCGTCGCCACACCGCTCTGGGGCCGCACCATGTACTGGCCCACACCGTGGCGTCCGCCCGTATTGCCCGACACGCCGAGGATGTCCTCGAAGGAGAAGTTCTGCTGGTTGACGTTGTTGAAGAGCCCGATGATCGAGATGCGGCTGTCGCGGTTGAAGATGTTGACGTTGCCGCCCGCGATGTACTTGAAGCGGTCTTCGGTCCGGGTGTCGGCATCGTAGCCGAATCCGGCATAGAGCTTGCCGAACTGTCCCTGACGCATGTTCTCGCGCGTCACGATGTTGATGGCCTTGTAGCCCTCGCCGTCGTCCATGCCCGAGAACTCGGCCGCGTCGCTCAACTTGTTGTAGACCTCGATCCGTTCGACGGCCTGTGCCGGCAGCGACTTGATGGCCGTGGTGACGTCATCGCCGAAGAACTCCTTGCCGTCGACGAAGACCTTCTTGATCTCTTCGCCCTGGGCCTCGACCGTACCGTCGGTCACCGTGATGCCCGGCATCTTTTCGAGCAGCCCCTCGACGTCGGCATCGTTCGTCACCTTGAAGGCTCCGGCGTTGTAGCTCACCGTGTCGCCGCGCTGCGACGTGCGCAGGGCCTTGACCTCCTTGACGACGGTTTCGATCTGCACGCCGGGCTTGAGCTCCAGCACGCCGAGGTCCTTCCGTGCCGAGTCCACCGTAAAGGCGAGGGTCAGCTCGTTGTAGCCCAGAAAGGCCACCGTCAGCGTATAGCCTCCGTAGGCCAGCTGCGGAAGCGATACGACGCCCTTGTAGGCCGAGGTCACGTAGAGCTTCTTGTCGGGGCTCTTGTCGGGAATCACGGTCACCACGGCGCCGACCACGCTCTCCCGCGTATCGGCATCGATCACCGTCGCGGTAACGGCGCCCGTCTGTGCGAAGGCGGCGGCAGCGAAGAGCGTCAGCAGGGTTGTTAGCAGTATTCGTTTCATGGGAGATTGTTTGTGTCCGTCTTCTGTTATGCTTTCCTCTTTGTATATTTTTGCGCACGCGAAGATAGGATTTTCTGCGATTGCTTGTTCCCTTTTCGTGGTGAATCGGCAAAAAAAAGGTGTCAGTCGACCGGACTGACACCCCCGGCAGCAACAAGCCGCGAAACCTGACCTCACTCCTTTTCCTTAACGGGCCGCTGCTTGTCACATGCTTTTCTGCAATGTTTCCGGTCCGCCTTCGCCGGACAATCCTTCATGCAGGGCTTGCCGCCGCGCATGGCATGCGGACCGTGGCCCTCGCCCGGACGCGGACCCTGCATCTGCGCCCACTGCATGAACTGCTCGGTCGAGAGGATCTTCTTCATCTTCTCGGCTTCGGCGCTGCGGGCCGCACGCATCTGGTCGCGGTGCGCCTGCATCTGCTTGATCTGCTCGAGATTCACTTCATAGACCTGCTTGGCCTGCGCATCGGTCAGGTTGAGCTGCTGCGTCATGCGCTCGGTCTGCCGCTGGGCGATCTGCTCGGCCGTCGGCGGGGTCTTGGGTGCGGGAGCCTCCTGGGGCGTCTGTGCGATGACGCTCGTTCCGGCGATAAGGCAAAGGCCCATGAGGGCTGCAAAAATGCTCTTTTTCATCTCTGTTGCAAAATTTAGTTGAACGGTTAAACATGTGGTCGTGTTTCCTGATGCAAAGGTAGCGCCAAAACAAAAAAACCGGAGCAGGGCTCCGGTCCAACCGTCCGAATGACGGGGTCAAACGCCTATTCGGCGGGGTGAACCGCCCGCATCCACGCCTTGAATTCGGGTACGCGGGCCTTGGAGATGACGATCCGCTCGGGCGTATCGACCGTCAGGTGCAGCGACAGGCGGCTGCCGAACCACACGACGATCTCCTTCACGGCGCGGCGTGCGACGATGAACTGCCGGTTGGCACGGAAGAAATCCTCCGCGGGCAGCAGCGCCTCGAGTGCCTCGAGGGTCTTGTCGAGCGGGTAGACCGCCCCGTCGTAGTCGCAGGCCGTCACCCGCTCGTTCGAGGTGTAGCAGTAGGCGATGCGGTCGCGGCCGAGCGGGATGATGCGGTCGCGCACGTGCACGAGGAAGACCTCCTCGCGCTGCCGCACGGCCATCCTGCGCACGCGCGATCCGTAGTCGCTGCGTTCGCTGCTCGACAGGCGGCGCAACTTCTCGAGCGCCCGGACCACATCGGCCGCATTGAGCGGCTTGAGCAGGTAATCGATGCTGTTGACCTTGAAGGCCTCGAGCGCATACTGGTCGTAGGCCGTCGTGAAGATGACCGGCGCGGTGATCTCCACGGCGCGGAAGATGCGGAACGAATCGCCGTCCGCAAGGTGGATGTCCATGAAGAGCAGGTCGGGCTGCGGATGCGTGCGCAGCCACTCGATGCTCTCCTCGACGCCCTCGAGCGTGGCGACGATCTCCACGGCGGGCGCCACCTCCCGCAGAATGGCCTGCAGGTTGCGCGCGGCAGCGGTTTCGTCTTCGATAATCAGGGCTTTCATGGTTGTGCGGGGTTGTGCAGCGGCATGCGCACGGTGAAGGTCCGGCCGTCGTCGACGATCTCGATGTCGCGGCCCGTAATCAGGCGCCAGCGGTTGCGCAGGTTCTCAAGCCCGATGCCCGTCGAGGGCTCGGGTTCGAGCTTCGGCACCTTGGGGTTCGACACCTCGAGCCATCCGTCGGCCGTGCGGATGGTGATGTGCAGGGGTTTGCTCTTGGTGATCGTATTGTGCTTGACGGCATTGCCCACGAGCGGCTGCAGCGACAGCGCCGGAAGGGTCCAGTCCCGGTATTTCTCCTCGACGTCGATGTCGAAGAAGAGCTTGTCGGCGTAGCGGATCTTGAACAGGTAACCGTAGGCCTCGATGAATTTCAGCTCCTCGTCGAGGGTCATGAGCGTGCTCTGCCCGTTCTGGATGATGTAGCGGAACGTGTAGGAGAGCTGGTCGATGTAGGTCAGCGCCTTCTCGTCCTGCCGTTCGCGCACGAGCATCGCCAGCGAGTTGAGCGAGTTGAAGAAGAAGTGGGGGTTGATCTGCCCGACGAGCATGTTGTAGCGCGTGGTGAGGTTCTCGTTCTTGAGCCGTTCGTTTTCGAGGACGATGGCCTGCCGCTGCGAGATGAGCACGTAGATGTGCGCATAGAGCATCGAGACCACGACGGCGAACGAACACTTGAGCAGCAGCATGTAGTCCAGCATCCGCCCGCTCATGAAGTTGAACTCGATGCGTCCCGAGTGCCAGTCGGTCACCGGAGCGATGAAGTAGAGGCCGACGGCGGCCAGCAGGGCCCAGACGCCGCAGCGCAGGAAGCGGTGCATCGAATAGTTGCGGCGTGCGGCTGTCAGGATCGTGAGGATGACGAACGAGACGACGACGTAATAGAACAGCTGGAGCAGCAGTTCGACCGTCTCCGAAGGGCGGTTGTAGAGCGCGCTGTAGTCGAACTCGTGGCCGTTGCGCATGCGGATGCCCATCATGACGGGATGGGCGCCCCGGCCGTGCCGCGGCACGCGGTCCGCAACGAGGCGGTCGCCCTGCTCGAGGCCGAGCCGGCGGATGCGCTGCTGCATGACGTAGACGCTGTCGCCGTCGGGGTAGACCAGGTAGCCGTGGCCGTCAGGGCTGACATGCAGCACCCCTTCGCGGAGGCACTCCACGACCCGCTCCTCGGGCATGTGTGTCCGCTCGCCCCCCTTCTGCTCGACAAAGAGCAGGATCAGGTACGAGAAGTTCACCACCAGGCTGATCGCCACGGCGACAAACAGGTTCAGCACCACATCGGAATATTTCGACGGCAGGCGCATCGCACGCTACTCCTCCTCGTTATACCACGATGCGTAGAGCATGTAGTCGTGGGCCGTGCGGCGGACGATCTCCTCGCGCTGCTCGGGCGTCACCTCCTTGACCTTGCGGGCCGGGACGCCGGCATAGACCGAGTTGGGTTCGAGCTGCGCGTTCGACAGCACGAGGGCGTTGGCCGCGATGATGCAGCCCGAGGGGACGTGGGCGTTGTCGAGCACCGTGGCACCCATGCCGATCAGGCAGTTGTCCTCGATCACGGCGCCGTGGATCGTGGCGTTGTGCCCCACCGAGACGTCGTTGCCGATGATCGTCTGCGAGGGGTGCTTCGCCTGGTCGTAGATCGTGTGCAGGACGGCGCCGTCCTGGATGTTCGTGCGGTCGCCGATGACGATGCGGTTCACGTCGCCGCGCAGCACGGCGTTGTACCAGATCGAGCAGTCGCGGCCGATGGTCACGTCGCCCAGGATGACGGCCGTTTCGGCCAAAAAGGTGTTCTCACCGATCACGGGCTCGTGCCCGCGTACTTTTCTGATCAGAGCCATTTTATCTATGCGATGTTTGATGTTTGATTCATGCGCGGGGCGCGGCTACTCTTCGGTTTTGGCCTGCTGCCAGAGCGCCTCCATCTCGTCGAGCGTCAGCTCGTGCAACGTATGTCCCTCTTCGGCAGCGCGCTGCTCCATGTAGTTGAAGCGGCGGATGAACTTCTTGTTCGTGCGCTCCAAGGCCGACTCGGGATCGACGCCGTAGAGGCGGCTGGCGTTGACCAGTGCGAAGAACAGGTCGCCGAACTCGGCTTCGAGCTCCTCCTTGCGGCCCGCCTTCATCTCGGCCTCGACCTCGGACAGCTCCTCGCGGACCTTCTCCCAGACATCCTCCCGGCGCTGCCAGTCGAATCCCGCACCGGCGGCCTTCTCTCCCACGCGGTAGGCCTTGACCAGTGCCGGCAGCGACCGCGGCACACCGCCCAGCGTGCCGCTCTTGCGGTTCTTCTTGCGCAGCTTGAGCTCCTCCCAGTTGGCCTTGACCTCGGCGGGCGTGTTGGCGTGGATGTCGCCGTAGACGTGCGGATGGCGGTAGATAAGTTTGTCGCACAGGGCGTTGGCCACGTCCGCAAAGTCGAACGCGCCCTGCTCCTCGCCGAGCTTCGAGTAAAAGACGACATGCAGCAGCAGGTCACCCAGCTCCTCGCGGATGCCCTCCATGTTGTGGTCCGTAATGGCGTCGGCCAGTTCGTAGGTCTCTTCGATGGTATTGCTGCGCAGCGAGTCGAAGGTCTGCTCGCGGTCCCACGGACACTCGCGGCGGAGGGTGTTCATCACCTCCAGCAGCCGTGCCATGGCTTTCAGGCGTTTGTCTTCCATAGTGCTGATAAATGTACCGCAAAGGTAGCATTTTCGCCGGAAAAAAGTACCTTTGCAAGGTACAAAATCCGATCATCGCCATGAAACACCGCCTTCTGTTTCTGCTTGCGGCCGTGCTGCTGGGCACGCTGCCGGCCCACCCGCAGCCGACCCCCGTGCATGCAGCCCCGCGCCCCGGACACTGCACCCTCACGCCGCAGATGTGGCTCTGCTGCGACCGTGCGCTCCTGCCGCAGGCGGACTACCTGCGCCGCTACCTCGACCTGGCCCCCGCCGACTGTAGCATGTCGGCCGACGAGGCCGTCGTCCTGCGCCTCGACCCGGCGCTCGCGGCGGAGGGCTACCGGCTGTCGGTCTCGCCGCAGCGCATCGAGATCGCGGGCGGCACGGCCGGAGGCGTCTTCTGCGGCATACAGGCTCTGCTGCGGCTGCTGCCCGCAGAGGTTTACGCCGGGCAGTGCGAGCTGCCGGTCACGATCGCCTGCACCGAGATCGAGGATGCGCCGCGCTACGCCTACCGGGGCATGATGCTCGACGTGGCGCGCACGTGGATCGGACCCGATGCCGTCGAGCGTTATATCGACCTGTTGGCCTACCACAACATCAACAAGCTGCACCTGCACCTCACGGACGACGAGGGCTGGCGCATCGAAATCCGCTCGCACCCCGAGCTGACGGAGGTGGGCGGCTTCCGCGGCGGCGATTCGCCTGTAAGGGCCGTATATGGCAAGTGGAGTGAGAAATACGGCGGTTACTTCACGCAGGAGGATATGCGGCGCCTGATCGACTACGCCGCCGTGCGCAACATCGAGATCATCCCCGAGATCGACCTCCCGGGCCACAGCCGCAACATCGCCTCGGTGCATCCCGAGATCCGCTGCAACTACCCGCCCGACACGCTCTCGACGAACGGCTACGATTACCGCTCGGCATGGTGCGTGGCGCGCGAGGAGAACTACGCGCTGCTGGAGGATATTTTGGGTGAAATCTGCGAACTCTTCCCGTCCGAATACATCCACGTGGGCGGCGACGAGGTCGACCTCTCGCAGTGGGAGCGGTGCCCCGACTGCCGGGCGCTGATGGCCGCGCGGGGGATGGCAACGCCCCACGAGCTGGAGGACCTCTTCATGGAGCGCGTCACGGCGATCCTCCGCGCCCACGGCAAGCGCCCGGCCGTCTGGAACGAGGCGGTGCGCACCGGGGAGTTTACGCGCGAGAGCCGCGTCTACGGCTGGGAGAACACGGCGGCGTGCCTCGATGCCACGTCGAAGGGCTACCGGACGGTCGTCATGCCGGGCGAATACTTCTATTTCGACATGCGGCAGTCGCCCCACGAAGACGGACACGACTGGGCGGCGATCTTCGACGCGCGCAAGGTCTACGGCTTCGATCCCGCCGCCAAAGGCTTCACGGCGGAGCAGCTGCGCCACGTCGAAGGGTTCGAGGGGACCTTCTTCAGCGAGGCTTACGTGTCGCATGAGCCCGAGAAGCCCGACTACCTGGATTACATGTGTTTCCCGCGCATCTGCGCCCTCGCGCACGTGGCATGGGGCGGCCCCTCGGCGGGGTGGGATGCATACTACCGCGAACTGGTCGGCCGCCACTACGACCGCATGACAGCCATGGGCATCCGCTTCCGGCTCTTTCCCCCGACGGTGACCTATGCAGGCGGCACATTCCGCGTCACGGCGGACGACGGCTCGGAGGTGTGGTATGTCGAGGAGGGACAGCCCGGCGAACACCGCTATACGGGCCCGCTCGCGACCGCCCGGCCGCATCTGTACCGCTTCTTCACGCGCCACGGCACGGGCCGCAGCCCCTACGTGGCCGACAAATCCTACTACCGGACCATCCGCCCGGCCGTCGAGATCACCACGTCGATGGGCGAGAGCACGCAGTTCCCCTACACGAACGCCTCGACCTACCGCGGCCTGTCGCGCACGCGGCGGGCGTGCCGCCAGCAGGACTGGGTGCTCTACACCTTCCGCGAGCCGGTCACCTGCCGCGAGATGTACCTCCAGACGGGCAACCGCCAGCTGCCGAAGACGATCCTCACGACGGGCTACGCCGAGGTATCCGGCGACGGCGTGCACTTCGAGCGGGCGGGCGAGCTGGAGCAGGGGAGCATCACGCTGCACCCCGACCGTCCGGTGAAGGCCGTGCGCCTCGTCTCGACGTGCGACGACAACGGCACGCCCTACGTGACGATCCAACCGCCGCAGATCAAGCCGGTGCTGTAAGCGGCAGCGGGGGAGGCGGACACCGCTCGCACAAAGTCCCGCTCCGTTCCCGCCATCCACAAAAAAACTCCCGACCCTTTCCCGGGTCGGGAGTTTTTTCGTTGCCGCAAGGCGGACAGCCGGACGTTGTCGCGAGAAGTGCCCGTCTGGCGCTACGAGCGCACCTGGGCGCCGCACTGCTGCTCGAACTGCCGCGTGAGGTTGGCCATCACGCGCTCGATGGTCTTGTCGTCGAGCGTGCGTGTCTTGTCCTCGAGAATGAAACTCAAGGCATAGGACTTCTTGCCCGCGGGGAGCTTGTCGCCCTCGTAGACGTCGAAGAGCGAGACGCTCTTCAGCAGTTTGCGCTCCGTGGCGAGGGCCACGCTGCGCAGCGCCGCGAAGGTGACGTCGCGGTCGACGAGCAGCGCCAGGTCGCGCTTCACCTCGGGGAACTTCGAGAGCTCCTCGGCCGCAATGCGGTGCTTCTTCGTCGAGCGCACCAGTGCGTCGAAATTCATCTCGAGGTAGTAGACCTCCTGCTTGACGTCGGTCAGACGGCGAAGCTTGCCGCTGACGACACCGATCTGCAGCAGCTCCTTGCCGTTGAGCGACATCGTGAGCCCCTCGGCAAAGAGGTCGCTCTGCGTCGGCTCGCTCTTGAGCGCGTAGATGTCGATGCCGAAGCGGCGCAGCAGCTTCTCGGCCACGGCCCGCAGGGTGAAGAACGACGCCTTCTCGGGCTTCGTGTTCCACGACTGCGGCGTGGCAATGCCCGTCACGGCGATGGCGAGCCGGTACTCCTCGGAGTAGGCCGCAAGGTGGTTCTCCTCCGTGCGCTTCGCCTCGTCGTAGAAGTAGCAGTTGCCGAACTCGTAGAGCTTCAGGTCGCCGTTTTTGTGGTTGATGTTCAGGCAGACGGCCTCCAGCATGTTGAACAGCAGCGTCTGGCGCAGGACATTCAGGTCGGCGCTCAACGGATTGAGGATGCGCACGCAGCGCTCGGGCGGGCAGGTGGTGAGCCCCTCGTAGTAGGCCCCCTTCGTCAGCGAGTTGGACATGATCTCCGTGAAGCCGTTGTCGGTCAGGAAGTCGGCCGCAAGGTTCACGAGGCGGTTGCGGTCGGGTTTCGGCGCATAGGAGAGCGTCGAACGCACGCGCGCCGGAATCTCGACGTTGTTGTACCCGTAGATGCGGAGAATATCCTCGATCAGGTCGGCCTCGCGCTGCACGTCGACGCGGTAGGGCGGCACGGCAACGGTCAGGCGCCCCTCGTGCTCGGAGAGGATCTTCACCTCGAGGGCCGCCAGGATCGTGCGCACGGTCTCCTGGGGAATTTCCTTGCCGATGAGCGCATTGATGCGCGCGAACGAGACGTCGAAGACGAAATCGGCAGCCGGAACAGGACAGATGTCCGTGATCTCGCTCGAGATGGTGCCGCCGGCCAGCTCCTTCATCAGCAGCGCGGCGCGCTTGGCGGCGTAGACCTGCAGGTTGGGGTCGATGCCGCGCTCGAAGCGGAACGACGAGTCGGTGTTCAGGCCGAAGCGCTTGGCCGTCTTGCGCACCCATACGGGGTTGAAGTAGGCGCTCTCGATGAAGACGTCGGTCGTCGTCTCGCTGATGCCCGAATCGAGGCCGCCGAAGACGCCGGCGATGCACATTGGACGCTCGGCCGAGCAGATCATCAGGTCCTTGTCCGTGAGCTTGCGCTCCACGCCGTCGAGCGTCACGAAGGGCGTGCCCTCGGCGCAGGTGCGGACCACCACCTCGCGGCCCTCGATCTTTGCGGCATCGAAGGCGTGCAGCGGCTGTCCGAGCTCGAAGAGCACGAAGTTGGTGATGTCGACCAGGTTGTTCTTGGGGTTGATGCCCGCGGCCCGCAGGCAGTTCTGCATCCACTCGGGCGAGGGGCCGATCTTGCAGCCCGAGACCGTGACGCCCACGTAGCGGGGGCAGGCCTCGTGGTTCTCGACGCGGATCGCCACGGGCAGGTCGTGGTTGTCCACGGCAAAGGCCGAGACGTCGGGCCACTTCACCTCCGTCCGCTCGCCGCGGCTGCGGAGGTAGGCCGCCAGGTCGCGCGCCACGCCGATGTGCGAGGCGGCATCCACCCGGTTGGGCGTCAGGCCGACCTCGATCAGGTAGTCGTCCTCGACACGGAGGTACTCCTTGGCCGCCATGCCGACGGGCGCGTCGGCCGGAAGCTCCATGATGCCCTCGTGCGACGAGCCGATGCCCAGTTCGTCCTCGGCGCAGAGCATGCCGAGCGACTCGACGCCGCGGATCTTCGACCGCTTGATCTTGAACTCCTCGTCGCCGCCGTTGGGGTAGAGCACCGCGCCGACCGTGGCGCACAGCACCTTCAGTCCAGCACGGCAGTTGGCCGCACCGCAGACGATCTGCAGCGGTTCGCCCGTGCCGACATCGACCGTCGTGACGTGCAGGTGGTCCGAATCGGGATGGTCCGTGCAGGTCACGACCTGGCCGACCACCACGCCCTGAAGGCCGCCCTTGACGGTCTCGATCTTCTCGAAGCCCTCGACCTCGAGTCCTATGTCGGTCAGAATACGGGCCACCTCCTCGGCCGGAAGGTCCGTTTCGATGTAGCGTTTGAGCCAGTTGTAGGAAATATTCATATCGTTGAGTTTATGTATTTGCTAAAATCGAACAAAGATAGTGAATTTTCCGCACTTTATCCACCTTTGCGCCGAGAATCCGCGCACAGCGCCCGCACACGGGCCGAAGGCATGCCCCGCCGTCAGCGCGACCCGAGCCAGAGGAAGACCATGCCGACGAGGATGAAGGCCAGGTCGACGGCCTTCGAGCGGAGGTTGCGCTCGTGGAAGAGCACCGCGCCGCACAGGAACGAGATGACGACCGAGCCGCGGCGGATCATCGAGACGACCGAGATCATCGCATCCTCCTCCTGCAAGGCAAGCAGGTAGGCGAAGTCGGCCAGCGAGAGGAAGACGGAGATGAGCGGAATGGCCCAGCTCCAGTGAAAGGGCGTGGTCGCACGCCGCTTGGGCCACCAGAGCAGCGCCACGACCACCGACATCATCACCAGCTGGTAGAAGTTGTACCAGCTCTGCACGAAGACGGCGTCGAGACGCGTCATGATGTACTTGTCGTAGAGGCCGCTCACGGCTCCCGTCAGGGCGGCCAGCGCGACGAAGAGAATCCAGAGGTTGTGGCGGAAGTCGACCCCTTCGCGGCGGCTCGAGCGGCTCAACAGGAAGAGCGAGACGAGCGCCAGCACGACGCCGGTCCACTGCCAGGCGTTGAGCCGCTCGCCGAAGAGCAGCATCGCGCCGACGAGCACCATCACCGGGCGCGTGGCGTTGATCGGCCCGACGATCGTGATGGGCAGGTGCTTGATGCCGAAGTATCCGAAGATCCACGACGTGAGCACGATGGCCGACTTCAGCACAACCAGCCCGTGAGCCTGCGCCGTGCCGGGTTCGCAGTCGAGCAGCGTGCCGTCGAACCAGCCCAGCCCGCACTCCGACGAGACGATCGCCGGAACGAAGAACAGTGTGGAAAAGAGCGTGTTGAGCAGCAGTACCGGAAGCACCGCATTATCCGTCAGGGCCTTCTTCTTGGCGGCATCGTACAACCCCAGCAGCGCTGCGGAGGTGAAGGCAAGTGTCAACCACATACGGCGTCAGAGTTCGTCGCTGTATACGGCGCCGGGCAGGTCGTGGAGGTTGTAGCGCGAAGCCATCGACATGCCGTAGGCTCCGGCCGACTTGATCGCCAGCAGGTCGCCGCGCCGCGTCTTGCGCAGGCTGACGTTCTCGTCGAAGACGTCCGTCGACTCGCAGGCCGTGCCGACGACCGTGTACTTGTCGCGGGCCTCCTCCCCGGAGGTAATGTTCTCGATGTTGTGGTACGCCCCGTAGAGCGCCGGACGGATCAACTCGGTCATCGAGGCGTCGACGATCACCAGCTTGCGGCCCGTGGCCGTCGTCTTGTTGAAGAGCACCCGCGTGATGAGCTCGCCGCACTCGGCGACGATCGAACGCCCGAACTCGAAGTGCACCTCGCGCCCGTCGACGCGCAGGTGGTTGCGGACGATCGAGAAGAGCGACGCGAAGTTGGGGATGGGTTCGTTCTCCGGCACGTCGTAGTTGACGCCCAGACCGCCGCCCACGTCCACCATGCGGAACGTGAAACCGATCTTCTCGAGGTTCTCCACGATGACGTTGACCTTCTCGCACATGTTCTCGAAGACGTGCAGCTCGCGGATCTGCGACCCGATGTGGAGGTGGATACCGATGATGTTGATGTGCTTGAGCGCCTTGATCTCGTCGGCATGCGCGAGGATCTCCTCGTATGAAATACCGAACTTCGAGTCGGCCTGTCCCGTGTCGATGCAGTGGTTCGTGCGGGGGTCGATGTCGGGATTGATGCGCAGCGCCACGTCCGTCACGCGGCCCGCTTCGGCCGCAAATCCGTCGACGACGTGCAGCTCCTCGATCGACTCGCAGTTGATGGCCAGAATCCCCTGTTCGATGGCGTAGCGCAGCTCCCTGTCGCGCTTGCCGACGCCGGCGTAGACGATGCCTTTCGGGTCGAAGCCCGCCTCGACGGCCTTGCGCAGTTCGTTGCCGCTCGCGCAGTCGATGCCCAGGCCGTACTCGCGGATGATCGCCAGCAGGTGGTCGTCGTAGTTGGCCTTGATGGCGTAGTGGACCTTGTAGCCGTATTTGTTCGATTCATAGACGACGCTCTCGAGCGTCTGACGCAACAGCGCCGTATCATACAGATAAAAAGGGGTCTCGAAACCCCGCAGTCTGGATGCGATCTGTCTGCTCAACATCTTGATTCAACCTTTTAACCCAACGTAAACGAGGCTGCAAATATACGACATTCCGGACAAAACGGCAAATCGCAAAGCAATGCGCCGGCAGCCCGCAAATCCGATTTTTTTCGTATATTTGCACACATTTTCACGCGAGGACCATGAAAAACATCCGCAACTTCTGCATCATAGCCCATATCGACCACGGAAAGAGCACCCTTGCCGACCGCCTGCTCGAAAAGACCAACACGCTGAACCAGCGCGAAATGCAGGCGCAGGTACTCGACGACATGGAGCTCGAGCGCGAAAAGGGCATCACCATCAAGAGCCACGCCATCCAGATGGAGTACACGGCCCGCGACGGCGAGCGCTACACGCTCAACCTGATCGACACGCCGGGGCACGTCGACTTCTCCTACGAGGTGTCGCGCGCCATCGCCTCGTGCGAAGGGGCCCTGCTGGTCGTCGACGCGACGCAGGGCATCCAGGCCCAGACGATCTCGAACCTCTACCTGGCCGTGGGGCACGATCTGGAGATCGTCCCCGTGCTGAACAAGATCGACATGGAGTCGGCGATGATCGACGAGGTGAAGGACCAGGTCATCGATCTGATCGGCTGCCGGGAGGAGGACATCCTGCTCGCCTCGGGCAAGACCGGCGCCGGCGTCGAGGAGATTCTCGAGGCCATCGTACAGCGCATCCCGGCCCCAAAGGGCGACGACGCGGCCCCGCTGCAGGCGCTGATCTTTGACTCGGTGTTCAACCCCTTCCGGGGCATCATCGCCTATTTCCGCGTCTTCAACGGCACGATCCGCAAGGGCGAGCACGTCAAGTTCTTCAACACGGGCAGCGAGTACGACGCCGACGAGGTGGGCGTGCTGAAGCTCAAGATGCAGCCGCGCGACGAGATCCGCGCCGGCGACGTGGGCTACATCTGCTCGGGCATCAAGACCTCGGCCGACGTGAAGGTCGGCGACACGATCACCTCGGTGGCCAACCCCGCGCAGGAGGCCATCGCGGGCTTCGAGGATGTCAAGCCGATGGTCTTCGCGGGCGTCTATCCCGTCGAGGCGGACCAGTACGAGGACCTCAGGGCTTCGCTCGAAAAGCTGCAGCTCAACGACGCCTCGCTGACCTTCGAGCCCGAGAGCTCGCTGGCGCTCGGCTTCGGCTTCCGCTGCGGATTCCTCGGCCTGCTGCACATGGAGATCATCCAGGAGCGCCTCTACCGCGAGTTCGACATGGACGTCATCACCACCGTACCGAACGTCTCCTACCGCGTCACGACGACGCAGGGCGCGCAGCTCGAGGTCCACAACCCCTCGGGACTGCCCGAAATCACGAAGATCGCCAAGATCGAGGAGCCCTACATCCTCGCGCAGATCATCACCAAGTCGGAGTTCCTGGGCAACGTCATCAAGCTCTGCATCGACAAGCGCGGCGTGATGAAGAATCAGACCTTCATCACGCAGGACCGCGTGGAGGTGAACTTCGACATGCCCCTCTCGGAGATCGTCTTCGATTTCTACGACAAGCTCAAGAGCATCTCGAAAGGGTATGCCTCGTTCGACTACCACCGCACGGGCTACCAGCTCTCGAAGCTCGTCAAGCTGGACATCCTGCTCAACGGCGAGCCGGTTGACGCCCTCTCGTCGCTCACCTATACGGACCACGCCTACGACTTCGGCCGCAAGATGTGCGAGAAGCTCAAGGAGCTGATCCCGCGCCAGCAGTTCGACATCGCCATCCAGGCCGCCATCGGCGCCAAGATCATCGCCCGCGAGACGGTGAAGGCCGTGCGCAAGGACGTGACGGCCAAGTGCTACGGCGGCGACATCTCACGTAAGCGCAAACTGCTCGAAAAGCAGAAGAAGGGCAAGAAGCGCATGCGCCAGATCGGCAACGTCGAGGTGCCGCAGTCGGCATTCCTTGCGGTATTAAAAATGGACTGACATGAAGAAAACCATCATCGACCTGTTCGAGAGCTCCGTCGAGAAGTACGGGGCCAAAACCTTCCTGCTCGAGAAGCGCCACCACAAGTTCGAGCCCACGACCTACGCCGAGACGCGCGAACTGGCCCTCGAGACCGGTGCGGGTCTCGCCGCGATCGGCATCCGCCCCAAGGACAAGGTCGCCATCCTGTCGGAGGGGAGCAACGCATGGATCATCTCCGAGCTGGGCCTCTTCTACGCCGGCGCGATCAGCGTGCCGCTGTCGGTCAAGCTCGAGGAGTCGAACGACCTGCTCTTCCGCCTGCGCCACGCCGAGGTACGGGCGATCTTCGTGTCGAAGTACCAGCTGCCGAAGATCCGCCGCATCCGTGCCGAGCTGCCCGAACTCGAACACGTCATCGTGCTGGGCCACATCGCCCTCGAACCGGGAGAGACGGCCTACGGCACGCTCAAGCGGCTGGGCCGCGACTACCTGTCGAAACACCGCCCGGAATTCCTCGCCATCGGACAGTCGATCCGCAACGACGACTACGCGACGATCACCTATACGTCCGGCACGACGGCCGACCCGAAGGGGGTCGTACTGACACACCGCAACTACACGGCCAACGTCGAGCAGTCGCTCTCGCGCATCGACATCCCGTCGTATTTCCGCACGCTCATCATCCTGCCGCTCGACCACTGCTTCGCCCATGTCGTGGGCTTCTACATCATGATCGCCTGCGGCGCGTCGGTCGCCACGGTGAAGGTCGGCGCCACGCCCATGGAGACGCTCAAGAACATTCCGCAGAACATCCGCGAGGTGCAGCCGCACTTTCTGCTCTCGGTCCCGGCGCTGGCCAAGAACTTCCGCAAGAACATCGAGAGCTCGATCCGCGCCAAGGGGGCCTTCACCGAGCGGCTCTTCCGCCTAGCGCTCCGCACGGCCTACGCCTACAACGCCGACGGATACAGCCGCGGCACGGGGTGGCGCGTGCTGCTCAAGCCCTTCGTCGCGCTCTTCGACCTGCTGCTCTTCCGCCGCATCCGCCAGGCCTTCGGCGGCTGCCTGCGCTTCTTCGTCGGCGGCGGAGCGCTGCTCGACATCGAGCTGCAACGCTTCTTCTACGCCATCGGCATCCCGATGTTCCAGGGCTACGGTCTCTCGGAGGCGACGCCCGTCATCTCGACCAACTCGCCCAAGTACCACTGGCACCGCTTCGGCTCGTCGGGCAAGATTCTCATCCCGCTCGAGCTGAAGATCGTCGACGAGGCGGGCCGCGAACTTCCGCGCGGCGAGAAGGGCGAGATCATCATCCGCGGCGAGAACGTCATGGCGGGCTACTGGAAGAATCCCGAAGCGACGGCCGAGACGGTGCGCGACGGCTGGCTCCACACGGGCGACATGGGCTACGTCTCGCAGGACGAGTTCCTCTACGTGCTGGGCCGCTTCAAGAGTCTGCTCATCGCCTCGGACGGCGAGAAATACAGCCCCGAAGGGATGGAGGAGTCGATCGTGAGCAACTCGCCCTACATCGATCAGATCATCATCCACAACAACCAGAGCCCCTTCACCGGAGCCATCATCGTACCGAACGGCGAGGCGCTGCGCCGCGAGCTGGAGGCCCGGGGCGTCGCACCCGAAGAGCGGGCCGCGGCGGCGGCCGACCTGCTCGGCGCCGAGATCGACCGCTACCGGGCGGGCGGAGACCACGCCGGGGAGTTCCCCGAGCGGTGGCTGCCGGCCGGACTGGCGATCGTCGACGAGGCCTTCACCGAACAGAACGGACTGGTAAACAGCACAATGAAGGTCGTGCGCGGCAAGGTCGAGGAGCACTTCCGACCGCGGCTGGAGTACCTCTATACGGCCGAAGGCAAGGCGCTGCGCAACCCCGAGAATCTGGCGTCGCTGAAAAAAATCGTGGGTTAAAGCGAAAAAACGGCCTGCGAAAAGTTGAAAAATCAAAAAAGCGGAGTATCTTTGTACTCCGTAATGCGGAAATAGCTCAGTCGGTAGAGCATCAGCTTCCCAAGCTGAGGGTCACGGGTTCGAATCCCGCTTTCCGCTCAAAACAATAAATTATTGAGAACCAGCGAACAACGAGTGTTGTTCGCTGGTTTTTTCATATCATTTTGCCGCCAAATATTGCTCTTTCCGAGCATTTATTTTTACTTTGTGTGCATAAATGTTTGCAGATGTTGTCAAATAGTTGTCAAAAGAATCCGTATGCCAACCACCTTCAAAGCCGTCGTTTATTCTGACAACAAGAAAAAAGACGGGACCTACAATGTCAAGATACGAATCACCCATCGTCGACAGACCTTGAAGATCTCGACGAATATTTTTGTTACGGCCCATCAGCTTACACGTGGGTTGAAACTCAAGGATCATCAGATCATTGACGAGACAGAGCAGCTCATAGCAAATTGGAGGTCTATTGTCGGGCGCCTCGGAGTTGCTGCAGACATCATGACCGTAAAACAAATCGTAGAGTATATTCGACAGACTGAACTCAAGGAGCGCTCCTTCTCGCTCGATTTCATCGAGTATATGCGTACTGTATCTTCGAGCATGTGCGCCGGCACAGCCAGCAACTATCGCACTACGGCCAATGCTCTCGCTCGCTACACGGGTGGCAAGCCTCTCGATATATCATTTGTGACCGCACGTATGCTCTCCGATTTTGAGAGATTCCTGCGTTCCGAACCATCGCAGCGAGGCTCGCAGGCTACTGGTGCAATTGCCAAAGGCAACCGGGCAGTGTCCCTATATATGGGCATCATACGAGCAACGCATAATCGGGCAAAAAAGGAGTTCAACGACGAAGAGGTGGGTCTCATTCGTATTCCGCGCTCCCCATTTGCACATTACGATATCCCTGGGGAAGCCGCACCGCGCAAGCGCGCTATATCTGTCGAACTTATACAGCGTATCATTGACCTTGAAGACGAACCCGCGGTTAACTCGCGGAGAAACCTTGCCAGGGACTGCTTTCTCCTTTCCTTTGCGTTGGCCGGTATGAACGCAATTGACCTGCTTACTTGTCCGAATCAAAACAACGACAACATACTCGTATACAATCGAGCCAAAACATCATCACGTCGTGCCGATCATGCCGAGATGCATATCCGAATTGAGGAACAAATCCGACCGCTCATAGAGAGATATCGAGATAAAACCGGAAACAGATTCTTCCGGTTTTATCAACTCTATGCAAGTGGAAACAATTTCAATACAGCCTTGAATTGAATGAAGGATTGAAACGTGTTGACGAAGCAATACGCCATGGAGACGATATCCAGGAGCGCACGACGTTCTATACAGCCCGTCATAGCTGGGCAACAATTGCTCGCTCAGCAGCGCTCGGTATTGACAAATATACCGTTCACGAGGCGCTGAATCACGTCAGCGACATGAAGATTACCGATCGGTATATCGACCGAGACTGGTCCGTTATCTGGAATGCAAACGCTCAGGTAGTGGGGTTGTTCGACTGGTCGGCAATATCGAGGTGAGATAGCACGGCTGCAGAATTTAGATCGAAACTCGTTTATGTACTTATCGCTCTATCTAAAATAATCCTTTTCTCTTTCGGAGAATAAGGGCGATCTCAAGGCGGCATCAAGTAATCGGTCCAGATCATCTGCATTCAGATGTCCTTTCATTTGAGTAATTCCAACGCTTAATTCCTTGATAAGATCACTCTTTTTAAGGATTGACAACTCATGAGCGTCGATGAAGGAAAGATGATCAAGAAATTCATAATCATTTGGTTTAATAGGCATTTGCATATTAAACATCTCATCATTCCTTCTAATGTAATCATTAATGTTCGAGTTGATGAAGAAATACCCTACATATTTATCCTCGTCTTCTCCTATGATAACAAAAAACTTATATTTCGGAGGTTTCGTCGTGGAAAAATAGCGATGAAAAATGTCTCCTCGTTTTGCCGCATTCATTACATTAATTCTTTTTGTGCTGCAATCCCATCCACGATAAAACTAATATAATCCTCGTCAGCGCCGCATTCACGCAAAATGTCTTCTACCGATATTTCGTCACAATACGGATTCCTCCAAGTCTTTGTCCAAGCCGATCCATGAGACAGTTTTGTCATCTCATTAAAATCAACATCTTTATATTTTTCTATTGCCGAATCAAGCTCTTTAACATCGGATTCTGACAGATAGCTGGTATCCGCATCACGAAGCGGCTCAAGAGAGTTGCCATGTATAGAGAAAAACGCCTTAAGATCATCTTGGACATACCAACTATCACCCCGGACAATCTTCACCATGTCGTAGATAGAAGAAGGCACCGGACCATATTTCATGGCAATATAACGATCGCCGGTTATGGCTCGACCATATTTGTTAAGATGAGTCATATCGGCAAAATACAAGATTTTGAATATCTTGTGGATGTCACGCTTTCTGACGTCAATGTGGTTGGCCACATACAACAACGCATTCAGCGCCCGGTCATAATTAAAAATAGATGTTGCCATAGCTTTTCTTTCTGAATGCAAAAATAAGCAAAATATTAATAGAATAACAACAACACTAATATCTTTTATAATTTATTGATAACGACCGAGCGTACATACGAATGTACTCGCTTGGCCAGCTGCAAAACCTGTCTGGACTTTACGGTTTGCAAATTTTGCAGGGGGAGCGGTGATACTCCTCCTCGGCGACGGTCCGGGATACTTTGATTATTTTCCCCTTGCAGTTGTTCAACCCACGGCATAAGGCCGTCTTGTGGTATTTTGTCGAGGAACTTCCCGTGCAAATGTAGACATAGGTCGTATCAGCAGCTGCTATTTCGGCCGTTGTCGGGGTACTCGCAAACGAACACAGTAGCGCGAGCGTTAGCAGGAATGAGAAAAGTGGTTTCATATATAAAGCGGTTGTTGATCGATATTATTGGAGTTCACCACGTTCAATCATATATCGTTCCATCCTTCGCATGTTATCTTCATGGAGCATTCTTCCCATTACATTCATTGCCAACCATATTGTTCCGGCAACCACCAAAAGGATTGCCATCGTTTTCCCATACCGACGTTGCTCTTTCATGACCAGTTTGTACAGAACGGGACGCACGAACAAGATTATGCCGATAGATATTACCCAAAGTTGGGGATGAGCGCACGCCCCACCGAATGAATAGGCGAAATCTGCCACATACGGGAATACCCCGATCATTAAAAGGAACACGGCGAGCAACATCACCACCAAAAGCCAAAGCACAATCAAAGAGCCATAGTAAATAATAGCTACGGCCGCCCCGTCTTACCACGACCTGATGCTGCCGCAGGTCGCGCTGATCCACGATACGATAGGGGATATCTATTGCATCTTTCCCTCGTTTGTAACGATCGGGGTCTTCCTCGGCGAGTTGTTTCATCCTGGTCTCGAAGTCGTGCAGTTTCTGTTCTACTTCATCGGCGGTGTCCTCCATCTCGATATTGTCAGGGAATACCGGAACCCATGTAGCTGCGGCATCATCATACATTATCCAAAGATCGCTGACACTGACAAGATCACTCGGATGATTGAGTACGAAGTTCAAGAACCGCTGTTTCACGAGCTTGTTTCTATTTCCCAGCATGATGGTATTTTCTGCCATGGACTGCAGATTCGCAAACGGATCGTCAGCCTTCGATGAACGTCCTTTTGCCTTCCTGATCGGGGCATTGAAAGCACTGTCTCGATTCGTAAGATACGCATATTCCTCTCCGCTGGTTTTTTCGTCGAATCCTCGCAAGGGAATATAAAATTCATACATACCTCGAATCTTGTCGTATGTCGCTTTGGATATCATGCCGCATTCATATTGCTTCGACAGAATCATATCGGTGACGGACCTGGTTCTCCGCCACAATTCTTCGGTGTCATGCGTCTCCTCAAAATCATCAACCATCTGCTGGGCAATAGCCTCCGCAGTCGCCACATCCTTCTCAGAGGTCAGGGCCGTCAGACCGGCATAATCCCTGCGACGGAATTCACTGATGAAATCCTGTACGGTCTTTTTACTGTGAGGATGGTCCTTTTGGGTATCTTCGTATGCCTTTTGCGCATCCCGTTCAGCCATGACCCGGTTACGCTCAAGACCATGTTTGGCCATCATGTAATTGGTCAATTCGATGCGATCCTTATCAGACGGGGCAAGTTTTGCCACCTCATCAAGCAGCGGCCTGAATACCAGATGGGCAAATGCATCCGCTTCGGCCTTATTCACGCTCGAAAGCCGGTTTTCACCCAAATAGGCATTCTCATAGCCGTCTACATCCTCGATATACCCTTCTATACCCTCACCTCGGAGAATGGCATCCATTGCCTCTTTTAATCCGAGCATGCTATCCTGCAGAGCTTCCTGCGTCTGATACATTCCACGCTGTACTCTTTCCTCATAGCGTTGTCTGGCCAATGCCCGCTCGCGACCTTCGGGAGATCCATCCCGGAACAGCTGATCGGCAGTCGTCGACCCGTTATCCTCAATATGAGAATTCTCTCCGACACCGAGTTCGTATTGTTTGGCCACATCCGCAGCTTCGCTGAATAGATTGTCGTACTTGTTCTCTTTCAGATTCTCATAACTCCTCCACAACACATAACGGAGTTCATTATCGGTAAGGGTTACTCCGTTTATGTTTGAGAATCCCAAGCTCCGGAGCATATCGAAGAAGAACTCTTTTATCCTCTTCCACCACCCACTGTTGCGAGCATGCTCAAAATTGGTGGTTTCGACCAGGCTTGCGAGGTACTCCTCCGTAGCGGTTCGGAAATTCCATCCATTCCTCTTCGACAGTTCAACAATGCGCCCTCGCACATCCTTGTCTGCATTGTTGAATACGTTGTCGAGGAATGTGTCGAACTGCTTTCCGAACATTCGACGCAAGCCGTAGTGTGCAACAGCCTCGTGAAGAAGGGTCATTTCGACGTCGGCTGCATTCCTGTTGTTGGGCAGTACGATCGTGATTTTGCCCGTGCTCTTGGTATAGAAGCCTTTTGCACGGGATTTTTTACCATCCAAACCGCTTACACTTGTAATCACTTCAACATTGTCAAGGTTGAGTTCCTTCGCAAGGTCATTGATTCGATTGACCATTTCCCCGCGTTCCGATATGGTCGTTTTTTGATTGGGAATCTCATCTTCATCTATTTTTCCCACCCTGTCAATGCTTGGATTCTCGAAGCTTCTTATTATATTTGCAGCAAGGTTGAATAGTTTTCTAACGTCAGCGGAATTGTACTGCTGATTAGATTTACTTTTTACAACACTATCTTGAACTTCTGCCTTTTCTTGTTTCACCTGTTCATCAGGCAAGACAAAAGCCACGTCAGCGTAATTGGTACGCTGTTGGTCAAGAAAATTCAGAAGTTCTTTTTTGTCTGCATAAGTCAGTTTCCCACCAGCAATCCATCTTACAATACTTAATCCGTTTTTAGGGAATACATTTCTGATGCTGTTTATTTCCAACACACGCCCCTTTACAGTAGGACGAATGAACATTCCGACAAGGAAATGATCTCCGTTATGCTCAAGAATGGTCAGGATATTCTGAGCTTTCTTTTTATCTCCGTATTCAAATACTGCAATAGGATTGGAGATGGCGTTTGGCAAGTCCATAACTTCACTTAAATCAAAATCATGCTTCCCGGAATTTGATTTATATGCAAGTTGTGAAGCCGCCATTTCAATGGGAAGATTAGGAAGTCCAGCAGACAATAATACTTCAGACGGATTCCCCAATTCATACACATGACCTTTGGGCAGTGTCCCGTTTATCTGTTGTTGCAGTTCATTGTTGAACTTCTCATTAGTCTCGTTCTGAACATTGTCTGCCTCACGATATAGCTCGGAATCTTCTTCGGATACAGAGATATCATCCGCAGCCTCAATACCGGCATCCATCTGAGCATATTTTGCCTCTTTCTCCGCCATCTCCTTGCGCATGGCGTCGGAGTATTCCAGGTATTTTTTCTTGGCATCCTCCAATTCTCGGGCAAACTCAAAAGGCACGCCCTCTCTCTTCTCGATCTGCTCGAGCTCTGAACGGTTGTGTGCCGCGCTGCGTTCTGCTGCATCTGCTCTTTCGGCAAAGTCTTTTCCCGTAATCACGTTCTCCACAATGTCATCAATGGCATTACGGAGCAGGGATTGATGTACGGGGACATCCGACAGCCCGAGTTCGGGGCAAGAGTAAACCATGCTTCGGTGTGTTTCCGTAAACAGTTGGCCTCCGACTCGTGACGTTTCGCTGGTAATCCTGGTCTGCACGACGAATGTGAAACCACCCAATGAGATGGAGAGCGAGCGGGTCTCGCCGGAGGCATCCTTTCCCTCCTTTGCCTGTTTGGCTGCATCCGTAATGCTCTTATTGTGGTCTTTGATGTAGTCGGACATCGCATCAACAGAGGGGAAGGTGTGGCTTCCGGCCTTGATCTCGGAGAATGTTCCATTCGGGAATGCCTTTTTGACCTTATCCAAATAACCTCGTTGCTCTTTGGCCGTCTTTTCAGCTTGGGCGATGAGAGCCTTGAATTTCGGTTTGGCATTGTGGATATAGGTTTGGTCCGCTTCCCATTGCTTTTTGCGGCTCTCATACTTGCGCACATTCTTCTCTGCATTGTTCTTCAACATGGCATACTCGCTGCCGGAAAGTTGCGCTACGGTGTCGCCGAACACATCTTCTTCCTCCTCCAGCACGCGATTGGACATGCTGTTCATCATCAACTCCTTGCCATTCATAATGCTGTCGGCAATGGCTCCTTTCGTTTTCAACCGCTGATAAGCAGTCACATCAAGACTGTCTTCCACGCCGAAGCGAAGAATGCGCACGGGTATTCCCATGGACTTATGCCTGTTTCCTTGCCGCAGGATACGACCGTTTCGTTGCGTGTAGTCCATCGGCCGGTTCGGAGCATCGAGGTGAATAAGAGTATACAGACGCTCCTGAATGTTTACGCCTGTTCCAAGAGTAAATGTCGATCCGAGGATTACACGTATCTCACCCTTGTTTACCTTGTCGAAGATTTCAAGTTTCTTCTTGACAGCCATGCCTGATCGCATTACCACTATCTGCCCGGCCGGGACGCCTGCCGCTATCAATTTGTCTCTGATGTCGTCATAGAGGTTGAAGCCGCTTTGCTTGTTTTGATAGTTATCGGCAAATAGGGCAACAGTCCCCTTATAGCTTTCCGTCTCCTTCAGCGAACGCAAGGTCTGCCGCACAGCCTCGTTGGTCTTGCTGTTGGGATCGTCCTCCGCATCGTGTTGTACAAGCCGCGCATCAACGGCGGCAGCTTTGGCGATACCGTACATCGTGAGCGGTATGTGGCTGTTCTCTTTCTTCTCCTTGCCGCTCATTTTCTCGTATTCCTCGAGTTGCGCCTTGACATACTTCATGATGCTTCGCAGAGCCTTGGTCTGCGGCAGGTAGATGTCCTGCGCCCTTCCACCCTCTAATTCGGGTATTTTATTGCTCACATCCTCTGCTTCTCTCGTCAGCACGGTATCGCATACTCCCGACCATATACGGACAAGTTCGGGCAGGTTGACATATCCCGCAAACCGGTTGTTTTCCTTAAACTTGCCGCTCGTGGTGAACTCCAGCATCTGTTGGATGTTTCCGAAGTTCCGCACAAAATCATCGAAGTAATAGATGCCATATTCCTTCATGGTGTCGGACGGCATAAGGTAACGCATGAACGTCCATATTTCGGCGGCGGTGTTGCTGATAGGCGTGCCGGTTGCAAATATGACATTCCGGCCGTTGTTTTTCTCCAATACGGCCTGTGTCTTCAGATAAACTCCTTGCGACTTCTTGCTGTATGAGGGGTCCACACCTTTTACTCCTCGCTGCATGGCCGTGGCAAATCCGAGGTGTTTGTATTCGTGAGCCTCATCCACAAGCAGGGCGTCAATACCCATATCATCGAAGTTCTCCACGTCGTCAGTGCGACGGTCGAGCATTTCCCGGGCTTTCACCTCGGCGTTCTGTCGGTCAATGGCCTCTTTTTTCAGGTCTTTTGCGGTTCGCTTCCTGGATGCCTCCTCCGTAATTCCCGCAAGCTGCTCGCGCAACTGCTCGATCTCTCGCTTTGCCTGTCGGGTGATTGCATTGTTTCCCCTCGGGTCGGCACCTTTCATCTGTTCAAGAACGAGCATCTTCTCATCGATCCTGTCTTGTACAAATGCCATTTGCCGCTCTTCGCTGTCGGGAATAAACTCGAACGTCGATTGAGGGACGACGATCATGTCCCAATCGTTGTACCGTATCTTGGCATAGAAATTCTTTCTGCCTGCCTCACTTCGATCCGCCTCTTCAAGAGTCAGAATCTTGGCATTCGGATACAACTCCTTTGCACTTTCCACGAATTGACCGACAGTCGCATTCTGTACGACAATCATAGGTTTCCTGGCAGTTCCAAGCCTGCGCATCTCCATGGCCGTAGAGATGAGCGTGAATGTCTTGCCCGTTCCTACTTCATGGGCAAGCATCAGCGGCTGCATGGTTCCGCGGACAATGGCCCGACCCTGATGCGGGCGCATCTTGAACACATGCGATGCTCCGCCGAAATACTCCGGCACAAATTCATCGGGGATGCTCATGGGCACATAGTTGTTGAACGTGTCATTGTAGACACGCTCGATCCGCGCCGACATTTCCGCATCTTCCTGCATCTTCTGCCTTGCCCAGTCCCTGAAGTCTTGACGTATGTCGTCAATTTTGGCCGCACAGGCCTGTGTTGCCTCTTTGTCTGTGACAGTTTCTGTCGTCCCGTCCCATCTGCGTTTTGTCTCCGATACGGTGATCGTTCTGTTCTGAATGGCTGCTTCAATGAGGGTATGTCCCATGATGGTTTTGTGCAACATCTGGCTAACAATACCCATAGAGCGATTTTTCTCCTTGGCCAGGCCATAATCGGACGTCGTCATGACCCACGTGCCACCGGCGGAAGTAAAGCGCACGGGAATGTCGGTGCGATCCTGCACATATTCCTCATAGAGCTTCGGGTCGATCCACGACGAGCCAAGCGTGAAGTCTATCAGGTGGGCCGGGATGTCCATCGGCAACACCTCCTGCAGCGCCTTGATATTGCCGTCATAGAGGCCGTTCTCGTTGTTTTCCTGCGCCTGGCGGAGCTTCTCACGCACATTGCCGCTCAAATACAGATACGACAATTCCAACTGTCTCGTCAAAGGGTCCTCAAATCCATAGCCGTTGTCGATGATGTCTCGCCTTATTTCTTCCGCCGGTTCTCCGAGTTGTCCGGCAATGTAAGGAATATCAATGCGCCCGAATTTGAATACGCTTGCGATGATACCGTCCTTGACATTGGTTGGGGCAGGCTCCTTCTCCTTCTCGACAACTCTCTTGCTGAAGACGTCTGTCTTGCCGAAATGCCGTTCTTCCCGACCGGAAACGTCGGTGGTTTCATCGTACTTCTCAAGAGCAAACACGTTAGGGTAGTCCACATCATTGCGGAGGAACGCAATGGCGGTATTCTTGTTGAAATGTCCGTATGTGGCTACAAAATCATCGTATGCTTGATTGAGCCGTTCAAGCAAAGGTCGCAGGCCACCGTCACCCTCGTTGTTGATCTGATAGTCGAGAAGATCGGCAAGAGCTTTCTTGATGGCCGCATAAGCATTGAAACACTCGACTTTCGTATGTCCCTTGACCTTGTTGCCGTTCACCTCGAGAGGATAATAGCCTCCGATGTTGGCAATGACGAGCTTGCCGTCATTGACATACATTTCACCTATCTTCCTGCCGTCCGACGACTTGTCCTCTACAAAACGGCTGTCTGCTGGTCCGGTAACGGGCTGGTCCGCATCTTCTGTCCACTGCTTGCCGGAGAAACTGTTGACAAAATCCGTCAACATTTGCTCCTGGTTTTTGTCTCTTGTCGGGAAAAGTCCTTTGGATGTCGGTCTGAATGTGTCGCCTTCCTCGAAGCCGAAACGCATCACACCGGCCATGTTCTCGGGGTGTTCGATGAAATAGCGGTTGTAATCCATGGCCAGCTGCTTGACAACCGGAACGTCCTGCCCCTTTATCTTGCGTGTCTCGCCGGTTTCGTATTGCACCGTGCGTTCACCCGTAACGGTGCTCACATCAATGGCGTATGGAGCCTTACGACCGTTCACCCTCTTTCTGATGACGATGATGTCTGACGTTACGGATGTACCTACGAATGTTTGATTGTTCATTCGGAAAGCCCCGACAAAATCAGCGCCTCCGGCACCGACAACCCACTCCCGCAGTTTCCTACTGTTGTCGAGTGTCCCGTTGGAGGTTATGAAGATTCCGATACCGCCCTCACGCAACTTGCGCACGTTCTTGGCGATACAGAAATCATGTATGTTTCGGAATTTTCTGGAAAGGTCTTTGTCGCCTGTCGTATCCTCCACATTCAGTCCCGTGACAAACGGTACGTTGGTGATGGCCAGGTCTACGCTGCCGTTCGGGATGCGGGTCTTCTCAAAGCCTTGTATGTCCACCTTCGCATCGGGGTACAACAACGAAAGGATCGTGCCCGATGTTTCGTCTATCTCTATGGCATGTATGTCGCTGCGTTCACTGATGTCGGCCGGCATCTGCTGGAGAATACTGCCGATGCCTGCTGAACCTTCAAGGATGTTGCCGCCCTCGAAGCCCATTTGCCGTGCAATGTCCCATAGGGTATCAATGATGTAGGTGGGAGTGTAATAGGCGCTGTTACCACTCATTGCAGCCTGCCGATAGGCATGCTCACCAATGAGTTCACGCAGACGTTTGTTTTCGGGTGTCGGCTCATTCCAATGCTGAACGCCGTTCTGCGTATAGTTGGCGCTCTCGTTGAACACCTTGCCCAGGCCGCCCCAACCGCTGTACCTGCGCAGCACCTGCATCTGTTCGGGGGTTGCCTCCTCTCCGTTCTCGACGAGCTGCTTGGCCAGCTCAATAGCCTTGAAGTTGGCCGCAATTCTTGCATCTGCCGAGGTAGGGGCATGGCTTGTCCCTCGCTCGGAGTGATTGTTCCGGGTGTTTTTCGGCGCGGCTACGGCACCTGCATGTCGAGGTCGCACAGCCCGATCGACCGCCGTGCCTGCTCTCGCTCCTCCGGTGTCAGGTTCTCGACCTTCTTCCGATTGGCTTTCGCCACTCTCTCGAGCGCCTCCTGATAATCGCTCTTCGTGTCTACCACCGTCGGCTCGCATCCCTTCGGAGCTGCCTGCATCATCTCTCTGTAATCCATTTCCCGAATCTTTTTTGGTTTCAGTATCTACGGGCGCATCATTATCGCTCGATTTGGTCGCTCCATTGTCATCCAGACCCGAAAACAGATCGGCAACAGAGACATCACCCGTTGACGAAGATACATCTTTTTTTCGGGATTTCCTCGTCGCTTTGGGGGTTTCTTCCGCTATGGAATTGCTGCGGGACGGAAGATCATATTCCGGTGCCACCAAAATAATCTCAGCCCGAATGGCATCAAGCAGGTCCGCATAAGTCTTATCAGGATTCACCCAGTTGTTCCTGCCGATATACCGACCGGCATATCCGCTTCCGGTAGGGTCCTCTATGCGGAAGTAGGAGTGTTCGACGAACAGGTTGTTTCTCTTTTCCGCTCCGCCGCGATAGTCCGGATCGAGACTTATGCAGATGTATAATTCTCTATTTTGGACCAAAGGCAAACGGATGGACACCTCTCCACCGGCAGGCGCAATGTTGGCATCTGCGTAGCTTCTGCGTTTTTTGCCTCTTCGGTCGACGATCGCATCCGGATCAATACCCAAATCCCGGATAAGCCGTTTGGCGAGAGAATTGGCGTCCTTGACGGCTTTCTTCTCGGCATTACGCATGTAGCCGTATGCCTCATTGAAATCCTTGTCATCAAACTCCGCCTCGTAATATCCGAGCAGGGCAAGCTGCTTGTTTACTTTCTCGACTTGAGTGTCTATACCTGCGACTGTTTCGTTGATTTGTCGCTCATCTGTTGCAGTTTCGATGTCGCTTTGCGCTTGGCTTGCAAAAGTCTCTGCTTCGCCTGCAACAACTTCCGTATCTGCTGTTGTCTGTTCATCTCTTTTTCTTCTTTCCGTGTTGCGTACTGCTATGATTTCCTGTTTTGCCGCCGCGGCCTGTCGGCCTATCTTCTGTTCTGCGACGATCGCCTCGGCGGTAGCCATTGAATCGACAGCCTCCTTGTCAAAGTTGGCAACGTCGAATGTCCGCACCTCATCATAAGCGGTCATATCGCCCGCCATGCCGCTGTCGACAACCTCAGGGAGATCTCGTGCACCGTTGTAGAACGATTTGAGATAGGGACGCACCGCATCACCGAGGTCGGCAATCATCGCCTTCGCATATTCTGCGAACTTGCGGGCGCCCTTCTCGATATGGTATACGGCCATCTCGGTGCCTATTGCAAGCATTTCGGGGTCTATCCCCATATTGAGCTGTTCCAGCTTGGCCCGCATCCGTCTTTTCAGCTCCTCGTACCGTTCATCCGTGACAAGTTTATTCCCGCTCGGATTTTGTTTGTTTGACGGATTATCACTATCTTTGTCAGTAGATAAGGTGTTTTGCAGAGGAGCTGTGCCATTCTGCTTGCCTACGGGTTCTGGATCGATGTCAATACTACCGCCAGAAACACCTTTTTTCTTCTCATAAGCGGTAAGAAGCCAATTATCTGTTTTTTCACCGTACCAATCATTGCTTACGACAGCTTTATTCGTGTCACTTTCAAGAACAATACGATTGTCTGACGATGACACAATATGCATATCGTTTAATTTGCCTTGCAGGTTATCCAATACTCCTGAATGTTTGTCAATGATATGTAGTAATCCCATTTTCTCATTTCCCCATACAAGGTCAATATCACCGACATCTTTATGATGCAGCGCACCTATGGCTTCTCCGCCTTGTTTCTCGGTCAGAAATGCTATAGCTTCCTGTGCTTTCCCCTTGAATTGGTCGTATATATCCCCGAATGCGCCATGCCCGATTGGCTGAATGTAAGTATTGGAAGTCTTAACTTCTCGCAAATCTGCAATGGAAACCGGTGCAGCGTCGTCAAGATGTTCTCCGGTCGGATCAAGCACAGCATCGGCAAATTTGCGGGCATCTGCTTCGTTGTCGAAGATAAATCCCCCCTTTCCGAACGAGGAATAATATCCGCCGAAGTCCTTGACACGCTTTTTCAACTCCATGAAACGCTCCCGGGGCATCTGCTCGGTAAACTTCACTGCATGAATGTACGTGCCGTTCTTTTTGTGGAAACGACGCTCTACGGTATAACCGTCTGCCGGCTGCTGTCCGGCGTCTTTCTGCTGTTGCGGATGCTCTGTCGCAACCGCTTCTTTTTGAATGCCCTTATACTCCGAAAACGGTTTGGTCTTGCGATGGCTGCTGTCGATCCACTTCTCAAAGTCTTCCATGTTCACCGACGTGCATACAATCTTGCGACTGTCGGCCCATCCGGCTTCATAATTGGAAAGATATGCACGCTGTGCGTCGGCTTCATCGTTGAACCCAAGCATCACCTTATGCTCGTCAAACGTACCGTCCTCGTTGTATTGATCGATGACAAACACCCGACGACCGTCCCAACCGTCAATATCATCAGCCAGGAAAACATCTATGTGGTCCCCGTCCACGCCCTTCGTACCACGAATATAGCCGTAGGTGTTCTGCATGGCGGTTTCCCACCTGTTCCCGTTGGCATCAATACCGCTGCGGATCGAACCCTTCGGATTCTCGATCGTGACATTAAAGGTCCCTACTTGTACGTGTCCTTTCTTGTAGTTGCCTGCCTCTTTTTGCTTGTCAGTAGGGTGGGTGTCTACCTCCGTTTCAGCTGCCCGCACCTGCTCGCCGATAGTCGGAGCTTGTTTTTCGACTCCGCCGAGCGCGACGACAACCTCTCTCAAGGGCTTTTTGAAACGGATAATAGGGTCAATGAAGTAAACTGTACCATCTTCGCCCAAAAGGACATTATCGCCCTCTACATCGGTCACAGACACAAACTCATTACCGAAAGAGTAGTTATCTTCCGGGAATAAACCTTTTGCGGCAAGCGCTTCAGCAATCTGTTCCTTGGAGGGTTGCTGGTAGTCTTTGATGAATTTCTGCGAGAGAATGATGCGAACATCCCCCATTTCCTCGCTAATACCCACAAATGTATATGCGGTTTCGGGGAACAGAAGGTTGTGCACAAGGTGTTCAAAGGCGGCATCTTCGGGTTGGACTCCACTTTTAAGAGCTGCCTTTGCATATGGGTTTTTAACCTTTAATACAAGACCTTTGGCTCGATCAATATAAACAGCACTCTCTCCTGTATGCTTTGAAACTTTACCCGTCCATCTTCGGGTAGTTTCTATGGGTACATACAGATTGTGCTGCCTGGCAATGCTTACCAGCCTTTCGGATTCCGCTTCGCGTCGATCTCTCTCGCTGTACTCTGAATGTTCCCATCGTGAAGCGGCCAGCCCTTCTTCAAACACTCGTATATCGCCTCGGTTGCCAAGCTGTGCCATCGCTCCGGCTGCGTTTTCAACCATTCCGCCGCCGTCTCCCGACCGTCCTCCATCAGGATTTTGTTCAAATCCCGCTCGTCCGGATTCGGGTTGATGTAGGGATGCGCCGCCTGTTCCGCTTTCTGCCTCAAGGCTTCCTGTACGGTCGGTTGTCCCGCCTCCGTTCTGAACTCGTCTTCCTGGCGCAAGAGTTCCTGTGCCTCCTTGTCGCCCTCTTTGGCTTGCTGTACTATCGCCAGCCAATACATTACTTCGAGGTTGTCCATTATAGTCGATGTTTAATACTTCTTTGATTGCCTGCACGAGCGTCCTTGGCGTGTTGTCCGGCTGCTCGAACAGATTTTCTTCCTGCGTGCCCTGAATAAGGTCATACAGACGGTTAAATGTGTTCTGAATAATACCTTGGCTCTCGCCTTTGTACATCGTGGCCAGATGCAGTGCGAAGTTACTGAATTTCTCGGCAGGCAGGAAACTTTCACCGGTAACATCATCCATTACATATTGTTTTTTCCAGCCTTCAACAGCCATTCGTGCCTCCTTCCAATTCCCGGCCGCAGCAAATGCCGCATCATGCGACATCGCGTTGTAAGCTCTGATCGAGTTCTGTATCTCATCCAGCATTCGTTCCGTATTCGGGCTTTCATAATCCCTGAATGCTGTTGCAAGGATGGCACGTTGTGCCTTCGACGGCATGGCGTTGAACATCTCTTCCAGCCGGGTGTCGCCGCCCTTGAATATGCTCTGGTACATGATGCCCTTCAAATCGTTCTTGGCTTCGGCAGTAATTGCGCCTTTGCTGTCAAACGCACTCTTGTACTGTGTAGGAGTAATGTAGCCGCGCTGATGCATCCAACGCAGAGTCTCTGCTCCGTTTGCATCCACCAAGCCGGCAAAAGAAGTATCATCGTCCACGGAACGGAGCAGCAGGTTGGCGAACGAGCGCATTTCCGCACCCATTTTCCTGACTGCGTTCTTGGGCTTGATCCGCTCGATACCACCGCTTTCAATGTCTTGTGCAACGAACTGCCCAAGCGTAATTGCATCCGCATCTTCCACATCGAGCATATTCACCAGCACGGGACGCTCCATTGCGTCGATCTCCTCGGCTTTCAATCCAAACTCGTCGGCATGCTCTTTAATGTACTGCTTGTATTGTTCTGCCTGCTCCGGATGGCTATTCCACATCTGACGCAGGGCGGAACTGCGGTTGTTGCCTTGTATCACTTCTCCGCGCACATTCACTGTCGGCGCACCCGTATAGGCAGTTACGGACGACGTGATTTCTTCGGGTCTGATATTTCTTGCTATTTCGTCGGCAGAGAGAACGCTGGCAGCGTCGTTTCGCTCTTTGGGTTGAGCCTCGTCTATGAAGTGCATCGGGTTGCGGATACCTCTCAAATGACTTGGCTGCAGCTGGTCAACTTCAATGACTGCGACACGACCACCCGGGATGATGTTGTTGCTGAATTTCACGTCTACCGTCTTGCCACGCAGAGCCGGTACCGGCTCTTGTCGGTCAACCTTATAGCCGTTTACCCGGCGATAGCCTCGCGCCCGTGCGTCTTGCGGGGTGTCGTCCACGATGTCGGGAACACCATTGAGCGCTTCACGTCTGATGCGCTCCTCTTCCTCACGCTCCGCCCGGAGCTTTTCATCTTCAACCTTCTTGAGTGCAGCAGCTTCCTCGGCCTGCCGTCTGCGCTGTGCTTCCTCCTCTGCCTTTCTGCGACTGGCTGTAGTGGAGATACGCTCCCATATCTCTACCTGCTGTTTTGCCTGCTCTATGGCCGCCTTTCTTTCCCTCTCCGCCGCAATCTTTTCAGCAACGGATATACCGCCTTTCGGCTTCGTTTTCTCGATCTTTTTTAACTCGGATTTCTTGTCGGCAAGCATGGATTCGGCGACATTCTGCGCCATAGCCTCGTCGCCCTCCGTCTTCTCGACAATGGCATCCCATGCCGTGTCGCTGTCCACCTGTTCATAGAGCGGCTCTCCCTGCTCATCTTTCGGTATGCGATCAAGGACCGATGACGGGATGTCCGGCTGTTCTTCCATAGCAAGTTCGGCTCTTTCGCTTGCCTGTTGCTGGAGGTGCTGCTGCAGACGAGACATATTCGTGGCATCCACCATTTGCTGGATCTGCTCCTTGGTCATATTAACGGGCGTCTGGTCATCGTCGATTGTAACCTGAACGCTTCCATCACCATTGTCAGCAACCATGTATGCCGTATGCTCAGTGCCTTGGTCATCTGTAAGGATATATCCATATCCCGGATGGAACGGCACGACGCCATCGATCTTGTCGGCTGCCTGCTGCGCCTGTTCCTCTTCGATCTGAACCTGCAATGCCTGCATTTCCCTGGCCGGGTCTTCCGGCATCCCGACGTGACTGAATGCCGAGGGTGCGGCAAACTCCAGCTTCCCGGTCTCCGCATCCCGGATCACCACACTCTCATCCGAAGCATCACGGTCTATCATGGTGCCGTCGGCCGTCATGGAGACAGTTCCCGATACGATGTACACCTTGCGATCGTCGACGTTCAGTGTCGCCGGATGCACCATGCCGTCTTCCGAATTGACATGGCTGTCGATCAATGCCTGGCTGGCATCGACACGCCCGTCAATGTCATCCTGGATGCGCTGCATCATGCCGTCATAAGTAGCTCTGGCATTCACATAGTCCATGAGATGTTGCGCACCTTCTTCGTCTCCCAGTTCGCGCATCTGTCTGATCCTGGCAAGAGGATCATCGCCGACGAACTGGTCCGTCTCCTGCGAATCGGTAAGTCCGAAGTACCGCGCGACCTCCTCCCTTCGATAATCGAGCATGTTCCGAGCATCATTCATCTCCTGCGGCGTTTCAAGCGAATAGCCGTTGTCGAATGAAAGTTCGGAATCAATCTGTTCCGGATCGGAGTTTTCGTCGGTGCGTCGCTTGGATTCACCCATCAACATGCCGTCATGGAACATTTTGGCTTTTGCATACTCGAGGACGGCGGCCTTCTGCTTCTCTGTCAGGTCCGGATCGGTTACTACCTGCACGAGCGCCTGTTCCATACCTTCATCGGACTCCATGGTGCTGCGGAGATCATTCCACTTTTCGGGATCATCGAAAACTGCGGCAGCACGATGGTCCGCACGTTTCATGCTGCGCCGGGCCCGGTATTTGGGCGTTCGATATCCGACCGTCTTCACAGAACTGAAGAATCCGCTCATGAGCCATACGCCGAGGAATGTATCAATGTTGTTGTTGAGATTGAACACACCGGTATCTTCGTCCGTATCGAGCGTCTGATCTCCGACGACAAGGGCATTCATGATACCTCCGGTAACCTCTTCGGCATATTCACCGAACACACCGTTCCATTGTGCATTCCGCTCGAAATCGGATATAAGGCGACCGACATCGGACATGGAGACATCATCAATGAACTGCACGACCTTTCCGAGACCTATCTTCCCCATCCCGGCGCGAACCTGTTTGCCGACGGCACCGAGTGCTGGTGTAAAATATGCACCGAACATCTCGGAATAGTTCCCAATGGTCGTCGATGCGAATGCCTTGGCAATGGCTGCTCCGAGCGTATCTCCTTCGGCGTGTCCGTCGAATACGGCGTTCAGATTTTCGTCCGTATCAAAATAGATCTGCCCGTTCATCCGGTTGGCAGCATCCGCAACGGTGCGAACCGAGCCGGTCGTCGAAGTCATGGCGGCAGCTCCGGCTATATCTCCGGCTACGCGGGCGGCCATACGGGCGGCTGCATATTTTTTTGCATTCTGCTTGAGAGCCTTTCCCCCGAAACGTTTGAGGGCATATCTCGACAGTTTGCTGACTGCCGTCTTGCCGGTCGTGGACAACGGGTTCAGCGCGAATTCAATCATGTACGGGATGCTGCCTGCAGCAATAGCCCCGGCCGTGTACCCTCGACTGACATAAGAGCCAAAGTAGGCGACAGTCGCCAGCTCTACGGCTTTGGCATCGAGCATTGCCTGCTGACTCGGAGTGAGAGTCTCGCCATTATCGAACGCGGTCAATGCTTTATTCAATGCGAGAGCATCCGATGCATCACGCAGCCCCATGTCCCAAGTCCTGGCATCGAACAGTTTGTCTCCAAACCCGCGTGCTGCTCCTTTGCCAAAGCGAGTGAGGGCCCATTCGTGATACCGATTATCACGTTGCGCGGCATCTGCCTCGTCGATCATCCGTTGCGCATCGAGCAATGCGTTTCGGGCAGCCGAAAGATTCCGATATTCACTGTCCGTAGTCCGATCGTTTTGAGTGATTCGATCATAGGTCATGCCGGCTCTCGGAACAAGGGGCATTGCGTTCCACCAATATTTTTGCCGAGTTTGCGCTTCGGCGTCGAGCTCCCGGCCTCGTCGATCCATCTCCTTGTCGATAAATGCGGTCAGTTCGGCTACCTGCAGCCGATTCGCATCTTCCCTGCTTTTTACCTGCGCTCTGCCAGTCTGCTTGCTTGCGGATTCAGGATCATCCTGCGGAACAGAGTAGGGTGCATACGGAAAGCGCAACTCTTCGGCTGCATCCTTCGCCGGTTGCAGCGGAGCACGCCACACCTCCGTCTTTTGCGGCTGTGCAGCTCCCTCCGAATCTCGGAAATTCCAATCGCTGTTTCGTGCCACTTGCCGCGCCTGTTCCTTGCCGCCCTCCAACATCTGCGCTGTCTGCTCGGCAAAGACGGCCTTTTTTTTCTGTTGCGGCGCCGAAGCATCCACATCCGATTTGACAGCTTCCTGCGGCTTTTCCGACAGGAATGTTTTGTAATCGGACGACTTGACGCGATATTTCTTTCCGTCGCGCTCCATTACGGACGTGGCATCCGGAAATTCATTGATGAATTGATCCATGTGCTCATCACGCACATTGTATTTCTTCCCTTCGTACTCGAATATCGGCATGGTTCAGTTATTTCCCGGGTACATAATCAATTATTTCCTCCTCTTCTTCGGGGTTGTAGTCGATGACCTCCTCTTCGGAAACATCACTTGTCATCGTCGCCGGATCAATCGTTGACAGGAACAGCATGCGTTGCCTTGCCCGTGGAGACTTCGTCCAGTTCTGTTTTACAAAGTCTTCCTTTTCTCGTTCTGTACGATGACGAGGTACATACGGATTATTCTTTGGATCGGCTTCGTATGCCTTTCGCATATCCTTGAAAAGTTCATCGTATACCAGTTGCATGGAACCCTTCCATACGTTCTCATAGATGCTGACCTGGTTCCCGTTATCGTCGGCGAAACCGAGTTGTCTACCTCGGACAGCCCGGGCGGCAGATGCTTTTGCAGCCTTCTCACGTGTCTCTGCGGCCAGTTTCGCCCGTTCGTTCAGGCCTGCCTGCTGGACATTGAATCTTCTTTTGGCTTCTTCGGCTGCTTTTGCCTCTGCTTTCAATTTATCTTCCCGATATTTCTCTTCCGCCTGTTGCTGTTTCTCCTTGAAGGCCTGCTCTGCCTTGTAACGTCGATCCGATTCAGCATCACGGCTCAACATCCGCCTCCAATTCCGCAAATCACGTTCGCTTTCCTCGTCCGCCTTCTTCGCGCGCATATAACCTTCCGTCCACTCGCTTTTACGTTTTGCCCGCTCTGCATCAACCATGTCCCAGCGCCGTCGGGCCTGGCCCGACAGACTGGCCCGGGGATCGTAGGAACTCGGAGCCCCTTTTGACGTGAAGTAGAGGTTGGCCATGGCCGAAATTCCATCACCGATTGCTGAAAAGATCGCTTCGCGTTTTCGCCTGCGTCGTTCCTTCTCCAGCTCCTCGGGCGAAGGTTCTTTATAGGGGTTGTGGGCCGTGTAAAAGCGAGTAAAAAAGCCCTCTCCATCGGATGCACCGGCCTGGTCTTTGGCTGGGTTGGTCACAGTCGACACGGTCTCTGTGGACTTCGGTGTCCTGACACCAGCAACCGCAGGCGGTTTAATCCCGATTGGGGCCTTCTTGATCTCCGAACCAGAGGTGGCAGAAGACGCGGTAGTGTCATCCTTCGATTCGGCTCGTGTCGCAGCCAATATCTCGTCCTTTGTTGCCATAGTCTACAACGTGTTCAGTTCATCCTGATGTCCGTAACAGCAGGTAGCGCAATACCGATTGGCTCCTGTTTCTTGATCTCCGAATCGGAGGGAGTTGCGTCCAATTCTTTCAATCCTGTAATATCGCTTGCTGCTGATGCTGCTCCGGCAACTGCATCACTGATATTCTTGGCCTTTTGCATTTCGACCTCCGCGAGTTGCTGGTTCAGGGAATCCTTCCGCTGTTGGTACTGCTGCTCGATTGCATCCTTGCGCTGTCCGGCAGCCGCAGAAATCTGGCTCATCGTGTCGGACAGGGCCGCATTGTTGGCTTGCTTGGCAGCAGCCACACTTTCGTTGGTACCACCCATTACGGCCTGCGTCCCGGCCGCCTGGCGATTCCGATTCCGAATACTCTCTTCGGTCATGGTGATAAGGCGCTGGGCATCCGCGCGCTGCGTCGCATCTTCGTTATATCTGCGATCATACCATTCCTGATTCTCCTTCATCTGATTATGAAGGTTCTCTTGGACGTTCTTCGCCGCCCTGGCTTGCTTGATACCGCCGAAAATCGCACTGCCAATCTTCATGGCGCCACCTACGATACTTCCTATCATGGTTCAAAACTTAAAATTCTCCTGCCAATTTAAGGTATTATCTTCGGCCGGGGATTTTATGTATTTACTGATGAAAGGCAGAAAAACAGGAGGCCGCACGGCCGGAACACCGAACAAAGTGACGGCTTTGAATAAGGCCATCATATCGAATCTATTGGAGGAGTATCAGGCAAGCGGATTAATGACACAAGACTGGTTGCTTCTTGAGCCCAAGGACCGTTTGACAATCGCAGAAAAGTTGATGCAGTACGTCGTGCCGAAGATTCATAGTGTCGCCGTGGATATATCCGACAATCCCGAAGGCCACAGAACAATAGAAGACCGGTTGATCGAGCTATCAAAAAAGGAGTAGCATATCCATGTTCTACAGCCTTCTATTTTTGACAACCTATCATTGAATATTTCTCCAAAAAAAGGTGCTAAACACACCATTTTTTCAGCAAATAAAATATCTTTGCAGTAATGTTAGGACTTGCTCGACGGTTCTTTTTTATCGTCCGTTGTTGTCAAATAGTTGTCAAAAATAATGCGCACCATATCTGTACAGCGCGCATTTTCAATAATATATAACAACTTTACGTGCAGCTTCCCAAGCTGAGGGTCACGGGTTCGAGTCCCGCTTTCCGCTCACGAAAGAGGAGAAGCCGCGAGGTTTCTCCTCTTGTTGTATTTCGCAAGATTGGGAGGGGGAGATTCGCTGCCCGCGACCCTCGCAGCCCCTTCCAGGGGCCGGGATAGGGGAGTCATCGTGCGGAGGTGGAGCCAGAATGGACCGAAAGCGTGACGGTCACCGAGCCCTTGCCGCCAAGCAGTTCGAGCATCTCTTCGCGCGTCGAAACCCCGTCGACGTGTCCCAGCCGGGTGAAGCTCCAGGTGTTCACGTCGTAATAGATCGTCAGCATGTTGCCCTGATAGAGGATCAGATCGCCCGGCGTGGTCGTGATCCGGACATCGTTGCGCGGCAGGGAGAAACCCAGCGGCCCGACCTTCTCCATGTCGCCGCAATCCTCCATGCGAACCTGCAGGTCCCCTTGTGCGAGGTGCTCTACCAGCGCCCGGGCCGATGAATTGTCTTCGAGAGTTGCGGTGAACGACCGGCCGTTCACCGTAAGAAGGATCGTGTTGTTGCTCATATATCCATCATCGTTGTTGTTTTCTTCCCCTTCGGTGATTCCCGGCTGCTCCTGCTCCTCCTGACCGCCGAGCACAACCGCACGCCCGTCATCGGGTGCGCAGGCCGACAATGCCGCATGCAGCAGAAGCAGCACGGCTAGAAGCGCAGATTGTTTCATGATTCTTTTCATTGCTGTCCCGTTTTTCATTTCCATGATACAAAGATACGGACAACAACACGCGCGCACCTATACGGATCTTCGGGATAATTACCCGAATTACGGTTCTTCAACCTTCCATTCATTGATATCAGGGCATCAATCAGCATGTTCCATTGTTAAAAACATACACGCGGTCTATTTGTGTTCCGGACTAACCCTATGAGCATAATTTCGCAAAAATCATCCAGCGGCTTTTCTCTGTATTTTTTTTCATATTCTTCCTCCGTGGATAAAATCTATTTTGTCTAATACATAGTTATTCAATAGGAGCGCTTGCAAATATCAATACCATAAAACATAAATCAGCAGCAATACAAGAATATTTACAAGTCATATAGAAAATAGCATCATAATTGGGAAAATTCTTTGTATATTTGTATTTAGGACACTTTCAAATAAAAAGTCAATGCTTAATTGACCATCCTTTTGAGTAGTGGATATCAATATAACGGTCAATATATTACAACGTATAATTATTAAATTAATACTAAAGAGTAAAAAAGTAATAATAAATTGCAAGCTGAATCTAGGTTATAGAATCAAATATTATAAAAAATAGAAGTTATGATTAACTTAATTGCCAACACGGGAATTCACTTTAAGAAAACAGAAGTAGAATTCAATCCAAACGATGCATATATCTTGCCAAATGGCAGACCACTAAAGTTTACTTTTGTGGAAAAAGTGGATTATTTGAATGATTGCCGTATAACATTTGATGTATGCAGTATCAAAAACGGCAGTTTTGTGCCAACTGGCTATTTGCGTGATAACAATCTGTTTGCTGAAACGCCAAGTGGTACAATAATTCTTGATGATTGCGGTGTGCCTAAAATGAAGCCAGAAGTAGAGCCGTCGGTTGTTGAGTCCTATTCCGCCAATTCTCCTGAAATAATTAATATCAGCTCATTGGGTTCATACATGTTGCGAGATCCCCAAAATACTCAAGACATGAAATCAGCATTTCAATTATTGCTAAATACATGGTTGCCCATGCCGATGTTTGAGATGGAGGTGGACGGAGTAACGACACCAGCCCCCATGGGTTGGTGTCGCGTAAAAATAGAGTCCATTGGAGAAATGGCCAAAGATGGCCAGACGCAACGTTTTCGTTTGACATGGGCTTTTGACACAAAACTGGCAGACGGGATGATCGATAGTTTTCTCAGACCCTATTTTTCCGAGGGTGACGGAGAGAAAAAACACTACGAACTGTGTAATCGAGCAGATAACATGTTCGGGTTTCTCGCGGTTGGAGAAGACGATGGAGATACAGCTATAGCTGATTACATAATATCCAAATTAGGAATCGACCTAAGCAAATTAGAGACACAACGATACAAATTTGTAGGCTATTACATATATCTTTGTAATTTGTTACGCGTTATACCGGGGGCCGCTCCGGTCGTAGATCTCTACAATAAAACCGATAAAGAAATCCCGGTGGATTTGTCCATTGATATTGGGAACTCGCGCACATGCGCTATTTTGTTTGAGGAAGGCGATTTTCGGCGAGCCCGGGAACTTCACCTGCGAGATCTGTCGCATCCCTGGAATTATTATGATAAGCCGTTCGATATGCATATTGTATTCCGCAAAGCCGATTTTGGCAACGATCTAATCCTAGGTGATGGCTTATTCCGATGGCCAAGCATTGTCCGTGTCGGTGAGGAAGCAAGCTATTTGATGCATATGTCGCAGGAAGACAATGGCTTGTCAATGCGCGCTACGAACTATTCCAGCCCCAAACGATATTTATGGGATAAAAAAAAGTATAAGGATCGTTGGGAATTTTTGATTAAGGAAGATGATCCTACCAATGTGAAGATCCAGCCACAAATATACGTAGAAGGATTTACGGACTATTTTGATGCAGATGGCACATACATGGAACAACCCAAGCAGATCAGCATTATGGATTTGGGATCTGCCACAGAGTGTAAGTATTCTCGCAGCTCATTAATGACGTTTGTCATGATAGAGCTGTTGCAGCAGGCTATCGTTGATATTAATTCCGAAGAATGGCATTCCATGTGGCTTAATATAGACTGTCGCCGTTATTTGCGTAATGTCATTGTGACATGTCCAACAGCTATGCCAAACACGGAACAAATAACCCTGCGTCAAAGCGCTGTCGATGCTTTCAATGTGTTGAAGATGTTTAATCCTAAACTGCATGATATCAAGGTGACTCCCTCTCCTGATCAACTGCGGATTACGGACGATATGCAGTGGGAAAATCATGGATGGAGCTACGACGAAGCCTTTGCCAGTCAGTTGATGTATTTGTACGGGGAAGTCGCAGACCGCTATAAAGGAGAGAACGACAGAATCATCGAGATGAAAGGTCATAAACGCCCAGAACATATAAGCAGTGGATATGATCGCAAATCACTTACTATAGGATCGATAGATATTGGCGCAGGCACTACAGACGTGATGATTACAGCCTATCAATACAGCGGAAGCGGACGCTCCCGATTGATTCCCGAGCCCTTATTTTGGGATAGTTTCTATTTAGCAGGAGATGACGTAGTAAAGCAAATCATTATCAATCAAATCATTGAAGGTCCATCCTTCAATGATGAAAATATGGGCGGTATCTACAGTGCCACGGAGTGCAGGTTGTTGCATATGACGGATGAGCAACTCGAACAGTTGCCCATTATGGCACGTCATGATACAGAGGCATATCGAGATGCTTTAAGTGAGATTCTTCGCAGTCGAAGCAAGAGAGAGAGAGCAAACAATATTCGTAAACTGGCTGCCGACCTGGTGCATGGGTATTTTGGAGAGGATTCATCATTGAAAACAGTCAAAGATCGTATCTGCCGAAATGATTTTAATACACAGGTCAGTGTGCGTATCGCACAATTCTACCTTCAACAACTCTCCGAAAGACGACCGATGCGTACATTCGGTTATAACGAGATTTTCTCTCCAGAGCATCGTCCGGCAGATTATCTACTTGAGCATTTTGCCCGTCATTTTGGGTTCCGCTTTGAAGAGCTGTCGTGGTGTTTTGATCCGAAAAAAACCGGATACTATGTGCGAACGACTCTCGAGCCTTTGATGAAGTTGCTTTCTGTCGTACTTGAAGCCTATGATTGTGATATCATCGTGCTTTCAGGCCGGCCGTGCTCCCTTGATGATGTATCAGAACTATTTATCAAATATTATCCCACCTCACCCGATCGTCTTGTGCGTTTAAATGAACACTATCATATCGGTACATGGTATCCTGGAGGTTCCGCTCAGGGCTTCTTCCGTAATCCCAAATCAGTGGTGGCTGTTGGGGCCATGGTCGGTTTTAAGGCTTCTAACGGGACATGTCCCGATATGGAGCTCGACTTTTCCAAGGTGGTGAAGAATCTGAAGTCAACAGCTCGCTATATTGGAATTTATAAGACACGTAATCAGCAGGTAGATGAGGTGTTACTCTCACCAACGCAAAATTCAGTCATGTTGCGCGATCAGTCATATCCTGTATTTCTTGGATGCAAACAGTTCAGTACGCCGAATTATTCAGCACGCCCGCTTTATGCCATCTATAATCATTCCAGTAGTGCTTCGATCAATATTATGCTTCAACGCAATTACATGCAAAATCGTGAGGAGTTGCAGATTATCAGCGCCATGGATAAAGACGGGAACGATATCCCACTGACAGACATTGAACTTGTACAACAATCTATTGCCGATGACGGACTATACTGGCTCGACAAGGGCGAATTTGAGTTGAAGCGGGATAAATAAACCCAGTGACAAATAAAACTTAACTGACATGATACAGAAGATAAAAGATCAGATTAAAACCATAGATGAGTTGCTGACATGGCTTCAGCAGAATAATTCTGATTTGTATGAACAACGTTTCATTCAACTGGTACAGGAACGATGCCGTTTGCGCAAGATTATGGAAGCCAAGAAGGAGAATCCCGCTATTGCTGCTTACGGTGAAAGCCAAAAGGGCAAATCTTATCTAATGGGCAATTTACTCCAGAAAGACGGCAAACCTTTTATGATATCTTTGCCTACGGGTGAAAAAATTAATTTTGTTCGTAGTATCAACCCAATAGGGAAAATGCGAGAGGCCACAGGCGTGGTCACACGTTTTACAGCCTTTAATGGCAGAAATGCAGAGCGTTATTCAAAAGAATATCCTGTTCTGATGAAACTTCTTACGGTCAGTGATATTGCACTGATTCTTTGCGATAGCTATTACAACGATCTGCGAGGTGACAACATGCACTTTTCCGATGAGGATATAAGAAAAAGAGGGGATTCTTTGTATGCCAGATACAAAGATCGCTCAATAATACCCGGCACACCGTTGGTAGAAGACGACATTCTTGATATTAAAATATACATTAAGCAATTTCTTGCATCAAAAGCATATAGTCTAATCAATGGTGTGAATATTAGTATCTTTGATAAGATTGCACTGATTATACGACGTGTCCCCGAACATGAATGGAGTGAAGTACTGAAATTCCTATGGCATGATAATGAGGTCTTCACCCAATTATTTACTCGTCTCATAGGGGCCATGAGCCGATTAAGGTTTTCTCGCGAGGTTTATCTTCCCATTGATGCTGTTCGCCATCATGGTGTGAATGAAAATACCATCATGAGTGTGGCTTGTCTAAATGGATTAGATAAACCTACTTTTAACAAAGTAACAGATGTGTATATTCGAACTGAGGGCCAATTTGATACTGTAAGAGATTTTAATAAGGCGGAATTATGTGCAATCTGTGCTGAAACAGCCTATCGCGTAGATCAGGACTATTTGTCTACCAAGGTAAAATATTGCCTGGACATGTTGCCTGATGAGACAAAAAGTAAAATAAAAAGTGTTGAAATTGATAAAGACGTCATAAATGTAGCTGACCTGCTAGATTTTCCAGGCGCTCGAAATCGCGAAAGCATTCCGGAAGAGAAGTTGCGTGACTTTGATGAAAAGGAAGGAGCATCAAATACCGTAAAAGCATTATTGCGAGGTAAGGTGGCCTATCTTTTCAATAAATATTGTTCCTCTCGAGCTATCAATATCCTCATGTTTTGTCATGACCAAATGAATTACAATGTAACAGACATGCCCTTTGTCATAGACAAATGGGTGAAGGAATATGTGGGCAAAGACATGGAGGAACGAAAAAATACTGTTAGCCATTCCGATGGCGTCCCGCCACTCTTTGTTATTGCCACAAAGTTCAATATGGACATGACGCTTGATCAAAATAACATGAATTCCGAAATGAACTCCGTCGATGCAGTAAACAAACGATGGGATGGTCGGTTTCAAGAAGTTTTATATCGCGACTGTTTACAGGCACATAGTGTAGAATGGTTTCGTAATTGGGTCCATGAAGGAGAAACTTTCAAAAATACCTATTTATTGCGGGACTTTAAATATTCGACGTGTTCCGGTGATGGTTCCAGCCTTTATGAAGGATATGTTGAAGATGATGAAAATCCCAAAGAGATCAAACTTCATTTGCCCACAGAGTTCTATGATCGCCTGCGTAATACCTTCATCGAGAACAGTATTGTAGGCAAGTTTTTCGAGGATCCGTCCAAATCGTGGGATCTGGCAACAACGCTTAATAACGATGGTGCACTTTACATCATTGAACGATTGCGTACGGTAGCTTATGCCATGGATAGTATTCGGGATGAACAGTTTGCAGACGAGATTCGCAATAGTATGAACGCAGTCTACAAACTTATGGAAAGTGAATATGAACCGGAGAAAGACTCAGATACACTTCTGAAGAATATCAAAACAGCGCGGAGTATCGTAAGAGAAATGGATATCTCTTGTCAAATGGATATGTATTTCTTTGGTCATCTTATTCAGACGTTGCAGATTGATCAAACTGTTGTTTATAATGCAGTAAATGATTTTATCAATAACGCAGACGTCAATAATGATCCCGAAGACCCATATGATATAATATGCAATCGCTGCGCGTATTTCGACAACTGTGAGACAGACAATGATAAGATACGCCGTTTTATGACGGTGTACGGTTTTGACTCGGAAGACGATGCGAATGAGTACATAAGACGGCGAGGGTTGAAAAAAGAAATACTTTTTAACAGGACTAAGGTAAGATTGTCAAATTCCGCAAAAATAGCTACTCACGTTTACGATATGTGGATCAGCCAGTTGCAGTCCAATGATCTTCTTAATCGGTTGTATACACAGGAAAATCACGACGAGGTGGCTCTTTCGGCGCTTACTAAAAAGTTGGCAGATACAGCAGAACGCTTGAATTTGGCTGATCACATGGCCAAAGCGGTGGCCAAATATCTTGATATAGTCAATATTCATATGGCTAAGAAGGATTTGGTTGCGGATGTCCTCACGCATACTATTAATAGCTTTGTATGTGATATGGGTTATAGTCTGCTTACAGCAGAACAGGTTGATGTTATTCATAGCGTCGCGCAGCAAAACAACATTACTGTCGACAAATATATAGGTCAAGGTATTGAACCGCTGCCACAAGAGGAAATGATATCCAATCTTTTTACTAAAATGATCTCGGAGAACCAGCGAATGACTCGGACATTTGAACAAAATTACAATGAATGGATTGAATATATGTATGTTGCATTTCTTAATGGCGCAACTCGTATTATTAAAAACCCCGAGGCTAATCATGCATTAGGTGAGATTCTAAGAAGATTGAAATAACAACGACTGAATTATTAGCATGAAGCGTATTTTCTTTAACCGCGATGGCGGGGAAGTTAAGCCTCATTACCCATTTTGGCAACCTTGGGGGTGTATGGGGTGTTTATGGCGTGCTTTGCTGTTCTTATTGGGAATGGTGCTTATTGCTATACTTGTTGCATTGTTCTCAAAAGGATGCTGTGATGGGTCTGGTTATCTTCGTGACATTCACAACCAGCCATTGCCAATAGAGGGCCCAGTAAAAAAAGTACCCTATGATCCGATTACCAAATTGCCGCCGGAATTAACCGATACAACACGTGTTGGCATCTGGAATGACAGCATACCGGGTGTAAAGGAACTCCCTGCTCCATACAAAAATATAATACCACCGGTAGACAGTGTCAAGGTAAAACCTGATCCCGTAGACAGTCTGACAAATATCATTGCGGACCAGATTATCGTGTTATTTAATTCTAAGGATATAAAAACAGACATGTCTTCGTTCGCACGTATGTTTAAAAAAGTATATCCAGACGCAAGCTATTCTGTGATATACTACAACCCAACGGCTGGAACCATGTTATTGCAGGTGCCGGAACAACGGCTTCATGATTTGCTTTATGAGATTCCTCGTCGGATAACTGGCATTGATTATAAGTTGACCACCAATCCAATGCTTTATGTAGAAAAAATCCCGTCTGATCCTGAATTTGGAGAAGCAGAATATGATCGCTACTTCAAAGCAGTTCAGGCTTTTGATGCATGGGATATTACAAGTGGAAGCGAAGATGTTATAGTCGGTATTGTAGACACATATTTCTGTTTGGATAATCCAGAGATTAATAGTCGCTACATACATCCCATTCATATCCCGTCTAAAACGCGTAACGTATTACCTCGGTCACTACCCGAGCCACCATTTCATAACACGAATGAATTAGACGAGTTCTGTTCTGCATGTCATGGGACCCATGTGGCCGGTATTGCTATTGGAAGTCATGATAACGGGACCGGAGCAGGAGGAATTGCTCCTAAATGTAAATGGATTCCAATTTCTGTAGGGAATGACGTGCCCTTGATTTATATCATGGAGGGAATTTTATATGCCATATACCAAGGGGCAGACGTGATTAATGTTTCTATGGGAATTAGTTTCCCTGAGAATGTTGACCAAATTGTACCTTTACAGGAACAAGCTAGACGAACACGAGAAACATTCCATTATCAAGAGGATGTTTGGCAGTTTGTATATCAGACAGCCTGTGACCATAATTGTATTATATGCACGTCAGCCGGCAATGATAATGTCATTATGGGAATGGATGCAGCAAAACGCAGCCCCCTGGTAGTGAAAGTCGAGGCAACATCTCCCGATGGGACAAGACGTGCGGATTTTAGTAATTTTGGAACCGTTGCAAGCCAAGCAATGGATATTAGCACGGTGTCTGCTCCGGGAGAGGGAATTCTGAGTAGTATTGCTTGGGGGATGTTCATGCCAATGGATGGTACCAGCCAAGCTACACCTTTCGTTACAGGGGCTGTCGCCTTAATGAAGAGTCTTGACAAGAGTCTTACACCGGTTCAAGTAATTGATATCTTACGCCGTTCTGGGAAACCATTGCCGAATAGCAACCATATAGGTCCACTGATTCAGATTCGAGATGCTCTGCAAATGGTAATTGACGGAGAAGTATCAGATGCCTTGATGGTTTACGAAGAGGTGATCGATGATCACAATAAATTATTAGGAAGATGGATCGGTACTGAATTACAGATATTATCAAGCGGAGATACCGGTGAGACAATTGAAGAATTACAGACAATCATGGAATTTCACAACACAGAATCCGGTGTGGTCGAATTTCATGGTATAAATACTCAAAAGGTGTATCGTGCTCCCCTTCAAGTTACTTGGGATGACAATATGGTCAATATTCACCAACAAGGCAATGCAATATGTACGTCGGATTCTACAGACATGATTGTGCATAATGACTACATTTGCCGACCTGACGCAGCCGGATTAATGGAAGTTGCTGTTGTTCAATCAGACGAAGTTCGTTTTACATTTAACATGAGAAAAGTTGAATAAATAATAATGACACAATTATGACAAATAAGACCAACAGCAGCAGGCTGACTCCTGCCAATGTGATTGCCATTATCGCTATGGCGCTTTTATCGTTATTTACTTTTTTTGGCCAGCTTTACAGTTCCGACAACGGGATGATTGGTACAGCTTTGTTGTTGACCATTTTTGAAATAACGCTTCTTACCGCAGCTCTTGTACTGTCTATCAAGGCCAAAGCTGCAAACAGTCATTTTGGCATGTGGCGCATTGTTAAATATACGGCATTGGTTGTATATGTTGTAGTTGCTATTTGTTTTGCGCGCCCTGTATTGAAATATTTTTATGTGTCTTCCGATAAAGTTCGATTGCAGGAGATGGCGTTGACAGAGATACGGGATATCGATTCGTTATACATTGACTATCACAGCACGATGAAAACGAAGACGAATATTGCCGTACAACTCATGAAAGACTATGTCGCTTCTGTTAATTTAGGTGCGTCCAAATCGTCAAGTATGGAAGAATATCTCAACGATATGCATATTGATCGTTCCGACATCGACAGTTGGGGTGCCAAGATAACCAAAGTATGGCGTATAAAGAACGATTCATCACTCGCGGAAATGCGAGACAAGATCAATTCTTGGGGACCCTTCGACATGCATATTGCACAAGTGGGTGCAAGCATTGAAAATAGAGCTGTCCAAGTAGAAAATATGCTCAATAATAAGGTAAAAGAGAATATCAATGAACATCGTATTATACCGATCTTCAGTGTCAAGAATAACCGTTATAATCACGATGGTTACGTGGACCAGGCCTTCCATTGTTCTTCAACGGGAGGCTTTCATAAGGCTCTTTCTAAAGTCCATGCCTCCACTACTACAGGATGGATTATGTTGGTATTGCTTCATCTACTTATTTTGCTTAATTTCTTCGTGGCCGAGAGTTCATCGGTAATTGGTCCAGGACAACGACGCAATAAAGACGGGCAAGTCGGTTCAAACGGAATATCCCTGTGATTTAATAGACATAATTGACATCGAATAAAATTAACCCCAAATTACAACAATAATATGTCCACATTAAGTTCAGTTCAAAAAGACCAGCTTCTGTCTCAGGTTAAACGACAAGTAGCTAAACTCGATATAAATCAAGTCGTTTCGCTTATCAATAAATACGATAACCTGAAAAAAGAGGAGTTTGAATCAATACTTTCACCTGAACAGTATGCACAGTTGCTGGAATTGTTTCATGACCCGGAAGAGCTTCGGGCATGGAACGAACTGCAGACCATGTCATGTAGCAGCATTCCGGAAATGCAGTCGACAGAACGTAAGATCAATGATTATATCGCACGTTATCAAATGGAGGAGGAGTCTCATGTCAACGAGGCACACACCATGCTTGCTAAAGTGCGGAGCGATATTGCTGACGCATTAGAGAGAGAACGCGAGAAGAAGGCATATGAAGAAGAGCAGGCCCGTTTGGCACGGGAACGTGAGCGGGAACGTGAGGCATGGGAGCGACTCGACACCAGCAAATATGGCGAGTTGACGAAATACCTGAATCGATATCCGGAAACAACACATCGTGACGAGATAGACGATTTGATGTGGAATATCGTAACAACCAATATTACCAATGTCAAACTTTCCCGCTACCTCAGCGATATGCCGAACGGCCGCCATGTCAAGGAGGCCAATGAAGCTCTCGACAGCTACTCGACGTGGGAAGAGATAAAGCGACATGGTGACATAATTGCCGTCAAAGATTATATCGACAACTATCCTTCCAGTCCGTTTGCACGTGAGGCCAGGAATCGATATTATGATTTGCGGGATGAAGAACTGTCCAACATGAAGGCGAATCCGGCAGAGTATGATGTCGATCGGTTGCAAGAACTTTTCAACTCCAACATATTCAGTAAAGAGGAGTTGATGGACGAAGGGCTGATTACCGAACATAGCTGGACTGTACTTACCGAGGTTGACCGCAATATGTTGCCTCAGATTGACCAGACGCCCGATCCCAATGTGACAGCGCCGGCCGACTGTACGGATATCTTCTTTTTCGGCACTCCGTCCACGGGTAAAACCTGTCTGCTTATGGGACTGGCCGGAGCAAACGGACAGGAATACTCGCTGAATATGGTGGGACGCGGAGGACAGTATATATCGGACCTTACCATTTATGCAAACACCGGTATTACTCCTAAGTCTACCTTCGGTACATTCGTAACAGTCATCAATGGCACCATCAATGAAACCACCCCGAAGGGTGCGATTGTCCGGCACAATGTGAATTTTGTGGAGATGTCGGGAGAGGAATTTGCAATGAGAATTGCTCAGAATCCGGACAATAAGGTGTCGTTCGAGCACATGGGAACGGGTGCGACGCGGCTGTTGATGAACAACAACCGTAAGGTATTCTTTATCATTGTGGATCCCACAAAGAACATGATCCCGTTTCGTTATCAGCAGGAGGTAATCTCCGACGATGGAGAGAAAAATACGATTATTCGCAAGACGTATATTGCACAAGATATTATTCTGGCGAAACTTACGTCGCTTTTCCTCCAGCCGGAGAATGCGCGGATTATGGAAAAAGTGGATTCCATTCACTTTATTGTCACCAAATCCGACACACTGGGAGATATGCGCAGTGACCGTAACGTCAAGGCCGGCGAACTGCTTCGGGCCAACTATGCGGCGGCTGTGGGCCAGTTGAAAGATTATATACGTTTGACACAGCGCATTAACCGCAGTACGGGCTTCGGAGTGAATGCCTTTACCTTCTCACTGGGACGTTTCTATCTGGGTGATATCTTCGAGATTGACGTTGCGGATACGCGTAATCTCATAGAGACGATCCGAAATGTCACATTCGGGCATCGCGAACAGACCGTTTGGGACCGAGTCAAAAAGATTTTGAATTAATTTTAAGAATCAGATTATGAAGAATCAGATAGCACTGCTCATCAAAGGAAATATCACAGCAGGCGGAGGCATGCAACCTTTAATTGCGATTGGCGTTTTTCCGAAGGATGTTGCAGACAACATGGATACCGCACCGAAAGTTCCGGAGCGGCTCTCGTATAAGATCAGACACGGGAATACCGACATCACCTACACGATGACCGATGTCAATGTTCGCAGTGCGAAATCGAGCCGGGGCGGTCGTCTTGTCATTGGCATATCGATTCCCTGCGACATGCGGCTGAAGGACGGCAAGAGTCCGTATTGGTTGCTTAAGGATATATACCGGACGTTTGTCGAGCTGCACATGACGACGGGCAGCGATGGGTTCCATACGTTCAAGGATCAGGACTTGTCGAATGAACCGTTCAAGACGTTGATGGATTCGTATGAACTGGAGGTACGTTCGACAAAAGGTTACCGACGAATGTCCGAGTTCAACGCCGGCGAAACCGGCATTGTCAGCGTACAGACGGAGGAGAGTCTGGCTGAATTGATGCGGGATTCGCAGTATCCCGAATTTACGGGATACAGTCAGATCGAAGCGGGTCTCTCCTGCGTGCCTACGGTGAATATCCGGATTCCCCGCCCTCGTAAATATCGGGTGTACCTCAACGGGGTCTACAAAAACGTGGACCTTACTGACGCCCGGGATGCGTTCAACAGTGCGGATTACCTTCTCGACACGAAATACCAGACCTGGGATCACGTCGGATTTCAGCTGGAGGAGCTGTTGGACAGTCTGGACGGCACGTTGTACGGAGGTCGTATCAGAATCAGCAAGGAAGAAGAACGGATTGACTGCGAAGTGTCAAAACAGGACAAGAGATTCGAATTTACGGCGGAAATCAAGCCTGCGCTGGGTGGATCGCCCGACAATGTAGGAAAAGCCAGAAAGGCATTGCAGGAGGGCAAGTTGTCGATTACGCTCGGTGGAGAGGATATCTCGGACCGTTTTGTCTCGGGCGACAAGATTGTTGTGCGTGGCAGCAACGTGGAGAAACTGCCGCAGCTTTCAACCAAAGGATACGGGAATCTGGAGTTTTCGATCGAGATGGAGGCTGACAGGAGAAAGTATTGTCTTCGTGTAAAACAGGCCAAAGCCTCCAGCTTCAAATCCATCGGATCGAAACCGAACCCGAATCGCAATCAGAATAATGATCGGCCTGCCTTTGGTTCTGCACCTGTCCTTGAGCCGGGCACTCCGAAGTATCAGCTCGGTATCATTGCGGAGGATCCGATGCAGCAGTATGAGGTCATTGTCAAGTCGGCAGACAAGCGTTTCTACCTGCGGCAGAACATCCGATTTGCCGCGGAGGGCAAGGTATACAAGGCCCGGATTGCATTCGACGAGGCTTGGGCCGGCGCAGGCACTCTCGAGGTGTTCCTGCAAAGGCTTTCGCCGAAAGGCACCCTCGAACGATCGCAGCCAACCGCGATATTTTACGGAGCCACCCCGACAGATATTCATGTTAGTGCATTGACATTCAAGCCGGTATCATCGTCCCCGAAGATGTCCGTCCTATTGTATGCTGCCATCGTCGTTGTCCTTGTGTTAATTGCGCTGGCGGCCGGTTTCCATGTCGGATATAAGCGCGGTGGTAGTAATGGAGAAAAAATTGAGAAGTTGTTGACTGATTACAATACTAATTGTAACACATATATCGACAGCCTCAAGAAATGGAATGAGAAGTTTAAAAGCCTTCAGAAGGAATTAGGAAAGTATGCCCAAGCCGCAAAGGAAGCAGAGGAAGCAAAGAAGCAAGCAGCCGCAGACGCAGCCGCAGTCGCAGAAAATGCGAAACAAGCATTCCGAAAGCAGATTGTCGCGAACGTGATAGCCTGCAACTGGGTGGAGGTCCAAAGGTTATTAAAAAATAAGGACTATGTGACCACCACTGAAAGAACTGCAATCAGCAGTTTCTATTGGGATGGAGAAAAAAGCAGAAAAACCGCACAAAAAAGAACAATAAAAGCGAAAATACAGAAAAATAGCAGTAAGCTTAAAACAATTGAAGATATAGTTGAATTTTACAAGAGCAAAGAAATACAAGATATAATAAAAAAATAGTCATGAAGGTATTAAAAATCATATTGATATTTGTCGCTGTGATATGCTGCATTTACGTGGCTACCCATTGGACCGATATTTTTCACGGGAGCTCGGCGCCTGTCGAAAGCACGGAATACGCTGCCGTAGAGGAAAAATCCGATGAGATACCGACTGACAAGGATCAAGTGAGGCCCTTTAAGGATACGGAAGCCGCAGAAAATGCGATGAAGAAAGCAGATGAAACAAAGAAGCAAGCAGCCGCAGCCGCAGAGGAAGCAGAGAAGCAAGCAGCCGCAGCCGCAGAAAATGCGAAACGAACATTCCGAGAGCTGATTGTCGTGAACGTGATAGCCTGCAACTGGGATAAGGTCGATGAGTTATTAAAAAATAAGGACTATGTGACCCCCGCTGAAAGGACTGCAATCTGCAGTTTCTATTGGGATGGAGAAAAAGGTGCAAGCAGACCGGCCCCACAACAAAAACGAGTAAATAAGGCAATAACGAAAAATAGCAGTAAGCTTAAAACAATTGAAGATATAGTTGCATTTTACCGGAGCGATGCCATACAGAATCAAGTGAGGCCCTTCAAGGATACGGAAGCCGCAGAAAATGCGATGAAGAAAGCAGATGAAACAAAGAAGCAAGCAGCCGCAGCCGCAGAGGAAGCAGAGAAGCAAGCAGCCGCAGCCGCAGAAAATGCGAAACGAACATTCCGAGAGCAGATTGTCGTGTACGTGATAGCCTGCAACTGGCCGAAGGTCGATGAGTTATTAAAAAATAAGGACTATGTGAACTATGTGACCCCCGCTGAAAGGATTGCAATCAGCAGGTTCTATTGGGATGGAGAAAAAGGTGCAGGCAGACCGGCCTCACAACAAAGAAATATAAATAAGGCAATAACGGAAAATAGCAGTAAGCTTAAAACAATTGAAGATATAGTTGCATTTTACCGGAGCGATGCCATACAGAGTAAAATAGAATAGTCATGAAGGTATTAAAAATCATATTGGTGTTTGCCGTATTGGTATGCGGCATTTACGTGGCTACCCATTGGACCGATATTTTTCACGGGAGCTCGGCGCCCGTCGAAAATACGGAATACGTTGCCGTAGAGGAAAAATGCGATGAGATCCGTGCAGCCTGGAACCAGGAGAGTGATTGGAACAGGGAGCTTTTCCGTCGGCAAAAAAATGACCTGGATCAGGATGTCAGCCTGGGTCGTTATGAGTATGCGGATGAACCGGAGACCGTACTCAACACAATCCGGGAGGAAAGCACAAACAAACTTTGCAATGCCATTCTCCGTGAGTTTCACAGCCCATCCTGTGATGATCGGCTCGTGGAGAAAAACTACAACGGAGTAAGTGTGCTCATTGAAGTCTTCAAGATGGATAATGACGAACGTCTTGCCCGTGTACGCAAAATAAAGAGCGTCTACGATAGAATCACGGCATTCGTGCAAAGCCCGCATGCAATTAAGGCCACCTATGATCCGGAATCGAATTCCTGGACCTCGTTCACGACACTCAGTCAGAATGTTGTCAATACGGCGGCAAGTTATCGCAACAATCCCGTGTACAAGGAAGAGTTGAGCAAGATAACCCGCTTTGTTAATGGTCTGGCCGACAGTCATATCAGATCGGTAGTCAATGCACAGAAAAAGGATTTCTACAAGAGCCTGAGCGACCAGATCATTGATTACTTCAATACATTGGCCGAACAGGAGGAGAATATCACGCTGGACAATGTGGAACGATTCAATGCGGCATTGGACCGATATTGTCGTGAAGCTTCGACATATACTTATGCCGAAGAGATAACCAAAGCCTATCTCGACTTCAAAAAAAAATATGACCGTTTGACGAAAGAGATAAAACCCAACTGATTACATGAAACAGTTATATATCATAAGGACTTTGCTTCTCATTGTCGTGGCCATCCTGTCGGCAGGGGCTGTTATGGCTCAGGATATCAAGCAAGATCGAAAGCTCAGCAAGATTGTCAATGAGAACCGGGCGTTGAGGGATACCATTCGTGCCAGAGAGATCGTCATCGAGCGGAACAAGTCATATATCAACGAGTTACAGACACTGTACGACTCCATTACCAAGCAAAAGGACAAGGAGCTCAATCTGCGATATAACAGTATTACGGCAAAACGTAATCATCTTGAAAAGAGACGCGACTCGTTGAAGCAGGCTTGCAATGAAGCACAAGGTGTCATCGACTCGCTGAACAAAGAGTTGGCAGAATTGCGCCCTTTCCGTGAATTGCAATTGATGGATAATTTGAAGCGGCAGGCACCGACTTGGGCGTCAATGCCGTTCTCGCAACTTGATTCCGGGGCAATTCGGAAGGTATTGGATGACTGCGATAAATATGGAGGCAACAATGCGGACATCAAAAAGATCGCAGGAGAATTGCGCACGTTACAGAAAGATCTGCAGTTGTATTCGGCCGCGTGGGGAGTGCTGACGGAACCGTTCAACGAATCTGGCAGACGTGCGATGCGACGGCAACTGGATGCCCTGTTATCGAGATATGAAGATGCTCCGCAACAGGGTGAACTGATTGCACTTGACGAATTGTTGCGGGATTACGACGGATATGTATATATTTTTCAGGATTTCATAAACCGGATCAATAATGACCTGAAGGACAGCCGCAAGAAGAAAAGTTCCGACCAAGCCCGATCGGCGCTCATAAATAGTCTCGGTGATGAGGATCAGATATCCAACATGGAGAATATCCGGATGGTCCCTTATCTGAAAGACTGTCTTGACGAATATCTGAAGGCCCTCGAACGTGATCCATTGAAACATTGGGCTGGTGAAAAGGAGATTCTGGAGATGGTGAAGTAGTGCGTTTGTCATACAAGTAAACAGCAGGAATATGAAAATACAATACATTCTTCGAACAGTTGCGCTTCTGATCTGCGCTGTCTCATTCACATGGATGGTCAATGCCCAAGATCAGACTCAGGATGAACGACTCGCGCAATCCATGGCAGATTCAATTGCAATGAACAAGGCACTGAAGGAGACGATAGCTGACAAGGAGCGTCTTATAGAAAGGCAGAATAGCCAAAGCGAAGAGTTGCAGAATGAACTTAGGAGTTTTAACGGCAAGCATAATGTGGTATTGATAAACGAGATAGAGGATACGGAGAAGAAGTGCAAATTACTTGAGAACGAATGTGATGCATTGATAATTACCCGCAGCCATGCCGACAGCATCATTGCCGCTCTGAACTGCGAATTGGAGCCATTACGGCCATTCCGCGAATCACAGTTGACTGAAAAAATGGAATATACGGAGGATTGGGCTTCAACACCATTTTCCAAGCTCAATGCGGCGAATATTCAGCAGGCGCTCAGTGAGTGTGTGCGGTATCGCGGCAGCAATGTGAAGTTTGAGCGTATTGCAGGGGAGTTACGGCAACTACAACAGGATCTGCAAGTATACGCAAAGGCTGACAGTCTGATAAAAAGCCACTACGACAAGCTCACAAAGGAGGAGGTGCATCAACAGTTGACGGAACTTATTGCTCGCTATGAGAATAAACCGCAAAAGACGGAGTTGATCGAGATCGACAATCAACTACATAAATATGATGGATGTATACAAGCCTTCCAACGTCTTATAAACAAGATCAACGAGGAGCTTAAAGACAGTCGCGAAAAAGCAAATCCCGTTATGGCCCAAGCAATATTACATATCAGTCTTGACTCACCCGAGCAAAAGGCCGATATGCTGGAGACTCGTAATATTCCCTATCTTAGTACTCTTCTTGACAAATATGTGGAAGCATTGAAGAAAGATCCATTACAGCATTGGATAGGTGAAGAAAAGGTACTAAAATGGTAAACTGAAACAAAACAGCAGACATGGATGTTCAGCAAAACGGATTGGCCCTCTTGATTGAAGGCACACCATCTCTCTCGGGAGGTTTCGTCCCTCTGATAACAATAGGAACATTTCCAAGTGAAGGAATTATGAATATTGCCGATGGGTTCGTACAGGAACCTGTCAGTTATTCCGTATGCCATACCGCCAACGACATATGCTATACGCTTACAGACCGAGCCGTCAGGCCTTATGGCAGTCAACAGAAAGGAATACTTCGCATTAACATCGCGATCAATCGGCAGAAGCAACTCGCCGACCGACAAAGCCCATACACAATATTGAAAGAGGTATATAATACCTTCGTAGCTCTTAACATGTGGGCTGCTCCAGGGGGGAGTCATATTTTCAATGAAGGAGAGTTTGATAGTTCAATATTCAAAAGCCTGTTGAACAAATACAGACTTGAACCGACAACTCTGACATATGTGATGATGGATCCCGAAGGATCAACAGCCGTTATTCATATAAATAATGAAGAAGAGTTGTCCGAGTTGATGCGGGACTCGCAATATGCTGAGTTCAGTAAGGTAAAACGGGTGGAGATGGGAAGCATGTGCGCATCAACCATCAACATTCGTATACCCAGAGTTCACAACTACCGTGTATTTCTTAACGGCCGTAATACGCGAGTAACACTCTCCGAGGCTATGGATACGTTCAATAGCGCCGACCTTCTTGCCGATACTGAATATCAGACCTGGGATCATGTCCGATTTCGGTTGGAAGAGTTACAAGCAAGCCCTAACGGTCGTTTATTCAGTGATCGAGTCAGACTGGACAAAGGAGGGGAGCGGATAGAATGTATCGTATCACCGGTAGACAAAAAATTCGAATTTTCGACAGCGATTAAGCGAGCGATAGGCACATCGGCCGAAGCTGTCGAGAAAACTAGACAGTTATTACAGAATGGCAGACTAAAGATATCTCTCGGGAAAGAGGATATTACAACAGCGTTTGTCTCGGATGAAGCACTTATCGTTACAGGAAGCAATGTAGAGAAACTACCACAGCTTTCAATCAAGGAGAACGACGAGATGGAATTCTCAATTGAGGCAGATCCCGATAAGAAACAATATTGTCTTCGGGTCAGGGCAAAAAAAATACATTCTGCTGTTCCTGCTATCAAAGAATCGCACACAACACGCAGAACTGAGAGCTCTTATCCAATCTCAGCCACCACTTCTAATGTAAATTTGGCTCATACGGATAAACATAAATTTCAGATTACAATCTTAGTGGAAGATCCAACCCGGCAATACAAGATTATCATCAGGTCGAAAGACAAACGTTTCTACATGCGTCAGGATATCGATTTTACAAAGGAAGGCCAGGAATATAAAGCTAAGGTTGCTCTTGATGAGGCATGGGCTGGTGTGGGAATGCTCGAAGTGGTTCTGCAAAGGCTCTCTTCAAAGGGAACTATTGAACAATCCCAACCAATTCAAGCATGCCATGAGTCCGCCCGAGCTTATAATATCCATGTAGATTCCCTGATATTTAAACCGACTTTCTCTTCATTAAAGTGGCTTAAACCGTTGAGTGTCGCCATTATTCTTATCGTAGTTTCATTTGCTACCGGTTTTATTGGTTACAAAATAGGAATTGATAATGTGCAGATTCGTCAACATGACCAAATAGCAGAAAAACATACTGATAGTGAATACAGTAAGCATATTGAAATTCTCACTGATTCGTTGAAAATAAAAGATGCACAAATAGTTGCACTACAGTCACAACTATCCGTTCAATCCAAGTCCACAGTACCTGCAAAAGCAGCTACAACTGAAGCAAAAACAGAATCTGTATCAGCTAAAGACGAGATAGCAAGAGCAACTCGCGACTATCGGAAAGAAATTATCGACGCAGTGAATATGCAAGACTGGCTGACGGTCAATGATTTGTTGTATCCAGCTCATAAAGCCGGACAAATAACAAAATACCAAAGAGCAGCAATCACGTCTTATTATTGGGATGTTAAAGCTGACAGACAACGAAATGCAGCCGAAATGAAACGTATCGGGATATTTTTGAAAGGTAGGAAATTCAAATCTATTGATGAAATCGCTGCGTTTTCTAAGAAAATAAGTCACATGTAGAAAAGTAGGAGTTATGAATATCAAAATAAAAACAAACAATGTTTCTCCATTGTTCTCAAACAGCGGGACATTGAGTTATGATCAAGTCTATAACGTACTGAAAACTCAAATTCCGGAGGATGATTTTATTTTCACCAAACGAACTCCTGGTTCTGGATTCTTACAATGGGACCTGCCTGGAGAAGGCTGGATTGCCTTATCAAAAGCAGATCCCTTGATAGCAGCCGATGTTATTGCCGAGAAAGAATTGCGATTCAAACACGTGATGGATATCTTTGGTTCACAGCAACTGCTAGCACAGAAGATTCTTACAGTACCAGATAATGATTTTATCTTTTTCCGACCTAAAGGTAATGGCCTCGAAATAAAAATCACTGTTTGGGGATACAAATATCCCACCGTTGTGGGCGGAAGTAGTATTGTTGGAAGATATGCCAAGAAAGAACTGCAGGAAGTTGTGGTTAGCTTTATATATGACGGTCAGCTTTTGCCTAATTACAAATTCCGAATCAATGGATTCGAGCGTGTGACCGATGTCGATGGACATATGGTGCTCGGAACCCTCCCTGTAGGTCAATCATATGATATTTCCCTATCGGATGGCTCCAACATAACGCTTGCCGTTATAAATGGACAACGAGAATATTCGTTTGACGTAACAGTATTCGTTTCAGTAGTTGTTGTCGTAAATTTGGATGGAAGACCTCTGCCTGATGCAGTCTGCGAAATTTCCTATTGGGGGCATACAGCAACAATAATTACAGATGCAGATGGTCATGCGACTACTTCTTTCCCGTTGGATCGCATGGCGGGAAATTGTTGTGTCCGTGTAAACGAAGAGATCCAACAACGCCTGCTTCAAGTACCGTCAAATTTGTTTCAGTTTGATTTAAAAGGAACTAACCGGGAATTGACTCCCGATCCTGTCCCTGAACCTACTCCGGAGCCGGAACCTGAACCTACCCCTGAACCTACCCCTGAGCCGGAACCTGAACCTATTAATCATGATGGAAAAATAATGGTGCGGGTAGAAGATGAGACTGGCATACCAATTGGCAATACCCGGATACATTTTGAGCAGGAGAATCATCCAGAAATAAAAGGACAGCTCGATGACAACGGGATATTTTATTTGGATCAAGGATGTTACAGCACCGGATGCCCTCTTCGCGTAACATTGACCATCAACAATAAGGAATTGCCTTCGATTGTTTTTAACCTGGAGGATGGCGAGAACGAATATTTGTTGCAGGCTGTTTCTAAAAAACGCGGTAACATGGGGTGGCTTGAAGCTTTATTAGCTATTGCGGGAATACTAGCATGTGGCATAACATTTATAGTTATCATGGAAATTCTATCATTATGAGGTGGTTAATAGCATATTTGTTTTGGCTCAATGTGGCTACCTTTGCCATGATGGCTGTTGATCGCCACAATGCCTATTATGGACTGAAGCGTTTGCCAAAATGGCTGTATATTATTATGGCCTGTATAGGCGGTATCTATGGCTATCTGATGGCTCTTTGGCTCTTTGATCACAGAAAAAAGACCGGGAATAAGGCCGTTTCTGTTCCATGGGGATATAAAGATCAACCATATAGGCATTCTGATCCTAATCCATTTGATGATTCGCCCGTCCCAGGATGGGGTGGAAGCCCCATTCACAGGCCCGGATTTCCTGCTCCTGGTGATAATATTCCCCTTCCATCGAATCCTGACAACAATGACGTAGTCTTGCCCTCAGAAGAGGGTGGATATCGGATAATAGGCAATGAAATAATAGTGTTACTCAACAGTAATAATCCCTTGTCAGATATGGCGCATTTTGTTGAGCGGTTTCATCAATTGTATCCTCAGACAGATCTGTACAAGGTTGCTTACTACAATACTACAACTCGTATGATGCGGCTGTTAGTGCCAACCGCAGAGCGTCAACGTGTAATGGAGTGTATAGAACAAGAATTGAGTGGGGAGTTGAATTTTTTGTTAACGGACAATTATGCTTTGGCCCATAATATGGCCTCTTCTTCTGATTCCTGCTGCACCGATATCCAAAAATATCTTAATATGATTCAGGCTTCAGCGGCATGGGATGTTACACAAGGATCGTCGGATGTAACAGTGGCAGTCGTTGATACATATTTTGCATTAGATCATCCCGCTCTATCAGGACGTTGGCGAGATCCGATTAATATAGTGACACAGACTCGCAATGTCCTCCCTCCAGCCGGAGAGAAAAATAATCATGTTAATCATGGTTCTCATGTGGCAGGTATTGCGATCGGTAACGACCAAGAAACCGGCATAAGAGGCATGGCTCCGCGTTGCAGTTGGATTCCCATATCCGTAGGCAAGTCTATCTATACTTTGAATGTATTGGAAGGCGTATTATACGCTATTTATAAAGGAGCAGATGTGGTCAATCTGTCACTCGGGGCTGTCTTTGATAAAGAGATTCTAAGATTGCCCATCAATAAGCAGATTGTTCTGGCAGGGAATACTAGTAAACGTCTTGAAGCTGTTTGGAATTATGTCAACAGATTGGCTGACGAGCGGAAGTGCGTAATTGTCTGGGCCGGAGGTAACGAAAATTCGCTTATCGGTCTTGATGCTGCGAAACGCGACAATACAACAATCAAGGTATCGGCTGTAGATGGACAGGGAAGAAAAGCAATATTTAGCAATCATGGTAATTACCCGAAATATCAATCTGCATATTCTACGTTGTCAGCACCTGGTACTGATATCCTCAGTTGTGTAGGGAATAAAGAGTATACACGATGGGATGGGACAAGTATGGCTGCACCTTTTGTTGCAGGAGCTGTTGCACTGATGAAAAGTCTTGACAGATCTCTTTCTCCTCATGAGATTATAACTATTCTCACTGAAACGGGGCGTCCAACACGCGCGGAAGAACATATTGGACCCGTTATTCAAATTAAGGATGCACTATTGCGAGTAAGGCAGGGACTGATTCACTTCGATGATGCGATAAGAGACCGTCAGATATTATTAGGTAACTGGGAAGCCACTCAGCATTTAATAATGACCAACAGCAAAGGTGAATATTTGGACGACATATTACTTTTTTTCTATTTTCAAACACAGTCAGAAGGAGAACTTACCTTACGTTCAGTAAATGCCGGTAATATATATCGTGCAGCCATAAGCCTATCGTTTGGAAAAAAGCAGTTAAACATCGTACAAAATGAAGATGCTCGTTGTGTGCGTCCTGGTATCAATCCCATTCGGATATACAAATATGAATGCAAAGCCGACGAAAATGGCTTATTGTTGTGTACTGCACGGGAAAACGGAGTTGTCAAGTTTTCGTTTCATTTGAGAAAATCCAGCAAATAATGATTATGATGGAAATCTTTATTCCATTTCTTTTTTGGATAAATGTAATTTCTTTTTGGGCGTATGCAATGGATAAACATTATGCATATTATAATTTATGGCGTATCCCAGAGAGAATACTCATCGGTTTGGCTATTATTGGCGGTGCATATGGTGCCGGAATGGCTATGATACTTTTTCGTCACAAGACACGTCATCGACTGTTTACAACTGTTGTCCCGATCGCTTTTATTTTATGGTCGATTATTGGAGGAATCATGTGGTTCTATTGTTGAGCGTATAATACAGTCATGTAACCAAATAGTATTCTGCAGAACCTTGTAGGCAACAGTTCATCCGTGACAAGTTTATTTCCACTCGGATTTTGACTATTTGACGGATGATGCGTATCTTTGCAGCAGATAAGGTTTTTACAGAGTAGCTTATTCTGTTTGCCGATAACGATTCCAACAATGTCCATCGTATTGTTGGATACACTGTTTTAAGCGCCTCGCTCAAATCCGAAATCTGCGTCGTTTCTGTACGATTAGCATCGGTGAGAGCGGGGTTTTTCGTTTCCCACATGGAATGTACATGCCGTTCTTTTTGGATACTGTTTCAAAGAGTGTGTCTGGAGAAGGATAAATAAAAAAGTCTACAGATTTTTTAGATTTGTATAGGGAACCAACAAAAACTAAAAAAGGAGTAGACTTATGGTGTTGACAAAGGAACAACTTTCCGAATTAATATGCAAACATTCGGAGCGGGAAAATGGTCTTCAGGATCTGTTGGAGATCTTGTTGGAGAGTATGATGGTCTCGGAGCGCCGGGAATATCTCCGGGAAAACTCCACGTCAGGGAACAAATGCAACGGATTTCGCCCGGGGCATAGTTACGGTCATGGTCGTACACTGACGTTCCGGATACCCCGAGATCGCTACGGGAACTTTCATCCCCGGATTCTGGCGATCCTTCGCCATCAGGAAGATGAATGCGAACGCCTTGCGGGAACGCTTTACACGAAAGGTCTTACGCAGGAACAGGTCGGCGAGGTATTCCAGGATATCTATGGCGAGCACTACAGCAAGGCGAGCATTTCGCGAATGCTGGACTACCTCCGAGAAGATGTCTCGCAATGGCTCACGCGCTCTTTGGAGACGTATTACCCGATCGTCTTCATCGATTGCGTACACATGAAGATCCACCGCAAGCGGAGCGTGGAGACCGAAGCTTTCTATGTAGTGCTCGCCGTGCGTGAAGACAAGCGGCGCGAGGTGCTGGGGATCTTCAACAAACCCACGGAGAGTGCCCTGGGCTGGGGCGAGATGCTCGCAGAACTGCATGAACGAGGCGTTCGGAAGATCGGCCTGGTGTGTGCCGACGGGCTGAAGGGGCTGGAGGATGTCATCAGTGCGGTCTTTCCCGGAACCCCGCTGCAACGCTGTACGACGCACCTGAAACGCAATCTGCTGAGCTGCGTGCGCAACGGCGACAAGGGAGAGCTGGCCGAGGATCTGCGGCAGCTCTTCCGTACGGGGGATCGCAGCTATACAGTAGAGAGAGCTTGGGAACAATGGCAGGCGCTCTGTGAGAAATGAGGTCAGGATTATCGCAGTTTTCGACGACGGGCGGAGGATCCGGCCTACAAAGCCTACTTCACTTATCTGAACTACGAGGCAAGGATTCAGTCGATGATCTACACGACGAACTGGATCGAACGTCTGCAGAAGGATTTTCGACGGGTTACACGCATGCGGGGAGCCATGCCCAACGAGGAGTCGGTTCTGCTGCTGATGGGCAAAACGGCCATGGATAAGAAATCCTACCTGAGACCGGTGCCGCGGATCGACCTGGATCGGGAATTATTCCCCGAGTGAAGACTATAACACAAAAATTAGATCCACACGCCGCGGCGTGTGGATCTGAAAACAAGAATCATTATATTTGCATATCTGAAGAATCTGTGCTATAACAACAGATTCGCTACATTAGCTTGCCGCATTTTTACGCTCGTCGGGACAGGTGGTCCCGCCCCTTGGCGCTGGCCGTTCCCCGACAGATGAGCTTAAAAGTGTTAACAGTCAGTGATATATTTGTAATTCTCCACAGCTTATTGAACAACAGCTTTCTTATTTCTATGTTTTATGAATTTAAGATATTCGTAATTACGTGGCAGGATTTCTTCGTTTGATTCCAAGAATTTTTCACTCACATCGGGCTGGATTGGAATAAGGAGCTCAACAGACTTGAGTTTTTGCATCGGAGTCTTGCCGTTCAGCGAGGAATGTGGTCGTTTCTTATTGTAGAACTCCTGCCATTCCATAGCCATCGCATTCAAATCAAGTGTCTTATCCGACAAATCTATAAGATTCCAAAACTCTGTCTTATCGGTCTGCTGAGACCTTTCAACTTTGCCATTCAAATGTGGAGTCCTTGGTTTGATAGGTCTGAACTTGATAAAATGGTCATGCAGTTCATATTGGAAATCATAATTGAAGAATTCTGTTCCCCAATCAGTCTGTATCCGCTGAACGGGAAAAGGAAAGGTGTTCAGTATCTCTCCTAAAAAATGAATTGTACTTTCCGCTTTTTTATTGGGATATACACGAATGGTCCTCAAACGGGTACAATCATCTATGGCCGTGAACTGATATGCTCCATTTCGTACTTTCATTACATCCAGCTGGATCCTTTCCCCAGGAATTTCTTTACTATATCTGATATAGTCTGACTTTTTACGCCGTTTCACAACAGCTTTAACCTGATGCCTTTTCAACACACGCCACACGGTCATGGCTGAGAGCTTTATTCTCTTCCTAAGCAGATAGTTGGCAATCCGTTGCGCTCCCCATTTTCTCGTCTCACGCAGATTAAGAATAATGGTTTCAATTCCAGGCGTTACCTTCATATTTGCGAGTCTTGATGGGCGTTTAGACTTATCGGACAATTTTGACTTACCTTGTTCTTTCTCGCGATTTATCCAACGGTATAACGTGGAACGGGCAATCCCGCACCGAAGGGCTGTTTTTGTCACAGAACCCGTTTCGGTGTATATCCCAAGCCATTTTTGGCGCATCCGTATTTTTCGTATATCTTCTTTCATGCCACGAAGATACAGATTAAGATTTGTCCCGTAAAAGAAAAATTGTAGCGTATCTATTGATACTTTACATTAATGCACAATGGACTTATGTTCTGTTGTGGTTTGATGTAGAAATTCAGTAAGACAAATGTTCCTGTTCGGCACGCTTCTCTGTTGTGGTTTGATGTAGATACCCTATAAGGCTCCATCTGAGTTTGTGCCTTTTCGCATTCAATGATAAAACGTCCCATGGTTTTATTCGTTCTGTCATTGTATCCAGAAAGGAAGCGCTTTTTATGGTTCTTTTTGTCCGGGCGAGCCGTCGATTATCCGATCGGTCGCCTCATTTTTTAGGATATTCACCCGTTTCTTTCTATTTTTACGCACAAAAACCATCCGGAATGGAAATACGTCTGAAAGCGGGAGCCGGATTCCCGAACCGCCTGCTCTATACGCTGGCCGTCATCGCCGGGGTCTCGGTCGCCAACCTCTACTACAACCAGCCGCTGCTCGACATGATCCGGCAGGAGATGGGCACCACGACCCTGGCCGCCAACCACATCGCCCTCTTCTCGCAGTGCGGATACGCCCTCGGACTGCTCTTTCTCATTCCGCTCGCCGACCTGCGCAGCCGCCGGCGGATCCTGCTCGTCGACTTCACGCTGCTGATCCTCGCCCTGCTGGCCACGGCGACGGCGCCCGACATCGGCGTGCTGCACGTCAGTTCGTTTGTGATCGGCGTCTGCTCGGTCGTACCGCAGTTCTTCATCCCCTTCGCCGCGCAGTACTCGCGGCCCGAGGAGAAGAACCGCAACGTGGGCATCATCCTCTCGGGACTGCTCACGGGCATCCTCGCCTCGCGTGTCGTCAGCGGCGCCGTCGGCGAGTGGCTCGGCTGGCGCGAGATGTACTGCATCGCCACGGGCATGATGCTCGTCTGCGCCGTGCTCGTCTTCCGCATCCTGCCCGACGAGAAGCCCAACTTCACGGGCAGCTACGCCGCGCTCATGCGCTCGCTCTTCACGCTGCTGAAGCAGTACCCGCTGCTGCGGCTGCACTCCGTGCGCGCGGCGCTCGCCTTCGGTTCGTTCATGGGTTTCTGGGCCACGCTCGCCTTCAAGATGGCGCAGGAGCCCTTCCACGCCGGCAGCGACGTGGTGGGAATGCTCGGGCTGTGCGGCATCGCCGGAGCCGTGACGGCCTCCTTCATCGGCAAGTACATCGCCCGACTGGGCGTCTACCGCTTCAACTGTTTCGGGGCGCTGCTGCAGCTGGCTGCCTGGGGGCTCTTCGCCGCGGGCGGCGACCACTACGGGCCGATCATCGGGGGTATCCTGCTCGTCGACATCGGCATGCAGTGCATCCAGCTGAGCAACCAGGCGCCGCTATTCGAGCTCTGCCCGTCGGCCGCCAACCGGATCAACACGATCTTCATGAGCTGCTACTTCATCGGCGGGTCGCTCGGCACGCTGCTCTCGGGCACGGCCTGGGTGCTCTTCGGCTGGTCGGGCGTCGTGGGGACCGGAGCCCTGCTCACCGCCCTGTCGCTCATCATCACGCTCGTCGCCAAACGGTAGGGTAGTCCGCCACCGCACTCCGCAACACACCCTGTCAGCCGCTGCACCGCATATCCGCTCCGCCACAAACCCGGGCGGCCGCTGCACCGCATATCCGCCTCGCCTCACAAGCGGGCATGCTCACCGCAGCACAACACAACGGGCCACGCACCCGCCTCCGCCTCACATCACGCATTCCCGTCGCCGCACAATACAACCGGCCGGCCGCAGTCTGAAGCTGCGACCGGCCGGATTCCTGTAAAGGCGGCAAGTCTCCTGAAACGCGACAGTCTATTGCAGCTTGCCGTACTCCTCGTCCGTAACGGGTTCGAGCCACTCGTTCGACGTCTTCTCGCCCGGCACCTCGAAGGCCAGATGGGCGAACCAGCTGTCGGCCGCGGCGCCGTGCCAGTGCTTCACGCCGGCCGGGATGTGAATCACCGTGCCCGGGAGAATCTCCACGGCAGCCTTGCCCTCCTCCTGATACCAGCCGCGTCCGGCCACGCCGATGAGCATCTGCCCGCCGCCCTTTTCGGCGTGGTGGATGTGCCAGTTGTTGCGGCATCCCGGCTCGAAGGTGACGTTCGAGACGGCGACCTGTTCGCGCGAGACGGGAGCCAGGTAGCTGTTACCGGTGAAATACTGCGCGTAGGCCGTGTTGGGCTCGCCGACGGGGAAGATCATCTGCCGCTGGAAGGCCGCCCGGGCATCCTCACCGGTCGTATCCGCGGCCCAGACCTCCTTGGCCAGCCGGAATGCCGCCCACGCCTTGGGCCACCCGGCGTAGAAGCCGATGTGGGTGATGATCTCGGCGATCTCCATGCGGGTGATGCCGTTCTGCCGGGCCGTCTGCAGGTGGTAGGTCAGCGACGAATCGGTGATTCCCTGACTGATGAGCGACGTGATCGTCACCAGGCTGCGGTCGCGCAGCCCGAGGCGGTCGGTACGGCTCCACACCTCGCCGAAGAGGACATCGTCGTTCAGTTCCGCAAATTTCGGGGCGAAGTCGCCCAGCTGGTCGCGGCCGGCCGTCTGTTTGATTTTTTCCTGTGCCATGATCGTTGTTGTGTTAAGTGCCAATGCGACGAGCGCAAGCATGAATCGTCTCTTCATATCGTTCGCGGTTCGTTGGTTTGCGTTTTATTTCCGATACAAAGGTACGCAACGGCCGCCGGCCGGAGTTATACGTTTTACGGAGGTTTCTACCCGAATCCATGTTTTGCGCGCCGCCGCAGGGAGCTGCAGGGAGCTGCAGGGAAGGGATCACGCGTGCAGGCGGTAGCCGACGCCCCGGGCGTTGACGATCTGCACCGACGGATCGGCGGCCAACAGGCGGCGCAAACGCGTGATGAAGACGTGCAGGCTCCGGGCGTTGAAGAAGGTGTCGTCGCCCCAGATGCGCTGCAGGATCAGCTGCGTCGGGACGATCTCGCCCATGCGCTCGCACAGCATCTCCAGCACCCCGGCTTCGCGGGCCGAGAGTTCGCGCACGTGCACGCCGTCCGCGAGCGTCTGCCGCTCGGGATCAAACTGAAAGCGGCCGACGGCGTAGTGCACCCCGGCGGCGGGCCGCGCCGCGCGGCTGCGCCCGACGAGCGACCGGACGCGCACGACCAGCTCGCTCATGGCGAAGGGCTTGCGCAGGTAGTCGTTGCCGCCCGTCTCGAAGCCGCGCACCACATCCTCGGCCGCCGAGCGGGCCGAGAGGAAGAGGATCGGCACGTCGGCCGAGCGGCGGCGCAGCGCCCCGGCGAAGGTGTAGCCGTCCATGCCGGGCATCATGATGTCGGTGACGACCACGTCGGGCCGGCAGGCGTCGAAGCGCCGCAGCCCCTCGGCACCGTCGTAGGCCACCGTGACGTCGAACTCCCGTTCGCCGAGCGTGTCGGCGATGATGTCGGCCAGCGTCCGCTCGTCCTCGACGAGCAGCATGCGGATCTTATCGTTCTTCATCGGGCAGAATCAGTGTGAAGGTCGAACCGCGGCCCGGCGCGCTCTCGACCGAGACCGTACCACCGTGACGTGTCACAATCAGCCGCACGTAGTAGAGCCCCAGTCCGAAGCCCTTGACGTCGTGGCGGTCGCCCGTCGGCACGCGGTAGAATTTTTCAAAGATGTGGGCCTGCGCCGTGCGGTCCATGCCGATGCCGTCGTCGGCGACGCGCAGCTCGACCCCTTTTGCAGTGCGCCGGGCGGCAAGGAGGACCGACACCTGCTCGCCCGAATATTTCAGCGCGTTGTCCACCAGGTTGTCCAGCACGTGCCCGAGGTGGAAGCGGTCGGCTGTCACCGCGAGGTCCGCCGACTCGACACGCACCGTGATTTCGGCCCGGCCGCGGGCCTTCATCCGGAATTTTGCGGCCGTCTCGTCGAGCAGCGCCCCGAGTGCGAAGCGCTCGCGGCGGAGCGTGAACTCCTCGCGCTCCTCGACGCTCATCGTCAGGATGCGCTGCACCATGCCGCCCAGCGCGGCCAGCTGTTCGCGGATGACTGTAAGGTACCTCCCGCGGCGCACCGGGTCGTCGGCCGCCCCGAAATCGAGCAGGGCGTCGTTCGCGGCGTTGGCCACGGCAATCGGGGTCTTCAGCTCGTGGGTGATGTTGTGCGTCAGGTCGAGGCGCATCTCCTCGAGCGTCTTCTGCCGGAAGAGCGTGCGCAGCAGGTAGATCAGCGCCCCGGCCACGGCCGCAAGCATCAGGAGCGACGAAAAGATCACCCCGGCCATGTCGCGCAGGAGCTGCCGGTCGGGATTCTCGATGCGCAGGCGGAAGAGCAGCTCGTCGTCGGTCGTGAGCGGCGTCGTGAAGGTCAGCGGGTCCGCAAGCCGCAGCGAGTCGTTGCACGCCGCAAGGACCACCTCCCCGTCCGCAGGCGGACGCGAGGAGATGAGCTGCGCCGTAGAGGTTGAATCGGCCTCTCCCTGCACGATATCCACCAGATGGGGCAGGTCGATGCCCGCCGCCGCGAGGTTGCACGTGAGCAACGAGTCGTAGCGCGCCATGTTGAGCCGCAGGACATAGACCGACGGGATGCGTATCTCCTGCCGGATGTGGCGGGTCGTCACGCCGTCCGAGATGTTGATATCGTGGTGGAGCGTGTCGGCCGCCGTTTGGGGAACGAAAGTGATGCTCTTGCCTGCGCCGTTGAGATTCTTCACCGAGATCTCCTGAATCATGTCCACCTGGATCGAGTCGATGTTTCCCGACGAGGAAAAGGTGATGTGGCTGCGGTGCCCGGAGGGCTTGTTGCCCAGCAGCAGGTCGTCGTAGGCGGCACGCGTCATGGCCTGCATCACCTGCCGCGAGAACTCGCGCCGGCGGTCGCGGTACATACCCGCAAGGCTCCACGCCTGCACGGCGACGAGCACCGCCAGCGAGGCGGTAACCAGAAGCGATATGCGGCCGAAGCGATGTTTGTTCATCCCGATGCGCGTTTTGTGCGAAACAAAGGTACGCATAAAAACGCCACGGCCAACGGCGTTAAGACTATTTAACATTCGTTAACGGAGCGTTAACCATCGCCTGCCGGATTTCGTGCGACCTTTGTCATCGGAACAAAAACCGATATACGCCATGAAAAAACTTCTTGTCATCACCCTGGCCGCCCTTGCGGCCTCGATCTGCGCGGTACAGGCGCAGCAGACCCTCGTTACCTATACGCCCGACGGCGTCAAGACCTTCGACACGGCCGAGCAGCCCGGCGAGGTGCTCGACACGACGCGCTTTGTCGTCAGCTACCGTATGCTCTACGAGCGGCGACCCGAAAACGAACAGCCGATGGAGGACCTCCTGCTGCTCCAGGTCGGGCGCAACGTCACGAAATGCTACTCCTACAAGACGTGGCAGACCGACTCGCTCGTGCGCGTCACGCCGCCCGAGCAGGTGATGGCCAACCTCGGGAGTTTTCACGGCGGCGTGCAGGACATCCTCTTCCGCGACCAGAAGGCCGGCCGGCTGACCCACACCGACCAGATCGGCATGGACCACCTGCTCTACACCGAGCCGCTGCCCGACTGCGGTTGGAAACTTGCCGACGGCGAACGGACGATCCTCGGCTATGCGTGCCGCCGGGCCCGCTGCTCCTTCCGCGGCCGCAACTACGAGGCGTGGTATGCGCCCGACATTGCCGTGAGCGCCGGGCCGTGGAAGTTCGGCGGGCTGCCGGGGCTGATCCTTGCCATCCGGGACGACGCCGGGGTGCTCGACCTGGAGGCCACGGGTGTGGAAGAGCGTGTCGAGCCCATCTGCATGACAAAGCGCAACTACATGAAAACCAGTCGCAAAAAATACCGCGAGCTCAAGCAGAAGATAATGACCGACCCGATCGGTTACCTCACGAACAACTCGAACGTGCGGATGACCGTCAAGAACGAGGACGGCACGCCTCTCGGGCCGGGTGATTTGCTGCGCGGCTACAACCCGATCGAACTCGAATAACCCGCAGCGCCGCATGAAGTGGATTGCATTTCTTATTGTCCTGCTGGGAATTTCCGTCACGGCCCCGGCGCAGGAGCTGACGGGCCGTGTCGTGGATGCCGCGGACGGACGTCCCGTCGCCGGAGTCATCGTGCTGGCGGCCGACAGCACGGGCCGCCAGGCGGGCTACACGACCTCGGGAGCCGACGGCGCCTACCGTCTCCGGCCGCATGCGGGGCGGCACATCGCCCGCATCGAGGTCTCGGCGATGGGCTACCGCCGGCAGTCGGTCGCGGCCGCCACACCGCTCGAAATCGCCATGACGGCTGCGCCGCTGGCCATCCGCGAGGTCGAGATCCGCGCGCCGCGCCTTTCGCTGCGGGGCGACACGGTAAGCTACAACGTCGCGAGCTTCACCGAGGCGCAGGACCGCACGATCGCCGACGTACTGCGCAAGATGCCCGGCATCGAGGTCGAAAAGACGGGCGAAATCCGCTACAACGGCAAGGCGATCAACCGCTTCTACATCGACGGACTGGACATGCTCGACGGCCGCTATGGATTGGCGACGAACAACATCGCCCCGCAGGATGTGGCGAGCGTCGAGGTGATGGAGAACCACCAGCCGATCAAGGCCCTGCGCGACATGATCTACAGCGACCGTGCGGCGCTGAACCTCCGCCTGAAAAAGCAGGCCCGGGCACACTGGACCGGCACGCTGCGCGCTGCGGCGGGCGCCTCGACCGACGAGGTGCTCTGGAACGGCTCGGCCTTCGCCATGCGTATCGCGTCGGGCAGCCAGTCGATGTACAACGTCAAGGGCGAGAACACGGGCGGCGACCCGACGGCCGATTTGCGGCAGTTGAGCGTCGACGACCTGCTCAACGGCGGCGCCAACCGCTACGCGACACCCGAGTGGTTCTCGACGGGGCTCTCCGAGGCGCCGCTCGACGACCGGCGCACGCGGATGAACCGATCGCTCGCGGCCAGTGCGGACAACCTCTGGAAACTCTCCGACGACTACCAGTTGAACGCCCACGTCGCCTGCGCCGCCGACCGCACGCAGTCGGACTACGCGGCCCGCACGGTCCGCTACCTGAGCGACGGCGAGCGCGTCGAGGAGCTCGGCGAGCAGGCCCGGCTGCGCAACCACCAGGTCACGGCGCAGGTGCGGCTGCAGGCCAACACCGAGCGGGTCTACCTGCGCGAGCGGCTCGCGGCCGACCTTGTCTGGAGCGACTTCCGCTCCCTCGTCTCGGGCACCTATCCCAACCGGCAGCAGAGTGCGGCGCCCGCTTTCCGCGTGGAGAACGATCTGGACTATATCCGCCGCACGGGACGACACGCAATGACCGTCACCTCGAACATGCTGTGGCTCACGCAGCCGCAGCAGCTGGATGTCGTGCGCGAAGGCTCCGCGCAGCGGCAACAGCTCGATGTCGGCCTGCTGCACATGAACCACAACGCCGCCTGGGACGTGCAGGCCGGCCGCCGCTGGTCGTTCCGCCTCAAAGGGGGCGTCGCGGGCCTGCTGCGCGACTTTGAAAGCACGCTGACGGGCGTCGCAACGGAGGCGGCACACGGCGATGCCCGCTTCGGATACGTCGGTCCCTACGTGCAGCCCGCCGCCACGTTCCGCTCTTCGCGCCTGCGCCTCACGTGCGAACTGCCCGCAGCGTGGCGCCACTACTGGTCCGGACAGCGGCAGGCCGACCTGCCCGTCTGGGACGGGCGCATCATGGCCCGCTGGGAGGTCTCGGCCTACTGAGCCCTTTCGGCCTCGGCATCGACGGGGCAGGCGGCGCCGGACGACAGCCGGATCTATCCCTGCGTGCTGCTGCGCGACTACCGCACGCTCTGCGCGGGCACCTCGTCGCTCGAGCAGGCGTGGCACACCACCTTCTCCGCGGCGGCCAACTACAAGAACCCGCTCGACGGCCTGTTCGCCTACCTTATGGCGTGGGGCAGCCGGAGCCGCCTGCCGCTGCTCGCCACGCAGCGCTTCGAGGGCGACTACCTCGTCGGCGGCTGGGCGGAGCAGACGACAAACACCTCGTCGTGGCAACTCTCGGCGGGCATCAGCAAGAACCTCGACGCCCTGCACGGGCAGGCGGGGCTCGATGCCTCCTTCATGAACGCCGATGCGCAGATGCTGCAGGAGGGGAGCCGCATGCCGTACCGCAACCGGACGCTCACCCTCTCGCCGCGCATCAACCTTCGCTTCGCGCGCTGGATCAACGCCGAATACCGGCTCAACTACCGCTACACGCAGCTGAAGATCGAGGGCTCGGGCACCTCGGCGCGCCACGCCGCCGACCAGCGGCTGACCGTCAGCCTCTCGCCGACCGAACGCCTCATCATCCGCCTGACGGGCGAGCACTACTACACGCAGCTCTCCGACACGCAGTCCAAGCACCTGCTTCTGGCCGATGCCTCAGTGAGCTGGAAGATCGGCGAGCGCTGGGAACTTTCGGCCACGGCGGCGAACCTGCTCGGCGAAACAGCCTATGCCTACACGCTCTTCGACGCCTTGAGCTCCTCGTCGTGCCGCTACGCCATCCGTCCGCGCGACCTCTACCTCGGCGCCACGTGGCGCTTCTGACCCACCGTACCTCCCGCCGAAAAGCCATCCGTTCCGGCGACAAGGCCGCCGAACATACCAACAAGAAGCCCCGGTGCATACGGCACCGGGGCTTCTTGATCCATTCGGACGCAGGCGGCCCGGTTGATGAGGTCAACGTTATCACAGCCAACCCGATCGCCGAAGCCGTCGTCATCGAGACGGTTACCGTCGAAACCACTATCCGGAAAGTGGAAAGCGTCCCCTTCATGTTTGGAAAATTGCGCGTCCGGTTATCCGGCAAAAGCGGGATTTCATCGACAAAAGTGGGCCGTTCGTCTATTTTGATTGTACGGGCGGGCAGCATCGCCTACATTTGCCGTCGGAAACCGAAAAGACCATGAAAACGAGACTCATACAGATGATATTGCTCAGTGGTGCCGTCTGGACCGCATGCGGAATGGATACAGCCCGGGCAGAAGCTGTCGCGCAGCAGCCCTCACAGACAGAAACGGCCGAACAGGTATCGGAAGAGCAGGGACTTGAGGCGCAGGCGACAACAACGCCGCAGCAGACCGCAGACCGGCAGCAAGCCGTGAAGTGCTGGACGCTGCAGGAGTGTCTGGACTATGCGCTGGAGAACAACATCCAGCTGCGGCAGAACCGCAACGACTACCTCTCGGGGGTGGAGGACACGAAGGAGGCCAGGGCGGCCCTGCTGCCGTCGCTCACGGCCTCGACGACGCAGGCCTACACGAACTACCCGTCGTCGAACGTCTCCGACAACGACTCCTACACGGGGACCTACGGCGTCAACGCCGATCTGGTGCTCTATCAGGGCGGGATGCTCCGCACGACGGTCCGCCGGCAGCAGTTGCAGGACCGCATCGACGCGCTGACGGTCGAGGAGGCCGAGAACGACATCCGCCTGGCCCTGGTCGAGGCCTACATGCAGGCGCTCTACGCCTCCGAGGCGGTGGAGATCGCCGTCAGCACGGCCGAAGTATCCCGCGCCCAGCGCGACCGGGCCCGCGAGATGTGGCGGACGGGGTCGATCAGCAAGGTCGACTTCGCCCAGATCGAAAGCCAGTACGTGAGCGACGAATACCAGGTCGTCGTGGCCCGCACGACACTCGACAACTACAAATTGCAGCTCAAGCAGCTGCTCGAACTCGATATAACGGACGAGATGGAACTTGCCGCACCCGCCGCAGGTGAGGATAAGGTGGTAACGGCTCTGCCCCAAAAAACCGAAATCTACGCGACGGCACTGGATGTCATGCCCGAGATCCGACGGGGTGACCTCTCCATCGAAGCAGCAGAGCTGGAAGTCAGGCAGGCGCGCGCAGGCTTCCTTCCGTCCGTTTCCCTTACGGCCGGCATCGGCACCGGACACATGTCGGGCGGAGCTTTTGAAAGCGGCTCGCAGGTATGGAACCGCTTCAACGAGAATGTCGGGCTTTCGCTCAACATCCCGATCTTCTCAAACCGCCGCAACCGCACGGCCGTGAACAAGGCGCGCATCAGCGTCTCGAACAGCCGCCTCGAACGGCTCAATCTCGAAAAGACGCTGCTGCGCGAGGTCGAAACGGCCTATCTGGATGCCGTCTCGGCCCAGTCGCAGTACACGGCGGCCGTCGAGAAGCGCCGCTACGCGCAGGAGAGCTACGACCTGACCGACGAGCAGTTCCGCGTCGGCATGAAGAACACGGTCGAGCTCATCACGGCGCAGAACGAGCTCGCGTCGGCCCGGCTGGAGGTCCTGCAGGCGAAGTATGTCGCACTGCTCAACATGGCGCTGCTCGACATCTACCAGGGCCGGCCCGTCACGGCGATCTGATACGCAAACAAACAATCGACGCATACATCATGAAAAAAAGAAACATGCTCATTGCGGCATACGTTCTCCTTGCCGCCGTCGTGCTCTGGGTGCTGCTGCGCCCGTCGAAACGGGAGGAGATCACGCTGGAGACCGCCCCCACGAGCCGCATTGCGATCAGCAACTCGGTGACGGCGACCGGAACGGTCGAACCGGTCACCGAGGTGGAGGTCGGCACCCAGGTCTCGGGCATCATCGACCGGCTCTACGTCGACTACAACGACGTGGTGAAGGCCGGACAGCTGATCGCCGAGATGGACAAGGTGACGCTTCAGGCCGAGCTGGAGTCCTCCGAGGCGGAGCTGGCAAGCTGCAAGACCGAATACGAGTACCAGTCGAAGAACTACGCCCGCACGAAGACGCTCCACGAGAAGGAGCTCGTCAGCGACCAGGAGTACGACGAGGCGCTCTACCTCTATGAAAAGGCCCGCAACGCCTATGCCCAGTCGCAGGCGGCGATCGTCAAGGTGAAGCAGAACCTCGACTACGCGACCATCACCTCACCCATCGACGGCGTGGTCATCAGCCGGGCCGTCGAGGAGGGGCAAACCGTGGCCGCGGGCTTCGAGACCCCGACGCTCTTCACCATCGCCAACGACCTGACGCAGATGCGCGTCATCGCCGACGTCGACGAGGCCGACATCGGGCAGGTGGCCGACGGACAGCGCGTGCAGTTCACTGTGGATGCCTATCCCGACGACACGTTCGAGGGTACGGTCGAGCAGGTGCGGCTCGAAGCGACGACCGAGTCGAGCGTCGTGACCTACGAAGTGGTCATCACGGCCCACAATCCCGACCTGAAGCTCAAACCCGGGCTGACGGCCAACGTCACGATCTACACGCTCGAAAAGGAGAATGCCCTCTCCATTCCGACCAAGGCGCTGCGCTTCGTTCCCGATGCCGGACTGCTCTCCGAACTGGACATGAGCGTGGCTTCGGACTCCGTACCGGCCGTTGCCGGGAAGCGCGAGGTCTGGGTCCGCAGCGGACAGCGCCTCACGCCGCGCTACGTGACGACCGGGGCCGCCAGCGGCGACCGCACGGAGATTCTCGACGGGCTGACCGACGGCGAGGAGGTAGCCGTCGCCATGACCTCGACGGCCGCCGTCGAGCAGATGCCGACCGCCGAACGCAGTCCCTTCATGCCGACACCCCCGGGCGGCGGCAACAAGAAGAAGTAGCCATGGAGTCATCTGTTCAGACCCGGGAGATCATCCGGCTCGAAAACATCCGGCGCGACTTCCGCGTGGGCGACGAGACGGTGCACGCGCTGCGCGGCGTCTCGTTCACGATCCGCGAAGGGGAGTTCGTCACGATCATGGGCACGTCGGGATCGGGCAAGTCGACGCTGCTCAACACGCTCGGGTGCCTCGACACGCCGACGGCGGGGGAGTACTACCTCGACGGAATCTCCGTGCGGACGATGGACAAAAACCAGCGGGCCACGCTGCGCAACCGCAAGATCGGCTTCGTCTTCCAGAACTACAACCTGCTGCCGAAGACGACGGCCATCGAGAATGTCGAGCTGCCGCTGATGTACAATCCGCAATGCTCGGCCGCCGAGCGGCGCGAACGGGCCGTCGAGGCGCTGAAGGCCGTGGGGCTGGGCGACCGGCTGCTGCACCGCAGCAACCAGATGTCGGGCGGACAGATGCAGCGCGTGGCCATCGCCCGGGCGCTGGTGAACAATCCGGCGGTCATTCTCGCCGACGAGGCGACGGGCAACCTCGACACGCGCACGAGTTTCGAGGTGCTCGTACTCTTCCAGCAGCTGCACGCCGCGGGCCGCACGATCATCTTCGTGACGCACAACCCCGAGATCGCCCAGTACAGCAGCCGCAACATCACCCTGCGCGACGGCCGCATCACGGACGACCGGCGCAACGAACACATATTGAGTGCGGCCGACGCCCTGGCGCGGCTGCCCAGACAGGAGGAGTAGACCATGAATTTCGCCAATCTTTTCAAAATCGCCGTCAAGGCATTGAGCAACAACAAGCTGCGCGGATTTCTGACGATGCTGGGCATCATCATCGGCGTGGCGTCGGTCATCACGATGCTGGCCATCGGGCAGGGCTCGAAGCGCAGCATCCAGGCCGAGATCAGCGAGATGGGCTCGAACATGATCATGATCCACCCGGGCGGCGACCGGCGCGGCGGCGTGCAGTTGAGCGCCGACGACATGGAGTCGCTCAAGCTCCAGGACCTCGAGGACATCCAGACCAAAACGCGCTATGTCACCTACGTCTCGCCGTCGGTCAACAGCGCCGGGCAGGCCATCTACGGCGCGAACAACACCCCGACGACGGTCTACGGCGTGAATCTCGACTACCTGGAGATCCGCCGCTACCGCATCGCCGACGGCGACAGCTTCTCGGAGCAGGACATCAAGACGGCCGCCAAGGTGTGCCTCGTGGGGCAGACGGTCGTCGACGAACTCTTTCCCGACGGCGAGAACCCCGTCGGGCGGGTGATCCGCTTCGGCACGATTCCGTTCCGCATCGTCGGGGTGCTCGAGAGCAAGGGCTACAACAGCATGGGCATGGACCAGGACGACCTGATCATCGCCCCCTACACGACGGTGCAGAAACGCATCCTGGCCATCACGCACCTGCAGGAGATCATCTGCTCGGCGCTGACCGAGGCCTACACCGACCAGGCCGTCGACGAGATCTCGGCGATCCTGCGCGAAAACCACCGGCTCAAGCCGACGGACGAGGACGACTTCTCGATCCGCTCGCAGCAGGAGATGGCCTCGATGCTCACCTCGACGACCGACATGATGACCGTGCTGCTGGCGGCCGTGGCGGGCATCTCGCTGCTTGTGGGCGGCATCGGCATCATGAACATCATGTATGTCTCCGTGACGGAGCGCACGCGCGAGATCGGCCTGCGCATGTCGATCGGCGCCAAGGGACGCGACATCCTCGCGCAGTTTCTCATCGAGTCGATCCTCATCAGCGTCACGGGCGGTCTGATCGGCATCGTGCTGGGCATCGGTGCCGCCATCGTGGTCAACCTCGCCGCGGCATTCCCGATCTACATCCAGCCGTGGAGCGTCATCCTCTCGTTCGCCGTCTGCACCCTGACGGGGGTCTTCTTCGGGTGGTATCCCGCCCAGAAGGCCGCCATGCTCGACCCGATCGAGGCCATCCGCTACGAATAACCGGCCGGGAAACGGGCTGCACGGGCGGAAAAAAGCCGCACGGGGTCACCGGGCTCGTCCTGCACGCCCGACAATTTTTTATTATCTTTGCATTATGACCGCGCTGCAATCGAAATACACCGGGTGGCTCATCCACCTCACGATCTGGGCCGTGATCTTCGGCATGCCGCTCTTCGTGACCAATCCCCACCGGCCGCTGATGAGCGGCCCGGAGTACGGGCGCTTCCTCGTCGTGCCCCTCTCGTTCATGGTGGTCTTCTATACGAACTACCTGCTGCTGATCGACCGCTACCTCACCTCGCGGTGCATCGGCCGGTTTCTGGGCTGGAACCTGCTGCTCATCGGTACGGTCATGGTCGGCGTGCACCTGCTCTTCCGCTACGTGCTGCCGCCGGACGCGATGCGTCCGCCGATGGTGCGGCCCTGGCAGGAGACGCTGCGCTTCTTCACCGGTAACGCCCTGCTCTACATGCTGGTCGTGGGCGTCGGCGTCGCCATCCGCATGACGGGGGGCTGGTACCGCGCCGAGACGGCCCGCCGCGAACTGGAGCGCAGCCGCACCGAAGCCGAACTGCAGAACCTCAAGAGCCAGCTGAACCCCCATTTCCTGTTCAACACGCTCAACAACATCTACTCGCTCATCCAGCTCGACGCCGACCGGGCGCAGAGCGTCGTCCACGACCTGAGCCGTCTGCTGCGCTACGTGCTCTACGACAGCAGCCGCCCGACGGTGCCGCTGCGTGCCGAGGTGGACTTCCTGCGCGACTACATCTCGCTGATGCGCATCCGCCAGCCGCGTCACGTGCGCATCTACGTCTCGCTGCCCGAGGAGCCCTCGCAGGCGCCCGTTGCGCCGCTGCTCTTCATCTCGCTCGTGGAAAACGCCTTCAAGCACGGCGTGAGCAACGAGAGACCCTCCTACATCACCATCGAGCTGAACGAGATCGGCGAACAGCTCATCTGCCGCATCCGCAACAGCCGCTTCCCGAAAAACGGCGAGGACCGCAGCGGTTCGGGCATCGGGCTGAAGAACCTGCAAAAGCGCCTCGAAATGATCTATCCGGGACGCTACACGTTTGAATACGGGCCACTGGGCGAGACGGATTACCAGGCCCTGCTCACCATCCGACTCCAGGAACCATGAAACTGACCTGCGCCATAATCGACGACGAGCCGCTGGCCGTCGAACTGATGAAGGGATATGTCCGCAAGACCCCCTTTCTGGAACTCTGCGGTGCCTTCGGAAGCGGGACGGAGGCGTTCGGGACCCTGCGCGAGCACCCCGTAGAGCTGCTCTTCTGCGACATCCAAATGCCGGGGCTCAACGGCATGGAACTCACGCGCATGCTCCCCGCCGAGACGCGCGTCATCTTCACCACGGCCTTCGACAGCTACGCCGTCGAGGGCTTCCGCGTGCGGGCCATCGACTACCTGCTCAAACCGATCAGCTACGCCGATTTTCTGGCGGCGGCGCAGAAGGCGCTCGAATGGTTCGAGATCAAGCGCCGCGCCGAAGCTGCCGGACGGGGCGACAGGCAGGCTGTCACACCGGACGACGGGCACGACACCGCACCCAGGCGTTCCGAGCTGCGGAGCATCTTCGTCAAGACCGAATACCGCCTGCAGCAGATTCCGCTGGACGGGATTCTCTACATCGAGGGGCTGAAGGACTACGTGAAGATCCATCTCGAGGGTGAACCGCGCCCGGTGCTCTCGCTCATGAGCCTCAAGTCGCTCGAGGAGCAGCTGCCCGCCGACCGCTTCATCCGCGTGCACCGCTCCTACATCGTGCAACCGGCAAAGATCCGCACCATCGAGCGCAACCGCATCGTCTTCGGCAGGGAGTACATTCCCGTTTCGGAGAGCTACCGGCAGGCCTTCCACGACTTCCTCGCCCGGCACTCGCTGCTGCCGCAGGGGGAATAATCCCGCCCCGGGCCGCGACCGTCCCGGAAAAGGGCTACAACCGGTCCCGGAAAAGGGCCACAACCGTCCCGGGAAAGGGCCATCCCCGTCCTGCGGCTGCAAACCGCCCGGCCGCAACACAAAAAGACCGCCGCACGGATGCGACGGTCCCGATATCGGCAGGCAGGCCGCGCGGGCAACAACGCCATCAGCTCTCCTTCTCGAAGGTTGCGGCAACCTGACGCAGGTAGTCGACGATGGACAGGTGCTGCGGACAGCTCCGCTCGCACTGCCGGCAGGCGATGCACTGCGACGCCTTGCCGTGCGTCCTGGCCAGATTCTCGTAGTAGACGCTCTGAATCGAGAATCCGCGGTTGAGCGCCTGCTTCTCGGCATTGTAGAGCGCGAAGTAGTCGGGGATGGCGATCCGCTCGGGACAGCCGTCCACGCAGTAGCGGCACGCCGTGCAGGGGATGGCGATCGAGCGGTGGACGATCTCCACGACATCGGCAATCGCCTTGCGCTCGCGCTCGTCGAGCGGCTCGAAATGCTGCATGAAACCGGTATTCTCGCGCAGCTGCTCGAGCGACGACATGCCGCTCAGAACCATCATTACCCCCTCGAGGCTCGCGGCGAAACGGATGGCCCACGCCGCGGGCGAGAGGTCGGGCCGCACTTCGTGCAGCAGGCGCTCGGCCTCCTCGGGCAGGCGCGCCAGCGTCCCGCCCTTGACCGGCTCCATGACGACGACGGGCTTGCCGTGGCGCCGCGCCACCTCGTAGCACTTGCGCGACTGGATGCTCTCGTTGTCCCAGTCGAGGTAGTTGATCTGCAGCTGCACGAACTCCGTCTCGGGGTGTGCCGTGAGAATCTCGTCGAGCAGGTCGGCCCGGTCGTGGAACGAGAAGCCCAGGCGCCGAATGCGCCCCTCGGCCTTCAGGCGCCGCGCAAAGGCGAAGCTGTCAAAGCGCCGCACGTTCTCGTAATGCGAGACGTTGAGGTTGTGCAGCAGGTAGTAGTCGAAGTAATCCACGCCGCACTTCCCGAGCTGCTCGGCGAAGATGCGCTCCTGGTCGCCCTCCTTTTTGAGGAACATCGTCGGGAGCTTCGAGGCCAGCGTGAAGCTTGCGCGGTCGTGACGTCGCACGAGCGCCTCGCGCATCACCGTCTCGCTCTTGAAGTCGTGGTACATGTAGGCCGTGTCGAAGTAGGTGAAGCCCCGTTCGAGGAACGTGTCCACCATGCGCTCGACCTGCGCCGTGTCCACCGCCGCAAAGTCGTCCTCGCGCAGCAGCGGAAGACGCATGCAGCCGAATCCGAGTTTTCCAGCCATTGCCGTCGCTATTTGCGGATCACGTAGTTGATGACGGCCCAGCCGCCGAAGAGCTGCACGAGCATGCCCGGCACGCCGAGGCGGAAGTCCTGCATGGCCGCGCGGAAGTCACCGACCCAAGCCCACTCGCCGAGCGATCCGACGACCTGATAGGTCAGGATGACGGCTGCCAGCAACCCGAGCGAGGCCCGGCCGCTGCGTGCGGCCGCCCAGCCGGCGGCAAGCGCCAGAATGACCGACTTGAAGAGGATGGGCACGAGCGCCGCGGCGGCCGGCATGCCGAAGAGCAGCGAGTTCACGAGCGGCGAGACGACAGCCGTGAGCAGGCCCACGCGCCAGCCGTACTTGCAGGCGCCGACCAGCGTGAAGAAGTAGATGGGCAGCCACGTCGGCCCGCCCAGATGCACCTGATGGCACAGCTGCGGCAGCAGGATGTTGCCCACGGCGAAAAGCGCCGCGGCGAGGTAGGTTTTCGCATTTGCGAACTCCAGCGAATAGAGCTTTACAGTGGTTGTTTGCATGGTTTATCTCAATTAATGATTCAATTCATTTCATTCCTGTCCGGCATGCGCCGGGCTGTGTCACCGCTGCGCGGCGAGGAAGCCGCGGATCAGCGGCAGGCACTCTTCGGCCGTGCGGCAGTCGCGGCACAGCGTCTCGACGGGGCACCATCCCGTCTTCGTGTGGTTGATGATGTGCGGGACCTCGAGCCCGTACTCCACGGGGATGTGCGCCGCGGCGAAGAGTCCGAGCGCCGGCGTGCTGACCACCCCCGCGTGGACCGCCCGCACGCCACCCAGCACCATCAGAGCCGCAGCGCCCTTGCCGACGACCTTGTCGGCGACAAGCGCCCCGGCGAGAAACGCCGGATCGGTCTCAAGCAGGCGGAAGAGGTCTTTCACGCCGCGCTCGCGGAAGACCCGCGTCTCGGCCCCGTTGCGGATCACGCACGAGGCATCCTCGTCTCGGAGCCGGTCGACCAGCTCCCGCCATTCGTATTGCGTCGATTCCTGCATCGTTTCATTCGGTTTGTGCGCCGGATCCTCCTGCCGGGGTCCGTCCGCGTGGCAAATATACGAAAAACCTGCGTGAGTTGTTTCAATAACCGAAGCGCCGCACGGCCCGGCGCATCGCTTCGATGATCTCCACCCCGAACGGGCAGTTCGACTCGCAGCGTCCGCAGGCGATGCACTCCGAGGCGTGGTGCGGCAGCACGCGGTAGTGCTCGCGCACGGTCTCGGGGATGTCGTCGTCCGACGGACAGAGGTTGCAGAACTTGTTGACCGACGCGATGTCGATCCCCACGCTGCACGGGGCGCAGTGGCCGCAGTACATGCAGTGGCCCCGCCACGTGAAGCGCTCCATACCCGAGATGGCCGCGGCGTAGTCGCGCTGCGCAGCCGGGGCGTCGCACCAGTCGATCGCCGCCTGCATCTCCTGCGTCGTGCGGCAGCCGACCATCACGGCGGCCACGGCCGGGCGCGTCAGTGCATATTCGAGGCACTGCAGCGGCGTCAGCGCCCGTCCAAAGGGCGAGTTGGCCCCGCTCAACAGGTCGCCGCCGCCGTAGACCTTCATCACGTCGATGCCCACCCCCTCGCGGGCACAGTATTCGTAGAGCCGCTCGCGGTCGGGGTCGATGTTGTGCAGCGGGGCGGCGTAGCTCTCCTCGGCCCACAGCGCCTCGACCTCCTCGCCGGCGGGCTGCAGATCGTAACAGGGGTTGATCGAGAACATCAGCACGTCGAACAGCCCCGTGCGCACGGCTTCGAGCGCCACCTGCGGATTGTGGCTGCTCAACCCGAGATGGCGGATGCGCCCCTCGCGGCGGAGCCGCTGCGCCAGGCGCATCACCTCGCCGTCGAGCACCTCGTGCAGGTCGGCCGCGCTGTCGACGTAGTGGATCATGCCGATGTCGACGTAATCCGTGCCGAGGCGTGCGAGCAGGTCCTCGAAACCCGCCTCGCACCTGGCGATGTCGCGCGTGCGCAGATACTGCCCCTCCTCCCACGTCGTGCAGAGGTGGCCCTGGATGACAAACCCCTCGCGGCGTCCGGCCAGCGCCTGCCCGATGGCACTGCGCAGCTGCGGGTCCGACGAGTAGAGGTCCAGAAAGTTAATGCCCCGGGCGATGGCATAGTCGAAGTCGGCGCGCACGGCCTCGGGGCTCTTCCCGGCAAAGCCTTCGCAGCCGAGCGATACGGCACTCACCCGCAGGTTCGTGCGGCCCAATGTACGGTATATCATCATCTGTGTATGTGTATTGACAGCCCCGGACGGCGGCTCCGACCCGGAGGTACGGACAAAAATAGCAAAAATTCCGTTCGCCGGGTCAGTTGACCGTCCGGTATTCGTTGGGCGAACAGCCGACCACCTGCTTGAACAGGCGCGTGAAGTGTGCCGGATACTTGAATCCCAGGCGGTAGGCCACGTCGCTGACCGTATGCTGCCGGTCGAAGAGCAGCTCCTTGGCCGTGTCGATGAGCTTCAGGCGGATGTGCTCCTGGGCCGTGCGGCCCGTTTCGCGTTTGACCAGATCACCGAAGTAGTTGGGCGAGAGGCAGAGCTCCCCGGCGCAGTAGCGCACCGTCGGCAGGCCGAGCGTCTGCGGCAGGTCCGATCGGAAGTAGTCGTTCAGGATACGCTCGAAGCGGGCGAGGATGTCCTTGTTGGCAACCTGGCTGCGCGTGAGGAACTGCCTGTCGTAGAAGCGCGTGCAGTAGTTGAGCAGCATCTCGATGTTGTTGACGATGAGCGTGCGGCTGTGCTGGTCGATGGCGTGCTGCAACTCGTGGAGGATGTTCCGCATGCAGTCGATGATCGTCTGCCGCTCCTGCTCCGAGAGGTGCAGCGCCTCGCGCACCTCGTAGGAGAAGAAGGTGTAGCGGCCGATGTTGCGTCCGAGCTCCGTGCCGCGCAGCAGATCGGGATGGAAGAGCAGCGCCCAACCCTGCGGCCGGTGGGGCCGTCCGTCGTCCTTCACGCCGAAGAGCTGTCCGAGCGCCAGGCAGACGAGCGTCCCGGCCTGGTAGTCGTAGGTCTGACGGCCGTAGATCAAATCGCCGCAATTCACCTCCTTGAGGAATACGGCATAGAAACCGAACATGTTCAGCTGCGACCGCACGGTCGTCTGCAGCTGCGAAAAATCCACCACGCTGACCAGCGGGTGCAGGGTCTCGACCCCCATGAGGTCGTTGTACTGGAATACATGGTCCAGATGCAGAATGGTATCCATCGTGTTTTCGGCGGGTGATGCGGCACCGCGCCCCGGCACATCCCGTACCGGTCGGCCGGAGCCGCTTCCGACACTGCAAAAATACGTCGGCGCCCGCCGGGAAGATTATACGGATCACGGTATTAGTTACCATTATTACCGTCCTGCTCCGCGGCCGCCCCGCCAAGGCCCCGAATACCCGCCCTGTAACCCGGTCCGACCGCCGGGCCGCCCGGTTCTTACGCCGTGCGGTGCGGCAGCCGTCACCCCGGCCGACACGCGCCGCGAGAGGGATGCGAGAGGGGTGCGTCCGCCGCACAGCGTGTCGACAAAACCGCCCCGGGGTTTCGCATTTTGCGCTTTTATTTTTATTTTTGCAGAAAACGACACAGCCCATGGATCAAGTCATGCGCCTGGATCAGGTCCGGCAATACAACGACCTGCTGCACGTGGAGACGCTCCACCCGTTGGTCAGCGTCATCGACTTCTCGCAGTGCCGAATGACGGAGCACATCCGCTTCAGCTTCGGCTTCTACGCCATCTTCCTCAAGGAGGTACGGTGCGGCGACCTGACCTACGGACGCAGCACCTACGACTATCAGGAGGGGACGCTCGTCTGCCTGGCGCCGGGGCAGTGCATCGGCATCGACAACCGGGGCGTGAAGTTCCAGCCCAAGGGGTGGGCGCTGCTCTTCCATCCCGACCTGCTGCGCGGCACGGAACTCGGGCGCAACATCCGCCGCTACACCTTCTTCTCCTACGAAGTGCGCGAGGCGCTGCACCTTTCGGAGCAGGAGCGGCACACGGTCGTCGACTGCCTTCGGAACATCCGCCACGAGCTGCAGCAGCCCGCCGACCGACACAGCCGCACGCTCATCGTCAACAACATCGAGATGCTGCTCAACTACTGCACGCGCTTCTACGACCGGCAGTTCCTCACGCGCAGCCAGGTTGCCAACAAGGACATCCTCACCCGTTTCGAGCAGATTCTGAACGACTACTTCGCCTCGGAGCAGCCGCTCGATGCGGGGCTGCCCACCGTGCAGTACTGCGCCGCGCAGCTGCACCTCTCGCCCAACTACTTCGGCGATCTGGTCAAGCGCGAAACGGGCCGCACGGCGCAGGAGCACATCCAGCTGCGCCTGATCGACGCGGCCAAGGAGCGGATCGCCGACCGCAACCGTTCGATCAGCGACGTGGCCTACTGTCTCGGGTTCAAGTACCCGCAGCACTTCACACGCCTGTTCAAGAAGGTCACGGGCCGCACGCCCAACGAGTACCGCAAGACGATCTGACCGCACGGGCCCGGCAGCGACGAATCACGCCCCGTCTCCGGCTTCGGAGACGGGGCGTGATTTCTCATGCGGCTGCACCGGTGCGAACGGTCTTCGGTTCTGCAAACGGCTGTCCGGCGGATGCCCCGATCAGAGAATCCCCAGCTCGCGCGCCACGCGGCACGCCTCGACCGAATTGCCGACGCGCAGCTTGCGCAGGATGTCCTGCCGGTGGCGGCTGACCGTATGGAAGCTGATGGAGAGCGCCTGTGCGATGTGCTTGCTCATCATGCCGCGGGCCATGAGTTCGATCACCTGCCGTTCGCGCGTCGAGAGAATCCGCACATCCCGCCGCTCTCCGAGTTCCTGCACCTCGCCCGTCGCCGTGTGTACGGCCACGCCGCGCCCCGGGAAGTCGGACAGCGCCGGCGTATAGAGACACAGAGCCAGCCGCACGGCATTCTCCGACGACGGCGCGACATAGAAGAGCCGGTGCAGCACGGGGACATAGCGACCCGTGCGGTCCTTCATCCGCAGCCGGTTCGCGAAATAGTACTCCCCGCGCAGGCGCCGGGGACGGCTCCGGATGAAGTGGAAAAAGCAGAGCTCCAGCAGGTATTTCTCGTGCAGGTCGTCGGGATGAATCCGATCCAGAATCTCGCGCTCCCAGATCGAATCGAGCAACTCCCCGTCGGCCCCTTCGCGCACACCCTTGAGCCCGAGCATCCGGGCGCAGGCTCCGTAACAGACCAGACTGGTATTCGCGCGCAGGTCGCTCAACACCGCAACGGCCCCCTCGAGGCGGGCGTAATGGCGGGCGAGGTCCCGATACGGCGTCAGATCGTCCGTGCGGAGCCGCTCGTCGTGCGGTGCAAACGGCTGTTCGAGAAGCTCCCCGTTCAGGCGGTTCAGGATGTCCTTCATGCGGAAAATTGGTTATTTATGACTATTGTGTGCTACACGTCAACACCTTACCTTTGCAAAGGTAAAACAAAAAACAGGTTATCGCAAGCCGCGGGTGCCCCGCGGCCGCAAATTCCGGGCCGCTCCGACGGCGGGCGACAACCTGCAACCGCCGCAACGAAAGGAGTACGAACCAATAAAGCAAAAGACTGAAGATGAAAAGACTGTTGTTTCCGATGTTGACGATGCTCTTTGCCGCAACATCCTCGCAGGCCCAGACGCTGGAAAAGATGCAGTGGTACAACGAACCCGAAAAGTGGGAGATCCGCGACGGCGTCCTGACGATGTCCGTCACGCCGCACAGCGACTACTGGCGGATTTCGCACTACGGATTCACCGTGGACGACGCGCCGTTCTACTACGCCAACTACGGCGGCGAGTTCGAGGTCAAGCTCAAGGTCAGCGGCAACTACCGCGAGCGCTTCGACCAGGCGGGGCTGATGATCCGCATCGACCATGAGAACTACATCAAGGCGGGCATCGAATTCGTCGACGGCAAATACAACCTGAGTACCGTCGTCACGCACCACACTTCGGACTGGAGCGTCATCGAACTGGACCGTGCCGTGCCGTTCATCTGGATCAAGGCCGTCCGCCGGCGCGACGCCGTCGAGGTCTTCTACTCGTTCGACGACAAGAAGTACACCCTCATGCGCAACGCCTGGATGCAGGACAACACCCCCGTGCAGGTAGGGCCCATGGCCGCCTGCCCCGACGGCGAGGGCTTCGAGGCCGTCTTCGAGCACTTCCAGGTCAGGCACCTGCCCGACGTCCGGCGCATGGAGTGGCTGCGCAACAACGCCGAATAGTCACCCGCGACCCGCACACGACAGCGACGGGCGGCATACGTTGGTATGCCGCCCGTCGCGTCTTTCTGTTTCTCCCGTCCCGTCAGAGCGTGCCGCTGCGCAGCTGCTCGACAAAGCGGTCGATGCGGTGCAGCTGCCCGGGGATGTCGATGCTCTGCGGGCAGTGCGACACGCACTGGTCGCAGCCGATGCAGTGGCTGGCCTGCCGCAGGCGCGGCACGCTGCGGTCATAGCCCACGAGAAAGGCGCGGCGCGCCTGCGCGTAGTTCTCGTCGCGGCTGTCCTTCGGGACGTTGCCCTCGTTGACGCAACGGTTGTAGTGGGCGAAGATCGCCGGGATGTTCAACCCGTAGGGGCAGGGCATGCAGTACTGGCACTCGGTGCAGGGAACCGTCGGGAACTGCAACATGCGCTGCGCCGTATCCTCCAGCAGCGCGAAGTCCTCCTCGGTCAGCGCCTCGAGCGGCGCATAGGTGCGGATGTTGTCCTGCAGGTGCTCCATGTAGGTCATGCCGCTCAACACGGTCAGCACGCGCGGGTAGCTGCCGGCAAAGCGGAAGGCCCACGACGCGGTGCTCGACGTCGGGCGCCGCTGCTTGAGCCGCGCGACGAGGTGGTCGTTCAGCCGCGACAGGCGACCGCCGAGCAGCGGCTCCATGATGACGACCGGGATGCCGCGCTTGTCCAGCTCGCCGTAGAGGTATTCGGCATTGACGTTGCGGCCCGAAGCGTGGCGCCAGTCGACGTAGTTCATCTGTATCTGCACGAAATCCCACTTCACGCCCATGGCCAGCAGGTAGTCGAAGACCTCGACGGCCCCGTGGAACGACCACCCGAGGTTGCGGATGCGTCCCGCCTCGCGCTCGCGCAGCAGGAACTCCAGTATGCCGTTGTCGATGAAGCGCTCTCGGAAGGTGCCCAGGCCGCTGCCGCCGCCCACCGAGTGCAGCAGGTAGTAGTCCAGGTAGTCGACCTGCAGCTGTTTGAACGAGTTGCGGTAGAGGGCCAGCGAATTTTCGCGCGTGGGGTTCGAGAAGTTCGACATCTTCGTGGCGATGAAGAATCGGTCGCGCGGATGACGCTTGAGCGCGATGCCCGTGGCACGCTCGGACTGCCCCTGCACGTAGACGGGTGCCGTATCGAAGTAGTTGACACCGTGGGCGATGGCGTAGTCGACCAGCTCGTTCACGGCCTGCTGGTCGATGACGCTGCCGTCGGCAGCGGGTGTCGCGAGCGTCGGCCAGCGCATGCAGCCGTAGCCGAGCAGCGACACGCGGTCGCCCGTCGCCGAGGTGCGGTACTCCATGCCTTCGGTCGGCACCTCGCCCTGCGCCGCGAGCTTCACCTCCCCCTTCGGGGCACAGCCGTACATCGCGGCCGACGTCACCAGCGCGCTGCCGCCCAGCACCTTCAGGAACTCCCGGCGGCCTATCTTTTTCTCTTCTTTCTTCATGGTTTCGATCGCTTAAACGGTTCGGTGGCGCAGATGGCCCTCGACATAGATGGCACTGAACGGACGCGCCGGGCAGAGGTTCTCGCAGGCGCCGCAGCCGATGCAGCGCTCCTCGTCCACGACGGGGATGAGCCGCGACGAGAGGTCGTCGGGGACGGAATTCACCATCGTGATGGCCCCCGTCGGGCAGTGGCGCGCACAGTTGTCGCACTGCACGTCGTCGCGCAGCGTCACGCAGTTCTCGCGGATCCAGACGGCATGGCCGATCTGCGTCGCGGATTTCTCGGCGCGCGTGATGGGGCGGATGGCCCCCGTCGGGCAGACCGACGAACACTCGGTGCACTCGGGCCGGCAGTAGCCCCGCTCATAGGACATCACGGGCTGCATGAACGAGGCCAGCTTGCCCGAGGGGCGCAGTACACCGTTCGGGCAGGCCGAGATGCAGAGCTGACACCCCGTGCAGTGCGTCGCCAGGTTGTGGGCGCTCAACGATCCCGGCGGGGTCAGCGGCGTGGCGCGGTCGGGTATCTTCTTCTCCTCGATCAGGGCCAGTCCGCCGTCGACCTTCATCTCCTGTGCCCGGACCGTTGCCGCCACGGCCACCGTCCCGAGCCCCGCCAGGAAACGCCGCCGCGAGCGGTCCGGAGCCGCAGCGTCGGACGCATCAGCGGCCGGAGCCTTCACCGTAGGACGCACCGCCGACTTCACCGATCCTTTCGCTGCGGTCGTTCCCGCTGCGGACGCCGATGCCGACTGAGGCTGCCGCCGCCACGTATAGGAGATGGCGCCCTGACGACAGCTTTCGAGGCAGTCCATGCAGGCGACGCAACGGCTGTAGTCTATTTCGTGGGCTTCGGGATTGATGCACGACGCCTTGCAGTTGCGGGCGCAGAGCTTGCAGCCGGTGCACTTCGAGACGTCGAAGCGCGGCTTGAAGAGCGAGAAGCGCGACAGCACGCCCAGCACCGTCCCCACGGGGCAGATCGTATTGCACCACGTGCGGCCGCTGCGCCAGGCCAGCACACCGATCACGAGGAAGGTCACCGCGGCGACGAGCAGCGTCCCGAGCCCCTTCATCCAGACATCCACCGTGTAGAAGGCGTAGCTGTCGAAGTGCTCGGCCACCAGGGCCAGCAGGTTGTTGCCCCAGCGCCAGAGCGGCGCAAAGAGGTTCGAGGCGATGCGTCCGTAGGCGCTGTAGGGGGCGATGAGTGCCGCAAGCCAGGCCACCTGCGCGACGAGTGCCGCGACGAAGAGCACCAGCACACCGTAGCGGAGCCACGTGCGGGCCGGACGGTAGTGGAAGCGGTACTTGCGGCGCCGGCCGGCAAACCACGACACAATGTCCTGCATCACGCCCAGCGGGCAGATGACCGAACAGTAGATACGTCCGAAAAGGAGCGTGAGAAGCACCAGCGCCGCGACGATTCCGACATGGAGCGCCAGCACGGCGGGCAAAAACTGGATGCGGGCCATCCATCCGAACCAGAGGTGCAGCGTCCCCGTGAAATCGAGGAACAACAGCGTCACAAGGAGGAAAAAGAGGACGGCGACCGCGATTCTGATCTTCCGTAACATAGGCAACGATTATCCGAACAGTGCAAAGATAAAGATAGTGAAAATACCCGCGTGCGGGACCTTTCGCAGGACAAAAGTAACGGGCATGCGGCAAAAAAACGGTCCCGGATTCCGGTTTTTTCTGCCATTTTTCCGGAAGCGGGGCCGCAGAGCGGAGAAATACCTCCGGCTGCGGCCCCGCATGCGGTCGTCGGGCCAAGGCCCGCATCGCCCACAAACCGCTCCGGTGGCGTTTCCGGCACCCGGACAGTTCCCGAGCGGAAGCCCGAGCCCCAAAGGGAGAGGGAGCGAGGTTGGGAGAGGGAAGCGGGATCAATGCTGTGCGTCGGCACGGACCTCGTTCTCGAGCGGCCGCCCCTCGAAGAAGGCCCGCAGGTTCTCCATGGTCGTATGGGCGATGTTGGCCAGTGCCTCCCGCGTGAAGAACCCCTGATGCGAGGTGACGATCACGTTGTTGAACGACAGCAGCCGGGCCAGCACGTCGTCATCCAGAATGCGGTCCGAGGTATCCTCGTAGAAGTAGGCCGCCTCCTCTTCGTAGACGTCCAGCCCCGCGGCGCCGATCCGCTTCTCCTTCAGGCCGTCGATCAGCGCCTCAGTATGGATCAGCTGCCCGCGGCCCGTGTTGATGAGCACGACACCCGGCTTCATCTGCGAGATGGCCACGTCGCCGATCATGTAGCGCGTCGCATCGGTCAGCGGGCAGTGCAGCGAAATGACGTCCGAACGGTGGTAGAGCTCGTCGAGCGAGACATAGGTGATACCCGCCGCCGCGGCATACTCCGGATCGGGATAGAGGTCATAGGCCAGCACCTCCATGCCGAACCCCTTGAGGATGCGGATCAGCTCCCGGGCGATCCGCCCCGTACCGACGATCCCCGCCGTCTTGCCGTAGAGGTCGAAACCCAGCAGGCCGTGCAGCGAGAAATTGCCGTCGCGCGTGCGCCAGTAGGCACGGTGGATCTTGCGGTTGAGCGCCAGCAGCAGCGCCACGGCGTGCTCCGCCACGGCATGCGGCGAGTAGGCCGGGACCCGCACCACGGGCATGCCGCAGCGGGCCGCCTCGCGCAGATCGACGTTGTTGAAGCCCGCACAGCGCAGCGCCAGGAGCTTCACGCCCTGCGCCGAAAGCGCCCGCACGGTCTCGGCGTCGGCCGTGTCGTTGACGAAGATGCAGACCGCATCGGCCCCCTGCGCCAGCGCGACGTTGTGGATGTTCAGGTGGCTGCGATGGTAGCAGATGTCGAACCCGTAGGCGTCGCGCAGCTGTTCAAACGAATCGCGGTCGTAGGGTTGCGTACCGAATAGAATGACTTTGTTCATGGTTCGTAGACTGTTTTGTGTGCAATCACTTTCCGCAGGCCCGCAAACGGAGTTCCAAAACGGGCCCGCCGCTTCCAAAAACGCACGGCAACCGTTCCGGCGTATGTCGGACACACCTTTTTATTATATTAATTATCGACCGGCATCACCGCTGTTTGGAATTGCGGTACTCGGTGGGGGATTCGCCCGTATGCTTCTTGAAGAAACGGCCCAGGTAGGACTGGTCCGGAAAGCGCAGCCGGTAGGCGATCTCCTGCACCGAGAGGTCCGTCGACTGCAACATCACCTTGATCTCGAGCACCACGGCCCGGTCGATGAACTCCTTGGCCGAGCCGTGCGAGATGTTGCGCACGATGGTCGACAGATAGCGTGTCGAGATGCAGAGCCTGTCGGCATAGAAGGTCACCTCGCGCTCGCGGGCGCAATGTTCGTGCACCAGCGCCACAAAGCGGTGGAAAAGGTCCGTCTGCCGCGTCGTCGCCTCGGGGACGCGCCGCTTCTGCGCATTGAGACGCTGCATCTTGTCGTAGAACTCCAGCAGCACGTTCTGCAGCCGGTTGCGGATGATCGTATTGCGGAACATGTTGTTGCGGTCCCGGTAGGTGTAGGCCGCCATCTGGAACCAGATCGAGATGCCCTCGACGATCCGCGCCGGCGGATAGGAGATGGGGTTCATGCCCAGCTCGCGGAAAAACGACGGATCGAGCCGGAAGGCCGCTTCGGCGAACAGATCCCGCGAAAAGGCGCAGAAGGTGGCCCGGAAATCCTCCGAGCGGTCATTGAGCGTCAGCACCCAGCCCGGCAGCAGCACGAGGAGCGTGTTGCGGCGCACCTCGCCCTGAATCTGATTCACGCCCGCCTTGGCATGGCCGTTTCGGCAAAAGAGCAGCGCACCGCTCTCGCAGCGGCAGGCGTGATTGCTGAAAAAGGAGAAATCGGACTCGCCGACGACGAATTGCTCCTCCGGGGTCGTGATGATCGGATTCAACTGTGACATACTCAATTCTTTTTCCGAACAAAAATAGTGATAAAATCGTTAATCCGCAGAACTTTGTTCCGAAAATCAACAACACTGTTCGCAATATAGAGTAGAACGACAGCGTTTTTAGAATACTTTTGCACCTGAAAAAGTTTTTTAGTACAACCAAAGAAAGGAATTATGAAGCAAACATTTGTGAAAGCAGCACTTATGATCTGCTGCATGGCAGTTGTTTCGTGCGGACAGGCCCCGACGGCCATGGGTCCCGGCCAATACGCCGTGATGACCGTCTCCACCACCGACCGCGAAATCCCGAGCAACTACTCGGCAACCATCCGCGGTCGTCAGGACATCGATATCTATCCGCAGGTGTCGGGAACCATCTTCCAGCTCTGCGTCACGGAGGGTCAGCGCGTATCGAACGGGCAGACGCTCTTCATCATCGACCAGGTTCCCTACAAGGCGGCCCTGCAGACTGCCGAAGCCAATGTTGCTGCCGCCGAGGCCAGCGTCGCCACGGCCCAGCTCACCTATGACAGCAAGAAGGAGCTCTTCGCCCGCAACGTCGTCTCGCAGTTCGACCTCTCGACGGCCGAGAACAACCTGCTCACGGCAAAGGCTCAGCTGGCCCAGGCCGAAGCCCAGCGCGTCAATGCGGCCAACAACCTTTCCTATACCGTCGTGAAGAGCCCCGCCAACGGCGTGGTCGGCACGCTGCCGTACCGTGTCGGTGCGCTGGTCAGTGCGTCGATTCCGCAGCCGCTGACCACCGTTTCGGACAACTCGGTGATGTACGTCTACTTCTCGATGACCGAAAACCAGCTGCTCGACATGACACGCAAGTACGGCTCGATCGAGCAGACGCTCAAGCAGCTGCCCGACGTGCAGCTGCGGCTCAACGACGGCTCGATCTACGACAAGACGGGCCGCATCGAGTCCATCAGCGGCGTGATCGATCCCTCGACGGGCACCGTCTCGCTGCGCGCCGCATTCCCCAATGAGGGCGGTCTGCTGCACAGCGGCGGCGCCGGCAACATCATTCTGCCGACCCTTTACAAGGATTGCATCGCCATTCCGCAGTCCGCAACCTTCGAGCTGCAGGACAAGGTCTTCGTATACAAACTCGTCGACGGCAAGGCTTCGTCGGCTCCCGTACAGGTGGCCAGCATCTCCGACGGCAAGGAGTACATCGTACTCTCGGGTCTCGCAGCCGGCGACGTAATCATCACCGAGGGTGTCGGCCTGCTGCGCGAGGGTACGCCCGTCGTGCCGAAGGGCCAGAGCGCCGCACAGCCCGCAGCCGAAGAGGCTCCGGCAGCCGCTGCGGCCGACAGCACGCAAACCGAAACCGGAAAGGAGGAATAGCCCATGACACTCAAGCATTTCATCGAACGCCCCGTATTGGCGTCCGTCATCTCCATTCTGATCGTCATCGCCGGTATTCTCGGCCTTGCGACGCTGCCCGTGGAGCAGTACCCGGACATCGCGCCCCCGACGGTGATGGTCCACGCCTCCTACCCGGGCGCCAGCGCCGAGACCATTCAGAAATCGGTCGTCGTACCTCTCGAGGAGGCCATCAACGGCGTGGAGGACATGACCTACATCACTTCGTCGGCTGCCGTCGGCAGCGCCAGCATCAGCGTCTACTTCCGCCAGGGCACCGACCCCGACATGGCTGCCGTGAACGTGCAGAACAAGGTGGCAACGGCTACCGGACAGCTCCCGTCCGAGGTAACGCAGATCGGTGTGACCACCATGAAGCGTCAGACCTCCATGGTCAAGATCTTCTCGCTCTACAGCCCCGATGACAGCTACGACGAGACGTTCCTGGCAAACTACCTGAAGATCAACATCGAGCCGCGTATCCTGCGTATCCAGGGCGTCGGCGAGGCCTTCACGCTCGGCGCCGACTACTCGATGCGCGTATGGCTCAAGCCCGACGTCATGGCCCAGTACAAGCTCATTCCGTCGGACATCACCGCGGCACTGGCCGAGCAGAACATCGAGTCGGCAACCGGTACGCTGGGTGAGAACTCCGAAAACACGTTCCAGTACACGATGAAGTACAAGGGCCGCATGATGACCCCCGAGGAGTTCGGACAGATCGTCATCTCGGCACTGCCCGACGGCGAGGTGCTCCGGCTGAAGGATATCGCCGACATCGAGCTGGGCCGCGAGTCCTACGCCTTCATGGGTTATATCAACGGACACCCGGGCGTCAGCGCCATGGTCTTCCAGACGGCCGGCTCGAACGCCACGCAGGTCGTCAACGACATCGACGCCCTGCTGGCCGAAGTGGAGGCCGACCTGCCCAAAGGCGTGGCCATCGCCCACCTGCAAAGTGTGAACGACTTCCTCTACGCCTCGATCAACGAGGTAATCAAGACCCTGATCGAGGCCATCATCCTCGTCGTGCTGGTCGTCTACGTCTTCCTGCAGGATATTCGTTCGACGCTCATCCCGACGGTCTCGATCCTCGTGTCGCTCATCGGTACGTTCGCGTTCCTCGCCGTGGCGGGCTTCTCGATCAACCTGCTGACGCTCTTCGCCCTCGTGCTGGCGATCGGTACGGTCGTCGACGATGCCATCATCGTCGTCGAAGCCGTGCAGGCGCGCTTCGACGTGGGATACAAGTCCTCCTACATGGCCACGATCGACGCCATGTCGGGTATCTCGTCGGCCATCATCACCTCGACGCTCGTCTTCATGGCCGTGTTCATCCCCGTGTCGATGATGGGCGGTACGTCGGGTATCTTCTACACGCAGTTCGGTCTGACGATGGCCGTGGCCGTGGGTATCTCGGCCATCAACGCCCTGACGCTCTCGCCGGCCCTCTGCGCCCTGCTGCTGAAGCCCTACATGGATGAGAACGGCGAGATGCGCGACAACTTCGCCGCCCGCTTCCGCAAGGCCTTCAACTCGGCCTTCAGCGTCATGATCGGCAAGTACAAGCACGTCGTGCTGCTCTTCATCAAGCACAAGTGGCTCATGTGGTCGACGCTCGTCCTCGCACTCGGTGCGCTGGTCGTGCTGATGAACACCACCAAGACGGGTCTTGTCCCCGATGAGGACCAGGGTACGATCATGGTCAACGTCACCACGGCCCCGGGATCGTCGCTCAACGAGACGCACAAGGTCATGGAGGAGGTCGCCTCGCGCATCCAGAATATTCCGCAGATCCACGACTTCATGCAGACGGCCGGCTACGGCATGATCGCCGGTCAGGGTTCCTCCTACGGTATGTGTATCATCAAGCTCAACAACTGGGAGGACCGCCCCGACAAGGAGGATGCCGTGAATGCCGTCATCGGACAGATCTACGCCCGCACGGCCGACATCAAGGATGCCCAGATCTTTGCCGTGGCACCGCCGATGATCGCCGGTTACGGTACGTCGACCGGTTTCTCGATGCACCTGCAGGACAAGGCCGGCGGTGAGCTCACCGACTTCTACAACATCTACCTGCAGTTCATCGCCGCACTGAACCAGCGTCCCGAGATCGCACGCGCCTACTCGACCTTCAACATCAACTTCCCGCAGTACCTCGTGGACATCGACGCCGCGAAGGCCAAGCGTGCAGGCGTCTCGCCGAACACGATCCTCTCGACGCTTTCGGGCTACTACGGAGGTCAGTACGTCTCGAACATCAACCGTTTCTCGAAGATGTACTACGTGACTCTGCAGGCCGATCCGAAATACCGTCTCGACGCCGAGTCGCTCAACAACGTCTTCGTGCGCATGAACAACGGCGAGATGGCTCCGTTGAGCCAGTTCGTCAACCTGACGCGCGTATACGGATCGGAGGTGCTCAACCGCTTCAACATGTACAACTCGATTGCCGTGAACGGTACGGCTGCCGACGGTTACTCGTCGGGTGACGCCATCCAGGCCATCCGCGAGGTGGCTGCCGAGGTGCTGCCGCGAGGCTACGGCTTTGAATTCGACGGCATCACGCGCGAGGAGGCCCAGACCACCAACAACACGGCCATCATCTTCGGTATCTGCATCCTGCTGATCTACCTGATCCTGAGCGCCCTCTACGAGAGCTTCCTGATCCCGTTCGCCGTCATTCTGGCCGTACCGTGCGGTCTGATGGGTTCGTTCCTCTTCGCCAAGGTCATGGGACTGGAGAACAACATCTACCTCCAGACGGGTATCATCATGCTGATCGGTCTGCTGTCGAAGACGGCCATCCTGATTACGGAGTACGCCGCCGACCGCCGCCGCGCCGGCATGAGCCTCACGCAGGCCGCCGTTTCGGCCGCCAAGGCCCGTCTGCGTCCTATCCTGATGACGGTGCTCACCTGCGTCTTCGGCATGATCCCGCTGGTTGTCGCCAGCGGTGTGGGTGCCAACGGTAACTCGACGCTCGGCACGGGTGTCGTCGGCGGCATGATCGTCGGCACGCTGGCGCTGCTGTTCCTCGTACCGACGCTGTTCATCGTCTTCGAGACGCTGCAGGAGAAGGTCAAACCGCTGGAAATAGACCTCGATCCCCAATGGTCGCTGCAAGCCGAACTGGAAGATGTCAAAAAAGAGAAAGATGAGGAGTAACATGAAAAAAATCGTGATAATCTGCCTGGCAGCCGCGTTTACGGGCTGCGGCATCTACAAACCCTATACCCGCCCGGAGGTCACGACGGCAGGGTTGTACGGCGAGGCCGAGACGGCCGACACGACGACCCTGGGCGACATCCGCTGGCAGGAGATGTTCACCGACCCCCAGCTGCAGGAGCTCATCGGCAGGGCCCTGGAGAACAACACCGACCTCCAGTCGGCAGGCTGGCGCATCAAGGAGGCCGAGGCGACGCTCAAGTCGGCGCGGCTGGCCTACCTGCCGTCGTTCAACTTCGCACCGCAGGGCAGCCTGAGCAGCTTCGACAACAGCCCCGTGACGAAGACCTACTCGATTCCGGTCACGGCCAGCTGGCAGATCGACATCTTCAACGGCCTGACGAACGCCAAGCGCAAGTCGAAGGCGCTATACCTTCAGAGCAAGGAGTACGAGCAGGCCGTGAAGACGCAGCTGATCGCCAGCGTCGCCAACCTCTACTACACGCTGCTGATGCTCGACAGCCAGTATGAGATCACCGAAGAGACCGCTGCCAAGTGGCGCCAGAGTGTCGTGATGATGCGCGACATGAAGGATGCGGGCATGACCAACGAGGCGGGCGTGGCCCAGTACGAGGCCAACACACTCTCGATCGAGGCTTCGCTGCACGATCTGGCCTACCAGCGCACGCAGACCGAGAACAGCCTCTGCTCGCTGCTGGGCGAGGCGCCGCACGAGATCGGCCGCGGCAAGCTCGAGGCGCAGCAGCTGCCCGAGACCCTCGCCGTGGGCGTGCCCCTGCAGATGCTCTCGAACCGTCCCGACATCCGTTCGGCCGAGTATACGCTCATGCAGTACTACTACGCCACGAGCGAGGCCCGTTCGGCACTCTATCCCTCGATCACGCTGAGCGGCTCGCTCGGCTGGACGAACAGCAGCGGTGCCGGCATCGTCAACCCGGGCAAGCTGCTCTGGAACGTCGCCGGATCGCTCCTGCAGCCGATCTTCAACGCCAACGCCAACCGGGCGCGCGTGCAGATCGCCAAGGCCCAGCAGCAGGAGGCGCTGCTCTCGTTCCAGCAGGCGCTGCTCAACGCCGGCGCGGAGGTGAACAACGCCCTGACGCAGTGCCAGTCGGCCCGCGCCAAGACCGACCTGCGCATGCAGCAGATCGAGGCGCTCGAGCGCGCCGTCGTCAGCACGGAACTGCTCATGCAGCACGGTTCGACAACCTACCTGGAGGTCCTGACCGCCCAGCAGTCGCTGCTCTCGGCACGGCTGTCGCAGGTATCGGACCAGTTCGACGAGATACAGGGCATCGTGAACCTCTATCAGGCTCTCGGCGGTGGCCGTGACCTTACGCAGGAGGAGAAGTAATGAAGCGGGGAGCGACACGGGACGAGATCATCCGCGCGACGCAGGAGCTCATCACCCGCAACGGCATCCGGGCCGTGCGGGTCGATGAGATCGCCCAGACGCTCGGCATCTCCAAACGCACCCTCTACGAGATGTTCGCCGACAAGAACGACCTGGTCAGCGCCTGCCTCGACGACATGAGCCTGCGCCAGCAGCAGCACATCATCGAGTGCCGGAAACGGCGCAGCGGCAACTCGCTGCAGAAGGCGTTGAAGCTCATGAACGAGTACATCGACATCCTCTGCAAGGTCGAGTACAGCTTCCTGACGGACATCCGCCGCAAGGTGGTCTTCGCGGAGCACTACGACGAACACCGCGAATTCTGGATCCGCGAGCTGACCGAGGACCTGGAACGCTGCCGCGAAGAGGGGCTGCTGCTCCGGGAGATCGACGCAAGAGGTTTTGCCGAACAGCTGCTCGGCACGATTCTGGAGCTCCGGCTCAACCACACGAACCGGGACGGCATCCGCCTCTTCTGCAAGATCATCCTGCGCGGGGCCGCAACCCGTGAGGGTATCGAACTCATCGACCGGAGACGATAGTTTCCGGCAGGACAAAACGGCGGACAGAAGGACACGGAAGCGTACCCCGATCCGCCGGAATGAAAATCCGCAGGCCGACGCCTGCGGATTTTTTTGCGCCGCGCGGTACAATCCGGCGAAAAAATACTATCTTTGCAACCAAGAAACCCGACCGACGGTGCACAACACGATGACATATATTCCGGCAAACAGCATGCTTCGCGGCATGATGATGGGTATGATGTGCATGTGCAGCCGACTCCGCCGGGTGTAGCGCTTTCACGTGCATGAAAAGTCAATCCGGCGTCCTGCGATGCCGGATTTTTTTATGAATCCCCCAAAAAACAGATGCAACAGATGGAACAGAAAAACTACCGTTACGAAACCTTGCAGGTCCATGCGGGCCTCACGCCCGACGAGCCCACCGGGGCCCGCGGCGTGGCGATCTATCCCACGGCGGCCTACCGCTTCCGCAGCTGCGACCACGCCGCGCGGCTCTTCGAGTTGAGCGAGGCGGGCAACATCTACACACGCCTGCAAAACCCCACGACCTCGGCCTTCGAGCAGCGCATCGCGGCGCTCTACGGCGGGGTGGGGGCACTGGCCGTCTCGTCGGGCATGTCGGCAATCCTTCTGACGGTGCTGTCGCTCGCCTCGGCGGGCGACAACATCGTCACCTCGCCGCACCTCTACGGCGGCACCTACAACCAGTTCCGCATCACGCTGCGCAACCTCGGCATCGACTGCCGCATCGCCCCGGCCGAGACCCCCGAGGCGTTCGGGCAGCTGATCGACGACCGCACGCGGGCACTCTACGTCGAGAGCATGGGCAACCCGACCTGCGCCGTACCCGACCTCGAAGGGCTGGGAGCGCTGGCCCGGCAGCGCGACGTCCCCTTCGTCGTCGACAACACGTTCGGCGCGGCAGGCTACCTCTGCAACCCCTTCCAATGGGGCGCGAACATCGTCGTGGACTCCGCGACGAAGTGGATCAACGGCCACGGCACGGCCATGGGCGGCGTGATCGTCGACGGCGGCAACTACGACTGGTCGAACGGCAAGTTTCCGCAGATCGACGGCCCGTCGGAGGGGTACCACGGGCTGAACCTCCACCAGGCGTTCGGCCGTGCGGCCTTCATCGTCAAGTGCCGCGTCGACGGGCTCCGCGACCTGGGCTGCTGCCCCTCGCCGTTCGACTCCTACCTGATGCTGCTCGGGCTCGAGACCCTCTCGCTGCGCGTCCGCCACGAGGTCGAATCGACCTGGAAGCTCGCCGAATACTGCCGCAGCCACCCGAAGGTCGAGCGCGTGAGCTTCGTGGGTTTCGACTCGCACCCGAGCTGTGCGAACGCCCGCAAATACTACCGCTTCGGCTCGTCGGCCGTCTTCGCCATCGAGCTCAAGGGGACGCTCGAGAGCACCGTGCGCTTCGTCGAGTCGCTGCATCTGGCGGCGAACATGACCATGATCGGCGATTCGATCACCGTCGTCACGCACCCGGCGTCGACCACCCACAAGCAGCTCGGCGAGGCGGACCTCGCGGCCGCGGGCATCACGCCGACGCTGCTGCGCATCTCGCCGGGGCTGGAGGACCCGGACGATCTGATCGAGGATTTTGAACAGGCCTTCGCACACGTCGGATAATGGAAGCCCAGGTCTACACACACAACGGCCCGTTCCCCCTCGAGACGGGACACACGCTGCCCGAGCTGCGCATTGCCTACCACACCTACGGCACGCCGAACGCCGCGCGCGACAACGTCGTCTGGGTGTGCCACGCCCTGACGGCCAATTCGGATGTGGCCGACTGGTGGCCCCACACGGTCGAGGCGGGGCGCTTCCTCGATCCGGCGCGCCACTACGTCGTCTGCGCCAACATCCTCGGCTCGCACTACGGCACGACGGGGCCCCTGCACGTGAATCCCGCAACGGGGCGTCCCTATTACCGGGATTTCCCGCCCTTCACGATCCGCGACATGGTGCGTGCACATCGCCTGCTGGCCGACGCCCTCGGCATCGGGACGATCGACACGCTCATCGGCAGCTCCGTGGGCGGATTTCAGGCCGTGGAGTGGGCTGTCGAGGAGCCGCAGCGCATCCGGAAACTGATCCTGATCGCCACGGCAGCGAAGGCTTCGCCGTGGAGCATCGCCATCGACGAGACGCAGCGCATGGCCATCGAGGCCGATGCGTCGTTCGGCGAGCCGCGCGACGATGCCGCAATGGCGGGGCTTGCGGCCGCCCGCGCCATTGGGCTGCTCAGCTACCGCGGCTCGCGGGGTTACAACCTCACGCAGCAGGACCGCGAGGAGCTGCCCGCCCGGCACCGCGCCTCGACCTACCAGCAGTACCAGGGCGAGAAGCTCTGCCGGCGTTACAACGCCTATTCGTACTACGCCATCCTCAATGCCTTCGACACGCACGACGCGGGCCGCGGGCGGGGCGGGGTAGCAGCGGCCCTCGCCCGCATCCGGGCCCGGACGCTGGTCGTAGGCATCACCACCGACCTCATCTTCACGCCCGGGGAGATGCGCGAGCTGCACGCGATGATCCCCGGCAGCCGCTACCACGAGATCGACTCGCCATTCGGCCACGACGGCTTTCTGGTCGAGCACGAACAGCTGAACGACCTGCTCCGCCCCTTCATGGAGCAGTAACCACAGGACAAACGACAAAAACGGAACAGATATGGCAAAAATCAAAATCGGCCTCTTCGGCTTCGGCGTCGTCGGGCAGGGCATCTACGAAGTGGTGCGCAAATCGAAAAACGCCAATGCCGAGATCGTGAAGATCTGCGTGCGCTCGCTCGACAAGCCCCGCACGATCGACCGCAGCTACTTCACCGACTCGGCGGACGAGATTCTCGACAACCCCGAGATCAACCTCATCGTCGAGGTGATCGACGACGCCCGCGCTGCCTACGACATCGTCAAACGCGCCCTGTTGAAGGGCATTCCGGTCGTCTCGGGCAACAAGACGATGCTGGCGCACCACCTGCCCGAGCTGATCGACATCCAGAAGCGGCTCCACGTGGCGCTGCTCTACGACGCCTCGTCGTGCGGCTCGATCCCCGTGATCCGCAATCTCGAGGAGTACTACGACAACGACCTGCTGCTCGAGGTGAAGGGCATCCTGAACGGCTCGTCGAACTACATCCTCTCGCGCGTCTTCGACCACAGCGATACCTACGCCCATGCGCTGGCCCAGGCCCAGGCGCTGGGCTTCGCCGAGAGCGACCCGTCGTTCGACATCGAGGGCTACGACTCGCTCTTCAAGCTGGTCATCATCACCGTGCACGCGCTGGGCACCTACGTCGCCCCGGAGCGCATCTTCACCTACGGCATCTCGACGATCCACGAGTCGGACATCCGCTACGCCCGCGAGAAGGGGGTGAAGATCAAGCTCGTGGCGCAGGTCGTCAAGGTCAGCGAGGAGCACTTCACGATGTTCGTCATGCCGGAGTTCGTCACGCCGGACAAGTACATCTACAGCGTCGACGACGAGTACAACGGCGTGGTGATCCGCGGCGAGTGCTACGACCGGCAGTTCATGTTCGGCAAGGGGGCCGGGAGCCTGCCCACCGCCTCGTCGATCCTGAGCGACATCATGGCGCGGCTGCACGACTACCGCTACGAGTACAAGAAGCAGAACTACGTGCAGCGTCCCGACTACACGACCGACATCACGCTGAAGGTCTACGTCCGCTACACGACGACGGACATCCACCGCATCCTGCACTTCAGGAAGATCCGCGAGCAGTACACGAGCGAAGAGAGCAACTACGTCATCGGCGACATTGCGTTGAGCGAGCTGCTCGCCAAGCGGGAGCAGCTCACCGGTGAGGACCTGTTTCTGGCCAACATCCCGATCTTCTTCCTGAACCGCGACCACTGATCCGACGCACGGCCCGAAGCTCCGCCGGCCGGAATCGCCGCCGCAGGAGCGAACTGCCGCAGGAACGAACTGCCGCAGGAGGCTGTTCTCCTTCGGCGGCGAACCGCGGCCCGGGACCCGCCCGCCGCTGGAGCGATCGCGGTCAGCGACCGAACCGGAGCCGCCGGATGCAACAGGGCCCCGAACTTTCCGGTCCGGGGCCCTGCCGTATCATGCGCCGCGTGTCAGTCCTGTACGCAGCGAACCGTCAGACCGTACTCCGCGGAGATCGAGGTCACCTGCGGCACGTCGTTGTCGAGCGACGTGAACATCAGGCAGCTGCACTTGCCATCCTGCAGCGTCGAACCCATCACATAGCCCTTGCTTGTCGAGCCGAGCCGGTCGCCTGCTATGCCGTAGATCCAGAAGCCGCCGCAGACGAAGAAATCGTCGGGACGCGCCGCACTTGCGGCAAGGGCGGTCAGCTCCGCCTCGTCGGGCAGGTGCCAGCCCGGCGGACAGATGCCCTGCACCTGCACGCCCTCGCTCCAGCTCTCACCCGCCGTCGCCGTGGCATAGTCGTAGAGCATGCCCTGCGTCGATACGGCCGATGCCCCGCCCGCAGGATTCCACACACCGCTGCCCAGCGCCGCACCCTCGGGCATGCAGCGCAGGTTCTCGGCCATCCAGAGCCGGCCGTCGATCGCCACCGTGCGGTAGGTCTCGCCGGCATGGGAGATCGTCCCGTCGGTCACCGTCACGTCACCCGAACCGGAGCCACCGTTCCCGTCATCGAGCGAGCCGCCGTCCTCCCAGTCGCTGATCTCGCCGCTCAACGAGAGCGAGATGTCGATATTGGTCACCTCGACCGACAGATCGTAGCGCTTGCCGCTCTCGAGCAGGGTCGAGGAGATCGTGCGGCTGCGGCTCTTGCCGTCGTCGGTGCGGACCGTCACGGTGAGCGTCCCCTGCTGCGGCACGAGAATGACCCGATACTCCTCGTCGGGCGTCACGGTGAAGACCGTGATCTCCTCCGCAGCCGCCCCTTCGAGCGCCGAAGCCGTCGGGACCGAGAGGTCCACCGCGGCCGTGGTGACCGTGCCGCCGACGGTAATGCCCGTAACGGATGCATCGGAGACGTTGTTCACGCGGATCGACAGCTGCGTGAAAAGGTGATAAAAGACCATGCCCACGGGGGCCGATGCCGGCGTGACACCGCGTTTGACGGCACCCAGCAGGTCCGAGGAGGTGCAGCCCGACGTCTGGTCCGTCGCGATGCGGAACTCTTCGGGCACGCCCGACTCCGCATAGGGATAATAGGCCGTCAGCGTCGAGGTTACGTTCAGGTCGTTGTACCACAGAAAACCCGGCGAGGTGAACGTCGAGCCGTTGTAGGTCATCATGCGGTTCTCGACATAGGGGCCGGAACCATCCATCATGACGGTCAGACCGATCCGGTCTCCCGCATCGAAATAGAGCCCCGTCACGCGGGTCTGGATCGAGGGGACGATCCGCACCGAAGCGGCCCGCCCGGCCTTCTCGGCACATCCCGTAAGCAAAAGGGCGGCAAGAACCGCCCATGCCGTAAGAACAAGTGATTTCATTCGGAAAACAAGTCTTAAAAATGCGTCTTTATGCCGCAAAAATAAGACTTTTTATCCCATTTCCACCATTTCCGTCAGTTTTTATAGTAGGAAGCATCCAGTCCGAGCGTGAAACGGTTGCGCCGCAGGCCGGCGGCCACGGCGAGGATGAGCATCAGCAGCGCGTTGAGCAAAAACGGGAAGCGGTCGCCCTGCGCATGAAACAGATGTCGGAGGAAGTCGACCACAAAGGGACAGGCCATCACGGCCAGGTAGTTCATCGCCATGACGAACGACAGGGCCAGCATCGCCGAGCGGGGCGGGGCGATCGTCGCGGCCTTGTCGTAGATGACGGGCTGCATCGCGCCGTAGCCCAGTCCCGCGAGCAGCGCCCCGAACACGATCAGCGCACGGTCGCGGAACAGGCCGATACAGCAGAGCCCCACGGCGATCGACAGGAGCGAGACGAAGTTCACATACTGCTTCAGCCGGGCGATGATGCGCCCGATGAAGAAGCCCGGGAGCATGATAGCCAGAAAGAAGAGCGAGATGACAACCCCCGAGAAGGAGCTCTCGATGCGGTAGTCGTCGATCAGGAACGACATGTAGAAGGTCACCACCAGCACGGCATAGGTGATGAAGAAGTAGAGCCCCATCAGCCCGACGAGTTTCGTGCGGTCGATCGTCTTGTGCTGCAACTGGATGCTCCGGGCCGGTTCGGGTACGGGGCGGCAGCGGCGCAGCGCCCCGACGAGCAGCAGCGAGACACCCGGCAGCGTGTAGACCAGGAAGGGGAGGTGCCAGTCGACGTCGGCCAGATAGCCCGTCAGGGCCGTTGCCAGCACGAGCGTCAGGTTGTTGATCGCCGAGCTGTACCCCAGCTGCCTAACGCGGCAGTCGCCCGTAAAGTAGTCGACGACAAGGCCCGTGGAGAAGGGGATGACCATGCCGGCCCCGATGCCGAGCAGGCAGCTGATGACGATGAGCGCCCCCATGCTCCGGGCGAAGAGGCAGGCCACGCCGCTCAGGAAGAAGAGCAGCAGCCCGAGGGCGAGGATCCGCAGGCGGTGCGGCCCGACGGAGAGGCGGCCCGAGAGCAGCACGAAGGGGATGATGAGCAGCGACGGCAGCGACGTGAGCATCTGGATTTCGAGGTCCGTGGCTTTGGGGAAGATGCGGTTCAGATCGCCCAGCACGGGCGAGACGGCCAGTCCGGGCAGTGACGAGATGGCCGAGACGGACCAGATGGCCAGCAGCACCACCAGCGGGATCGTACCTTTACCTGTTTTGATTTCCATGACGAAAGGGGAGTTTCCGTCACACCCGCAAGTGTCGTACCAAACGGCCACAGACGAAAGCGACGGAGCGGCCCGATGCCGCTCCGTCGCCCGTATGATCGCTCCAAAACCCGCTACCGGTCGGCCACGCAGCGCACCGGCATGCCGTTGGCCCGGTAGTGGAGGACGGGCCCCTCGACACGGCTGTTCTCCACATGCAGCTTGTTGAAGAAGAAGTAGAAGGCCGAGGACTGCGACGACGAGATGTCCGTCGTCCAGTAAAGTCCCACCCACGGCTGGTCGTACATCGCCACGTTGCGGACCTGACGCTCCGAATCGGGGTTCACGTAGATGTTCTGGAATCGGCCGTCGGGATAGATCCGGCGTCCGGCGCCCATGAAGAGCGACTCGGCGCTGCCGTCGGTCAGCGTCCAGCCGTACTTGTCGAAATATTCGTCAGCGGAGACCCCCTCGAGCGGGTCGGCGATCGTCAGCCCGGCAAAGGCTGCTGCCGGAGCCACCTTCCAGCCGTAGGGGCAGGGGTCGTTCGCCGTCTTCGCATCGCTCCACAGCGCCTCGGAGTGCGAACCCCACATCCAGTCGTATTCCGAAGCCTCGACCCCGGCGATGAAGGTCAGCGGGTGTTCGCGTGCATAGTCCACCGTACCGGTCTCGGCCGACGACTCCTCGACGGAAAGCGACACGACGTCGCCCTCGTCGTCGTACAGCGTGGCCGACGTGCCGTTGCTGAAATCATAGGTGCCCGGACCGATGAAGGGCTCCTTGCGGCCCCACTGGTAGTAGAGCCCGAACGAGTTGAGCACATCGTCCGACGAGGCGTTGGAATCGGCCAGAGCGCCCAGATTGCGGTCCATCATCTCGTACCCGTTGAACGAGACCGTCCCGCGATTGTCGGGATCGTAGTCCGCGGCCCAGACATGCCAGCTCCACAGCAGGTTTCCCTTGGTGTCGTAGGCGCCGATCAGGGCGTTGCCCTGCTTGATGCGCCCCTCGTCGTCGTCATCGGCTCCGACGAAGAACGAGGCCCGGCCCTCCTCGTCGAGCGTGAGGTATTCGATCAGATCGGAAGGTCGCTGCCAGATGATCTGCAGCCGGGCCGTCTCCAGCGCCGTGGTGCCGTCTCCGGCGTGCATGGCATCGAACAGGTAGTTGGTCTGCCGGCTGTTCACCAGGTAGCTGTTGGCCGGGCGGTCGCTCATGTCGACCGTGCGGCTGATGCTCACGTAGATCGACGCCGAGACGCTTCGGCCGTTGTCGCCCCGTCCGGTGATGGTCAGCGTACCCGACTCGGCAGCCCCCTCGGTATTGGGGGCCGGCGCCGTGATGCGAACCGTCTTCGTCTCGGTGTTGATTACCGGATCGCCCCACTCGGCCGGCTTCGACGAGACGGTGAGCGAGCGGACGTCCGACGCGGAGAACTTCACGCTTTTCGTCTCTCCGGCCATGAAAAAGAGCGCCGACTTCTCGAACGAGAGTCTGCCGCGCTCGCCGTCCTTGCTGCACGAGACAACCGAGAGAGCCGCGGCCACCAGCAGGAGCGTGCTCCTGAAAAATCCCTTCATAATATTCGCGTTTACCAAATTTCGCATGTTGAAAAATCCTTGCAAAGATACCAAAAAGCGGCATATATCCCAACAACGTCCGTCATAATTTCGCCGCCTCCGCCCTTCGTTCTTCACATTAACGGATTCACGGCCCGATTAGTATGTCGGCGCGCCGTTTCCGGCACCGCGACCGGCAGCAGGCCCGCCCGGGATCGCCGCAGCTGGGACCGGGGTTGGGGGCGCACCGCCCGGCATGCCGGATTCGGGTATCCGGCATTCTGTGCCCCCATACACCGCCGCCAGGCACTCCGGACTTCCGGCCGCATACGCTTCGGCAATCAGCGATACGGCACACCACGGGCATCGGGTGCCCGAACATCGGGCGCTCGCCGGACACCGGCGTCAGGCACTCCGGACTTCCGGCCGCATACGCTTCGGAAATCAGCGATACGGCACACCACGGGCATCGGGTGCCCGAACATCGGGCGCTCGCCGGACACCGGCGTCAGGCACACCGGGCTCCCGGCCGCATACGCTTCGGAAATCAAGTATCCCGTGTTCCCGACATCCGGCGCTGCCGGGCGTCTTGCGTCGGGCATGAAAAAGTCGGACATGAAAAAGGGGAATCCGGTATCGGATTCCCCTTCGGACGCCCCCTGTTGTGCCCGCATCCCGGGCGGCGGGGCTATTTCTTCTCGGGCCGGGCGATCGACTCGCGCATCGACGTATCGGCCATGATGTTCTTCATCTTGTAGTAATCCATGATCCCGAGGTTGCCGTTGCGGAACGCCTCGGCCATGGCCAGCGGCACCTCCGCCTCGGCCAGGATCACCTTGGCGCGTGCATCCTGCGCCTTGGCCTTGTTCTCCTGCTCGAGCGCCACGGCCATTGCACGCCGCTCCTCGGCCTTGGCCTGTGCGATGTTCTTGTCGGCCTGCGCCTGGTCCATCTGCAGCTGGGCGCCGATGTTCTTGCCCACGTCGATGTCGGCGATGTCGATCGAGAGAATCTCGAAGGCCGTCCCGGCATCGAGGCCCTTTTCGAGCACGACGCGCGAGATGGAGTCGGGATTTTCGAGCACGATCTTGTGCGAGTCGGCCGAACCGATCGACGAGACGATGCCCTCGCCGACACGCGCCAGCACGGTCTCCTCACCGGCGCCGCCGACCAGCTGCTTGATGTTGGCACGCACCGTCACGCGCGCCTTGGCGATGAGCTGGATGCCGTCCTTCGCCACGGCGGCCACGGGCGGCGTGTTGATGACCTTCGGGTTCACCGACATCTGCACGGCCTCGAAGACGTCGCGGCCCGCCAGGTCGATGGCCGTTGCCATCTTGAAGTCGAGCATGATGTTGGCCTTCTGTGCCGAGACGAGCGCGTGCACGACGTTCGTGACGTTGCCGCCGGCAAGGTAGTGCGCCTCCAGCTCGTTGGGGTTGAGCTTCAGTCCGGCCTTCGTGCTCTCGATCATCGACGAGACGATCGTCGAGGGCGGCACCTTGCGCCAGCGCATCAGGATGAGCTGCAGCAGGCTGATCCGCACGCCCGACACCAGGGCCGAGAACCACAGTCCCACGGGGATGAAATAGAAGACGAGCCAGACGGCAAACAGGCACACAAAGACGATCAGTACGATCATTCCAGACTGGAAATCCATAGCGAAAAGGGCTTTTAGTTAGGTTATTTGACTACTTTCACGATCACGCTGAAGTTCTCGAATCCCACAACCTCGACTTCGCGCTGCGGATCGACATAGGCGTCGAGCGACTTGGCCTCGTAGATGCGGCCGTCGATCTCGATGCGGCCCATGGGCGAGAGGCGCGAGAGGGTTTTTCCACGCTCGCCGACATGCAGTTCCTCCTCGGGGCGGGGCGTGCTCGAGGAGTCGATCTGCTGCCTGAGCGAGAAGCGCTGCCACGTTTTGGCGCGCAGCGAGATGATCGTCGCCACGAGCGACAGCAGCAGTACGACGGCGATGGCGATGATGCCGCCGACGGTTCCGAACGCGCGAAACGAGAGGTAGACGGCGCCGCCGTAGCTGACCAGCGCCAGCAGGGCACCGACCGATACGCCCGGCAGCAGCACGATCTCGGCGACGAGGAACAGCACGCCGAAAAGAATCAGCAGCACGACATACAACAGGTCCATGGAGAGCGATTGCAATGGTTATACGGCAATATACGGATTTTTTCCGATTATTCCGCGATTTCGACGACTTTTATTTCCAGCGTGTCGTCCGCCCGACGGATCGCCTCCGCCACGCGGTCGGCAACGGCGCGGTCGTCGAACGTCCCGACGACGAAGTAGTGTCCGGCCCGCGAGAGTTCGGCCGAGCCGGCCTGTTCGGCGATCGCCTGCTTGACCGCCTCGGAGAGCGCCTCCGTTCCGGCGATCTCGATCCGGAAGAAGGTGGAGGCGGTATCGGGCTCCTGTGCGAGGTTGCGGTAGACACCGTCGGTCCAGACCACGATTTCGGGCCGGATGAAGCCATGCTCCTTCAGGAGCTTGCGCGCCGCCTCGGCCTCGTCGAAGGTGGCGAAGCCGCCCGTATAGTAGCACCACTTGCCGGCGTCGTTTATCAGGTAGAAGAGCGGGTAGGCGCCGCGGAAGGTCGCCGCCGCACGCTTCGTATTGAAGGTCCCGAGCAGGATGCGGTAGATCGTGCCGTTGGCGTAGACCTTGCACTCGGGAATGGGGTTCTGATAGGTGTATTTCGGATGCGACGAGAAGGCGACCGTATCGTAGTCGAGGAAGCTGCGCTCGGCGATGCGCACCTTCGGCAGGCGGAAGTCCACCGTCTCCAGCTGCCCGGCAACCCCCCGCAACGAGTCGGCCGCAGCCGTCAGACCCAGCACGCGGGCCACCTGCTCCTCGTAGTCGACAATCACGCGCTTGCGCAGGAAGTAGTCCGCCACGGCATCCGAGGCGGTCTCGCCGCGCAGCGTGGTCATCTGACGCGACGCCCGCGCCGCAAGCTCCTCCTCGCGGGAGAGAATCTCCTCCTCACCCAGCCGGTCGAGCACGTAGGAGTAGGCGTAGCTCTTGTTGTCGTAGATGTAGTTCCAGAGGGTCGACAGCGAATCGGCCAGCCCCGCGTTCTGCCGCTCGAGCGCCTCGAAGCGGTCGTGAATCTCCAGCGCCTCGCCCTCGGTGCGGGCGGCCGCATAGGCCTCGGCCAGATCGGTGGCGGTCCCGTGGTTGACCAGGAAGCGGTTGACGTAGTCCACGGCCTGCGGCTCCATGCGCTGGGCACGGCGCAGCGCGGCGTAGTCCTCCGGAGCGAGACAGTCACGGAAATAGCTGTTGTATACCAGGTTGCGCACCTTGAGCGAGTCGGGGATGGAGACCTCCGCCGCGGATGACGGCTCCGAAGCCGACGCGGAGTTCAGGTTGGCAAGGACCCACTCCTGCTCGATGGCGTTGATGCGGTCGATCAGCCGCCCCTTGGCGGTACGCAGGTCGAAGATCAGGCTTTCGAGCCGCAGAATCTCCTGCGTGTAGCGCTGGCGGTTGTCCGGTTCGTCGTGCAGGCGATGCCGCATGCCGCTCACGACGCGCACGATCGAATCCTCGCGCACCTGCAGCTGCGCATCACGGCGCAGCAGCGACATGTACTCCTCGTTGCTCTCCAGCCCCGCAATGCGGGCCTGCACGGCCGGCTGCTGCGCAACGGCCTCCCCGCAGAGAAGCAGCGCGGCAAGCGACAGAAGCGATATGCAAAATCGACGAAACATCGCAGTTATCTCCACCATTTAATGAAAAAGAGTTGAATGAGACCGAAAATCTCCAGACGGCCCAGCAGCATCAGCAGCGAAAAGACCAGCTTCACCGCGGAGGGCAGGGCGCCGTAGTTGCCCATCGAGTAGACCTCGCCGAAGCCCGGACCGACGTTGCCGATCGAGGCCACCGAGCCCGAGAAGCTCGTCATCAGATCGCAGCCGAAGAGCGTGCCGACGACCGTCCCGAACAGAATGAACATCAGGTAGGTGACGATGAAGATCATGACCCCGTAGAGGGTCTCGTTGTCCTGAATGATGCCGTCGAGCCGGATGCGGATCACGGCATTGGGATGCTGCTGCTGCTTGAGGCGCGCACGCATCATCTTACCGGCCAGCACCAGCCGGTTGATCTTGATGCCGCCGGCCGTCGATCCGGCGCAGGCGCAGACTATCGAACCGAATATGAGGAGGATGATGGCAAACGAGGTCCACACGTTGGTATCGGCCGTAGCAAAGCCGGTGGTTGATACAAGCGTCACGAACTGGAAGGCCGCATAGCGGAAGGCCCGCCAGAACGTGGGGTAGATGTCCGCGGCATAGAGGCTGACGGCGATCAGTACGCTGCCCAGCAGCAATATGCCGAAGTAGTAGCGCGCCACCTCCGAACGGAAGATGTTGTTGCGTTTGCCCGTCACGGTGGCGTAGATCAGTCCGAAGTGGACGCCGGCGATGGCCATCGCAAAGATGAGGATCGTCTCCATGGCGGGACTGTTGTAGTAGGCCAGGCTGGCGTTCTTGGTCGAGAAGCCGCTCGTCGCGCAGGCCGACATGGCATGGCAGAGCGAGTCGAACCAGTTCATGCCCGCCGCCTTGAGCAGCAGGGTTGTCAGGGCCGTCAGCCCGACGTAGACCACCAGCAGGATCTGCACGATAAGCTGCGTATGGTAGCGGTAGTTGTCCTTGGCCAGCGTCGAGAGTTCGACGTTCGAGAGGGTCATCTTGCTGCGGCCCATCGACGGCAGGACCACCAGCGCGAACATCACGACGCCCATACCGCCGATCCACGTCGTGCCCATGCGCCAGAAGTGCATGCCGCGCGGCAGGATCTCGACGTCGTTGAGAATCGTGGCGCCCGTGGTCGTGAAGCCCGAGACACTCTCGAACCAGGCATTTTCCAGGTTGAATTCGCCGCCCCAGATCAGATAGGGGAACATCCCCACGACGCAGGCCACGAGCCACGAGCCGACGACGATGCAGAACCCCTCCTTGTTGGTGATCTGCACCTTGCGTTCGACGAAGATCAGCGGAAAGGCCCCCAGCAGCGCCGTCAGCAGCGACGAGAGCAGCAGGGGATAGAACGCCGAGTCCACGCCGCTGACGTAGGAGATACCCGCCGACAGCAGCATGAACGCCGCGATGAAGAGCATCACGACGCCGACATAGCGCAAAACCACATCCACTCTCATTGCGGCATCACGATTTGGACTGTTTCGACTGGCTGATCAGCGTATCGATCTTCTCCTTGAGCTCCAGCACCTCGTCCTTGCAGTCGCCCTTGACGGTGAAGGGTATGCGGAAGGAGAGGTAATCACCCAGCCCCTTGTTCATCCCGAGGATGGGATTCACGCAGTAGATCGTCATGAAGTAGTAGAGCATCAGCACGATGGCGATCATGACGGCGAGCGAGATCAGCACGGGGGTCACGGCCCGGTAGGCATTCTTCTTCATCTGCTCGGCACGCGGGGCGAGCGAGCTCTGCGTCGAGGTCATGTAGTTCTTGATGGCCGAGGTCAGCCGGCCGTAGAGCGCCTCGTACTCGTCGTTGTACCAGCGGCCGCCCACCGAATCGACCTGCTGCCGGCCGAGCGAATCGGCCGACGGGCCGAAGGCGAGGTAGTTGTCCGTCAACAGGCGCAGCTCGGTCGTCGCGAAGGCCAGCGAATCGAGAAACGACTTCTCGAGCGCCTCGTTCTGGGCGACGAGCAGCGTATTTTCGAGCCGCTCGAGTTCGGCGCGGCAGAGACTGTCGTAGGAGCGGTCGCCGAAGACCGCCAGGTGGATCAGCGCGATGTTCTGTTCGTGAGCCGCATCGAGCATCTCCTTGGCCAGTTCGATATTCCGCTTGTTGGCCTTGAGAATCTCGCCCGTATCACGGCTCAAGTGGCTCAACTCCAGAAAGGAGACCATTCCCGAAAAGAAGAGCAGGCAGACAATGCTCAGAAAGCCGACCGTCACCCTTTTGCGCAAACCCGTCATATCGTCCGAAAATAATTCAATTTTGCAACAAATATACGAATTAATCCCGATTAATCCCGAATTTCGCCGATCAAATCGTGCGAGGAGTCCATCTCGCCGAGCGCCACGCGGCAGATCGTGTTGATGCGCGAGCGGTCGTAGGGGGCCTTCACGCGCCGGTAGTTGCCCGTATAGCCGAACATCATCCCGCCGCGCATCGTGCTCTCGAACAGCACGGTATCCTCCGTGCCGCAGGCCCGGCGGCAGAAGTCGCCGTGCAGCCGGTCGCAGAGCGCCTCGAGCACCTCGACGCGGTGCGTGGCCACACTCGGCTGCACCTTGCCCGGCAGGTCGACGGCCGGTGTGCCGGGCCGCTCCGAGAAGGGAAAGATGTGCAGGAAAGCCGGGGCGAGCTCCTCGAGAAAGTCGCAGGTGCGGCGGAAATCCTCCTCCGTCTCGCCGGGAAATCCCACGATGACGTCGATGCCGATGAAGGCGTCGGGCATCAGGCGCCGCACGGCGGCGATGCGCTCGGCGAAGCGCGCCGACGTGTAGCGGCGGCGCATCAGTCCGAGGATGCGGTCCGAGCCGCTCTGCAGCGGCACGTGGAAGTGATGCTGGAATTTAGGTGAGGCGGCGCAGAAGGCTATGATTTCGTCCGTTAGCAGATTCGGTTCGATCGACGAGATGCGGTAGCGCTCGATCCCCTCGACCTCGTTCAGCGCCCGCAGCAGGTCGATGAAGCGCTCGCCCGTCGTGCGGCCGAAATCCCCGGTGTTGACCCCCGTGATGACGATCTCCTTCTGACCCGCCGCGGCGATCTCGCGCGCCTCGGCCACCAGGTCGGCGACGGGCATGTTGCGGCTTGCTCCGCGGGCGTAGTGGATCGTGCAGTAGGAGCAGCAGTAGTCGCAGCCGTCCTGCACCTTGAGGAAGGCCCGCGTGCGGTCGCCGCTCGAGAAGGCCGCGAAGAACGAGGTCAGCGAGTCGGTGTCGCAGCTGTAAACCTGCGCCCGGCCCTTTCCGGAAAGTTCAACCACCCGTTTATATAGCGCGCCCTTATCGTTGTTGCTCAACACGATGTCCACACCGTCGATCGCCGCAATCTCCTCGGGCTTGAGCTGTGCGTAACAGCCCGTCACGGCGATGATCGCCTGCGGGTTGCGGCGGTGCAGCCGCCGGATGAGGTTGCGGCACTTCTTGTCGGCGTGCTCGGTCACCGAACAGCTGTTGATGACGCAGATGTCGGCCTCGGCCGTGGGGGAGACGCGCACGAAGCCGCCGCGCTCGAACTCCCGGGCCAGCGTCGAGGTCTCCGAGAAGTTGAGCTTGCAGCCGAGCGTATGAAAACTGACTCTTCGGGGTTGCATGATTCCTTCGCTTTTTCGGGCACGAAATTACGAAAACCGCGCGAAATTTGGAGGCTTTCCGATAAAAAAGCGTAAATTTGCGCGCTATCGACGAACGCTCATGGAATTTTTCAGCGACCTGATCCGCTACGGCTATCTCTACAACGCGCTCGCGGCCTGCATCCTCTCGGGCATCACGTGCGGCGTGATCGGCACCTACGTCGTCTGCCGCCGCATGGTCTTCCTCGCGGGGGGCATCACGCACGCCTCGTTCGGCGGGCTGGGCATCGCCTTCTACCTCGGAGCCAACCCCATTGCCGGGGCGATGCTCTTCGCCGTGCTCTCGGCCCTGGGCATCGAGTGGGCCGGCAGCCGCGGCCGCATCCGCGAGGATTCGGCCATCGGCATCATCTGGTCCGTGGGCATGGCCGTCGGGGCGCTCTTCATGAGCCTGCGCCCGGGCTACACCTCCGGAGACCTCTCGGCCTTCCTCTTCGGCAGCATCGTCACCGTCACGCACGGCGACGTCACGGCTCTCGCCGCACTCACGGCCGTCGTCCTTGCGGGCGCCGCCCTGTGGCTGCGCCCGGTCATGTACGTCGCCTTCGACCGCGACTTCGCCCGCAGCCGCGGCATCCCCACGCGCGTGATCTCCTACGTGATGGCGGCGCTCGTCGCCGTGACGATCGTCCTCTCGATCCGCATCATGGGCATCGTGCTGCTCATCTCGCTCATTACGATGCCCGTAGTGATCGTCAACGCCTTCTCGCGCTCGTACCGCACCATCGCCCGCTGTGCGCCGCTCGTGGCCGTTGCGGGCAACGTCGCGGGCCTCGCGGCAAGCTATGAACTGAACGTTCCGCCCGGCGCGGCCATAATATTTACCCTCACCTTTGCGCTTATTGTCGCAAAACTGTTAACTTTGTGTCGGAAAAAACCGCGCCTGCCGCATGAAAAGCATTCATAAACTCGTCCTGAAGTCCTATCTGGGCCCGATGATCCTGACGTTCTTCATCGTCATGTTCGTGCTGATGATGAACTTCGTCTGGCGCTACATCGACGAGCTGGTGGGCAAGGGGTTGAGCGCCGGCATCATCATCGAGCTGATGTCCTACGCCATGGCCAACATGATCCCGATGGGGCTGCCGCTCTCGATGCTGCTGGCGGCGATCATGACCATGGGCAGCCTGGGCGAGAACTACGAGCTGCTGGCCATGAAGTCCGCGGGCATGTCGCTCGTGCGCATCACCAAGCCGCTCATCATCCTCGTGGGATTCATCGCCGTGGGCAGCTTCTTCATCGGCAACGACCTCGTGCCGTATGCCAACCGCAAGATGTACAGCATCATCTACGACATCCGCCAGCAGAAACAGACGCTCGAGTTCCAGGACGGCCTCTTCTTCAACGGCATCGACAACATGTCGATCCGCGTGGGGCACCAGGACCCCGAAACGCACCTGCTGCGCGACGTGCTGATCTACGACAACCGCCAGGCCAACGGCAACATGAACACCATCGTCGCCGACTCGGGCTATATCCGCCTCTCGGACGACAAGCGCTACCTGCTCGTGACGCTCTTCCACGGCCAGACCTACGAACAGGCCCGCAACAGCCAGTGGTACACCAAGAGCACGCTGCGCCACCACACGTTCGACCTCCAGAAGCAGATCATCCGCATGGACGGCTTTGCCATGGGCCGCAGCGACGCCAACCAGTTCTCGAACAGCCAGACGAAGGACATCAGCGAGCTGCAGCACGACATCGACTCGCTCGAACTGAAGGTCAACGCCGCGACGACGAGCTCCTACGAGCCGCTGCTCAAGGAGCAGATCTTCGTGCGCGACAACTCGGTGCTGCCGCAGCCCGACAGCCTGCGCGTCGACAAGCGGGGCTACGGCAACCTGATGGCCATGGACTCGATCGCGCGGCTTCCGGTGCGCGAGAAGGAGGAGGTGTGGGACAATGCCCGCACGCTGGCCAAGAACTCGCGCAACATGTTCGCCTTCGACGAGACGACGGCCAAGGATGCGCTCAACCAGCTCTACCGCAGCAAGGTCGAGTGGCACAAGAAGATTTCGCTGCCCGTGTCGATCATCATCTTCTTCCTGATCGGCGCACCGCTCGGGGCGATCATCCGCCGCGGCGGACTGGGACTCCCGGTCGTCGTGTCGATCATCTTTTTCGTAATCTACTACATCATCAGCCTCTCGGGCGAGAAGCTCGCCAAGGAGGGAAGCTGGGATGCCGTCTACGGCATGTGGCTCTCGACCTTCATCCTCACGCCGATCGCCGTCTACCTGACCTACAAGGCGACCAACGACTCGTCGCTGCTCGACACGGACTGGTATGCCGGCAAGATCAAGGCCGTGGAGGAGAGGCTCGCGCCGATGTTCCGCAAGATCAAAAACGCAATAAAATTCAAACGCAATGGCAAAAGAGACGATTCTGAATAGTGTGGAGGAGGTCATCGAGGATTTCCGCAACGGCAAGATCGTGATCGTCGTGGACGACGAGGACCGCGAAAACGAGGGAGACTTCATCGTCGCCGCGGAGAAGATCACGCCCGAGATCGTGAACTTCATGCTCAAGGAGGGGCGCGGCGTGCTCTGCGCACCGCTCTCCGAGGCGCGGTGCGCCGCTCTGGAGCTCAACATGATGGAGGAGAACAACACCTCGCTGCTCGGCACGCCCTTCACCGTGACGGTCGACCTGCTGGGCCACGACTGCACCACGGGTGTCTCGATCCACGACCGCGCCGCGACGATCCGCGCGCTGGCCGATCCGGCGACGCGCCCGAGCGACCTGGGGCGTCCGGGCCACATCAACCCGCTGCGCGCCCGCGAGAAGGGGGTGCTGCGCCGTCCGGGCCACACCGAGGCGGCCGTCGACCTGGCCCGCCTCGCCGGCCTGCAGCCGGCCGGTGCACTGATCGAGATCATGAACGAGGACGGCACGATGGCCCGCCTGCCGCAGCTCGTCGAGAAGGCCCGCAAGTTCGGCCTGAAGATCATCTCCATCGCCTCGCTCATCGCCTACCGCCTGCGCCAGGAGTCGATCGTCGAGCGGGGCGTCACCGTGCCGCTGCCCACCGAGTGGGGTGACTTCCGCATCACGCCCTTCCGCCAGAAGTCGAACGGCGTGGAGCACGTAGCCCTGACGAAGGGCGAATGGACCGCGGACGAACCGGTGCTCATCCGCGTGCACTCGTCGTGCGCCACGGGCGACATCTTCGGGTCGTACCGCTGCGACTGCGGCGAGCAGCTGCACCGCGCCATGCAGATGATCGAGAAGGAGGGCAAGGGTGCCATCGTCTACCTCAATCAGGAGGGACGCGGCATCGGTCTCTGCAACAAGATCCACGCCTACAAGCTCCAGGACGAGGGGCTCGACACGGTCGACGCGAACCTCAAGCTGGGCTTCAAGGCCGACGAGCGCGACTACGGCGTGGGGGCGAGCATCATCCGCGAGCTGGGCATCCGCCACATGCGGCTGATGACCAACAACCCGCTCAAGCGGGCCGGGCTCGAGGGCTACGGATTGCAGATCGACGAGATCGTGCCGATCGTCATCGCCCCGAACAAGTACAACGAACACTATCTGGAGACCAAGCAGGAGCGCATGCACCACACGCTGGGTCTGAAAAAGGCATAGGCAGATGGAAAACGCCAGGCAGCTGCGCATCGTCTTCATGGGCACGCCCGAATTCGCCGTCCCGTCGCTCCGGGCGCTCGTCGCCGGGGGCTACCACGTCGTGGCCGTCGTCACGACACCCGACAAACCGGCCGGACGCGGGCAGAAGCTCCACGAGAGCGACGTCAAGGTGGCGGCCCGCGAGCTGGGACTGCCCGTCCTGCAGCCCGTCAAGCTGCGTGACCCCGAGTTCGTCGAGGCGCTGCGGGCGCTGCAGCCCGACCTGGGCATCGTCATCGCGTTCCGCATGCTGCCCGAGATCGTGTGGGCCATGCCGCGCCTGGGGACCTTCAACCTCCACGCCTCGCTGCTGCCGCAGTACCGCGGCGCGGCGCCGATCAACTGGGCGATCATCAACGGCGAGACCGAGACGGGCGTCACGACCTTCCTGCTCAACCACGAGATCGACAAGGGGGCGATCCTCGATCAGGTGCGCGTGCCGATCGGCCCCGAGGATACGGTCGGGACGATGTACGAACGGCTGATGAACATTGGCACGTCGCTCGTCACGCAAACCGTGGACCGCATCGCCGCGGGCGACATCACGCCCGTCGAGCAGCAGTCGGTCGACGAACGGACGCTGCGCCCGGCACCCAAAATCTTCAAGGAGGACTGCCGCATCGACTGGACGCAGCCAGGCAAGCGCATCGTCGACTTCATCCGCGGACTGTCGCCCTATCCGGCCGCCTGGACCGAGATGTTCCGCGAGGGCGACGCAACGCCCTCGACGGTCAAGATCTTCTCGGCCTCGTTCGAGCCGGTGCCGCACGACGAGCCGTGCGGCACGATCGAGAGCGACGGCCGCACGCTGATTCGCGTGGCGTGCGCCGACGGCTGGCTCACGCTCGGCGAGCTGCAACTCGCAGGCAAAAAGCGCCTTGCGGTGCGCGAGCTGCTGTTGGGGTGGCGCGACGTCAACCTCTGCCGCTTCCACCGATAGGAGAGGCCGACAGTGCAGGGCCTCAGACCGCTGCTACCACAAAATCCTGGTCCGCAAGACCGGGATTTTTCGTTTCCCCACCCCGACATTGCGCCACAGGGCAGTCCCTCACCAACCATCCTCCGGCGGTAAAATGAGAGCAAAGTCCGGTCGTGCCCCTTGAAAAAAGAGGACCGGCGCGCCGCGATTGCCTGATTTTTTCGTATCTTGCAGAAAGAAACCACCTTTCAAACCACAAACCCATGAAAAAACTGCTGTTTCTGTTCCTGCTGCTCGTCGGCGGAATCGGCCTGCCGTCGGTTCAGAGCGCCGAACCCGTTCCCTTCAACGGACTGATCATCGACCAGACCGGCAAGGGCATCAAGGCCCGCATCACGGTCAAGTCGGACGAGCGCTACACGATCGCCAACAAGCGCGGCGAGTTCGGACTGACGGACGTGGCACCCACGGATACGCTCGTCGTCACCTACAAACGCGTATCGCAGGAGATTCCCGTCGCCGGACGCCGGAGCCTGCGCATCCGCTGGATTGCCGAAGGCCCGGAGTATGAAGAGGACGAAGGACTGGTCGACAGCGGCTTCGGCTACATCAAGCGCCGCGAATATACGGGCAACTCGTCGCGGCTCTCGGGCGAGGAGATGGTGCGCCGGGGTTACACCGACCTGCAGTCGGCCATCCTCGGGCTGATTCCGAGCGTGCAGCTCCACGGCGGGCAAATCATCATCCGCGGCATCGGCTCGGTCAACTCCAACAACGCGGCGCTGATCCTCTGCGACGGCGTCGAGGTGCGCAGCCTGAACAGCATCAACATCCGCGACGTGATCTCGGTCGAGGTGCAGAAGGGGAGCAACATGTATGGACTTCGCGGCGGCAACGGCGTGATCCTGATCCGCACAAGGCAGTAAAATAGTGAAAAAGCGATTAATATATCATGCAAAGAATCTGTCAGGAGCGAGGCGATTTTGAAAACACCCTCAATGAACGAATCGTTTGTCTCAAGATCGGCAAGAGCTATGAAACAAACGGGAAATCTCTGTACGAATGTGTCCAGAAATACTGGAAAGTAAACGGCAATCGGGTCCAACGTGCCGACTGGGTATTCGCCATTGCCAAGGGTTACATTGTCGGAGTATTCAAACCGCTGCATTGGTTTCCGACCGAATACGAGCCCTATAAAGGGCGCTGGGAGTTTGAGGGAGAGGAGGTTCCGGATTCTCCCCACCTCTACAAAAGATTAATAAGCAAATCCCGAAACCCCGTTATCTACATCAACATGTAAGCGGAAAAGCTGTCCAATATCGCCACAACAAACAGCGCCCAACCTCGAAGGTCGGGCGCTGTTTCATTCGGTAATGTTTCGTGACAGCCGACGAATCGTACAAGACGGCTCTTGCGGCGCCTGCGGATCAACTCCGCGCCGGAGCATCATCGTCGGCGAGCGACATGGCGCCCTTGCCGCAACCCGCCACACACTGTCCGCACGAGATGCAGCGCTCGGGATCGACCGTCGGCAGGGCAAAGCCCTCCTGCGAAATCGCCTCCACGGGGCACACGTCGATCATCGGACAACGGTGGTTCTGCGGGCAGAGCCCGGGATCGATGCGGACGGCCATCAGCGGATCTTCTTGATGATCTCGCCGCCGTGGCGGATCGCCTCCTCGTTCTGCGGGAGCATCTTCCAGGCACGCTCGGGCAGCGACTTCTTCAGCCCGACCATCACGTTCTCCATCTTCACGACGGGGCAGACCTTCAGGTAACCGCCCAGGATCATCGTATTGAAGAGCTTGGCCTGGCCCATCTTCGCACACTCGGCCGTGGCGTCGATCGAGTAGACCGAGATGTCCGTGCGCACGGGGTGGCGCGAAATACCGTTCGTGTCGTAGATCAGTACGCCGCCGGGCCTGATCATCGGCTCGAACTTCTCCATCGACTGCTGGTTCAGAATGATGGCCGTGTCGAACTCATGGGCGATGGGCGACGAAATCTTGCGGTCCGAAAGGATGACGGTCACATTGGCCGTACCGCCGCGCATCTCGGGACCGTAGGAGGGCATCCACGTGACCTCGTAGTCCTGCATCACGCCGGAGTAGGCCAGAATCTTGCCCATCGAGAGGACGCCCTGTCCTCCGAAACCTGCTATAATCAACGTCTCTTTCATAGTCGTCCTCTTATTTTACTTCCTTGATATCGCCCAGCGGATAGAAGGGCAACATGTTCTGCTCGAGCCACTCGTTCGAGGCCACGGGCGAGAGTTTCCAGCCGCTGTTGCAGGTCGAGACGACCTCCACGAGCGAGAAGCCCTTGCCCTCCATCGAGCGCTGGAACGCCTTTTTGATCGCGGCCTTGCACTTGCGCACGTTGGCCGGCTTGTGCACGCTCTGGCGCGTGATGTAGGTTGCACCGTCCAGATGAGCCATCATCTCGGCGATCTTGTAGGGATAGCCGTTCAGGTGCGCGTCACGTCCGTAGGGCGTCGTCGCGGTCTTCATGCCCAGCAGCGTCGTCGGGGCCATCTGTCCGCCCGTCATGCCGTAGATGGCATTGTTGATGTAGATCGCCACGACATTCTCGCCGCGGGCCGCCGCATGGATCGACTCCGCCGTACCGATGGCCGACAGGTCGCCGTCACCCTGGTACGTGAAGACCAGATTCTCGGGCGTAAGCCGCTTGACGGCCGTTGCCACGGCCAGCGCACGGCCGTGCGCCGCCTCGATCCAGTCGATGTCGATGTAGTTGTATGCGAATACGGAGCAGCCGACGGGCGAAATACCCACGGCCTTCTCCTCCAGTCCCAGCTCGGCGATGACTTCGGCGACGAGCTTGTGCACCGTGCCGTGGCTGCAGCCCGGGCAGTAGTGCATGACATTGTCGGTAATGAGTTTCGGTTTTGCGTAAACCAGATTCTCCTGTTTGATTTCAACCTCTGCCATCGTCTTCTACTTTTTAATCAGTTTTTCTTTGAGTGCCGCGAGCACCTCGTCGGGATTGAAGAGCATGCCGCCCTGACGTCCGTAGTGCTCCACGGGAGCCTTGCCGTTGACGGCCAGCCGCACGTCCTCGACCATCTGACCGGCGTTGAGCTCGGCCGAAAGGAAGCCCTTGACGCCGCGCGCGGCCAGTTCGGCGATCTGTTTCTTCGGGAAGGGATAGAGCGTGATGGGGCGCAGCAGGCCGACCTTCAGCCCTTCGGCGCGTGCCAGTTCGACCGTCGCCGAGCAGATGCGGGCCGACGATCCGAATGCCACGATGACGTAGTCGGCATCGTCGCACTCGACAGCCTCGTAGCGCACCTCGTTCTCCTCGAGCGCCTGGTACTTGGCCTGCAGCCGCTGGTTGATGACCTCCATCTTCTCGGACTGGAGCTCGAGCGACGTGACGACGTTGCGCGCACGTCCCGCGGGCTTGCCCTGTGCGGCCCACGAACCGCACTCGGCGCGCAGCTCCTCCTCGGTCTTGCGCGGACGCTGCGGTGCAAGCACCACCTTCTCCATCATCTGACCGATGGCACCGTCGGCGAGGATCATCGCCGGATTGCGGTACTTGAACGCCAGATCGAACGCCTCGGCCACGTGGTCGTGCATCTCCTGCACGGAGTTCGGAGCGAAGACGATCAGGTGGTAGTCACCGTGACCGCCGCCCTTGCAGGCCTGGAAGTAGTCGCCCTGCGAAGGCTGGATCGTACCCAGACCCGGGCCGCCGCGCTGGCAGTTGACCACCAGGCAGGGCAGCTCGGCGCCGGCCAGGTAGCTCAGCCCCTCGGCCATGAGCGAGATGCCGGGGCTCGACGACGAGGTCATCACCCGCTTGCCGGCCGATGCACCGCCGTAGACCATGTTGATGGAGGAGACCTCCGATTCGGCCTGCAGGACCACCATGCCCGTGGTCTCCCACGGTTTGAGCTCCATGAGGGTCTCCATCACCTCCGACTGCGGAGTGATCGGGTAGCCGAAATATCCGTCGCAACCGTAGCGGATCGCAGCATGGGCGATCACCTCGTTGCCTTTCATCAGTTTTACCTCTTTCTCTGCCATAGCTTACTCGAATTTTTGACGATAAACCGTAATGACGCTGTCCGGACAGATCACCGCACAGGAAGCACAACCCGTGCAGGCATCGGGATTCGCCATGCGGGCCACGGGGTAGCCCTTGCTGTTCACCTCCATCGACAGTGCGAGCACATTGCACGGACACGAAGCCACGCAGACTCCGCAGCCCTTGCAGCGCTCCCGGTCGACAACGATTGTTCCTTTGATTTTAGCCATAACGCCGTAGTATTGTTAGTTCCTTACAAATATAGTAAAATTTCCGGGTTCAAATTAATTTTCGTTATAAAAAAACGCCCTCTCGTAATAAAATTGTGCAGACAGGGGAGGCAGCAGTTTTTCCGGAAAGAGATCCGGACAACTCTTTTTCGGGCGGATCGGCCCGATGCGGCCGCAAATCGAAAAAAAATGATTACATTTATCCATCCGGGCTATTCCGGCCAACGCTAAAAACCACCGCTATGAACGATCTGTTCTCCTCCTTTATGAAGCGCACGCTGGCGCTCATCGACGAAGGCTCGTTTTTCCGCAAGCCGTTCCGCTGGCTCTACACCCTGCTGGCCGTCCTCAACCTGCTGATCCCCATCGCCGTCCTCGTGTCGGCCATCAACAACCGGCTCTTCAGCGGCGGCGGCAAGGTCATCGTGGCCTTCATCCTCATCTCCGTGATTCTCTGCATCCTCTCCTGGTTCGGATTCCTGATCTGGTGGGACCGCCGCGACAAGGTGAACGCCTCGTCGCGCCCCGACGACGAATTCGTTGCCATTCCCGTCTTCTCGCACTTCCTTCAGACCTGCGGCGAATGGCTGGGCATGTTCGTCGGAATCGGCGGCTGCGCCCTGTCGCTCGTGGCGCTGATCTTCCTCGGAGAGGAGGGCCGGATGCTGGGACACATGCTCGGCACGGGGAGCCTCATCGGCGGAGGGCTGTTGTCGTGCATTCTCTTCCCGATCTACGGATTCCTGATCGTCGTGGCAGCCCGCGTGCTGGCGGAACTCTACCGCGCACTGGCTGCCATCGCCAACAACACCCGGAAATAACCGCCCCGGAGCAACCCTTCGGCAGCAATCGGCCCGCAACATCGGCGGCAATCGGCCCGCAACATCAGCAGCAACCGGCCCGCAACATCGGCAGCAACCGGCCCGCAACCCCGCTCGGGCCGCCTGCGGAGACGAATGCGAGGCATGCCCCCGACGGCCCGCTCCGTCACCGTCTTTTTCAATGCAAAAATCCCGGAATTTCCGGGATTTTTGCATTGTCGGAAAGACGTTCCGATATTACTCCTCAACGGTCTGTTTGGGGTCCTCGCCATAGACATTCTCACCGCGCGTGCCCGGCAGGCAGTACCACACCAGAAAGAAGATGCTCCAGACGAAGTTGATGACGCCGCCCGTGCCCAGCACGACGAGCTGCGCGGTGGAGAGGCGCACCTCCGCGCCGTTCAGCAGATCGGAAAGCGACTGCAAGCCGAAATATGCCACCAGAACCGACAGGATGAATCCGAAGACATAATAGGCCAGCAGCAGCTTGCCGCTGCGCCCCGTATCGTGCAGGCGGCGCACCGAAACGGAGATGTAGGGCAGCAGCAGGCCGAGCCACAGCAGCGAGGAGAGGAGAGCGGTCCCCTTGAAGAGCAGCGCATCGATGATCCGCGCCACCAGCAGGAAGAGGAACGAGAAGAGCACGAAGTACCAGAATTCCGAACGCCGGGCACGACCCTCGAAGGAGACGTAATTACGCAAACATTTGACAAACCATTTCATATGCGGGTAATTTTGATTGAGTCCGGATCGAAATCACCGTTCCCCGGCAGGATTCGCATGCCGCGGACTGGGACCGTAGTCGTTGTCGCCGCGGTCGCCCGACGAGAGGAACGAAAAGAGCAGAAAAACGAGGTAGATGCCGGCCGTCAGCACGACGACGACCTCGAAGGTCGAGAAGGCGTGGCACTCGCCGTAGAAGCGTCCGGCGACGAGCAGCACGACGTAGGGGGCCATCCACCAGCCGCTGCGTCCCGTATCGTGCAGGCGGCGCACCGAGACGGCCAGCTGGGGCAGGAAGAGGAGCAGTAGCACAACGGTCGAAAAGAGCCGCGGACCGCCGCCGTAGCCGAACACCAGCACGTCGAGGATGCGCGCCGCTACCAGCAGGGCAAACACGAAGAGCGTGAAGTACCAGAACTCCCGGCGCCGGGCCCGACCCCGGAAGTTTGCGTAATTCCGGAAACATCCTGCGATCCACTCCATAGCTGAAACCCTTGTTTTCCGTCCGGTCAAAGATACGAAAATAATGCCTGCGGACAAATTTTTCGGCGGTCAAACGCCGTTCGGCAAAAGAAAAAAACGCGGGAGCGCCGCACAACCAGCCGCTCCCGCATTCGTTGCATGCTCCGCCGCGGAGCTACTCCGCAAAAGAGTGGATCACGACGCCCGAGCGCAACTTGGGCTCGAACCACGTGGTCTTCGGCGGCATGATGTTGCCCGTGTCGGCGATGTTGATGAGCTGCTGCATCGAGACGGGATAGAGCGCAAAGGCCACCTTCATCTCGCCGCTGTCGACGCGGCGCTTCAGCTCGCCCAGGCCGCGGATGCCGCCCACGAAGTCGATGCGCTTCGACGTGCGCAGGTCCTTGATGCCGAGGATGCGGTCCAGCACCAGATTCGAGAGCACCGTGACGTCGAGCACCCCGATCGGGTCGCTGTCGTCATACGTGCCGGGCTTGGCCGTCAGGCTGTACCAGTGCCCCTCGAGGTACATCGAGAAGTTGTGCAGCCCCGTCGGACGGTACTCCTCCGTGCCCTTGTCCTCGACCACGAACGACTCGCGGAGCTTGTCCAAAAGCTCGGCGGGCGTCAGGCCGTTCAGGTCCTTCACCACGCGGTTGTAGTCGATGATGCGCAGCTGTCCGGCCGGGAAGGTCACCGCCAGGAAGTAGCAGTACTCCTCCTCGCCCGTATGGTGCGGATTCTTCGCCTTGCACTCGGCGCCCACGCGGGCCGCGGCGGCCGTGCGGTGGTGTCCGTCAGCCACGTAGAGGGCCGGAATCCCCTTGAAGAGCTCCGTGATGCGGTCGATCTTCTTCCGGTCGCGGATCACCCACAGCTTGTGGCCGAAGCCGTCGGAGGCCGTGAAGTCGTACTCCGGCGCCTCGTTCCGGACCACCTCGTCGACGATGGCGTCGATCTCGGCGTTGTCGGGGTAGGCGAAGAAGACCGGCTCGATGTTGGCCTGCTGGTTGCGCACGTGGATCATGCGGTCCTCCTCCTTGTCGGTGCGCGTGAGCTCATGCTTCTTGATGGCACCCGAGAGGTAGTCCTCGAAGTGGCAGCACATGGCCAGGCCGTACTGCGTGCGGCCGTCCATCGTCTGCGCATAGATATAGTAGTACTCCTCGGGGTCCTGCTGCAGCCAGCCCCGCTCGCGCCACAGGCGGAAATTCTCGACGGCCCGGTCGTAGACCTGCTGCGAGTGTTCGTCGGCGATCGGATCGAAATCGATCTCGGGCTTGATGATGTGCAGGAGCGAGCGCTCCGTGGCCTCGGCTTTCGCCTCGGCGGAGTTCAGCACGTCGTAGGGACGCGACGCCACTTCGGAGGCAAGCTCCTTCGGAGGACGTATTCCGCGGAAAGGTTTGATGCGTACCATAAGTTTTTTCGGTTGTTCAGGGTTCTGGGTTGGTTGGTTCGGGTTCTGCAAAACCGGAAAGAGGCGGGTCGGAATCGCCACCCGCCTCTCTCCGCGTTGCCGTTTCGTTACTTGTTGACCTGGAAACGGGTGTTGCCCGTGCGGAAGAAGTCGACAATCTGCCGTGCGGCGGCCAGACCGGCGTTGATGTTGGCCTCGGCCGTCTCGGCGCCCATCTTCTTGGGCGTGGCGAAGACCCGCTTGCCGAACTTCTCGTCCAGCTCCGCCTGATTGCCGGCGGCGATGTCCGTCACGTACTTCAGGTCCTCGCGCTCGGTCAGCGCCCGCAGCACGCCCTCTTCGTCGATCACCTCCTTGCGGGCCGTGTTGACGAGCGTCGCCCCCTTGGGCATCGACATGAGCAGGTCGTAGCCGATCGAGCCCTTCGTCTCGGCCGTGGCCGGGATGTGCAGCGACAGGTAGTCCGACGAGGCGTACAACTCGGCGATCGAGCCCACACGCTTCACGCCGTCGGCGGCGAAGACCTCCTCCCCGACGAAGGGATCGTAGGCGATCACCTCCATGCCGAGGGCCATGCCCTTGCGGCCCACCAGCCGGCCCACGTGGCCGTAGGCGTGGATACCCAGCGTCTTGCCCTGGATCTCGGAGCCCGTGCCGGGGGTGAAGCGGTTGCGCGCCATGAAGATCATCAGCGCGATGGCCAGCTCCGCCACGGCGTTGGAGTTCTGACCCGGGGTATTCATCACGACGATGCCGCGTTCGGTGGCGGCGGCAAGGTCCACGTTGTCGTAGCCCGCGCCGGCACGCACCACGATGCGGAGGTTCCGCGCCGCGTCGATGACCTCGCGCGTCACCTTGTCGCTGCGCACGATCAGGGCGTCGACATCGGCCACCGCCTCCAGCAGCTGCGTCTTGTCGGTATACTTCTCCAGCAGGGCGAGTTCGTAACCCGCCTCCTCGACGATCGAGCGGATTCCGTCGACGGCCTTCTTGGCAAAGGGCTTTTCGGTTGCAACCAGTACTTTCATCGTTTTCTTGATTTCAATGTTCAACTCTTCATGATAATCCCAGGCCTTCACCTCCCCGGTAAGGGTATCGTAGCCGGTCGGGACACGCGTGATGATGGACATGGCGCGTTATTTGGCATGCTTTTCGGCGAACTCGCGCATGCACTCCACGAGCACCTGCACGCTCTCGATCGGCAGGGCGTTGTAGCACGAGGCGCGGAAGCCGCCCACCAGACGGTGGCCCTTGATTCCGACGATGCCGCGCGCCTTGGCCTCCTCCATGAACAGGGGAGCCAGCTCCTCGTAGCCGTCGGCCATGACAAAGCAGATGTTCATCAGCGAGCGGTCCTCCTTCTCGACCGTGCCGCGGAAGAGCGGGTTGCGGTCGATCTCGTCGTAGAGCAGCTGTGCCTTGGCGACGTTGCGGCGGTGGATTTCGGGTACGCCGCCGATCGACTTGAGCCAGCGCAGCGTCTCCTTCAGCACGTAGATCGGGAAGACGGGCGGCGTGTTGAACATCGAGTTGTTCTCGACGTGCGTGCGGTAGTTGACCATCGTCGGCAGGTCACGCACGATGCGGTCGAGCATATCCTCGCGGATGATGCCGAAGGCCACGCCCGCGGGTGCGAGGTTCTTCTGCGCGCCGCCGTAGATCATGGCGTACTTCGTGACGTCGACCGGGCGCGAGAGGATGTCGGACGACATGTCGGCGATCAGGGGCACCGGCGAGTCGATATCCTCGTGGTACTCCGTACCGTAGATCGTGTTGTTCGACGTGATGTGCAGATAATCCAGATCCGTCGGGATGGCAAAGCCCTTGGGGATATAGGTGAAGTTGCGGTCCTCGGACGAAGCCAGCACCTCCACTTCGCCGTAGCGCTTGGCCTCCTTGATGGCCTTCTTCGACCATACGCCCGTATTGACGTATCCGGCCTTCTTACCCAGGAAGTTGGCGGGAATCTGATAGAAATAGGTGCTCGCACCGCCGCCCAGATAGATGATCTTGTAGTTGTCGGGGATGTGGAGCAGCTCACGGAAAAGCGCATCGGCATCGGCCATCACCTGGTCGAAGTCCTTCGATCGGTGCGAAATCGACAGCACGGAAAGCCCCGTACCGTTGAAATCCAGAACCGCTTTGGCCGCATTTTCGATGACCTCGTCCGCCAGGATGGAAGGTCCCGCATTGAAATTGTGCTTTTTCATAATGATTTGAAATGAATTTTGGGTATTCAGGTTCTTGTTTGTTATTTTACTAACACAAATATATAAAATATATTTCCGAAAACCCAAGCCTTGTGCAAATAAATTTTACGCCGGGCACGCAGGCTCCGTATTTTTGAATAGTTTTTTGTAAATTTGCCGAAATTTAATGCTTCCGCGCCATGATAAAATCCATGACGGGCTTCGGCAAGGGCGAAGCCACGTTTCAGAACAAAAAGATCACGGTCGAGATCCGCTCGCTGAATTCCAAGCAGTTGGACCTCAACCTGCGCCTGCCGTCCGTCTACCGGCAGTCGGAATACGAACTGCGCACGCTGATCGCCCGCACCGTGCAGCGCGGCAAGGTCGACGTTTTCGTCAACGTCGAGTCGCAGCGCGTCGAAACCCCGGCGCGCATCAACCGTGAACTCTTCCGCGAATACCTCCGCCAGATGAACGATACGCTCGCCTATGCGGGCATCGACGCCGACTACGACACGCTCGTGCCGGCCATCCTGCGCATGCCCGAGGTCGTCTCGGCCGAATCGGAAACGGTCTCCGACGAGGAGCACGCCGCGCTCCTCTCCGCCGCGGAGGCCGCCGCCGCACACCTCGACGCCTTCCGCGCGCAGGAGGGGGCCATCCTGATTGCCGACCTGCTGCGCCGCGTCGACCTGATCGAGCAGTACAAAGAGGAGGTCATCCCCTTCGAGCAGGCCCGCACGCAGACCATCCGCGCACGCATCCTGGATAACCTCGCACAGCTGAAGGTCGACGTCGACAGCAACCGTCTCGAGCAGGAGATGATCTTCTACCTCGAGAAACTCGACATCACCGAGGAGAAGGTGCGGCTGACGAACCACTGCCGCTACTTCCGCGAGGTGGCCGCGGGCGAGGAGGGCGTCGGCCGCAAGCTGGGCTTCATCGCCCAGGAGATGGGCCGCGAGATCAACACCATGGGCTCGAAGGCCAACGAAACGAACATCCAGATCCTCGTCGTCAAGATGAAGGACGAGCTGGAGAAGATCAAGGAACAGGTATTGAACATTCTCTGATGGGCCAGGTCGTCATATTCTCCGCCCCGAGCGGATCGGGCAAGACCACGATCGTGCACCGCCTGCTGGCACGCTATCCGCAGTTTGAATTCTCCGTCTCGGCCACGAGCCGGGCGCCGCGCGGCACCGAACGCGACGGCGTGGACTACTACTTCCTCACGCAGGAGGCCTTCCGCAAGGCCGTCGCCGAGGGGCGCTTCGTCGAGTGGGAGGAGGTCTACCAGGGCACCTGCTACGGCACGCTGCGCAGCGAGGTCGAGCGCATCTGGGACAAGGGACACATCATCCTCTTCGACGTCGACGTCATGGGCGGCATCAACCTCAAGCGCATCTTCGGCGCCGACGCCTGCTCGATCTTCATCATGCCGCCCTCGATCGAGGAGTTGCGCCGCCGCCTCGAGGGGCGCGGCACGGACACGCCGGAGGTGATCGAACGCCGCGTGGCAAAGGCCGAGTTCGAGCTGACGAAGGCCCCGGAGTTCGACCACACGGTCATCAACGACCGCCTCGACGAGGCCGTGGAGGAGGTCTGCACCATTCTTAACCGATTTATCATCAGATAGTCATGACACGCGAGCTGCTCTATTTCGGGTCGTTCAACCCGGTGCACAACGGGCACATCGCCCTGGCCGAATACGCCGTCGAACGCAACCTGTGCGACGAGGTCGTGCTGATCGTCTCGCCGCAGAGCCCCTACAAGGAGGCCGCGGAGCTGGCTCCCGAGATGGACCGCTTCGAGATGGCCGAGCGGGCCTGCGCCGCCTCGAAATACCCCGACCGGATCAAGGCCTCGGCCGTGGAGTTCCTGCTGCCGCACCCCTCCTATACGGTCGACACGCTGCGCTTCCTCGAAAAGGAGTGCGGCGGGCGGATGCGCTTTGCGATCCTCATGGGCGGCGACCAGATCGCCGCACTCGACGGCTGGAAGGAGTACGAACGGCTCTTCGACTATCCGATCTATGTCTATCCGCGGCGCGGGGAGCGCATCGACCGCTTCACCGACCGCATCACGCTGCTCGACGACGCGCCGCTGCTCGACATCGCGGCCACCGACATCCGCCTGCGCGTCGCGCAGGGCGAGCCGATCACCGGGATGGTCGCCCCCTCCGTCGCGGAGTACATCCGGGAGAAGGGGCTCTGGAGCCCCGCCGACCTCGTTGCGGCGCTCACCGTACAGATAGAGAAAACCCCCGACGATCGGCAGCTGCTCCTGACGCGCGGCAAGCTCCACTACCGGCTCAACGAGTGGGGCCGGGCCCTCAACGACTTCAACCGCGTGCTGGCGCTCGACCCCGCGGCCACCGAGGCCGCGCAGTATGCCGGCATGATCCGGGAGATTCTGGAATTCCGATACAAAGACATCTACAACCCCTGATGGAAAGACTCAAGATTGCCCTTCTGGCAGGCGGCGACTCCCCCGAGCGGGAGATCGCCCTGCAGAGCGCCGCACAGATCGAGGCGGCGCTCGATCACACGAAATACGACATCACGGTCATCGACCTGCACCACCGCGACTGGCACTACACGGCCCCCGACGGCCGGCAGTGGCAGCTCGACAAGAACGACTTTTCGCTCACGGTCGACGGCAAGCGCAAGGTCTTCGACTACGCGCTCATCATCATCCACGGCACGCCGGGCGAGGACGGACGCCTGCAGGGTTACCTCGACATGATGGGCATTCCCTATTCGTCGTGCTCGATGACCTCGTCGGTCATCACCTTCGACAAGATCACGACCAAGCGCACGCTCGCCGGCCGCGGCATTCCGCTCGCGCGGGAGCGCTTCCTGCGCCGCGGCGAGGCCTACGATCCGGCGCGCATCGTCGCCGGGCTGGGCCTTCCGCTCTTCGTGAAGCCCAATGCCAACGGCTCGTCGTTCGGCGTGACGAAGGTCCTCACGGCCGAAGAGCTGCCCGCAGCCGTCGACGCCGCCTTCGCGCAGGGCGACGAGATCCTCATCGAGGAGTGCATCACGGGACGCGAGATGGGTTGCGGCATCCTCGTGGCAGGGGGCCGCGAGTACCTCTTCCCGATCACGGAGATCGTCCCCAAAAAGGCCTTCTTCGACTACGAGGCCAAGTATACGGCGGGGCTCTCCGACGAGATCACCCCGGCGCCGATCGACGAATCGGTCCGCCGCGAGCTCAACCGCATGACGCGCGAAGCCTACCGCGCCTGCCGCTGCTCGGGCGTCGTGCGCGTGGACTTCATCGTCACGCCCGAGGGATGTCCCTACTTCATCGAGCTGAACTCCATCCCGGGCATGAGCGCCGGGAGCATCGTCCCGAAGCAGGTGCGCCAGATGGGCATGACGCTCGGGGAGCTCTACGACATCATCATCGCCGACACCTGCCGCAAATGATCGAGATCGACGACAAAATCGTCAGCGCAGACCTGCTGCGCGAGTGCTTCGCCTGCGACCTGGCGGCCTGCAAGGGCATCTGCTGCGTCGAGGGCAATGCGGGCGCGCCGCTCGAGATCGACGAGGTCGACACGCTCGAGCGCGAATATCCGAACTACCGTCCCTGCATGACAGCGGAGGGGATCGAGGCCGTCGAGCGGCAGGGCTTCATGGTCGTGGACGAGGAGGGCGACTACACCACGCCGCTGGTCAACGACGCCGAGTGCGCCTACGCCTGCCGCGGCGAGGACGGCGTGACGTTCTGCGCCATCGAGAAGGCGTGGCAGGAGGGTCGCACGACCTTCCGCAAGCCGATCTCGTGCCACCTCTATCCGATCCGCCTGATGCGCTTCTCGAACGGCACGATCGGACTGAACTACCACCGCTGGTCGGTCTGCGAGGCGGCCCGGGTCCGCGGCCGCAAACTGGGCATCCCGGTCTACAAGTCGCTGCGCGAGCCGATCATCCGCCGCTTCGGCGAGGAGTTCTACCGCGCACTGGAGGCCGCCGAGGAGCTGCTCAAACAACAGTAGGAGGGCAGAGACGCCCTCCCGAACCGCAAAAGAGAACATGGAATGAAAAGATACCTGCTGACACTGGCCGTCCTCGCGACGGCACTCACCGCCGGAGCGCGCACGGCACGTCCCTCGCGCGCCGAACTACAACAACAGGCCGTCGAGGCGATGGCCGAGGCCGATTCGCTGCGCCGGCTCTCCGACACGCAGAGCGTGCTGATCGACTCGCTGCAGCAGCTGCTCGACCGCAGCGAGACGCTCCTTGCGGCGCGCAATGCGGCAAACCGGATCCCCGAGGCGGAGCTCACGCCCGAGCAGCGGGCCGAGGACTCCATCGCCACGCTGCGCCTGCGCCTCGAGCGCAAGCAGATCGAGTCGACGTTCGATACGAACGGCCTGACGGTCATCGACACGCTCAACTCGGGCAACGACGCCCTCTACGTCATTCTCTACGGCAACAACACGTGGAAATATGTCCGCAACCGCGCCGTGGCAAAGGACAGCACGATCTTTGAGAAATACTGGGACACCGAGTCGCTCTTCCCGTACCAGTCGGTCAACATCGCCGCCATGCCGCAGTCGGTGGTCATCGACCTGATCGACTCGACGCGCAGCTACCACTGCCCCTATCAGGGGGCGGTCAACCCGCGCGGCAAGTACGGACCGCGCCGCGGACGCCGCCACCAGGGCGTAGACCTGCCGCTCAAGATGGGCGACCCGATCTACGCGACCTTCTGCGGGCGCGTGCGCATCTCGAAGTATGTGCGCGGCTACGGCAACCTGATCATCATCCGCCACGACAACGGGCTGGAGACCTACTACGGCCACCTCTCCGAGCGGCTGGCCGAGCCGGGACAGTGGGTCGAGGCGGGCGAGGTGATCGGGCTGGGCGGCTCGACGGGCCGTTCGACGGGGCCCCACCTCCACTTCGAGACCCGCTACTACGGACAGGCATTCGATCCCGAACGGCTGATCGACTTCAAGAACGGCATGCTCTGCCGCGAGACCTTCCTGCTGAAAAAGTCCTTCTTCAGCATCTACTCCAATGCCGGGCAGGATTTCGAGGACGAGATCGCCAACGAGGAGCAGGACAAGAAGGAGGCAGCCGAAAAGGCAGCCATGCGCTACCACCGCATCCGCTCGGGCGATACGCTGGGTGCTCTTGCCCGCCGCTACGGCACCACGGTCTCGAACATCTGCCGCCTGAACGGCATCAAGTCGACGACGATCCTGCGCATCGGCCGCACGCTGCGCGTAAGATAATAGGAGAGAACAACCTCTCCCGGGCATAAAAAGAGAGGGGCCGCAGATTGTCTGCGGCCCCTTTCGTATGTCGGGCAGGGCGGAACAAACGGCGGGCAGAGGGGAACAGAGGGGGGGCAGAATCGAGACAAGCGGCCATGCGGAGCGGCCGAGAACCGGATCAAGCGGCGGGGTAGGACCGTGCCGGCTCAAGCGGCGGGGCGGAGCCGGGTCGAAGCGAATTGAGACAGACAGCGGGCCAACGCCGGATCGGACCGGACCAAACGACGGGACCGGAGCCGGACAAAAGCAGTGCGCTCCGGCCGCGCGGGATCATTTCCCCTCGATGGCATCCACGGCGTCGATCACCGCGGCGCGGAAGGCGTGCCGCTCCAGTTCGGCCACCCCGACGATCGTCGTGCCGCCCGGCGAGCAGACGGCATCCTTCATTGCCGCGGGGTGGGTGCCGCTCTCGAGTTGCAGGCGGCCCGTGCCGACGACCATCTGGCTCACCATGCGGTAGGCCTCATCCCGCGGGATGCCGTGCTTGACGGCCGCATCGCCCAGCGCCTCGATGAACATCGCGACAAAGGCCGGGGCACAGCCGCAGACCGTGCCGGCGACGGCCAGCAGCGGGGTGTCGACCTCGACAACCATGCCCACGCCGCCGAGCAGTGCACGCACGGCCTGCCACTCGTCGGCCGTAAGGCTGTGGCGCCGTTCGCAGACGACAATCCCTTCGCAGACCGACACGGGCGTATTGGGGACCGTACTCAGGTGGTGCGTCCCCGGCGCAAGAATGGCCTCGTAGCGGTCGAACGTAAAGCCCGCAGCCACCGAGAGGAGGATCTTGCCCGCGAGCCGCCCGCGCAGGGGCGTCAGCACCTCTTCGACCTGGCGGGGCTTCACGGCGACGACCAGCACGTCGGCAAAGTCCGCAACCTGTGCGGCACGCTCCAGCGGGCGGATGCCGCGCAGACCGGCATTCCGGCACAGTTTCTCCCAGTTGCGCGCACAGGCCGCCACCTCGTCGGGCGCGACCTTGCCGCTGCGCAGCAGGCCGTCGGTGAGGGCCTGCGCCATGTTTCCGAATCCGAGGAATCCGATCTTCATATTCGTATCAGTGTTGTGCGGCAGAGTAGTCGCGTTCGCCGAAGATGAGCGTACCGACGCGCACCATCGTCGCGCCGCACGCCACGGCCAGCGGATAGTCGTGCGACATGCCCATCGAAAGGGTGTCGAATGCCGGCCCGAAGTGGGGTTTCAACCGCTCGAAGCAGCGCCGCAGCTCCTCGAAGTCGCGCCGCACGACCGTCTCGTCGTCCGTATTGGTGGCGATGCCCATCACGCCGCGCACCCGCACGTCGGGCAGCGCCGCAAAGGGCGACGTGGCGATCCACGCCTCCAGTTCGTCGAAGGCCCAGCCGCTCTTGGTCTCCTCGCGCGCCACGTGGATTTCGAGCAGGATGTCGATCACCCGGCCGCACTTGGCCGCCTCCTTCTGGATCGCCTCGGCAAGACGCGCGCTGTCGACCGAATGGATCAGCGCCACGAACGGCGCGATGTACTTGACCTTGTTGGTTTGCAGGTGGCCGATCATGTGCCACTCGATGTCGCGGGGCAGCGCCTCGTACTTCTCGCGCAGCTCCTGCGGGCGGCTCTCGCCGAAGATGCGCTGCCCGGCGTCGTAGGCCTCGCGGATCGCCTCGGCCGGGTGGGTCTTCGACACCGCCACCAGCGTGACGCCCTCGGGCAGCAAGCGCCGCACGGCCGACAATTGACTCTCTATCGACATGTCATCCTATCTTTATGGTTCACAAATTCACGTCCGCACCGAAAAAAGGCCCGGAGCACTCCGGACCCGTTCAGCGCCGCCCTAACGGGCCAGCACGATCTCCGAGTAGGGGAGCCGTTCGCCCGGCAGCGGACTCCAGGTCCGCTGCGCGCTCTCGTAGACCCGCACTTCGCCTGCATCCGCCGCCGTGGCGACCAGACAATAGAGGTCGAGGTCGCGGCTGTCGTAATCCACCGCGACGGACAGTACGGGTGCATCGATCGTTGCAAACGGCTCGCCGAACTCCATGGTGCGCACGTCGAACGGCCGCAGCTCGCTCGTCCGGCCGTCTACGGCCGAAAGCACGTATCCGCCGGCAAGCAGCGTCGTCTCCTCCTCCGCACCGGCCGTCTCCAGGCGGTTGAAGGGCACGAGCGCTGCGGCCCGCACCGGTTCGCCGACGGCCACGCGGCATCCGTCCGCCACAGAGAAGAGCACGACGGGGGCAAAGCGTCCGTCACCGAGGTCGGCCGCGAGCAGCAGCGCGCCTTCCGTCTGCGTCGTCACGAAGGGGGCGCCGCCGAGCATTTCGGCCGTCAGCCCCTCGGGCAGGGTCCAGCAGGGTGTCGGCGCAGGCAGCGTGCGGCTCTCGGCCATCGCCGCCAGGTGCAGCCGGTCCTCCTTGCCGCGCAGGTAAGCGACATGTATCGAAAGACGTCCCACGGCCGCATAGTGCTCGGGGTCGGAGTCGCGCACGCAGCGCATCGTCAGGTCATAGAAGAGGCCCCGCCCGTCCGCCTCGCCGGGGCAAAGTCCGTAGATGCGGTTGCTGCCGGGATCATTGACGGCACAGCGCATGCCGTAGCCCGAGAGCAGCGTCACCGGAGTACGTTCCCCCGTCAGCGGATCGAGCCGCTCGATCAGCGTATCCTCCGCCCCGGCCCGGACGATGCCGTAGAGCGATGCCGTCCGGGGAGCCTGCCCGTCGCTGCACGCGAAGCGGCCGAGCGACTGCGTGCGTCCCTGCCGCTGGAGCAGCACCTCGACCTCCGAGGCGGGATAGCCGCCCGGCGCGAGGAACGAAAGGCCGGTGGCCGAGCGGGCGGTGACAACGGCATAGACGCCGCGCGCCGACCCCGCGGCGGAGGCGCCCGTCTGCGAAGACCAGCGGATATCGAACAGCACCTCGTCGTCCGGACGGAGTCCCTGCGCCGTGACCGAAAGCTCGTCACCCGGCGCACGAAGCCCCTCCGATTCGAGGGCGACGTCGGTCACGAAGACCGGCATCTGCTCCTCGTCCGAGACGCACGAGGCGAACAGCATCGCCAGCAAGACCCAGCAACAGAGCAGCCTTTTCATAACAATCAATTCTTTATCAGCACATTACACACATCTCACACCGTATGCGGCGCACCCCGTGCGGGCATACGTTACAAAGATACGATTTTTTTGCCATTTGCGATTTGTTTTGTACATTTGTTTCCTAACTCAACACACGGATATGAAAAAACTCTTTCTGATCTTCGCGGCAGCCGCCGCCGGAGCCTTCATCCCGGCCGCGGCCTGCACGAACTTCATCATCACGAAGGGCGCCTCGACCGACTCCTCGGTGATGGTCTCCTATGCGGCCGACTCGCACGCCCTCTACGGGGCGCTCTACCACACGCCGGCCGGACATCACAAGGACGGGGCGATGCTGCCCGTCTACGAATGGGACACGGGCCGCTACCTGACCGACATTCCGCAGATCGCCCGCACGTGGTCCACGATCGGCAACATGAACGAACACTCGCTCATCATCGGCGAGACAACCTACGGCGGCCGTGAGGAGCTCGTCGACACGACGGGACGCATCGACTACGGCTCGCTGATCTACATCACGCTGCAGCGCGCCACGACGGCCCGCGAGGCGATCCGCACGATCGTCGAGCTGGCCAACACCTACGGCTACGCCTCGAGCGGCGAGTCGTTCTCCATCGCCGACCCCGACGAGGCGTGGATCATGGAGCTCATCGGCAAGGGCTACAAGGACGACGGCAAGGGCGGCAACGCCCGCAAGGGCATCGTCTGGGTAGCCCGCCGCATTCCGGACGGCTACGTCTGCGCCCACGCCAACCAGTCGCGCATCACGACCTTCCCGACGGACGATCCCGAGAACTGCCTCTACGCCCCCGACGTCGTGTCGTTCGCCCGCGAGATGGGCTACTTCGAGGGTGAGGATGCCGACTTCAGCTTCGCCGACGCCTACGCTCCGGCCGACTTCGGCACCGTGCGCGGCTGCGACGCCCGCGTCTGGGCCTTCTTCCGCACCGTGGCCGACGGCATGGACGCCTACGAGGACTACGCCATGGGCTACAACCTCAAGAACCGCCTGCCGCTGTGGGTGAAGCCCCTCACGAAGGTCTCGCCCAAGACCGTCTTCGACTGCATGCGCGACCACTACGAGGGCACGCCGATGGACATGACGCAGGACATCGGGGCCGGAGGCCACAACTGCCCCTACCGCTGGCGTCCGATGACCTTCGAGGTCGACGGCACGGAGTACCTCAACGAGCGCGCCACGGCCACGCAGCAGACCGGCTTCTGGTTCGTGGCCCAGGCCCGCAACGACGCCCCGCGCGACATGGGCATCCTCTGGTTCGGCGTGGACGACGCCGCGACGTCGTGCCTGACTCCGATCTTCTGCTGCACGCAGGAGGTGCCCGAGTGCTTCAGCGAGCAGAACGGCTCGATGCTCGAATATTCGCCCACGTCGGCCTTCTGGCTCTTCAACCGCGTGACGAACTTCGCCTACATGCGCTACGACATGATCTCGGCCGACATCCGCAAGGTCACGGACAAGTGGGAGAACGACCACCTGGCCGCCATCCCGGGCTTCAACGCCAAGGTGGGCCGCATGTCCGACGCCGCACGCCGCGCATACCTTACGGAGGTGAGCGTCACGACGGCCCGGGAGCTCTTCGACCGCTGGTCGAAGCTCGACCGCTACCTGCTGGTCAAGTACATGGACGGCAACGTCAAGAGCGAGCACGCCGACGTGCTGACCTTCCTCGACGGCGAGGGCGGGGCCGCACACTTCGTCGACAACGGCAACGGCAGGCAGATTCCCGACAAGATCCAGTTCCCGGGCTACAACGAGAAGTGGAAGCGCGCCGTGGTGCAGGACAACGGCGAAATCCTGAAGGTCATCAAATAAACCATCGCATAGTATGAAATACGACATCATCGTCGTGGGCAGCGGACCGGGCGGCTACGTCGCCGCCATCCGCGCCGCACAGCTGGGCCGCAAGGTCGCGCTCGTCGAGCGGGCCGAAGCGGGCGGCGTCTGCCTCAACTGGGGCTGCATCCCGACCAAGGCGCTGCTCAAGAGCGCCCAGGTCTACACCTACTGCCGCTCGGCCGAGCACTACGGGCTGGAGCTCACGGGCGAGGTGCGCCCCGACCTGGCGAAGATCGTGGCACGCTCGCGCGGCGTCGCCGAGACCATGTCGAAGGGGGTGCAGTTCCTGCTCCGGAAGAATGCCATCGACCTCATTCAGGGCTTCGGACGCCTCACGGCGCCGGGACACCTCGACGTCGACGGCACCCCCTACGAGGCCGACCACATCATCCTCGCCACGGGAGCGCGCCCGCGCGAGATGCCCTTCATGCCCGTCGACGGGGTGAAGGTCCTCTCGTCGCGCCACGCCCTGACGCTCGACCGTCTGCCCGGTTCGATGATCGTCGTCGGATCGGGGGCCATCGGCAGCGAGTTCGCATGGTTCTACGCCGCGCTGGGCGTCAAGGTCACCGTCGTGGAGTACCTGCCGCGGATGATGCCGCTCGAGGACGAGGAGGTCTCGAAAACCATGGAGCGGGCCTTCCGCAAGCTGCGCGCCACGGTGCTCACCTCGACGACCGTCAAGGGCGTTACGGTAAATGCCGACGGACAGTGCGAGGTGGCGATCGAGGGCAGGAAGGGCGCCGAGACGCTGACGGCCGACGTCGTACTCTCGGCCGTGGGCATCAAGTCGAACATCGAGGGGATCGGCCTCGAGGAGCTGGGCATCGCCGTCGAGCGCGACAAGGTGCAGGTCGACGCCTTCTACCGCACGAACGTCCCGGGCATCTACGCCATCGGCGACATCGTCCCGGGCCCGGCGCTGGCGCATGTCGCCTCGGCCGAGGGTATCTGCTGCGTGGAGGCCATCTGCGGGCTCAATCCCGCACCGGTGGACTACACGACCATCCCGTCGTGCATCTTCACCTCGCCCGAGGTGGCATCGGTGGGCATGACCGAGCAGGAGGCCCGCGAGCGGGGCATCGACTGCCGGATCGGCCGCTTCCCCTTCACGGCTTCGGGCAAGGCCACGGCCGCCGGAGACCGCGACGGCTTCGTCAAGCTGATTTTCGACGCGGAGGAGCGTCTGCTGGGCGCCCATCTGGTCGGTGCCTCCGTTACGGAGATGCTCGCCGAGCCGACGCTGGCCCGCAGGCTGGGCGCCACGGCCCACGAGATCGCCCGCACGATCCATGCGCACCCGACGATGAACGAAGGGGTGATGGAGGCTGCCGAAGCGGCCCTCGGCGCCGCGATCCACCTCTGATCCGGCAGCTCCGAACACTCCGGACACAAAAAAACCGCCTCCTTTCTCAGGAGGCGGTTTTTTATTCGGGGCTCTCCGTCCAGCGGCAGGGCAGGGGGCTTCCGGGCCGGAAAGACCGCAGCCGGGGAGGGCCGGTCAGAGCAGCGCGGCCAGAGCAACAGCGGTCGGGCAGCGGTGGTCTGTGCGACGGCGGTCAAAGCAGCGTCTCGTCGAGATAGGCCGTGCGGGTGAAAATCTCCGCAGGGTAGCGCACGTCGCTCAGGAAGAGTCCCTGCGCCGGGACGCCGGCACTCGAGCGCGACAGGTCGCGGCTTGCGATGATCGCCCGGAAATCCTCGGGCGTGTAGCGGCCGCGCCCGACGTCGACGAGCGTGCCGACGATCGCCCGCACCATGTTGCGCAGGAAGCGGTCGGCACGGATCGTGAAACACAGCCGTCCGTGCCCCTCGCTCCAGCGGGCCGCCACGACGCGGCAGATATTGGTCTTGTTGTTCGAGTTGAGCTTGGCGAACGACGTGAAGTCCTGCTCGCCGAGGAGCGCTTCGGCCGCCTCGTTCATCCGCGCCACGTCCAGCGGCACGTAGTACTGCCACGTCGCATGGCGCGTGAAGGGGTTTTTGCGCGTCTCGATGTAGTAGCGGTACTCGCGCTCGCGCGCATCGAACCGGGCGTGCGCCCCGTCGGCCACGGGGGTCATCCGCGCCACGGAGATATCGTCCGGCAGCAGGAAGTTCAGCTTGTAGACGGTCCGTTCGGGCTCCTCGACCGGAGCCGCACAGTCGAAGTGGGCCACGTAATAGGCGGCATTCACTCCGGTGTCGGTGCGTCCGGCGCCCGTCACCTCAACTGGCTGGCGCAGCAGCACCGTCAGGGAGCGTTCGAGGGTCTGCTGCACGGTGGGCATGTCGGGCTGCCGCTGCCATCCGCAGTAGGCGGCGCCGTTGTAGCGGAGTTCGAGAAAATAGCGCATGTTTTTTCTTGTTCTACGGTTTTGAAGGGGTTGCGTCTTGAAACAATCCGTCCGCCGGCGGGACGCAACCCGGACGGCGGACGGAGCGGAAGCGGAATCAGCGCCGCGGCTTGATGCCCAGCTTCACGGGCCGGATCATGTTCTCGGGTTTGAGCACCTCGTCGAGCTCCTCGCGCGTCAGGATGCCGTGCTCGAGCACCAGTTCGTAAACGCCGCGGCCCGTCTCGAGGGCCTCCTTGGCGATCTTCGTCGAGTTCTTGTAGCCGATGATCGGGTTGAGCGCCGTCACCACGCCGATGCTGTTGCGGACATACTGCTGGCAGCGTTCACGGTTGGCCGTGATCCCCTCGACGCAGCGGATGCGCAGCGTGTCGAAACCGTGCATGAGCAGCTCGGCCGACTCGAAGCAGCACTGTGCCATGACGGGCTCCATGGCGTTGAGCTCCATCTGCGCAGCCTCGTCGGCCATCGTCACGCAGAGCTCGTTGCCGATGACCTTGAAGGCGATCTGGTTCATCACCTCCGGAATCACCGGGTTGACCTTGCCGGGCATGATCGACGAGCCGGGCTGGCGCGCCGGGAGGTTGAACTCGCCCAGGCCGCAGCGCGGGCCCGACGAGAGCAGGCGCAGGTCGTTGCATATCTTGTTCATCTTCGAGGCGATGCGCTTCATGGCCGAGGAGTAGCCCACCATGCAGACCGTGTCGGAGGTGGCGCCCACCAGGTCGTCGGCCAGCTTGACGTCCCAGCCCGTGATCTCGCGGATGGCCGCCGTGCAGCGCTCGGCATAGCCCGGCTCGGCGCAGATGCCCGTGCCGATGGCCGTGGCGCCCATGTTGATCGAGAGGAACTCGAGCGCCGCATGGTCGAGGTTGTCGACCTCGCCCTCGAGCACGCTGGCAAAGCCGTGGAAGGTCTGGCCGAGGGTCATCGGCACGGCATCCTGCAGCTGCGTGCGGCCCATCTTCAGCACGTCGGCGAACTCCTCGCCCTTGCGCTCGAAGGCCGCGATCAGCTCCATGAGGTGCTGCCGCAGCTCGAGGTGCGTGGCATAGAGCCCCAGGTGGATGGCCGACGGGTAGGCGTCATTGGTCGACTGCGAGCAGTTGACGTGGTCGTTGGGCGAGCAGTACTGGTACTCGCCGCGGCGGTGGCCCATGATCTCGAGCGCGCGGTTGGCGATCACCTCGTTGGCGTTCATGTTCGTCGTGGTGCCGGCGCCGCCCTGGATCATGTCCACGGGGAAGAACTCGTGGAACTTGCCGTCGCGGATCTCGCGGCACGCCTGGGCGATGGCCTCGTAGAGCTCGTCGGAGAGCAGCCCCAGCTCATGGTTGGCGATGGCGGCACCCAGCTTGACGATGGCCAGCCCCTCGATGAAACGGGGATAGTCGCACAGGCGGAACTTGCTGATGGAGAAATTCTCCAGACCGCGCATGGTCTGCACGCCGTACAGCACCTCTTCGGGAACCTCCACGCTGCCGAGCAGATCGCTCTCGGTACGTGTCATTTTTGTCTGTTTTTCCATATCAAGAATAACAATATTTGTGAGTATCGTCTCGTTTTCGTTTAGGATCATAACCACAAGCACCCGTAAAGATAACAATTATTTCTGATTTCAAAAACAATTTCGGCATCGACCGCAAATTCCGTCAAGAAGTATTATCTTTGCAGGACATATTTCCGACCAAAACAAAATGAAAGCGATCATCATAGGTTACGGCAAGATGGGCCGCGAGATCGAGAAGATCCTCGCCGAGCGGAGCCACGAGGTGGTTCTCATCGTCGATGCCGACAACAGCGCGGAGCTCAACGCCGCGAATCTGGCCCGGGCCGACGTGGCCATCGAATTCACCACGCCCGCCACGGCGTGCGCGAACATCCGCACCTGCCTCGAACACGGCACGGCCGTGGTGAGCGGCACGACGGGCTGGACCGAGCACCTGCCCGAGATGCAGGCGCTCTGCCGGCAGCGGGGCGGGGCCTTCTTCTACGCCTCGAACTACTGCCTGGGCGTCAACCTGCTCTTCCGCCTCAACCGCCAGCTGGCCGCCATGATCGACCGCGTAGGCGGCTACGAGGTCCGCATCGGCGAGACGCACCACACGCAGAAGAAGGATGCGCCGAGCGGCACGGCCATCACGCTGGCCGAGGGGATCATCGACAACCTCGCCGCCAAGCGCTCGTGGGTCAACTACGCCCCGGGGGTCGAGCAGGCCGCCCACCGCGTGGCGAGCCCCGCCGAGGTGGCACCCGACCAGATCGAGATCGACTCCCGCCGCGAGGGCACGGTTCCGGGCATCCACACCGTGACCTACGAATCGGAGGACGACATCCTCGAACTTAGCCACACGATCAAGAACCGCCGCACGCTGGCCCTCGGCGCCGTCATCGCCGCGGAGTTCCTCTGCGGCAAGCGGGGCGTCTTCGGCATGGACGACCTGCTGCAATAATTCAGGCAAAGAGACGCAACATGGGAAAAATCAAGGCTTTCTTCCGCAACAAATGGGTCGGCTTCACGCTCGCCACGGTGCTCTACACGCTGTGGTTCGTCGTCTGGACCGGCAACCTCTGGCTGCTGCTCGGCATCCCGGTGATCTACGACCTCTACATCTCGCGGCTCTTCTACCGCTACGTCTGGAGCCACAACGCCCGGCTGTGCGAGCGCAGCAAGACCTACAAGACCGTCTACGAGTGGGTCAACGCCGTCATCTTCGCCACGGTCGTGGCGACGCTCGTCCACATCTTCGTCTTCCAGATGTACGTCATCCCGACCTCGTCGATGGAGAAGTCGCTGCTCATCGGCGACTACCTCTACGTGAGCAAGGTGACCTACGGACCCCAGATGCCCAACACGCCGCTCTCGTTCCCGTTCGTGCACCACACGATGCCCTTCTCGCAGACGAAGAAGTCCTTCTCCGAGGCGATCAAGTGGCCCTACCACCGTCTGAAGGGGCTGCGGCCCATCCGCCGCAACGACGTCGTAGTCTTCAACTTCCCGGCGGGCGACACCGTGCTGCTCGAGAACCAGTCGGTGACCTACTACGACGTGCTGCGCAGCTACGAGGCCTCGTTCGGCAAGGAGGAGGGGCGCCGGCGCCTCAACGCGGAATACACGGTCATTTCGCGGCCGGTGGACAAGCGCGAGAACTACATCAAGCGCTGCATCGCGCTGCCGGGCGACTCGCTCGAAATCCGCAACGGCGAGGCCTGGATCAACGGTCAACCGCAGGAGCCCGTGCCGGGGCTCCAGTACCAGTATGTCGTGCAGACGGCGGCCCCCTTCACGCAGTACGCCCTCGAAAAGCTCGGCATCCGCGAATACAGCGGCAACGGCTCGGTCTACTACATGTGGATCACGGACGAGGTGGCCGAGCGGCTCCGCGGCATGAAGAACGTCACGATGGTCCGCCGCTACTACTACGCTCCCAACACGGACGTCTTCCCGCAGTGGGATGAGCCGCGCTGGAGCCAGGACAACTACGGCCCGATCTGGATCCCGAAGCGCGGCGCCACCGTCGCGCTCACGCCGGAGAACCTGCCCCTCTACGAGCGCATCATCACCGCCTACGAGGGCCACACGCTCGAGCAGCGTGACGGTGTGATCCTGATCGACGGCGCACCGGCCGACAGCTACACCTTCGGCATGGACTACTACTGGATGATGGGCGACAACCGCCACAACTCGGCCGACTCGCGCTTCTGGGGCTTCGTACCCGAGGACCACATCGTGGGCAAGGCCTCGTTCGTGTGGCTGTCGCTCGATGCCGACAAATCCTTCCCGTCGAACATCCGGTGGGAGCGACTCTTCAGCAAGGTACGTTGACGTGGCCGAGGACAGCTATCTGACCATCGCCGCCCCCGCCGAGGCGGCCTCCCGGGAGCGCAGCAGCAAGTTCCTCGCCTATGCCTACCCCGTGCGCACGGAGGAGGAGATCCGCGAGCGGCTCGACGCGCTGCGCAAACGCTACTACGACGCCACGCACCACTGCTACGCCTGGCGGCTCGGCCCGCGCGGCGAGCAGTTCCGCTCGAACGACGACGGCGAACCCTCGGGCACGGCCGGCAAGCCGATTCTCGGTCAGCTGCTCTCGACGTCGGTGACCGACTGCCTGGTGGTCGTGGTCCGCTATTTCGGCGGCACGAAGCTCGGCGTGCCGGGGCTCATCGCCGCCTACCGCGAATCGGCCGCCGAGGTCCTCGCCGCGGCGCAGATTGTCGAGCGCACGGTCGACCGCGACGTCTGCGTCGACTTTCCCTACGTGGCCATGAACGACATCATGCGCGTCATCAAGGAGTTGCAGCCGACCGTCCGCGCCCAGCGCTTCGACAACCTCTGCACGATGGAGCTCACGATCCGCCAAACGCTCGCCGGGCAGCTGGTCGAAAAGCTCCGCAAGGCGGGCGGAAGCATCCGCGAGGAGGGGCTGCCGGGCGCCAGCTCCGAATAGCCACACGCCGCCACCGCGCGGCACAAACGCGACACACCATGGAAGAACACCGCAACAGCATATACATCAAGGGGGCGCGGGTACACAACCTGCGCAACATCGAGGTCGAGATTCCGCACGACAAGCTCGTCGTCATCACGGGGCTCTCGGGTTCGGGCAAGTCGACGCTGGCCTTCGACACGATCTTTGCCGAGGGGCAGCGCCGCTACGTCGAGAGCCTCTCGGCCTACGCCCGGCAGTTCCTGGGCCGCATCAACAAACCCGACGTCGACATCATCACGGGCATCGCCCCGGCCATCGCCATCGAGCAGAAGGTCAACACGCGCAACCCGCGCTCGACCGTCGGCACGACGACCGAAATCTACGACTACCTCAAGCTGCTCTTCGCCCGCGCGGGCCACACCTTCTCGCCCGTCTCGGGGCAGGAGGTGCGCTGCTACAGCGTGGACGACGTGGCGGCACAGCTGCTCGCACAGCCCGAGGGGAGCCGCGCCGTCATCGCCGCACCGCTCGTGCTGGCCCCGGGACAGGGGATCATCGAGAAGCTGACGCTGCTGCTCGCCGACGGTCTGCTGCGCCTCCACACGCAAGGGGCAACCCGCCTGATCGAGGAGGTGCTGCCCGAAATCGGATCGCAGAGCGACCCGTCGCAGTTCAGCGTCGTGATCGACCGCCTGCGCGTGGCCACCGATGCCGACACGCAGACCCGCATCCGCGACTCCGTGGCCCGGGCCTTCTCCTACGGCGACGGCGTCTGCCGCCTCATCACCGAGGCGGGCGAGCAGACCTTCTCGTCGCGCTTCGAGGCCGACGGCATCGAGTTCGAGCCCCCGACGGAGCATTTGTTCAGCTTCAACAACCCGCTGGGCGCCTGCCCGCGCTGCGAAGGCTACGGCAAGGTGATCGGCATCGACGAGGACCTGGTGATCCCCGACAAGAGCCGCTCCGTCTACGACGACGCCATCGCCTGCTGGCGCGGCGAGACCATGCGCCGCTGGAAGGAGAAGCTCATCGAGAACGCCGACAAGTTCGACTTCCCGATCCATACGCCCTTCCACGCGCTAACGGCCGAGCAGAAACGGCTGCTGTGGCGCGGAAACGAATATTTCCACGGACTGGACGACTTCTTCGCCTACATCGACTCGGAGCGGCGCAAGATCCAGTTCCGCGTGATGAAGGCCCGCTACACGGGCAAGACCGTCTGCCCGGAGTGCGGCGGCTCGCGCCTGCGCCGCGAGGCGCTCTACGTGCGTGTGGGCGGGCGGACGATCGCCGACCTGGTGGCCATGCCGGTCGACGAGCTGATCGACTTCTTCAACCATCTCACGCTCGACGAGCACGACACGAAGACCGCGGCGCGCATCCTGACCGAGATACGCAACCGCCTGCAGTACCTTGCCGACGTGGGGCTCGGCTACCTGACGCTCGACCGCCTGTCGTCGACCCTCTCGGGCGGCGAGAGCCAGCGCATCAACCTCTCGACCTCGCTGGGCAGCAACCTCACCGGCTCGCTCTACATCCTCGACGAGCCCTCGATCGGCCTGCACCCGCGCGACACGAACCGCCTGGTCAAGGTGCTGCGGCAGCTGCGCGACCTGGGCAACACGGTGATCGTCGTCGAGCACGAGGAGGAGGTGATCCGCGCCGCCGACTGGATCGTGGACATCGGCCCCGGAGCGGGCTATCAGGGCGGCGAGGTGATCTTCAGCGGACCGCTGCCGCAGCTGCTCGAAGCGCCGCGGAGCCTCACGGCCGACTACCTCGCCGGACGGCGGTCGATCACGCCGCCCCCGGCACCGCGCGGCTGGAGCCGCTCGATCACGATCCGCGGAGCGCGCGAAAACAACCTGCGCAACATCGACGTGCGCATCCCGCTCGGCGTGATGACCTGCATCACGGGGGTCAGCGGCTCGGGCAAGTCGTCGCTCGTGAAGGGCATTCTCTACCCGGCACTGCGGCGCATGCTCTTCGACACGGGCGTCAAGCCCGGCGACTTCGACGCAATCGAGGGCGACGTGCGGCTGCTGCGCTCGGTCGAGATGGTCGACCAGAACCCCATCGGCAAGTCGTCGCGCTCGAATCCCGTGACCTACATCAAGGCCTACGACGAAATCCGCAAGCTCTTCGCCGACCAGCCCTATGCCCAGCACAACGCCCTCACGCCGGCGCACTTCTCGTTCAACGTCGCGGGCGGCCGCTGCGAGGAGTGCCAGGGCGAAGGGGTCATCAAGGTCTCGATGCAGTTCATGGCCGACGTGGAGCTGGTCTGCGAGGCGTGCGGGGGCAAGCGCTTCCGCGACGAGGTGCTCGAGGTCAAATACCGCGGACGGTCGATCTACGACGTGCTGGAGATGACCGTCGACGACGCCGTGGCCTTCTTCGGCGAGGACGAGCGGAACGCCACGTGCCGCCGCATCGTCGAACGGCTCCGCCCGCTGCAGGACGTCGGGCTGGGCTACATCAAGCTCGGGCAGTCCTCCTCGACGCTCTCGGGCGGCGAGAGCCAGCGCGTGAAGCTCGCCTCGTTCCTCACGCGCGAAAGCACGGAGGGGAGCGTGATGTTCATCTTCGACGAGCCGACCACGGGACTGCACTTCCACGACATCTCGAAGCTGCTCGCGGCCTTCGACGCCCTGATCGAACGGGGCCACACGATCGTCATCGTCGAGCACAACATGGACATCATCAAGTGCGCCGACTGGGTCGTGGACCTCGGGCCCGAGGCGGGCAGCGGCGGCGGCAGCGTCGTCTTCGAGGGGACGCCGCGCGAGCTGGAGCACTGCGCGGCAAGCCATACGGGGGCCTTTCTGGCCAAACGCGGAAAACTGAACGATGAATAGGGAATTCACGACATACACGCTGCCCAACGGCATCCGGGGCATCCACCGCCAGGTGAAGGGGTCGGTGGCGCACTGCGCGCTGGTGATCGGCGCGGGGAGCCGCGACGAACGGCCCGACGAATACGGGCTGGCGCACTTCACCGAGCACGCCTTCTTCAAGGGGACGCAGCGGCGCCGCGCCTGGCAGGTCAACTGCCGCCTGGAGAACCTCGGCGGCGAACTGAACGCCTTCACGACGAAGGAGGAGACGACGATCCACGCCACGACGCTGCGCGGCGACTTCGCGAAGGCCGTGGAGCTGATCGCCGACGTCGCCTTCCACTCGACCTTCCCCGAGCGGGAGCTGGAGCGCGAGAAGGAGGTGATCGTCGACGAGATCAACACCTACAAGGATTCGCCCGTCGACATGATCTACGACACGTTCGAGGACATGCTCTTCGAGGGGTCGGAGCTGGGCCACAACATCCTTGGACGCAAAGCCGCGCTGATGCGTTACGACGGCGACGCGATCCGCGCCTTCAGGGCCCGCACGCACACGACCGACCGCATGGTCTTCTCGTCGATCGGCAGCTTCCCGGCCCGCACGGCCGAGGCCGTCGCGGCCCGCTACCTGGCCGCCGAGCCCGCCTCCGTGCGGAGTTTCGAGCGCAAGGCCCCCGCGGCATACCGTCCCTTCGAGAAGAGCGTCACGAAGCACACGCACCAGACGCACTGCATCATCGGCAACCGCGCCTGCGGCATCGGCGACGAGCGGCGGCTGGAGCTCTCGCTGCTGACGAACATTCTGGGCGGCCCGTGCGCCAATTCGCTGCTGAACGTCGTCGTGCGCGAACGCCACGGCCTCTCCTACAACATCGAGGCAACCTACACGCCCTACGGCGACACGGGCATCGCGGCGATCTACTTCAGCTCCGAGCACGCGAACGCCGCGCAGTGCATCGAGCTCATCGAGGAGCAGCTGCACCGCCTGCGCACCACGCCGCTCACGGCCCGGCAGCTCTCGATGGCCAAAAAGCAGTTCATCGCGCAGCTGGCCATCTCGAGCGAGAGCAACGAAAGCTACATGCTCAGCGCCGGCAAGAGCCTGCTGGTGCACGACCGCGTCGACACGATGGAGGAGGTCTACGCCCGGGTGCGGGCGCTGACGTCCGAACAGCTCATGGCCGCAGCGGGGGAGGTCTTCAACGGCATGTCGCGGCTCATCTACAAATAACGGAAGGAATCATGGACGCGCTGGAACAGTACATACACGACCACACGGAGCCCGAAGAGGCGCTGCTGCACGAACTGGACCGCGAGACGAACCTCAGGACCGTTGCGCCGCGCATGCTCTCGGGGCACATTCAGGGGCGGCTGCTCGAGATGTTCGTCAGGATGGTGCGCCCGCGGCGCGTGCTCGAAATCGGCACCTTCACGGGCTACTCGGCCCTCTCGATGGCCGCGGGGCTCGACGACGGGGCCGAACTGCACACCGTTGAGGTCGACGACGAACTCGAGGAGGTGGCGCAGTCCTATTTCGACCGCAGCCCCTATGGAGGCCGCATCCGCCTGCACATCGGGTCGGCACTCGACATCGCCCCGGCGCTCGGCGGGCGCTTCGACCTGGTCTTCATCGACGGCGACAAGCGCGAATACCCCGACTACTACCGCATGCTAATGGGCGACCGCGGCACGCCGCCGCTCGTCGGCAGCGGCTCGGTGCTTATCGCCGACAACATCCTCTGGTCGGGCAAGGTCGTCGGCCCCGTAGCCCACAACGACCGCCACACGCAGGCGCTCGTGGAGTTCAACCGCATGGTCGTCGGCGACCCGCGCGTCGAGAACGTCATCGTCCCGCTGCGCGACGGGCTGAACCTGATCCGGGTGCGGTAGGGGAGACCGTGCGCCCGATGGCGGGCCAAATCCGCGCCCGGGGGCAGGGGAGGGACTGCCGCACTGCCGCCGCCCGACGGAACAACCGCCACCCGGTCGCAAGATTTCGGGGCCGGAATGAGACATTCTCGTGATTTTTCAATCAAAAATTGCCCGCCATGAAAAAGCTCATTCTGTCGCTCGCCGCGACGCTGGCCGCTGTATCCCTGCTGCAAGCCCAGGAACCCGACTATCGGTTCGGAAAGGTCTCCGAAGAGGAGCTCCGGATGGAGCGGTACGACAGGGACCCCGATGTCGAGGCCGTGGTACTCTGCGAGGAGGTTCGGACCTACTACCTGATCGGCAATCAGTTCACCCGCATGACCGACTACTTCATCCGCCTGAAGGTCCTCAAGGCGGAAGGCAAGGAGTATGCCGACATCAATCTGCCGTATGTCTTCCAGCACGAGAACTACGCCAACCTCGATGCCGCGGCCTACAACCTCGTGGACGGCAAGGTCGTGAAGACCCCGCTCAAGAAGCAGTACCTGTTCCGCGAGCAGGTCGGCGATGAGCAGTGGATGCTGAAGTTCTCGGTCCCGGAGGTCCGCGAGGGCACGGTCATCGAGTACCGCTACCGCATGAACTCCGACTTCATCACCTACATCCCGACGATCGTCGTGCAGCACGACATTCCCACCGAGTACATCAGGGCGGCGGTCGAAATTCCCGAATACCTCCGTTTCAACATCGACACGAAAGGGTATCTCTCCCTCGACATGCAGGAGAATGTCATCGCCGGACGAATCGCCGGCACGAACGTCCCCTACAACGTGCGCGAGATCCGGCTCGAAGGGCGGGACATTCCGGCGCTCAAACGCGAGCCCTTCGTCTGGAACCGCAACGAGTTCCGGTCGATGATCGACTTCGAGCTGTCGCAGCTTGCCCTGCCGTTCACGCAGGTGGAAAACTTCTCCTCGTCGTGGAAGGATGTCAATGAGCTCCTCTCGAAAATCGACTTCAACGACAACATCCACATGGGCAACCCCTTCAAGAAGGAGGTCGACGCCATCGTGGCGCAAAAGCCGGCACCCCGGCAGATGCTGCACGAGATTCTGCGCATGGTCCAGTCACACATGAAATGGGACGGGAAATACCGGCTCATGAGCCCGTCGCCGAACGACGCCGTGAAACGGGGTTCGGGCAACAGCGCCGAGATCAACTCCGTACTGATGGCCGCAGTGAAGGATGCGGGCTTCGACGTCGTACCCATTCTGCTCAATCCGCGTTCGATGGGGCGTCTGCCCCAGATGTACGCCACGCTGGACGGCATCAACACCTTCATTCTGCGGGTGACGCTCGACGACGGAAAGTTCGCCTATCTCGACGGCACGGACCCCGACTCGGACGTGGATCTGCTGCCGACCGAGCTGCTTGTCGACCGTGCGCGCATCTACGGGGTCGACGGCAACGTCGGATGGTGCGACATCTCGCAGCTCTCCCCGAGCAGTACGGTCATCAACATGAACCTGCACTTCGACAGCGATCTGTCGCTGCGCGGATGGATCACCGAACGATTCACCAATCAGTCCGCCATGCAGTACAGCTCCGCCTGCACGAAGGCCGGTTCGGAGGAGAAGTATGCCGAAGGTCTGGAAGAGAGTCACCACATCCGGATCGACAGCCTGACGATCAACGGCCGGGGCAGCGCCCTGCTCACACAGCAGTATGCGATGACGCGCGAAACGGAAAAGGCCGGCGACTTCATCTATCTCGACGCGACCGTCATTCCCTTCCTGTCGGAGAACCCCTTCCGGAGTGCCGAGCGCAGCTATCCCGTGGAGTTCGACAACGCGGACTCCTACCTCATCCAGGGCACCATCCGCCTGCCCGAGGGCTACGTGGTCGAAGAGCTGCCCCGGGCTGTCCGGCTCAATGCGTTCAACGGTGACATCACCTGCTCCTACATCGTGCAGGCCGCCAACGGAGCCATCCAGTTCCGCATGCAATTCAAACAGAAACGACTCATCTTCCAGCCCGGAGAGTACGCCGACCTGCAGGCCTTCTACGGCGCCGTCGTGAACATGTGCAACGGCAAGATCGTCCTCCGCAAACAACAGTAGGCCATGCTGCGACTCCTTGTCATGCTGCTGGGCGGCCTGCTGCTGCCGCTTCTTGCTGCAGCACAGTCCGCGGACGCAATCCCCGAAGCCCTGCTTGCGGAGAGCGATGCCGTCGTGCGGCTCGACGAAACCGAAACGACCTACACCTCGCCGACCAACGTCGTGGAGCGCCACCACCGGCAGATCACGATTCTCCGGCAGTCGGCCGCCCGCAAGGGGTTCTTCACCTGTGTCGTGGACCGCAACAGCGCGCTGAAGAGCTTTTCGGGATCGGTGCGCGACGCCCATGGCAAGGTGATCCGCAAACTCAAGCGCTCGGAGCTGAAATACAGCGAGTATTCATCGGGACTGGCCGACGACGCCGGCTACTACACGCTCGAAATCCTCGCCCCGACGGTGCCCTATACCGTCGACGTGGAGTACGAAATCGCCTGCAACGACGGCATACTCGCCTTTGCGCCGTTTCTGCCCGTCGCCTCGACCGCAACCTCGCTCGAGAAGGCTGCCTACACGCTCTCCGTGCCTGCCGGCACGCCGCTCGGCTACAAGTGCTGCCGCACCGGCGAACCCGAGAAGCGCACGGAGAAGGGGTGCGACATCTACCGCTGGCAGCTCGAACAGCTGCCCGCCGTGGAGGCCGAGGAGATGATGCCCCGGCTGATCGACCTGCTGCCGATGGTCTTCGCCGTGCCGTATGATTTCCGCTACGGGCAGACACAGGGCAGCATGCGCGACTGGCAGTCGTTCGGCACCTGGCAGCAGGAACTGCTCGAAGGGCGCGACGCCCTGCCCGACGCCCTCCGCCGGGAGGTGCACGCCCTCACGGACACGCTGGCGACACCCCGCGAAAAGGTCCGCGCACTCTACGACTATCTGGGTGCCACGACCCGCTACGTGAGCATCCAGCTGGGCATCGGAGGTCTTCAGCCAATGCCGGCCGCCGAGGTCTTCCGCACGAAGTTCGGCGACTGCAAGGCGCTGGCGAACTACCTGCGGGCCCTGCTCGCCGAATGCGGCATCGACTCGGACTATGCGATCATCCACCTCGACCGGCCGCGCATGTTCCGCGACTTCGCCTCGGCAAACCAGGCCAACCACGCCATCCTGCGCGTCCCGCTCGCGGCCGACACGCTGTGGCTCGAATGCACGAATACGGAGATTCCGTTCGGTTACATCCACGAAGATATCGCAGGACACGACGCCATCCTCATCACGCGCGAGGGCGGCGTCTTCACGACGCTGCCTCGGTATGCCGACTCGCTGAACCGCATGGTCCGCCACGTGGAGCTGGACGTCGCACCCGACGGTTCGGTCGCGGGACACGTCACCGAACGCTACGAGGCCGTGCAGTACGAATGGAAGATGGGATTTCCGAAACTCGACGCACGCGATCGGACCGACTACCTGCGCGGGGAGCTGAAACTCCCGACGGCCGCCATCACGCGGATCGCCTGCACGGAGCACAAGGCGCCGATCCCCGTGATCGAGATTACCTACGACTTCACGGCGGCGCACTTCGTCAATTTCCCGGGCGAGCGGGGCTTCGTGCCGCTCTTTCCCTTCCGTGAGCCGGGCGTCACGACGGCCCGCAACCGCACCAACGACCTCTTCCGCGAGACCGGCTACTGCGACACGGAGCGCATCACGATCCGCCTGCCCGAGAACCTGCGCATCGAGGCGCTGCCCCGCACGGAGAGCCTCGACAACCTCTTCGGGCGCTGTGCGCTCACGTTCGACACCGCGGAGAACGCCATCACGGCGGAGTGCCGCATCAGCAAGTACTCCGGTACCTTTCCGCGCGAGGAGTTTGAGGCCTACAAGAAGCTCGGCAACACCATCAGGAAGGCCTACGGAGCCAGCATCGTGGTAAAACGGCAGTAACCGCGCAAAGAAGGGGAGGGGGTAGAGAGAAGACGAGCGATTTTTTCGTAACTTGCCGCAAATTTTCCGCATCATGGAACTCGAGGAACTGCAACGGCGCGTCGACGCCTGGATTCACGAATACGGCGTGCGCTACTTTTCGGAACTGACGAACATGGCCTGCCTCACGGAAGAGGTGGGGGAGCTGGCCCGCGTGATGGCCCGCCGCTACGGCGACCAGTCGTTCAAGGCGGGCGAGAACGCGAACCTCGCCGACGAGATGGCCGACGTACTGTGGGTGCTCGTCTGCCTGGCCAACCAGACGGGCGTGGACCTCACGGCCGCCATGGAGGCCAACTTCGCCAAGAAGACCTCCCGCGACCGGGAACGCCACCTGCACAACGAGAAGCTGCGCGGCTGACCGCCGGCGCACTCCCGCACGGAAAAACCCCGTGCCGGGCTCCCGAAGAGCCTCCGACACGGGGTCCGCTTATGGTGGAAAGCGTATGGTTTGGCGCGGATGCGGCGTCCGCCGGCGGGCCGGAGCATTGCCGGCGGGCTGGAGCGTTGCCGGCAGGTCGGGGTGTTACCGGCGGGCCGAAGCATTGCCGGCAGGTCGGGGCGTTACCGGCGGGCCGGGGTGTTACCGGCGAGCCGAAGCATTGCCGGAAGTCCGATCCGCAGAGGTATCAGCGGCTCCGCTGCGGGGCGACCTCGGAGACGGCAACCGGCACGGCCCGCCGCACGACTGCACGCTGCCCCTCGTCCAGCTCGTCGAAGGAGCGGTCGAACCACCGGCGGGCAAGATCGTCGCGCAGCCCGGCGTAGGCCTTCGTCAACGCCTGCTGCACGCCGACATAAGCGTCATAGGGCGCCCCGGGTGCCGTATCGAGCAGCACGATGCCCCGGCTGACGGCATACCGCTCCCGGCGGCCGTCGGGCAGCTCGAACTCCTGTTCGCGCCGTTCGGAGAGGGCGGCATCATCCGACGGATTGCGCAGGAACTCCGCGACACGGGCCGCCAACTCATCCATCGAGACCGACGTTTTTCGAGCGGCAAGCCCGGCCTGCATCTCGATCCGGTCATTTACAAGCACCTGAAAGCAGTTGCGCTGCGCAATCGCCACTCCGGCCCCTGTCACCGGCTTCTCCCCGGTTCCAAAGGAAGCCTCGATGACGGGAAGCACCTCGACCCTGCCCTGGCCCGCCATGCCGGGTGACGGCGGCAGCAACCGTTCCACGCTCTCCCCGTGCAGGCTGTAACGCACGCGCAGCATCCCGGCCTCGCGCAGCTCCGCCTTTGCATCGGAGACCGAACCCATGCGCACGGCCCCGTCCGCACGAATCTCGACGGTCAGCCGCGATCGCTCTTCGGCCGGAAGCCGGTCGCGCTTGTCGGCAATGCGCCGCATCATCTCCTCCTTCGTGCAGGGTACGCCGTCGACCCACAACTCCCCGCCGCTCATGCGCACCACGACGGTATAGGCATCGCCGCCCGGAGCCTCTTCCGCAACCGGCGCCCCAGCGGTCGGCGCCTCCGCCGGCTCGGCGACCGGGGGCTCGGCCGTCCGCACCGTAAAACAGCAAAGCATCATCATTCCGGCCACCACGGGGATGGCAGCACCGAGACGCCACAGGGCGTGGCGGTGCATTTCAAATCGTGTCATCATAAGAAATCGGTTTTTGGTGAATGAATGGTTCAACCCGCAGGTCATATCCGGATTATAACCGAAGAGTTGACGAAAGATCACGATTCGATAGGCCGTCAGGTCATACCCGGCCTTCAGCACGTCGGCATCGGCCTCCCACTCCTGCACCTCCTCGAGCCAGCGCCCGGCAATCCAGACAAAGGGATTGATCCAGTAGAGGCAGCGCACGACCTCAAGGACGATCCGCTCCGCCGTGTGGGCGTGGCGCACGTGGCTCCGCTCGTGGCAGAGGATCATCTCGCGGCGCAGACCCGTGCACGCGGGACTCATGAAGACGGTCCGCAGGAAGGAGAAGGGCGACGCAATGGCGGGATGCTCGGCCAGCGTATAGCCGTCACCGGGCGTGAGGTGCGCCCGGCGGCGCAGGCGCCGGATACGCAGCATCCGCACCCCGAGCAGTCCCAACGACAGCAGCACCACCGCGCCATAGAGCGCCGCGACACCCCCGCGCCACGCGGCGGCACGGTCCGCAGACGCGGGCCCCGGCACAGCGGAGGCCTCGGCGGCAAGCGTCCCGACATCGGCATCGGCCGCAGGCCCGGCCGTTGCGGCATCCCGGGCGGGCAGAACGGCTTCGGCGGGCGCCTCGATCAGCGGCAGCGGATAGAAGACCGTATCGGCAGGGTAGAGCGGGATGTTGAGCGCCGGAATCACCGCCGCAGCCACCATTGCCGCCACCAGATAGCGGCGGCAGGCCCGATAGGGGATGCGGCGCACAAGCAGCAGGCGGTAGAGGCCCAGCAGCAGGCCGCTGCAAAAGAGCACTTCCAGGAGGTAGAGCAGGGGTGATTTCATGGCGACAGGGTGAAATGAGTGTAGTGAACGGTTTTCGCTGTTTTATTCGGCGTGCGTGTTGCGGTCGGGGCTGTCTGCCTGTTCGCGTTCGGCGTTCGGATTGTCCGAGGCCCCGTCGCGCAGCATCTTCAGGATGGCATCGGTCTCCTCGACCGAAATGCTCCTGTGGCGCGAGAAGAACGACATGAGCCGGCTCACCGAACCGCCGAAGAAGTTCTCGAGCACGGTATCCATGTAGCGGCCCGCGTAGTCGTCCTTCCCGACAAGCGGGAAGTACTCGTAGGTCTTGCCGTAGGCCTTGTGCCCCACGAAACCCTTGCGTTCGAGGATGCGCACGATGGTCGAGACGGTGTTGTAGGCCGGCTTGGGGTCGGGCATCTCGTCGAGAATGCCGCGCACCACCGTCGCCCCCTTGGCCCAGAGCACCTGCATGATCTCCAGCTCGGCCCGTGTCAGCTCCTGCGGTCTGTTTTTGACGATTTCCACCATAACTATACATTTAGTTGATTACTGTACGACAAACATACAACTAATTTTTTAATTATACAACTAAATTATTAGTTAATTTACATGCAAGTGGAAATAGACACGAAAGGAGAGGGGGCAATACGCCGCATCGGAGAGGAAGCAGGAAAGCGACAGCACCGAGAAAGGACCAACAGGAGAGCCCGGGCGGCGAGCACAGGAGCATAGGAAGAACCGGGACGTGGCAGTAAAGAAGGGAAGCGGAGGCGGAGCGGGAAGCGGTGACGACAGGAAGAGGGCAAGGGAAACGGAGGCCGCCGGGAAAGGTAAGGCAGCCCGACAGGGGCAGCAGGACAGAGATGCACGGATACACTCGTCGCGCAAAAAAGCGGACCCGGGTCGGGTCCGCCGTCGGAACAAACTCAAAACAGAGACGGAACGTCGAGAGCAGGGGAGCGTCGGCGTGCGAACGCCCGGAACGGGAGATCGCGCCGGAGGGCAACAAGTACCAACCGCCGCTCACTCCACCAGGTCGATGCAGACGGCTCCGTAGCGGCCCTGCGGTCCGAAGAGCTGCACGGCTTCGGCCGGCAAAATATAGTAGTAGTGCATCGGGACGCTCGCATTCGTCGAAAAGGCATTGGACTGACACATCGCCAGCCACGCGTCGATCGTCGAGAAACGACCGCCCAAAACAACCAGCGGCACCCGGTCGGGGTAGGTTTCGCCGACCACGACCGCCCGGGGAGCCGCCCCGACAGCCGGCTGGAAGGCCTCGCCCAGCGAATCCAGCACGCCGGCGGCCCTCGCCGCGGCCTCCGCGCCATCGGCCGGGTTCCAGATATCGAGCCGCCGCAGGGTCAGCCCCTCGATAAAGCGGAGCACGCTGCCGGGAACCGGCCTGCCGTCAAGCAGGTAGAGGGCATCTGCCGGCAGACCACGCCAGATGCCCTCCGGTTTCCACGACACCTGCACATACCCCTCCACACGCCGCAGCGAGTCGTAATCGGCACGCAGCGAATAGGTATTGATCCGCGACGGTTCGGTCCGCCACTCGCCCGTCCGCGGATCGGGGCTCTCACCGCCGCCCGTCCAGGTATACCCGGCCGCATTGCCCACCAGATGCGGCCGCACGCCCTTGCGGCGGTTGCGCTCGGTAAAGAACTTCAGCAACCGGACCTGTTCGCGTCCCGTCGTGTCGGAGAGCCGCATGCGCCGCGGCTTGACCTTCACGCGCCGCACGTTCCAGAGCGTCACGGCGTCGTAGGCCTCCACGAAGCCCGTGCGGCGACGGTTGAGCTTGCAGGCAATGCGGCTGGAGGTATCGGCCACGGCCGGCAGGGCAGCCGCTGTGGCTTCGGCCACCGTATCGCGTTGCGCCCGGTCGAAGCGCAGCACCGCTTCGAGGCGTTCGGGCTCCTGCGCCGAGGCCTGCCATACGCCCATCACAAGGGCAACCAGCATGACGACAATCCGGTTCGAGGTGGATTTCTGCATGATGTTCTAATTTTTTCGTAAAATTAATACTAAAAAGTTAGATATACAACATTTCGCGCACTGAACCGCGAAAAAAAGAGGACACAGGGGCACGGGCACGGAGGGGCGAGGATAGGGACGCGGGCACGGTGGGATAGCGCCGCAGCCGGGTGCCGCGGCCGGGTATCACGGGCGGGTGTTACGGGCGGGTGTTACGGGCGGGTGTTACGGGCGGATGTCACGGGCGGGTGTCACGGATGGGAGTCGGAAGTGGGGAAAATCAGGAGAAGTGCACGCATGACGGGACATACAGGGGGGGGCGGGGCACACCCGGGGAGAGCGAGGAGGAGCTTAAGAGAGTAGGCAGACAGCGCCGGGGAGAGCGAGGAGCACAAAAGAGAGTAGGCAGGTAGCCCGGAGAGAGCGAGGAGCACAAAAGAGAGTCGGCAAGCAGCAACGGAAGGAGCGAGGAGCACAAAAGAGGATAGGCTGCAATACAAGAGGGAGCAGAGAAGGCAGAAAGGGGCACAAAAAAGCCCCGGAACCTCCGTGCGGAAGTTCCGGGGCCATCGAAAGCGGGGCAGCGCAAACGGCTACTCCAGCTTGAGGTCCTTCTTGATGGCCTCGATCTTGCCGTCAAGCTCGGCCAGCACGCGGTCGTAGTCGGCCACCGAAGCCAGCGGCGCCTTCACGCCGAAGTAGAACTTGATCTTGGGCTCCGTGCCCGACGGACGCACCGAAACCTTCGTGCCGTCCTCGGTGAACCACTGCAGCACGTTGCTGCGGTCCTGCGCGATGGGGGTCTTGACTCCCGTCTTCACATCGAGCGTCTCGAGCGTCTGGAAGTCGTTGATCTTCACCACGGGCGAGCCGACGATCGTCTTGGGCGGGTTGGCCCGGAAGTCAACCATCATCTGCTGGATCTGCTCGGCGCCCTCCTTGCCCTTGCGGACCACCGAAACGAGCCCCTCGCGGTAGAAGCCGTACTTCACGTAGAGCTCCTGCAGCCACTCGAAGAGCGTCAGGCCCATCGTATCCTTGGCCCAGGCAGCCGCCTCGGCCGCCAGCGAGCAGGCCGACACGGCATCCTTGTCGCGCACGTAGTCGCCGGCCAGGTAGCCGAACGACTCCTCGCCGCCGCCGATGTACTTCATCTTGCCCTCGTTCTCGCGGATGATCTTGGCGATGTACTTGAAGCCCGTGAGGCAGTCGTAGCACTTCACCTTGAAGAAGTCGGCCACGGCGTTGGCCATCTGCGACGTCACGATCGTCTTGACGACATACTGCTTGCCGTCGAGCTCGCCGCGCTCGGCCCAGCGCGTCAGCTGGTAGCTCATCAGCAGCACGAGCGTCTGGTTGCCGTTCAGCAGCACGTATTCACCCTGCTTGTTGCGCAGCGCCACGCCGATACGGTCCGAGTCGGGATCGGTGGCCAGCACGAGCTCGGCCCCCTCCTTCGCCGCCAGGTCGATAGCCATCGACATGGTCTTGCGCTCCTCGGGGTTCGGCGACTCGACCGTCGGGAAGTTGCCGTCGACAACGGCCTGCTCGGGCACGAGCTTCACGTTCGTGAAGCCGTACTTGGCCAGCGACGCCGGCACCAGGCGCACGCCCGAGCCGTGCAGCGGCGTGTAGACGATCTTCATGTCGTGGAACTTCTTCACGCTTTCGGGCGAGAGCGACAACTCGTGCACGCGGTTGAGGTAGATCTCGTCGAACTTCTCGTCGAGGATCGTGATGTTCTCCGCATTGCGGCCCATCTGGATCATGTCGATGTCGGTGATCTTGGCCACCTCCTCGATGATGTTCCTGTCATGCGGCGGCGTGACCTGCGAACCGTCGGTCCAGTAGGCCTTGTAGCCGTTGTACTCCTTGGGGTTGTGCGAGGCCGTGACGACCACGCCCGAGTGGCACTTCAGCTCGCGGATCGCGAAGCTCAGCTCGGGGGTCGGACGCAGCGAGTCGAAGAGGAAAACCGTAAAGCCGTTCGAGGCGAAAATATCCGCCACGCGCTCGGCGAACATGCGCGAGTTGTTGCGGCTGTCGTGGCCGATCGCCACGCGGATCTGCTCGCCCGCGAAGTTCTTCTTCAGGTAGTTCGCCAGGCCCTGCGTTGCGGCGCCCACCGTATAGACGTTCATGCGGTTCGTACCCACGCCCATGATGCCGCGCAGGCCGCCCGTACCGAACTCGAGGTCCTTGTAGAAGCTCTCCACAAGTTCCTTCATGTCGTTGTCCATCAGGTATTTAACCTGTTTTTTCGTCTCTTCGTCATAATGGCCGTCGAGCCAGGCCTGCGCCTTCTTGAGGACCATCTGTTCCAATTCGTTTGCCATAAGAATTATTGGTTTTGTTTATAGGTTGCGTTCAATTTGTCCCAAAAAATTTATATGCAAATATAAGAAATAAAATTCGATTATTCAATATCAGCGAGTTAAAAATACCTCCTCGGAAACCGTTGTTTTTCTATATATAAAAAAAGGATAAATGCAACATATTTTCGGGAATCTTTTTACGAATTTATTCACAACTTTGTCACGTCAAAACGGTGCAAATCCCATCATGCAGAACAATACGCAGACATACAACGACACGTGGCAGCACTGTCTCGACCGCATTCGGACAAAAACCTCCGCCGAAGAGTTCGAGAAGTGGTTCCAGCCCATCGTGCCGCTCGAGTTCGACGGCACGACGTTGCGCCTGCGCGTTCCCAACGAGAGCTACGTCCGCCAGATCGAGAAGAACTACATCCCGTTCCTGCGGCCGATCATCTCGCAGCTCTACGGGCAGCAGACCCGGTTGCACTACGCCGTGCCGCGGGCCGCGGCGCAGCAGCCCTCCGTGGCCGCCGACGCCGACACGACCCCCATCTCGCGCATCATCGCGCAGACCGACACGGCAAATATAAAAAATCCTTTCGTCATTCCGGGCGTGCGGAAGATCGTCGTCGACCCGCAGCTCAACCCGAACCTGACGTTTGCCACCTTCATCGAGGGCGAATGCAACCGCCTGGCCCGCTCGGCCGGCATGTCCGTAGCGGTGAATCCGGGCAACACCCCCTTCAACCCCTTATATATATATGGGGACTCGGGACTCGGCAAGACCCACATCGTGCAGTCGATCGGCCACGAGGTGCGCCAGCGCCACCCCGAGCTGCAGGTGCTCTACGTCTCGATGAACAAGTTCCAGGCACAGTTCCAGACGGCATACAAGAACGGCGAGATTCCCGACTTCATCCACTTCTACCAGATGATCGACGTGCTGATTATCGACGACATCCAGGAGCTGACGGGAAAGACCGGCACGCAAAATGCCTTCTTCAACATCTTCAACCACCTCCAGCTGGCGGGCAAACAGCTGATCCTCACCTCGGACAAGCCGCCCGTGGAGCTGAAGGACATCGAGCAGCGCCTGCTCACCCGCTTCAAGTGGGGACTCTCGGCACAGCTCAACACGCCGGACTACGAGACGAAGGTCAAGATCATCCGCGCCAAGGCCCGCAAACTCGGAGCCGAGATCTCCGACGAGGTCGTCGCCTACCTGGCCGACAACATCTCGGCCAACGTGCGTGAGATCGAGGGTGCCATCTCGTCGCTTGTGGCCAACGCCTCGTTCCTCGGGCGCAAGATCACCACGTCGCTGGCGAAGGAGATTCTGAAGGTCTACGTCAAGCTCTACCAGAAGGAGATCACCATCGACCACATCATCGAGGTGGTGTGCAACTACCTGAACCTCGACTTCGCACGCTTCAACTCCACGGAGCGCACGCGCGAGATCGCCCAGGCCCGGCAGATCGCCATGTACCTGGCCAAGCAGCACACCAAAGCCCCGCTCACGGCCATCGGCGCCGCCATCGGAGGGCGCAACCACGCCACGGTGCTCCACTCGTGCAAGGCCGTCACGAACCTCCTTGAGACCGACAAGGCCTTCCGCCGCCAGGTCGAGGAGATCGAAAAGAAGGTTCTGGCACAGTGAGGGGGGGGGAAAAGTGAAAGGTGAAAGGTAAGGCGCAAGCGAGCCGCCGACTCCGGAATTTCCGACAATGCCGTTTCCGACACCCCAAGCTGAAAAACAAAGGTCGTGACAGTTCGTGTCACGACTTTTTTGTATCTTTGCCCTCCCCGAACAACCGACTGCATGGATCAACCGAAGCTCGAACGCCTGCTGAGGCTCATGAAGCTGCTCACGGCCAACACCACCTACAACGTCGACCAGCTGGCCGAGCGGCTCCACATGTCGCGCCGCACCGTCTACCGCTATATCGACACCTTCCGCGAGGCGGGTTTCGTCATCAAGAAGACAGGCGACTGCATCCGCCTCGACAAGGAGTCGCCCCATTTCCGCGACATCTCGCAACTCGTCCACTTCACCGAGGAGGAGGCCGTGATCCTCAAGCGCGCCATCGAGAACATCGACGACACGAACCTGCTGAAACAGAACCTCAAGCGCAAGCTCTACTCGGTCTACGACAACCGCACGCTGGCCGACACGGTCGTCCGGGGACGGAACGCCCCGAACATCCACCACCTGATCGAGGCGATCGAGCAGCAGCGGCAGGTCGTCCTGCACGGCTACCGGTCGGCCCACGGCGGCGAGGTGCGCGACCGCCGCGTCGAGCCCTTCGCCTTCACGACCAACTACGTGCAGGTGTGGTGCTACGACACCGAGGACGGCGTCTGCAAGCTCTTCAAGACCGCGCGCATCGGCGAGGTCGAACCGACCGACACGCCGTGGGAGCACGCCGACGCCCACGCCGAGGGGTTCATCGACGCCTTCCGCATGCACGGCACGCAGCGCCACCGCGTGCGGCTCGAACTGGGGCTGCTGGCCTACAACCTGCTGTGCGAGGAGTATCCGCTCGCCGAGCGGGACGTCCGCCCGCTGGGCCGCGGACGCTGGCTGCTCGACACCGAAGTGGCCAACTTCACCGGCGTCGGCCGCTTCGTCGTGGGGCTGCTGGACGACATCCGCGTGGTCGACACCCCGGAGCTGACCGAGCACATCCGCACATACATCGCTGAAAATCTGAAATAAATACCACCATGATCGACGAAATCCTCGAATACAACCGCCGCTTCGTGGCCGAAAAGGGCTACGAGCGCTTCATCACGGACAAATATCCCAACAAACGCATCGCCATCGTCACCTGCATGGACACGCGGCTCGTGGAGCTGCTGCCCGCGGCCCTCGGCCTGCGCAACGGCGACGTAAAGATCATCAAGAATGCCGGCGGCACGATCACCAACCCCTTCGACAGCACGGTGCGCAGCCTGCTCGTGGCGATCTACGAACTGGGCGTCAACGAGGTGATGATCGTCGGCCACACCAACTGCGGCGTGCAGGGCATGGACAGCGCCGAGATGCTGCACCTGATGAAGCAGCGCGGCATTCCCGAGCAGCACATCACGCTGATGAAGCACTGCGGCATCGACCTCGACCGGTGGCTGCACGGCTTCGACGACACGCGGTCGGCCGTATTGGAGACCGTCGATCTGGTGCGCAACCACCCGCTCGTTCCCGACGACATCGTCGTCCGCGGCTACATCATGGACTCCACGACCGGCGCGCTGGAGCCCATTACACCATCCGGCGACTCGGCGCAATAACGCCCCCGCGAAGCCGTCACGGCCGGCGGCGGCCCAAAAGGGGCCACATCCGGCACGCCGGACACGGGTTGGCCGAAAAAAATTACACAATCACCGCATCTGTGTCATAAGTTGTCGCTCCGGGGTGGTTTCTTTGCATCGTGAACTTAAAACAACAACGACCATGGGAACAGCCTACAAGATCAGATGCAAGCACTGCGGAGCGCAGTTCGACCACTACATGCAGCCGGGATACGGCATCCTGCCGCCGTGCGTCGGATGCGGCGGATACGTCGAGACCGAAACGGCAATCCGCTGCCCGGCCTGCCACAAGCGGCTCAACGCCACACAGGAGGAGTTCAACGAACAGGTGGAGGTAGTCTATCAGTGGGATTAGCGGCCAAAAATTCCCTCCTGAAGGCAAAAAATACCGGATTTTTTCACTATCTTTGGGAGGTAAACCGACTTTATCGAGATATGGCCAAATTGCAGCCGGGAGACATGGCTCCCGATTTCCGATCGACGACCCAGGACGGCGAGCCGCTGTCGCTTGCCGACCTGCGCGGACAGCGCATCGTTCTCTACTTCTACCCGAAGGACAACACCTCGGGATGCACGCTCGAGGCGAAGAGCCTGCGCGACGGCAAGGAGGAGCTCGCCCGCCGCGGATTCCGCATCATCGGCGTAAGTCCCGACAGCGAGAAGTCGCACCGCAACTTCTGCGCACGTCACGAGCTGAACTTCACGCTGCTGGCCGACACCGACCACTCGGTGTGCGAAGCCTACGGCGTGTGGGCCGAGAAGTCGATGTACGGACGCAAGTACATGGGGGTTGTGCGCACGACTTTCCTGATCGACGCCGAAGGCCGCATCGAAAGGATCTTCGACAAGGTCGACACGAAGAACCACTACCAACAGATCCTCGACGCCTGCGAATGAGACGATGAACCGCCGCGCCGCCATACTCCTCCTGACAGGATGTCTGTCGCTTCTCCCGGTCCTGCAACTCCGGGGGCAGGAGACGGACGGCATCCGGCGCATCGAGCCGGGGCGGATCTCGGCCAAGGCCCACGAGGCGCTGCGGCTCTACTTTGAAACGGCCCTGCCCGCATGGACCGATACGCGGTGGCTGCAGGTCGAGGTCGACCCGATCGCACGGGCCCGCCGCGCGCTGCACGAACGCATGCAGCAGGAGGCGGAGAAGGCGACACTCGCGGCCGAGGAAACGGACCGTCCGCGCGATCCGCAGATCGTCACCGAGCGGCTGCGCATCACGCTGGGAAACAACACGGACCGTTCGTGGAGCCCCTATCCGGACCGGGCGCTCGACGCCCGGGCGCTCAGTTTTCCACTGCCGCGCGATGCCCGGGCCGACAAGCGCACGCCCCAGCAAAAGGCGTTGGACCAGATCCGGGGCCGCAAATAGCCTTCGGAGAAAGGAAGGGAGTAGCCACAAATAACCTTCGGAGAGAGGAAGGGGGTAGACGCAGGCTCCGGACAACCCGGCCGCCAAAGTGGGAGAGACGGCTCCGCCCGCCGAAAAGCGGAAGGGTAGTTCGACAACCGGGAAACCGGGCAGCGGACCCGGCCGCGGAAAACAGAAGGGCTGCTCCGGCCACGGAAAAGCGGAAGGGTAGTTCCGACCGCCGAAAAGCGGGAGGACGGCTCCGGCCGCCGAAAAACAGAAGGGCTGCTTCGGCCGCCCGAGCACAAAACGAAACAGACAAACGCGAAACGCAATAAAAAGCAACACAACGAAATGGCAGAAAAAGCACAGGTAAACCCGGACAAGCTCAAGGTCTTGAACGCGGTGATGGAAAAGATAGAAAAGGACTTCGGCAAGGGGTCGATCATGCGGATGAACAGCACGGAGGTCAACGACATTCCGGTCATCCCGACCGGCTCGATCACCCTCGACATGGCGCTCGGCGTCGGCGGCTATCCCAAGGGCCGCGTCATCGAGATCTTCGGCCCCGAGTCGTCGGGTAAGACGACACTGGCGATCCACGCCATCGCCGAGGCGCAGAAGGCCGGCGGCATTGCGGCCTTCATCGACGCCGAGCACGCCTTCGACAGCTTCTACGCCCAGAAACTGGGTGTCGACGTCGACAACCTGCTCATCTCGCAGCCCGACAACGGCGAACAGGCGCTCGAAATCGCCGACTCGCTGATCCGCTCGAGCGCCATCGACATCATCGTCATCGACTCGGTGGCGGCCCTCACGCCCAAGGCCGAGATCGAAGGCGAGATGGGCGACTCGAAGATGGGTCTTCAGGCGCGCCTCATGTCGCAGGCCCTGCGCAAGCTCACGTCGAGCATCTCGAAGACCAAGACCGTCTGCATCTTCATCAACCAGCTGCGCGACAAGATCGGCGTGGTCTACGGCAACCCCGAGACGACGACCGGCGGCAACGCCCTGAAGTTCTACGCCTCGGTGCGCATCGACATCCGCCGCGTGTCGGTCATCAAGGACGGCGAGGAGCAGCTCGGAACCCGCACGCGCGTCAAGGTCGTGAAGAACAAGGTGGCACCTCCGTTCAAGCGGGCCGAATTCGACATCATGTTCGGCGAGGGCATCTCGAAGATCGGCGAGATCATCGACCTGGGCGTCGACTACGGCATCCTCAAGAAGGCCGGATCGTGGTTCTCCTACGGCGACCGCAAGATCGGTCAGGGACGCGACGCGGTCAAGGAGCTGCTCAAGAAGGACGAGGCGCTTGCCGCCGAGATCGAAGCGAAGGTGCGCGAAGCGATGAAACAACCGAAAGAAGCATAACGCAACAACGTGTATGGGATATACTGCCGAGGATGAGGCCCTCATCAAGGAAAAATGGGATGATCTGCTGCTCTCTTGCACGAAGATCTGCAAGAACGACGAAGACTGGAATTTCATCAAACGGGCATTTTTCCTTGCCAAGGAGGCACACGAGGGGGTAAGGCGCCGCTCCGGCGAGCCTTACCTCCTGCATCCCATTGCAGTAGCCAAGATCGTCATCGAGGAGATCGGCCTCGGCGTGAAATCGGTCGTCGCGGCCCTGCTGCACGACGTCGTCGAGGACACGGAGTACACGGTCGAGGACATGGAGCGCATCTTCGGACCGAAGATCGCCTCGATGGTCGACGGACTGACGAAGATGTCGGGCGTCTTCAACGCCGACACCTCCGAGCAGGCCGAATATTTCCGCAAGGTGCTCCTCACGCTCTCGGACGACGTGCGCGTCATTCTCATCAAGATCGCCGACCGCCTGCACAACATGCGCACGCTGGGCTCCATGCCCATGAACAAGCAGATCAAGATCACGGGCGAGACGATCTACCTCTTCGCACCGCTGGCCTACCGGCTGGGGCTCTACTCGATCAAGAGCGAGCTGGAGGACCTCTGCATGAAGTACCGCTTCCCGCAGCAGTACGAGGAGATCACCAAAAAACTCCAGGAGAGCGAAGCCTCGCGCCGGGAGTTCATCGACAAGTTCAACGCCCCGATCATCGCGGCGCTCAACCGCGACAACTTCAACTACGAGATTTCGGGCCGCGTGAAGAGCGTCTACTCGATCTGGAGCAAGATGCAGCGCAAGCAGATACCTTTCGAGGAGATATACGACCTGTTTGCCATCCGCATCGTCTTCAAGCCGCTGCCGTTCCCGTCGGAAAAGACCCAGTGCTGGCAGATCTACTCGACGATCACCGACATCTACACCCCCAAACCCGACCGGCTGCGCGACTGGATCTCGATGCCCAAGGCCAACGGATACGAGGCGCTGCACGCAACGGTCATGGGACCCGACGGCGTGTGGGTCGAGGTGCAGATCCGCACGCAGCGCATGGAGGAGATCGCCGAACGGGGATTCGCCGCACACTGGAAGTACAAGCATGCGACGATCTCGCAGGACGAGGACGAATTCGACAAGTGGCTCAAGCAGATCCGCGCGGCGCTGAACAGCCCGACGGAGAACGCCGTGGACTTCCTGGACAACTTCAAGTTGTCGCTCTATACATCGGAAATCGTGGTATTTACACCCAAGGGAGAAGCCCGCAAGATGCCCTACGGCGCCACGGCCCTCGACTTCGCCTACGACATCCACTCGAAGATCGGCAACAACGCCATCAGCGCGAAGATCAACCACAAGCTCGAACCGATCACCACGCAGATCAACAGCGGCGACCAGATCGAGATCATCACGGCCGACAATGCACGGCCCAAGCCCGAATGGCTCGACATCGTCACCACGGCAAAGGCCAAGACGGCAATCAAGAGCTTCCTCAAGCGCGAGCGGCAGAACAACATCGAACGGGGCATGCAGATGCTCGAGGAGAAGATGAAGTCGCTGAACATCAACCTCAGCGGCCGCGTCCTGCGCAAGATCATCCCCATCTACGAATGCAGCAACAAGGAGGAGCTCTACAGCAAGATCGGCGCCGGCATCGTCACGCTGGACGATCTGGAAAAGGTACTGAAGATCAACTCCAAGAGCAAGATACTGAAGTTCTGGACCCTCTTCATCCCGAAGAAGGAGAAGGACGAGGGTGACGAGACGGCCGACAGCGACACCGCACCCGACGGTACGGCCGCCGCCGAGCAGGGGGAGCCGCAGTTCGTGATGGCCGAGTGCTGCAAGCCCATTCCGGGCGACAAGGTCGTGGGGTACCGCGATCCGGCGACGGGCAACATCATCGTCCACAAGGCTACGTGCGACGAGCTGAACCGTCTGGCGGCACAGTTCGGCCGCAACATCGTCAAGGAGGAGATCAAATGGTCGCAACACAAGGCCATGTCGTATCTGGTCACGGTCGAGCTGCGCGGCATCGACCGCATGGGCATCCTGCTCGATCTGGCGAAGGTCGTCAGCGGCGACTTCAGCATCAACATCCGCGAGATCAACATCCACAGCCACGACGGCATCTTCGAGGGCAGCATCAGCCTCTACGTCAAGGACGCGGAGAGCCTCTACGCCGTCATGGACCGGCTGCGCGGCATCAAGGGCATCGAGAGTGTCAAACGAACCATGAACTGACGTTATGGAGGATTTCGGATCAATCATCTGGCTGCTGGTCGCCGTCGGAGCCCTGGTATTCAGTTCCAACTCCAAGGCCCGCAAACGGGCCCGGGAGGTGGCAAAACGCGCCAAGGAGCTCCAGGGGGAGGTGACCGGACGCGAAGCGTGGCCCTCGTGGGACACGCCGCCGCAGCCCGACGCAGACGAAACGACGGGCCGGGCCACGTCGTGGCCCGTTGTGCCGGCAGCGCCCGCCCGGCAAGCCCGGACACCGGAAACGGCCCGGACTACCGATGCCGCCCACACCTCGCCCCGGCAAGATGCCGGCAAAGCGACCGAACCGACACCGCAGCCGACCTTCCGATCGACCTCCGAAATACCCGACACGGCCCCAGCGACACCCGCCGCTGCTCCGGGCAGGAAACAGACGGGAAGGCCCATGACCGAAGGGGAGTTGATGTCCAAAAAACGGCAGCTGCTCGCCTCGATTGCAGCGCGCCACAACGGCGTCGGCAACGTCGTGCAATCAGTCAAGGAGGCGCACGAAAACGGAACGATCGCACCGGACCTTGCAACCGAGATACGCGAGGAGTTCGACCTGCGCCGTGCCGTGCTCTATTCCGAGATCATGAAACCCAAATTCGAGGAGCGATACGATTGAACCGACCGACACGACCGTGGAGAACCCGGACCATACGCCCACACCGCAGGAGGCACAATGGCGTGCAAGCGCCCATGCGCCCGAGAAGCTGCGGCGACAACTTAAACGGATCAACGTATTTCTGTGCTGCTACAGCGTCGCGGCGCTCGCCGGTGCGATTGTCCTGTACTGCGCCGCTGAGCCGTTCAACTGGGGCATACTGATCTGCATGCTTGCACCGCTCGTCACCCTGCTCATCGGCCGGATCAACATCAAGCGGCAGCTGGCCGGAAAACAGCCCTACTGAAATCGAACAGAAATACCATAAAAAGAGCATAACCATGGCATCCATTTTTTCACGCATCATTGCGGGGGAAATTCCCTCCTACAAGGTCGCCGAAGACGACAACTACTACGCATTTCTCGACATCAATCCGCTGACGAAGGGCCATACGCTCGTCGTGCCGAAAAAGGAGGTGGACTACATTTTCGACCTCGACGACGAGACGCTCGCGGGCATGATCCTCTTTGCCAAGAAGGTGGCGACGAAAATCAAGCGCGAAATAGCGTGCGCAAGGGTAGCGGTCGTCGTGCTGGGCATGGAAGTCCCCCATGCACACATCCATCTGATCCCCATCCAGAGCGAAAACGACGTCGATTTCCACCGCGAAAAGCTCCATCTGACGCCGGAAGAGTTCCGCGAAATCGCCGATAAACTGGCCAGATAGCGCGCTGTTTACAAATCTGCATTGCGCACACAATCAGTCGGGTAGTGAGTTATCAACACTACCCGGCTCCTTTTTATTTAACATAATGTATCGCCAATCCGAATAAACATGAAAAATTGTCGATAGCTGATTCGGAAAAGCAAAAAATCGCCGAATTTTTGTCGAAATAGGGTAGTAGTTTACAGATGTAAACAACGAAAATCCACCCGAATTTCCATTTGTAATTACATTTGTAAAGGGTGATTTGACAACACAAGTGTTAATAGTTACTTTTGTAAATTATCACCCTCGACACAATTTGAGCCTCGCAAAAGAGTATTTCGCTGAAATCAAAAGATTAAACATACAGACATAAACAACAGAATACCAGCATTTACAAGATTTATATAAAGTAAAACTTGAACAATATACCTTTGCGGAGGAGACGAAGCCCCTGCGGAGGTATTTCAGACATATATAATGTGCTAACTATATGAAATACCAGCATAAATAAGTTATAACATCAAGCAACACTAAATATGATTCAGCTGGCAGAATTTTAACCATATTTAGTTATTTACAGATGTAAACATTATCCACACCGATTAACATTTTACAAATGTGGATTTTTCTTGCTTTACAAAAGAAAACTCTTTATATTTGTAAAAAATACCGCCGATGAAGGAAAAATTGCAGGAATTGCTCGACCGGGAGAATCTGCGGCCCGGGCAGCTGGCCGAACGACTCGATGTCAATCCGGCGAGCATCTCCCATATCCTCAAGGGACGCAACAAACCGGGGATCGAATTTCTGCAAAAGATTCTCCGCGCCTTCCCGAAACTCAACCCCGACTGGCTGCTGCTCGACTCCGCCCAGTACGAGCGCGACGGAGCGACCGCACCCTCCGGGGCCACCTCTTTCGGGCAAAATCCGGGGGCGACAGCCGGGCGGGCCGGCATCGGAACGGCCGGTCTCCAGCAAGGAGTCCCGGGAGCGCAGAACGGAGCGTCGTCTTCGGCGGCTCACGTCGCGAGTCCACACGCTGCCGCCGGGAATCCTTCGCTCTTCGGTCAACCGGTCAATAGTGGCTCCACCCCGACCGCTTCGGGCAGCCTGTTCGCCGCCGGAGCATCCGGGACTCCCGGGGCGGGTATGCCGGACGGAGGATCCGCACACGACAAGGCGGTCAAGCGCGTCATCGTCCTCTATACCGACAACACGTTTGAAAGTTACACGCCGACGTCGCGATAATTCCGACCGGGAGGCCGTATCGCGCAAAATATCGCAATCTCGAAAGGGATAAAATCGGTAGACAGCGTTCAAAATCGGGATTCCAGCCCCCTGTAAGCGCGAAATACGGCATATCATGACCCGGTGACAAACCGGGGATTCCACGCGCAATCCGGAGAAATTCAGGGCATTTTACAGAATCGCCGCCCGAAAACACCGCAACCCGGAAACGCAATCGGGGAAAAGTTCCGAACCTATTAGCCATATTGTCGCCCGGGATGAAACGCAATCGGGGAAATCGGGAAAACTTTGCAGAAAACCGCCCGAATTGCCCGTCCGGAAACAAACACGTTCCGGAATTAGCAGGTTGTTTGTAAAATCGGCTTCCGGACCGACCGTCTTTACGGGTTGCTGACAGGGACGCAATGCTACCTGTTCTTGAAAAAGCAGAGGCCTCGTGCCGATCGGTAAATCAGGTGCAGCCACGCAGAATGCGCTGGTGGATGAGGTAACAAGACCGCAGCAGCGAATCGAGGACGACGCAAGCGGAATCGACGCCGTAAACGAAGGTATCCGACCGCATCACGTAGGGTTTTTCGGCGCCTACGATGTCGACGATACGGAATCCGGTGATATGCATGCGGCGGATGATCCGCGAGGCGTTGAGGGAGCGAAATGCGCACGTGAATCGTTCGTAGGTGCGTTGCCAATCCTTGATGCCGTGCACATCGGCCCGCAGGTGGCAAATCCGTTCATCGGGCAAGAGGCGTTGCATCAGTTCAATATTTTGTTGGTACTGCTGGAGCAGGCGCGGGAAATATACATCGGTTTTGAGTTCGCGCACTCCGTTATACATTTGTAAAGGAACCCGCACGTAGCGCGGTTTGGATACGATTCTTGTTTTGAAAAGTACCGATTTCTGACGATCCGAGAGCATTGCAATTATCTGTTTTTGAGTGAAATATACATATGTTACCTATCTTATTTTACGATACTTGAGTGCAGTATTTTTGTAGAGCCTTGTTGGTCTGTCTGTTCACAAAGGTATGCAATAATATTTACATTATGTTAAATAATAAAGAAAGGGATAGCCTACTGACAGTCTTGTCTGTGTAACACATAACGCGTAAAATAAGCAGCTACACCAAAAAGCAAGATCACTTCATCAGGTATTTCAACACTAATACCAGATCTACACCGCACAAATGATACCGACGGTACGCGATAACCTGTTACACTTCAAAGGTTTACTCAAATGGATAGCCGTATATGCAGCAATCACAGGAGGTATCGTGGAGGAAACGGTTTTTCGGAAAATGCTGATGGAGTGGCTCAATAACAACGGATTCGATACCGCACTGCAAATCGTAATATCCGGAATTGCATTCGGTACAGTTCATTACTCATGGGGTCTGTTCGGCGGAAATCATCGTATTGGAACAGGTTCAGCAATATCCACGATGCTTTTGGGTTTTCTGCTGGCTCTTGTTTACGTTGTCGGGGATCGCAATGTTCTGCCCGCTATCGCGGCACACACGATTATCAACCTGTTCGCAGAGCCCTGGCTGATGCTCCATGCCGTGGGCTCCGCACAAGGCGGGAGAGTCGGAAAGAGGTAAACATAAGCATTGGCGGTGCGAACAGACTGGCAAAAGAGAAAGGGACCTGAATCTCCATTCAGGTCCCTCAAAACTTTCAGCAAAGAATATGGGCTGTGTAACTACATCTACATATAATATGAATAATGGCCCTCCTTATCGGCGATAAAATAAGCTCCGTCCGACAAAAACTTGATGCGATAGACATCAATGGATGTTTCACGCAATTTCTGCTTCAAGACATCAGGAACGTCGCCCATGAATTTATAACCGCGTTCATAACATAATACCAGACCGTCATTTGTCAAATGCGCCGCCCACAGCTGGCCATACTGATCGATTCCCTCCTTGATCCAGTCGTATACGTCCGACGTCGAGGCTGAAATATGCTCGCGCGAAATGACGATCCAGCCACCGTTATCGTTGAATGTTACCGAGGTAATCACCTCCTGGTCACTGTTGTACTCCCTCAAGGTACGCTCGAGATCCGACGGAATATCATTCCAGCGGAACCCGTTGTCGCCATAAAGAACCAGCCAGCGGCCATCTTCCGTCAACTGCACGTCATCAATATATTCGCCCTCCTCATTCAACTCATCCAAAGCCTCGACCAGATCGTCCGAAACACCCGAAACGGCATAGGCATTGTTCCAGTTCAGCGCAAGATCACCGCCCGTCAGGGTAATGGCAACATTTCTGCAACTACCCCACTTTTCGATCTGTTCCCGGATATAGGACCGACTGTTCTGCGCAAAAGAGGTAACAGACACACACAGGAACACTAAGACCAGATTGTAAAATTTCAACTTCATAAGGGTTAGGATTTTAATGAGATTTATATCTCAAATATAATAAAATCATCTTCATTTTCAAACTCGATTTATCAATTATATAAACTGTTTTCCCTATTTTTGCATACAGATCAAACGACAAATTAGATGCATACCATACAGAACTTCCTGCTGAAAATCCTTATCCGCACCGGACTCTGTCTCACGCTTGTCGGCTGCGCCGAAGCCCCGAAAACAGACAGCAACACACTCTACGTCTCGATTCTGCCGCTCAAAAGCATCGTCGGCGGCATCGTCGGCGACGACTTCGACGTGCGCGTGCTCGTCCCGGCGGGCGCCAGTCCCGAGACCTTCGAGCCCACGCCGCGGCAGTTTGTCGACCTGAACCGCGCGCGGCTGATCTTCAATGTCGGACTGATCGATTTCGAGACCACGCTGCTGGGCAAGATCGAAGCCCGCGACAAGGTCGTCGACCTGAGCCGCGGCATCGACCTGATCGCCGGCAGCTGCTCGCACGTCCACGGCAAAGTGGCCCGGGCCGACGAGCCGCACGCTGCCGCCATGTCCGAAGAGCAACAGACAGCCGGCACCGCCGCCACGCCCGAAGAACAACAGACAGCCGGCAGCCACGCCGCCGCCATGCCCGGGGAGCGACAACTCGCAGGCCGCCACGCCGCCACGCCGGCCCCGCAGGCACACGGACACAGCCATGCCCACGGCATCGATCCCCACATCTGGACCTCGCCGCGGGCGCTGCAACACATGACCGCCAACGCCTACGAGGCCATCCATGCCCTGTGGCCCGATTCGGTGAAGTATACGGAGAACCACGCCCGGTTGCAGGAGCAACTGGCGGCGCTCGATGCCCGCACGGCCGGGAAGATTGCCGCCAGCGGCGTCCGCTACTTCATCATCTACCACCCCGCCCTCACCTACTACGCCCGCGACTACGGGCTGCAACAGGTGGCCATCGAGGACGACGGCAAGGAGCCGTCGGCCCGGGCACTCGCCCGCCTCATCGAGCAGGCGCGCCACGACGGCGTCCGCCGCATCTTCTACCAGAGCCAATTTCCCGCTTCGGCCGTCGAGGTGATCGCCCGCGACATCGAGGCGCAGAGCGTGGCGATCGACCCGCTGAAGGAGGATGTCATCGCCAACATCGATTCGCTGACCGATCTGATCGTCGCCCAATGAATCTCGTCACCCTGCATGATGTCGGCGTCGCCTACGACGGGTACGAGGCGCTGCAACACGTCGATCTGGAGATCGGCGCGGAGGATTTTCTCGGAGTCATCGGTCCCAACGGCGGCGGCAAGACCACGCTCGTGCGGGCCATTCTGGGCACCGTGCCCCACAGCGGGCGCATCGATTACGCCCCGGAGCTCTTCCGCGACAAGGAGCGCCTGATCGGCTACATGCCGCAGATTTCGGACTTCGACCGGGCCTTTCCGATCTCGCTGCTCGAGGTGGTGCTCTCGGGTCTGCAGGGCCAGCGCGGCTTCCGCTCGCGCTACACGCGCAAGGACCGCGACAAGGCGCTGCATCTGCTCGAAATGTCGGGGCTTGCCGACGCTGCGCACCACCCCATCGGCGAGGTGTCGGGCGGGCAGATGCAGCGGGCGCTGCTGTGCCGCGCCGTGATTGCGGAGCCGCGGCTGCTGATTCTCGACGAACCGACTAACTTCGTGGACAACCGCTTCGAGAAGGAGCTCTACCAGACGCTGCGCGAGCTGAACCGCCGCATGGCCATCGTGATGGTCTCGCACGACCTGGGCACGATCACGAGTGTCGTGAAGGAGATCGTCTGCGTCAACCGCCACGTGCACCGGCACCACTCGAACCTCCTCACCGAGGAGCAGCTGCGCAACTACGACTGCCCCATCCAGCTCCTCTCGCACGGACCCGTTCCCCACACGGTGCTCGAACACCATCCGGGCGACGGCTGCCCGAGCCACGAATAGCCGTCCGTCGGGCGGCTCCGGTGCCGGCAAACGGCACTCCGCCAACCAAGCGACACTACGTCAGCCAAGCGGCACTCCACCGGCAAACGACGCTCCCCCGGCAAACGACGCTCCGCCGGCAAACGACGCTCCCCCGGCAAACGACGCTCCCCCGGCAAACGACGCTCCCCCGGCAAACGACGCTCCACCGGCAAACGACGCTCCGCCGGCAAACGACGCTCCGCCGGCAAACGACGCTCCGCCATGGAACCGACACGACAAGGCACAAAAAACGCACGCAACGGAGGGCACTCCCCCATTGCGTGCGTCTGCTTTCCGGTTATGCGGTTGGCGGCAGAACGGACGTCGCACCGCAGGCCCGCACTACCCTACTTCTTGCCGTTGATCGCGCTCAACTTCTCGAACAGTGCGCCGAAGGCGTCGTTCATCTCGGCGCGCAGTGCGGCGTAGTGCTTGCGCACGAGCGAGCGGTTGTGCGGCTCGGCCGGATTCATTGCCTTGGCATAGAGGTTGTTGCGCACAGCAACGGCCTCCTGCATCACCTCGAAGATCTCCTTCTCCTTCGAGGGCTGGAAGCACATCGCCATATCGCAGTCGAAAACCACCTCCTCGAGGATGTAGTCGATCTCTTTCTTGAGCTGTCTCAGATTTGCCATATTCCTTTTGTTTTATAAGTTTATGTTTGTCAGCATATTGTACGTCGCACTACCCTGCTGTCGCATGCCTTTCGCCCGCATGCCGCGGCAAGGGCCGCGCCGTTTTCACACACTTCCGCAAAGATAATAAAAGGTTTCGGATTGACAAATTCGCACGATATTTATTATTTTTGCGCCCGGTTAGGAAAAACGGGTTACATGCTCAATCGGATCTTCATGCGGAGCCGCAAACGGCCGTCTCCACTCAAACAGCAGCTGCTGCGGCTCGCCGCCCCGATCTTCGTCGAAACGCTGCTCATCATGATGCTCGGCGCCGTCGACACGGTCATGCTGAGCCGCCACTCGGACAACAGCGTCGCCGCCGTCGGCGTCGTCAACCAGATCATCATGCTCACGTTCCTCGTCTTCGAGGTCATCAACCTGGGCACCTCGGTGCTCTGCTCGCAGTACATCGGCGCACGGCTCGACAAGAAGGTGACGCAGGTCGTGGGCATCTCCCTCATGGTCAACCTCGTCGTCGGACTGGCCGTGAGCGCCCTGCTCTACTTCGGGTGCCACACGATCCTGCGCTGGATGGGCCTCGGGTCGGAGCTGCTGGCCGACGGCGTCGACTACATGCGCATCGTCGGGGCCTTCGCCTTCTTCCAGGCCATCTCGATGACCCTCTCGGCGGCGCTGCGCAGCGCCGACAAGGCCATCTACCCGATGCTGGTGACCGTCGTGGTCAACATCCTCAACATCATCGGCAACTACTCGCTCATCTTCGGCAAGCTGGGCATGCCCGAACTCGGCGTCGAGGGCGCGGCCATCTCGACGGCCTTCAGCCGCGGCGTGGCCATGGTGCTGCTCTTCGTCATCCTGCTGCGCAAGCACATCCGCCGCTTCCCGCTCGCCTGGTTCCGCCCCTTCCCCGTGCAGGAGCTGCGCAACCTGCTCAAGGTAGGCCTCCCCTCGGCCGGCGAGCAGCTCTCGTACAGCTCCTCACAGGTGGTCATCACCTTCTTCATCAACATGCTGGGGGCCGAAGCGCTGGCCGCGCGCACCTACTGCGTCAACATCATCATGTTCGCCTACCTCTTCTGCATCGCCATCGCGCAGGGCGGCGCCATCTGCATCGGCCACCTGGTCGGGCAGCAGCGGCCCCACGCGGCCTTCATCCTGGGCAAGTACGTCATGAAACGGGCCGTCAGCATCACACTGCTGCTCTCGACGACGATCGCCCTGGCGGGCCCGACGATCCTCGGCTTCCTCACGCAGAACGAACACATCATCCACATGGGCACGCTCGTGCTGATGATCGACGTCGTGCTGGAGATCGGACGCCCGATCAACATCTTCGCCACGAACGCCCTGCGGGCCGTCGGCGACGTCAACTACCCCTTCTACGTGGGGCTCGTCGTCATGTGGAGCATCGCCGTGGGGGTCGGCTACCTCTTCGGCGTACACTGGGGGCTGGCGCTCTGCGGCATGTGGGCAGCCTTCACGCTCGACGAGAACATCCGCGGCGTCATCTTCATCCGCCGCTGGTACGGCATGAAGTGGGCCGACAAGAGCTTCGTCCGTGCCTGACACGGCTGCGGCCCGTCAAGCAGGGGCGGCAGCCTATACGAGGCATCCCCACCCCGGCACAACGCCACGAAAAAGGGCCTTCCGCATCAGCGGAGGGCCCTTTCTTCATCTGCGACGGCTCTCTGCGGCACCGGCTCTCTGCCGCCGGTCCGAAGCAGCGGCACGCAGGGCCGGAACGGCGGCACGCAAGGCCGGGGCGGCGGCACGCAAGGTCGGGGCGGCGGTACGCAAAGCCGGAGCGGCTGTGCGCAAGGCCGCAAGACTACATCTTTTCGAGGTCCTTCTCGTTCTTCTGCATTGCCTTGGCAGCCTTCTTGGCAGCCTTGGCCTCCTTTCGGGCCATCTTCTCGGCCGCACGGGCACTCCGCCGCTCGATCTTCTTCGCCTCGCGGGCGTCGCGCTTCGCGATCCGGGCCGCCTCACGCGCCTCGCGCCGGGTCATCGTGGCATCCTGCTTCGCCTCGCGTGCTGCGGCGCGGTGCTCCTCGCGCATCTCCCTCTTCGACTCGGGCATCTCGACAATCACGCCCGTAATGGTCTCGTCGACCACCTCATACGACTCGGGAGCCGGGGCGGGAGCAGGAGCGGGAGCCGGTTTCGGCTTCAGCGTGCGCTGCTCGACGATGTTGCCGTCGGCATAGGCGATCATCACCTCGACACGCCGCAGCGGCGGCAGGATGTTGGCCTTCATGTAGTTCCATGCCGCAGGCAGCTTCTCGAGCGCCAGCTCCTTCTGCTCGGGGCTCTGCGTGCCGTCGATGATCTGCAGCACGGCCGTGCGGTCGGGGATCTGCGACTGGGCCACCAGCGTGCGGCACATCTTCCAGTCCTCGGCCACGGAGTTGACCCGGACCGTATACCTCTTCGACAGGCCGTACTTGCTGTCGGCGTAGGCCTTGAAGTCCTGGGCGCGCTGCGCCGCCAGCTTCTCGTTGAGCTGCACGGGGCCGTCGGGCGACGAATAGCCCGTGATGGCGACCGACTGCACCTTGCGGAGCGTGTCGCCGACCAGTCCGCTCAAAAAGGCGTTCAGGTCGCCCAACTGCTTCGGATTGCCGCCGAGCGACGTGTCTAGCGTCGCCAGGCTGATCCGGTAGTGCATCGTAAAGTCGGCATCGCCGGAGCTGCGGACCAGGTACCGGCGCACGATGTAATCGCCTTCGGTCGTCTCCGACAGCAGGACGGAATCGGCACCGGGAGTCGGCGCCGCACTTTTCATCTGTGCCGTCACCCCGGTGGCGGCACACAATGCGAGAGCAAGAGTTGTAACGATAGTTTTCACGCTAAAAAAGTGTTGGTTGAATGTTTGTCTCCCACTCTCGCAAAGTTCGTACCACGCTTGCAAAAAGAGGCCGCCCCGACAATCGGGGCGGCCTCGCAGTGTATTCCGGCGGAGGTTACATCCGCTCGGGAACGTCGATGCCCAGCAGGCGCATGCCGCGCTTGATGATGCGGGCGACCTGTGCGGCCAGCTGCAGGCGCAGCGCCCGCACGGCGGCGTTCTCCTCGCGCAGGATCGAATGGTCGTGGTAATAGGCGTTGAACTGCTTGGCCAGTTCGTAGACATAGGCGCCGATGATCGACGGGGCGAAGTTGTCGCCCGCGGCCTTCACCGTCGCCGGGTATTCGGTCAGCAGCCGGATCAGCTCGATCTCCTCCGGAAGCAGCGGCGTCGCGGCGTCGTAGCCCGCAGCCGGGGCGATGCCGGCCTCGGCGGCCTTGCGCAGAATCGAGCGGATGCGCGCGTGCGTATACTGGATGAAGGGGCCCGTATTGCCGTTGAAGTCGATCGACTCGCGCGGATCGAAGAGCATCGTCTTCTTGGGATCGACCTTCAGGATAAAGTACTTCAGCGCACCGAGGCCCACCATCGTCGAGACGGCCGAGGCCTCCTCCTCGCTGCATCCGTCCAGCTTGCCCAGCTCGGCCGACATCTCGCGGGCCGTCGCAACCATGTCGGCGATCAGGTCGTCGGCATCGACCACCGTGCCCTCGCGCGACTTCATCTTGCCCTCGGGCAGCTCGACCATGCCGTAGGAGAGGTGTGTGATGTGGTCGCTCCACTCGGCGTAGCCCAGCTTCTTGAGGACGAGCTTCAGCACCTGGAAGTGGTAGTTCTGCTCGTTGCCCACGACGTAGATCATGTCGTCGAGCTTGTTGTCCTCGAAACGGCGGTAGGCCGTGCCGAGGTCCTGCGTCATGTAGACCGAAGTGCCGTCGCCGCGCAGCAGCAGCTTCTCATCGAGCCCGTCACCCGTCAGGTCGATCCACACCGAGTTGTCGTCGCGGCGGTAGAAGACCCCCTTGCGGAGCCCCTCCTCGACGAGCGACTTGCCCAGCAGGTAGGTCTGCGACTCGTAATAGACCTTGTCGAAATCGACGCCCAGTGCCTTGTAGGTCACGTCGAAGCCCTTGTAGACCCAGCCGTTCATCATCTCCCAGAGGGCGTAGACCTCAGGGTCCTTCGCCTCCCACTTGCGCAGCATCTCCTGCGCCTCGCGCATGATCGGGGCCTGCTTCTTGGCCTCCTCCTCGCTCATGCCCTGCGCCTCGAGCTCCTTGATCTGCGCCTTGTAGTGCTTGTCGAACTCGACGTAGTACTTGCCCACGAGGTGGTCGCCCTTCATGCCCGTCGACTCGGGGGTCTCGCCGTTGCCGTAGAGCTTCCACGCCAGCATCGACTTGCAGATGTGGATGCCGCGGTCGTTCACCAGGTTGGCCTTGATGACCGTGTGGCCGTTCGCCGCGAGGATCTGCGCCACGGAGTATCCCAGCAGGTTGTTGCGGATGTGGCCCAGGTGCAGCGGCTTGTTCGTGTTGGGCGACGAGTACTCGATCATCACCGTGCGGCCCGTTGCCGGCGCCTGCCCGAAGGTCTCGTCGGCGACGATCTCCGCGAAGCGCGCACCCCAGAACGAGGCGTCGAGCGAGAGGTTCAGAAAGCCCTTTATCACGTTGTAGGACTTGATCTCGGGCACGTGGGCCGTCATGTATTCGCCGATCTCGGTCGCCGTGGCCTCGGGGGACTTGCGGCTTCGTCGCAGCAGCGGGAAGGTCACGAGGGTATAGTCGCCCTCGAACTCCCTGCGGGTCTTCTGAATCTGCAACTGCTCGCCGTCCAGCGTGCCGTAGAGCGCCTCCACCGACCGGCGGACCGCATCCGAAATAAAGGTCTCCGTATTTGTCATGTCTTGAAAGGATTTTGCCCGCAAATTTAGCGTTTTTCGGCGAATAATCAACACACTCACGGGATTATCGGGATTTTTCGCTATCTTCGCGCTGAATATACCGAAACGCAACATCCATGGAAATAGTCATCATCCTGCTGCTGATCCTGCTCAACGGGCTCTTCGCCATGTCCGAGATCGCGCTCATCTCGGCGCGCCGCTCGAACCTCGAGATGCTCGCCCGCCAGGGCAACACCGGGGCACGGCGGGCCCAGCAGCTCATCCAGGACCCCGACAAGTTCCTCTCGACCATCCAGATCGGCATCACCCTGATCGGCATCCTCACGGGTATCTACTCGGGTGACACGCTCGCCGCATCGTTCGGCGCGCGGCTCTCCTCGCTGGGCATTCCGCTGCGCACGGCAACCGTCGTCGCGCAGGTGACGATCGTCATCGTCGTGACCTACCTGACGCTCATCTTCGGCGAGCTGGTGCCCAAGCGCATCGGCATGAGCGGCGCCGAGAAGATCGCCATCTTCATGTCGCGGCCCATGGGCATGCTCTCGCGGCTGGCCTCGCCCTTCGTGTGGCTGCTCTCGCACAGCACGGCCGGCATCTCGCGGCTGCTGGGGCTGAAGAAGGCCGAGAGCAAGGTCACCGAGGAGGAGATCCGCTCGATCATTCGCGAAGGGGCCGAGGACGGCGAGGTGCAGGAGGTCGAGCAGAAGATCGTCGGCCGCGTCTTCTCGCTGGGCGACCGCACCGTCGAGTCGATCATGACCTACCGCAGCGAGCTGGTCTGGCTCGACATCTCGATGAGCGCGGCGCAGATCCGCGCCGTCGTCGACGAGAAGCCCCACAACCGCTACCCCGTGGGGGACGGCAGCCTCGACCGGCTGCTCGGCGTGGTCTACCTGAAGGACCTCTTCAGCCACATCGGCGACAAGGATTTCAACCTGCGCGACCACCTCGCGCCCGTGAAGTTCTTTCACGAGGGATTCGAGGTCTACGACGTGCTGGAGCAGCTGCGCAACGAGCAGCTCGGCTACGGCATCGTCTGCGACGAGTTCGGCGTGACGCGCGGCATCATCACCTTCAAGGACATCTTCGAGGCGCTCGTCGGCGAGATTCCCGACCGCTCGGAGGAGCCCGACATCATCCGCCGCGACGACGGCGGCCTGCTCATCGACGGGCAGTGCCCCTTCTACGACTTCCTGGCCAGCCTCGGCATCGAGGAGGAGTGCTCCGCCACGGCCTACAACACGATCAGCGGACTGGTGCTCGACCAGTTGGACCACATCCCGCAGTCGGGCGAGCACGTCGAGTGGAACGGCTATCGCATCGAGGTCGTCGACATGGACGGCGCCCGCATCGACAAACTGCTGGTTACCCCGCTGGAAAAGACTGAAAAATGAAGATAGCCGACCTGGACCTCGGGGAGAAGCCCCTGCTGCTGGCGCCCATGGAGGACGTCACGGACCCCTCGTTCCGCTACATGTGCAAGCGCTTCGGCGCGGATGTCGTCTACACGGAGTTCATCTCCTCGGACGGGCTGATCCGCGACGCCGCCAAGTCGCTCAAGAAGCTCGCGATCGACGACGCCGAACGGCCCGTGGGCATCCAGATCTACGGACACCTGATCGAACCGATGGTCGAGGCAGCACGCATGGCCGAGGCGGCCGGGCCCGACATCATCGACATCAACTTCGGCTGCCCCGTCAAGAAGATCGCCGGGCGCGGCGCCGGGTCGGGCATGATGCGCGACGTGCCGCTCATGGTCGAGATGACGCGACAGATCGTCCGCGCCGTGCACAAGCCCGTGACGGTCAAGACGCGGCTGGGCTGGGACGACGAGTCGAAGAACATCATGGAGATCGCCCTGCGCCTGCAGGACGTCGGCATCGCGGCGCTCACGATCCACGGCCGCACACGGGCCCAGATGTACCGCGGCGAGGCCGACTGGACGCTCATCGGCGAGGTGAAGAACAACCCCGCCATCCACATTCCGATCATCGGCAACGGCGACGTCGACTCGGGGCCGAAGGCCGCCGCGATGTTCGACCGCTACGGCGTGGACGGCGTGATGATCGGCCGCGCAACCTACGGGCGTCCGTGGATCTTCCGCGAGATCAGGCACTACCTCGCAACGGGCGAGGTGCTGCCGCAGCCCTCCGTTGCGGAGCGTGTCGCCATCGCCCGTGAGCATCTGCGCAAATCGCTCGAGATCAAGGGCGAGCATGTCGGCATCCTCGAGATGCGGCGCCACCTGACCAACTACTTCAAGGGGCTGCCCAACTTCAAGGAGACGCGCCTGAAGCTGGTCACGACGCTCGACGTCGACGAACTCTTCGCGACGCTCGACTACGTGGCCGAACGCTGGGGCGACTGCGACATGAGCGGCGCCGTCCCCGCCCCGCTGTCGCACGACATCTGACACGGCGGCCCGTGCGGCAGGCCACCGTGCGCAACCCCATCCGCAAAAAGCAGCCCGGCGGCATACGATCTCACGCACCGGAACCGTTTGAAGGGAGAAACCAACCTTCAACCCCATGAACAGAACCCCTCTACTGCGGGCACTGCTCCTTGCGGCAGTGCTCTTTCCGCTGCTGCTTCCGGCCGCACCCGATGCTCCAAGGCCAACCGCCGCACCTGACTCCCCGGCGTCCACAGCAGCTCCCGACACTCCGGCTCTAACCGCAGCGCCCACGAACCCCACCCGGGAGGAGCTTGACAGCATCCGTCGGGTCGGCGAAAGTTTCGAGGTGCGTGTCCCCAACCGAATCTGTGCCCTGATCGACATCAACATGCCCCGCTCGCTGATCGGCACGGGCCGACGGCTCTTCCAGGTCCGCAACCATCCGGGGCTCGATTCGCTCTTTACGGAAGCCGAGATGGCGCAGATCCGTGCCGAGATCGACGCCCGTTGCGATTCGCTGGGCAAGGATTCGCTGCTCTCCTCGGAGTTATTCTACGTGCTGCGCCCCTACCTGGACCGCCTCCACTACGAAGACCCCCACTACCGGATTTTGCTGCCACCCATCGGCGACGCGGAGCACTACACCCGCCGCGAGCAACGGCGCATCCAGCGGACACTGCCCACACCGGGATTCAACCTGCTGCAGATCAACGACACGCTCATCGTCGACCGTTCGCTCGACCCGGCATTCCGGCGCGGCGACCAGGTGACGGCCATCAACGGCGTCGCGGCCGCCGAATACCTCAAGTACAGCTACGACGACCGCCACATGTATCCGATCTCGCTCATGGGGCGCTATTTCTACAGCCAGATCGTCGACCGCTTCCGCATCGAGCTGCTGCGCGACGGGAGGCCGATGGTCATTGAAACGGCCGGCATGTCGGCTGCCGGGACGCTGTTCGAGCTGTCGCGCGCCGAAGAGATGGACCGCAACATCCGCACCTGGCCCGAAGCGGGCTGCGGCTACATCGCCATCCCCAAATTTTTCCCCAACAACAACCGCCTGATCCGCATCCTCCACCGCACGCTCCTCGACTTCCGCCGACAGGGCATCTCCGACGTGATCCTCGATTTGAGGCGCAACCCCGGCGGCAACGGACACAACTTCGACCGGCTGCTCTCGATCTTCATCGAGAAGCCCGTCGTGGAGTACTGCACGGGGCAATGGGTCAAGGCTTCGAGGAAGTCGATGCCCTATTACGGGTTCCTCACCGAGGAGATGCTCGGACAGACCGTGCCGCTGCCCGAGGAGGAGTACGTCCGCTCGTTCCCGACCGATCCGAAGATGTATGTCGGAGGGCTGCGCTACTACATGCTCGTGGGGCGCGACACCGGCTCGATCGCCGCGTCGTTCGTCAACATGCTCCAATACCACGGCGCCGCCGAGCTGGCCGGCGAGCCGTTGCGGCACAATGCGCTCAAGTATGGCGAGGTGCTCGACGGAGGCTTCCTCATGCCGACGAACCTCTATCAGGGGGCCGTCTCGATGGTGCGCATCGACGAATGCACGCGCGCCGTCGACGGGGTCGTGCAGCCCGACATTCCTGTTCCGTGCATCGCCGCGGAGTACCTCACCGGCCGCGACGGGCAGCTGGACCGCCTGCTGGCGATCATCCGCATCCGCAACGGCCGCTGATACCGGCGGATAGCTGCCGCAAAGGCGTCCGACCGACCCGGAAACCGGCCCGGCCCGCCAGACCCGCCGTGCCGCCCGACAGCCCGGCCCACACGTAGCCGCCGCGCTCCCGCACGGCCACACCGCACGCCGGCTCTGCCCCGCCTCGCCGAACGCCCCCGCCACGCCAAACGCCCCCGCCTCGCCAAACGCCCCCGCCTCGCCGAACGCCCCGCACACGAAAGGCCGCACCGGACAGTCCGGTGCGGCCTTCTCATTCGCTTCCGCTGCGGCGCGCTATTTCAGCACCCGCTCGACATACTCCCGGTAGTCCTTGACCACGGGGTGGTAGTCGTCGTCCTCGAACAGCGGCGAGGAGATCAGGAAATCGGCCGTCGAACGGTTCACGGCCGTCGGCACGTTGTAGAGCGTCGCCAGGCGCAGCAGCGCCTTGACGTCGACGTCGTGCGGCTGGGCCGACATGGGGTCCCAGAAAAAGATCAGGGCGCTGATGCGGCCGTCGGCGATCATCGACCCAAGCTGCTGGTCTCCGCCCAGCGGACCCGACTTGAGCAGCGTGATCTGCAGTTCGGGTGCAGCCTCCTCTGTGCCGTCGTGCTCCGGATCGTTCTTCTCCCGATGGTCGCGCAGCGTCTTCTCGACCATCTTGCCCGTCGTACCCGTGCAGACCAGATGGTGGCGGCTCAACTTGCTGCTGTTCCAGTCCACCCACTCCGCCAGGTCGCGTTTCATGTTGTCGTGGGCGACCAGCGCCAAAACTTTCATCTTCTTCTCCATAACATGTATCCGTTGTGAAAACCCTGCGGTTTTCGGTTCGATTTCCAGACAGGTGTGCAGGTAAAAAAAGTCCCGGCCGTGCCGGGACAAGGTCGGAGGGTTACTCCTTTTCGGGCTCTGCGGCGGCAGCCTCCTCCGTCGGGAGCTTGAACTCCGTGAAACCGGCGTCGACGAGGATGTTGTACCACGCAAAGCACTTCTTGATGTCCGAAACGTGCACGCGGTCGCGGTCGTACTCGGGCAGCACCTCGGCAAAGGCCTCCTTCAGGTGCTCGGGCGTCTCCTTGGGGCTGATGGCGTGCTTGCCGCCCGTATGGGAATAGATGCGCGTGAAGACGTCGGCCAGCGCGATGTCGTCGCCCTCGGTAAACATCGAGATGTCGGAGAGCGCGCTCACCTTCGACGAGGCCGAAGCGTTCATGCGGCGCCCGTCGAGCAGCGATTCCACGATCACGCCGCGCGTCGACTGCGCCACGTATTTATACAGTCCGGGTTGGCCCGAGATGGCCAGGATTTCTCTCAATTCCATAAGTCTTTCTGTTGTTTTTATAAAGGATTAGTCGTTTTTGACGTGTACGTCCATCTGCGGGAAGGGGAAGTTGATGCCCGCCTTCGGCAGCTCCTTGTAGAAGCGTTCGTTGTACTCGAAGAAGACGTCCCAATAGTCGGCATTCGCCACCCAGGCGCGCACGGTGAGGTTCACCGAGCTGTCGGCCAGCGCCGCCACCCACACCACCGGGGCCGTCTCGCGCAGGATGCGGGCATCGGCCGCAAGCATGGCGAGGATCGTCTCGCGGGCGACATCCACGTCGTCGCCGTAGGAGATGCCCACGGTCCAGTCGACGCGCCGCTGCTCGGCCGTCGTGTAGTTGTCGATGATGGCCGTGGCGATGGCGTTGTTCGGGATGTAGATCGTCTGGTTGTCGGTCGTGGTGATGACCGTCGAGAAGAGCTTGATCTCACGCACCGTGCCGGACTGTCCCTGCGCCGAAATGTAGTCGCCCACGCGGTAGGGCTTCATCATGAGGATCATCACGCCGCCGGCGAAGTTCTGCGCCGTGCCGCTCAAAGCCATGCCGATGGCCAGCGTGGCGGCCGAGAAGACGGCGATGAGCGACGTGACGTTCACGCCGAGCGTCTGCACGACGATGAGCACCAGAATCAGCGAGAAGACCACGCGCACGGTATTGCGCATGAACGAACGCAGCGAGACGTCGACCTTGCGGCGCTCCATGGCCACGTCGATCAGCCGCACGACGCGGCGCACGATCCAGCGGCCGAGGAAGTAGATCGCCAGCGCTATCACGATCTTGATGACGATCCACACCGCCTCCGAGAGCATCGTCTGCAGGACCTCGTGGTAGTCGAGCGACGCGATCTTCTCGACGGCCTTCGCGAGGTTGGCCTTCTGTACGCTGTCGGGCAGGATGAGCGGTTCGGCGCTCTCCGCGGCAAGGAATGTCCACATAATTTCTAAAGTTTGTGGAGCAAAAATAAGCAAAAAACGGGGAACTTTACTAACTTTGTTAACGATTCTCACGAAGTAATCCGCAAAACAGTCCTTATGGCACAAAACAACGTCGAAATCATCCAGATAAACATTTCGGGCGAAGACAAGCCCGGCATGACCTCGTCGCTCACGGAGATTCTCGCGCGCTACGACGCCTTCATCCTCGACATCGGACAGGCCAACATCCACCAGTCGCTGACGCTCGGCATCCTGATCCTGACCACGCCCGACAAGTCGGGCAACATCATGAAGGAGCTGCTCTTCAAGGCCTCGGAGCTGGGGGTGATGATCCGCTTCACGCCGATCTCCGAAGAGCGCTACAACGACTGGGTGGCCCGTCAGGGCAAGAACCGCTACATCATCACGCTGCTCGGGCGCACCGTCACGGCGCGCCACATCGCCGAGGTGACGAAGGTCGTGGCCGAGCACGGGCTGAACATCGACGCCATCCGGCGCCTGACGGGCCGCATGCCCCTCAACGAGGACAACCGCGCCGCCAAGTCGTGCATCGAGCTCTCGGTGCGCGGCTCGCTCTCCGACGCCGACCGCAGCGCCATGCAGGAGGGCTTCATGAACCTCTCCGAGATCGGACTCGACGTCTCCTTCCAGAAGGACGACATCTATCGCCGCAGCCGCCGCCTGATCTGCTTCGACATGGATTCGACGCTCATCGAGACGGAGGTGATCGACGAACTGGCCGAACGGGCCGGCGTCGGCGACCGGGTCCGCGAGATCACGGCCAGCGCCATGCGCGGCGAGATCGACTTCCGCGAGAGCTTCACGCAGCGCGTCGCCCTGCTCAAGGGGCTCGACGTCTCGGTCATGGAGGACATTGCCCGCAACCTGCCCATCACCGAGGGGCTCGAACGCATGATGACCGTCCTCAAGCGCGTGGGCTACAAGACGGCGATCCTCTCGGGCGGCTTCACCTACTTCGGCAACTACCTGCGCCAGAAATACGGCTTCGACTACGTCTACGCCAACGAGCTCGAGATCGAGGACGGGCACCTCACGGGCCGCTACGTCGGCGAGATCGTCGACGGACGCCGCAAGGCCGAGTTGCTGCGGCTGCTCTGCCAGTTCGAGTCGATCAACATCGCGCAGTCGGTGGCCGTCGGCGACGGGGCGAACGACCTGCCGATGCTCAACCTCGCGGGGCTGGGCATCGCCTTTCACGCCAAGCCCAAGGTCAAGGCCACGGCCCGGCAGTCGATCTCGACGATCGGGCTCGACGGCATCCTCTACTTCCTTGGACTGAAGGATTCACGCATCGAGGCGTAATGTCGCACGCGGGGCCGATACTCTTCAGCGCCGCGGCGCTGCTGCTGGGCGGCTGCTACGACTCGGATTTCCGCACGAAGGGAAACCCGTCGCAGCCGACCGCCGTCACGACGACCATCGCCCGCTTCAACGAGGCACTCGTCGAAGAGACCCCGGTCATCACGGGCGACATCGTGCTGTCGGGTGTGGTGACGACCAGCGACGAGGCGGGCAACTTCTACCGCACGTTCTGCATCGAGGAGGCGGGTGCCGGACTGGAGGTGATGGCCGGCATCGACCAGCTGCACAACGACTTCCCGGTCGGCTGCCGCGTCACGCTGCACCTGCGGGGACTGGCCGCCGGCCGCAGCCGCGGTGTCGTGCAGGTCGGCCGCGAACCCGCTCCGGGCAGCGGCTACACGACCGACTACATCGGCTCGAAACCCGCGCTCGACGCCCATGTCGAACGCTGCGACGACGCGCTGCAAACCGTCGTCCCCACCCTGCTCACCATCGCCGAACTGACACCCGACCGCTGCGGAAGCCTCGTCCGCATCGACGGCCTGCGCTATGCCCCCGAGCAGGTCATCGAAGCCTCGTGGGCCGGCGAGAAACGTTTTCTCGACGATACGGGGGCCGAAATCCGCACCTATGTCCGTCCCTACGCCCGCTTCGCCGACCGCGAGGTCCCGACGGGCCCCGGGTCGATCACGGGCATCCTGCAACGCGACGACGACGGATGCTACCTGCTCAAACCGCGCCATGAAGAGGACCTGCTGCAATAACCGACCATCCGCACGGGCAGGCGCCGCACTCCGGCGCGCCGGACTCTTCGGCCTGCTCCTGCTCTTCGGCACGGCCTGCGACCGGGCCTCGGAACCCCGCTACGGCGATCCGGACGACGGGAAGACGGTCTCCATTCCCCGGCTCAAGGCCCTCGCGGACCGGAGCGGCGCCACCGAGATCCGGCAGGAGCTCCGCATCCGCGGCCGCATCACGGGCAACGACTGCTTCGGGGAGTTCTACAAGACGCTCATCGTCGAGGATGCCTACGGCGGCATCAGCCTCGCCATCGATGCCACGGACCTCTTCTACGGCTATCCGTTCGGATACGAACTGACCGTGCGCTGCAACGGGCTCACGCTCTGCGAATACGGCGGCAAGCTCGTCCTCGGGACGACGCCGACGGACGACGGCCCGGGACGCATCGCCGCCGCGGACCTGCCCCGCTACCTGACGGTCTCGCCGGCAGACGGCTCCCGTCCCGAACCGCGCCCGCGCACCATTCCCGAAATCGGCACGGCGGACATCGACCGCTACGTGCGCCTCGACGGCGTATGCTTTCCCGACGGCGGCCCGTGGTGCGCCGTCGATCCCGAAACGGGCCGCCACACGACGACCGAGCACCGCATCGTCGACACCGAGGGCCACACGTTCACCGTGCGCGCCGCCTCGACGTGCACCTATGCCGACGAGCCCGTACCATCGGGCACGGGCTCGCTATGCGGTATTGTCGACTTTTTCAACGGGAAATTCACGCTCCGCGTCACCGACTGCGGCGTGCTGTTCGTCAGCGCTGCAGCGCCTCCCAGAGCATATCCTTGAGCTGCTGGATATTCAGCCCCGAGACCGACGAAATGAAGAGCGAGGGCACCCCCTCGGGCAGGTGCGCACGCATCTGGGCGATGAGCTCGTCGTCGAGCATGTCGCACTTCGTGACGGCCAGCAACCGCTGCTTGTCAAGCAGCTCGGGGTTGTACTGCGTCAGCTCGCCCAGCAGGATGTCGTAGTCGCGGCGGATGTCGTCGCTGTCGGCCGGAATCATGAAGAGCAGCACCGAGTTGCGTTCGATGTGGCGCAGGAAGCGCGTGCCGAGGCCGCGGCCCTCGTGCGCCCCCTCGATGATGCCCGGGATGTCGGCCATGACGAACGACTTGTGGTCGCGCACCTCGACGATGCCCAGGTTGGGTTCGAGCGTCGTGAAGACGTAGTTGGCGATCTTGGGCTTGGCGGCCGACACGACCGAGAGCAGCGTCGATTTCCCGGCATTGGGGAAGCCCACGAGTCCGACGTCGGCCAGCACCTTCAGTTCGAGGATGAAGGCCCCTTCGTCGCCCTCCTCGCCCGGCTGCGCATAGCGCGGCGTCTGGTTCGTGGCGCTCTTGAAGTGCCAGTTGCCCAGTCCTCCGCGACCGCCCTTCAGCAGCACGAGCTCCTCGCCGTCCTCGGTCACCTCGCCGACGAACTCCGTCGTCGTGCCCTCGTCGGTCTCGACAACGCGGCGCGCCACGGTGCCCAGCGGCACGGGGATGACGATGTCGCGTGCATCCTTGCCCGAGGAGCGGGCTCCGGAGCCGTTCTCGCCGTCCTCGGCGAACTGGTGGCGCTGATACTTGAGGTGGATGAGCGTCCAGTACTGCCGGTCACCCCGCAGCACGATGCTGCCGCCCTTGCCGCCATCGCCGCCGTCCGGACCGCCGAAGGCCACGAATTTCTCGCGGCGGAAGTGTGCCGAACCGGCGCCGCCGTGCCCCGAGCGGGCGAATATCTTCACGTAGTCTACAAAGTTGGAACCTGCCATAACATCGGTTTTACGCTGCAAAGATAGTGCAAAGCGGCCGTCGCGGCAAATTTATTTGCCGGCATGCGAAGAGAGGAGGACGGCACAACCGACCGACCCCCTCTCTCCCCGTTGCACGAGCTCGGCGTCAGAGCGCCAGCGGCTCGTAGTTCAGTCCCCAGGCCTCGGCCACAGGCTTGTAGACGACCTTGCCCTCGACGACGTTCAGGCCCAGTGCCAGTTCGGGATTCTCCCGGCAGGCACGCTGCCACCCCTTGTCGGCCAGCTGGATCGCATAGGGAAGCGTGGCGTTCGTCAGGGCCAGCGTCGAGGTGCGCGGCACGGCACCCGGGATGTTGGCCACGCAGTAGTGGAGAATGCCGTCGACGTAGTAGACCGGATCCTCGTGCGTCGTCGGACGCGACGTCTCGAAGCAGCCGCCCTGGTCGATGGCCACGTCGACCAGCACCGTGCCGGGCTCCATGAGCTGCAGCATGTCGCGCGTCACGATCTTCGGAGCCTTCGCGCCGGGAATCAGCACCGAACCGATCACCAGATCGGCATGCTTGAGCTCCTCGCGGATGTTGTATTCCGAGGACATGAGCGTCTTGACGTTCCTGGGCATCACATCGGTCAGGTAGGTCAGGCGCGGCAGCGAGATGTCGCAGATCGTCACGTCGGCACCCAGTCCGGCAGCCATGCGGGCCGCCGCCGTACCGACGACTCCCGCGCCGATGACGAAGACGCGCGCAGGCTTCACGCCCGGCACGCCGCCCAGCAGCACGCCCTTGCCGCCGCGCGGCTTCTCGAGGAAGTAGCACCCCTCCTGCGTGGCCATGCGGCCGGCAACCTCCGACATCGGGGTGAGCAGCGGCAGCGAACGGTCGGCCCGCTCGACGGTCTCGTAGGCGCAGCAGACGGCCCCGCTGTCGATCATCGCACGGGTCAGCGGCTCGCTGCTGGCAAAGTGGAAATAGGTGAAGAGGAGCTGTCCGGCACGGACGAGCTTGTATTCGGGGGCGATCGGCTCCTTGACCTTGACAATCATCTCGGCCGTCGCATAGACCTCCTCGATCGTGGGCAGGATCTCCGCTCCCACCGCCCGGTAGGCATCATCGGTAAAACCGCTGTTCACTCCGGCCGTAGCCTGCACATACACCTTGTGACCGCGCCGCGTCATCTCCTGAACGCCGGCCGGGGTCATTGCAACGCGATTCTCGTTGTTTTTGATCTCTTTGGGAATACCGATAATCATAGGTTTTGAAAGTTTTAAGGTTTTTGGCTTTCCAAATTACAAATTTTGCATCGAAATCCAAAAAAATCCGACTGATTTTTATAATATCCGTCAAAACCGATATGAAACCGTAATGTAGAACGACCGCGGCAGGGCGTAGGTCAGGCGCGTGGCGTGGGGCTGCCAGAGGGTCTGGTCGCCGGCCGCGATGCGGCGCACACGCTGCGCCTCGTAGGCACTGTAGACCATATCGTCGCCGCCGAGCAGGTTGCGCAGCATCAGGGCGACGACCAGGCGCGAACGGTCGAAATAGAAGCTCTTGAAGAGCGAGGCGCCGAGCGTCAGGGCGTCGTCCAGCCGCTCCTGCCGCACGAAGGCGTCGAAGAGTTCGGGCGACGTGCCGCCCTGGGAGGCGATGCGGTCCGTGCGGCGCAGGAAGGAGGGCTCGGCATACCGTCCGCCGACATACCCCGCCGAGAGGCGGAGCCCCCACCCTTTCGGTCCGAAGTACGCCAGCTCGGCACAGGCCGTTGCGCCGGGCACACCGCCCGACACGCAGCCGCCCATGCGGCTCACGGCCCGCATGTCGACCACCGTGTTGTCCACATCCGAAAGCACCGTGACCAGCGGGTCGCGGACATACGCGCAGTGCTGCACCGAGGCGGCCAGCGCCAGGCTCCAGCGATACGACAGCCGGATGTCGGCCGCAGCCTCCACGCCGAGAGCCCGCCAGCCGATGCCGCTCACGGACATGTCGCAGTAGAGCCCCGCCATGTCGTCGTAGTAGCGCCGCGTCTGCATGGCATCGAGCCGCAGCGTGGCATAGGCCGTCACCTGCAGCCCGACGACGGGGCCCGTCATGCGGTACGCGAGCTCCGCGGCGTAGTTCTGCTCCGCCGCCGGGTCGTCCACCGTGCGGTTGTTGTACTGGGGTTGGAAGAAGAGCTCCTCCGCCTCGGGCATGCGGGCGGCGGCAAGCAGCGCGACCGAGAGGTAGTGCCGCGGCGTGAAGGCCCAGCCGGCCGAGGCGCGAAGCGTGTAGGGAGTGAAGTGCAGCCGCCGCGAGGCACCGTAGGATTGCGCCCCGGGGAAGAGCTCCTTTTCGTAGTGGCCCCGGCGGAAGATCACCCCGTCCGAGAGCACAAGGTCCGCATCGGCCCGCAGGCGGTCGGAGCGGTAAGCGGCATGCAGGCGCACGCCCGCCTCGCGCACCGCAAGGGTGTAGTCGTAGCCGAAGCGGTCGCCGCGCCCGATCCGCCGGTCGGGATGGCGCAGGTCGTTCTGCAGCAGATTGCCGTAGGTGTCGTCGTCGACGAGGTACTGGTCGATATCCACCAAATAATCGGCCCCCAGCAGGTCGCGCATCTGCTTGTAGTGGCGTGTCGACGTGCGGCGCACCCAGCCGCCGTAGCGGAGCGTCAGCCGCCCGTCGAGCTCGGTGACGAAGGCCGCATCGGCCTGCACGTCGCCGATGCGCTCGACCCGGTCCTCGAGCGCATAGACCGCCTCGCCGCCCGCCAGGCGGTTCTGGGCGATCAGCTCGTCCCAGCGCACCTGCGTGTAGCGGGCATCGCGCGAGCGCCACGCCTGCTCGCTCTCCCGGTCACCCGTATAGGAGGGCAGGTAGCGGTAGTTGTCGGGCATGGGTGTGCGGGCGTCGTACCACCCCAATGCACTGTACCTGCGCAGGCCCGCCTCGCCGCCGAGGGTCAGGGCGAGCGACGTCTTCGCCGAAAGGGGCATGCGCCAGGTGGCGACGCCGAGCGGCACGCACTCGCGCCGCACGCGCGAATTGCGCACCCGTCCCTGCTGAAAGCCCCAGGCGGGGTTGTAGAGCGGATCGCCCGTCAGCGTGAAGGCCTCCTCCACGGAGCTCAGCCGCGTACCCCGCACCGAGGGCGGCACAACGGCCAGCAGCGACAGCTCCGCCCCGCCCGCAAAGCGTTTCGAGAGGTGAAACCCCGCCGTCAGGGCATTCGTGAAGACCCCTTCGACGTGCATGTCGCGCCCCGTGCGGGCATCGGCCGCGAGGCGCAGCCGCCAGCCGCGTCCCACGTCGAGCGACGAGGAGACCTTCGCCCCCACACGGTAGTTGCGGTCGGTCAGCCGCACCGACGCCAGGTGCGGCGTGAGCGCCTCGTCCGGCGTGAAGACAAAGCGGCGCACGCCGCCCGCCGCACCCGCTGCATCGCTCTCCGCCGCAATGCCCGCCGCACGCTCCTCCGCGGCACCCAGCAACCGCAGGGCCGCCGTATGGCGCCACGAGACGGCGATGCCGTCGAGTTCGATGCGCTCATCGTAGAAGGCCTGCCCGCGCCGCCGCAGACTCACCTGCGGGAGGTTGAAATCGGTGATCTGGCCATAAGCATCCTCCGCGACCTGCACGGCACGGTAGAAGAGCGTCGTGTCGGTCACGATCATCGGCTGCGGCTCCTCCCGCACGGCGAAGGGATAGTATTCGTCGTCGTAGGACTGGGCCGCCGCCAGGCTCGGCAGCAGCAACAGCAGGCACAGCAGGGGTTTCGTCATAGGAATGCGGCGTGTTCGGAATACAAAGATAAGACTTTTCCCGACACTTCCGCCGTCCGAATCCCCGTCGGCTCCGCCTTTTCCGACCCTCCGCGCACCATCCGCCGCCCGGCACGCGGTCCGACTCTTCCCGGCACGCGGTCCGACTCTTCCCGGTACGCAGTCCATCCGACCGCCGCGCAGGCTGCCCGAGGGCACGCATGCGGTCCGGCTCCGTCCGTTGCCTCCTCCGCCGGAGAGACACCCCAAAGAGGACCTTTTACGCCGAACTTCGCCGAAAAGCCCCTTCAAAGAGGTTTCATCATGTTCCGGGGGAGGAACGCACGGAACACCCCGGCGGGGCGGGCTCCTCCGCCGGACAGGCGCCGCCGTTACATCTCGCGGAGCGTATACCCTGCCGCCTCAACAGCCTCCTGCAGCTCGGCAAACGAATACTCCCGGCCGGAGAACTCGACGACGGCAACCGCCGGATCGAGCGTCACATGAGCCGATACACCCTCCAACGCATTGAGGGCCTTTTCCACATGAGCGCGGCAATGGTCGCACATCATGCCTTCCACACGATACTTTTTCATGGTTGTATTGTTTTCAGAAACAGATTCAGTATGTTCAGTATGAGGATGCTCCGCAGCCATCCGCCGCATCGGGCGCTCCGTGAGCACGGCCCGCTTCAGGCGCAGGCTGTTCCCGACGACACAGAGGCTGCTCAATGCCATGGCCAGACCCGCCAGCATCGGGTTCAGCCCGAAACCGAACAGGGGCTCGAAGACCCCGGCCGCCACGGGAATGGCGATCACGTTGTAGAGAAAGGCCCAGACGAGATTCTGACGGATCGTCCGCAGCGTGAGCCGCGAAAGGCGGATCGCCTCGGCGATCTTCGTCGGATCGGAGCCCACGATCGTCACCATCGCCGCATCCATCGCGATGTCGCTCCCCCGCCCCATGGCAACGCTGAAGTCGGCCTGCGCAAGGGCCGCGCTGTCGTTGATGCCGTCGCCGACCATCGCCACGCGATGTCCGTCGGCCTGCAGCTGCCGCACGAAGTCGCGCTTACCCTGCGGCAGCACCCCCGCACGGAAGGACTCGATGCCCGCCTGCCGGGCTATTTCACGCGCCGGAGCCTCCGCATCGCCCGTCACCATCCAGACGTCGATGCCGCGTGCCCGGAGGGCCTGAACCGCCGCCGGACTCTCGCGCTTGAGCCGGTCGGCAACGCCCGCCACGGCCAGCACCCGCCGGCTGTCGGCAAAGTAGACGACGCTCTTCGCCTGCGCGGCGAGCCGGTCGGCCGCAGCCGCGGCATTGGCATCGACCGCCACGCCCGCAGCCGCCAGCAGAGCCGCATTGCCGGCATGGTAGGTCTCGCCGTCGATCCGGCCGCTGACCCCCTCGCCGGGCCGCTCCGCAAAGTCGCTCACCTCCGGGTGCGGCTGTCCGCCGAGCCGCTCCGCCACGGCCGCAGCCAGCGGATGGGTCGAGCAGCGCTCCAGGGCGCTGAAGCAGGCCGCACGGCGGTCGCCGTCCCCGCACCAGATCAGGTCGGTCACCTCGGGATGCCCCTCCGTGAGCGTGCCGGTCTTGTCGAGCACGACGACATCCACGCGGGCCGCCGCCTCCAGACTCTCGGCATTGCGGATCAGGATGCCGTTCTCGGCCCCCTTGCCGATTCCCACCACGATGGCCGTAGGGGTTGCCAGCCCCAGCGCACAGGGGCACGCAACGACGAGCACCGTAACCAGCGCCAGCACCCCGCGCGTGAAGCCGTCGGCCGGATCGGCCGCCCACCACGCAACAAATGCCACCGCGGCCAGCGTCATGACCACCGGGACAAAGACCGCAGCCACGCGGTCCACGAGCCGCTGCACGGGCGCCTTGCTACCCTGCGCCTCCTGCACCTGCCGGATGATGTGGGCAAGCATCGTCCCGTCGCCCACGCGGGTCGCCCGCATGTGCAGCGCCCCGCGCAGGTTGACCGTCCCGGCGAAGAGCTCCGCCCCGGGCTGCTTGAGCACGGGGAGCGGCTCCCCGCTGAAGAGGCTCTCGTCGACCGGGGAGCTGCCCTCGCAGACCTCGCCGTCGACGGGAATCCGCTCGCCGGGACGCACCAGCAGCCGGTCACCCGGGCGCACCTCGCCGATCCGGACCCGGCGAATTGTGCCGTCGGGCTCCACGAGCGAAACCTCCTGCGGCTGCAGGCGCATCAGCTTGCGCAGCGCCTCCGTCGTCCGGCCCTTGGCCCGGGCTTCGAGCAGCCGGCCCAGCAGCACGAAGGCAATGACGACGCTTGCCGACTCGAAATAGAGGTGCGCCTCCATGCCGCGGCTCTCCCACACGCGGGGAAAGAGCAGGTTAAAGAGGCTGAAGAGATACGACACGCCCGTGCTGACGGCAACGAGCGTATCCATGTTGGCTGCCCCGTGGCGCAGCTGCCGCCACGCCGAGACAAAGAAGCTCCGCCCGCAGACAAACAGCGTCACCGAAGCGAGCAGCCACAGCACCCAGCGCACCCAGCCCACCGACTGGAACCACATGCCAAGCACGGCCACGGGCAGCGCCAGCGCAACGGCCAGCAGCGCCTGCCGCCGCAACAGCCGGTAATCGGCCGCGGCCCGGCGGTCAGCTTCATCCGCGGCCTCGTCCCCGCCGCCGGTCAGCAGGTCGTAACCCGCCGCCTGCACGGCGCTCCGCAAACCGTCGGCCGTACAGCACTGCGGATCGTAAACCACGCGGGCCGTGGCCGTCGCGGGATTCACCCCGACTTCGCGCACCCCCTCACAATGCCGCAAGGCCTTTTCGACACGCGCCACACAGGCGGCGCAGTGCATGCCCGTCACCGGGAACAGGCCCGTTTGTGTTTCATTCCGTTCCATGATCTTCGTTTCGTCACTTGTTTGTGCAAAGATACGGACGGCGCCCCGTCCCGACGTTACAGAATCGTGGGCCGGATTTACAGATTTACACGGTGACGTGCAGAGACGGCAGGCAGAAACGGGGGCGGGCAGAAACAGCAAAGGAGCAGCGGCTGGCCCGAGGGGGGGGTCAGAGTTTGTCGAGCGGTCGGCGCGGAGGCTGCGCCAGCTGCCGGTAACGGCTCGGCGTCAGGCCTGTAACCTGCTTGAACTGGGCGCTCAGGTGGGCGACGCTGGAGTAGTTCATGCGGTCGGCAATCTCGCTGAGCGAAAGCTCGCCGTAGGAGAGCAGCTCCTTGACCCGCTCGATGCGCTGCGCGATGTAGCAGCGTTCGACGGTCGTGCCGGTCTCCTCGGAAAAGAGCTTGCTCAACACGCTGTATTCGTGGTGCAGCGTCTCGGAGAGATATTCCGAAAGGTTGACGCGCAGCGGCGCATCGTCGCGGTGCACCAGACGGATGATCTCGGTACGGATCCGCTCGGCCAGCTGGCGGCGGCCATCGTCCAGCCGCTCGAAGCCCACGGCCCGCAGCGCCTCGTCCAGCCGCTCCAGCGTCGCGGCATCGGGACGCACGGCGGTTCGCACGTACCCCAGTTCGACGCACTCGGGCTCCAGCCCCAGCCGCGTGAAGAGGTCGCGCACGACCAGTATGCAGCGGTCGCACACCATGTTCCGGATGTGAAAGGTCCGACCCTCCTCCGGCGCTCTGTCCAAGGATTCCATACCGCGAAGATAACGCTTCGCCGCGGGTTGTGCAACACCCCGGCCCGGAAAATCGGAGAGCAGGCCCCTCCTCCGCGATCCCGGGCCGACCGTGGGACAACGGCAAATCGACGGCATCCGCCCATGGAACGGCGGAACATCCACCACAGTCCGCAGTCCGACCGCAGACCGATCGCTGACTGCAGCCCGGCCGCCGAACGGCAGCGAGCCCGGCTCTCCGACAATGGCACCCCGATACTCCGACAACGGTCCTCCCCCGGTGCCGGCGCCCCGATACTCCGACAACGACGCCCCGACAAAGGCAGATCGGCTGCCGCGGGTTTGGTTCTCTGCGCGGCTTGCACTATCTTTGCGGCCCGGAACCATCAACCCGGAACCGTCAAAGAGTCACTGTCATGACCGAAAAACATGCCCGCCACGGGAGCCTGCTGGCCCTCACGCCCCTGCTGGTCTTCCTGGCCACCTACCTCGCCGCATCGCTCATAACGGGCGACTTCTACCGCATGCCCATCAGCGTGGCGTTCCTCGCCGCCGCGGTCTACGCCGTTGCGACGACACGCCGGCTGCCCTTCGCCGAGCGCATCGAACACTTCTCGGCCGGAGCCGCAAACGGCAACATTCTGCTCATGATCTGGATCTTCATCCTCGCCGGAGCCTTCGCCGAGTCGGCCCGCAGCATGGGCGCCGTGGATGCCACGGTGAACCTCACGCTCCACCTGCTGCCGGGGTCGCTCCTCCCCGCGGGGCTCTTCCTCGCGGCCTGCTTCGTGTCGCTCTCCGTCGGTACCTCCGTCGGGACGATCGTCGCCCTGGGTCCCGTTGCCGCTGGGCTGGCCGAGCAGACCTCGATGAACGAGGCATGGCTCATGGGGATCGTGGTCGGCGGCGCCTTCTTCGGCGACAACCTCTCGTTCATCTCCGACACGACCATCGCCGCAACCCGCACGCAGGAGTGCGACCTGCGCGACAAGTTCCGCGTCAACGTCCGCATCGTCGCCCCGGCAGCCCTCGTGACGCTGGGCATCTACCTCTTCACGGGAAGCCATGCCCCGCAGATCGCCCATCCGGAGCACATCGAGTGGATCAAGGTGCTGCCCTACCTGCTCGTCCTCGTGGCGGCCGTCGGCGGCATGAACGTCATGAAGGTTCTGCTGCTGGGCATCCTCTCGACGGGAGTGATCGGCATCGCGACGGGCAGCTTCGCGCCGATGGGCTGGTGCGGCAGCATGGGCGAAGGGATCACGGGCATGGGTGAACTCATCATCATCACGATGCTTGCGGGCGGGCTGCTCGAACTGATCCGCCTGAACGGCGGCATCGACTACCTGATCGACCGCATGACGCGCCACATCCGGGGCCGCCGCGGCGCCGAGGGAGCCATCGCGGGGCTCGTCTGCCTCTCGAACCTCTGCACGGCCAACAACACGATCGCCATCCTGACCGTGGGCCCCATCGCCCGCAAGATCGCCGACCGCTTCGGCATCGACCGCCGGCGCAGCGCCAGCCTGCTCGACACCTTCTCGTGCTTCACGCAGGGGCTGCTCCCCTACGGCGCGCAACTACTCATGGCTGCCGGCCTCACGGGGCTCTCGCCGCTGGAGATCATCCGCTACCTCTACTACCCCTTCGTCATGGGATTCGGCGCCGTACTGGCCATCGTGCTGCGCTATCCCCGCAAAATCTGATCCGGCCGCCCGCTTCCGGGCCGCCCCATACGCACACGAAAACACCCGCAACGCCTTGTGGCGCTGCGGGTGTTCTGCAATCCGCTGCGGGACGGTTACTCGATTTCGAGCAGCACGGCGTCCGTAGCTACGGTGTCGCCCGCCTGCACGAGAATCTGCTTCACCTTGCCCGAGTAGTCGGTCGTAACCGAGTTCTCCATCTTCATGGCTTCGAGCACGAGGACCTCCTGTCCGGCCTTGACCTCGTCGCCGACCTTCACCTTGATGTCGATGATGCGGCCCGGCAGCGGTGCCGTCACGGCATTGCCCGTGATGACCACCTGCTTCTTCTCCTCGACCGGCTTCTCCTCGACCTTCGGCGTTGCGGGTTTCGCCGCCTCGTAGGCCTTCTTCTTCTGTTCGGTCAGGAAGGTCTTGGCCACGAGCGGGAAGAGCTCGAGCAGCAGCACCTCCTTCTCGTTGGCGGCGAGCTTCACACCTCCGGCCTCCGGAAGTTCGGGATTGGGCTGCATCTGGTATTTCGACGTATCGTAGGGCGTCTCCTCACGCACGCCGCAGATCTTGAAGCGGAACTCGGGATCGATCTTCACGGGCGTCTTGCCGTACTCGCCCTTCACCAGTCCGACGAACTGCGACGACTTGTTGGTGTACATCGGACGTCCGGCCTTCTCGTCGAGGGCGCAGTTCACGGCCTGTGCGCCGACGATCTGCGACGTCGGAGTCACCAGAGGCGGCAGACCCGCAGCCAGACGCACCGACGGGATGAGCTCCATGGCGCGGGGCAGAATCTCCTCCGACTTGAGCTGCTTGAGCTGGGCCACCATGTTCGAGTACATGCCGCCCGGGATTTCGGCCTTCTGCACCAGTTCGTTCGGTGCCGGGAAGCCGAAGTAGGCCTCGATCTTGCGGCAGGCGGCGATCGTCGCCTCCTCGTCGTCGTTCTGCGCGGCCTTGATGGCGGCGTCGAACAGCGCGTCGATCTCGGCGGGCAGCTTGTCCGTCAGCGGGTTGAACGGCTTGGGCTCGGGCTTCTCGACGCCGAATACCGACATGTTCAGCTCCTTGCGGATCTCACGCAGCTGCGTGTTGATCTTCGCCACGGCCTCCATGTTCACGCCGATGTCGATGCCGAGCTTCTGGCAGAAGACGTAGACCAGCTCGATGGCCGGAGCGCCCGTGCCGCCGCCGAAGTACCAGCAGTTGGTGTCGACGATGTCGACGCCCGCCACGATGGCTGCGAGCACCGATGCCAGACCGTAACCCGGCGTACAGTGGGTGTGGAAGTCGACCGGAATCGAGAGGTGCTGCTTGAAGAGCTTGACAAGCGTGGCCACGCGGCGCGGCGGAATCAGGCCCGACATGTCCTTGATCGTAATCATGTCGGCACCGAGGGCCGCCATCTGGCGGGCCTTGTCGAGGAAGTAGGCGTCGGTGAAGACCTGCTCGTGCTTCTTCTTGCCCATCAGGCGCTGCATGAAGGTCGGTTCGGGGTATTTCGGGTCGACCGTATAGCAGACGGCGCAGTCGGCGATGCCACCGTACTGCTTCACGTACTTGACCGTCGATTTCACGTTGTCCACATCGTTCAGGGCATCGAAGATACGCATGATGCCCAGACCGCTCTCGATGGCGTTGCGGCAGAAGCCGTCGATGATCTCATCCGTATAGGGCGAATAGCCGAACAGGTTGCGGCCGCGCGACAGGGCCGTGAGCTTCGAGACGTTGCCGATGGCCTTGTGAATGGTCTCCAGACGGGTCCAGGGGTTCTCGTTCAGGTAGCGCATCACCGAGTCGGGCACGGCTCCGCCCCACACCTCCATCGCATAGAAATTCGCATCCTTGTAATAAGGCAGGCAGCGGTCGATTTGCGCCTGATTCATGCGGGTTGCGAACGAGGACTGCTGTCCGTCGCGCAACGTAAGGTCTCTGATCTTGAGATTTCTCGCCATTGTATAGGAAATTAAAGGGTTTTACCTGCGTTACTGTTATTCCGATAACAAAGATAATAAACAATTCGGATTTCCAACAATTTTGCGAAAAAAATCGCAAAAATTCATCACCTCAACTTACTTTCCGTAAATCAAAAGCCGTCACGGGACGTCCGATGTCCGGCGTCGGCCTCCGCGTCGGGGCTCCTGCGGCGGGCGGGCCGGTCGAGGTACTTGCGCTTGAAGAGATCGACGCAGAAGACGAACATCGCCAGCAGGAGGGGCCCGAAGATCACCCCCATGAAGCCGAAGAGCGACAGCCCGATGATGACGCCGAAGATCGTGACGAGCGGGTGCGCGTTGTCGAGCCGCTTCTGCAGGACCATGCGCAGGATGTTGTCGACCTGCGTGACGACCAGCACGCCGTAGAGCAGCAGGCCGACGGCCTGGCCCCAATGTCCCGCCAGCCCCGTGTAGAGGGCCAGCGGCACCCAGACGAGCGCCGTGCCGACGATCGGAATCACCGTGGCGAAGCCCGTCAGCACGCCCCATAACAGCGTCCCGTGCACGCCGAAGATCACGTAGCCCACCCAGGCGACGAACCCCTGCCCCACGGCCAGCAGCGGGATGACGATGGCGTTCGAGCGGACGATGCGGTGGATTTCGCGCAGCACGTCGCCGCCCTCGCTGCGGTTGAAGGGGAGCATTTCGCGAACATAGGCCTCCATGCGGCAGCCGCCGACGAGCAGGAAGTAGAGCACGAAGAGCAGCACGACGACATTGACGGCGAAGCTGCCGATCGCCTCGACGAGCTGCTGCCCCAGCTTCGGAAGGTAGGCCAGGATCTCGCGCAGGTTGCTCTCCTGCCAGAGGTCGTAGCCCGTCCGGACACGGATCACGCGCGTGACATCCCGGACCGAGGCGATGAGCGACTGCGGGTCGAGCGTCACGTCCTGCACCTTGCTGACGACGAGCCACACGATGCCGCTGATCGGGATAAGGAAGCAGAGGACGGCCTCGCCCAGCAGCAGCCAGGCCGCCGGACCGCGGCGCCAGCGGCGGTGTTCGGTGAGTCGGATCATCTGCCCGCGCAGCAGGACGTAGATCGTCGCGGCGCCCAGCAGGCCGCCCAGAAAGGGAATCAGCTCGATGAAGACCGTCACCCCCATGCCGAGGATGAGGGCGACGAGCGAATAGCGCCAGTATCGTTCACGGATCGAAGCCATACGCCGACAGCAGCGCAAGGAGCGTGCCGCGAACGGATGCCGCACCACATGAAGGCGGGAAAAGGGCAGACGGCCGCCGGGCAGCGTGGGCCCGCACGGCACGTGCGGCGTCAGAGCAGGCGCTGCCGCAGCGCTTCGCACGAAGCCTCGGGATCGTGCGGATCGAACAGGAAGCCGTCGATGCCGGCCTCGCGTGCCGCGGCGATGTTGGCCGCACGGTCGTCGATGAAGAGCGTCTGGGCCGGATCGAGCCCGTAGCGGTCTAACAGGATGCGGTAAATGCGCGGCTCGGGCTTGACCGTACCCTCCTCGCACGAGACAACCTCGCCGTCGAAGAGCGCGTAGACGTCGGCACGCCGCAGGAAGTCGATGAACTCGCGCGACATGTTCGACAGCACGTAGAGACGATATCCCGCCCGCTTCAGCTCGCCGACGAGCCGCTCGGTCGCCCGCACGGGCTCCTGCCGGTCGATCGCCTCCCGCACATAGGCCCGGGCCACGTCATGCGTGCAGCCGTACAGGGCGCACAGGGCGTCGACCACCTGATCGAGCGTCAGCGTACCGCGGTCGTACTCGACCCAGAAGTCGGGCATCGGGTCGGTGCGGATAAAGCGGAAGAAGTCGATGAATTCGGGTGAGCACTTGTGCTTGTCACGGGCGAAAAGGACGCCGCCGAGGTCGAAAACGATATTTTTCATGCGGCAAAGATAGGCTTTTCGCCCGACATTTCTTCGGTGCGCCGGCAAAAAAAGCCGGTCGCCTTCCGTCCGGATACGACGCGGGAGGTCCGGCGCCGTTCCGGACCTCCCGCTCTCCGGCCGGAGAATCAGTCGGCGCGCGAGACCACCAGACAGTCCACCATCGCCTGGTTGACCTCCATGTGCATGTTCTCGTTCCACGGGCAGAACTCCAGCGTCACGACATGACGGCCCGGCGTGAGGGCGATGCGGACACGGTTGGTCAGGCCCCATTCGTCCCAGGCCCCTTCGCCGCGCTGCGGAAAGACCACGCAGCGGGCATGCGCGCCGTCCACACGCATCGTGCGCAGCGCACAGCGGTTGTGCGTCTCCACCGAGCCGTTGCCGTTGGCATAGCGCCACGCAAGGACGTACTCTCCCGGCTCCCCGATCCGGATCGGGATCTCGATCCGCCGGTTGACCGTCCGGGCGATCTCGACAAACCCGCGGCCCGAGTATCCGCTGTAGGGATATGCGGCGGCCGGGGCATACTCCTCCGCCTCGTACAACCGTGTCGTGCGGTAGCTCGCGACGGGCTCGCTGGCGAACGACTCGATCCCGTCGGCCGAAAGGGCCGTCACCTGCCAGCTCCCGGTCTCGTCGTCGGGCAGCGGGAACACGGCGTCGGAGGTCTCGCCGACAGGCGTCCCGTCGCGGTAGATGCGGTAGGTGCAGCCCTGCTCGGGCTCCCAGAGCAGGCGGTTCACGCCGAAGTCCGCCTCGGGAGTGCGGGGCGAGTAGCGGTTCGCGGTCAGGTTGATCCGGCCTGCGGGCAGCGGCTCCGAAGCCAGGCGGATCTCAACGGCGTGCCGTCCGCGGAGGGTATCCGCCAGGAAGGGCTCCTGCTCGACGCCGTCCACGCGGAACGAGGCGATGCGGTTGCCCCAGCCCGACAGCGAGATGTCGAGCAGGGCCTCGCGGTAGCGGAAATTCTCCAGGCGCCGCGGGGCATCGAGCGCCTCGGGGACGAAAGGGGCGAAGCGCAGCCCGTCGGCCTCGAAGTCGAGCCCGAAGAGCAGGCGGTATGTAAGGGCGAGGTTGCCCGAAAGGCTCCACAGCATGTTCGCCGAGTTGATCTGCGTGCCGTAGCGGTCGCCGGACCAGCTGACAAAGTTCTCCTGATTGGTCAGGAAGAGCAGCCCGGCCCGCCAGATGGCGCCGATGCCGTGGAGGACGTTGGGCTCGTTGCCCGTGCGGGCTGCCGCCAGCGTCCAGTAGGCCTGCACGAAGGGCCACACGGCATCGTTGTGGTAGGGCGGCACGTCGGGAATGCTCGGGAAGAAACAGGGCGTGCCGAAATCGAGCGACGGAACCTGTTCGACGACGCGCGACGCGCGCTCGGCCGGGGCGATGTCCCACAGGATGCAGAGCGCCTCGCCGAGCGTCTCGCTGCGGGGCGACAGCAGCAGCGTGTCGCGGCCGTAGAGGAACTGCCCGTAGTAGCCCCGCTCCTCGATCCAGAGCCGGGCATTGATCCCTTCACGCAGCAGTCCGGCATGACGGGCATACCTTGCGGCGAGCTCCGCCTCACCCCGCCGGGCCGCAATCTCGGCAAGCACCTCGCAGACGCGGCAGTGTACGGCGCAGGTCCCGAGGTTCTCGCTGGCATAGATGTCCGCCGGCTGCATCCAGCGCGGATACTCCTGCTCGCGCCAGTCGAGGAAGGAGCTCTCACCGCGCACGAGCTGCGTGACGGGATCGTAAACCACCCGCATGTCGTCCTCCACCGAACGGCGGATCACGGGCCAGATCGTATCGAGCCACGCCTCGTCGCCCGTGACCTTGTAGACCTCGTAGGCCGCCACGGCCCAGATCATGCGGTCCGACGAGACGGGCCAGGCGCCGCCCGTACCCGTATCCTGCACGATGCGGCCCAGAGGGTCGACCTTGCGCATCAGACTCTTTTTCGCCACCTCGGGCTGCACGTGCGCCATGGCCAGCAGGATGCTGTAGCTCACGTCGCGCGTCCACACGCCGCTCCAGTTCCGGCCGGTGCGGAGCGTCGAATCGGGCTCGACGGCGCGGTTCACCTCGTCGAGCGAAAGGTTGTACATGGCCCGTTCGACGGGCAGGCCCCCGATCAGCCGGGGATAGGCCGAAATATCGGTCCCGAGCCGCCAGCGCTGTTCGACAACGCTGTCGGCGCCCGGCGCGGCACCCGTAAAGTCGGAGACGATCTCCGTATCGGAGAGCACGCGGGCCGTATATTGGGCCTGCGTCACCCCGTCACGCAGCAGCTCGTAGCTTGCGGTGCGGTACACGACATCGCTGCCGCACGAGACGCCCAGCAACAGCAGCGGCAATAGAATCTTTCGCATGGATTCAGAAAGTTCGGTTCGACATGATTTTCCAAAAAGGGCCCCGTCCCGAAGGAGAGGCCCGAGAATTCCTGTTGAGTTGACCGTCAGAAGAGGTGGAAGACCACGGTCAGACCCGCCATGACGATGGCGACCATCGACATGAGCTTGACGAGGATGTTGAGCGACGGGCCCGACGTATCCTTGAACGGATCGCCCACCGTATCGCCCACGACCGTTGCCTTGTGGCACTCGGAGCCCTTGCCGCCGTAGTGTCCCTCCTCGATCATCTTCTTGGCGTTGTCCCACGCACCGCCGGCATTGGCCATGAAGACCGCCAGCACGAAGCCCGAGCTCAGGCCGCCGACAAGCAGGCCCATGACGCCCGCCACGCCGAAGACAAGGCCCACGACCACCGGCACGATGATCGCCAGCAGACTCGGGAAGAGCATCTCACGCTGTGCCCCGCGCGTCGAGATGGCCACGCAACGCGCATAGTCGGGCGTACCCTCGCCCGTGAGGATGCCCTTGATCTCGCGGAACTGACGCCGCACCTCCTGCACCATGCTCTCGGCGGCGCGGCCCACGGCATTCATCGTCAGACCGCAGAAGAGGAACGACATCATCGCGCCGATGAAGAGACCGATGAGCACCGTGGGGTTCATCAGCGAGATGCGGTAATACTCCATGAAGTCGAGGATCGAGGCGCTCTGCACGAGCTGCTCCGTGCCGTTCGGCATCATGAGCACCTCGATGCCATTGTGCAGCAGGCCGATGCGGATCTCCTCGATGTAGGAGGCCAGCAGCGCCAGCGCCGTCAGGGCCGCCGATCCGATGGCGAAGCCCTTGCCCGTGGCGGCCGTCGTGTTGCCCAGCGCATCGAGCGCGTCGGTACGCTTGCGCACCTCGGCACCCAGGCCGCTCATCTCGGCATTGCCGCCCGCATTGTCGGCGATGGGTCCGTAGGCGTCGGTCGCCAGCGTGATGCCCAGCGTCGAGAGCATGCCCACGGCCGCGATGCCGATGCCGTAGAGGCCCATCGACATGTTCTGCGGCGAGAGCATCTGCTCCATGTCGAAGCCGATGGCGCAGAGGTAGGCCACGATGATCGCCACGCCGATCGTCACGACGGGAATCGCCGTCGAGATCATACCCGAGCCCACGCCGGCGATGATGACCGTGGCGGGACCCGTCTGGGCGCTGCCGGCGATCTTCTGCGTCGGCTTGTAGGAGTGCGACGTGTAGTATTCGGTTGCCTGGCCGATGATGATGCCGGCCACGAGGCCCGTGATGACCGAGCACGAGAGGCCGACCCAGTTCTCGATGTCGAGCAGGTAGAGGATGCCGAACGTCGCCACGGCGATGAGCGCCGAGCTGACATTCACGCCGCGCCCGAGCGAGCGCAGCAGCTCCCGCATCGAGGCCCCCTCCTTCGTGCGCACGAGGAAGATGCCGAAGATCGAGAGGACGATGCCCACGGCGGCGATCAGCATCGGCGCCAGCACGGCCTTGAGCTGCATCGCCTCGCCACCCACGGTGGCAAAGGCCGCGGCACCGAGGGCCGCCGTCGCCAGCACCGAGCCGCAGTAGCTCTCGTAGAGGTCGGCGCCCATGCCGGCCACGTCGCCCACGTTGTCACCCACGTTGTCGGCGATGGTCGCCGGGTTGCGCGGGTCGTCCTCCGGGATGCCGGCCTCGACCTTGCCCACGAGGTCGGCGCCCACGTCGGCCGCCTTCGTGTAGATACCGCCGCCGACACGCGCGAAGAGCGCCTGCGTCGAGGCGCCCATGCCGAAGGTCAGCATCGTCGTGGTGATGACCACGAGCTTCTGCGGACCCGTCGCCTCGACAAAGTGGTTCAGGATCACATACCAGAACGAGATGTCGAGCAGGCCGAGCCCCACGACCACAAGGCCCATCACGGCGCCGCTGCGGAAGGCGACCTTCAGGCCGCGGTCGAGCGACTGCCGCGCGGCATTGGCCGTGCGGGCCGAGGCGTAGGTCGCGGTCTTCATGCCGAAGTAGCCGGCCAGGCCCGAGAAGAATCCGCCCGTAAGGAAGGCGAAGGGCACCCATTCGTTCTGCACGCCCGCCCCGTAGGCCAGGTAGGCGAAGAAGAGCGCCAGAACCACGAATACGAGCCCCACGACCTTGTACTGCTGCCGCAGGTAGGCCATGGCACCCATGCGCACGTGCGCGGCGATTTCGCGCATGCGCGGCGTACCCTCGTCCTCGCGCTTCATCAGACGGTAGAAGGCCCAGGCAAAGACCAGCGCGATAACGGAAGCGACGGGTACGACCCAGAAAATCATCGGAGTGTTCGTCATTTGGCAATAGTTTAGATTGGAAACGTGGACATAAAGATAGGAAAAATCCCGCAATACGACTCACCGAAGCCGGGAAAAAGAGGTCCCGGGAGAAAAAAAGCCGGGGCTCCGGAATCCGGAGCCCCGACCTGGGCGACCGACAACGGCCGGAAGGGACGTTCCCGACAGGGAACTACGATCCGAAGTTGTCGTAGAGGATGTTTTCGGGCGGCACGCCGAGCGAGTCGAGCATCTTGACCACCGAAGCGATCATCATCGGAGGTCCGCACATGAGGTAGATGCAGTCCTCGGGAGCCTGATGGTGCTTCAGGTAGTTCTCGTAGAGCACGTTGTGCACGAAGCCCGGTGTGTACTTCTCGCCGGCGGCATCGGCCTCCGGATCGGGACGGTCCAGTGCGAGGTTGAACGAGAAGTTGGGGAACTCCTTTTCGATCTCGCGGAACTCGTGCACGTAGGGAGCCTCCTTCAGCGCACGGGCACCGTACCAGAACGATACGGGACGCTTCGTCTTCTCGGTCTTGAACAGGTGCATCAGGTGGCTGCGCATCGGGGCCATGCCGGCGCCGCCGCCGATGAAGATCAGCTCCTGCGTGTCGGGCAGGTTGTCCGGCAGGAAGAACTCGCCGTAGGGGCCCGAAATGGTCACCTTGTCACCCGGCTTGCGCGAGAAGATGTACGACGAGCAGATACCCGGGTTCACCTTCATGAACGAGCCCGTGGCACGGTCGAACGGCGGCGTGGCGATACGGATGTTCAGCATGATGATGTTGCCCTCGGCCGGGTGGTTGGCCATCGAGTAGGCGCGGAACGTCGGTTCGGGGTTGGTCGTCACCAGGTCCCACATCTTCATGCGGTCCCAGTCGGCGCGGTACTTCTCGTCGATGTCCATGTCCGAGAACTTGATGGCGTCGTACTTCGGGATGTCGATCTGGATGTAGCCGCCGCTGCGGAACTTGAGGTTCTCGCCCTCGGGCAGCTTCACGACGAACTCCTTGAGGAAGGTCGAGATGTTGCGGTTCGACACCACGGTGCACTCCCACTTCTTGACGCCCAGCACGGCCTCGGGAACCTTGATCTTGAGGTTCTCCTTGACCTTGACCTGGCAGCCCAGGCGCCAGTGGTCCTTGGCCATCTTGCGCGAGATGAAGCCGGTCTCGGTGGGCAGGATGTCGCCGCCGCCCTCGAGCACCTGGCACTTGCACATGCCGCACGAGCCGCCGCCGCCGCAGGCCGACGGCAGGAAGACCTTGTTGTTGGCCAGCGTCGAGAGCAGCGTCGAACCGCTCTCGGTCGTAATCACGCGCTCGCCGTTGTTGATGTCGATCGTCACTTCGCCCGACGAGGTCAGTTTAGCCTTTGCATAGAGAAGCAGTGCGACCAGTACCAGCGTGATGACCAGAAAGGCCGCGATCGCTATTAAAATCGTTGTAGTCATTTTCCGAATCTCTTTTTGAAGGTTAGAACTGAATGCCCGAGAAGATCATGAAGGCGATACCCATCAGGCCCGTGATGATGAAGGCGATGCCGGGGCCCTTCAGCGCCGCGGGGATGTGCGAGTAGGAGGTCTTCTCGCGGATGGCGGCCATCATGACGATGGCGAGCCACCAGCCCAGACCCGAACCAAGACCGTAGACGATCGTCTGCCAGAGCGATGTGAGCTCGCCGCCGTCGACCTTCTGCTGCATGAAGAGCGAGCCGCCCATGATGGCGCAGTTCACGGCGATCAGCGGCAGGAAGATACCCAGCTGGTTGTAGAGCGTCGGCGAGAACTTCTCGACGATCATCTCGACGAGCTGCACGAAGGCGGCGATCGTCGCGATGAAGATGATGAACGCGAGGAAGCTCAGGTCCACGCCCGCAACGAGTGCATCGGGTTTGAGGACATATTCATACAAGAGGTAGTTCAGCGGCACGGTCATCACCATCACGAAGGTGACGGCGGCGCCGAGGCCGAGGGCCGTCTTGACGCTCTTCGACACGGCGATGTAGGAGCACATGCCGAAGAAGAAGGCGAAGACCATGTTGTCGACGAAGATCGACCGGATAAAGATATTCAATGATTCCATACGCTATCTCCTATTTTTCCTGTAAGTCCTTGTTGCGCGAACGATGCACCCAGATGATGCAGCCCACGATGATGAGCGCCATGGGCGGGAAGAGCATCAGACCGCAGTTGGAATAGAAGCCTCCCTCGGTGATGTACCAGCTCTCGGGAATGACGCGGAAGCCCAGCAGGCTGCCCGAACCGAAGAGCTCGCGGAAGAAGGCCACGATGACCAGAATCAGACCGTAGCCCAGGCCGTTGCCGATGCCGTCGAGGAACGAAGCCCAGGGCTTGTTGCCCAGTGCGAAGGCCTCGACGCGGCCCATGACGATACAGTTGGTGATAATCAGACCGACGTAGACCGACAGCTGTTTGGAGATCTCGTAGACGTAGGCCTTGAGGACCTGGTCGACGAGGATCACCAGCGCGGCGATCACCACGAGCTGGACGATGATGCGGATGCGCGCCGGCACGCCGTTGCGCAGCAGCGACATCACCAGGTTCGAGAATGCCGTCACGACGGTCACGGAGAGTGCCATCACGATGGCCGGCTTGAGCTGCACGGTGACAGCCAGCGCCGAGCAGATACCGAGGATCTGCACGATGACCGGGTTGTTCGCGGAGAACGGCCCCGTCAGATACTTCATGTTTTTAGCCGAAAACAAGGGCTCTTTTTCGTTCTTACTCATTGTTTTCTACTTGTTTTCATCGTTAGACTCATCGCTGACGGGGGCGAGGACGACCTGCTCGGCGGCCGCGCGGCGCTTGGCCTCGAGCAGCGGCAGGTAGTTCGCCAGGCTGTTGTAGAGCATGGCCGTCACGCCGTCCGAGGTCTTCGTGCCGCCCGAGATGGCATCCACCTCGTGGGCGGGGTCCTTCGCACCGCCCTTGCGCAGCGTCACCGAGACGAACTTGTCGCCCTCGAAGATCGTCTTGCCGACGAAATTGGCCTGATACTTCGCCGTGGAGATCTCGGCGCCCAGACCCGGCGTCTCGCCCTTGTGGGCCATGATGACGCCGGCGACCGTGTTCATGTCCTTCTCCAGGGCGACATAGCCCCAGATCGGGCCCCACAGACCCATGCCCGTGACGGGAACGACCACGCGGCCGTCGCGCGCCTCGAAGACGGGGAACTTGCCGGCGGCATAGGCGCCCGGCAGGTCGTTGAGCAGCGCGAAGACATCCTCGCCGTCGATGCGCGCGCCGTTCTTGTCGACGACGTAGGCGTCGATGAACTCGTCGTAGCGCTGGTCCGAGGCCGAGAGCGAGGCCAGGATGGCCTGCTTCTTCTCGTTGAGCTCGTTTTCATACTGACGCTTCTGGAGTCCCAGCGCGGCCAGCGCCAGCAGCGTGGCCACGATGACAACCATCACCGTCGAGTAGAGGATGATGTAGGCGTTGCTGTTCGTATCGCTGAAGAGTCCCTTCTTCTTCTCCGTGATCTCCGTAAATTCCGAAGCCGGAGCCGCGCAGACGGGGCACTTATCGGGTGCGGCCGCTCCTTCGTGGATGTAGCCGCAGACATTGCATCTGAATTTTCTTGTTGCCATGACAGTCTGCTTATTTGGCGAGTTTGACACGTTTCTTGCGGCGCGAAATGTTGGCCTCGACCACGTAGTAGTCCACCAGCGGCGCCAGGGCGTTCATGAAGAGGATCGAAAGCATCATGCCCTCGGGGTAGGCGGGGTTTACCACGCGCGTGAGCACGGCGAGCGCACCCGTCAGGAAGCCGACGATGTACTTGCCCGTGTTGGTCTGGGCCGAGGTCACGGGGTCCGTGGCCATGAAGACCGCACCGAAGGCGAAGCCGCCGACGATCAGGTGCTGCCAGGCGGGATACGACGTCACGCCCAGCCCCTGGAAGAGGTAGCCCATGGCCAGACCGCCGACGAATACCGACACCATCGTGCGCCACGAGGCGATGCCCGTCCACAGCAGGATCACGGCGCCGATCAGGATCGCAAGCGTCGAGGTCTCACCGAACGATCCGGGCATGAAGCCCAGGAAGGCGTCCATCGGCGAGTAGCCCATGTTGCCCGTCGTGGCGAGGTGCTCGAGGGCCGTGGCGCCCGAAGCGGCGTCGACCTGTGCGCCCATCATCGTCCAGTTGGAGTACCAGACGGTCTCACCCGACATGAAGGGGGTGAAGGCGAAGAAGGCGAAGGCGCGGGCCACGAGTGCCGGGTTGAAGACGTTCATGCCCGTACCGCCGAAGACCTCCTTGCCGAAGATCACGGCGAAGGCCGTCGAGACGGCCACCATCCACAGCGGCGTCGAGACGGGGAAGATCATCGGGATGAGCAGACCCGTCACGAGGAATCCCTCGTTGACCTCATGCTTGCGCACCTGCGCGAAGTAGAATTCGATGCCCAGACCGACGATGTACGAGACGCAGACCATCGGCAGCACGCGCACCAGACCGTAGAAGAAGGCGCGGAAACCTTCGAGACCCACCAGATGGCCCGTGTTGTAGCAGCCGAAGAGGAAGGCCGGCATGAGGGCCAGGACGACGACGATCATCGTGCGCTTCATGTCGTTGCAGTCGCGGATGTGGGCACCGCGCGTGGTGGTCGTGTTCGGCACGAAGAGGAAGGTCTCGAACGCGTCGAACGTAGACTCCAGGAAGCCCAGTTTGCCGCCCTTGGAGAAGGTGGGCTTCAGATTATCGATAATTTTTCTCAATCCCATCGTTATGCCTCCTTAATCATTAAGTTAATACCGTCGCGGATGATCTGCTGGATCTCGATCTTCGAGGGATCGACGAACTCGCACAGGGCGAAGTCCTCCTCGACGACCTCGTAGATGCCGAGATTCTCCATCTTCTCGATGTCGCCCGCCAGGCAGGCCTTGAGCAGGTACATCGGGTAGATGTCCATGGGCAGGTAACGCTCGTAGAGACCCGTCACGACGAACGGACGCTCGCCGCCGTTCATGTTCGTGTCGAGGTTGTATGCCTTGCGCGGGCAGAGCCACGAGAAGTAGGCGTGCGAGACGGAGAACTTGTTCAGACGGGGCATCGCCCAGCCCAGCAGCTCGTAGCGGTCGCCCTCGGGGATCACCGTGATCTGGTTGGCGTAGAAGGCAAGGAAGCCTTCGGGGTCGGTCTTCACACCCGTGAGGACGTTGCCCGAGATGATGCGCACGTGCCCGTTCTCCTTCTGCGGCTTGAGGTTGCCCTTGAGGATCGAGTCCACGCGGGCGCCCGAGATGACGCGCACGTAGTGCGGCTTCTCCACTTCGGAGCCCGTCACGGCGATGATGCGTGTCATGTCGACATGACCCTCGTTGACCAGGCGGCCGATGATGGCCACGTCCTGGATGTTCACCGTCCAGACGATGTCGCCCTTGTTCACGGGATCGATGTGGTGGATCTGCACGCCGACGTTGCCCACGGGGTGCTTGCCTGCAAAGGTGTGCGTCTCGACGCCCTTCAGGGCGGTCATTCCGCCCTCGGCCTTGGCACGCACCGAGAGGTGCACCTTGCCCGGCGTGAGCCGGCGCAGCAGGTCGATACCCGCCTGCAGGTTCTTCTGCTCGGACTTCAGCACGAAGTTGTAGTCCGGGGCCAGCGGCGCGGAGTCGAACGCCGAGATGAAGATCGCCTTCGGCGTGTCGTCCGGCGAGGCAATGACGCCGTAGGGACGCTGGATGATCATCGGCCAGAGACCCGCATGCAACAACAGCTCGACGATCTGCTCGCGCGTCGCCTTCTGAAGATCGGGCTTCGCGAACTCCTCGTAGCGCTGCACGGCGTCGGGCGTGACCGTCACGGTGAGAATCCTGCGTTTCTCGCCGCGGTTTACGGCCGCCACCTTGCCGCTGACGGGCGACGTGAAGAGAATGCGCTCGTTGTACTTGTTGAAGAACAACGGCGTACCGGCCTTCACCTCATCACCCACCTTAACCAGCAACTTGGGAGTCACACCCTCGAAATCGAGGGGTGAGAGGGCGTACTCGGCAGCCGTCGGCGCGTCGCTCAACGACTCCTGAGCCTTACCCAGCAGATTGATGTCGAGACCCTTGCGTAGTGTAATGATTTTCGACATGGTTAAAGATATTTGATGTGTTATGTTTGGAGTTTCCGTCCTGCTGTTAGCGAGCTAACAGTTTAATCGCGTGCGAAAGTACGAAATTTTTTCCGAAAAACCCCATCCGGCACCCATTATTTCCTAAATATCCTTAAAATTCCTAAATTTGCCGCTGCAATGGACTCCTACGTCAACATACACACGCACCGTCCGACGGGTTGCGGCATCGAACTCCGCACGGCCGGCGTACACCCGTGGTACGCTGACCGCGAAAGCGTTGCGTCGATTCTCCCGCAGCTGGAGACCGCACAGGCCGTAGGCGAAACGGGCCTCGACGCCCTGCGCGGTCCCGACCACGAGATCCAGTTGACGCGGCTGCGCGAGCAGCTGGCGCTGGCCCGCCGGCGGGGGCTGCCCGTCGTGCTGCACTGCGTGCGGACGTTCGAGGAGCTGATGGACGAGGTGGCGCGCTGCGAACCGCGCGCAGTCATCTTCCACGGCTTCATCGGCTCGCCCGAGCAGGCGCGCCGCGCCTTCGCACGGGGCTACTACCTCTCGTTCGGCGAGCGGAGCCTCGCCTCGCGGCGTGCGTGTGCCGCGCTGCGGGCGGTGCCCCTCGACCGGCTCTTCCTCGAGACCGACGAGAGCGAGCTGTCCATCGCCGAGATTTACGCCCGTGCGGCGGCCGTGCGAGGCACGACGGTCGGGGAGCTGCAACGGGCCACGCTGGAGAACTACGAACGGATATTTGGCAAATGAACGACAACTGGCTGGAACGCACCGAGCTGCTGCTCGGCCGTGAGAAGCTCGACCGCCTACGGCAGGCGCACGTGCTGGTCGTGGGACTGGGCGGCGTGGGAGCCTACGCCGCGGAGATGATCGCCCGCGCGGGCGTGGGAACGATGACCGTCGCGGACGCCGACGCCGTGGCGCCGTCGAACATCAACCGCCAGCTCGTGGCGCTGCACTCGACCGTCGGGCGGCAGAAGGCCGACGTGCTGGCCGAGCGGCTGCGCGACATCAACCCGGCGCTGCACCTTACGGTCGTCAACCGCTACATCCGCGACGAGGAAACCTACGCGCTGCTCGACGCGGCACATTACGACTACGTTGTCGACGCCATCGACACCCTCTCGCCCAAGCTGGCTCTGATCGCCGCGGTCCTCGAACGGGGCATTCCGCTGGTCAGCTCGATGGGTGCCGGGGCCAAGACCGACCCGACGCGGATGGAGATCGCCGACATCTCGAAGACGCACCACTGCCCGCTGGCGCACATGCTCCGCAAGCGGCTCCACAAGATCGGCATCCGCCGGGGTTTCCGCGCGGTCTTCTCGCCCGAGCCGATCCGCGAGGGGGCGATGATCCTCTGCGAGGAGCAGAACAAGAAGTCGAACGTCGGCACGATCTCCTACCTTCCGGCGACGTTCGGCATCGGCTGCGCGTCGGTCGTGATCCGCGACCTGATCGGCGAACTGGAATGAACGGACTCTCAAAAGAACGACACGATATGGAAAAACCGAAGATTGTCTTTCTGGACGAATACACCTTGAGCGGCGCGGACACCGGCCGTCTGCGCGCGCTGGGCGACTACACGGGCTACGAACAGACCGCACCCGCCGAGGTCGCCGACCGCTGCCGCGGGGCCGAGGTCGTCATCACGAACAAGGTGGTGATCGACCGCGCCCGGATGGAGGCGCTGCCGCACCTGCGGCTGATCTGCGTCGCGGCGACGGGCATGAACAACATCGACCTCGAGGCCGCGCGCGAACGGGGCATCGAGGTGCGCAACGCCGCGGGTTACTCGACCCACTCGGTGGCCGAGACGACACTCGGGGCCGCCATCGCCCTGCGGCGCCAGACGGTCTGGTACGACCGCTTCGTCAAGAGCGGCGCCTACTCGGCCTCGGGACGCCAGTTCCACTTCCACGGCGCCAACCACCAGCTTCACGGCTCGCACTGGGGCATCGTGGGGCTCGGGACGATCGGCCACGAGGTGGCCCGCCTGGCCGCGGCCTTCGGCTGCGAAGTGCGCTACACCTCCACGTCGGGCGTCGCACGCGCCGAGCAGTACCCCGCCCTGCCGCTCGCCGGGCTGCTCGCCTGGGCCGACGTCATCTCGGTGCACTGCCCGCTGAACGACCGCACGCGCGGGCTGATCGGCACGGCGGAGCTGCGGCAGATGAAGCCCACGGCGCTGCTCATCAACGTGGCGCGCGGCGGCATCGTCGACGAGGCGGCCCTTGCCGCGGCACTCGACGGCGGCCAGATCGCCGGTGCGGCCCTCGACGTCTTCTGCGCCGAGCCGCCCGCGGCCGACAGTCCGCTGCTGCACCTTGCCGAGCCCGACCGGCTGCTGCTCTCGCCCCACAACGCCTGGTCGCCGCTCGAGGCCGTCGACGTGCTGATCGGCTGCATCGAACGCAACATCCGGGAGTTTTACGCCTGACCGGCCATGGAAAAGCAAGAGACACACCCCGCCCCCGATCCGACAGTCGGGACGGCCGCCCCAACCCCAACGGCTTCTCCCGCGACCGCCGCGGACCCGGTTTCTGACCGGAGCGCCGTCCCGGCCCCATCGACGGTTCAGCCGGCTGCTCCGGCCCCGTCGACGGCTCCGACGGCAGCCGCATTGCCGACGCCCGACGAGCGCCGGCAGCGGGTCTTCGACTTCCTCGACGCGCACGGCATCCGCTACACGTGGTACGAGCACCCCGAGGCGCCGACCATCGAGATCGCCCGCCGCTACTGGCACAACGACGGCTCGAAGCACTGCAAGAACCTCTTTTTCCGCAACCACAAGGGCGACCGCCACTACCTCGTCTCGTTCGACTGCGAGCAGTCGCTGGCGATCCACGACCTGGAGCACCGCCTGCGGCAGGGCAAGCTGTCGTTCGCCTCGGAGCAGCGCATGGCCCGCTGGCTCGGGCTGCAGCCCGGGTCGGTCTCACCCTTCGGGCTCATCAACGACCCGACGCACCACGTGCACCTCTTCCTCGACCGGCAGCTGCTCGCGTGGCCTGCCCTGTCGTTTCATCCCAACGACAACCGCGCCACGGTGGTCATTCCGCGCGAGGAGTTCCTGCGCTACCTCTCGGCCGTGGGCAACGGCTACGAACTGATCGAGCTCTACTGACCTCCGGTCACACGACAACGAAAAAAAGGTTCCCAAGTACGGGAACCTTTTTTTGCATATCGGCCGGAAGGCCCTATCGGGCAGCCTCGGCGCGGCGGGGAAGCACACGCCGGAGCATGGCCCGGGTAATCACCCGGCGATTCAGGAAATTGACGATGTAGCCCGTGACGAGTGCCGCGATGACCGTACCTTCCCGCACGCCCTCCACCTGCCGGGCCAGCACGAGCGACAGCACGGCCGCGATCGTGACGAGCGAGACGTCGAAGGCGACCTTGAAGCGTCCGAAATCCTTGCCGTAGCGCTGCGACCCGAAGTTGACGAAGCCCTCGGCGCTCATCATCGCCAGCCGGGGCTTGATCTCCAGCACGACGCCGACCGACTGGATCAGGCATCCGCACAGCAGGAAGACGATCGCCATGAAGTAGCTTTGGGGCTGCAAACCGCCCGTCAGCGCCATGTTGAGGTCGATGAAGAAGCCGAAAAGGAACGAGAAGGGCAGCTGCAGGAGAATCTCGACCGTGCGGCGGCGCGTCATGCGGTCGCGCACGAACCAGAACTGCCCGGCAATGAGCAGCAGGTTCACCAGAAAGGTCCAGGCGCCCAGCGTCAACGGCGTATGGAGGCTCAACACGTAATTCACACTCGAAATGGGGGTAGTCCCGAGCGACGAGCGGAGGATGAGCACGATGCCCGCCGCGAGAAAATAGAGTCCGATAATGAAAATCAGATAGTTAACAGCCAGTTTCCTCATAAACATCACTTAAAAAAACCCGCAAATATACGAAAAAATCCCGGGAAACGGACATTTCCCGGGATTCGGTCTTCGGCGGGGAGCCAGGCCCCCGCTTCGGATCGGTTACTTCATCTCGACGAGTGCCTTGCCGGTCATCTCCTCGGGCTGCGGCAGCCCCATGAGCTTCAGCACCGTGGGAGCCACGTCGGCCAGAATGCCGTTGTGCACGGCCTTCACGCGGTCCGAAACCACAACGATGGGCACCGGATTGAGCGAGTGCGCCGTATTGGGCGTACCGTCGGGATTGATGGCGTTGTCGGCATTGCCGTGGTCGGCGATCATCACCACCTCGTAGCCGTTGGCCTTGGCCGCCTCAACCACCTTCGCGACACAGGCGTCGACTGCCTTCACGGCCTTGACAATGGCGTCGTAGACACCCGTGTGTCCCACCATGTCGCCGTTGGCGAAGTTCAGGCAGATGAAGTCGAACTTCCGCTCGCCCAGCGCGGCAACCAGCTTGTCGGCCACCTCGGGAGCCGACATCTCGGGCTGCAGGTCGTAGGTGGCCACCTTCGGCGAAGCGACCAGGATACGCTCCTCGCCCTCGAACTTCTCCTCGCGGCCGCCGTTGAGGAAGAAGGTCACGTGGGCGTACTTCTCGGTCTCGGCGATGCGCAGCTGCTTCAGCCCCTGCTTGGAGATCCACTCGCCGATCGTATCGGGCACGTCGGCCTTGTCGAAGAGGATGTGCAGCCCGGTGAACTTGGCGTCGTAGGGGGTCATGCAGCAGTAGTAGAGCGGCATGGTGTGCATGCCGGCCTCGGGCATCTCCTCCTGCGTGAGGACGATCGTCAGCTCGCGGGCGCGGTCGTTGCGGTAGTTGAAGAAGATCACCAGATCGTTCGGGCGGATCAGCCCCACGGGCTCGCCCTTGCCGTCGACGCGCACGATCGGCTTGATGAACTCGTCGGTCACATCCTCGTCATAGGAGTGCTGCACGGCGGCCGCCATGTCCGTCACGCGCTGATCGCCGATGCCCTCGACCAGGGCGTCGTAGGCGATCTTCACCCGCTCCCAGCGCTTGTCGCGGTCCATGGCGTAGTAGCGGCCGATGACCGTGGCGATCCGGCCGCCCGTCTGTGCGAGGTGCTGCTCGAGCTGCTCGATGAAGCCCTTGCCGCTGTGCGGGTCGGTATCACGGCCGTCCATGAAGCAGTGCACGTAGGTCTTGTCGGCCACGCCGTATTCGCGGGCGATGTCGCACAGTTTGAAGAGGTGCTCGAGCGACGAGTGCACGCCGCCGTCCGAGGTCAGGCCCATGAAGTGGACGCCGACACCGTTGGCGCGGGCGTACTCGAACGCCTTGACCACCTCGGGATTCTTCAGGATCGAGTTGTCACGGCAGGCCCGATTGATCTTCACGAGGTCCTGGTAGACCACGCGGCCGGCACCGATGTTGAGGTGTCCGACCTCCGAGTTGCCCATCTGTCCGTCGGGCAGTCCGACATTCTCGCCGTCCGTGCGCAGCTGGGCATGGGGATACTGCTCGGTCATGGCCGAGATATAGGCGGGGTGCACCGTCGAAATGACGTCGGCCTTGTCGTGGTGGCCGATGCCCCAGCCGTCGAGAATCATCAGAAGAACTTTTTTGTTGCTCATAACGGTATGATTTTTAACGATTATACAGGTTTGTTTCCGTGGCTGCGTCCTCCGCAGCCGCAGCTTATGCTATCTGTGCGCGGATCAGCTCCACGGCCTTGTCGATGGCCGCCTGCAGGCCGTCGGGGTTCTTGCCGCCGGCCGTGGCGAAGAAGGCCTGACCGCCACCGCCGCCCTGCATGAGCTTCGCGGCTTCGCGCACGACGGCCCCGGCGTTCACGCCGCGCGAGGTGATCTCCTCGCCGAGCATCACCGTCAGCGACGGCTTGCCCTCGCTGACCGTACCCACGACGAAGACCAGCTGCGGAGAACGACTCCGCAAATTGTAGGCCAGGTCCTTGATGAAGTCCGCCCGGCGGTCCGTCTGCATGGCGATGAGCTGCATTCCCTCGCGCACGGGGGTCGAGGCGGCGATCTTCTCGGCCCACTGCGCCACCTGCTCGCGGCGCATCGACTCGACCTCCTTCGAGAGGGCGTCGTTGCTTTCGAGCATCTTCCGCACGGCGGTTTCGACCTGCGAGTTGTGCAGCGCCTCGCCCAGGCTCGTGAGCGTATCCTCGGCCGCGTAGAGAATCCGCTCGGCCTGTTCGCCCGTGACGGCCTCGATGCGGCGCACGCCGGCCGAGATGGCGCTCTCGTTCAGAATCTTGAAGAGTCCGATCGTACCCGTGGCCCGCGTGTGCGTACCGCCGCACAGCTCGACCGACGTACCGAAGCGCACCATGCGCACCCGGTCGCCGTACTTTTCGCCGAAGAGCATCATGGCACCGGCTGCCGCGGCCTCCTCCTTCGTGGCGTCGCGCTTCTCCTCGAGCGGATAGTCGGCGCGCACGGCCCGGTTGACCAGCCGCTCGACCTCGCGCAGCTGGGCGGGTGTCACCTTCTGGAAGTGCGAGAAGTCGAAACGCAGCATCTCGGGCGTCACCATCGAACCCTTCTGCTCGACATGCGTGCCGAGCACCTTGCGCAGCGCCTCGTGCATGAGGTGCGTGGCCGTGTGGTTGTTGGCCGCAGCCTGCCGCTTCTCGGCATCGACCACTGCCCGGAATTCCGCGGTGGGGTTCTCGGGCAGCTGCTCGACGATCTGGATGATCTGGCCGTTCTCCTTCTCGGTGGCCACCACGGCGATGCGCTCGTTGGCACTCTCGATGTAGCCGACGTCGCCGATCTGGCCGCCCGAATTGCCGTAGAAGGGCGTGCGGTCGAAGACCAGCTGGTAGGAGGTGCGTCCCTTGGAGGTCACGCGGCGGTAGCGGGCGATGTGCACCGTGTCGGTGAGCGTGTCGTAGCCCGTGAAAACACTCTCCTTGAGCGGCATGAGCTCCACCCAGTCGTCCGTATCGACGGCCGCGGCGTTGCGCGAGCGCTCCTTCTGCGTCTGCAGCTCCTTCTCGAAGGCCTCCAGGTCGACGCCGACGCCCTGTTCGCGGGCGATGAGCTCCGTCAGGTCGATCGGGAAGCCGAACGTATCGTAGAGCACGAAGGCATCCTTGCCCGAGATGAGCGTCTTGCCCTCGCGGCGCGTGCGCTCGATGACGCCGTCGAGCAGGTTGATGCCCGTGGCGAGCGTGCGCAGGAACGACGCCTCCTCCTCCTCGATGACCTTCTCGATGAGCGCCTGCTGCGCCTTCAGCTCGGGGAACTGGCCACCCATCTGCTCGACCAGCCCGGCCACGAGCTTGCAGATCGTCGGCTCCGTGAAGCCGAGGTAGGTATAGCCGTAGCGCACGGCGCGGCGCAGGATGCGGCGGATGACGTAGCCGGCCTTGACGTTCGAGGGCAGCTGCCCGTCGGCAATCGAGAAGGCGATGGCGCGCAGGTGGTCGGCGATCACGCGCATGGCGACGTCGACCTTCTCGTCCTCGCCGTAGCGCTTGCCCGCCAGCGCCGCGATGCGGCCGATCGTCGGCTGGAAGACATCCGTATCGTAGTTCGACTTCTTGCCCTGCAGGATCATGCAGAGGCGCTCGAAGCCCATGCCCGTATCGACGTTGCGCGCGGGCAGCTCCTCGAGCGAGCCGTTGGCCTTGCGGTTGAACTGCATGAAGACCAGGTTCCAGATCTCGATCACCTGCGGGTGGCCGGCATTGACCATCTCGCGGCCCGGCTTCGCGGCGATCTCGGCCTCGTCGCGCAGGTCGTAGTGGATCTCCGAGCAGGGACCGCACGGTCCCGTCTCTCCCATCTCCCAGAAGTTGTCGTGCTTGTTGCCGCGGATGATGTGATCCTCGGGCAGGAAGCGGCGCCAGTAGTCGTAGGCCTCCTGATCGAAGGGCACGCCGTCCTCCTCCGAGCCCTCGAAGACGGTGGCGTACATGCGCTCGGCCGGCAGGTGGTAGACGTCGTGCAGCAGCTCCCAGGCCCACGCGATCGCCTCCTTCTTGAAGTAGTCGCCGTAGGACCAGTTGCCCAGCATCTCGAACATCGTATGGTGGTAGGTGTCGTGACCGACCTCCTCCAGGTCGTTGTGCTTGCCCGACACGCGCAGGCACTTCTGCGTGTCGGCCGCGCGCGGATACTTGCGGGGCGCATTGCCCAGGAAGATGTCCTTGAACTGGTTCATGCCCGCGTTGGTGAACATCAGCGTGGGGTCTCCCTTGACGACCATCGGGGCCGACGGCACGATCACGTGGCCCTTCGATGCGAAGAAGTCCAGAAAGGCCTGACGAATTTTATTCGATTCCATATATACCGTTTTGTTTGTTTTCCGCGTTATTCGGTTCGGGTTGCAAAATTACACAATTAAAGCTAAATTTGCACCATTGCCGAGAGAGAAAATTCCACCGATGACGCAAAAAGAGGAGACATCCGCCACCCGGCGCCTCACACACGAGGCACAGGTGCTCACGCACGAGGCGCAGGTGCTGACACGCGAGGTCGTGAGCGCCGCGTTCCGGCTGCGCACCTACCGCCTGATCCGCAAAATCCTCATCGGATTCATCCTCGTCTCGATCGCCAACGTCCTCTTCTCCTACTTCTTCTACACACCGAAGATCTACCGCATCAACCGCGACAACCGCGAGCTGATCATCCGCTACCGCATCCTGCAGGAGCGCATCCGCACGGCCCAGCGGCGGGTCGACGCCGTGCGCCACCGCGACAACTACGTCTACCGTCCGCTCTTCTCGACCGACACGCTCTCGCTGCCGGGCATCTGGCAGCCCTACCCCGCCTCGAAGTACGCACCGCTCGAGGAGGACGAATTCGCGCCGCTGATGATCTCGACGTGGCGGCAGCTCGACGCCCTGGCCCGCACGCTCTACCTCGAATCGGTCTCGATGGACGAGTTGCAGACCCTCTCGCAGGACAAGGAGCAGCTCGCGGCGGCCGTGCCGGCCATCTGGCCCATCGACCGCTCGGCGCTGCACAACAACCACATCGGCGCCTTCTCGCCGCGCCGCTACCACCCCGTGCTGCACCGCGTGCAGGCCCACACGGGCATCGACTTCGGCTGCGACCGTGGCACGCCGGTCTACGCCACGGGCGACGGCGTGGTGAAGATCGCCGCCTCCTCGGGCTTCAACGGCGGATACGGCCGGCAGGTGCTCATCGACCACGGCTTCGGCTACAAGACCCGCTACGCCCACCTGAACGAGGTGCTCGTCACGCCGGGCGAAAAGGTCAAGCGCGGGCAGACCATCGCCCTGACGGGCAACACGGGCCGCTCGACGGGCCCCCACCTCCACTACGAGGTGATCCACAAGGGCGTGCCGGTCAACCCGATCAACTATTTCAACCGCGACATGACGCCCGAGGAGTACAACGACCTGATGGAACGCATGCGCGAGACCAACTTTGAAGTCTACTGACATGACGGGCAAAAAGGATTTCAAGCGGCTCCGCCGCCGCAAACGCCGCCGCCAGCGCGTCATCCGCGCGACGGTCCACCTGTTCGTGTGGTTCGGCGTCGCGGTGTTGTACTACCTCGGTTTTTCGATCTTCTTCGATACGCCGTTCGAGTACTCGCTCAAACACTCGACCGACCGTCTGCGCACCGAATATGCGGCACTCGAGGCGCGCTACGACTCGCTCATGCACGTCGTGGACAACCTCTCGGCCCGCGACCGCAGCGTCTTCCGCATCCTCTTCGAGTCGGACCCCTACGACTTCGACACGGAGTACGAGACGAAGCAGGCGGCCACCTACGAGCGTATCGTCGGCCGTTCGACGCGCCAGCTCAAGCGCGAGCTGCGCGAGCGCGTGGCCGACATGGAGGGGCGGCTCGACCGCCTGGCCGCGAGCTACCTCGCCCTGCAGGCGCGGATCGACTCGACGGGGCGCCGCTGCAACAACATCCCGGCCATCCAGCCCGTCATCAACAAGCAGCTGACGCTGCTCACGGCCTCCTACGGCATGCGCATCCACCCCTTCTACAAGACCCTGCAATCGCACCAGGGCGTCGACTACACCATTCCCGAGGGATCGCGCGTCTTCGCCACGGCCGACGGGACCGTAAGCAGCGTGGCGCTGCGCCACTCGACGCAGGGGCAGACCGTCGTCATCGACCACGGCAACGGCTACCAGACGCAGTACAGCCACCTCTCGAAGATCAACGTCCGCCGCGGACAGCAGGTGCGCCGCGGCGACATCATCGCCCTGTCGGGTGACACGGGCCTCTCGCTGGCCCCGCACCTGCACTACGAAGTGCGCCTGAACGGCATGCGCGTCGATCCGATCCACTACTTCTTCATGGAGCTCTCGCCCACGGAGTACCAGCGGATGATCCGCATCGCCCAGTCGGGCATGCAGTCCTTCGACTGACGCCCGGGGCTGCCTCCACGATCCGAAACCAGACCTGCCCATGCAACTGAAACTCATCCTGCTGGATTTCGACGGCACGCTGGCCGACACGCGGCGCGCCAACACGCTGGCCTACCTGCAAACGCTCCGCGAGGCGGGCTACACGCTCACCGAAGAGGAGTACGCGGCCCGCTACTTCGGCATGCGCTGCGAGGAGTTCCTCACGCGGATAGGCATCGCCGACGCGGCGGAGCGCGAGCGGCTGCGGCTGCGCAAGATCGCCCTCTACCCCGACTATTTCGACACCGTGCGGCTCAACGAACCGCTCTGGAGTTTCTGCCGGGAGTTCCAGCGGGGCGGCGGCCGGGTGTGGATCGTCTCGACGGGCAGCCGCGCCAACATCGAGCACGTCATGCGCCACCTCGGGCTCGGCAGTCCGGTCGGCGAGGCTCCCGCAGACCGGTCGGACGGGACGGACGGAGTGCACGGAGCGGCCGACGCTCCGCTGGGGCGTGTCGACGGCATCCTCTCGGGGCTCGACATCCCGACGCCGAAACCGGCTCCGGACTGCTTCCTGGAGGCGATGCGCCGCGAGGGATGCACCCCCGCCGAGACGCTCATCTTCGAGGATTCGGAGATCGGCCTCGAAGCGGCACGCCGCAGCGGTGCGGCCTACATCCGCGTAAGGCTCTGACCGCGGTCAGGGAGAGATTCCGACGACACCACGCCCGGCCGAAACAAACGCCCCGCAACCGGTAAAGTTGCGGGGCTTTTTCACGGCACCGGGGACGGGCGGGACGGCCACATCACCGCTTGCAGATCACGTTGAAATCGCAGAACCGGCACGTATCCGGATCGTCGCACTGCCGGAACGGCACCGCCGGGTCGTACAGCTCGGCAAGGGTCTCGCGTAACAGTTCCTCGAAGCGCCCGGCGTAGAGCGCGTAGCTCGCGCCGCAGAGGCCCGTCTCGCGGTCGACGAGCAACGGCGAGTAGTCTTCGCCGTGCATGTTGCGCACGTAATAGAGCGCCGGCACGGCATCGATACCCCGCGTGCGGTAGAGGATCATCGCATAGAGCAGCGTCTGGAGGATATTCGAGAGGCGCTGTTTGCCCGTCCCGCGGAAGAGGCTCTCCACCCCCGCGAAGTCGAGGTGCGCGGCGCCCGTCTTGTAGTCCACCACCCGCAGCGTGCCGTCGTCGAGGCGGTCGATGCGGTCGGCAATGCCCGCGAACTTCATCTCCAGCCGCCGTCCGCCGGCATCAAAGGGGAAGGCGTGCGCCACCTGCTGTTCGAGCGCCTCGACCGTGAAGGCGTCGTGCGCGGCGTCGTAGGGCATCACCCCGCCGCGCAGGTAGCGCGTCACGATGTCACGCACGAGCAGCAGGTTGCCCGTATAGTCGTCCGCGACGGCCTGTTCGTCGCACAGGTAGTTGAGGTTGATCGCCCGCGTCACGGCCCGGTCGACGGCATCCGTGCGGAGCAGCGCCCGCAGCGTCGCACCGGGGGCATGCTCCCCCACCAGCGGCGTATAGAGCGCCTGCGCCGCGGCGTGGAGGATCGTGCCGAACATCGGGGCGTCGATCTCCTCGCTCACCTCGTCGTCGACGCGCAGCCGCGCCACGGAGTGGAAGTAGAAGCGCAGCGGGCAGGCCACGTAGCGGAAAAAGGCCGTCGGCGAGAGCGCCGCCTCGCTTTCGGGCGAGACGAAGCGTTCGAGCGACGCCATCACGGCGGCATCCTTCGCCACCTCGATGGGGGCCGTCTCTGCGAGGTTCACGTCGACGCCGACCTCGACCCGCGCAACGGGCAGACCGCTCTCGTAGTCTATCTGGTGGATGTAGCGGCTCGGCTCGCCCGTGGACTTGTCGTCGGCATGGGCGCAATAGAGCATCCGGACATCCGACGCGCGCTGGATCAGGCGGTAGAAATAGTAGGCGTAGACCCCTTCGTGGTGCTCGGGCGTGGGCAGCGAGAAGGCCGCACGCAGGTTGTAGGGGACGAACGACCCCTGTCCCATGAGGTTGCCGGGGAAGTTGTCGTCGTTCATCGAGAGCAGCAGCACGTGCTCGAAGTCGAGGTTGCGCGTCTCGAGGATACCCATGATCTGAATGCCCTCGAGCGGTTCGCCCTCGAAGGGGATGCGGACGGTCTGCAGGTGGCGGCGCAGCAGCGAGGCGTAGACCTCCGTCGTCAGCTCCACGTCGCACGCATCGAGCGAGTTGCGCAGCTTGGTGATCTCTTCGGAGAGCACGGCCAGAAACTCGACCCGCTGCCGGGCGTCGTCCCCCTCGTAGGGACGCCGGGCCACGGCGCCGACGCACTGCAGCAGGTAGTCCGACAGCGCGCGCCACTCCCCGGCCGGGGTGAAGAGCTGCCGCAGCAGGTCGTTCCGCCCGAGCCACGCGGCATCGACCGAGATGCGGCGTTCGCGCACGATCTCCTCCTGCAGGGAGCGGGTCAGCGCGGCATCGCTCTCCGCGACGTAGGGATGGGCCAGCAGCCCCTCCACGTCGCTGTGGTAGAAGCTCCAGCCGTCGCCCCTGCGGCGGCGGTGCGCCTGCAGCTCCAGGAGGCGCTCGACAAAGGTGTAGGCCAGGCTCGCCCGCAGCGGATAGCCCATCGTGACGTTCACGCGCCCGATCTCCGCCGGCAAGGCGTAGAGCAGCGGCAGCAGGAGGTTCTCGTCGGTGAGCACCACGGCCGTCTCGCGGCCCAGCCGGGCATCGGGGCCTTCGGTGCGGCGCCGTTCGGCGAGCAGCTCGGCCAGCAGCTCGGCGGCATACTTGCACTGCACGGCATTCGAGACGGCCGCGATGGCCTCGATCCGCTTCGGCCGGGCCATGTTGTCATGCGACACGGCGCCGGCGCGCGGCGGGAAGAGCGCGAGGTTCTCGCGCACGAACATCCCGGCCTCCTGCTCGGGGTCGTTCACGTAGTAATCGTCCCAGTCCCAGTAGAAATCGGTCTCGGCGGCCGTCGCGAGGAAGCGGAAGAGCCGTTTTTCACACTCCGAGAGAGCGTTGAAACCCGCAACGACAAAGCGCCGCGGCCGGTCGAACGAGAATTCGCCCGTGCGGATGCGCTCCGCGGCGGCGCGCTGCACCATGCCGTTGTAGGCGATGCCGAGCTCCGCAAGGCGGGCGCGAAACTCCCCGTAGATCGGGTAAAGCGTCTTCCAGATGGCCAGGAAGCGGCGTTTCTCCTCCGAGAGGTCGGCCTCGGGGCCGAGCGTCGACCAGAAACGCAGGATTTGCAGCTGCTGCGGTGTGAGGTAGGAGATGTCGGCCTCGATCTCCTTGATGTCCGAGATGTTGCGGAAGAGCTCGCGGGCGTCTATCAGGTATTTGTCGATCGTGTCGAAATCCGCCAACAGCATGTCGCCCCAGAAGTAGAAGCGGTCGAAGGGCTCGTCGTGGTAGCGCGAGTAGACCTTGTAGAGCTCCGTGACAAGACGCACGCGATCGCCCGTCTCCAGCCCCGAGATTTCGGTCATCAGATCGTCGACGGTCACCCATGCGGGCTGCCACATCGGACGCCGCGCGATGCGGGAGAGCGCCTCGGTGAAGAAGAGCCGCGCACGCCGCGACGGGAAGAGCACCTCGCACTCCGACAGCTCCTCCCCGCAGCGGGCGTAGAGGTCCGCGGCGACCTCCTCCAGAAAGCCCTTCATGGGCTACTCCAGGGGTTTGATCTCCCCGCCCATGAACTTGAGCGCGGTCCGGACAATGGCCGGCTCACCCTTGTAGCGGAGCACCGCCCCGGTCGAGGTCCGTGCCTCGAGCCGGTCCGTGACCCACACGCGCACCTCGGCGTTGCTCTGGGCGCTGACGCGCGCCGACATGGTCTCCAGCTCCGCGGCGTTGACCTGGCCGCCCGACACCTGGAGCGTCAGGTAGCGGGCGCTGCCGCCAAGCAGGGCCGAAGCCTTGTCCGACACGCTCATGTCGAGGTCCTGCACCTCGAGCGTCCCCTCGAGCGAGGCGCCGCCGGAAAGGGCGACGTCCAACAGCGACTGGCGCAGCGTATCGGCGAGCGACGCCTTCGCATCGGTCAGCGCAAACGACGAGAGCGTATTGTAGCAGACGCGCACCTGCGTGCGCTCGGGCCGGCGCGAGTCGATCCGCTCGCGGATGTGGAGCACGCGGTCCTTGACCTCGGCGCGGAACTTCGTCGTATAGGAACCCTTCGTGTCGTAGACGATCTTCGGGGCCTCGCTGTCGGGCACGCGCTCGAAGACCACGTCGAACGCGCCGCTCGCCTCGATGCGCGTAAAGGCCGGCAGCCACTCGCTCTTCTCCGCGGCGGCCGGGGCCGTCTGCTGCGCCCGGACACCGAGTGCCGCGGCGATCATCACGATGCTGAAAAACAGTTTTTTCATCTCTGGAAGCATTTTTTCGTCTGCTAATTTACGAAAATATCCCCAAATGCCACGGCCGTTCGGGATTTGTTTTGTAATTTTAGCTCCTGAAACGACTTTTCGGAGAGTGAGAGCGAAAATTCTGAATGCGAGCGCCGGGTCGGGCAAGACCTACCAGCTCGCCTACAAATACGTGCACGACACCGTGGAGCAGCCGACGCGCTACCGCCACATCCTCGCCGTGACCTTCACCAACAAGGCCACCGAGGAGATGAAGACGCGCATCCTGAAGGAGATCCACGCCCTGGCGTCGGGTGCCGCGAGCAGCTACCTCGAACCGCTCTGCCGTGAACTCGGCATGGACGCCGCGACGGTGCGCCGCCGGGCCCGCGAGGTGCGCTCGCACATCCTGCACGACTATTCGCACTTCACGGTACTGACCATCGACACCTTCTTCCAGCGCATCCTGCGCGCCTTCATCAAGGAGCTGGGCATCGACCTGAACTACACGGTCGAGATCGAGACGGCGCCCGTGCTGGCGCAGGGGGCTGACACGCTCATCGAGCAGATCGCCTCCGACAGCGGGCTGCAGCGCTGGATGAGCGACTTCGTGCAGGAGCGCATCGACGAGGGGCTCAAGTGGGACATCCGCGAGAGCATCCTCACGCTCGGAGCCGAGCTCTTCAAGGAGCGCAACCGCGAAACGCTCGCCGCGGCGCGTCCGCGCGAGGAGCTGCGCCGCATCGTCGGCCGCATGAGCGCCGAGGCGGCCCGCAGCCGCGAGGAGCTGCGCCGCACGGCCGCGGAGGCCGTCGGCATAATCGCCGCCGCGGGGTGCTCCGTCGCCGACTTTCCCTACAGGGAGAAGGGCTTTGCCGCGTGGTTCTACACCGTGGCCGGAGGCTCGACCGACCGCTACGGCAGCCGCGTCGAGGCGGCCTGCACGGACGATGCGCGCTGGGGCAAGGCGGGGACGCCGTCGCTGCGTCTCCGACCGCAGCTGCAACCCCTGCTGCGCCGCCTGTGCGAGCTCTACGAGCGCAACGTCCGGCTATGGAACACGTGCGACCTGCTGCGCGAGAACTACCGCAGTTTCGCCCTGCTCTCGGACCTTTATGCGCGCGTGCAGGAGCTCTGCGACGCGCAGAACACGATGCTCCTCTCCGAAACGAAATACGTCCTCTCGGAGTTCATCGGCCACAACGACGCGCCGTTCATCTACGAGAAGGTCGGCAACCGCTTCGACCGCTTCATGATCGACGAGTTCCAGGACACGTCGGTCAAGGAGTGGGAGAACTTCCTGCCACTGCTGCGCAACGCCATGGCGCAGGCCGCGCCCGACGAGACCGCGGTGCTGCTCGTCGGCGACATCAAGCAGTCGATCTACCGCTGGCGCGGCGGCGACTGGCGGCTGCTGCACGGTGCGGCCCGCGAGGCGCTCGGGGCGGCCGACACGCAGGTGGTCGCCCTGCAGGAGAACTACCGCAGTCTGCCCGTGGTCGTGGAGTTCAACAACCGCATCATCGAGCGCATCGTCCGCAGCGACAACGACGAGCTGAACCGCACGCTCTCCGAGGCCGCCGCACGGGGCGACCTCTCGCCGCAGACGGCCGCCGAGCTCACCAACACCCTCGCGGACGCCTACCGCGACCATGCGCAGCAGCCGCGCCGCACGGGGGCGCATCCGGGCTACGTCTCGGTCGAGACGTTCGACGAGCGCCCGCCCGTCGTCGAGCGCATCTGCGAGCTGCTCGACCGCGGGTTCCGCCCGGGCGACATCATGATCCTCGTGCGCGGGGCGACGGACGGGGCGAAGGTCGCCGCCGAGCTGCTGGAGTTCAAGCGCCGCAACACCGAGGAGCGCTACCGCTTCGACGTCATGACGCAGGAGGCGCTCGTCGTGGGCAACGCCCCCGTCGCCTCGTTCATCGCCGCGGCGCTGCGCCTGGCGCTCAACCCAGACGACTCGCTCCACCGCGCCGTCTACAACCACTACCTCGGCCGGGCCTTCGACCGCCCGCTCGACGACGAGGAGCGCACCTTCTTCCGCTCGATCCGCCTGCTCTCGCCCGAGGAGGCGTTCGAGCGCATCGTCATGCGCCACGACATCGCCGGCGACCGGCGCCAGACGGCCTACCTGCAGGCCGTGCACGAGCAGATCATCGCCTTCTGCTCGTCGAAGATCGCCGACATACCGCTCTGGCTGCAATGGTGGGACGCCACGGGCAGCGGCCGCTCGCTGAGCGTCGAGGCCTCGGCCTCGGCCGTCGAGATCACGACCGTCCACAAGGCCAAGGGGCTCGAAAAGAGCGCCGTGCTGATCCCCTACTGCTCGTGGCAGCTCGACCCGAAGGCGGGCGGCGTCACGAACATCGTCTGGGCGGCGGCCCGCGGCGACGGCTCCGACGCGGGGTGCGTACCCGTGCGGTTCCGGCAGTCGATGGCCGAATCGGGCTTCTCGGAGGAGTTTTACCGCGAGAAGGTCTACGCCCATGTCGACAACATCAACCTGCTCTACGTGGCGCTCACGCGCGCCAAGGAGTCGCTCCACGTCTTCCTGCCGCGGCGCAGCGCCCGCACGGTGGGGGCCCTGCTGCGGCAGAGCATCCCGACGGAGGGCGACCGCGCCCTGCTCGACGGGCTCGAGGGGCGCTACAGCAGCTCGGAGCGGGGCGAGCGCTTCGAGTTCGGCGAGTTCGCGGGACCCGTCGCCGAGCGGGGGACCGCCTCGGGGGGCCGCCACGTCGTGCTGGAGCGCTACGCCACCTCGCAGGCCGACCTGCGGCTGCGGCTCCCCTCGCAGCGCTACTTCGAGGAGGAGGACGAGGTGGAGCTCTCGCCGCGCAACTTCGGCATCCTGATGCACCGCGCCTTCGAGCAGGCCGACGACGAGGAGCAGATCCGCCGCGCCGTGGAGCGCATGACGGCCGACGGCACGCTCTCCGAAGCCGAGGCGCAGACCCTGCGCGAGACGATCGCCCGGGCGCTTGAGCACCCCGTCGTACACGAATGGTTCGGCGGCGGGTGGCAGCGCGTGCGCAACGAGCAGGAGATCATCCTCCCGTCCGAAGCGTCCGCCGGGGAGCGCACGATCCGGCGTCCCGACCGCGTGATGACCGCCGGACGGCGCGCCGTCGTCGTCGACTACAAGTTCGGCCGCCACGAGGCGGCACGCTACCGCCGCCAGATCCGCGAATACTGCGACCTGCTGCGGCAAATGGGCTACACCGACGTCGAGGGGTACCTCTGGTACGTCCAACGCGGAAATATCGAAAAAGTGACCGATGAAGCATAACACGCATACCGAACGCCCGCTCGGGGGCATCGTCGACATCATCCCGCCGCCGTTCCGCCGCCGCGGGCTGCGCGTTGCGGCGACGCTGCTGCTGCGCGCGCTGCTCAACCTCGTGGGACTGGCCGTGCTGCTGCCCGTGCTGGTGCTGGTGCTCGATCCGGCGGGACTCGAAGGCAGCGGCCCCCTCGCCCGCGCCTACGCCCTTTCGGGCATCTCGTCGCCCCGCGGCTTCGCCCTGGCCGTCTGCGGGGGCGTCGTCGCCGTCATCGTCCTCAAGTCGCTGCTGAACCTCGTGCTCGCACGCACCGAGCGGCGCTACATCTACGACCTCTACCGCACGCTCTCGCGGCGGCTCTTCATCACCTACCACGACCGCGGCCTGGGCTTCATCAAACGCTCGAACTCCGCCGTGCTGGCCCGCAACGTCAACGTCGTCTGCCTCGCCTTCACGGCCGGGGTGCTCAAGCCCGCCGCCGCCATCGCCGCCGAGGCGATGCTCTTCGTGCTGCTCTTCACGGCGTTGGCGATCTACGCGCCGCTCGCCGCAGGGCTCGCCGTCGCGGTCTTCCTGCCCGGCACGTGGCTCTACTACGGACTGATCCGCAACCGCATCAACCGCTACGGCGAGGAAGAGAACCGCGCGCAGCGCGAGAAGTCGCGCCTGGTGGTCGAGACCTTCCGCGGCTATGCCGACATCGAGATCAACGCCGCCTTCCCGCAGATGCTCCGCTCGTTCGACCGCGCGATGGACGAGGTCGTGCGCACGCGCCTGCGCGAAACGGCCATCGGGCTGCTCCCGCCGGCCTTCACCGAGATCGCCCTGGCGCTCGGCATGGCGCTGCTCGTCGCCTTCGGCATCGGGCACGGCAGCCAGATGCAGCTGCTCTTCGGCGTCTTCGCCGTGGCGGCACTGCGGCTCATGCCCTCCGTGCGGGGCATCCTCTCGTCGTGGACCACGATCCGCTACAACCGCTATACGATCGACATCCTGCGCGAAGCCTGCGTCACGGGGCCGGAGCCTCCGACCGCGGAGGCCGAACGCCGCACGACCGACAAGCTGCCCTTCGAGCACGAGATCGCCGTGCGCGACCTCGCGTTCCGCTTCGAGGACGGCGACCGCACGCTCTTCGAGGGGCTCTCGCTCACGATCCGCAAGGGCGAGCGGGTCGGCATCCGCGGCGCCTCGGGCGCGGGCAAGACGACGCTCTTCAACCTGCTGCTGGGGCTCTACACCCCGACGGCGGGCGAGATCACGATCGACGGCACGCCCCTCACGCCGGCCAACCGCCGCGCCTGGCAGAACCGCATCGGCTACGTCTCGCAGAACCTCTTTCTCTGCGACGGCACCTTCGCCGAGAATGTCGCCCTCGGCACGCCCGCCGCGGAGATCGACCGCACACGGGCGCTCGAGGCGCTCGAGGCGGCACGACTGGGCGACTTCATCGCCTCGCTGCCGCAGGGGATCGACACCCCGATCGGGGAGTGCGGCTGCCGCCTCTCGGGCGGGCAGCGCCAGCGCATCGGCATCGCCCGGGCCCTCTACCGGGCGTCGGACGTCCTCTTCTTCGACGAGGCGACCTCGGCGCTCGACAACCGCACCGAGGAGGAGATCAACCGCGCCATCGCCGCGATCGCCGCGCGCCACGCGGGGCTGACGATCGTCGTAATCGCCCACCGCGCCTCCTCGCTCGAATACTGCAACCGCATCATCACACTCGGAGAGAAATGAAATACCGCAAATACGTCATCGCGGGCATTACGATCGAACTGCCCGACACCCTCCCGGGCGGGCACTTCGCCCGGGCACTCGAAACCTTTGCCGCCGAAAACGCCGCAAAAGGCGCCGACGGCCTCCCCGCCGGAAGCACACACCCGGCTGCGACCACACCAGTCCCCCCTGCGGCCACACCGGCCGACACGACCGATCCCGAGGCCGGAGCGACAATCGCGGATACGGCCCCCGCGCTGCGGCTCGCCCCGGGCATCTGCCCGCCCGCACAGGCCGACTACCGCGAGTTGGACAATTTCGACTTCGCGGATGCCGATGCCGACTGCCGCTTCGGAATCGACGCCGCGGGCTACCTGCTCGAAATGGCGCCGCGCAGCGGCTCCTCCCCGGCCCGCTTCCGCAAGCGGTTCGACACGCCCGACGTCACGACCGACTTCACCCCGCTCCACGATCCGGCGCTGCTGCGCTTCGGACTCTGGACGATGTTCAACCTCGCGGCCCTGCGCCGCCACAGCGTGGCATTCCACTCCTCGGTGATCGCCTGGCACGGCCGCGGCGTCCTCTTCCTCGGGGAGTCCGGCACGGGCAAGAGCACCCATACGCGGCTGTGGCGCGAGCACATCCCCGGAGCCAGGCTGCTCAACGATGACAGCCCCATCGTCCGCATTCTCGGTGACGAAGCCCGCGTCTGCGGCTCGCCGTGGAGCGGCAAGACCCCCTGCTACCACAACGTGGAGCTTCCCATCGCGGGCATCGTGCGGCTCTCGCAGGCCCCCCGCAACGCCATCCGGCGGCTGCGCACCCTCGAGGCGCTCGGCGCCCTCATCCCGTCGGCTCCTCCGGCCTTCGCACGCGACGAGCGGCTGCAGGACCGCATCTGCGAGATCATCTCGCAACTCATCCGCCGCGTGCCCGTCTATCACCTCGAATGCCTGCCCGACGCCGAGGCGGCCCGCCTGGCCTGCACGACGATCTTCCCCGACGAAAACCTCAGCTGACCATGCTGCTGCCCAACGAACTCTTCTTCGAGCAGGTGGAGGCGGTGCTCGCCGAGGGACAGCCCGTACAGATCCGCATGAAGGGGCATAGCATGCGCCCCCTGCTGCGCAACGACAGGGACCGCGTCGTCGTGCGCGCCTACGGCGCAGGCGAGGAGCCGCAGCGGGGCGACGTCGTGCTCTTCCGCTACAAGGGACGCCACGTACTCCACCGCATCGTGGCACGGCGCGGCGAGCGCTTCCTGCTGGCGGGCGACGGCAACTACCGCCTTCGCGAGGAGTGCTCGCGCGCCGACATCGCAGGCCGTGTCGTGCAGGTCATCCGCCCCTCGGGACGCACCCTTTCCTGCGACGGGAAACGCTGGCGGCGGCTCTCGCGCCGCTGGCTCGCCCTGCCCGAGGGGCTGCGCCGCTTCCTCCTCCGCGTCCTCTGGCACCTTGGCATCCACTGATCCGACCGGATGCCGGACGGCCCTTCCCCACCCGAAGCACCGACCGCGGGCCCGACTTCTCCGGCTGAATCTTCCTTCCGGCGGGGCTGCCCGGCATCCCCGACTGTCCCCTCCGGAGCAGATCCGACCCTCCCGGCAGCCCCCGAAGCGGGTCCGGCCGCCACAGACGGAGGTCCGACGATAACAAAAAAAGACCTGAACCTCACGGTTCAGGTCTTTCATTTGCGGCCTTGCGGCCGGGACATTCGATTTACTCGCCCAGAGCGAAACGCTTGTAGGCAACCACCGTAGCCTCCTTGTCGGCCTTGTGGATGTAGTCGCGGATCGTCTCCTTCTCGCCGACGACGAGCTGGTTGAGCAGCGTGTTCTCCTCGAAGAACTTGCGCATCTTGCCCTCGGCAATCTTCGCAAGGATCTCCTCCGGCTTGTTGGCGTTCTTCGGATCCTGCTTCATGGCCTCGATGGCGATCTGACGCTCGTGAGCCACGACATCGGCCGGGCAGTCGTCCACGTCGATCGAAACGGGAGCCATGGCCGTAGCCTGCATGGCCACCGTGTGGGCCACCTCTGCGGGAACCGGCTTGTTGAAGCCGAGAATCGTGCCGAGCTTCTTGTTGAAGTGCACATAGGCGTCGCAGAAGGGAGCCTCGATGCGGGCATAGTATGCCAACTCGATCTTCTCACCCGTCTGACCCGACTTCTCGGTCACCATCTCCTCGACGGTGCGGCCCTCGTCGTTCTTCGTGGCCAGCAGCGCGTCGCGGTCGGCGGCGTCGTTCTTCACGGCAACCTCCAGCATGGCGTTGGCCGATGCGGCATACTCCGCATTCTGAGCCACGAAGTCGGTCTCGCATGCCAGGCAGAGCAGATAGGCCTTCTGGCCCACGATCTTCGTCACGACGACACCCTCCGTAGCGGAGCGGTCGGCACGCTTGGCAACGATCAGTTTACCCTTCTCGCGGATAATGTCCTGAGCACGCGCATAGTCGCCTTCCGCCTCCTGAAGGGCCTTCTTGCAGTCCATCATGCCGGCGCCGGTCATCTTGCGGAGCTTCATTACATCAGCAGCTTTGATTTCCATAGTTCTTGTACTTTTCTGGTTATTGTGGATAAACACTCTTGCAATTATTCTGCCTTTTCCTCGGCAGCGGGGGCTGCCGTCTCGACGGTTGCAACGCCCGGCTCCTCATAGGGAGTCTCAACGGCGGCAACCACCTCCTTCACGGCCTGCTCCTCGGCATCGATCGAAGCCTTCACGGCCTTCTTGATGCGGGGTTTGCCCTCCTTCTTCACGGCAGCCTCACCGGCAGCCTCGGCCTCCTGGGCCTCCTTCTCCTTCTCGAGGCGGCGCTCCTCGGTACCCTCGGCGATCGCTGCGCACATGGCGTCGAGAACCACGGCGATCGACTTGGTGGCATCGTCATTTGCAGGGATAACGTAATCGATGTCGGTCGGATCACAACAAGTGTCTACCATTGCAAAGACGGGGATGCTCAACCGCTTGGCCTCCTTGACGGCGTTGGCCTCCTTCTGTACGTCCACGACGAACAGGGCGGCCGGCAGGCGCGTCAGGTCGGCGATCGAGCCGAGGTTCTTCTCGAGTTTCGCACGCTGGCGGGCGATCTGGAGTTTCTCGCGCTTGGAGAAGTTGTCGAACGTGCCGTCGGCGGTCATCTTGTCGATGGTCGCCATCTTCTTGACGGCTTTTCGTATGGTGGGGAAGTTTGTCAGCATGCCGCCTGCCCAACGCTCCGTGACGTAAGGCATACCTACGGCTGCCACCTTTTCGGCAACGATGTCCTTGGCCTGCTTCTTCGTGGCGACGAACAGCACGCGACGGCCGCTCTTGGCAATCTGCTTGAGGGCAGCGGCTGCCTCGTCGATCTTCATCACGGTCTTGTGCAGGTCGATGATGTGGATGCCGTTCTTCTCCATGAAGATGTAGGGAGCCATTTTGGGGTTCCACTTGCGCTTCAGGTGACCGAAGTGCGCACCGGCCTCCAATAAAGTATTGAAATCTGTACGTGACATTTTAATTCAATCTGTTTGTTGTTGGTTATTCTCTTTACTTCAACCCTCCGGGTAGCGGGGCCTCCGGTCCCGGGAGGTTTTCCGCGGCGCGGCAACCGGGCGGTAATACTTATATAAATAAATAGGTAGTCCTTCCGATTTGAAAACCGACGCCGTGCTTGCCGAAAATCCGGTCGTGCGTGCGATTAACGCTTGCTGAACTGGAACTTGCGACGTGCTCCGGGCTGTCCGGGCTTCTTACGCTCAACCTCTCGGGGATCACGCGTGAGGAATCCGGCCTTCTTCAGCACCGGACGCATCTCGGCGTCGATCTCGCACAGTGCACGTGCGATACCCAGACGAGCGGCTTCAGCCTGGCCCTTGATGCCACCGCCATCGAGGTTGATGGCAATGTCGTAGCTCTCCACGGTGTTCGTGGCCAGCAGCGGCTGCTTGACCTGGAACTGGAGAATCTCGAGCGGGAAATAGGCTGCAAGCTCCTTGTGGTTGATTGTAATCTGACCATTACCCGGCTTCACGAATACGCGAGCCACAGCGGCCTTACGACGACCTACGGTGTTTACAACTTCCATAACTCTTACTTAATCTCGTTTAACTTAATGATCTTCGGGTTCTGGGCCGTGTGCGGATGCTCCGGGCCGGCGTAAACCTTCAGGTTCGTGAGCAGCTTGTCGCCCAGACGGGTCTTCGGCAGCATGCCCTTGACGGCTTTCTCGATGAGGAAAGTCGGTTTCTTGGCCAGGTAGTCGGCAGGCGTGGCGTAGCGCTGGCCGCCGGGATACCCGGTGTGACGCGTGTAGACCTTTTCGGTCATCTTCTTGCCCGTGAGCTTCACCTTCTCCGCATTGATGACGATGACATAGTCACCGCAATCCACGTGGGGCGTGTAGCTGGGCTTGTTCTTGCCGCGGAGGATCTTTGCGACCTGCGAAGCAAGACGTCCCAATACCTCGTTCGTCGCGTCGATGACGACCCACTCCTTGGTCACCGTCGATGCATTGGCCGAGATAGTCTTGTAGCTTAATGAATCCACTGTGTGTTACGTTTAAATTTAACTTGTTGTAATCCTTTTCCCGCACTTTACGGGTGCGCAAAGGTACGAAAAATTTTTCAGATAACAAATCCGCAAAAGACTTATTGCAGTTTTTTTGATGGAAAGTGCCGCAGGGAGAGCCATTTCGGGGCCGCGGGCACCGCGACGGCTCCGGCAACAGCGCCTCGCCGCGAGGGAGCGCCGCGGAAACGGCACAAACGCAGCAAGAACGGAACGGGAGCGCCGTGGGAACAGCAAAGACCGGTGAAGGAACGGAGCAGGAGCGCCGCGAAGACTTCCAAAACCGCCGCACGAACAGCCGGCTGCCACCGAACGAACGGCAGGAAACCCGCTCGGCACGGCACAAAAAAAGAGGGCCGGAACACCTCCGGCCCTCCCGTTGGAGAAACGCGCTTCGCTATCCGAGGAACGAGAGCAGGATACCAGCAGCAACGGCCGAGCCAACGACGCCGGCCACGTTCGGGCCCATGGCGTGCATCAGCAGGTAGTTGCCGGGATTCTCGCGCTGACCTTCGATCTGCGAGACACGGGCGGCCATCGGCACGGCCGACACGCCTGCGGAACCGATCAGCGGGTTGATCTTGTTGCCCTCCTTGGCGAAGAGGTTCATGAACTTGGCCAGCAGCACGCCGCCCGCCGTGCCGAGTGCGAAGGCGATGACGCCCAGCACGAGGATACCCAGCGTGCGGAGGTTCAGGAACGCCTCGGCCGTAGCCGTGGCACCCACCGTAAGGCCGAGGAAGATCACCACGATGTTCATCAGTTCGTTCTGCACGGTCTTCGACAGACGGTCCACCACGCCGCACTCCTTCATCAGGTTGCCCAGCATGAGGCAGCCGATCAGCGGCGCGGCGCTCGGCAGCAGCAGCGCGATGATGACGGCGATGATGAGCGGGAAGAGGATGCGCTCGAGTTTCGAGACGGGACGCAGCGTCCGCATGCGGATCGCCCGCTCCTTCTTGGTGGTCAGCGCACGCATGATGGGCGGCTGGATCACCGGCACGAGGGCCATGTAGGAGTAGGCGGCCACGGCGATCGGGCCGAGCAACTCGGGCGCAAGCATCGACGTGAGGTAGATGGCCGTCGGGCCGTCGGCACCGCCGATGATGCCGATCGAAGCGGCCTGCGCGGGCGTGAAGCCCAGGGCGTATGCGCCGAGGAACGTCACGAAGATGCCGATCTGCGCGGCGGCACCCAGCAGGAAGCTCTTGGGGTTGGCGATCAGCGGGCCGAAATCGGTCATGGCGCCCACGCCGACGAAGATCAGACACGGGTAGATGCCCAGCTTGACACCCAGGTAGAGGTAGTCGAGCAGGCCGGCATTGGCGACGAAGATGTCCCAGTGCACGTGTCCTCCGGCGAAGAGCTCGGTGTGATAGAGGTTCGCCCCCGGAAGGTTCGTCAGCAGCATGCCGAACGCGATGGTGAAGAGCAGCAGCGGTTCGAACTTGTGGCGGATGGCGAGATAGAGCAGGAAGAAGGCGATGAAGATCATCACGACACTACCCCACCCCATGGAGGAGAAGAAGCCGGCGATACCCGTGGAATCGACGAATTTCAGCAGGCTCTCCCCAACGAAATCAGCATTGGAAGTCAGCAACATGGACGTGTGAAGTTAATGCGGATTACTCAATGATGATTAACGTGTCACCCTCCATGACCGTCGCGCCCTGCTGTACGGAGATCTGCTTGACGACACCGGCGCGGTCGGCGTCGATGTTGTTTTCCATCTTCATGGCTTCGAGCACGACGAGCGTCTGGCCCATGGCCACCTTGTCGCCGACGTTGACCTTCACGGCCAGCACCGTGCCCGGCAGCGGGCACTTGACCGCATAGCCCGTCGAGGGGGCCACGGCCGACAGACGCGGCGAAGGAGCCGCCGTCGAAGGGGTAATCATGGCACTGTTGGCCTCCTTGGGTGCGGGGGCCACCTGGGGACGCGACACGACCGAGCCCTTGGCGCCGGCGATCTCGACCTCATACGCCGTGCCGTTTACCGTCACGTGCGCCAACGTCGAAGCTTCGTTCACGTCGTCGATCTGCACGTCGTAATTCTGTCCGTTGATTTTGAACGAGTAGTTTTTCATTGTATTCTGAATGCTTATTTTCTGTCAGGCATCTTTGTTAAACCGTGAATTTTCGAGTTCCAGGGCGAGTAGGCGCGCTTGATGCTCAGAATCGTCAGCACCTCCGACTCCCGGTCGTGCAGTTCTCCCTTGTAGAGGCGGAGCGCCGTGGCGACGGCTGCGATCTCCTCCTCGTGGATCTGGCCCGGCACGATGCGCTTGCCGGCGGACTCGGCCTCCTGCCGCCGCACGAAGACGAAGCCGAAGAGCTTCATGATCCATACCAGCAGCACCAGCACGACGAACACCAGGCAGATGCTGATGAGTGCAACCCACAGCATCTCGGACCAGCCCCAATCCATTGCAGATAACATTCTCATGGTGCAGGTTCGTTACAGAGGAATATTCGAGTGTTTCTTGGGCGGGTTCTGCAGACGCTTCGTCGAGAGCGACTGCAGGGCGCGGATGATGCGGAAGCGCGTGTTGCGCGGCTCGATCACGTCGTCGATGTAGCCGTAGCGGGCGGCATTGTAGGGGTTCGAGAACTTGTCGTTGTACTCCTTCTCCTTCTCGGCGATGAATGCGGCCTTCTCCTCGGGCTTCTCGGCCAGCTCCTTGAGCTCCTTGCCGTAGAGCACCTCAACGGCGCCGCTGGCACCCATCACGGCGATCTCGGCCGTCGGCCATGCGTAGTTGATGTCGCCGCGGATGTGCTTCGACGACATGACGATGTAGGCACCGCCGTAGGCCTTGCGCAGCGTTACGGTGATCTTCGGCACCGTTGCCTCGCAGTAGGCGAAGAGCAGCTTTGCACCGTGCGTGATGACGCCGCCGTACTCCTGGGTCGTACCCGGCAGGAAGCCCGGCACGTCGACCAGCGTCACGAGCGGAATGTTGAACGCGTCGCAGAAGCGGACGAAGCGGGCGGCCTTGCGGCTGGCGTTGATGTCGAGCACGCCGGCCATGAACTTCGGCTGGTTGGCGATGATGCCCACCGACTGTCCGTTGAAGCGGGCAAAGCAGGTGATGATGTTCTTGGCGTAGTTGGCTGCCGACTCGAGGTACTCGCCGTTGTCGACGATGGCGCGGATCACCTCGGCCATGTCATAGGGCTTGTTGGCGTTGTCGGGGATGATCTCGTTGAGCGTATCCTCCAGACGGTCGATGCGGTCCGTGCAGACGGCCAGCGGAGCATCCTCCATGTTGTTCTGCGGCATGTACGAGAGGAGCTTCTTGATGAGCTCGATGCCCTCCTCCTCGGTATCGACGGCGAACTGGGCCACACCCGACTTGGTCGTGTGCATCACGGCGCCGCCCAGCTGCTCCTGCGTGACGTTCTCGCCCGTGACGGTCTTGACGACCTTCGGGCCCGTGAGGAACATGTTCGACGTCTCCTTCTTCATGATGATGAAGTCGGTCAGCGCGGGCGAATAGACGGCACCGCCGGCGCAGGGGCCGAAGATGGCCGAGATCTGCGGGATGACGCCCGAAGCCATGACGTTGCGCTGGAAGATGTTGGCGTAGCCGGCCAGGGCGTTGACACCCTCCTGGATGCGGGCGCCGCCCGAGTCATTCATGCCAATGCAGGGGGCACCGTTGCGCATGGCCATGTCCATGACCTTGCAGATCTTGTCGGACATCGACAGCGACAGCGAGCCGGCCGTGACGGTGAAGTCCTGTGCGAAGACGTACACCAGACGTCCCGCGATCGTGCCGTAACCGGTTACGACACCGTCGCCGAAGGCATGCTTCTTCTCCATGCCGAAATCATAGCAACGGTGCGTGACGAACATGTCGAACTCCTCGAAGGAGCCTTCGTCCAGAAGCATCTGGATGCGTTCGCGGGCCGTGTACTTGCCCTTCTCGTGCTGCTTGTCGATTGCCTTCTGACCGCCGCCCAGGCGTGCGGTTTCGCGGTTTTCGATGAGCTGGCTGATCTTGTTCTGAATATCGCTCATAACGTGTGATTAAGTGATTGCATGATTGGAAACCTCCGTGCCGCGAGGGGTTGCCCCGACCCGCGGGAACCCGTCCGCGCAGCAGGCACGACGGGTTGCACGAACGGTCGTATCCGGTTATTTTTTGTTCTTGTTCTCGCAAAGCTCCGTCAGGATGCCCTGGGTCGACTTCGGATGCAGGAAGGCGATGGTCAGCCCCTCGGCGCCCTTGCGCGGGGTCTTGTCGATCAGGCGGATGCCCTTGGCCTCGGCGTCGGCAAGCTGCTCCTCGATGTTCTCGCAGGCGAGTGCCATGTGGTGAATGCCCACGCCGCGGTTCTCGATGTACTTGGCGATGGTCGAGTCCTCGGAGGTCGGCTCCAGCAGCTCGATCTTCGTCTGGCCCAGCATGAAGAAGGCCGTGCGGACCTTCTGGTCGGCTACCTCCTCGATGGCGTAGCACTTCAGGCCGAGAACGTTCTCCCAGTAGGGAATGGCTTCATCCAGGCTCTTCACTGCGACGCCAAGATGCTCGATATGAGAAACTTTCATAGCAAATAAAGAATTAAAGTTTATTGAATGTTTCGGTACTTGCTCGTTTGCTGTTATTTTGCGAACACAAAGATAGGCGAATCTTTTCGGAATAGCCAATTTTTGGCGCACTTTTTTGGCAATATTTTCGCACGAAAGCGGGCTGCGGCGCCCCGCCGGGGAGAATTTGCACGACCCGCTGCGGAAAATGAAAAATCCGCCCGTCGCCGCCCGTCCGAAAAAGGCCTCCGGAAGGGCCTGCCAGCCGAAAAAGAGCGCAGGGTATGGCAAATCCGCAAAATATTCGTATCTTCGTCCGCAGATACGATTGTCCCATGAAACACACCGTGCTTGCCCTGCTGCTCGTCATGGCGGTATCGCTCGGCGAGGCCGCGGCCCAGAACATCGCGCTCGGTGAACGGGTGCCCGAGATGAAGCACACCGTCTGGCTCGACGGACACCGCGCCGAGCCGTCGGCGGCGACCTACATCGAGTTCTACCACTCGGCCAACGAGATGTCGGACGCCGCGCTCGAACGTCTGTGCCGGCTCTGCGACGATGCGGAGTGCGACCTGCGCCTGATCGTCGTCACGAAGGAGCCGGCCGAGAAGGTGGCACCGCGGCTGCGGTCCCTCCTCTCGCCGCACGTCGCCGTGGCGCTCGACCAGGGCGGCCGGGGATTTGCGGCCTTCGGCGTCAGCTACCTCCCCTTCGGGGTGCTCGTCGACGCCCGGAAGCGCACGCTGTGGATGGGCAACTCGCTCCAGATGAACAAACAGCTGTTTCACCAAATAACCAATCAGTAGAGATGTCCTTCACCAAGATACACCACTTTGAAAAGGAGGAGTACGCCGACATGCACCACGACACGGCGCTGAACGTCACCGAAGGGGTCGAGAACCAGCCGATCGTCAACCCCCATTTCGTCCGCCGCCGCCGGCGCAACCTCACGACGGCCGAATACGTCGAGGGAATCCTCGCGGGCAACATCACGACGCTGTCGCAGGCCATCACGCTCATCGAGTCGAGCAACCCGGCCCACTACGCCCAGGCGCAGGAGATCATCGAGCAGTGCCTGCCCCACGCCGGACACTCGGTGCGCATCGGCATCACGGGCGTGCCGGGCGCCGGCAAGTCGACCTTCATCGAGGCCATCGGCAACATGGTCACCTCGCTGCGCCACAAGCTGGCCGTACTGGCCATCGACCCCTCGTCGGAGCGCAGCGGCGGCTCGATCCTCGGCGACAAGACCCGCATGGAGAGCATCAGCCACAACCCCGACGTCTTCATCCGCCCCTCGCCCTCGGCCGGGTCGCTGGGCGGCGTGGCGCGCAAGACGCGCGAGACGATCGTGCTGTGCGAGGCGGCGGGCTTCGACGTGATCTTCATCGAGACGGTGGGGGTCGGGCAGTCCGAGACGGCCGTCCACTCGATGGTCGACCTGTTCATGCTGTTGCAGATCTCGGGTGCCGGCGACGAGCTGCAGGGCATCAAGCGCGGCATCATGGAGATGGCCGACCTGATGGTCATCACGAAGGCCGACGGCGAGAACATCCACAAGGCCGAGCTGGCCAAGACGCAGTTCCAGGGGGCCCTGCGCCTCTTCCCCGTGCCGGAATCGGGCTGGCGCCCCAAGGTCTACACCTCGTCGGCCGTCACGGGCAGCGGTCTGGAGGAGGTATGGAAGGGGGTTGAGGAGTACCTCGACCACATCCAGGCCAACGGCTACTTCCGCCACAACCGCAACCGGCAGAACAAATACTGGATGTACGAGTCGATCAACGAGGTGCTGCGCAACTCGTTCTACCACGATCCGGCCGTCGAGGCCCGCATCGGGGAGTACGAAGAGCGGGTGCTCGACGACAAGATCTCCTCGTTCATCGCTGCCAAGGAGCTGCTGGACCTCTACTTCGCCGACAAGGCCGCACACAAATAATAATATGTCGCGGGAGGGGCCAAAGTGAGAAGCCCGCCCGGCACCGAAAGGCGGAAAAGCGACCGGTCGCTTTTCCGCCTTATTTAAGGTAGAGGAGACTCCCTCCGACCGGGGCCGAACGCAGACACACAAACGGTCCTCCGTCACCGTGCAGACGGCATCGGCTGCCGTCACCGAATTTTTGGGGAGCGGAAGCAAAAAAAATGAAAAAAAACGTACAAGCGCAGATTTTTTGCTTATATTTGTTCGTCGACAACCGGCATTTTGCTAAAATTTGTAAATAGCGCCAGGTGTGTCGGCCGCTTTGCGGGACCTCCCCGAAACGATTTCGGCGCGGTGGATATTCCCGGCAAAATGGCAGAAAAAGAACATGTTCCACCACAAATTTCAACACCATGCAAAACAAACTCTTCACTCTTCTTTGCACGGGTCTGCTGGCCTTTGCATTGACGTCCTGCGACAAGAACGAGGACAACGACGCTCCGAGCTCGAAACTGGCCACCCCCGGTTCTGAACATCACGGAGCAGCTCAGTGACGGATTCACCGTCAGCTGGCAGGCCGTCGAGCATGCGGCCGGCTACAGCTACGTCTTCGGTAACGAAGCCGAAAAGAGCACCAACGTCACCTCGGTAAGCTTCTCGGGCCTCGAGCCGGGAACCTACACCGTCAAGGTCAAGGCTACGGCAGGATCGGCCGAGTGGTCCGACTCCGACTACGCCTCGATCTCGGCCACCATCGAAGAGGGAACCACCCCTCCCACGGGAGAGATGACCTTTACGTTCGACATCTCCGACATCACCGCCACCAGCGCAGTCATCACCTGCACGCCGTCGGTCAACGACAAGACCTACTTCTTCGACTGCATGGAGAAGAGCCTGTACGACCAGATGCACACCTCCGACGAGGCTTTCTCCGCCGCTCTTCTCGAAAGCCTGGAGGCCATGGGTGCGGAGTACGGCATGACGCTCGAGCAGGTTCTCTCGCAGCTGCTGTCTACGGGCGTTGACGTATGGGATCCGAATGGCCTCAAGTCTTCGACCGAACATGTAGCCTATGCGTTCGGCCTCAACACGGACGGAACGGTCACGACGGCCATTGCCACGAAGAGCTTCACGACCAAGGAGGCTGCGGGCGGCTCCGACACCGGCAGCTGGCTCGGCGAATGGGATGCCACCTCGACCGGCTCGCTCGTGTGGAATATCAGCGGGCAGTATCTGGAAGCCTCTTATGATGAGAACCGCCCCATGGACCTCCACTTCACCATCACGGAGGAGCAGGGTCTGACGGTTCTCTACGGCTGGAGCCAGGTGGACAGTTCGCTCCCGGCTCTCTGCGAGATCAACGCGAACGGCGATCTCGAGGTCTATGCTGGAGTCACCGTAGGTTCCGAGAATCAGGGATACACCCCGACATGGTCGGCCTACTGCCTCATCAACGGCTCGGATTACTCGCTCGTCACGGGTACCTATCCCGCCTACACGTTCAGCATGAACGGGGATCAGATCACCTGCCAGCGCTATACGGGTGAGCTTCAGTCAGGCGAAACCTTCCAGGCCCTTTCGCTGGAGGTATACGCGCTGGGCGAGACCCAGTACGCGGTTTACGGCGAAACATTCCCCATATACTTCGTAGCCGGCGATATCGCAATGACCCGGGCTGCCGGTACGGGCTCGATGAAGGCTGCTGCCGTATGCAAGGCCGCCCGGAAGCCCGCTGCCGCCAAGCTGCTGCACACCTCCTACGCACTGAACAACATGCGGGCCGCCAAATAAGGCACCACGGAACACGCTGCGCCGGCAGCTCGGAAGAGCCGACGGCAGCAGGGACACAGGCACCCCGGGAGATTCCCGGGGTGCTTCGTTTTTGTTCGCGACAGCTTACGGAACCGGCTCCGACAGCGGCACCGGGCCGGACCCGCGTATGATTGCACGCGAAGGTTGAGCCCGGGCAAGGCCTGTGCCGCCGGAACCCCGCATCGCCGCCGGAACCTGTGTCGTCCCGAAACCAGGCCGCCAAAACCGGGCTGCAAAAACCGAGCCGCCAAAACCGGGCCGCTGTAGCCTACCTCGCCATAGCCACTGTCGCCCTGCACCGCATCGCTGTCGCCCGGGCCGCCGCTGATCCCGTGGAAAAAAGTTGGCCGCCGAAAGCCGGCTTTTTGCTTTTTTGGGTAATTTTGCCGCCGAAAACATCAAAATTCAACCGTTCAGCGTATGAAACGTCTGTTTTACCTGTTTGCAGTCCTCGCCCTTGCGGCGGGCTGCGGAACCCGAACCGGCCGGCCCGCTGCGGCAGCCTCCGACGACGATGCCGTTGCCGCGCAACCGGCCGACAGTGCGCTCCTTTCGGGTGAAGTGCTCACCGACGAGGAGCTGATGCGCGAGGCGATCCGCCTCTCGGAAGAGAATGTCCGGGCCGGCGGCGGTCCCTTCGGCGCCGTGATCGCCCACGACGGCCGGATCATCGCCCGGGGTGCGAACCGCGTGACTCCGAACCACGACCCGACGGCCCATGCCGAGATCAGCGCCATCCGTGCGGCCTGCCAGGCCCTCGGGACCTTCGATCTGACGGGCTGCACGATCTACTCCTCGTGCGAGCCCTGCCCGATGTGTCTCGGCGCCATCTACTGGGCCCACCTCGACAAGCTCTACTACGGCAACGACCAGCACGACGCCGCGCTCATCGGCTTCGACGACGCCTTCATCTACGAGGAGCTGGCGCTCGATCCCGCACAGCGGCGCCTGAAGGCGCAGGAGCTGCTGCCCGAAGAGGCTTTCGACGCCTTCCGGCTCTGGATGGAGAAGAGCGACAAGGTCGAATATTGATTCTTCCGCAGGGGCGCGCAAACCCGCACGCTCCTGCTCGGCAAGACAACGACTGCCGGATGCGGAGGCCCCGCATCCGGTATTTTTTTGACGCGGGCGCATGCCGACGGACAGGGATTTTCCGTATATTTGTCCATAAGAAAACAGCCTTGACATGAAAAAGATCGTGGTCTTCACCGGCGCGGGAATGAGCGCCGACAGCGGCATCGCTACCTTCCGCGATGCGGACGGCCTGTGGGCCAACTACCGGATCGAGGATGTCTGCACGCCCGAGGCGCTGGTCCGCAACCGGGCGCTGGTGATCGATTTCTACAACATGCGCCGCCGCGAGATGCTCGCCGCGCAGCCCAATGCCGGACACCTCGCCATTGCGGGGCTGGAGCGCGACTTCGACGTCGAGGTGGTGACGCAGAATGTCGACGACCTGCACGAGCGGGCCGGGTCGACCCGCGTGACCCACCTGCACGGCGAGCTGCGCAAGCTGCGGTCGATGCGCAACCCCGACGTGATCGTTCCGATCGAGGGGTGGGAGCAGCCGCTCGACGCCACGGGCCCCGACGGCGCCCTGCTGCGTCCGCACATCGTCTTTTTCGGCGAGCCGGTACCGATGTTCGAGCGGGCCGCCGGGATCGCCGCGCAGGCCGAGGTGATGGTCGTCGTGGGGACGTCGCTGGCGGTTTATCCCGCCGCGTCGCTCGTGCGCTACGTGCGGCCCGAGGTGCCGATCTACCTAGTCGACCCGGGCAATCCCGACGTGTCGGGCATCCGTAATCCGCTGACGGTCATTCGCAAGCGGGCGACCGAGGGGGTTCCCGAGCTGGTCGAACTGCTGCGGCGGTAATCCGGCGCGGAGGAGAGCGCCCCGCGCGGCGGCAGGGCCTTGTGCAGCGGAGGGTTTCCGATGCTGCGGAGAGTTTCCGTTGCGGCTGAGCGCCTCCTTGTCCGGCGGGCAATTCCTGGCATGCGGCGGGCAATTCCTGGCGTGCGGCGGATCGCATCTTGCCCGGCGGACAATTCTTGGCATGACGGGTCGCTTCCGGCACGGCTTCGGTGCGGCGGAAGGGTGCGGACTGCCCCTTTCCGAGGATCGTGCGGCGCCTCTTTCCGGAAAAAAGCGTTGCCGGGAGCCGCTGCCGGGATTTTTCTGAGAAAGGTTTTCTATCTTTGCAGCCTGATTTTTGCGGGGATCACCCGACAGAAACGGACTGCGAATCATGAGCGTATACTTTATTCTTGAGATGCTGGGGACGCTGGCCTTCGCCATCAGCGGCATCCGGCTCGCCTCGGCCAAGCGTTTCGACTGGTTCGGGGCCTACGTCGTGGGCTTCACGACGGCCATCGGCGGCGGTACGCTGCGCGACGTGATGCTCTCGATGACCCCGTTCTGGATGCTCGACAGCGTCTACCTCGTCGTCACGGCCGTCGCACTGGGCATCGTCATCGTGCTGGGCCGCTACCTCATCCGACTCAACAACACCTTCTTCATCTTCGACGCCATCGGACTGGGGCTCTTCACGGTCGTCGGCATCGAGAAGACCCTCGCGGCGGGCTTTCCGCTCTGGGTCGCCGTCATCATGGGCACCCTCACGGGCGCTGCAGGCGGCGTGCTGCGCGACATCCTCATCAACGAGGAGCCGCTCATCTTCCGCAAGGAGATCTACGCGCTGGCATGCGTCTTCGGCGGCGTGGTCTTCTGGGCCTGCGGGCAGGTGGGCATCACGGGCGCCGTGCTGCAGATCACCACGGCCGCGGCGGTCATCGCCCTGCGCATCGTCGCCGTGCACTACGGGCTGAAGCTGCCGACGCTCAAGGGCGAAGAGAAGCGGTAGACCGGGCGGCTGCGATCATCCGGGTTCTTCGTCGGCCCCTTCCGGAGATTCGGACCGGAGCTTCTGCCGGACCCGCTTCCGTAATCTGTACAAACGAAAAGAAAGCACCCCGGGAGGGATTCCCGGGGTGCCTGCGTTCCGGCCGGCCGTCGGGTCCGGAGGGACCGACGAGCGGCTTTGCCTGCGATGCTTTAGTTCATTGCCCGCATGTTGGTCAGAACATAGGAGCTCGGGAGCAGCCTCCCGGGCGCCACGGATTTTTGAGCCTTCCTTAACGCCATCGCAAGCTTTGTCGAATTCAACCCGGCCGCCTTGGTCATCGTGATGTCGCCCGCCACATAGTATGAGGGGAAATCCTGACCGTAAATCGCATACTGATTATCGGACAAGGCGTAGATCTCCAGTGAAACGACCCGGATGGATTCTCCGCCTGAAAGGCTACCTTCATAACGCGTGCTGGTGGCCCTGTCGCCGCTCATGCGGAACGTATAGGCGGGGTATGTCCCCGTAATCAGACCGAAATCCGAGTCAATGGAGCAGTAGGCCGACCACGTCGGAATGTATCCCTGATTTTCGGAGCCCACGCTGATGCCCGCATAGACCTCGAGGTCGCCGTTCTCGTTGACTTCACACAGGGCGGGAACCGTGCTGTCCACCTGGCTCCAGCCGTAGAGAAGAATCTGACCCTGCTCCTCGGTGATGGTGAATCGGAGGTTCATGGGGCTGTTTTCTTTGTAGGAAGGTATCAGATACGCCCCTTCCAGCGCCCATTCGAGCGAGCCGGTCGAGGTAGCTTCCCACTCACCGAACCATTTGTCGACTTCGGGGTTCTCCGCTCTGGCTTCGGTCGTGAAGCTCTTGGTATACAAGGCCGAGATGACCGTCCCGCTCATGTCGATTCCGAGGGCGTAGACCACATACTCGGTCGAAGGGGAAAGACCTTCGGGTGTCCACATGCAAGGGCCTGCGCAAAGCAGCTGCGTGAGCACCTCTTCAAGGGACAAGCCATACGCCGCAGCCATGGATTTCATGCTCTCGATGATGGTGGTGGAGAAAGCCTCGTCGGAGGTGTAATATTGGTCGAACACGCTCTTCTCCATCTGGGCGAAGTAATAGGTCTTGCTGTTGTCGGACGGAGTGCACGTAATGGTTGCACTGTTGGCGGTAATGTCGGTCACGTCGATCGTAATGGTCAGCTCCGCCTCCGGAGCGGCCTCGATGGTAGCGGAAACCGAGGCGAAATCCGAATCGGTCCACTCGGCCGAATCGGATACGGCCTTGACCTGGACGGTATAGGTTCCCGGCTCCAGGCTGCCGAAGGTCACCGAAGTGTCCGTCGTGCGCTGCTCGGCGTCGTCCCCGAATACATAGCTGTAACCGGCAGCATGCTCAACAGCCTGCCAGCTGACGGTGAATCCGTCGTCGGACTGTTCCGTCACGCTCAAAACCGGGGTCTCCAGTTTCGAGGGGGCGGCCGCCTCGACGGTAACCATAATCGTGGTGAAGCCGGAATCGATCCAATCGGACGAAACGGGTACAGCCTTGACCTGGACGGTGTAGGTGCCGGGGTCCAGATCGCTGAAGGTCAACGAAGTGTCCGTTGTGCTTTGCTCGGCCTCCGTCTCGAATACATAGCGGTAACCGGCCGCATTCTGAACAGCCGGCCAGCTGATGGTGAATCCGTCGCTGAACTGCTCCGTTACGCTCAAAACCGGAGCATCCAGCTCCGTGGCCTTGTTGTACGCGTCCTCGATCATGTCGCAGGACGTCAATGCAAAGGCCAGCAGGCCTGAGCAAAGAGTTGTGATGAGTTTGTTTTGCATAGGGTTATTGTTTTTTGATGGGAATGGGTCTGTTGCGGTCCTCTTGTTTGTCCCGGTTGTTTGTCCCGGTTCTCTTGCCTGAAATATCCGCCCGGCCGATTTCGTCCCGGGAGATGCCTTCGTGACGGATGACGGCCTGCACGCTCTCATATCGGACAGCGTTTTTTGCTGTCTATCAGCAAATATAAGAAAAAATCCGCATTCCGCTCAATCTTTTCGTTTTTTTGCGACACGCATCCGGAATTTTCGCAGCAGGCGGGCCTTCCGGCTGCGGAGCGGCAGCCGCATCCTGTGGCGCGGACCGGGCGACGACCGACGGAAGCGGTGTGCCCGGCTTCCGCGGTGCTGGCACCCGCACGTTCCTCAACGGAAAAAGGTCCGGAGAGCAGCGAAAAATCGGGCCGGGAGGGATCCGTTTTTGAAAAATAGCCGTAAATTTGCGCATGCGACCTTTGCGAACGACATACCTCCTGCTGCTGTTGGCCCTGCTGCTCGGCGCGTGTGCCGAGGTCCGTGCCCAGGGCGGCCGCGGCTTCTGGCTTCAGGAGTGGAGCGTCGAGCACGGCGACTCGATCGCGACGGTCCACATCCTGCCCGTCTACGTCTTCGACCGGCCGGCCGACCTGCGGCGCTACCGAAGGCTGGTCGACGCCGTGAAGAAGGTCTACCCCATTGCCAAGATCGCCCGGGCCAAGATGGCCGACATGGAGAAGGAGCTGTGCAGCCTGCCGACCAAAAAGGAGCAGAAGGCCTACATCAAGGGGGTCTACAACGAGATCAAGGAAGAATACACGCCGGTGCTCAAGCGCATGACCCGCACGCAGGGCAAGGTGCTGCTCAAACTCATCGACCGCGAGACGGAATACACCGCCTACGAGGTGCTGCGCGAGTTCCGCGGCGGCTTCATCGCGGGATTCTGGCAGGGGGTCTCCAAAATCTTCGGTCAAAACCTCAAGGCCGAATACGACCGCGAGGGCGAGGACCGCATCATCGAACAGATCGTACTCTACTACGAGGCGGGGCTGCTCTGACAGCCGCGACCCCCGCAGCCGGATGTATCGAGCGCCGGTCCGGCTGCAAGCTCGGTCGCAGGCCTGCGTCGGAATGCGGCCGCATCGGGACATCGCCGCTCGCCGCCCGGCAACCGTCAACCGTCAACCGTCAACCGGAATCAGAAATTGAACGCAACGCCGCCGCTCACCCCCATCCAGGAGCGCGAGGGCCGCTGGTCCGCACGGCGGAAATTGTCCGTCAGGTAGCAATGGTAGGTGAAGTCCACGTAGAGGCCGAAGCGCCAGACGGGGATAATGAGCCGCGCGCCGGCATCGAACGTACACGAGAAGCGCTGCCGGACCAGCCACGGCTGCCAGGCGGGATCCGCCGCTGCCAAACCGCGCCGCGAAAGAGGGCCGCACATCACGCCGGGCGTAAAGCCCGTGTGGAGTTCAAAGGCCGTGGGCAGGATCGAGAGCAGCAGGTTCCAGAAAAAACTGCCCTCGACAACGGAGCGCCTGCCATAGGGCTCCACGGGATCGAAGCCGTAATACCCGCCGTATGGGTCGGGGGCCACTGCGACCGTCTCACCCCGGCGCCACGCCGAGGCGATACGTCCCGAGCGCCACGAGAACTGCAGCGGCACGGAGAGGTAATTTTCGACATCGCCGTTCAGAAAGAGGGTCACGCCGGTGCGCAGGCCGATGTTGCGCCAGCCGTAGCGGGCATAGTCGAGGCTCAGGGCCTGCAGTTCGGGACCGTCATCGCGCCCCAGGCCGATCTGCGCTCCGAAGCGCAGGCCGATTTCGTTGTCGAAGGTGCGCGGACGCGCCACGGCGCGCCGATCGTCGGAGGCCGTCTGTGCCGCAACCGTCCGGACGGCAAGCAGCAGGGCCAGCGTGGCAAGAAGTCTCATCATCGGTCAAAAGCGTGAGGTTCGGGCGGAAAGATAGGCAAAATCCCGTTACGGACCGCATTCGGAGGCAAAAAAGGCGTTGGGCCCGAAAAAATTTGGCACTCACGGCACTTTGTACTATCTTTACGGCCTAAAATCCGGAAAATCATGTTTGAGAACCTAACCGACAAACTCGAACGGTCGTTCAAGATACTCAAGGGCGAAGGGCGCATCACCGAGATCAACGTCGCCGAGACGCTCAAGGAGATCCGCCGGGCGCTCATCGACGCCGACGTCAACTACAAGGTGGCCAAGACCTTCACCGATACGGTGAAGCAGAAGGCGCTGGGTCAGGACGTGCTGAAGTCCGTGAAGCCCGGACAGATGCTCACCAAAATCGTGCGCGACGAGCTGGCCCAGCTCATGGGCGGCACGGCCACGGACATCCGCCTGGAGGGCACGCCGGCCGTCATCCTCATCGCCGGTCTCCAGGGCTCGGGTAAGACGACCTTCTCGGGCAAGCTCGCGGCCTACATCAAGTCGAAAAAGGGACGCCAGGTGCTGCTCGTCGCGGGCGACGTCTACCGTCCGGCGGCCATCGACCAGCTGAAGGTCCTCGGCGGCCAAATCGGCGTCGAGGTCTACACCGAGGAGGGGAACCGCAACCCCGTGGAGATTGCGCAGAACGCCATCAAGTATGCCCGTCAGCACGCTTTCAACGTCGTGATCGTCGATACGGCGGGACGTCTGGCCGTCGACGAGGCGATGATGCAGGAGATCACGGCCATCAAGGCGGCGGTCAAGCCGTCGGAGACGCTCTTCGTCGTCGACGCCATGACGGGTCAGGATGCCGTGAACACGGCGCGCGAGTTCAACGAACGGCTCGACTTCGACGGCGTGGTGCTCACGAAGCTCGACGGCGACACGCGCGGCGGTGCGGCGATTTCAATCCGCTCGGTCGTGGACAAACCGCTGAAGTTCATCTCCAGCGGCGAGAAGATGGATACGTTGCAGGTCTTCCACCCGGAACGCATGGCCGACCGCATCCTCGGCATGGGCGACGTCGTATCGCTCGTGGAGCGTGCGCAGGAGCAGTTCGACGAGGAGCAGGCGCGCCGGCTGAAGAAGAAGCTCGTCAAGGACCAGTTCAACTTCAACGACTTCATCGCGCAGATCCAGCAAATCAAGAAGATGGGCAACCTGAAGGACCTCGCCTCGATGATTCCGGGCATGGGCAAGATGCTCAAGAACGTCGACATCCCGGACGACGTCTTCAAGCAGACCGAGGCGATCATCTCGTCGATGACACCCGCCGAGCGCGAGCATCCCGAGATCATCAACGCCCGGCGCCGCGAACGCATCGCCAAGGGTTCGGGCACGACGGTTGCCGACGTGAACCGCCTGATGAAGCAGTTTGAGGATACGCGCAAGATGATGAAGGCCGTGGCGGGCGGCGGCATGAAGATGCCCAAGATGCCGGGCGGCTTCCGCCGGCGCTGACGCCAAGATGCGAACGTAACGAACAAGAGAGCTTCCGCCGCGGGTGGAGGCTCTCTTTCCTTTGCCTTTGCCGGCGGGTTCACCCCGACGCGATGGATGCGATTTTATTCCCTTTGCCGGAGGCTCTTCCCGCCGGGGTTGCGGTGCGGCGCACAGCCTGTTGGCGGGAGCCTGCCTCGACGGGCGCGCAAGCGCCCCGCAAGGCGGTCGGGACGGCAAAAATCGGCGGCAAATTAATCGCCCCGGCAGTTGCAGGGGTGCTATTTTATCGTTACCTTTGTCCGACAGTTTATTACGGAAAATGCACAAATCGGGCTTTGTCAATATCATCGGGAATCCCAATGTCGGGAAATCGACCCTCATGAACGCACTCGTCGGCGAGCGGCTTTCGATCATCACCTCCAAGGCGCAGACCACGCGCCACCGCATCATGGGCATCGTCTCCGGCGAGGAGTTCCAGATTGTCTACTCCGACACGCCGGGCATCCTCAAACCCGCCTACAAGTTGCAGGAGTCGATGATGAAGTTCGTCACGGGCGCCGTGACGGACGCCGACGTCATCCTCTACGTCACCGACACCGTCGAGCAGAGCGACCGCTCGGCCGAAATCATCGGACAGATCCGCCAGAGCGGCATCCCGACCATCGTCGTCATCAACAAGATCGACCTTTCGGACCCGGCGCGGCTCGACGCGCTGGTCGACAAGTGGCAGGCGGAGCTGCCCGCGGCGCGCATCGTGCCCGTCTCGGCCCGCGAACAGTTCAACCTCGAAGGGCTCTTCCAAACGATTCTGGAGCTGCTGCCCGAAGGCCCCGCCTACTACCCCAAGGATACGCTCACGGACAAGACGCTGCGCTTCTTCGCCTCGGAGATCATCCGCGAGAAGATCCTGCGCTTCTACGACAAGGAGATCCCCTACTGCTGCGAGATCGAGATCGAGAGCTACCGCGAGGAGCCGACGATCGACCGCATCGCCGCGACGATCTACGTCGCCCGCGAGTCGCAGAAAGGCATTCTCATCGGCCACAAGGGCGAGAAGCTCAAGCGCGTGGGACAGGCCGCCCGCGAGGACATGGAGCAGTTCCTCGGCAAGAAGGTCTTTCTGCAGCTCTTCGTCAAGGTGAGCGAAGACTGGCGCAACAACGAACGGCAGCTGCGCCGCTTCGGATACGAACAGGAATAATAAACCCTCCGCAAAATGCGTTAAGGGAGCATAGGAAACAAGTCTTTCAGGTCAATCATGCGAAAATTCATCCTCGGTCTGCTCTTCGTCACCGCGCTCTGCTGCACGGGGAGCGCCCGTGCACAGTACAACCGGGAGTACTTCTTCTGGGTGGGTCAGCGCTGCATGATGGAGAACAACTACCAGGAGGCCATCCGCACGCTCAATACGCTGCTGCGCTTCGACGAGGACGCCTTCGAGGGCTACTTCCTGCGCGGCATCGCCAAATACAACCTCGACGATCTGATCGGCGCCGAGGCCGACTTCACGACCGCCATCCGCAAGAACCCCGTCTACACGCAGGCCTACACCTACCGCGCCGTGACGCGCTCGCGCCTGGGCAACTACGACGACGCCCTGCAGGACTTCCGCGAGGCGATCGAGCTGCGGCCCGACCTGCCCGGCCCCTACTACAGCCGGGGCGTGACGCGCCTGCTGAACCAGCAGTTCGAGGAGGCCATCGAGGACTTCAACAAGTTCATCCGCCAGGAGAACAAGGTCGCCGACGCCTTCATCTGCCGGGGCTTGAGCTACCTCCACCTCAAGGATACCGTGCGTGCATACGAGGACTTCAACACGGCGATCCGCACCAACCGCGAGAACCCCAACGGCTACAACCGCCGCGGCGGCCTCTACCTCCAGCAGCACCGCTACGCCGAGGCCGAGGCCGACTTCAACAAGGCCATCGAGTGCGACTCGACCTACCTGCTCTCGTACTTCAACCGGGCGCTGGTCTACTCCGACACGAACCGTCCGATGCAGGCGCTCGCGGACTTCGACAAGGTGATCTCGCTCGACTCGACCAGTTCGATCACCTACTTCAACCGCGCGATGCTCCGCACGCAGATCGGCGACTACAACCGGGCACTCGAGGACTACGACAAGGTGGCGTTCTACTCGCCCAACAACGTGCTGGTCTACTACAACCGCGCGGGGGTCTACGCGCAGCTCGGCGAACTGGAGAAGGCCGTCAAGGACTACACCTCGGCCATCGACCTCTATCCCGACTTCGCCAACGCCTACATCTACCGCGGGCAGCTGCGGGCCTTCCTGCGCGACGAGAAGGGGGCCCGGCAGGACCGCGAAACGGCCCAGAAGAAGATCGCCGAATACCGCTCGCGGCTGAGCGACAGCACCTACTCGATCTTCGCCGACACGACGCAGCGCTTCGACCGCCTGCTGTCGTTCGACAGCAAGTTCGCGGGCGGCAGCTTCGACCGCATCACGGGCCACAACGGCGGACGCGAGGAGATGCGCCTGCTGCCGCTCTACAAGTTCACGCTCATGCGGCCCGACACGACACCCGTCGTGGAGCGCTACGCTCCGCCCCGCATCGAGGCCTTCAAACAGCGCATCGGCAACCGCTACCTCACCCTCTCGTGCCGTCCGAGCGACATCCCGGCCGACTCGCTCGTCGCGCTCGACAAGCAGTATGCCCAGGCGCTGCGCACGGACGAGACGTCGTGGACGCTGCTCTTCGAGCGGGGTGTCACGCAGCTGCTCATCAAGCAGTACACCACCTCGGAGAACACCTACTCGAAGGCCATCGACCTCAACCCGAGCAATCCGTTCCTCTACCTGAACCGTTCGACGACGCGGGCCGAGATGATCGACTTCATCTCGTCGATCGACAATTCCTATCAGCAGATCACCATCGACTCGAATCCGGCCAACCGGCTGAACAACAACTCGAAACGCACGTACAGCTACGACGAGGCGATCGCCGACCTGAACAAGGCCGTGAAGCTCTACCCCGACTTCGCGTATGCCTACTACAACCGGGCCAACCTGCGGGCGCTGTCGGGCAGCCTGCCCGAGGCGTTCGAGGACTACTCGAAGGCCATCGAGCTGAACCCCTCGTTCGCCGAGGCCTACTACAACCGCGGCATCATCCAGATCTTCATGAAGGACACGCGCAAGGGGTGCCTCGACATCTCGAAGGCCGGCGAGCTGGGCATCACCGAGGCGTACGAGGTGCTCAAGCGCTACGCACAGATCGAAAACTAACTCAAAACATTACACTATGGTAGCAACTATCCAACGGAAACTCAACGATTCGGCCGCGGCACGGTGGACGGCCCTCGTGCTCATCGCCCTGATGATGTTCTTCGGCTACATGTTCGTGGACGTGATGTCGCCGCTCAAGTCGCTCGTCGAGTCGGCGCGCGGCTGGGACAGCAGCACGTTCGGAACCTACGCCTCGTCGGAGTACTTCCTCAACGTCTTCGTCTTCTTCCTGATCTTCGCGGGCATCATCCTCGACAAGATGGGCATCCGCTTCACGGGCCTGCTCTCGGCCTCGCTCATGGTGCTCGGTGCGACGATCAAGCTCGTGGGCATCTCCGACTGGTTCCAGACCACGGAGTTCTGCGCGTGGCTCAACAGCTGGTGGGTCGCCTTCCCGGGCAGCGCCAAGATGGCGTCGCTGGGCTTCATGATCTTCGGCTGCGGCTGCGAGATGGCCGGCACGACCGTCTCGAAGTCGATCGCCAAGTGGTTCGAGGGCAAGGAGATGGCTCTGGCCATGGGTCTGGAGATGGCCATCGCGCGACTGGGTGTCTTCGCCGTCATGTGGCTCGCCCCGATGATCTCCAAGCAGTTCGACCAGTCGATCGTCGCACCGGTGGCCTTCTGCACCGTGCTGCTCATCATCGGCCTGCTCTGCTTCACGGTCTTCGTCTTCATGGACCGCAAGCTGGACCGGCAGCTCATCGCCGCCGGTGAATTGAAGGAGGAGAAGTCCTCCGACGAGGAGTTCCACATCCGCGACCTGGGCGCCATCTTCCGCAGCAAGATGTTCTGGCTCGTGGCGCTGCTCTGCGTGCTCTACTACTCGGCCATCTTCCCCTTCCAGCGCTACGCCCCGAACTTCCTTGAGGTGACGCTCGGCATCGACGCCGAATCGGCCGCCCGGCTCTTCAGCTGCTTCCCGATCCTGGCCATGATCCTCACGCCCTTCCTCGGCGCGCTGCTCGACTTCAAGGGCAAGGGGGCCACGATGCTCATGGTCGGCGCCGTCATCATGATCTGCTGCCACATGAGCTTCGCCTTCCTGCTGCCGCTCTTCCCGTCGAAGTGGCTGGCGCTGCTGCTGGTCGTGACGCTCGGCGTGTCGTTCTCGCTCGTCCCGGCGGCGCTGTGGCCCTCGGTGCCGAAGATCATCGACTCGAAGATTCTCGGCTCGGCCTACTGCCTGATCTTCTGGATTCAGAACATCGGTCTGTTCGCCGTGCCCCTGCTCATCGGCGTGGTGCTCGACGCCACGGGCGGCTATACTGTGCCGATGATTATCTTCTCGACCTTCGGCGTGCTGGCCTTCATCTTCAGCCTCTACCTCAAGATCGAGGACCGCAAGAAGGGTTACGGACTCGAACTGCCGAACGTGAAGCGATAGACGGGCCCGCCAGAGGCTTCCGATACGACAAGGAGGTGTGCTCTTCGGAACACACCTCCTTTGTTTTGCCGCACGGCCCGCGTGCGGCGGCAGGCCGCGACCGCAGCTATCGGTCCGCCGCCAGGCGGTAGACCTCCACGATGCGGCTGCACATCTCCTCCCAGGAGAAGCGGCGGCGCTCCTCGACGCAGTTTTCGCGGAAACGGCCGAGCACCCCGTCGGCATACATCCGCTCGATGGCATCGGCCACCCCTTGCGCGGTCGGCTCGCAGACATAGCCCACGCGGCCGTCGGGCACGATCTCGGCCAGCCCCCCGACGCGCGTGACGACCATCGGCACGCAGAACTGGTAGGAGATCTGCGTCACGCCGCTCTGCGTTGCCGTCTTGTAGGGCTGCACGACGAAATCGGTCGCCGAGAAGTAGTATTTGACCCGTTCGTCGGGGATGAAGTAGTCGTGGAGAATCACCTCGTCGGCAAGGCCGTTGGCAGCGATCTGCCGCAGGTAGGGCTCCTTCGAGGTGTAGAACTCGCCCGCGACGATCAGCCGGCGGCCCGCCGTGCGGCCCGCGCGCCGGAGCAGCGCCCAGGCATCGAGCAGCAGGTCCAGCCCCTTGTAGTCGCGCACCAGTCCGAAGAAGAGCACGTAGCGGCAGGCCGGGTCGAGCCCCAGCCGCACGCACGCCTCCCGGCGGTCGACACGCTCGCCGAAGTTCTCGAAGAGCGGGTGCGGCGAGAAGAGCGCCGGCGCCGCGGTGTAGGCCTCCAGCTCGCGGTGCACCTGCTCGGACATGTAGACGAAGCCGTCGACCGCACGCAGGAAGTAGCGGTTGAAGGGGCGGTCGATGAAGTGGTGCTCGTGCGGCTCGACGTTGTCGATCTGGCAGATCACCTTCGTGTGTCCGTTGCCGCGGGCCAGGCGGGCGATCGTTCCGAAGCAGGAGGCCATGAACGGCGTCCAGTACTTCATGAGCACGAAGTCGGGCCGTTCGCGCCGGATGAGGCGTCCGACGCGCAGCCAGTTGAAGGGGTTGACTGTATTGACACAGCGGACGATATGCAGGTCCTCCGGCGGAGGCGTCGTGAGGGTCTGGCTCTGCCCGGGAAAGAGCAGCGCGGGGTATTGCAGCGTGAAGGTGCGGATGTCGACCTGCGCGCCGCGCCGCTGGAACGTGCGGGCCATGATCTCCATGATCGAAGCCAGTCCGCCCCGGTAGGGATGGGCGGGTCCCAAAATCGTAATCTTCATAAGACAAAGATACCCAGAAAGTCGGATAAACCATCGCTTTTGCGGGGAATTTAACGGCCCCGGCACAAAAAGGGGGCCGGGCTCGGGTTCCGGTGCCGGTTCCGCAAGGTTGCTCCGGAAAGAGGCGCAGCTGCGCAGACACCGATGGGACAGGCCACCTGACTGGAGTTCCGGGACGATGATTTCCGGCAGCAGCTCCGAAAAGGAGTGCGGTGGTTCACGGCGGTGATTCCGAGGCGGCAGTTCCGGGCCGCGGTTCCGGAAAGGAGCGCGACCGCACCGGCCGGCAGGCCAAAGTCCTCCCCCACCGAAGGCTCCGGACAGAAGGCCCGGGACAGAAGGCACCCCCGCCGAAGGCTCCGGCGCAACACGAGCGGTACACGGACAAAAAACACGGCCCTTCCTTGAATGGAAGGGCCGCGCTGCGGATCGGATCGAAATACCGCGTCACGGATCGGCTACCGGGTAAGCCGGAGCACCGGATTTACTCCGCGACGGGGAAATCGCCCGTGAAATCCATCTCGAACGGCTTGCCGTCGGGCAGGGTGAAGCGGATGCGGACGGTGTAGTTGTTTTCGCCGTTCTCACCGACAAAATAGCTGCCTTCGAGCGGACGCCGATACTGCGAGTAGTAGTGCACCGAATCCTCGTAGATGAAAATGTAGTCGTCGTTGTGGCTCACGGTGCTGATGTCCACCTCGCTGCCGAGCCAGTAGAGCCGGATGCCGAAGGCGACATAGGTGGTCATCGGCGCGGAGGCGGCCAGCGGTGAGAAGGAGAACATCAGGTACGAGCCGTCGTTGCTGCTCCGCACGCTCAGAATGTCGTAGGACACGCCGTCGAACCGGTATGTGCCGAGCACCGTCGGAGCCGGGGCCGGCTCATCGTCGTCCGACGAGCAGCCCGTAAGGCCAGCGGCGCCGCACAGCATCGCAAGGGGCCAACCCAGCAGGATGAGCGATCGTTTCATTGTGCGTCGGGGACTATTTTATCACGACGGCCGGGCCGCTGTAGTATCCGTTCAGGTTCTCGTAGTTCGTGAAATCGAGATTCAGCGTCTCGCCGTCGAGCGATACGGTCAGCGTGCCGAACGCCCCGTTGTCGTAGTTCCAGACCGAATCCCCGTATGCGAACTCGATGGTCTTGTAGGTCGAAAGACCGACAGGCTCGCCCGAGAAGGCCTCCTCGGGAGCCGTAATGCGCAAGGCATCGGCCGACTGCATCCCCTCGACCGTCTCGACGCCGCTCTCACCCGAGAGCCAGATGTTCCAGAGCTCGGAGGTGGTGTCCACGACAACCGAAGCGATCGGCGTCTTCACGTCGTCGAAGACAAAGGCGTTCTCCTTGGCCGGCTCGGCGTACATGTCCGTGCATTCGCCGCTGAAGGTGAGCGAAACGGAGATATTCTCCGAGAAGGCGATCGACGCCGAAGCGGCAAACGAAGCCTCGCTGTCGAGACGCGAAATGGAGAAGGTGCCCTCGACACCGGCCGTATCACCGGCAGCGCCGATGATCATGTCACCCGTCGCATTGTCCACGTAGTAGACCTCGAAGTAGGAGGATTCCGTAGCGATGTCGACCGTCCGGCCGTCGATGAGCGACTCGTCGACAAGCAGCACCACATAATAGGAGGCCATCTCGATCTCCTCGAAGTAGTCGATGTCGGCCGGCGTGAAGTAGAAGTAGCCGAGTCCGTCCTCCACGGAGTAGAAGGCGGCACGCAGGGCATCCTTGTCGCCGTTGCGCTCGATGTAGTTCTCCTCGGGTTTCGTGCCCTCGAAGACTCCGGCGCCGCGCACGGCGATCGTGCTGCCGTCGGCCAGTTTCAGGTTGATGAAGGCCTCGGCGTTCGTCCCGTCGAAGTCGAAGCGGCAGCTTCCGGATTCGATCGCCTCGGTAAAGCCCGGCCCGGCCCCCTCAAACAGCGGTGCGGAGGCATAGGTGCTGTACAGGGCAAAGCCGTCGGTCTCGGTCATCACGTCAAACTCCCGGTTGCAGAGGCTCGGCAGCACCAGGATCTGCACGTACTCCGCCTCGTTCTCCACGAGCCAGTCGAAGGACTCGGCCCCGGCTACATCCGTCATGGTCACCATCATGTAACCGCTGTATTCGTCGACGAAGATGCCCGTCAGCAGCGTCTGCTCACTGTTGATGACCAGCACACCGGACGTCAGGTCCTCGAGCGCCACCGTCTGCTCGGTATCCGAGCCGTTGCCGCCCCCTTCGTTGCCGTTTCCACCGTTGTCATTACCACCGTCGTTGTCATCCTTCTGACAAGACGCAAAGGCGACCGTAATCGCCATCAGGGCAAATAAAAACTTTTTCATATTCATCAAGGGTTAAAGGATTTTTCCATTTTTCCTGCGGATCAGTTCTCCCACAGACACGTAATGCGGTGCGCCGGCGCGGCACAGTCGGTGAACTCCGCCGTAATGCGGTAGCGGCCGTCGGGACGCTCAACCGTGAGCGTGCCGCCCGTGATGCGGGCGTAGCGCACCCACTGCCCGGCCTCCATGTACTGATACCACGTTCCGCTGTTGGAGGTGAACTTGTCGGGATAACCCGGCACGATGCGGTACGGCACGATGTCCTCGCGGTAGACGCCGCCCGAGGGCGGAACGTCGTCGGGGACGGTGTAGATGCCGGCCGGAATGCCGTCGGCCGGGTCCGTATCCCAGGGCACGAAGAGCTCGATGCGCAGCAGCTCGCTGTCGCCGCCGGGCCACTGCGTAGAAAGGTCGATCCCCGCGTCGGCCAGGAAGAAGACGAAGTGACGGTAGGACTCGTCGCCGAGGAAGTAGCTGTCGCCCTTGTCCACGATCCGCGTGGCGGAGAGCGACTCCAGCCGGACATCGGCATCGAGGTTGCTGTTCGGAACCCCCGAGCCCGAGGTCCCGGAGCCGTCGACAAACTGCGGCGTCCCTTCGTAGGTGAAGTAGCGCTTGAGGTAGGAGGTGCCCACCAGCGTACCCTCGATGCGCATGCGGCCGTCGGCATCCACCTCAACCGTGCAGGCGCCCTCGCGCAGCAGATCGGCATCGGATGTCTCCGCCGCCACGCCGGCAAGATAGGTGCCGGCCGGCACCATGACGGCACCGTTCGGCCGGTCCTGCTCGGTCATGTAACCGGGGTTGTACGTTCCGGCCGACATGTCGCCCGAGTTGGCCGGCATGCGGTACGTTCCAGCCAGCAGCCCGGGATCGGGCACACCCGCCGGATTCGGCGTCACATTGAGGCTGAGGACCAGCCGCTGCCCGGCCGACGACTGCGCAAGGTCGAGCGTCCACAGGTCGGAGACGCCGGAATAGGAGTCGTCGCCGTAGTAGGTCACCACGGCATCGTCGAGCGTGATGGTCTCGGGCACGGGTTCCCGGAAGGAGTCGCCGGGAGTCTGCCCGCCGTCATCCTCCGCACAGGAGGCACAGAGCGCTGCGAAAAGCAGAACAGAATATAATTTCATAGACCACAGTAATTGTTTGCAGAAAGCGATACTGTCGGACGGAGAAAGCCCGTTTGGAAAATTTTTTTACAAAAAAAAATTTCGATCAATCAAACGTTTTTTGTTCATTTTCCCCATTTTTTTCGCACAAATGACGACAGCGGTACTCCGGAGGGAGGAGTACCGCTGTCGTCCTTGCAGGCGGTTCGGGCCGCTATTTCCACTCGAAACCGGCGCGCACGGCCGCAACCCCCGGCTCGCCGCACACCTCGAAGAGTGCCGAGCGTTCGTGCAATTCGCAGCCGACCGTCAGCGTCTGTCCGTAGCGGCACTCCTTCAGGAAATGGATGTCGAGCCGCACGGGGGCCGGCGACGAGATGAGCTCCAGCGGCAGCATGTCGCACATCATCTCGATGTAGCGCATCGTGTTGACATGGCGGTTGAAGTCGATGTCGCTGTAGACGACGCGGTGCTCCATGCGCTGCGTCGGCGTCACCGAACGGATCTTGCGGGGCTTCTCGGCGGGCGACGGCGCCGCAACGATGGCCTCCGAATGGGCCTGTCCGACCCACGAGAGGTCGACGGCCGCACGGCTCCGCAGGTCGATCATGGCCCACTGCGAGACGGCGCGCCCGAACTCGTGCCCGGCGGCATCCGTGAGCGTGAAGTTTCGCGTCGAGAGGACGCGGCCGTAGTCGCTGATCCATGTCGCCACGGTGTAGTCGGTATACTGCACGGGGCGGCTGTCGAACTCGACGGCCATGCGCGAGAGTACCCACGAATGGTTGTCGGCATTCAGAACGTCGACACCGAAGCCCTTGCCGTGGGCGTCGATGCCCGCCACATTGAGTATCACCGAGCCCAGCGACGCGATCGTCGCCCGCAACGTGAAGTCCACCTCCTGGGGTTCGACCCGGAACTGGTAAAGGGATTTTTCTGCCATGATTTTCCGTATTTGATTTATCCGCTCCGGCAAAGATACGACAAAAATTGCTATCTTTGCAGAGCAATCCGCTGCGGCGGGTTGACCCGGCCGACGAGAAATCTGGAAAATTTCAACTAAAAACGGTCAGGCACATCTCCTGCTTGCGGTGCACCCCGCGCCGTAGGGCATGGGAATTGCAATCCTACGTCACCACGGCGCGGGCTATCTGTGCTTGTTTGTTTTTAGGGTTTTCCAGAGCCTTCTCGTCAAGCAAGTAACTGTAGTCCGCGTTCGTTGTTTCGGATGCGGACATCACAAGACCCCGCATCATGAAAACAGACAACCGACATTCGCGCAGCAACGACTTCCGTTACGACGACGAGCGTCTCCGCTTCGTCATCCGCGCCTCCGGACTATACACAGGATTGTTCGCCCGACGGATCGGACTTCCTGACGGAGAAGAGCTCCATAATGTGCTGACCCGCCGACAGCCGCTTACGGCCGAACTGGTCACCCGCATCCATGCCTGCTATCCGCAGATCAACGCCGTCTGGCTGCTGACCGGACGCACGGACGAGTGCTACTGACCGATCCGGGTTAGCGCACGCCAACCGTCAGAACAGTCGGGGAACAGGCTGCACGGAGACCAGCGCCGCAGGATGGAGGTTCCACACCTCGCGTCCGCGCATGAGGGCCCGCCGCACGGTGTACTGCGTGCCGCCCGCCGAGCCGTCGTACCACGCAACCAGCAGCGCGGCCCGGTCGACCAGGCAGTTGTTGCGCACGGCATAGCAGCCGCGGTGGTAGCCGCGGGCAAGGGTCACCGCCTCGTCCGCCGCCGCGACGATCCGTCGGAAGCGCAGCTGCTCGGCTGCCGGAAAGCGCAGCTCCTGCCCCGCAAACGGAATGACGGCCACGAGCCGCAGCTCCGCGCACTCGGCGCGGCACGCCAGCACGGCCTCGGCCGCCGCAAGGTCAAACCCAAGCGCCATGCCCGAAAGGAAGGTCCGCATTCCCCGCGCGTAGAGCTGCCGCACCGCGTCGCGCAACAGCGCATCCGCCTCGCCGCCGTAGGTCCGGTGGCCCGTAAACGAAACCGTGGTATGGAGCTCTCCGATCATCCCGTCAAAGATAGCGCTTTGGCCCGGACTTTGCAAGTTCTCCGGTACATTCAAAAAAGCTCAAGCGTATGAAAAACACTGGTATCGTCATTGCTTCGCTCGTGGGCGGCATGATCCTCGGTTCGGCCCTCACGATGCTCTTCACGCCGCAGTCGGGAGCCGACCTGCGCCGTCAGATCCGCGACCTGCTCGACAACGAGGTCGAAAAACTCCGCGACAAGGTCGGACAGGTCGAGGAGATGATCGAAGAGGCCCGCTGCCGATGCGAGGAGAAGTGATCCCCCCGCAGCCCGGACGCGAAGAGCCGACGCCGGGACGCTTCGTCGTCGCGCTGCTCCTCTTCGTGCTGCTGGCCGCGACGTGTCTGCTGCTGTTGCTCGCGGCGCTGGTCTTCTGGCTCGCGGCGCTGACCGGCTCGATGGCCGCGGCGGCGCTCATCGTCGGCGGCGCCTGCCTTCTGCTGGCCGTTGTGGTGTGGCTCGCGGCGCTGCGCGAACCGCTCGCCCGCATCGGAGAGCGGCTCGAAACCGTCTATGAGGTGGCCCGCACCGCCCGCGAAGGCTACCGCTGGATCACCGCGAAGGTCCTGCCGCTGCTGACCCTCTTCAGCCTCCGGCCGCGGACGCAGGAGCCGCGTCACACGGAGCCGCGCCGCGGGGAGTGCCCGAAGGAGTAAGGCGGCGTCACCGGATCGCCACCAAACGAAAAGCGTCCGGAGCAGGTTGTGCTCCGGACGCTTTTTTCCGTCTTCACCGCAGCGATGCGGGACGCATGCAGGACGTCAATAGAGGAATTCGACGCGGACCTCCGTGTAGCTCTCGCCGACACGCAGCCGCAGGGTCGCCTGGTGGGTATAGCCGCCTCCGCGGACGGGCCAGTCAAGCAGCCTGAAGACCAGCCGGCGGCCCTGTTTCTCGCACGAGAGGTACCCCTGCCCGTCGAAATCGGCCTCGAAATCATCCCCGGGCAGCGTGACGGAGACAGTATCCCCGAGCGCCTTCGACGTGCAGTCCAGCACGTAGGGCGTCGAGCCCCACGCGGGCAGCCAGTAGTTCCGGGGCTGCGCGACGGTGAACTTCACGACGGCGCCCAGGCTGTTTTCCGAGGCATCCTCGAGCAGCTCCGTCACATAGAACTTCAGGTAGTTGACACCCAGATCGGGATCGAGCGACATGGCCGAGACCTGCGACGGGAAGCGCCGCACGGCAGCGCCCCGCACGGCCACATAGCCGTACCCGGGTTTCACGGCGACCTGCGGCGCGGGGTTCTTCAGCGACGAGGCCCTGACGGCGCCCAGCCCCGACAGGCGGCCCAGCATGAAGAGCTGGCAGCTGGAGGGGCTCACGAAGTTCCCGGCATTGTCGATATAGATATCCGAATCGGAGAGGAGCGTCTGTCCGTTCTCCTCGTTGTACATGTTCAGGATGGCGGTTCCGTCGGGATCGCCGGGGATTTCATCCTTGGAGCAGGAGGCTGCACCCATCACACATGCCGAAAGCAGGATCGGCAAAATCAGTCTTCTCATCATGGTTCTTCTCTTTGGTTTTCCATATGCTGACCGCACGGATATCCGTACCGGCGGCCAAAGATAAGCAAAAAATTCCCCATCGGGCACGATTCCGCAAAAAAAAAGAGGGCGGCTTCCGCACGGAAGCCGCCCTCGGATCGGGCATAAGCCGGATGATCCGGTTTATTTGCCGAAGTAACGCTTGTAGAGGCCCTCGAAGCCCTTGCCGTGGCGTGCTTCGTCCTTGGCCATCTCGTGTACGGTATCGTGCACGGCGTCGAGGTTCTCCTCCTTGGCCATGCGGGCCAGGCGCATCTTGTCCTCGCAGGCACCGCACTCGGCGTTCATGCGCTTGTAGAGGTTGGTCTTCGTGTCCCAAACCACCTCGCCGATCAGCTCGGCGAACTTCGAGGCGTGCTCGGCCTCCTCCCAGGCGTAACGCTTGTAGGCCTCGGCGATCTCGGGATAGCCCTCACGGTCGGCCTGACGGCTCATGGCCAGGTACATGCCCACCTCGGTGCACTCGCCCATGAAGTGGTTCTGCAGACCCTCCCAGAGCTCCTTGCTGGCGCCCTTGCCGTCACCGAGCTTGTGAACGGTGACGAAATCGAGGTTGCCCTCCTCTTCGACAACTTCTACGAACTTGTCTTTGCCTGCCTTGCAGAGCGGGCACTGCTCGGGAGCCTCGGGACCTTCGTGAATGTACCCGCATACGGTACAACGCCATTTCTTTGCCATAATCTTGTAATGTTTAATGTTTTGTGTGGTTGATGTTCATTTTCTACACTGCAAATATAGCAAATCGCCGCGAAGTTCGGATAAAAAAAACGATTGTCTTTTTTTATGCAACGATAGGCTGCGCTTATGACTCAACTCCGGCGGTCGATCACCTCCTCGACGAGCGCCACGTCCGTCGCGTCCTTCACCAGCACGCGCTTCTGCGCATCGAGCAGATAGAGCGACGGAATGGCCGACAGGTCGTAGAGTCCCTTCTCGCGCAGCACGCAGCCGTCGTCGTAGACGTTGATCCACGAAGCGGGAATCTGCTCCCGGTAGGCGCGCCATTCGTCGAGATTCTCGTCGGGATAGAGCGCCAGCACGCGCAGCCGCCCGTGCTCGATCAGCTCCGTGAGCATCGGCGAGGCCGAGATCGCCTCGCGGATCTCGCGGCACATCGGGCAGCCGGGGTTGTTGATGAACAGCAGCACGTACTCCGCCCGAAGGCCGTAGAGCGTGCCCGTGGCACCCGACGCAAGCGTGTAGCGGAAGTCGTTGGCCTGCTCTCCGATGCGGTTCTGCGACGCGAGCGAGAGGCGGTACTCGGGCGCGAGCCGCTCGTATTCGTCGTACCACGGGCTGGACAGCTGCGCCCGCAGCACGGGGATGTAAAACTCGTCGTTGCGCAGCGGCGAATTGGGATCGCCCAGCACCTGATCGGCCAGCATGGCGAAGTAATCGAGCATGGGGCGCGACACGGCGGCGCGCCGCATGAGCGAATCCATCGGCGCTCCGTCGGTCGGGACGGAGAAGAGCAGCTGCACGTACCGGGCGTAGGCCTCGAAGAGCTGCAGCGTGTCGGCCCGGGCGAGGAACGTCGTGTCGGCGAAGTCGAAGTTGTCCCAATAGTGCCAGCGGAACCATTCGACCCGCTCCTCGGGGGCAAGGGCCGCGGGAGCGATCGCCGGGAGGAAAACGGCCGGCGTTTCGGCCGTCGCCACTGCGGGACGGCGCGGTGCACGGCCGCCGCACGCCGCAAGGCCGACGGCCGCAAGAATCAGAACCAGTGTCCGGTACATCTCAACAGTTTTTGTGTCCGAAGGCAAAGATACGTTTTTTCGGGAAGAATCCCGCATGGCGGCATTGCGAAAAGCATCCGGACGACGGATTTGCACGGTAGTTGCACCGGGTAGGAGGTCAAAACAAAAAATCAAACACTATGGATGTAAAGAAAACCACCGCAAGCACGGGTTTCAAGCTGAGTGTCATGACACTCGCCATCATGAACGTGACGGCGGTCGTGAGTCTGCGCGGATTGCCCGCCGAGGCGGTCTACGGGCTCTCGTCGGCCTTCTACTACCTGTTTGCCGCCATCGTCTTCCTGATTCCGACGGCCATGGTCGCCGCCGAACTCGCGGCGATGTTCTCCGACAAGCAGGGCGGCGTCTTCCGCTGGGTCGGCGAGGCCTTCGGTGCCCGCACGGGCTTCCTGGCCATCTGGCTGCAATGGATCGAGTCGACGATCTGGTACCCCACGGTGCTGACCTTCGGCGCCGTGTCGATCGCCTTCATCGGCACGAACGAGCCGCACGACATGGCGCTGGCCTCGAACAAGGTCTTCACGCTCGTCATGGTGCTGGCCATCTACTGGGTCGCCACCTTCATCGCGCTCAAGGGGCTCGGCTGGGTCGGCAAGATCAGCAAATGGGGCGGCATGATCGGCACGATCATCCCCGCCGGACTGCTCATTCTGCTCGGCATCGTCTACATCGCCTCGGGAGGCCACAACAACATGGACCTCTCGCAGGGATTCTTCCCCGACCTGAGCAAGCTCGACAACCTCGTGCTGGCAAGCAGCATCTTCCTCTTCTACGCCGGCATGGAGATGATGGGCATCCACGTCATGGACGTAAAGAATCCCTCGCGCAACTACCCCCGGGCGATCATCATCGGATCGCTCGTGACGGTCTGCATCTTCGTGCTGGGCACCTTCTCGCTCGGGCTCATCATCCCGGCCAAGGAGATCAGCCTCACGCAGTCGCTGCTCATCGGCTTCGACAACTACTTCCGCTACCTGCACGTCTCGTGGGCCGGGCCCGTCATCGCCGTGGCGCTGATGTTCGGCGTGCTGGCCGGCGTGCTCACCTGGGTGGCCGGCCCCTCGAAGGGTATCTTCGCCGTGGGCAAGGCGGGCTATCTGCCGCCCTTCTTCCAGAAGACCAACCGCATCGGCGTGCAGCGCAACATCCTGCTCATCCAGGGCGGCATCGTGACGCTGCTGGCGCTGCTCTTCGTCGTCATGCCTTCGGTGCAGTCCTTCTACCAGATCCTCTCGCAGCTCACCGTGCTGCTCTACCTGATCATGTACATGCTCATGTTCGCCGCGGCGATCGTCCTGCGTTACAGGATGAAATCCGCACCGCGGCCCTTCCGCCTGGGCAAGGGCAGCGGCAACGGCGTGATGTGGCTGCTCGGCGCGATGGGCTTCGGCGGCTCGCTGCTGGCCTTCGTATTGAGTTTCGTGCCGCCCGGACAGATCGCCACGGGCAGCAGCACCGTCTGGTTCTCGGTGCTCATCATCGGCTGTGTGATCGTGGTCGGCATCCCGTTCATCATCTACGCCATGCGCAAGCCCTCGTGGCGTGACCCGCAGGCCGCCGCCGAGTTCGCCCCCTTCCACTGGGAGACCCCGGCCGCACCCGCCACTCCCGCCGCAAAGACGGGCACTCCGGCCGCCGCACGCGCCGCAGGTGCACCGACACCGGCCGCCGCACGCGCCGCCGACAAACCGAAACAGTCGAAACAGTCGAAACAACCGGACAAAAAATAGACACACGCCATGACACCGAAAATCGACAGACAGCACGTCGCACAGGCCCTGCGCGGGGCCTACGACCGAGTCAAGAACACGACCGGCGGCAAGAACGCCGACTACATCCCCTACCTGGCCAACGTCCCCTCGACGCTCTTCGGCATCGCGGCCTGCCTGACCGACGGCACCGTCGTTGCCGTGGGCGACACGGAGTACCGCTTCGGCATCGAATCGGTCTCGAAGGTCCCGACGGCGCTGCTGGCCATGCAGCAGTACGGAGCGCAGGAGGTGCTCGACCGCATCGGCGCCGACGCCACGGGGCTGCCCTTCAACTCGATCATCGCCATCCTGCTCGAAAACGACCACCCCTCGACGCCGCTGGTCAACGCCGGGGCCATCTCGGCCTGCTCGCTGATCAAGCCCGTGGGCGACTGCGACGGCAAGTGGCAGTCGATCCTCCGCTTCGTCGAGGCGCTCTGCGGTGCGCAGGTCGGGGTGATCGACGAACTCTACCGTTCGGAGTCGGAGACCAACTTCAACAACCGCTCGATCGCCTGGCTGCTTAAGAACTACAACCGCATCTACGACGACCCCGACCTGTCGCTCGACCTCTACACGCGGCAGTGCTCGATCGGCATCACGGCCAAGGAGCTGGCGACCCTTGCGGCGACGATCGCCGCCGGAGGACGCAACCCGGTGACGGGCGAGGAGGTCTTCCGCGCGGAGCTGACGCCGAAGATCACCGCCATGATGGCCACCGTCGGCTTCTACGAGCATACGGGCGACTGGCTCTTCACGACGGGGCTCCCGGCCAAGACGGGGGTCGGCGGCGGCATCATGGGCGTCGTGCCGGGCGTCATGGGCGTGGCGGCCTTCGCCCCGCCGCTCGATTCGGCGGGCAACTCGGTGAAGGCCCAGCGGGCGCTGGCCGACATCGCCGCACAGCTCGGCCTCAACCTCTTCGACGCTCCCCGCGCCGCGGTACGCGAAGCGCAGGCCGCGAAGGCCTGACCGGCGGGCCCGGCCGGCGACTTCCCCTCCGGAGTGCCGGCCGGCTCCGGCTCCCGCGACAAAAAAAGGCCTGCTTCCCTCTGGAAGCAGGCCCTTTTTCAGAAATCCCGGCGGGGATCAGCACTCCTCCGTGCGGATCACCTTGCGGAAGAGTTCGACATCCTCGAGCGTCGAGTTCATCACGTAGTCGTGGGCCTCGGCGATCTTGCCCTCGGCCAGCTTGGCGAAGATGCGGGCCGAAGCCACGTACTCCTCGTTCTCGCCGGCCTGACGCGCCAGCAGGTAGGTGATGATGATGTGACCGGCGGTCTCGACCAGACGGCGGGCATGGAAATCCTTGAATCCGCCGACCTCCTTTTCACCGGCCTCGACATGCGCGATCATCTCCGCGAACTTCGCGGTCAGCTCCCGCAGCTTCGCCACGACGGGCTGCATGCCCTCGACGTACTCGCCGGCGGCATAGCGCTCGATCTGCTCCATGAACGTGCCCTTCGTCACGGCGTTGATCGCCGCCACGACCTGCAGCTGCGAGGTACCCTCGTAGATGTTCATGATGCGGGCGTCGCGGTAGAGCCGCTCGCAGGGGTAATCCTTCATGAAGCCCGAACCGCCGTGGATCTGGATGGCGTCGTAGGCCAGCTGGTTGGCATACTCCGAGGCGAAGAGCTTCACCAGCGGCGTGAAGCCGTCGGCCAGGCGGTTGTAGAACTTCATCTCCTGCCGCTCCTCGCCCGCGAGCGAACGCTCCTGGGCGATGTGGCCGTACTGCTTGTACATCTCGACGAAGCGCGTGGTCTCGTAGAGCAGCGCGCGGGCGCCCTGCAGCTTGGCCTTCATGTTCGAGAGCATCTCCGATACGGCGGCGAACTGCACGATCGGCTTGCCGAACTGCCGGCGTTCGTGTGCATACTTGAGCGCCTCGCGGTAGGCAGCTTCGCACAGACCCACCGACTGGGCGCCGATGCCCAGACGGGCGGCGTTCATCAGCGACATCACGTACTTGATAAGACCCATCTTGCGGTCGCCGACCAGCCGGGCCGGGGCGTTCGTGAAGACCAGCTCGCACGTCGGCGAGCCCTTGATGCCGAGCTTGTTCTCGATGCGGCGCACCTTGACGCCGCCGTCGCGCTTGTCGTGCACGAGCATCGACAATCCGCGCGCATCGGTCGTTCCCTCCTCCGTGCGGGCCAGCACGAGCGAGATGTCGCCGTCGCCGTTGGTAATGAAGCGCTTGACGCCGTTGAGCAGCCACGTCTGCCGCTCCTCCGACCAGGTGGCCTTCAGCATCACGGCGCCGAGGTCCGAACCGGCATCGGGCTCCGTAAGGTCCATGGCGCAGGTCTCACCCGCCGACACGCGGGGCAGGAACAGCTGCTTGAGCTCCTCCGAGGCGAACTCGTTGAGCGTCTCGGCGCAGTCCTGCAGGCCCCAGATGTTCTCGAAGCCCGCATCGGCCCGAGCCACCATCTCGTTGGCCATGACGAAGCAGACGAGCGGGAAGTTCAGGCCGTCGTACTTGCGCGGGAGCGTCAGACCGCTCAACCCGGCATCGACGATCGCCTTGAGGTTGCGGACCGTACCCGAGGCATACTCGACGTGGTCGTTCACCACGCGCGGACCCTCGTGATCCACCTCCTCGGCATTCGGGGCAATGACGTCACCGCAGACTTCGCCCGCGATACCGAGCACGCGGCGGTAGGAGTCCATCGCATCCTCGAAATTCTGCGGCGCATAGTCGTAGAGATCCTTCTCGGCGAAGCCGCGCTCCTTCAGCTCCACGATCCGGCGCATCATCGGATGCTCCAGCTGGAACTGCAAATCCTTGTTATCTGAAAAGAAATTAGCCATTATTTCGAGTTTTGCTTGTAGTACTTGATCATCTTGGGAATTACCTCGTTCACGTCGCCCGTGATGGCGTAGTCGGCGATCTTGTTGATCGGTGCGTCGGGATCGGTGTTGATCGAAATGATCATCGCGGACTCCTCCATGCCGGCCGTGTGCTGAATCTGACCCGAAATGCCGCAGGCGATGTAGAGCTTCGGACGCACCGTGACGCCGGTCTGTCCGACCTGGCGCGCATGCTCCGTGAAGCCCGCGTCGACGGCCGCACGGCTCGCACCCACCTCGGCGCCCAGCACGTCGGCCAGCTCATGCACCAGCTGGAAGTTCTCCTTCGAGCCCATGCCGTAGCCGCCGGCCACGATGATGCTCGCGCCCTTGATGTCGATCTTGCTCTCGGCGATCTGGCGGTCGACGATCTTCACCGCGAGGTCCGTATCCTTGACGAACTTCCGCCAGTCGATCGTCTTCACCTCGCCCGCCGCGGGCTGTGCGGCGCACTCCTTGCGCATGACGCCCTCGCGCACGGTGGCCATCTGCGGACGGTGGTCCGGATTGACGATCGTGGCGATGATGTTGCCGCCGAAGGCGGGACGGATCTGGTAGAGCAGGTTCGTGTACTCCTTGCCGGTCTTGGCGTCCTTGTGGTCGCCGATCTCGAGCTGCGTGCAGTCGGCCGTCAGGCCGCTGTGCAGCGCCGAGGAGACGCGCGGTGCGAAGTCGCGGCCCACGGGCGTGGCGCCGAACAGGGCGATCTGCGGCTTCTCCTGCTCGATCAGGCCGCACATCACGGCCGTATGGGGCAGCGTGCGGAACGGCGTGAAGAGTTCGTCGTCGGCGACCCACACCGTATCGGCGCCGTATTTGGCCAGCTCCTTTTCAATGCCGGCAAGGTGGTGACCCAGCGCCACGGCTTCGAGCTTCACGCCCAGCTTCGCAGCCAGCTCGCGGCCTTTGGTCAACAGCTCGAGGCTTACGTCGGCGATCTTGCCGCCCTCGAGTTCGATATATACGAAAATGTTGTTCATAACGGGATTCAAAGGCTTTTAACCGAGCGTGTGGCTCGCAATGAGTTCTTTCATCAGGGAATCGATCTGCGCATCGTCGGCCGTCAGGCGCTTGGCCTCCTTGGCGGCGAAGACGACGTTCTCGATCTTCTTGACCTTCGTGGGCGAGCCCTGCAGGCCCAGCTGTGCGGGATCGGGATCGACCTCCGCGGCGGCCCACTCGACGATCTGCAGATAGGGCTTCGCGGCCACGCGGCGTGCGGCCTCCGAATCGGGCGCCGCGGCGATCTCCGACTTGGCCAGCGCACACTTGTAGGTCATCACGCGCTTCGCGTTGCGCGGACGGCACTCCGGAGCCGAGGCGTTGACCGTGATGACGGCCGGAACGGGGCACTCGACCGTCTCGACGCCGTTGGCCAGGCGTCGGCGGATGACAAGCGACTCGGGGCGGATCTCGACGATCTCTTCGGCATAGGTCACCTGCGGCAGTCCGAGTTTCTCGGCCACCTGCGGGCCCACCTGCGCCGTGTCGCCGTCGATGGCCTGACGGCCGGCGAAGATCACGTCGGGCGCGATCTTTTTCAGCGCGCACGAGAGCGCATAGGAGGTGGCCAGCGTATCCGAACCGGCAAACTCACGGCCCGAGAGCAGGTAGCCGCCGTCGGCGCCGCGGAACATCGCGTCGCGGATGATGTCGGCAGCACGCTGCGGGCCCATCGTCAGGATGTGCACCGTCGCGCCCTTGACGCTGTCCTTGAGCGTCAGCGCCATCTCAAGGGCATTGAGGTCTTCGGGATTGAAGATGGCCGGCAGCGCCGCGCGGTTGACGGTTCCTTCCGGCGTCATCGCGTCCTTGCCCACGTTGCGGGTGTCGGGCACCTGTTTGGCCAATACGACAATTTTAAGGTTTTCTTTCATTACTTATAAGGTTACAGATTACATGCTACGTTTTTGCGGCGCGGGATGCCCCTACCGCACGATCGTCTCGCCGCGGTCGGGTCCGACGGAGATGATCTTCACCGGCACGCCCGTCTCCCGCTCGATAAACTCCACGTAGCGCTTGAACGCGGCGGGGAACTCGTCGTAGGTGCGGCAGTGACGCAGGTCGCAGCGCCACCCCTCGAAGTCGGTGTAGACCGGACGCAGGTCGTCGGTGATCACATAGGGGAAGTGCGTGGTGCGCTCGCCGCCGATCTCGTAGGCCGTGGCCACGCGGATCGAGTCGAAGTCGTTCATCACGTCGGACTTCATCATGATGAGCTGCGTGACGCCGTTGATCATGATCGAATACTTCAACGCCACCAGGTCAAGCCAGCCGCAGCGGCGGCGGCGTCCCGTGACGGCGCCGAACTCGTGGCCGAGCGAGCAGAGGCGGTCGCCCGTCTCGTCGAAGAGCTCCGTGGGGAACGGCCCGCTGCCCACGCGCGTGCAATAGGCCTTGAAGATGCCGTAGACCTCGCCGATGCGGTTCGGCGCGACGCCCAGACCCACGCAGACACCCGCGCAGACGGTGTTCGACGACGTGACGAAGGGATACGATCCGAAGTCGACGTCGAGCAGCGTGCCCTGCGCCCCTTCGGCCAGAATGCTCTTGTCGTCGCGGAGCGCCTCGTTGATGAAATATTCGCTGTCGACGATGCGGAAGCGCTTGAGGTACTCCACGGCCTCGAACCACTGCTTCTCCAGCTCGGTGATGTCGTATTCGTAGCCGAGGCTGCGCAGGATCTTCTCGTGGCGCGCCTTCGCCGCAGCGTAGATATTGCGGAAATCGGGATCGAGCAGGTCGCCCACGCGCATGCCGTTGCGGCTCACCTTGTCCGTGTAGGTCGGGCCGATGCCCTTGCCCGTGGTGCCGATCTTGGCGCTGCCCTTTGCCGCCTCGTAGGCCGCATCGAGGATGCGGTGCGTCGGGAGGATCAGGTGGGCCTTCTTCGAGATGCAGAGCTGCCGCGTGAGGTCATGGCCGCTGCGGGCCAGCTCCTCGGCCTCGGCACGGAAGAGGATGGCGTCGAGCACGACGCCGTTGCCGATGATGTTGGTCTTGCCGCCCTGGAAGATTCCCGAGGGAATCGAGCGAAGCACGTATTTCTCGCCGTTGAACTCCAGCGTGTGACCGGCATTGGGTCCACCCTGAAAGCGTGCCACGACCTCGTAGCGGGGCGTCAGCACGTCCACGACCTTTCCCTTGCCCTCGTCACCCCACTGCAGGCCGAGGATCACGTCTACCTTTTTCATTCTGTCCGATATGTTTTTAATGCTGCAAAAGACATTTTTTGCATCCAAAGGTACGAAAAATTTGGTGGAATACCCAAAACCGGGCCGGGACTTTTCAACAAAGAGTCGAAAACGGAGCGGGGAACGACGGTCCGGCGCAGACGACCGCACGCACGCAGCACGCGGAAAAAAGCGCCCGGCAGCGTCCGTCGGCAGGCAGACCGACAGGGAAAGGCTCTACGCGGGGCACGCCCGGCCGGGCACGCCGACAGGTATCGGGGACAGGAAAGAGGGGACGGGAAAGAGGGGACGGGAAAGAGGGCGCGGGAAAGAGGACGCGGGAAAGAGGACGCGGTCCGGAGCATGCGGAAACCCGCCCGGCAATCGCACCAGTCCGGGTGGCGGAAGAGAACCCCGCACGGAAGAAGCCCCGCACAAGAAAAAGCCCCGCACGGAAGGAATCCCGCACGAAAGGAACCCCGCACGGAAGGAACCCCGCACAAGGGAAAGCCCCGCACAAACAAGAAAAAATCCCGCACGGAAGGATGTCTCGCATAGAGAAAAAGCCCCGCCCGAGAGAATGTTTCGCACGAAAAAAAATCCCGCACGAAAGGAACCCGCCCGGGAGATCGTTTCGCACACGAAAAAATCCCGCGCGGAAGCGGGAAATATCAGCGGTAGATTACCTCGGTCGCCCCTTCGGCCCGGATATTCTGTCCCTCCCGGGCGTAGACGAGTTCGAGTTGCGGGTTGTCGGTCAGATCGGCCGCGAGCGTCTGCGAACAGCCGCTCACGTCGAGCGTCGGATAGCGGTTGCCTCGGCCGTCGAGCGCGGACAGCGACGTGCAGGCGCCGGGATCGAGCGACGCCAGTTCGTTTTCGGCGCAATCGAGCCGCACGAGCCCGCGCAGCTGTCCCAGATCGAGCCGCGTGAGGCGGTTCTGCGAGCAGTCGAGCTCCGTGAGCCGGGCCAGCGACGAGACGTCGAGCGTCACGATTTCGTTGCGCGAGCAGTCGAGGCTTTCGAGGTTCTCAAACTCCCCGATCTCGAAAAGCGAAGCGATGCCGCGGCCCGAACAGTCGATGCTGCGCACGCGCTGCGCCTCGTAGCGCGAGATGCGGCCGTCGCCGTTCAGGTCCCACGTCTCGAGGCAGTAGGTTTCAAATGGCTTGTCGGAGAAGACGATGTATTCGTATCGGCTCTGTTCTTCGCGGGCGTCGTCGATCAGTCCGCAGGCCGTGCAGGTGCAGAGGGCCGCAAGCAGCGGCAGCAGGGCCGGAGCCGATACCGGGAACGGATGCGGACGGAAAGCCATGCGCCGGATCAGATGTCGACGTCGTCGTCGGTGGGTTCCATTGCGTCGCCCGCGCCGTCGTCATCGGCGCCCTGCAGCTCGTCGGCACCCTTGATCTCGTCGTCGTAGTAGTCCTTCTCGTCGTCGTCCTGGGCGTTGTCGTCGATCTTCACGTCGATCTTCACCAGGTAGGCCACCTCGTCCGTGTCGAAGGGCACGGCATAGAAAAAATCGCCGTTGGGCTTGTCGATGCGCATCATTGCATCGGTGAATCCCAACGGATAGAGTGCCCGGACCTTTTCCTGCAGTTCCGGCGTGAGGTTGTGAAGGCTCGTTACGATATGTTTCTTCGTCGTATTCTGTTTAGCCATAGTAGTGCTTCAAAATTTTCTGCAAGTATAAACAAAATTTGCGTACCGCACCACATCTGCAATTTTTTTTTGCAATTTTTTTGTTTTCGGATTCCGTTCCGTACAAAATATGTAACTTTACGCAGCACAAGCGACCCCCGCACGACCCGCCGGCAAGCCCCGACACACGCTCCGGCGACCGGTCCGCGGCGGCAAGTGACCCTGTATGACCATGTTCCAGCAACGAATCGAGGAGCTGCGCCGCCAGCTCGAATACCACAATTTCAAGTACTACGTGGAGAATGCGCCCGAGATCACCGATTTCGAGTTCGACACGATGATGCGCGAGCTTCAGGACCTCGAACGCGCCCACCCCGAATGCGCCGATCCCAATTCGCCCACGCAGCGCGTGGGCAGCGATCTGACGTCGGAATTCCGCACCGTGCGCCATCGCTTTCCGATGCTCTCGCTCGGAAACACCTATTCGCTCGACGAGCTGCACGAGTTCATCGACCGCATCGAACGCGAGGTCGGTCCGACGGAGTTCGTCTGCGAGCTGAAGTTCGACGGCACGGCCATCTCGCTCACCTACGAGCACGGCCGGCTGCTGCGCGCCGTGACGCGCGGCGACGGCACGTCGGGCGACGACGTGACGGCCAACGTCCGCACGATCCGCAGCGTGCCGCTCGTGCTGCGCGGCCACGACTGGCCCGATCTGTTTGAAATCCGCGGCGAGATACTCATGCCCTACGCCTCGTTCGACCGCCTGAACGCCGAGCGCGAAGCGGCGGGCGAGCCGCTGCTGGCCAACCCGCGCAACGCCGCGGCGGGCACGCTCAAGCAGCAGGCCTCGGCGGTCGTGGCGCGCCGCGGGCTGGACTGCACGCTCTACCAGCTGGCGGGCGACGACCTCCCCTTCAAGACCCACTGGGAGAGTCTCGAAAAGGCCCGCACGTGGGGATTCAAGGTCTCGGACCGGATGCGCATCTGCCGCACGCGCGCCGAGATCGACGACTTCATCGCCTACTGGGACACGGCGCGCCGCGAACTGCCCTTCCCCACCGACGGCGTGGTCATCAAGGTCAACGACTTCGCCGTGCGCCGCCGCATCGGCTTCACGGCCAAGGCGCCGCGCTGGGCCGTAGCCTACAAGTTCAAGGCCGAGCAGGCGCTCACGCGCCTCGAGAGCATCTCCTTCCAGGTCGGGCGCACCGGAGCGATCACCCCCGTGGCGAACCTTGCGCCGGTGCTGCTGGCCGGCACCACCGTGCGGCGCGCCACGCTCCACAACGCCGAACAGATGGAGAAGCTCGACATCCGGCCGGGCGACATGGTCTACGTCGAGAAGGGCGGCGAGATCATCCCCAAGATCACGGGCGTGGAGCTCTCGGAGCGTCCCGCCGACAGCGTGCCGTTCCGCTACATCACCCACTGCCCCGAGTGCGGCACGCCGCTGGTGCGCTACGAGGGCGAGGCCAAGCACTACTGCCCGAACCAGAACGGCTGCCGCCCGCAGATTCTCGGGCGCATCCTGCACTTCATCCGCCGCAAGGCGATGGACATCGAGTCGCTGGGCGAGGAGACCGTCGAACTGCTCTACGACAACGGTCTGCTGCACGACGCCGCCGATCTCTACGACCTGCAGGCCGAGCAGCTGGCGCCGCTGCCGCGCCTGGGCGAGAAGTCGGCCGAGAACATCATCGCGTCGATCCGCCGCTCGACCGGCGTGCCCTTCCACCGCGTGCTCTTCGCCCTGGGCATCCGCTTCGTGGGCGAGACGACGGCCAAATACCTCGCCGAGCACTTCCGTTCGCTCGACGCCCTGATGCGGGCCACGCGCGAGGAGCTGACCCAGGCCGACGAGGTCGGCGGGAAGATCGCCGACGCGATCCTCGACTACTTCGCCGACGAGCGCAACCTGCGCCTCATCGAACGGCTGCGGGCCGCAGGCGTACAGTTCGAGTCGGCCGAGCGGCAGCGGGCCTCGGACTCGCTCGCCGGCAAGTCGATCGTCATCTCCGGAAAGTTCACCGGCCACAGCCGCGACGAGCTGAAGGAGCTGATCGAGCTCCACGGAGGGCACAACCTGGCCGCCGTCTCGGGCAATGCCGACTACCTGCTGGCGGGCGAGAACATGGGACCCGCCAAGCTGAAGAAGGCCGAAAAGCTGGGCATTCGGATCATCTCCGAGGAGGAGTTCATGGCGCTCATCGGCGAATCCCCCGCCGCCCCGGACAACGACTCGCCGGATGCGGCATCGGACAACAACAAACCGGAAACAACATCGGGCGACACGCCGGAGACGGCGCCGGGCAACAATCCGGAGGCGGCACCGGACAACAATCCGGAGGCGGCACCGGACAACAATCCGGAGGCGGCGCCTGTCGCAGCCGCCGGCAAAGGCGGGGCGCCGGGCGGCGGAGCTGCCGGTCAGGGGACGCTCTTCTGACCGCTTGCCGGCAGACGGAGCGCGGCCCGGACGCTTTTTGCCGTCGGGAGGTGCGGCTCTCTACCGGATTTTTCCTATTTTTGTAAAAACCGAAGCAGACAAACACGACACAACCATGCAAAAATCCAAACTCGCGGGCGCAGGCGCCGCCATGATTACCCCCTTCACTGCGGACGGACGGGTCGACTACAAGGCACTGGCCCGCATGATCGACTACGTCATCGAGGGCGGCGTGGACTACATCGTCGCGCTGGGCACCACGGCCGAGACCCCGACGCTCTACATGCCCGAGCGGGCCGTCATCGCCATGTTCATCACCAACCAGATCGCCGGGCGCGTGCCTCTGGTGATAGGCTGCGGCGGCAACTCCACCTCCGAAGTGCTCGACCAGCTGCGCGAATTCGACCTGCGGGGCGCCGATGCCATCCTGAGCGTCACGCCCTACTACAACAAACCCTCGCAGGAGGGGCTCTACCAGCATTTCCGCACCGTCTCGGAGCACTCGCCCCTGCCGGTGATCCTCTACAACATCCCGGGCCGCTCGGGCGTCAACATGACGGCCGAGACGACGCTGCGCCTGGCGCGCGAGGTGCCGAACATCATCGGCATCAAGGAGGCGTCGGGCAACATCGAGCAGATGCAGCGCATCCTGGACAACCGTCCCGAAGGATTCCTCGTCCTCTCGGGCGACGATGCCATGACCATTCCGCTGATGCGGCGCGGCGGCGACGGCGTGATCTCCGTGGCGGCCAACGCCTTCCCGCGGCGCTTCATGCAGTGCGTGAACCTGGCGAAGCAGGGCGCGTTCGACCGGGCCGAGGAGGCCTACGCCTCGCTCAGGGAGGCCGTCGAGGCACTCTTCGCCGAGGGTAATCCCGTGGGGGTGAAGTGCGCCCTCTCGGTCATGGGGCTTATCGGCGACACGATGCGTCTGCCGCTCGTCCCGGGCACGGCAGCCCTGCGCGCGCGCTTTGAAAAGCTCATCGCCGAATACGATTTGCACTGACAAAACCGTTTGTGCGGAAAAAGAGACCATGATACGATTCCTTCATCCGACGCACCGCGGCACCGCATGGCGCAGCGCCGCAGCGCTGACGCTGCTGACGGCCGCGCTGCTTCTGCTGCCCCGGCCCGCGGCCGCCGCGGCTCCCGACGAGGACGACATCATCGACCGCACGATGGACGCCTCGTCGCCCTACTACTACACGTCGCTCATGATGCGCTACAACGCCGGGGACGAGACCCTCACCGACGAGGACTACCACTACCTCTACTACGGCTACGCCTATCAGGAGGAGTACAAGCCCCTGCAGACGAATCCCGACCTGGACCGGCTGCTGCTGCTCGCCTCGGGGCTCGACCCGGACCACCCCGCCGTGGAGACGCTCGAAGAGATCGTCACCACGGGACAGGCCGCCCTCAAGCGCGACCCCTTCAGCCCGAAGGTGCTCAACCTGATGGCCTATGCCTACGGGGCGCTGGGCGACAAGCAGCAGGAGCGCGCCTACTTCAACCGCATGAACGGCGTGCTGCGGGCGATCAACCAGTCGGGCGACGGCCTCACGCAGAAGAGCCCGCGCCACATCCTGATGTTCGACCATGCGCTCGACCTGCTCACGGCCGAAGGGCTCTCCTACGACAAGGCGCGCGTCGTCAGCCGCACGGTGGAGTTCGTGCCGCTGACCGTGCCCTACGTCGTCGACGGCAAGAAGCGCAAGGGGTTCTACTTCGACTTCAGCCGCATCTACTGGAACAAGCCCGAAGGCTACACCTACAAGCGCGACCGCACGTGGCAGTTCAACAACCTCAAGCCCCGCACCTATAAATAATGATGAAATACCGACCGGCCATGCTCCGAACTTTCCGACATACGCTGCTGCTCTGCGCGGTGCTGCTGACAGCCGCCTGCAGCAAGGAGAAGACCCCGACACCGCGGCTCGAGCTCTCGGCCACGGAGGTCGTGCTGCGCGGCGGAAGCGGCAGCGAGGCCGCCGTCACCGTCACGGCCAACGGGGCGTGGGAACTGACCGTCACGGGCAGCGGCTTCGACATCACGCCCGTCTCGGGCAGCCGGGGCGAGACCGTCGTCACGCTGACCGCCACGCAGGAAAACACGCAGCGGACGCGCCGCACGCTGGGCAGCGTCGCCTTCCGCCCGACCGCCGGCAAGGGCTCCGCAGCCGCGCGCACGCTCGAGGTATGCCAGAGCCCCGCCACGGCCCCGCGCACGATGCTGCTCTACATGCCCGGGCGGTCACTGCTCTCGTTCTACAACAACAACATCGACGGCATCCGCCGGGCCGTCTCGGCACAGGTGCCTGGCGACGGCCGCATCCTCGTCTGCTACCAGCCCGAGGGGCAGCAGACGGCCTCCCTGCAGGAGGTGCGCTACGACTTTGCCTCGGACGGCAGCGTCGTCGAGACCCTCAAGGAGTATGCCTCGTTCACGGCTTCGGCGCCGCAGTCGCTCGCGGAGATGTTTGCCGACGTGGCCGAATACGCCCCGGCCGAGGAGTACGGCCTCATCGTCGGCTGCCACGGCAAGGCGTGGGTACCGACGATCGCCGGATCGCTCTACGCCTCGGGCATGCAGCTCGGCACACAGCCCGGAGGCGCAGCCGTCAGCGACAACCTCTGGCAACCGCTGCCCGATGCCAAGCCGACCCGTTCGTTCGGCGACACGGGATACGAGATCGACATCGCCGACTTCGCGGCGGTGATCGAAGCACTCCCCTACCGCTTCGACTACCTGATCTTCGACGCCTGCTTCATGGCCAACATCGAGACGCTCTACGACCTGCGCGGCGGCTTCGACTACATCGTCGCCTCGCCGTGCGAGATCATGGCCGCCGGATTCCCCTACGACCGGACCGTGCCGTACCTCTTCACCGGGGAGCGCATCGGCGACCGGCTCACGCAGGTGTGCCGCGCCTTCTGGGACTTCTACCAGAACGACTGGCAGAGCGTCCCCTACAACGAGCAGTCGGGCTGCATCTCGCTCTGCGTCACCGCCGCACTCGACGGGCGTGACGGCCAGCCGGGGCTGGACGATGTCGTGCGGCGTCTCTACGCTGCCGCGCGGCAGAATTTCGACCTCAACACGCTCCAGAGCTACGAGGGGCTTGCGACGCACCTCTTCTACGACCTGGGGCACTACGTCTCGCTCTCCTGCGTCGATGCGGCGCTGCTCGACGAGTTCCGCATGCGCTTCGACGAGGCCTTCCCCGCGGAGAGCCGCCTCAACACCCCGTCGTTCTACTCGGCCTACAACGGGCGGCTGAACCCCATCACCAGTTATTCGGGCGTCTCGACCAGCAAACCCGCGCAGCGGCTGCAGGAGTACTATGAGCAGACCGCCTGGGACCAGGCGACAAACACAAGGTAAAGCGACCGGGGGCCCGGCGGCGACAAAAGACCGGACACCGCAACACCGCGGCACTTTTCCGACAGGCAACTCCGTGGACGGATTCTTTCTCCGGCACTATCCGGCAGGCACCTTCCGACAAAAAAGCGATTCTTCCCACAAAGGGAAGAATCGCTTTTTTCATATGGCCCGGAGCAATCGGGACAAACCGCCGCGACAAGGGGCAAACCCCAAGACAAGGGGAGATTCTCCGACCCCGGCCGCCGGTTATTCGTACTGTCCGGACTTGAGACGCTCGACCTCCTCGCGCGTGAGGAAACGCCAGGCTCCGCGCTTGAGGTTCTTCTTTGTCAGGCCCGCATAGTAGACGCGGTCGAGTTTGGTGACGTTGTAGCCCAGGAACTCGAAGATGCGGCGCACGATGCGGTTGCGGCCCGAGTGAATCTCGATGCCCACCTCCTGCTTGTTCTCCTTGACGTAGGAGATCTCGTCGGCATAGATCTCGCCGTCCTCGAGCGTGATGCCCTCGGCGATGCGGTCCATGTCGGCGCGCGTCAGCGGCTTGTCGAGGGTCACCTGGTAGATTTTCTTCTTTTTATAGGAGGGATGCGTCAGCTGGCGCGTCAGGTCGCCATCGTTGGTGAAGAGCAGCAGTCCGACGCTGTTCTTGTCGAGGCGCCCCACCGGGTAGATGCGCTCCGTGCAGGCCCCCTTGACCAGCTCCATGACCGTCTTGCCGGCGTGCGGGTCGTCGAGCGACGTGACGTAGCCCTTCGGCTTGTTCAGCACGAGGTAGACCTTCTTCTCGCCCTGCACGCGGCTGTCGTTGAACTTCACCTCGTCGGTGGGCTTCACCTTCGTGCCGAGTTCGGTGACAATCACGCCGTTGACCGAGACCAGCCCCGCCGTGATGTAATCGTCCGCCTCGCGGCGCGAGCAGATGCCCGACTGCGCGATAAAGCGGTTCAGGCGGATTTCGCCCGTCTGACGCTCGGGATTGTATTTCGGATAATTGGCCGGAGCCTCCGCATGCTTGCGGAAGGCGGGCTTCTCGCCGCACCTCTTCTCGCCGTATTTCCTTTCGCCGTAGCGCTTCTCGCCATAGGGGCGGCCTTCCCCGCTGCGGCGGCTGTCGGCGCCGTAACGCTTCGCTGCGCGCTCCTCGCCGTCCCGCTCGCCGCGGTAGGCGGGCTTGTCGCCGTAGTTGCGGCGCGGGCGCTCCTCGTCCTGCCGCGTGCGGGCCCCCTCGTAGCGGGTTTTGTCGCCGTAGGCGCCCTGCCCGCGGTGATCGCCGCTGCGGTGGGCGGTGCGCTCGCCGTAGGGGCGGTGCGGACGGTCGCCCTTCTCGCGCCGGCGCTCGTCGTGCTCGCGGTGCGGCTTCTCGAAGCGGGGACGGTTGTCCGCCGTAAAGTGGGGATTGTACGAAGCACGGTGTTCGGCATGCTCCGTATGGTTCGGGTGCTCCGAATCGGCAGCCTCACGCTGCAAACGCGGGCGACGCTCGACACGCTCCGCCGTCGCCGTCACGGTACGGGTGCGCCTGTCGCGGCCGAAGCGCGAAAGCACGGAGGTCGAGTCGTTTTTGATCTCTTTCATCTTACTGTCTGTATATGATTGCAATTGACGCGGCAAAGGTAATCCATTTTTCGGGATTGCAAACACCGTCGGCAGGAATTAATTGGCAAATACCGCACGTCGCTACAAATCCGCCTCAAAATGCTATCTTTGCAGTCACGTATGAGCATGAACCGTGAAATACTGCGCCTGGCGCTGCCGAACATCGTCTCGAACATCACCGTGCCCCTGATGGGCATCGTCTCGACGGCCATTGCCGGACACTGGGGCGCCGACACCGCCGCGACAATCGGCGCGCTGGCCATCGGGGTCTCGATCTTCAACTTCATCTACTGGAACTGCTCGTTCGTGCGCATGGGCACGAGCGGCCTCACGGCGCAGGCCTTCGGCGCGGGCAACTACCGCGAATGCACGAACATGCTGCTGCGCGCGCTGGCCGTGGCCGTGGTGATGGGTGTGGTGATGGTCGCCCTGCAATACCCCGTGGGCGAGGCGGCGCTGTGGGCCCTCAACGGCTCGGAGATGACCCGCGAATACTTCTACACGCGCATCTGGGCCGTGCCGGCGGGCATCCTGCTCTTCGGCTTCAACGGCTGGTTCACGGGCATGCAGAACGCCGTGATCCCCATGTGCACGGCCGTCACGGTCAACATCGTCCACATGCTGTGCAGCCTCTGGTTCGCCTTCGGGCTCGACCTGGGCATCGTCGGCATCGCCTACGCCTCAATCATCGCCCAGTGGACGGGCGTCGTGCTCGCGGCCGTACTGCTCCTCGTGCGCTACCGCCGCCTGCTCACGGCAGTCGACTGGTCCGAGGTGCTCGACATGACACCGCTCAAGACCTTTTTCCGGATCAACCGCGACATCATCCTCCGGACGTTCTGCATCGTGGCCGTCTACACCTTCTTCACGGGGGCGTCGGCCCGCATGGACGACCCGGCGCTGCTGGCCGTCAACACGCTGCTGCTGGAGCTCTTCACGCTCTTCTCCTACATGAACGACGGCTTCGCCTACGCCGCCGAGGCCCTCACGGGACGCTTCATCGGCGCACGCGACGGCGCATCGCTGCGTGCCTGCCTGCACCGCTGCCTCGCCTGGGGCACGGCCATCGCCCTGCTCTTCGTGGGAGTATACCTCGTCTGGTGGCGCGAGCTCGTGGGGCTCTTCATGGACCCCGCGGCGCCCAATGCCGCGGCGCTCACCGAGCTGGCCGGGCACTACGTCGTGTGGGTCATCCTCATCCCCGTGGCATCGGCCATGCCCTTCATCATGGACGGCATCATGGTGGGCGCCACCGAGACGCGCGTCATGCGCAACTCGATGTTCGGGGCCACGGCGGCCTACTTCGCCATCTTCTGGCTCGGGCGCCCGCTAATCGGCAACAACGCCCTGTGGCTAGCCTTCACGCTCTACATGTTCCTGCGTGGGGTGCTGCAATACATCATGACCGACCGCCTCGGGACGATCCGCGCCAAGGCGGGCAACTGATTCCGCCGGGCCCGGGTGCCGCCTTCACCATCCCGGTCGACGCCGGGCTTTCGGCCCGGCCGGGGCATCCGCTCCGGCGCAGGCCCGCTCCGACACCGTCTATTTCGTTACCAGAAACTCGTCGACGTCGAGCCAGCCGCCGTCGTTGCGCTGCTGCGCCGCTTCGGCCACAAGGCCCACCTTCGCGCCGATCCAGCGGCCCGCCTGCGCGACGAAGGGTTCGCCGAGGGGCTCGAACCGGCGGCCGTCGCGGCTGAACGAGAAGCGGCAGCACATGCGGGGCGTGCCGTCGTCGTTGCGCTGCCGTTCGATGCGGCACCGCAGCCACACCTCCCCATCAGGCGCCGCGACCGAGACTTCGGACTGCTCCGCAGTACCGGCATCGGCCTCCGCACAGCGCGCGAGCGTCAACAGCGTCTTCCCGTCGCGCCTCTCCAGCCCCAGCAGGGCGTAATCCTCCCCCATCACGACCAGCCCGGCCCGGTCACCGTCATAGGCGCCGCGGAAGCGGACCCTTGCCGTGAAGGTGCAGTCGGGCCCGGAGACCTTTTGCAGCAGGAGGTTGGGCGTATCCCAGAGGTTGCGCCACCCGTCGGGACGCCGCACGCACATCAGGCGCAGGCACCCCGCCGCCGGATGATGGAAGTACCACCCCGTCGCGGGATTGGCCGCCCACTGCCACTGCAACCCCAGCGTGCGGCCGTCGAACCGATCGCTTGCGGCGAGCATGCGGAGCGCCGACGGGGTGCGCGAGGCGGGTTTTTGCCACCGTGCGACAGGCTCGCCCACGCCGTCGCTGTTGCTGTCCTCGCCGACCAGGCACCAGCCGTCGTCCGACCACTCCATGGGCTGGAGGTGCACGACACGCCCGTAGGCATACTCGTCCACGAAGTGCAGGAACCACGAACGGCCCGCAACATCCTCGACCCAGCCGCCCTGATGGGGTCCGGGCGTCGGCGTGTTGCCCTGATGCAGCACCCGGCGCCACTCGTAGGGTCCGAAGGGCGAGCGGGCGCGCAGCACGAGCTGCCACCCCGGCTTGACGCCGCCCGCCGGGGCGAAGATGTAGTACCAGCCGCCGCGCTTGTAGAACTTCGGGCCCTCGACCGTCGGGTTGGCGTCGTGGCCGTCGAAGACGAGCACCTCCTCGCCGAGCAGCCGCTCGCCGTCGGCCGACATCTCCGAGACGCTCAACACGCTCTTGAAGCCCGCCCGTGACCCGGCCCAGCCGTGCACGAGGTAGGCGCGGCCGTCGTCGTCCCACAGCGGGCAGGGGTCGATCATCCCCCGCGCGGCCTTCACCAGATGCGGTGCGGACCACTCGCCCCGCGGATCGCGGCTGCGGATCATGTAGATGCCCCGGTCGGGATCGCCCCAGTAGATGTAGTAGACCCCCTCGTGGCAGCGGATGGCCGGGGCCCAGACGCCGTTGCCGTGGCTCGGGGCGTCGAACGCCCCGTCGTAGAGGCGCGGCAGCGCCGCGGCGACGATCTCCCAGTTGACGAGGTCCGTCGAATGGAGGATTTGCAGTCCCGGCACGCAGGCGAACGACGAGGCGGTCATCCAGTAGTCGTCGCCCGTGCGGATAACGTCGGGATCGGAGTAGTCGGCCCACAACACCGGATTGCGGTAGGTGCCGTCGCCGAGGTCGGCAGTCCAGGGGGCCTGCGGCTCCCGGGCCGCCAGTGTCGCCGCGCCGAGCAGCGCGGCGCAGGTCAGCAGCAGGGTTCTCATGGCGGAAAGCATTATTGGTTCGAGGCGGGTGCGTTTTTCGAGGCAGGCGTAACGTGCCAGTCGTCGCGGAACTGCTCCGAGCCGGTTTTCTTGGCGAAGATGCGCTCGGGAACGTAGGCGGCGGCCTCCTCGTCGATCAGGGCGCACGACCACGCCACGCGGCCCGAGCGGTCGGCACCGGGGCCCGTGCAGCGGTACTCGGCATAGAAGGCCGTGCCGCGGCGCGCCGTATCGTGCCAGTCGCGCCACCCCTCGGGACGGATCGCCGCCGGCAGCTCGCAGGCGATCCAGACGGTGCGGGCCGTCGATTTCCACGGCCGCCCGAGGTAGAGCTTCGTCACCCCGTCGGCCGCCGTGACGCGGCAGCGTCGGAAGACATAGCCGTAGAGGTTGCGTTCGGTGGTCGAGGCCGCCGTGATGAAACTGTCGGCCTTGCAGTGGATCGTGCAGTCGTCGAAGAGCACGATCGAGGGGCCGAAGATGAAGTCGGTCGTCCCCTCGATGTGGCAGCGCTCGACGTAGATGCGCGAAACGTAGCCCTTCGTGAAGAAGGTATCCTGATCGCCCACGAGCGCGCAGTCACAGAGGTGGATGCGGTCGCCGCGCGTCTCGAGCGCCACGGCCTGGCCGACCCGCCCGGCGTCGTTCTCGACGGTGATGCCCTGCATGAAGACGTCGTCGGCCTGGAGCGACATCGTGTAGCTGTCGTAGGTCGTCAGCTCGCGCCCGTCGACCACCTTGCCCGAGTAGTCGTTCCAGACGATGCGCACCGTCCCGGCCTCGGCCGCCACGATGCGCACCTTGTCCTTGTAGACGTCGAGCGTCACCTTCTCGCGGTAGGTGCCCGGGCGGATGACGACCGTGCGCCACGCCGCGGGTTTCGACGGCAGGGCATCGAAGCACGCCTGCACGCTGCGGAACTGCCCGCCACCGCGGCAGTCGACCGTATAGACCTCCTCCGCAGCCCGGGCGGAGAGCCACGCGCCGCAGAGCGCGGCAAGAATCAACAGAAACCGTTTCATGACTGTCGGTATAATCGGTAAAAACCGTATTCAACGAAAAACGGCGGTGCGGAACCGGAATGCCTCCCGGCCCGCCCGCCGCAAAAATCGGGGCCGGACTACAGCGTCACGCCCGTCTTGAAGATGGCGATCTCCTTGAAGCCGGTCTTCTCGTGGTGCAGGTGTTCGCCGTTGGCCGTGGCCAGCACCTTGTCGATCAGGCGGGCAAGCACGGCCTGCGGCGCCTCGTCCTCGACGAGCGTGCCGGCGTTGAAGTCGATCCAGTTGGACTTGAAGCGCGCGAGCTGCGAGTTGGTCGCGATCTTCATCGTCGGAACGAACGACCCGAAGGGGGTGCCGCGCCCCGTGGTGAAGAGCACCAGTTGGCAACCCGACAGGGCCAGCGCCGAGGCGGCCACCAGGTCGTTACCCGGGGCCTGCAACAGGTTCAGACCCTGCTTTGCAATCGGCTGCGCATAGCGGAGCACGTCGACGACAGGCTGCGCCCCGCCCTTCTGCACGCAGCCGAGCGACTTCTCCTCGAGCGTCGTGATGCCGCCCTTCTTGTTGCCCGGCGAGGGGTTCTCGTAGATCGGCTGGTCGTACTTGCGGAAATAACCCTTGAAGTCGTTGATCAGGTGCACCGTCCGGTCGAAGACCGCGCGGTCGGTCGCCCGGTTCATGAGGATCATCTCGGCACCGAACATCTCCGGGACCTCCGTCAGGACGGTCGTGCCGCCCTGCGCGATGAGCCAGTCGGAGAAGAGTCCCACGAGCGGATTGGCTGTGATGCCCGAGAAACCGTCCGAACCGCCGCACTTCAGCCCCACCTTGAGGTACGAGAGCGGCAGCGGCTCGCGCCGGTCGGCCTTCGTGCGCTCGACCAGCTCGCGGCAGATTTCAAAACCGGTCTCGATCTCGTCCTCGACCTCCTGGGCGATGAGGAACTTCACGCGCTCGTCGTCCCATGTGCCGATCTCCTCCTTGAGGGCCGAGACCTGGTTGTTCTCGCAGCCCAGACCCAGCACCAGCACGGCACCGGCATTGGGGTGCTTGACCAGTGCCGCAAGAGCGCGCCGCGTGTTGACGTGGTCGTCGCCCAGCTGCGAGCAGCCGTAGTTGTGCGTATAGACGCGCACGTCGTCCAGGTGCGAGCAGTCGCACTCGCGCCGCACGCGCTCGGCAATGGCCTGCGCCTGCCCGTTGACACACCCCACCGACGGCACGATCCACAGCTCGTTGCGGATACCCATCGTACCGTTGCGCCGCAGGTAACCCATCACCTTTGCGTCGCTCTTCGGGCAGTCGATGTCGTAGACCTTCGGCGCATAGGTGTACTCGAGGTCGTCGTGCAGGTTGGTCTTCAGGTTGTGCGAGTGGATCCACGCACCCTGCGGCACGGCGGCCGTCGTGTGGCCGATCGGATAGCCGTACTTGATGACGTTCTCCCCTTCGGAGAGGTCGCGCAGCGCGAACTTGTGTCCGCGGGCAATGTCCTCGCGCAGCGTCACGCGCACGCCGTCGACGTCGAGCGTCTCGCCGGCATGCAGGTCATCGGCCAGCGCGATGGCCACGTTGTCCGCGGCATTGATTTTCAAAAAACGTTTCATGGTCGTCTTGATCTGAAAAAACGGGCGGAGCGTCCGCAGAGAGGCTCCGCCCGTTCGGAAACATGATTGCTACGTGCACCGGGGCGCCGCGACGGCACACCCGCTATGCGTTGAGAAACTTCTTGAGCGCGGCGGCCATGCCCAGCGACTCGATGTCGGCCAGGTAGCGCGCAACGGTCGGAACAAAGCCCGGAACCTCCGAGAAGTTCACCGTGAAGATGCCGCTCTCGCAGACGATCTTGCGCACGGTGCCCTCCAGGTCGGCCGAATTCCAGTTCGTGCGGATGTACTCCACGAACTCCTTCGTGTCGTCGGGCTCGAAACCGCTCTTCGGACCGTAGAGCGACAGCAGCGCCGCAAAGGTGAAGCACTCGTGCGCGGCCACCTTCTGCGCCTTGAACCAGTTGTCCTTGACCGTCGGGTAGTTGCGTGCCTCCCACTTCGAGAGCGAGTTGAGCGAGATCGACCGCAACATGTGCTTGATGAAGGGGTTGTAGAAGCGCTCCAGAATGCCAGCGGCAAACTGCTTGAGCTCCTCCTGATCCTCCTCGATCATCGGAATCACCTCCTGGGCGACCATGTCGTTGATGAACTTCTCGATGTCGGGCGTGTTGAAGGCGTCCATCACCGTCTCGCAGCCCATCTGCAGGGCGATGGGCACCATGCCCGTGTGCGAGCCGTTCAGGATGCGGACCTTCTTGTCGCGGAACTGCTTGATCGACGGCATGAAAATGACGTGCAGACCCGCCTTGTCCAGCGGCAGCTCCTTCATCACCTCCTTGTAGCCCTCGCCGCCGATCGCCCACAGGTGGTAGAGCTCGGCCTTCACGACGAGGTTGTCGTCATAGCCCAGCTCCTGCTTGATCTCGGCGATCGTGTCGCGCGGGAAGCCCGGCACGATGCGGTCGACGAGCGTGTCGCAGAAGTGGCAGTTGCGCTCCACCCAGTCGATGAAGTCGGCGCCGAGGTGGTTGTACATCGCGTGGCGGATCACATACTCGTGCAGCGTCGAGCCGTTGTTCTCGATCAGCTCGCAGCAGATGATGCACAGACCCTTCGTCGGATCGCCGTTGAAGTGTTTGAAACGCTTGTAGAGCAGCGCCGTCATCTTCGCCGGATAGGACTTCGGCGGACGGGCCTCCAGGTCGTCGCCCTCCTCGTAGCGGATACCCGCCTCGGTCGTGTTCGAGATGGTGATCTTCAGCTCGGGCGAGAGGAAGTAGTGCTCGTACTTCTCGTAGTCGACATAGGGATTGAACGAATCCATGACGCTCTTGACCAGCCGCACGTCCTTCTTGGGCTGCTTGTTCTCGATGCCCTCGAGGTAGACGTGGTACATGTTGTCCTGCTTGTGCAGCAGGTCGATCATCCCCAGCACCTTGTGCTCGGGATCGATGATGGGCTGGCAGATGGCCACACCCGCATTCATCACGCCCTTCTCGTTGGCGATGTCGATCTGCCAGTCCACGAAGGCCCGCAGGAAGTTGCCCTCGCCGAACTGAAGGATGCGAACAGGGCGGTCGACCTTTTCGACGGTCGACTTATTCAACTCTTTAATCATTGTATGTCAGAAATTTAGACTATTCCAATACGATCGGTTTGTATTTCGGAACGAGCGTCTTCATAATCAGCCACGCCACCAGATAGGCCACGGCGCAGATGCAGAAGATAATCATGTAACCGGCCTCCTTGCCGTCGAAGCCCATGAAGTGGAACGCCTCGCCCATCTGCTCCGAGTGGGTGAAGAGCGCACCGGCTCCCTTGTTGATGAGGAACGAGCCCACGCCGCCGGCCATGCCGCCGATACCCGTGATCGTCGCGATGGCCGACTTGGGGAACATGTCGCCGATGGTCGAGAAGAGGTTGGCCGACCACGCCTGGTGTCCGGCACCGGCCACACCGATGATGATCGCGGGCCACCATACCGACACCGTACCGGCGCTCTGTGCGAAGAGGGCGGGCAGCGGCAGGAAGGCGAAGATCAGCATGGCCAGCATACGGCCGGCATAGGGGTTCATGCCCTTGCGATCGACGAACAGACGCGGCAGGTAGCCGCCGAAGATCGACAGCACGGTGACGATGGCGTAGAGCGTGAAGATCAGCGCAATGCCCATGCCCGAGCTGGACGAGTAGCCGTACTGGTCCGAGAAGTAGGCCGGAGCCCAGAAGAGGTAGAACCACCACACGCCGTCGGTAAAGAACTTGCCGACGATGAACGACCAGGTCTGCCGGTAGGTGAAGCACTGCCAGAAGGGGATGATCTTCTCGGGCTTCTCCTCCGCGCTCCTGGCCGCTGCGGCGGCATCCGCGGCGTCATCCTGATGGATGTAGGCCAGCTCGGCCTCGTTGACGTGCTTCGACTTCTCGGGTTTCTCATACATGAAGAGCCAGAAGCCCATCCAGAGGAAGCCCAGGGCGCCGATAATAAGGAAGGCCATCTCCCAGCCGCCGCCGACACCCTGATTCTTGAAGTACTGCGCAAGCAGCGGAATCGAGGCCGGAGCGACCAGTGCACCTACCGACGCACCGGCGTTGAAGATCGACGTGGCGAAGGCGCGGTCCTTCTTCGGGAAATATTCGGCGGTCACCTTGATGGCGGCGGGGAAGTTGCCCGCCTCACCGAGGGCGAGGATGCAGCGCGCCGCCAGGAAGAGCCAGACACTCGTCGAAGCGATGGCCAGCGCCACGGCGGAACCCGCCTCGACCGAAGTCATGGCCTTGACCGACTCGAAGCCTTCGATGTGCATCGTGGCCCAGCCGCAGATGGCGTGCAGGCAGGCGCCGGCCGACCATACGCCGATGGCCCACAGGTAGCCCTTCTTGGTGCCCATCCAGTCGATGAAACGGCCGGCGAAGAGCATGCAGACGGCATAGACGAGCGAGAAGACGGCCGTGATCGTGCCGTAGTCGGCATCGGTCCAGTGAAATTCGGGAGCAATGAAGTCTTTCCAGGTCAGCGACAGCACCTGACGATCCAGGTAGTTGACCGTGGTGGCGACGAACAGCAGCACGCACATCCACCACCGCCAGTTGGTCATCAGGCGGGTCGAGGTTGATGATGTATTGTTAATCATACGCAAGGTTTTAGGTTATTGGGGTTTGCAGTATTGTCATTATTTCTTCGTGCGGGCGATGACGTCCAGGGCGAAGCGGCACTTCTCGGTGACGGCCTTCCAGTCCCTGGCGGCGATTACCTCCTTGGGGAAGAGCTGCGAGCCCATGCCCACGCAGAAGACGCCGGCCTTGAACCACGCCGTGAGGTTCTCCTCGGTCGGCTCCACGGCACCCGTGGCCATGATGTTTGCCCACGGCAGCGGCGCCTTGACGTTCTTGACGAACGACGGGCCGCCGACGTTGCCCGCCGGGAAGACCTTCGTCAGGTCGCAGCCCAGCTCCTGGGCGATGCCGATCTCGGTCACCGAACCGCAGCCCGGCGTATAGGGAACCAGGTGGCGGTTGCAGACCTTCGCCACCTCGGGGTTCAGGTAGGGACCCACGACGAAATTGGCGCCGTACTGGATGTACATGGCGGCCGTCGGCGCATCGACAACCGTACCGACGCCCAGCACCAGCTCCGGGCACTCCCGGGCGGCGAACTTGATCACCTCGATGAAGACCTCCGAGGCGAAGTCGCCGCGGTTGGTGAACTCGAAGGCGCGCACACCGCCCTCGTAGCAGGCCTTGACCACCTGCTTGGCCACCTCGGCGTCCGAATGATAGAATACGGGAACCATGCCGGTCCGGGCAATGGCCTCCATCACTTGCATTTTATTGAAACGAGCCATAATCTATTTGGTGTTTTTATCCGAATTTCTCTTTTGTCCGCGTCATCCGACGGACGGCGGGGCGGCATCCGCAAACACCGCCCGCCGTCGGGATGCTCCGCATGCTATCGCTGCACGCGGCCGCTGGCGTTGCCGCCGGCCAGCGACTCGACCTCCTCGACCGAGACGAGGTTGAAGTCGCCGTTGATCGTGTGCTTCAGCGCCGAAGCGGCCACCGCGAACTCGAGGGCCTCGCCCTGCGTCGGCTTGGTCAGCAGGCCGTGGATGATGCCGCCCGAGAAGGAGTCACCGCCGCCCACGCGGTCGATGATCGGGTTGATGTCGTAACGCTTCGACTCGTAGAACTCCTTGCCGTCGTAGATCATGGCCTTCCAGCCGTTGTGCGTGGCCGAGAAGGACTCGCGCAGCGTCGAGATCACGTACTTGAAGCCGAACGTCTGGGCCATCTGGCGGAAGATGCCCTTGTAGCCCTCGGCATTCGTCTCGCCGCCCTCAACGTCGGCATCGGGCTTGAAGCCCAGGCACAGCTCGGCGTCCTCCTCGTTGCCGATGCAGACGTCGACATACTTCATCAGGGGCTTCATGATCGACTGGGCCTTCTCCTTGGTCCAGAGCTTCTTGCGGAAGTTCAGGTCCACCGATACCGTCACGCCGTGACGCTTTGCGGCCTCGCAGGCCAGGCGCGTCAGTTCGGCCGCCTTGTCCGAGATGGCCGGCGTGATGCCCGACCAGTGGAACCACTGCGCACCCTCCATGATGGCGTCGAAGTCGAAATCCTGCGGATCGGCCTCGGCAATGGCCGAGTGGGCCCGGTCGTAGATCACCTTCGAGGGACGCATCGAGGCGCCCGTCTCCAGGTAGTAGATGCCGACACGGTCGCCGCCGCGGGCGATGTAGTCGGTCTTCACGCCGTACTTGCGCAGGGCGTTGACGGCCGACTGGCCGATCTCGTGCTTCGGGAGCTTCGTCACGAAGTAGGCCTCATGGCCGTAGTTGGCGCACGAAACGGCCACGTTGGCCTCACCGCCGCCATATACGACGTCGAACGAATCGGATTGTACGAAACGGGTGTTGCCCGGCGTCGAGAGACGCAGCATGATTTCACCCAGGGTTACGATTTTCATGGTTCAGAATGGGTTTGTTTTAGAAATTGAAATAATTCTTTGCATTGCGGTACGAGACCCCTTCGATGATCTCGCGGCCGATGAAGTCGATCTCCGAGGCGGGCAGCAGTCCCTGCTCGATGTCGTTGCCCACGAGGTTGCACAGCGTGCGGCGGAAATACTCGTGGCGCGGGTACGAGAGGAACGAGCGCGAATCGGTGAGCATGCCCACGAAGCGGCTCAGCAGACCCAGCGTCGAGAGGGCGTTCATCTGCTTCTCCATGCCGTCCTTCTGGTCGAGGAACCACCAGCCCGAGCCGAACTGGATCTTCCCGACGCCGTAGCGACCGTCCTGGAAGTTGCCCAGCATCGTGGCGACGAGTTCGTTGTCGCGCGGATTGAGGTTGTAGATGATCGTGCGCGTGAGCTTGTCCTCGCGGTCGAGCATGTCGAAGAACTTCGACATCTGCTTGCCGACGGTGAAGTCGCCGATCGAGTCGAAGCCCGTGTCGGGGCCCAGCTGCGCGAACATGCGCGAATTGTTGTTGCGGATGGCGCCGTAGTGGAACTGCTGCGTCCAGCCCGTCTCGTGGTCCATGACGGCGAACTCGTAGAGCATCGCGGTCTTGTACTTGAGCACCTCGTCGCGCGTCAGCATCTGACCGCCGTACACCTTATTAAAGATGGCGTCGATCTCGGCCTGCGTGTAGTCCTCGGCATAGAACTCCTCGATGCCGTGATCCGAGAGGCGGCAGCCCACCGACTCGAAGAACTTGTGGCGCACGCGCAGCGCGTCGATCACGTCGGCGAACTTCGAGATCGAGACGCCCGAAACATCCGACAGCTTCTCGATGTAGGCGCGGAACTCCGCGGGGTTCTCCACGGCCATCGCCTTGTCGGGGCGCCACGTCGGGAGCATCTTCACCGCAAAGCCGTCCTCGCGCACCTTGATGTGGTGCTCGAGCGAATCGACCGGGTCGTCCGTCGTGCAGACCACCTCGACGTTGTAGTGCTGCATCAGGCCGCGGGCGTAGTACTCGGGCTTCTGCAGCAGCGCCGTACAGTAGTCGTAGATCTCGCGGGCGGTCGAGGGGTTGAGCAGCTTCGTCACGCCGAAGGCGGTCTTCAGCTCGAGGTGCGTCCAGTGGTAAAGCGGGTTGCGCATCGTGTAGGGCACCGTCTCGGCCCACTTCTCGAACTTCTCCCAGTCGGTCGTATCCTTGCCCGTGCAGTAGCGCTCGTCGACTCCGTTCGTGCGCATGGCGCGCCATTTGTAGTGGTCGCCCTCGAGCCAGATCTTCGACAGGTTGTCGAAGCGGTGGTTGGAAGCCACGTACTCCGGAATGAGGTGGCAGTGGTAGTCGATGATCGGCATCTTGGCCGCATGCTCGTGGTAGAGCCGTTGCGCCGTTTCGGTCTGCAACAGGAAGTTGTCGTCGTTGAACTCTTTCATATTTTCAGCAGAATTATCTGTATTGTCTCGTAACGGGTCGGAAAAGCCTTCGCAAGGCCCCTTTTTCGACAATGTAAAAGTAGCAACTTTCTACCATACGGAATAGAAAAAATTACCGAATTAGATAGATTATTTGCCAATTTGGTTGACCAATATACGAAAAAATCGTAATTTTGCCTAACAAACAAGAAAAAATCTTCAAACACCGTATCTATGAAAAACACCATGCTATGGATTGCAGCAGCGCTGATGGCCTCCTGCACACAGGGTCTGAAGGTCGAGGTCACCAACCCGACGCAGACCGAACGCGACGACGAAACCGTCGAGATCGAATGGTCGCAGATCGCCGCACTCAAGGGCGTGACGCCCGAGAACGTCGTCGTGCTCGACGACGAGGGGCAGCAGGTTCCCTCGCAGGTCATCTACTTCGGGGCCGAGGAGCCGCAGTCGCTCATCTTCCAGGTCGACGCCGACGCGATGCAGACCGAGCGCTTCCGCATCGTGACGGGCACGCGCGAGGCCTACCCTGCGGAGGCTTACGGCCGCCAGGTGCCCGAGCGCTACGACGACTACGCCTGGGAGAACAACAAGGTGGCCTACCGGCTCTACGGCCCGGCGCTGGAGACCTCGCCCGAGCAGCTCGTGACGCCCGGCATCGACGTCTGGGTGAAATGCACCGACAAGCTGGTCATCGACGAGTGGTATGCCAAGGGTGACTACCACCACAACTACGGCGACGGCATGGACTGCTACAAGGTGGGCCGCACGTTGGGTGGCGGTTCGGCCGTTCCGTTCGTCAACGGCGAGCTGCAGCTCATGCCCCACAACTACGCTACGGCCCGCACGCTCGACAACGGCCCGATCCGCACGACGGTGATGCTGACCTACGCCCCCTATGAGGTCGACGGCCACGAGGTCACGACGACGAAGATCATCTCGCTGGATGCCAACCGCCGCTTCAACCGCATGGAGAACACCTACTCGGGTTCGTTCACCGAGCTGCCCATTGCCGCGGGCTTCGTGCGCCACGACGTGAAGCAGACGCTCACGGGCGAGGGCTGGGTGGCCTTCTGCGAACCGGCATCCGACTCGCAGGACCCCGTGCGTGACGGCGACATCTACGCTGCGGTGATCCTGCCCGGGGCGCAGATCCTGCCCGACACGCTCTCGCACGCACTGGCCGTCAAGAGCGTGAAGCCGGGTGAGCCGCTCATCTACTACGCCGGTTCGGGCTGGAGCCAGGGCGGCGTCGACGACATGAAGGAGTGGCTCGACGAGGTCAACGAAGAGGTGGCTGCCGCCACGTCGCCCCTTCGGGTCACGGTCCGCTGACACGCGGCACGCCGCAAACCACGACTGTGAAAGCCCGGTTCGCGCCGGGCTTTTCCTTATAACGGAAGCATAGCAACAAAGAGATGAAAAGAGAGAAAATCGTTACCTTCGGCGAGATCATGCTGCGGCTCACGCCGCCCGACAAGCTGCGTTTCAACCAGACCGACCTGCTGCGCGTCAATTTCGGCGGCAGCGAGGCCAACGTGGCCGTATCGCTCGCCAACTACGGACTGCGGAGCGAGCTGGTCACCTGTCTTCCGGACAACCGCATCGCCGACGCCTGCCTGGACGACCTGCGCAGCTACGGCGTCGGGACGGACCACATCCTGCGCGGCGGCGACCGGATCGGGCTCTACTACATGGAGGAAGCCGTGGCGATGCGCACCTCGCACGTCGTCTACGACCGGGCCGCCTCGTCGTTCGACACGCTCCGGCCGGGACAGATCGACTGGGCGGAGCTCTTCGCCGATGCCGACTGGTTCCACTGGTCGGGCATCGCTGCGGCCGTTTCGGCCGAGACGGCGGCCGTCTGTGCCGAGGCCGTGGCGGCGGCCCGCCGCATGGGACTCACCGTCTCGTGCGACATCAACTACCGCAAGAATCTCTGGCGCTACGGCAAACAGGCCGAGGAGGTGCTGCCGCCGCTGATGGAGGCATGCGACATCCTCTTCGGAACGGACGACGAATACGAAAAGGTGCTGGGCATCCGCCTGCCCGCCTTCACGGCGTGCGACGCCTCCTACACCCCCGATACGGCCGGCTACGAGGCGGCGGCACGCGAGGTCATGCGCCGTTTCCCCCGCTGCCGCACCTGCGTCTTCGCCCTGCGCAACGTCCTGACGGCCAACCACCACACCATCTCGGGCACGCTCTTCACCGACGGGAAGCTGCTGCGCACGCGCGTCTACGACATCGACGCGGTGGTCGACTGTGTCGGTGTGGGCGACGCCTTCGTCGCCGGACTGATCTACGGGCTGGCCGTACATCCCGACAAGCCGCAGCAGGCGCTCGACTTCGGTGCCGCGGCCTGTGCGCTGAAGAACACCGTCCCCGGAGACTACAACCAGTTCACGGCCGAGGAGGTTGCCGCACTGGCCGGAGGTGCCGTTTCGGGCCGCATCGCCCGCTGACGGCACCCCGGGCAGCAGGGGGCGCAGGCAGACGGAACAGCAGACAGACGCAACAGCAGGCGGCCGGAACACCGACCGACAGTCCCGGCCTGATTCCGGCAGGCTGAGTCCCGGCCGCCCGATTCGCTGCCCCGACTCGATTCTCGCTCCGACCCGATTCCCGACGGTCTGATTCCGGGTCCGACCCGATTCCCGATTCAGACTGATTCCCGGTCCGACCCGATTCCCGATTCAGACTGATTCCCGGTCCGGACTGATTCCCGATTCGGACTGATTCCCGGTCCGGTCTGATTCCCGGCCTGTCCAATTCCCGGTCCGGCCCGATTCCCGATTCAGACTGATTCCCGGCTCCTGCCTGATTTCCGGTCCTGCCGCCGACCCCACCCCTCGCAAAGAAAAAGCCCCCGAAGCATATGTGCTTCGGGGGCTTTTTTGTCCGCAGCGGGACCGGCCAGCCACTACTGGGCCTGAGCCTGGGCCTGCTTGAAGAGCTCGTTGTAGGTCTCGTACTTGCTGTTCATCTCCGGATCGTCGTCACGCAGACGGAAGCAGATCGACTTGAGGAACTCCAGCGAGTTGGGATCGGTCGGATTCAGCTCGTGCGCCTTCTCGAACCAGGGAATGGCCTCCTTGTAGATGGCGTTCACGGCCTTGAGGTCCTCCTCGTAGGCTGCCTGGCTGCTGTACTGCTTCGAGTTGAGCTCGGAGAGCAGCTCCTCGGCCTTGATCGTATAGAAGACCCCGAGGAAGTAGTTGCCCTCGTAGAGGTCGGGCTGCAGCTCGACAACCTTCTGGAACGAAGCGATGCTCTCGTCGGCATTCTTCAGCGCGTAGAAGATGCGGCCGCGGCCGAACCAGAGGTCCACGTTCTCGGGCTGCTCGGCAAGTGCGTTGTCGATCATCGACACCAGGTCGGCGGGATCACCCACGCCCTCTTCCGTCGTGTAGAGCTGCATGAGGCCCTCCAGGATACGCGAGTTCTTCGGGAACTTCTCCAGACCCTTGAGCAGGACATCCTTGGCCTTCATCACATTGGCGGCATCGGCATCCTTCTGGCCGTAGTAGCAGTGGAAGAGGTAGTAGTAGATGTTGCCCTCCTCGTCGGCGTAGTTCTTCTCGAGCGCCTCGTTGAGATACTTGGCACCCAGTGCGAACGACGCGGGGTTCGTCGAGCCGTCGACCGTGCGCAGGTAGCCGGCATAGTAGAGCAGCGCGGGATCGCCGCCGCCGTATGCGGGGCTCTCCTGGGCGGCATAGGCCGTGGCATAGGCATCGGAAGCGCCCGTATAGTCACCCGAGTCCAGTCCGGCGTTGCCGATCTGCGAGCAGAGATCGCTCACCTGCTGCAGACCGTTCTTCACCTTCGTTGCGGTCTTGGGGTCCAGCTCATAGGCCTTGTTGTAGGCCTCGATGGCCTTCACGGGGGCATCCTTCACGACCCACTGGGTCTGCTTCCACGTAGCCACCTTGCCGTCCTTGAGATAGGCCGTGAAATAGGGATATACCCAGGCTTCGTAGTTCACCTCGCCGATCGTGGCGGGCTCGGTCGACTCCGGGTCACCGATGGCCAGTTTCAGCATCGCGCCGTCCATGCTGATGAAGAGATTCTTCGTCGGCTCGGCGGCCGCATCGTAGAACGCCTTGCCGCGGTTGATCCACGTCGAGGCCTTGGCGCCCTTCTTCGCGTCGGCGATGTCTGCATCGCTCTTTTCGATCTTGGAGAGCAGCGCCTCCTTGTTCACCTTCTGGGCCTGCACGGCGGGAACTGCCACGAGCAGCGCCGCGAAAGCCGTCAAAAACATCTTTTTCATGATACAGAGAATTTTAGGTTTTTGAATCTGTTTGTTGTCTTTTATTCTTGCGCGGGCTGCTCCGGAGCCGGAGCCGTGCCCTGTTCGGTTTCGTTTCCCGAAGCGGATTCCGCCGTCGGCGTCTCCTCCGCCGCGGAGGTCTCCTCCTCGCCTGCCGCCGGTACGGCCATCACCGAAGCGATGGCGTCGCCCTCGCGCAGGTTGATGATCCGCACGCCCTGCGTGGCGCGGCCCGCCAGACGGATCTGCGATACCGACGTGCGGATCGTCAGGCCCGAGCGGTTGATAATCATCAGGTCGTTCTCGTCCGTGACGGCCTGGATGGCGATCAGCTTGCCGGTCTTCTCGGTGATGTTGATCGTCTTGACACCCTTGCCGCCGCGGTTCGTGATGCGGTACTCGTCCAGATCGGTGCGCTTGCCGTAGCCGTTCTCGCTCAGCACGAGCACGTCCTGCTTCGAGTCGGGCTCCACACAAATCATGCCCACGACCTCGTCGCCCTCGTCGAGCGAGATGCCCCGCACGCCGGCACCCACACGGCCGATCGGACGCACCGTATTCTCGTTGAAGCGGATCGCCTTGCCCTCGCGCGCCGCGATCATCACCTCGGCCTGGCCGCTCGTGAGCTTGGCCTCGATGAGCTGGTCGCCCTCGCGGATGACAATGGCGTTCACGCCGTTCTGACGCGGACGCGAGTAGGCCTCCAGACGGGTCTTCTTGATCGTACCGTCCTTCGTGCACATGATGATGTAGTTGTTATTGACGTACTCCTCGTCGTTGAGCCGCTTGACGTTGATGTAGGCGCGGACCTTGTCGTCCGGCTCGATCTGGATGACGTTCTGGATCGCACGGCCCTTCGACGAACGTGCCCCCTCGGGGATGTCGTAGACCTTGAGCCAGTAGCAGCGGCCCTTCTCCGTGAAGAAGAGCATCGTATTGTGCATCGAGGCGACGTAGATGTGCTCGATGAAGTCCTCGTCGCGCGTGGCGCTGCCCTTGGCGCCGACGCCGCCGCGGTGCTGCGTGCGGTACTCGGCCAGCGGCGTGCGCTTGATGTAGCCCATGTGCGAGATGGTGATGACCATGTCGTCGTCGGCGTAGAAATCCTCGGGGTTGAACTCCTCGGAGGCGTAGACGATCTGCGAGCGGCGCTCGTCGCCGTACTTCTCCTTGATCTCGAGCAGCTCGTCCTTGACGATCTGCATCTGCATCGAGACATTCTCGAGCACCTCCGTGAGGTGGGCGATCAGCTTCGTCAGCTCGTCGCGCTCGGCGATGAGCTTGCCGCGCTCCAGACCGGTCAGGGCGCGCAGGCGCATCTCGATGATGGCCGACGCCTGGATGTCGGTCAGGTCGAAGCGCTCGATCATCGCCTGCTTGGCCAGGTCGGGCGTCTGCGACGAGCGGATGATGTGCACGATCTCGTCGATGTTGTCCTGCGCGATGAGCAGACCCAGCACGATGTGCAGCCGCTCCTCGGCCTTGCGCTTGTCGAAGCGCGTGCGGCGCACGACGACGTCGTGGCGGTGGTCGATGAAGTGGCGGATCAGGTCGCGCATCGTCAGCAGCTGCGGGCGTCCGTTCACCAGCGCGATGTTGTTCACGGCGAACGACGTCTGAAGCGGCGTATTCTTGAAGAGCGTGTTGAGCACCACGCTCGCCACGGCGTCGTGCTTAAGGATGATGATGATGCGCAGTCCGTTGCGGTCCGACTCGTCGTTGATGTAGGAGATGCCCTCGATCTTTTTCTCGTTGATCATGTCGGCGATCTTCTTGATCATCTCGGCCTTGTTGACCATGTAGGGGATCTCCGTGACGACGATGCACTCGCGGCCCGAGGGGGTATGTTCGATCTCGGTCTTGGCGCGCATCATCACGCGGCCGCGGCCCGTGAGCATCGCCTCCCGGACGCCTTCGTATCCGTAGATGATGCCGCCCGTCGGGAAGTCGGGGCCCTTGACGTAACGGAGCAGCTCCTCACCCGTGATGTCGGGGTTGTCGACATAGGCGCAGCAGGCGTCGACCACCTCCGAGAGGTTGTGCGGCGCCATGTTCGTGGCCATGCCGACGGCAATGCCGCTCGCGCCGTTGACGATCAGCAGCGGGATGCGCGTCGGGAGGACCGTCGGTTCGGGGATCGTATCGTCGAAGTTGAGCGTCCAGTCGACGGTCTCCTTCTCGATGTCGGCCATCACCTCGTCGGTGATCTTCTTCATGCGGGCCTCGGTATAACGCATCGCGGCCGGCGAGTCGCCGTCCATCGAACCGAAGTTGCCCTGTCCGTCGACGAGCGGGTAGCGCATCGACCACTCCTGCGCCAGGCGCACCATGGCGTCGTAGACCGACAAGTCGCCGTGGGGGTGGAACTTACCGAGCACGTCGCCGACGATACGTGCCGACTTACGGGTGGGTTTGTCGGAGTAGAGGTTGAGCTCCGCGCTCATATCGTAGAGAATACGGCGGTGTACGGGTTTCAGGCCGTCGCGCACGTCGGGAAGGGCGCGCGAGACGATCACCGACATCGAGTAGTCGATGTACGCCGACTTCATCTGCTCTTCGATATTGATGGGGATGATCCGTCCCACCAAACCGGCATTCTTTTCTTCTTCCGTTAACATTCTTGAATCCGAAATTACACGTCTTTTAACGAACAAAAATACGATTTATTTCCGATCCTGGCAACTTTGGGCGATGAAAAGTACCCGTCGCATACAAGATTTGCCGACCGATCGGCCATTTTTGCCCCTTTTCGGGCGATCTGACGGCAAAAAAATTTTTCCTCGACAGAGGGGCGGGAGAAAAGCAGGTGAAAGGCGAAAGGTGAAAAGTAAAAAGTCGGGGGCTTCGGGGAAAAGGCCGACGGGGCGCGGACAGAAATCGGAACCGGGGCGAGACAGTCCCGACATCGGGGCCGGGGTATGCGCCGGGAATTACAACCGGAAGTTGCGGCCGGGGGGGGTGCGGCCGGGAGTTACGGTCGGGTGTTACGGCTGGGTGTTGCGGCTGGGAGGTGTTGCGGCCGGGAGTTGCGGCCGAAGATCAGGGCCGGGTGACGGAGACAAGCTCCGACCACCCCTCGGTCTTGCCGCTTCGGGTCTGCTCCTCCTCGCGCACGACGCCCAGTCCGGGGACGTACCACGTCTGCTGACGCATCGAGACCCGGATGACGAAAAATCCGAAGCTCACCTTCTCGGAGAGCCCCACGGCCTCGAACACCCCGGCGGGCGTCTCGATGCGCCGCCGTCCGAGCACCTGCCGGTCGGAGACGCCGATGCGCACCTTCAGCGAACGGCCCTCGGCGGCGAAGCGCAGGGCGAACTTCAGATCGGGGAGACTCCGCTTCGTCTCCAGTGCGAACGGCACGGTGTATTCGTCCCCCTCGACGGAAAAATCCAACTTGCTCTGCTCCTCCGAAGAGAGCGTCGCCGTGAGCAGCTCCTCGAACATGGCGCCCAGCTGCGTGACCATCTCCGACGTGCGGACCTCGGTCCGCTCGGTCGTCACGACGGCCTGACGGCGGCCGTTGACCTCCATCGTCACGGGATTGCGCAGCGTGTCGAGCGCCTCGCTGCGCGTCATGACCTGCGTGCGGCCGAGGCTGTCAGGCCCGCAGGAGAGGACCGTCGAACGCGTATACCCCGTCAGACGGCCCGATTCGTCATACTGGGCGTATTCGAGCACCGTACCGGGTTCGGTGCAGACGAGCGGCTGCGCAGCGGCGGCACCGCCGAAGAGCAGCGACAGAAAGAGAAGCAGTTTTCGCATGGATCGGAATACTCTGTTTACGGACAGCAGCCTGTCCGGATAATACGGAAAAAAGCAACGGCACCACGACAAGACGCCGGTCCGCAGCACCCAGGGCGTCAGCGGAAATCGATCATTTCATAGCCCGCGCAGGCCTTCGGATCGAAGCGGCGCAGCTTCCCCGCAAAGGGCTCGATCGAGCGTACCGAGACCGTGACCTGCTCGCCGTCGTAGTCGTAGGCGAGCGACTGCGGCCGCACGGGATGCAGCCCGAGACGGACCGTCACGACCCCCGTGGCCGACTCGCCGTCGGTCGGGGTCAGCCGCACGAGGGCCTCGCTGCCGTCGTCGGAGAGCAGCGTCGGGCGATAGGCACCGTCCAGAAAGTCGAACGCCCCGATCGGATTGTCGAGGATGTTGCGGCTCGTCGTATCGACGGCGTTGATCGTCACCTCGCGGCGCGCATGGTCCACCTCGTAGCGGACCTTGCCGTCGAAGAAGACCTCCGCGTCACCGATCGTGAGCGTATAGCCGCCGCTCTGCACCGTATAGCTTCCCGCCACGTCGGACTCGCCGGCGGCGATCGTGAAGGCCACGGTGTAGGATTTCATCGCGCGGAACTCTCCGGCGAGCTCCCGGAGCAGCTCCGAGGCACGCTCCGACGGCCGGGCGGCGGGAGCTTCCTGCGTCTGCGGCGCGGCACCGGCGCGCGGCGACGACACCGCCGGGACGACGGAACCCGACAGCGCGAACAACAGAAGAACGGAGAGCGTTTTCATAGGCGGTACAAGGTCAGAAGACACCCAGGTCCTGCAGCTTCGCCTCGAGCGAGGGCAGGTCGTGGAAGAGAATGTCGCGCGGCTTGGCCCCCTGCTGGCGGCCGACGATGCCGGCGCGCTCGAGCTGCATCATGATGCGGCCCGCACGGTTGAAGCCCACTTCGTAGTTGCGCTGAATCATCGACGTCGAGATGCTGCCGCTCGATACGGCGTCGCGGGCGATCTCGGCGAAGAGCGAATCGTACTTCACCGGAGCCGACGACTCCTCGCCGCCCGCCCCGCCGCTCTCGCCGCCCTCGGGCGTGTAGTCGGGCAGCAGGTAGGCCGACGTGTATCCCTGCTGTTTGGAGATGTAGTCCACGATGCGCTCGACCTCGGCCGTCTCCACGAGGGCACACTGCACGCGCGTCAGCTCGCCGTCCTTTGAGATGAGCATGTCGCCGCGGCCGATGAGCTGGTTGGCGCCGGGCTGGTCGATGATCGTCTGCGAGTCGATGCGCTGCACGACGCGGAAGGCGATGCGCGACGGGAAGTTGGCCTTGATCTTGCCCGTGATGACGTCGACCGACGGGCGCTGCGTGGCAATGATGAGGTGGATGCCCACGGCGCGCGCCTTCTGCGCCAGCCGGATCACGGGCAGTTCGACCTCCTTGGCCATCATGATCAGGTCGGCAAACTCGTCGATCACCACCACGATGTAGGGCAGGTAGCGGTGCCCCTTGAGCGGGTTGAGCCGCCGGGAGACGAACTTGTCGTTGTACTCCTTGATGTTCTTCGCCCCGGCATTCTTGCACATCTCCAGTCGGTTGTCCATCTCGATGCAGAGCGAGTTGAGCGTATAGACCGCCTTCTTCGGGTCGGTGATGATCGCCTCGTCCTCGGACTCCATCTTGGCCAGGAAGTGGCGCTCGATCTTGGCGTAGAGCGAGAACTCGACCATCTTGGGGTCGATCATCACGAACTTGAGCTGCGCCGGGTGCTTGCGGTAGAGCAGCGACGTGATGATGGCGTTCAGACCCACCGACTTGCCCTGCCCCGTGGCACCGGCCACCAGCAGGTGGGGCATCTTCGCCAGGTCGAAGACGTAGTTCTCGTTCTGGATCGTGCGGCCCATGACCACGGGCAGCTCGGCCTTCGACTCCTGGAAGCGCAGCGACCGCACGGCCGAGTACATCGACACAACCTGCTTGTTGCGGTTCGGCACCTCGATACCGATCGTGCCGCGCCCGGGAATCGGCGCGATGATGCGGATGCCCGATTCGGCCTTGAGGCTCTGGGCGATGTCGTTCTGCAGGCCCTGGATCTTCGAGATCTTGACCCCCTGTGCCTGCACGATCTCGTAGAGCGTGACCGTCGGGCCCACGGTGGCCTTGATGCGCACGATCGGGATGCCGAAGTTCTTGAGCGTCTCCTCGATGCGGGTCTTGTTGTCGAAAATCTCCTCGTCTGTCACCTCCGAATCCGAAATATAGTCCTCCAGCAGCGTGACGGGCGGCTTGCGGTAGTGTTCCAGGTCCTTGAGCGGATCGTAGCTCTCGGTCGGGATTTTGCGTTCGTCGACCAGGCGGGCCTCGTTGGCCTCCACCGTGACGACTACCCCTTCGGAGGGGGTCGTCCGCTCCCCGCCCGGCACCTCAACAGCGGCCGGCTCCGGCTCGTCCGGCGACAGGACCTCCTGCGACGGCGCCCCGGGCTCGGGCTCCTCCGGCGACGGGGCTGCCGCCTCCGCCGAAGCCGGCGTCCCGGCCTCCTCCCCGACGACGAACTCCGTGAAGGGATCGTCCGGATCGGCGCCGTGTGCGAGTCCCCGCGCGGCGTCCGTCGTCGCAGCCGGGCTCGGAGTTGCGGCGGTCGGAGCGGTCGGAACGGCAGCGACGCGGGCGGCGGGACGCTCCAGTTCGACCAGTCCGCCGCGGCCCATGACGATGCGTCCCTCGGCAGGCCGGAGGTCCACCTCGGTAAAGGGTCCCGGATCGTCGTCCGGTGCGGCCTGCGGGGCGGGCTCCGCGTCGGCAGGCCGCGGCGCCGGATCGGCATTCCGCGGAACGGGCTGCCCGTCGGGCGTCAGCTCGACGAACGGCTCCGCATCGGCGCGGCGGGCGGCTGTGCGCCCGGGCTCCTCCTCGCGCCGTGCTGCCGTGGCAGCGGCTTCGGGTGCAGGCTCCGTCCGCAAGGGTTCCCTGCGCCCCTCGGCCGGAGGGGTCGCATGTGCCGGTTCGCCGCGCCCGGCTGCCGCGGAGGCCGCCGCAGGGGCTGCCGCGGAAGAGGCTGCGGCAGAGCGGTCGGCAGCCGGACGGGCCGTGGAATCGGCAGGCTCAGCTGCCGGTTCATCCGGAGCATGGACCGGGGCCACCTTGTGGCGGACGATCTCAACGATCTTTTCGCTGCGGTCGACGACGGCGTTGCCCGCCGAGTTGACCGTATTGATGAAGTTGCGGTTGATGAAGACACCGGTCAGAATCCAGCACCCCAGCAGCAGGATCAGCGTGCCGAACGTGCCGATGTACATGCGCAGCAGGGCGGCGGTCTCGATGCCGAACGTCCCGCCCCACCCCGTCGAGCAGCAGAGGCTCCAGCGGTCGGCGAAGCAGAACCCGAGGGTCAGCGACCCGAGGATCGTCACCATCAGCAGCGGCAGGAACGAATGGTTGAAGCGCATCGGCCGGCGGCGGATGATCCGCACCCCGGCCAGGATGACGAGCACGGGGATGAGGATGCCGAACAGGCCGAACGACTGGTCGACAAGCAGGCGGGCGAGCCGTGCGCCGCTCCAGCCGCAGAGGTTCTCGGGCTCGATCTTCAGCGTCGCACGCTCCTCGGCGCTCATCAGCAGGCTGCTCTGGTCGGCCGCCCAGCTGAAGAACGAGAAAAAGACCGCCGACGCGGCGTAGACTCCCACGCAGAGCAGCAGCAGGCCGATCGCCCAGCGGATGCTGTCGCCGTTCGAGCGCCGGATCTTCTGACGTCCGTTCTGAGAGGATGTATTGGGGGATGCCATGTTCGTTACGGGAAATTTACCGAGCGAAGGTACGCAATTTTTTTCGATTTTTCCGTCTCGGGGCGTGCAATTCGGACGGAAGAGGTCAGACGAGCGACTCCATCGCCTTCTTTTCCAGGCGCAAGCGGTACGCCTCGTCGGCGAAGGTCAGAAAGCGGCAGCGGCCCGGCCCCTTGTCGGCGGTCCGCAGGCCATACTCGTCGAGCAGCTGCGCCACGCGGCGCGCCACGGCCGGCGACGGGTCCACGACCGTCACGTCGCGTCCGGCCAGCACCCGTTTCAGCACAGGCAGCAGGAAGGGATAGTGCGTGCATCCGAGGACGATCTGGTCGACACCCCGGTCTAGCATCCCCCCGACGGCGGCACGCACGCACGCCTCGGCCTCGGGCGTCTGCTCGCGGTCCTGCTCGACCAGCTCGACGAAGCCGCGGCCCGGGACCGACAGCACCTCGATGCCGCGGCCGTAGCGGGCGGCCGTGCGGCGGAAGAGGTCGCCGTCGAGGCTCCGCTCCGTGGCCAGCACCCCCACCACCCCGCTGCGGGTCGCCAGGCAGGCCGGCTTGACGGCGGGCTCCATGCCCACGATCGGCAGCGGCGCATACTTCGCCCGCAGGAAGTCGATTGCGGCGGCCGTAGCCGTATTGCAGGCCACGACAACCAGCTTGCACCCCTCGGCGACCAGCGTGCCGACCGCCTCGTCGGCCAGCGCCCGGATCTCCTCCTTCGGGCGCGAGCCGTAGGGGCAGTTCTTGCCGTCGCCCAGGTAGACGAGCGCCTCGTGCGGCAACAGACGCCGCACCTCGCGCCAGACGGTCAGCCCGCCCAGCCCCGAGTCGTAGATGCCGATGGGTGCGTTATTCGCCATGTTCGAGCCATTTCAGAATCCGGACGACCACCTCGTCGTCCGCCATCACCGTACAGTCGACCGTCAGCTGCGCCTGCGCATAGTAGGGTTCGCGCGCGGCCATGTCGCGCCGCATGAACGGCACGAGCTCCTCGTCCGAAAGGCCCCGCAGGCGGGGGCGCTTCTGCCGTCCGTAGGGGGTCAGGCGCGCGGCGATCTGCTCGGCCGCACGGCGCAGGTAGACCGTCGCTCCGGTCTCGTTCATGCGGGCCATGTTGTCGCGCCAGACGGGCAGCCCGCCGCCGGTCGAGGCCACGACCCGCTCGCCGCGGGCGACGATCCGCTCGAGCGCCTCGCGCTCCAGTTCGCGGAAGCGCTCCTCGCCCTCGTAGCGGAAGACATCCGCCACGGAGGCCCCCTCCTGCTGCTCGACAAGCGTGTCCGTGTCGACGAGCGCCACACCCAGACGCCGCGCCAGGCGCCGTCCGAGCGAGCTCTTGCCGCAGCCCATGTATCCCACCAGAAAGAGGGGTTTCACCGTCGTATCCATCGTTGCAAGACCTGCACGCAGGCGATCAGAAAAGGTTCAGTTGTTCGGGCGAGGCCACCTCGTCGGCATCGCCCCGCGCCCGTTCGATCTCGAAGGGCACACCGCCCGCCGGACTTCCCGTCGGGGGCAGGCCCGCCGCATCGACCTCGCGCTGCGGCTCCGCATCGGATTTCCGCTCCCGCGTCGCCGCGGCCTTCCCGGCAGCAGTCGCCGCGCCGGAGTGCTCCGCCGCCGTGTCGCGGGCCATCTGCGCCGTGTCACGGGCCGTCTGCGCCGTATCGTGCGCGGCGGAATCCGCACCCTCCCCGTCCGCGGGCGAGCCCTCCTCGTCGGGATCGGGTTCGGGCGGCAGCTCGGGTTCGATGAAGCGCAGCGTCGCCACCTCGTAGGTCGTCAGGCGCTTGCCCTTGGCCCGGTGGCTCTTCACGCCGACGAAGTCGTCGACGTCGATCAGATCGGCCGGGCGCTGCGCATGCGCCCCCTTGTAGGTTATTTCGAGCTTCGCGCCCGACACGTCGGTCACGCAGACCAGGTCGGCCTGTCCCCCCTCGTCGAGGAAGTACTGCATCCGGTCGGTCAGCTCGGTCGAAAAGCGTTTCATGTAGTAGTAGCCCTGCTCGCGGTCGAAGTAGCAGACGCTGTAGACGCGGTCGGGTTCGTAGCGGTTCACCCGCACGGTGTCGTCGGGGAAGTGCTGCCCGAGGTCGTAGCCCGTGATGTAGTACTGGTTCTTCGAGGTCCAGACCACGAGCTTGTCGTCGCCCTTGAACTCGCCCAGCAGCATCCCGCGCCCGTCGGCATTGAGCCGCCGCACATCCTCGTCGAACCAGATGTTCTGCCCGCCGAGCGTCGACGTGCCGCGCTCCTTGAGCACGATCTTGTGAATGCCGTAGCGCGAGAAGAGGTTGCCTTGGCTCTGGCGCCCCTTGATGGCCAGTTGCGAGAAGTCGAGGTCCACGATCACCTTCTTGAGCCGCGGGCGCGGCTTGAAGTAGACCTTCAGCACCTCGGCCTCGCCGTTCGGGTTGACCGACATGTAGAGGATCTCGCTGCGCGGCGTGCCTTTGGTGATGTTGTACTCCTTGTCGCGCGTGACGCCCTTGATCGCGCAGCGCTTCATCATGATCGGGCCGTTCTTGCCGTCGCGGTAGAGGACATTGTAGATCGTGCGCTCGTCGTTGCGCTTGAAGACCCCGATGTAGTAGATGCCCTTGTCGAAGAAGGCCTTGTCCGAGACCTTCGTGATGACGTAGCGGCCATCCTTCGTGAAGACGATCACGTCGTCGATGTCCGAGCATTCGCACACCAGCTCGGCATCCTTCATCGACTTGCCGATGCCGAAGAAGCCTTCGGCCCGGTCGACGTAGAGTTTGGCGTTCGTCACGGCGACCTTCGTCGCCTCGATCGAGTCGAACTCGCGCAGCTCCGTGCGGCGCTCGCGCCCCTTGCCGTACTTGTCGCGGATGCGCTCGTAGTAGGCCACGGCATACTCGGTCAGGTGCGCCAGGTCGTACTGCGTCTGCCTGATGTCGGCCTCGATCTGCCGGATTTCGTTGTCGGCCTTCTCCGAGTCGAAGCGCGAGATGCGGATGAACTTCAGCTCGGTGAGCTTCTGCACGTCCTCCAGCGTCACCTCGCGGCGCAGCAGCTTCTTGAAGGGCTCCAGTCCGCGGTCGACGGCGGCATAGGCCTCCTCGCGCGTGCGGCACCCCTCGATGAGCTGGTAGAGCCTGTTCTCGATGAAGATGCGCTCGAGCGACGCGGCATGCCATGCGGCGTTGAGCTCCTCGAGCCGGATTTCGAGCTCACGCCCGAGCAGGTATTTCGTATGGTCGGCCGAGCGGCGCAGAATCTCGCTCACGCCGAGGAAATGGGGCTTCTCCTCCCAGATGACGCAGGCGTTCGGCGCGATCGAAACCTCGCAGTCCGTGAAGGCGTAGAGGGCGTCGATGGTCTTGTCCGACGATTCGTCGGGCGAGACCTGGATGATGATCTCGACCTTGTCGGCCGTGTTGTCGTCGACCTTGCGGATCTTGATCTTGCCCTTCTCGTTGGCCTTGATGATCGACTCCTTGATCGACTCGGTGGTCGTCGTGTAGGGGATTTCGGTGATGGCGAGCGTGCGCTTGTCTATCTTCGAGATCCGCGCACGCACCTTCACCGTGCCGCCGCGCAGTCCGTCGTTGTAGCGGCTCACGTCGGCCAGGCCGCCCGTCGGGAAGTCGGGATAGAGCTGGAAGTCGCGTCCCTCGAGGTGGGCGATCGCGGCCGAAATCAGCTCGTTGAAGTTGTGCGGCAGGATCTTCGACGCCAGCCCCACGGCAATGCCGTCCGAGCCCTGCGCCAGCAGCAGCGGGAACTTGATGGGCAGCGTCACCGGCTCCTCCTTGCGGCCGTCGTAGGAGAGCATCCACTCGGTGGTCTTGCGGTTGAAGACCACGTCGAGGGCGAACTTCGACAGCCGCGCCTCGATGTATCGGCCCGCGGCGGCCTCGTCGCCCGTGAGAATGTTGCCCCAGTTACCCTGGCAGTCGATCAGCAGCTCCTTCTGTCCGAGCTGCACGAGTGCATCCTTGATCGAGGCGTCGCCGTGCGGGTGGTACTGCATGGTCTGACCCACGATGTTGGCCACCTTGTTGTAGCGGCCGTCGTCGACGACCTTCATGGCGTGGAGGATGCGCCGCTGCACGGGCTTCAGGCCGTCCTCGACGTGAGGCACGGCGCGCTCCAGGATCACGTAGGAGGCGTAATCCAGAAACCAGTTCTTGTACATGCCCGTGAGCTTGCGCACGTCGCCCTCGTCGTGCGTCAGGCGGTCGAACCTGCCCCCGCGCCCCACTTTTCCGGGGGTCTCCCCCTGCGGAGGGTCCACCGGCGCGTCTTCCGCCGCATCGTCCGCCACATCGGGCGTCGAGGCATCCTCGTCGAGCGTGTAATCCTTCTCTTTCTCTTCCGACATATCGTGTGCTTTCTCTTGTTCCTTTCCGTCAACCGATGCGCAGGTCCTGCTCCACGAGGTCCTCCTCGATGCGCAGGTTGTCGATGATGAAGCCCTGTCGCTCGTAGGTGTTCTTGCCCATGTAGAACTCCAGCAGGTCGTGGATCGGGTCGTCCTTCGTGATGCGGACCTTGTCCAGACGCATGTTCCTGCCGATGAACTCGCGGAACTCCTCGGGCGAAATCTCACCCAGACCCTTGAAGCGCGTGATCTCGGCACTGGCCCCGAGTGCCGCGATGGCACGCTGCCGCTCCTCCTCCGAGTAGCAGTAGCGCGTCTCCTTCCGGTTGCGCACGCGGAACAGCGGCGTCTGCAACACGAACAGGTGGCCCTGGCGGATCACGTCGGGGAAGAACTGCAGGAAGAAGGTCATCAGCAGCAGGCGGATGTGCATGCCGTCGACATCGGCATCGGTGGCGATGATGACCTTCTCGTAGCGCAGGTTGTCCATCTCCTCCTCGATGTTGAGCGCCGCCTGCAGCAGGTTGAACTCCTCGTTCTCGTAGACGACCTTTTTGGTCAGCCCGAAGCAGTTGAGCGGCTTGCCGCGCAGCGAGAAGACCGCCTGCGTGCGCACGTCGCGGCTCTTGGTGATCGAACCCGACGCCGAGTTGCCCTCCGTGATGAAGATCATCGACTGCTCGGCCAGCTCGCTGCGGTCCGTGCGGTGGATCTTGCAGTCGCGCAGCTTGCGGTTGTTGAGCGAGACCTTCTTGGCCGTCTCGCGGGCCTTCTTCTGGATGCCCGAGATGGCCTTGCGCTCCTTCTCGTTCTCGACGATCTTCTTCTGGAGCACCTGCGCCGTCTCGGGATGCTTGTGCAGGTAGTCGTCGAGGTGCTTGCCCAGGAACTCCACGACGAAGTTGCGGATCGTGGGGCCCGACTTCGACATCTCCTTCGAGCCGAGCTTCGTCTTGGTCTGCGACTCGAAGATCGGGCTCGACACGCGGATCGAGATGGCGCCGATGAGCGACGTGCGGATGTCGGCCGGGTCGTAGTCCTTGTGGTAGAACTCGCGGATGGTCTTGGCGACGGCTTCGCGGAAGGCCGCCTGGTGCGTGCCGCCCTGCGTCGTGTACTGTCCGTTGACGAACGAGTAGCAGCTCTCGCCGTAGCCCGTGCCGTGGGCGATCACCACCTCGATGTCGGGTCCCGACAGGTGGATGGGCGGATAGAGCGGCTCCTCGGTCATGTTCTCGTTCAGCAGGTCGAGCAGTCCGTTCTTCGAGGTGTAGGACTGGCCGTTCAGACGGATCGTCAGCCCGCGGTTCAGGTAGGTGTAGTTGCGCACCAGCTGCTCGACATACTCCAGATGGTAGGTATAGGGGCCGAAGACCTCCTCGTCGACGCGGAAGCGGATCTCCGTGCCGTTCTTCTCCGTGAGGCCCGACTCCCAGCGGTCGCTCTGCTCGAGTCCCTTCTCGAAGTAGACCGTGTGGGCCTCGCCGTCGCGCACCGAGCGGGCCGAGAAACTGCTCGAAAGGTAGTTCACGGCCTTGACGCCCACGCCGTTCAGACCCACCGTCTTCTTGAAGGCCGCGTTGTCCTCATCATCGTCGTACTTGCCGCCCGTGTTCATCACGCTCACCGCCGCCGAGAGCGAGTTGAGCGGAATGCCGCGCCCGAAGTCGCGCACGGTCACCTCGCCGTCCGAGACCGTGATGTCGATCTGGTGGCCGAAGCCGTTCATGTATTCGTCGATCGAGTTGTCGACCACCTCCTTGATGAGGACATAGATGCCGTCGTCGGGCTGCGTGCCGTCGCCCAGTTTGCCGATGTACATGCCGGGGCGCAGCCGCACGTGCTCACGCGGCGTGAGCGTGCGGATGGCGTCGTCGCCATAGTTGTCCGTCGGTTTCGTATTGAGTAAGTCTGCCATGTTTCACTTTATGTTTCGGGCCCGCACCTTCGTGCGCCCCGCCGGAGCGGAAGCCCCTCTGCGGGCGGCTGCTCCGCCCCGTTTTCATCCGGTCATCCGACCCGTTTTTCATTCGGCCACCCGGTCGCACGCAGCCCGCGCGCACCGCAGCAAGCGGCAACCTCCGGGCGTTGTCTGCACTTCGCCGCAGCCGCACGTATCCGGTCAGCCCTGCGCGCGTCCGGTTCACCCTGCGCATTCCAGTCAGCCCTGCACCTCCGGCCAGTTCCGTGCTTCAGTCAGCCCCGCACCTTCAGCCGGCCCCGTGCGAATGTCATGCCTTTTGCCCCTCCTGCCGGATTTCGGCCAGTGCGGCGGCCATGCGGTCGTGCACGCGCTCCATCAGCTCGTGCACCTCTGTCGAGGCGATCTCCTCGCGGCTCACCGGCGGCAGCACGCGGATCGTGATGCGGTTGCCCCAGTTGAAGAGCAGGTTGCGGCGGATGAGCGTCCGCGTGCCGTCGAGCACCACGGGCAGGATCTCGACCCCCGCTTCGCGCGCCAGCGTGAAGGCCCCGGCCTTGAAGCGGTGAATCTCCCCGTCCTTCGAGCGTGTGCCCTCAGGGAAGATCGCCACCGATGCCCCGCGCGAAATCCACAGCTTGCCCTCGCGCAGCAGCTGCTCCATCGCCTCGGCGGCGCGTCCGCGGTCGATGCAGATGTCGCCGTGCAGCAAGAGGTACTGTCCGAAGAAGGGCACCTTGAAGACCTCGCGCTTCGAGACCCAGCGGAAGTTGAGCGGTATGTAGTAGAGCGTCGGGATGTCGATCACCGTGTTGTGGTTCACGACGATGACATAGCGTTTCTTGCGGTCGATCAGCTCGCGTCCGATGACCCGCTGCCGCCAGCGCAGGGGGATGAAGAAGAAGATGCGCACGAGGATGCGCGAGAGTTCATGCACCACGCGCCGCCCCTTGTCGAAGGGGTAGCAGAGGACGAGCGCCACGGCCGACAGGACCATGAACAGCGTGCACAGGAGCACGAGAAACAGGTAGTAGATGCCGCTTATCATATCGTTCGGGGGCTGTTGGGGGCCGATTATCCGGTCCGGTTCAATCTGCAAAATTAGAAAAAATCCGCGGATTTTCCACGTCGCGGCGGGCGAGTTTTCAACATTTTTCGTCGGCGGGTTTTCCCGAAAAACAGCCCGCGCATCCACGGGCGGTCCGCACACCGGATCGCCGCCGCGACCCGCTCCCGCCACGCACCATATCCACTGCCCGCCCTCCGGCCAGTTCCACCCTCCGCCCGCTCCCTTACCTCCCCCGCCGCCATACATCAGGCCGTCCCGTCTGCTTTCGTCACGCCCCGCAGTCTCATTCCGCACAAGCATCCCAGATTTCCCATAATAATATGTGCAGAAAAATTTTTGTGAAAATTAAGTACTATGTATTGCAAAGTAGAAATATTTTTACATATCTTTGCGGTGTCAACTAAAGTGCAACGCAGACAACGACAAAAAAAACGAGATAACATGAAACAACTGATCCTTCTGATTACGGTTTTGGGCATGACGGCGACCAGCGCGCTGGCAGCCCGCATGTGTCCGGCCACGGGGCGCGTGGTCGACGAGCAGGGCGCAGCCGTGGAGTACGCGACGGTCGTGCTGCTCAAGGGTACGGAGCAGGTGGCGGGCATGGCCACCGACGGCGAGGGCCGCTTCCGGCTCGAGGTGCCGACGGGCGACTACACCCTCTCGATCCAATACCTGGGTTACGACCCGCTGAAGCAAATGGTGCACGTCGAGCAGGAGAACGACCTCGGGGACTTCGTCATGCACTACTCGTCGACCGAGATCGAAGGGGTGGTCGTCAAGGCGCAGCTCGTGCGGCGCGAGGCCGACCGCTTCGTCGTCGACGTGGCCAACGCCCCGGCGGCCGCGGGACGCGACGGGGTCGAGCTGCTGGAGCGCGCCCCGGGCGTCTGGGTCGACAGCGACAAGATTTCGGTCAACGGCAGGACGGGCACGAAGGTCTACGTCAACGACCGCGAGCTGAAGCTCGAACCCGAGCAGCTGCTCACCTACATCCGCTCGCTGCGGGCCGAGGAGATTCAGAAGATCGAGGTGATCCCGACGACGGGCGCCGACTACGACGCCGACACGGCGGGCGGCGTGATCCGCATCACGCTCAAGAAGCGGCGCGAAAACGGCCTCAACGGCTCCCTCTCGCTCAACGGAAGCGCGAGCGCCATGGGGCGCAACCTCACGCCGGGCGGCAACATCAACATCCACTCGGGCCGCTTCGACCTCTACGCCTCGGGCTGGGGCTCCTTCGCGGACAATCGTTCGGTAAGCGACGAGACGACGCGCTACACGTCGGGCGACGCCGCCCTCACCTCGCACTCCGACCTGAAGAGCCGCGTCAACAACGGCGGCGGCACGCTCGGCGCCCTCTACGAGATCGCGCCGCACCACAGCATCGGAGCCGAATTCGAGTACTGGCACAGCGACAGCGACGATCCGACCGACACGCAGAGCGACTTCACGCAGGGCGACCGGCTGACCCGCACGCAAACACGCTTCGGAGCAGGCGATTACAGCGATAACCTCTCGGCGACGTTCAACTACGTCTGGAAGGTCGACACGCTGGGATCGACGCTCAAGCTGCTGGCCGACTACACCTCGCGGAGCAACGCTTCGGGCAACGACAACTTCAGCCGCATCACCTCGCCCGCCGCGACGCGCGACTCGACCTACCGCGACCGCACGTCGAGCCACTACACGATTGCCTCGGCGACGCTGGCCCTCGACAAGAAGTTCTCGCCGCGCTGGACGCTGAAGGCCGGAGCGAAGTTCACCCGCAACGACATGGACAACGACGCGCTCTACGAATACCTGCACGGTGCGGACTGGGTGCGCAACGACCGCCAGAGCTTCTCGATCGACTACACGGAGAACATCGCCGCGGCCTACGGCATCGTCGCGGCCAATCTCGGGCGCTGGAGCCTCGTGGCGGGGCTGCGCGGCGAGTACACCCACACGACGGGCAAGCAGGTCGGGCAGGACTACTTCTCGCTCTTCCCCAACGCCAACATCTCCTACTCGCTCTCGAAGGACGGCGCCTACTCGCTCATCGCGCAGTACGCCCGCACCATCTCGCGCCCCAGCTTCTGGAGCCTCTCTCCGCAGCGGAGCCAGATTTCGGACTACACCTACCGGACGGGCAATCCCGCGCTCAAGCCCTCCTACACGCACGACGCGAGCCTGACCTTCGTGCTGAAGCACAAATACACACTCACGGCCGGCCTGACCGTCGTGACGGACGAGATCCAGCAGACGATCCTGCCCGACGCCGACGATCCCGACCTGCTCTGCGTCGCGTGGGTCAACTACGACGCCATGACGAGCTACTACCTCACGGCCAGCCTTCCCTTCCAGCTCACCCGGTGGTGGCAGCTGAACGTCAACGCCATGGCCATGCGGCATGCGCAGCGCGTCACGGCCGATGATCCGGTCAGCCGCCAGAACCTCTACAGCCTCTACGCCTCGACGACCTTCACGCTCCCGGCCAACTTCTACATCGACCTCTCCTACCGCTACCAGAGCCGTGTCGAGCTGGGCAACTGCTGGGTCGAGCCGCAGCAGATGCTGCACGCGGGGATCAAAAAACGCTTCGGCGAGCGCTTCACCCTCTCGTTCAACGTCCGCAACCTCACCGAGGAGCGGCAGCACGTCGGGGCCCGCGGCGAAGGGTTCGTGCGCCGCGTCGACATGCTACAGTTCTGGAACAGCAGACAATACCGCATCGGGCTCACGTGGAACTTCAAGTCGGGCAAGGCCTTCCGCAAGAAGAGCGTCGAAGCCGGATCGGCCGAAGACCGCAGCCGGCTGTAATCCGGAAAGCAAGCTGCTGAAAATCAAACGGGCCACAGGAATTATCTCCTGCGGCCCGTGACGTATGGCGACCGACGGATTTTTCAGCTCCGGCGGTGCCGGCGCGGCAGCGGCAGGCTGCGGGCCCAGCGCACGGCCCAGTACGGCAGGCGCGGATGGGCCATCCAGCGTGCAAGGTGCGTGACCGGCGTCGGGAAATGGAGCGACTGCCCCGCGATGATGAGCGTCACGGCGACGAGGATCAGCACCACGCCCAGCATGATGCGCGGCGTGAGCTGCTCGCCGAAGACCGTGACGCCGAAGATCAGCGCCGTGACGGGCTCCAGCGCCCCGAGGATCGCCGTGGGGGTCGAGCCGATGCGGCGAATCGCCCCGGCCATCGCCACCAGGGAGATGACCGTCGGGAAGAGCGCCAGCGACAGGGCGTTGATCCACAGCAGGGGTTCGGGAACGGGTTGCAGCTCCGTGCAGCCGCGCAGCCGCACGACATAGATCAGCGAACCGAAGAGCAGGCAGTAGAAGGTGAGCTTCTCGGTGGACATCGTGCGCAGCGACGAGCGGTTGACCCCCACGATGTAGACGGCATACGAGAGGGCCGAGAAGAAGACCAGCACCACGCCCGTCAGATTGAGCGTCGCGCCGTCACCGCCCTTGTATAGGAGCGAGATACCCGCGCAGGCCAGCGCGATGGAGAGGACGCTGGCGGCCGTCAGCCGTTCGTGGAAGCCCACGGCCATGATGACGGCGACCATCACCGGATAGACGAACAGGATCGTCGAGGCGACGCCCGCATCCATGAAGTGGTAGCTCTCGAAGAGCAGCAGCGACGAGGCCGACATGAGCAGCCCCATCACCACGAGCGGCACGACGTCGCGCCGGTGCAGGGCGAACGATCGCCGCCGCACGAGCATCAGCGCCCCGAGCAGCGCAACGGCCAGCACGTAACGGTAGAACAGCACGGAATCCGCCCCCATGCCCGCCGCATACATCGGCAGGGCGAAGAGCGGATTGAGTCCGTAGCTGGCGGCGGCGACGGCACCCAGCACGTAGCCGCGCACTCTTTCGGAGGCCACCGCGCGCTAAAACTAAAACTCGACCTGCGGGGCCGTCTCCGTCCCCTCGGCCGCCTCGAAATAGGGTTTCTGGTCGAAGCCGAAGAGGGCGGCCACGAGATTCGACGGGAAGCGCCGCACGGCGACGTTGTACTTGCGGGCCGCGTCGTTGAAGTCTTTGCGGGCCACGGCGATGCGGTTCTCCGTCCCCTCGAGCTGCGACTGCAGCTCGATGAAGTTCTGGTTGGCCTTCAGGTCGGGATAGCTCTCCGCCACGGCGATCAGGCGGCCCAGTGCCGAGCGCACATCAGCCTGCGCCTGCTGGAACTGTGCCAGCCGCTCGGGGGTCAGCTCCCCGGCCGAGAGGTTGATCGACGTGGCCTTGGCCCGCGCCTCGATCACCTCACCGAGCGTCTGCGACTCGTGCGCCGCATAGCCCTTGACCGTATTGACCAGGTTGGGAATCAGGTCCGAACGACGCTGGTACTGCGTCTCGACATTCGACCAGGCGGCATTCACGCCCTCCTCCTTGTTGACAAACCCGTTGTAGGTGACGTAGAAAAAGATCGCCACGACGGCCACAACGCCGATCCAAATCCATTTTTTCATAACTTGTCCGTTTGATTGTTTACCAGTTAGTTTGCTTGTCGTATTCCATCCGCGCGGGGCGCACCGCGCCGCTTACCACTTCGAGCCGGCACCGCCGCCCCCGAACGAGCCGCCGCCGAAGCCGCCGCCTCCGAATGAACCGCCGCCAAAGCCACCGCCACCGAAGCCGCCGATGATCGGGCCGCCGCCACCGCCGCCAAAATGATCGTCGCGCAGGCTACGGACGCGTCGCCGCACCACCTCGCCGCAATGCTTACATATATAGGTATACTCGACAACCCGGCTGTTGAAGGTGAGGCTCACGACCTGCTGCGAGCGTAGCTCGAGCGTCAAGCGGCGACAGCGCGGGCAGCGCCGACGTGCATAGTAGCTCCATACGGAGACCAGCACCGGGATGCCGACGACACCCGCGACGATCAGCAGGATGAACCATCCGGGCAGTTCGTCATCCGCCCCCTCGGGAAGCCCGAGGTCGACGTCGCTGCCCTCGAGCAGCTGCGCGACGGCCTGCAGTCCGGCCGTCATGCCGGCGTCGTAGTTCTCCTCGCGGAAGTACGGCAGCATGTATTTCATCTGGATGCGCTTGCAGAGGGCATCGGTCAGCACGCCCTCGAGGCCGCCGCCCGTGACGAAGCGGATTTCATGCAGGTCGCGCACGAGCAGTACGCCCAGTCCGTTGTCCGTACCGGCGCGCCCCACGCCCCAGCGGCGGAAGAGGTCGATGGCAAACGAGAAGGTGTCACCCCCGGCAATGTCGTCGACGGCCACGACGGCGACCTCGGCAAGACCCCGTGCCCGCAGCGCGCCGCACAGCGAATCGAGCCGCGCGACCGTCCGCTCGGAGAGGATTCCGTCGGGATTGGAGACGTAGCGCCGGGCATCCAGGCGCTGGACGTTGGGAACCTCCTCCACGCGGTAGGTGGCGGCTCCGGCGGTCAGCGTACCGGCCAACAGCAGGCAGCAGCAGAAAAAAAGGCGTTTCATGACTCGGCAAAGATACGCAAAATTGCGTCGTTTCCTCCATCCGGCAGCACGCGGGCGGATTTTTTCCGCCCGGCCGGGAAACGGCGGGACGCTTACCACCGGCGGGTCAGAATCCGGTAGCTCCACGGCGCCATCTCCTCCTCGACATGCTCCGCAAGGCGGTACGTTTCGCCCGTCATGGCATCGGCATACTCCCCGGCATAGATGCCGGTGCGGTAGTCGGCGTGGATGGCGTAGGGCGAGAGGTTCATCACCGCGATGACGCGGCTGCCCGGCACTTCGCGCACCATCGTCAGCAGGCAATCCTCGGCGTTGTTGCGGATTTCGATCATCCCGCCGCCCCGCTCGCCCGCGGCAAGGGCCGGATGGTCGTGGTGCAGGGCTGTCAGCCGCCGGTAGAACTCCGTAAAGGCATTGGCCTCGTAGTGCGGGATGGGATCGCGGTCGAAAAAGGCGAACGCATGGTCGTAGCCGATCTCCTGTCCGGTATAGATCAGCGGCAGGCCGCGCGGTACGACGAAGGTGAAGGCGGCCATGATCTCGCGGGCGGCCCCCAGGCGCGTGAACTCCGTGCCGTTCCACGAATTCTCATCGTGGTTCGACGTGAAGGCCAGCCGCATGGCCGACTGCGGATAACTCTCTCGATCGGAGTAAAGGTAGTCGCGCAAGGCCGTCAGGCGGACCCGCTGCTGCGCCACGTCGTTGAGCAGGTGGTGCATCTGCCAGGCATAGCAGGCATCGAAGGCATGGTGGTCGAACAGGTAGCGCTCCTCGGCCTCGGCCAGCATGAAGAGGTCGGGCTTCACCGCCCGCAGGCGGGCGATCGTCTCGTACCAGAACTCCGCCGGCACGAGCATCGCCATGTCGCAGCGGAAGCCGTCCACGGTGTGCTGTGTCACCCAGAACTCCATGGCGTCGGCCTGGGCCCGCCACACGTCACGGTTGGCATAGTTGAGCTTCGCCGTATCGGTCCAGTCCCACGGCACGGCCGGGGCCTCGGCATCGTCGCGTTCGTACCAGTCGGCGGGACGCTCCGCAATCCAGCGGGCGTCGCGCGCCGTATGGTTGGCCACCCAGTCGAGCAGCACCTTCATGCCCAGGCGGTGCGCCTCCGCGACGAAGGCATCGAAGTCGGCCATGTCGCCCATCTCGGGATTCACGGCACAATAGTCGCTGATCGAGTAGTAGGAGCCCAGCGAGCCCTTGCGGTTGGTGCGCCCGATCGGGTAGACCGGCATGAGCCACACGGCATCGATCCCCAGATCGCGCAGGAACGCCAGACGCGCCGCAGCGGCCCGCAGCGTCCCCTCCGCCGTCAGCTGGCGCACGTTCATCTCGTACAGCACGGCCCCGTAGCTCCATTCGGGATGCAGTTGCTTCTCCATTTTTTTCGATTTTCGATTTCCGGGAGGTCAAAGATACGATTTTTTCACAAAAAAAGTGCCTCCGAAACCCCTCGCAACTACACATTCGTGAAGCCTCCCTACAAATAAGGACCGGAGAGGTTTTTTTTCGGGGATTTTTTACTAACTTTGCCCACGATATTACAAACGCCTTTTTCTCACATGAATCAACTTCGACTATCAGCGGTTGCGCTCATCGTCCTGCTGCTCACCTCGTGTGCAGCCCAGAAACGTGTCTGGTACCTCCAGGATGCGCGCCCCTACACACCCGAACAGATCGCCGAGCAGGGCCAGATCCGCATCAAGCCCTTCGACCGGCTGACCGTCGTGGTCAACAGCAAGGATCCCGAACTCGCCGTACCGTTCAACTCCGCCACCTCGTACAACTCGCTCACGGGTGGGCAGGTGGCTTCCGCATCGACCTCCCAGTCGCTGCAGGTCCGCACTGTGGACGAGGCGGGCTTTCTCGAAATGCCCATCATCGGGAAGGTGCAGTGCAACGGTCTCACGCGCCACGAGCTGGCCGAAGCCATTGCCGGCAAGATCCGGGAGGGCGGATACATCAACGACCCCACGGTCAACGTGCAGTTCGACGACATGAAGATCTCGGTCATCGGCGAAGTGGCCCGTCCGGGACAATATAATGTCACGCGCGACAAGATATCGATCTTCGACGCCCTTGCCATGGCCGGCGACATGACCGTCTTCGGTATCCGCACCGAGGTAGCCGTGCAGCGCGAGGTAAACGGGGTCCGTTCGATCGAATACCTCGACCTCACGTCGAAGGATATCTTCAACTCCCCGGCCTTCTACATTCAGCAGAACGACGTGATCTACGTGAAACCCAACAAATACAAGGCGCAGACGGGTGAGTTCAACCAGAACCGGAGCTTCTACCTCTCGCTCGTAAGTACGGCCATCTCCGTCGCCACGCTCATCGTAACCCTCACAAGATAACAAACAGTCATGATGGAAAATCATACACCCCAGCAGCCGGTACAGGCACAGGAGTCCGACACCTCGGCGGCCAATATCTCCCTGCACGACATCATCCGCATGGTGATCGACAACTGGTACTGGTTCGCACTTTCGGTCGTGCTCTGCCTCTGCATCGCCTACTACTACCTGGCCAGCACACCCAAAGTGTACAGCCGCACGGCCACGATCCTCGTAAAGGACAGCCGTAAGGGCGGAGACGTGGAGTTGCAGGCCTTCAGCGACCTGGCCGGATTCCAGTCGCGCCGCAATGTCGACAACGAGGTCTACATTCTCCAGTCGCGCCGGCTGATGGAGGAGGTGGTCAAGCGCCTCAACCTGACCATGAACTACACGGTTCAGGAGCGGTTGCGGACACGCGCGCTCTACACGCAGAGCCCCATCGAGGTAAAGTTCGTCGACAACAACGACAAGCTCTCCTGCTCGATGGAGATCACCCCGCTCGAAGGCGACAAAATCCGACTGACCCGCTTCGATGACGAATTCATCTCCAAACAGGAGAGCAAACGTGTGCTGACCGCCCAATACGGCGATACGATCGCTACTCCCGTAGGACGTATCGTGGTAAACAAGACGCTCTACATGGACGAAGAAAAGTACCTCGACGAGCCGATCCATGTAGGGAAAAGTTCGCTTGCCGCAACAACGAGCAACTACCGGACTGCTGTAAAGTGCAACGTTGCAAGTAAGGATGCTTCAATCGTGACCATCTCGATGAACAACACGGTTCCAAAACGGGCCGAGGATGTGATCAACACGCTGATCGCCGCATACGAGGACGATGCCATCGGGGACAAGCGTCAGATTTCGATTCGCACCGCAGAGTTCATCCAGGCCCGACTGGACGTGATCGGCAAAGAGCTGGGCGACGTGGATCGCAGCATCGAGGATATCAAGAAGGACAACCAGATGATCGACATCTCTTCGGAGGCGGCCCGCACCGTCACGGAGAGCTCCCGCTACAAGAGTGAAGGGCTGTCCTTGGACAACCAGATCAACGTGGCCGAATTTATCCGCACCTATCTTACCGATACGGCCAATGCCGGCATGCTGATCCCAGTACTGGCATCCATCGACAATGCGGCAGTATCTACGCAGATCGACAAATACAACAATGTGGTCCTGCGCCGCGACAAACTGGCTGAGAACAGCACCGAAAACAGCCCCGTCATGCAGGAGCTGAACAACGTGCTCTCGTCCCTGCGCCACTCGATCCTCGCATCGCTCGATTCGCACATCTCGGCACTCGAAATCCAGCGCAAGGCCCTGCGCGAAGAGGAGGAGCAGGCAAACCGCCGCATCTCGACCATGCCGTCGCAGGAGAAGGTCATCCTCGGCATCACGCGCCAGCAGAAGATCAAGGAGGAGCTCTTCCTCTACCTGCTCAACAAGCAGGAGGAGACGCAGCTCAACTACGCCATCGCCGAGTCGAACTCCCGGACTATTGACCTGGCATACGGCAGTTCCAATCCGGTAGCCCCCCGTTCGATGATTATCCTGGCCGTCGCCCTGATCGCCGGTCTGGCCATTCCGTTCGGACTGCTCTTCCTCATCGGCATGCTCGACACCACCATCCGCGGCCGCAAGGATATCGAGGACAACCTCAGCGTACCCTTCCTCGGTGACATACCCAACTACGACGGCGAGACCAAGACGGGTATCGTCGTCCGTGAAACGGGACGCGACCCGCTGTCGGAGGCTTTCCGCATCCTGCGTTCGAACATGACCTTCATGAACGTCTCCTCAGGCAAGACGGTCCAGAGCGTGCACTTCACCTCTTCGGACCCCCACGCCGGCAAGACATTCGTCGCCATGAACCTCGCCATGACCCTGGCCATGGCCGGGAAACGCGTCATTCTGGTCGACCTCGACCTGCGGCGCCACGCCCTCTCCTCGCAACTCGGGCAGAGCAACAACAGGCGCGGCATCACGGGTTACCTCGCCGGCACGATCACCGATATCAACGAACTGATCTACAACCCGGGCATCCACAAGAACCTCGACGTGATTCTGGCCGGCATTCAGCCGCCCAACCCCACCGAGATGCTCCTCTCGGAGAAGCTGGACCAGCTCATCGCCGAGCTGCGCACGCGCTACGACTACATCTTCCTCGACAGTACGCCGGCCATGTCGGTCGCCGATGCCGTCATCACGGACCGCCTGTCGGACCTCTGCCTCTACATCGTGCGTGAGGGTGTACTCGACCGTCGCCAGCTGCCTGACATCGAGCGGCTCTACCGGGAGAAGAAGCTCCACAACATGAGCATCGTGCTGAACGGCACCCGCACACACCGCCACGGCTATGGATATGGTTATGGCTACGGCTACGGCTACGGATATGGATACGGCTACGACGACAAGAAGGACGACAGCTACCGCAAGCGGATCATGCTCTTCCTGCGCAGACTGGCCCGCAAGATCAGACGATAACCGGCCATGGCTATCCGCAACGCCACCATCGCACTCGACTTCGACGGAACGGTCGTCACGCACGAATACCCCCACATCGGGGAGGACGCCGGAGCCGTACCGGTCCTCAAGGAGCTTGTCGCGAACGGGTACCGGCTCATCCTCCATACGATGCGCCACGGCGCACTGCTGGAGCAGGCGGTCGACTGGTTCCGCAGCCGCGGCATTCCGCTCTATGCGATCAACGAGAACCCCTCGCAACGCAAATGGACCGCTTCGCCGAAGGTCTATGCCGATCTCTACATCGACGACAGCAGCCTCGGCATTCCGCTGCGCTTCGTCGACGGATGCAGCCGGCCGGTCGTAGACTGGACACGGGTCAGAGAGATGCTTGTCGATCAGGGCTTTCTGGACTGACCGAAAAAAATTCCGATACAGTCAAAAGGCGGGACACGCAATGTGCCCCGCCTTTTCCGTACTTGCAAGGAAAGAATGCCAGCCAGCACAGCCACAGCGAGCGCGCCCACCCGGCCGCACAACTGCCCGACAGGGCCTCTCCCCGACAGACCGTTCTCACGACAGAAGGTCAGCCCGCAGAGAACTCGCCCGATTATCCGTTAGATCGCGGGGCTTCCCCCTCCATCAGTCAGCCCGCAGAGAGCCCGCCCGACAGGGACCACTACCCCGCTCCCTCAGACAAGCACGGGTCGGACAGGGCCGAGCTGGGCAGGGCCAGGCTGGGCTAAACTGGACTGGGACGGGACGGGACCGGCGGGGCGGGAATGGGCTGGACAGGACGGACGGGACGGAGCCGGACCGGACCGGGCTGGGCTGGACCGGACTGGACCGGGACGGGACGGGAATAGAATAGAATAGAATAGAATAGAATGGACCGGAATAGACCGGAATAGACCGGAATAGACTGGAATGGACACAATAAAACAAAACCGGGCAGGACCGGCCCGCAACCAATCCAACCCGAACACGGCAAAACTGACCCCGGCCGTACAGATCCGGTTGCCGACCGCAACCACCCGGAAGGCTCGAACAAAAAAATCCGGGCCGCATGTCCATCGACATACGGCCCGGCAAGGATCAAGGCTCCGTCCGATCCGATCTGCGCAGAGGTCCTGCACCGGTCGGACCGGCAGCCCGGATGACTATTTCCAGAGGTCGCGCGGATACTTGCCCTCGGCAATCATCTTCTCGATGGCCGCCATCAGGGCCGGTTTGTCCTCCTTGTAGGTGACGCCGTGCCACTGCGCCGTCGAGCGCAGCACACGCAGTTCGGCCGTTCCGTCACCGATGAGCTTGTTGACCATCGTCGGGATGTAGAACTCGCTCTTCAGATTCTCGCGGTTCTGTGCGTACCACGTGCCGAAATACTCCTTTGAATAGGTGAAGTAGTCGGGCGTGAAACCGAAGAGATTCATCGAGACGGGTGTATCCTCGGCCAGTTCCTCGTCGGCGCCGCCGTCGTGGAAGACGATCCGGCCGTCGGCCATGCGCTCGATCTGCGTCCGCTCGACCATCGAAGCGAGGTTTCCCTTCGCGTCGACCGTGCAGACGCCGCGCGAGACGGTGCCGTTCTCCGAGAGGGTCCGGTTCAGGTCGTAGGCCACCATGCAGTAGCGGTTCCGGCTGCCGTCGAGCTGCGAGAGATAGTCGCCGATCACCCGGTAGGCCTCGGCTCCGTAGAAATCGTCGGCATTGATGACGGCGAACGGCTCGTGAATCGCCCCGGCCGCCATCATCACGGCGTGGTTCGTACCCCAGGGCTTCACGCGGCCTTCAGGCACGGAGAGCCCTTCGGGCAGGTTTTCAAGCTCCTGATAGACCACCTCCACGGCGATCCGGCCGCCGAAACGATCGGCCGAGAAGACCTCCAGGAACTCCTTGGCGAAGGAGTGGCGGATGACGAAGACCACCTTGCCGAAACCGGCGCGGATGGCGTCATAGATCGAATAGTCGATGATCGCCTCGTTGTTGGGGCCGACACCGTCCATCTGCTTGAGAGATCCGTAGCGGGAACCCATACCCGCTGCGAGAACCAATAATGTGGGTTTTACCATATTTTATTGTTTTTTGACGTTGTGTCTAAACAGATACAAAGTTAGCAATTTCCGATTCCACCTGCAAGCCTTTTCATCAATTTCGGCCGTCGGAACACAAAAAAGTTCCGCCGGGCGAACCGCCAAATAAATTTGGCATTCCGCGTGGCTTATGTTATCTTTGTAGCTGCTAAATTCCGCCCGGGTCGGACACTCCGACCAGCGAAGCGGTCGGCACCGCTTCCTGCACGCCGGCTCCGCTTCCGGGCGATCCTACACGATTCGACGCATGGCTTTGTTCAAGAAAATACGCTCCTGGTGGCTCGGGCTGTTCCGCAAGCGGCGCTTCAACATGCTCAACGCCACGGACAACTCCGAGGAGTGGCACATCCACCTCTCGCCCGCGAGCATCTTCGCCGCACTGGTGGCCTTCCTGCTGCTGCTCTTCATCCTGATTCTCTCGCTGGTGGCCTACACGCCCGTACTGGAGTTCCTGCCCGGCTACCGCACCGAGGCCGACCGTTCGCGCGAGAGCCTCGTGCAGAACATCATCCGCCTCGACTCGATGGAGCGCATGCTCAACGACATGATGACCTACAACGAGAACATCTCGCTGATTCTGGACGGCAAGACCCCCGTGGCGCGGTCGCTTCCCGCCTCGGACAGCACGCGCGCGAGCAAGCTGCTCGTCATGCCGTCGCACGAGGATTCGCTCCTGCGCGCCGAGATGGAGGGCAACGGCCCCTACTCGCTTGCCGGGGACGGCACCGCCTCGCGCCGGCAGGTCCGCGAGGCCATCCAGCTGGCACCGCCTGTCGACGGCATCATCACCGACCGCTTCGACATCGCGGCGGGCCGCCTCGGCGTGAAGATCGCCGCCACGGCCGGCGACCGCGTGACGGCCATCGACAACGGCACGGTGGTCATGAGCCTCTGGAGCCCCGAAACAGGGTATGTCGTCTGCGTGCAGCACGCCGGCAACCTGATCTCGGTCTACCGCCACCTCTCGCAGTCGCTCGTCAGCACGGGCCAGACCCTGCGTGCCGGCGATCAGATCGGCTACAACGCCGAAGCGGTGGACGGGGAGGTGCCGCGCTTTGAATTTGAACTCTGGAGCAACGGCAAGCCCGTGGACCCGGAATCATACATCGTCTTCTGACTACAACCCATGAAACAACGACTTGCCATCCTGGGGTCGACCGGTTCGATCGGCGTACAGACGCTCGACATCGTGCGTGAGAACCCCGACCGTTTCGAGGTCCGCACGCTGACGGCCCACCGCAACTGGCAGCAACTGGCCGCGCAGGCCCGGGAGTTCGACGCCGACACCGCGGTCATCGCCGACAGGGAGTGCTACGCGGCCCTGCGCGACGCGCTGGCCGACACCGACACGAAGGTCTATGCGGGCGACGAGGCCGTGGCGCAGGTTGCCGCCGCGGGCAACGTCGACGTCGTGGTGAACGCCCTGGTCGGCTATGCCGGTCTGGCCCCCACGGTCGCGGCGCTCGAGGCGGGCAAGAAACTGGCGCTGGCCAACAAGGAGTCGCTCGTCGTGGGCGGCTCGTATGTCATGCCCCTTGCCCGCCGCCACAAGGCCCCCATCCTGCCGATCGACTCCGAGCACTCGGCCATCTTCCAGTGCCTCGCGGGCGAACGGGCCCCGATCCGGCGGCTGATCATCACCTGCAGCGGCGGCGCCTTCCGCGACCTGCGGCGCGAAGAGCTCGCCTCGGTCACCGTGGAGCAGGCGCTGCACCATCCCCAGTGGAACATGGGCGCGAAGATCACGATCGACTCCTCGACGCTTGTCAACAAGGGCTTCGAGGTCATCGAGGCCCACTGGCTCTTCGGCACGCCCGCGGAGAAGATCGCGGTCGTGATGCACCCGCAGTCGATCGTCCACTCGATGGTCGAATTCGAGGACGGCGCCATCAAGGCGCAGCTCGGCACGCCCGACATGCACATGCCGATCAGCCTGGCGCTGATGTACCCCGACCGGGCCTGCCGTCCGGGCGAGCGCTTCAGCTTCCTCGAGCATCCGCAGCTGACCTTCGCCGAGGTCGACCGCGTGAAATACCCCGCCCTCGACATCGCCTACGACTGTCTGCGGCGCGGCGGCACGGCGGCCTGCACGATGAACGGCGCGAACGAGGCGGCCGTCGCGGCCTTCCTCTCCCGCCGCTGCGCATGGCTCGACATCGTGCGTGCGATCGAATACGCCCTGACGCGCGCGACGTTCGTCTCTTCGCCCGACCTTGCGGCCTTCGCCGCCTCGGACGCCGAGGCCCGGGCGCTGGCCGCGGAATACCTCAACAAGTAAACACCTTCCCATGGAACTTATCATCAAGATTCTTCAATTCTTCCTCTGCTTCACGATCCTCGTGGGTATCCACGAGTTGGGACACTTCATCATGGCGCGCGTCTTCCGCATCCGCGTCGAGAAGTTCTACATCTTCTTCGACCCGTGGTTCTCGCTCTTCAAGTTCCGCCGCGGGAACACCGAATACGGACTGGGCTGGCTGCCGCTGGGCGGCTACGTCAAGATCGCGGGCATGATCGACGAGTCGATGGACAAGGAGTACCAGCAGCGCGAGGTGCAGCCCTGGGAGTTCCGGGCCAAGCCCGCCTGGCAGCGCTTTCTGGTGATGATCGCCGGCGTGGTGATGAACGTCCTGCTGGCCATCACGATCTACATCGGCATCTGCTACACGTGGGGCGAGACCTACTTTCCGAACGACGAGGCCCGCTGGGGCTACAACTTCAACGAGGCGGGCCACCGGATGGGATTCCGCGACGGCGACCGCTTCGTCTCGATCGACGGCGAGAAGGTCGACGACATCTCCATGCTGCTCAACCAGCTGCTCATCACGGAGAGCGACCGCGAGGTGGTCGTGCTGCGCGACGGGAAGCAGGTGACGCTCCACCTGACCCTCGATGAGCTGATCGACATGCGCCGCGAAAAGGGCTACGAAAACCTCTTCACGCTGCGCATGCCCTTCCTGATCGACAGCGTCGCGGCACCGACGGCCGCCGCCCTGCAGCGGGGTGACGAGATCGTCGCGATCGACGGCGTGCACGACGCCACCTACACGGAATACCGCCGCTACCTCCAGTCGAAGGCCGGAGACACGGTGTCGGTCACCGTCCTGCGCGGCGGCGAGCGCATCGCCGGGCTCGGCATTCCGATCTCGGCCGAGGGGACCCTCGGCGTCTTTGCCGACCCGCAGCCCTTCGAGCTGCGCACGCAGCACTACACCTTCTGGCAGGCCATTCCGGCCGGCATCCACAAGACCGGCAAGGTGATCGCCTCCTACTGGGAGCAGCTCAAGCTGATCGTGCAGCCCAAGACGAAGATGTACGAGGAGCTGGGCGGATTCATCGCCATCGGCAGCATCTTCCCCGGCAGCTGGGACTGGCAGGACTTCTGGCTCAAGACCGCCTTCCTGTCGATCATCCTCGCCGTGATGAACATCCTGCCCATCCCGGGGCTGGACGGCGGGCATGCGATCTTCACCTTCTGGGAGATGATCTCCGGGCGCAAGGTCAGCGACCGCGTGCTCGAGGCGGCGCAGTACGTGGGACTCATCATCATCCTCTTCCTGCTGCTCTACGCCAACGGAAACGACGTCTACCGCTTCTTCATCAAATAACGAAACGACACCATGACCGAGCTCGAAAAGATGATGCGCGGGGAGCTGTACGACTACAGCGACCCGGAAGCCCTGGAGCTGAACATCCGGGCACACGAACGCCTCGAACGGCTCAACTCGACCCCCTACCGCGACACGGCGGCTTACCGCGCCGCCCTGCGGGAGCTCATCCCGGGATTCCCCGAGACGAGTTACCTGATCGCCCCCTTCTTCTGCGACTTCGGGTTCCGCACGCAGGTGGGCGAAGGGGTCGTCATCAACTACAACTGCACGTTCCTCGACAGCGGGGGCATCACGATCGGCAACCACACGCTCATCGGCCCCAACTGCCAGCTCTACACGCCGCAGCACCCCATTGACTACGTCGAGCGCCGCCTTCCCGTCGAACGGGGACTGCGCATCGAGATCGGGGACGACTGCTGGCTGGGCGGCGGCGTGATCGTCTGCCCGGGCGTGCGCATCGGCAACCGCTGCATCATCGCGGCCGGAAGCGTCGTGACACGCGACATACCCGACGACTCGCTGGCGGCCGGGAATCCCGCCGTCGTCAAACGCAAACTGCAATAAAAACCGCAAAAAAGGAGAACGAGATGGAACAGACTACGGATCGCATCGCCGCCTGTGCCGCCGCGCTGCGCCGCCACCGTTTCGAGGTCGAGACGGTCGCCACGCCCGAAGAGGCCTTCGAGATCATGAAACGCACCATCGGCGAGGAGAAGCCGCAGCTCGTGTCGTTCGGCGACTCGATGACCATGCGCGCAACGGGCATCATCGAGTGGCTGCGCGGGCAGACCGGCATGACGCTGCTCGACGGATTCGACTCGTCGATGCCCCGCCCCAAGCGGCTCGAAATACGCCGGCAGGCCCTGCTGTCGGACCTCTTCGTCACGGGCATCAACGCCGTGACGACGGAGGGAACGCTCCACTGGCTCGACATGGTGGGCAACCGCATCGCTCCGGTGGCCTTCGGACCCCGCAAGGTGATCCTCGTGGCGGGCCGCAACAAGATCGTCGCCGACCGCACCGAGGCCGAGGAGCGCATCCGCCGCATCGCGGCCCCGCAGAACATCGCCCGCCACCCGGGCTTCCGCACGCCCTGCGCCAAGACGGGCGTCTGCATGGACTGCAACTCGGAGGACCGCATCTGCAACACCCGCATGGAGATGCTGCGCTGCCACCCCGCCGGGCGCGTGCTCGTCATACTGATCGACCAGGAGCTCGGATTATGAATGCCCGGATACGATACGGACTCGGCGCGCTGACGGCCGCCGCGCTGATGCTGCTGGCCGGAGGCTGCGACGATGCATCGGAGTACTACTACACGACCTCCTACCCCGTCGTGCGGATCGAGGTGTCGGTCACGGTCGAGGAGGAGACGCCCGAGCCGCAGCCCGAACCTGAACCTGAACCTGAACCCGAACCGCAGCCCGGTGAGGGAGAAGGCGAAGGGGGAACCGGCACCGACGACGGGACGGGAACAGGGACGGACACCGGAACCGTGACGGACGACGACACCGGGACAGGCTCCGGGACAGGCTCCGACGACGGCACCGGGACAGGCTCCGACGACGGGACGGTCGAGGAGCCGGAGAATCCCCTCGTGACACAGCTCCGCGAGGAGGTGCTGGCCGCCGCACCCGTACAGGCGGGCGGCGTCTACACGCTCGACTTCAAATATGCCGACAGCGGACGGCTCACGGTGCGCCCCGCCGCCGGTGCGGAGACCGTCTCGGGGGGCTTCATGAAGCAGCCCGGGGCGACGGCCATCAGCTTCTACTTCGGAGAGCAGGCCTACACGTGCACCGTCACGGCCTACACGAGCGAGGAGGGGCTGCGGCAGGCGCTGCTGACCGTCGATCTCACGGCCGAATACCAGGCGCGCTACCCCGACGCGAAGATCACGCAGGTGCTGCGCAAGGAGTATACCTCGCACCGGCAATAAACCGAACGACACGACGATGGCAAAGGTCAAGAAGGCATTTTTCTGCCGCAACTGCGGTTTCGAGGCCCCGAAGTGGCTGGGGCGGTGTCCCTCGTGCGGCGAGTGGAACACCTTTACCGAGGAGATCATCGCCCGCGAGAGCGGGTCGGTCGCCGCGACGGTCGCCGGGCCCCTGCCCGCGTCGCGGCCGCAGCGAGTGCGCGACATCCGCGAGAGCGAACACCGCCGCATCGACCTGGGCAACGCGGAGGTGAACCGCGTGCTGGGCGGCGGACTGGTGCCGGGGTCGCTCGTGCTGCTGGGCGGCGAGCCGGGCATCGGCAAGTCGACCCTCTCGCTGCAGATCGCCCTCACGGACAACGGCCTCAAGACGCTCTACGTCTCGGGCGAGGAGTCGGCCGAGCAGATCAAGATGCGCGCCGCACGCATCGGCATCGGCAACGACGAGTGCCTGATCTACCCCGAGACGCTGCTCGAAAACATCGTGGCGCAGATCACCGAGCAGCAACCCGACATCGTGGTCATCGACTCGATCCAGACGATCTACACCGAGCTGATCGACTCCTCGGCCGGCAGTGTCTCGCAGATCCGCGAGTGCGCCGCCACGCTGCTCAAATATGCCAAGTCGACCGGCACGTCGATCTTCCTCATCGGCCACATCACCAAGGACGGCACGATTGCCGGGCCGAAGATTCTGGAGCACATCGTCGACGTCGTGCTCCAGTTCGAGGGCGACAGCAACAACATCTACCGCATCCTGCGCGGCATCAAGAACCGCTTCGGCGCGACGTTCGAGATCGGCGTCTTCGAGATGCTCGACGCGGGGCTGCGCGCCGTGGACAACCCCTCGGAGATCCTGCTGACCCACTACGAGGAGCCGTTGAGCGGCATCGCCGTGGGTGCTGCGGCCGACGGCGTGCGCCCCTACCTGATCGAGGTGCAGGCGCTCGTGTGCGGCGCAGCCTACGGCACGCCCCAGCGCACGGCCACGGGATTCGACACGCGCCGCATGAACATGCTGCTGGCCGTGCTGGAGAAGCGCGTGGGGATGAAGATGTTCCAGAAGGATGTCTTCCTGAACTTCGCCGGAGGTTTCAAGGTCTCCGACCCGGGGCTCGACCTCGCGGTTGCCGCCGCCGTAATCTCCTCCTACTACGACCGGCCGGTCGGTGAGGGCATCTGCTGCGCGGGCGAGATCGGCCTCTCGGGCGAGGTGCGCCCCGCTCCGCGCACGGAGCAGCGCATCAGCGAGGCCGCCCGCCTCGGCTTCCGCCGCATCGTCGTTTCGGGCTACCTCGCCAAGGGGACGAAGCGCCCCAAGGGGATCGAGGTCGTCACGATCAACAGCATCGACCAGCTGCCGCGCGCCCTCTTCACGGAGTAGGCGCCGGCGAATCTGCTGCGGAGAGGGCGAGCAACAGGGAAAGCCCCGGACGGCAAGAAGGGTTCCGGACGGCAAAAGAAAAAACCGGACAAGGCCGGGTGACAAGACGAAAAAAAAACCGGACACAAGAATGAGACCGGCGGCATAAAGCCGGAAGACATACCGGGCGGCGGAGAGATACATTCTCTTCGCCGCCCGGTGCGTTACGGAGGGCACGGACGGACGGGAGAGTGCGGACAGGCGGGAGAGTGCGGACAGGCGGGAGAGTGCGGACAGGCGAGGGCAGACGGAAAGGTGCGGACGGAATTATATCCGGAACGGGCCGAACGATTGCAATCCGCGACATTTCTCGCCACAGCGGGGCGACCCACGGCACCCGGCCGCCATTTTCGGAACGGATCTTGCAACGGGATATCACGCTGCCGCAAGGGTGCGAGACACATCGCGCCGTCCCGGCAGCCGGAGGACTCCGACCGAAAAGGCCCCGAAACAACAAACCGGACCCGCGGGCGATTCACGGCATCCGGTTCGGAGACAAATCGGGCTGAAGAGACGGGGTCACGGCTCCAGACGCCAGGCGAGCTCCTCGTGGACGCAGTCTTCGGCAGGGAGCTTGCCCAGAGAACCGGCCTTGCGGTGCACCGCGAGCCGGTTCTCTTCGTTTTGGCTTCCGACGGCCACACACAGCGCCACGGCTCCCTGTGCCACCAGACGGGCCGCACGCGCGGCGAAGGAGGCCGAAGCAGCCTGCCCCGTCGCTCCGGCAATCCCGGCGGCAGGCGCCGCGGAGGTATCCGCCGCGGCGGCACTTCGGGCTGCGGCAACAAGCGCCTCCGCCTCGACGGCATCGCGGTGCACGGCCCCCAGCGCCGCATCGACCCACGCCAGCGACGCCTGCGGAGAGCGCGCCGCGGCCAGCAGCGCCGCATACTGCAACAGCGGCGAGGCTGCCATCCAGCTCTCAAAAATCGCGGGCAGCACGCCGACACGCGACAGCAGGGCAAAGGAGGCCTCCTCGGCCACCTCGGAGTTGACGATCCCCGCGGCCCAAAAATCCGCTTCGTCGGCCGTCACGCGCTCCGGCTGCGCAATGTACAGCGCCGCCAGGCGCAGTTCGCGCACGTCCTGCACATAGAGGTAGCGGGCAAAATCATGGTCGGGCGTCTCGGCCCGGGCAATCCGCCGCAGGGTCGGGAGACTCACCCCGTAGTTGAGTCCGTAGGGTTTGCCGCACAGGCACATGGCATCGGCCACGGCACCGTTGCGCTCGCGGCGCAGCTCGCCGAGCAGCGCCACCATGCGTGAAGTGAAATCCATCGTGCGGATCGGTTAGCGGGCAGCCGGCAGGAGCACATTGACCGTGCGGCCGAACTCGAAGACGGGCAGCACCGAGCGGGCATATTCGCGGCCGCCGCAGAGGACCGTGCAGGTGGCGGGATCGGCCACGCGGCACTGGAAGACGCGCTTCTCCTTGGCCGGAGCCTCGATCGCCGCAGCGACGGGAGCGCCCGAGGGTTCGATCTGCAACAGCACGATGTCACCCGAGAGGTCGGTGTCGGGCAGCAGTCCCGATGCCGCACTGAAGCGGCAGAGGATATACTGCTGCTTGTCGGCCTGTGGATAGACGACATAGCGGCGCGTCGAGGTCGAGACGACCCGCTTGCCGAGGAAGAGCTCCAGATAGGCCTGTTCGAGGCGGTCGATCTCGCGCAGGGCGGCATTCAGCCCTTCGCCGAAGACGTTTTCGCCGGCCTCGCCCGTGATGAGCTCCAGGCGGTGGCGGCGCAGCGAATAGATGCGATTGGCCGCATCGCGGGCGGCATCCTCCAGGGCGGGGGTGGACATGTCGGTCTTGTCGGGCTGCAGCCGCGCGAATTCCTCGTCCGATCCGGCGTGCGACACGACGCGGGTCTCGGCTGCGGCCGGGGCCGCGGCATTGAGGTAAGTCGCGCCGTCGAGCAGCGCGATACGCGCCCCGGTAATGCTCCAGACGGTCCGGTCGCTGAGCGGGGCCCGCACGCCGAGGAACTTCTGCGCATAGCGCGCATAGGGGCCGCAGAGCGTCAGGTCGCGCTCGACGGTGACGTCCACGGCAAGGATCGTCCGCGGATTCGAGACCGTGATGCCGTCGGCGCTCTCCACGGCGCCCTGAACGGCTATGTAGGGATTCTGGGCCGCAGCAGCGCCGCAGACCAGCAGCGCAAGGGCCAAAAGTTGTGCTTTCATACGCGCAGGTTTTTTATCCATAGATGCAAATGTAACGTATTTTCGCGTTTCGTCAAAATTTCAGGTAGAAATCGCGGGTCAGCGTCCGGTACTCCTCCGTGTAGCACTCGTGTTCGCCCGTGCCGATGACCAGTTCGTCGCGGCGGCAGGCGGGCGGCGCCGCAGGATCGGGCACGGCGTCAAACAGGCGGAACTCCATGAGCGCGCGCCGGGCCTCGCGGCGCGGCGTGGTGCGCACGTCCGTGCGGCGGCAGAGCACGAGCCGCCCGCGGCACTCCGCCAGAAAACGCGCCGCCTCGGCCGTCGGCAGGATCACGGCAAAGCGTCCTCCGGGAGCCAGCAGCCGCACGACGGCATCGCACAGCTCCCCGTAGCGGAGCGTCACGGCATGACGCGCCGTCGTGCGCCCCGCATCGGGGCAGGTGAGCGAATCGACGAAATAGGGCGGATTGGAGACGATGCGGTCGAAGCGCTCCCCGGGGCGGTACTCCTGCACGGGGCACTGCACGAACTCCACGCGCGCGGCCCACGGCGAGGCGGCGGCATTCTCGCACGCCTGCGACACGTCGTCGACATCGACCCCCGTGATGCGCACACCGGGCAGCGCGGCGGTGCGCTGGGCCAGCATCAGGGCGATGAGGCCCGTGCCGGTCCCCACATCGAGGATGCGCCGCGCATCGGCTCCCGCATCGGCCCAGGCACCGAGCAGCACGCCGTCGGTCCCGACCTTCATCGGGCAGCGGTCCTGACGGATGGAAAATTGCTTGAACTGGAACATCGTCTATTCGTTAACATGCAGGCAGCCGTCGATCCCGCCGCCGAAAAGCGCATAGTCGAAGCGCACGGGGTCCGCGGCATCGAACTCCCGCAGCCGGGCGGTGATCTCCTCGACGGCCCGCCAGTCGTTCTGCCGGCGTCCGAGCAGCCCCAGCAGGCGGCCCACCTCGCCGACATGCACGTCGAGCGGCAGGCGGAGCGCCGACATCGGGATGCCGGTCCAGAGGCCGAAATCCACGCCGCGGTCGTCGCGCCGGACCATCCAGCGCAGGAACATGCAGAGCCGCTTGCAGGCGGCACCCCGCCCGATGTCGGAGAGGTGCTTCTCGCAATGCGGCGCATGCTCGGCGGCGAGAAACTCCCGACGGAAAGCCGCCAGCACGGCGGGCAGGCTCTCCGTCGCCGCATACTGCGTCTCGAAGAAGGCGCCGAGGCCTCCGTACTGCTGCTCCATGCGGCGCAGCGCCAGCACGAAGTCGCGCAGGTCCGCGCCGTTGAAGGTGCGGTGCACGAATCCGTCGAGGCCGGCAAGCTCCCGCTCCGAGGCATTGCGCACGAAGTCGGCCGGGGCGTCGTCCAGGAAGTGCATCAGGCGGTGCCCGTTGCGGACGATCGTCCGGCGGTTGCCCCAGGCGATCGTCGCGGCCAGAAAGCCCGCAATCTCACGGTCGGCACGCTCCGTAAAGCGGTGCGGCACGGCGATCGGGTCGCAGTCGATGAACTCGGGCCGGTTGTAGCGGTCGTGGAGCCGTTCGAGCAGCTCCCGCACCCCGTCGTCACACGATCCGGCCATCGGACATCGTAATCTTCCGGTCGGCCATCGCCGCAAGCCCCTCGTCGTGGGTGACGATGACGACGGTCTGACCCAGTTTGTCGCGCAGCTCGAAGAAGAGGCGGTGGATCTCGTCGCGGTTGTGCGTGTCGAGGTTGCCCGACGGCTCGTCGGCCAGCAGCACCGCCGGGGAGTTGATGAGCGCCCGGGCGATGGCCACGCGCTGCTGCTCGCCGCCCGAGAGCTGCCCGGGCTTGTGATCGCGGCGCGCCGTGAGGTTCATCATGGCGAGCAGCTCCGCGGCGCGGCGCTCGACCTCGGCCCGCGGGCGCCGCCCGATCAACCCCGGAATGCAGACATTCTCGAAGGCCGTGAATTCGGGCAGCAGGTGGTGGAACTGGAAGACGAAGCCGATGCGCTCGTTGCGGAAGGCCGACAGCGCCTTGTCGCCCAGCGCGAAGACGTCGCGGCCGTCGATCTCGACACGTCCCGCGTCGGGACGCGAGAGCGTGCCCATGATCTGCAGCAGCGTCGTCTTGCCGGCACCGCTCGCCCCGACGATCGAGACCACCTCGCCCGCCGCGACCTCCAGCGAGACCCCCTTGAGCACCTCGAGCGTGCCGAAGCGCTTGTGTATGTCCGTTACACGTATCATTGACGGAAACCGTATTTGCCCTCAAGCTGCCGCAGCACGCGGTCGATCCGCCCTGCGGCACCCTTTCCGAGCTGTGCGGCTGCGGGATCGGGCGCCCAGCCCTTCTCGATCTGCCGGGCGAAGCGGTCCACGTCGGCATAGCAGCCCGCCATGTCGCGCAGCAGCTCGCCGTCGCGCACCGACGCCATCACGCCCGAGGCACAGAGCACCTGCCACGCCTCGTCGCGCAGCACGGGCGTGACCGGCGCACGCAGGGTCATCGGATTCGTCGTCGGCGAGGTGGCCGACAAGCGGTTGTCGGCTGCTCCGGCACGCGGCTGCAGCTCCTGTCCGCCACGCATCAGACCGCGGCAGGCCATGCCGACCGCGGCACGGTTTGCGGTCAGCTCTTCGTAGACCGCCTGCATCGCCCCGCGCACCTGCCGGGACTCCTGCCAGCGGCCGATCAGCGCGGCACCGAGGAGCGTCAGGGCCGTGCCGAGGATCACCACCGACAGCCGGCACAGATAGCCGCGCCACGTCCATCCGCCATCCCCCGTCGACCGCTCTGCGGGACGTTTTTGCGGGGTTGCGGGGCGCTTGGGCGGCTCCGCGGCGCGGCGCGGGGTATTCGTCCGGCGGTCGTTCGCTGCCGCATTGCGCGGGGCGGCACTCTTCCTATCGTTCCGCTCTGCACTCCGCTGCGGCGCAGCGCCCCGGTGCTCACTGGCGGCGCCAGCCGGACGCTGCGGGGCGGCACCCTTCTGCCGCTCCGGCGCTGCGGGCCTTTGCGGTGCGGAGGCCCCTTTCTGCTGCGCAGCGGACTTTGATCCGGACGTTTCCGCGGCAGGCTTCTGCTGCGCAGCGGGCTTTGATCCCGAAGGTTCCGCGACGGGCTTCTGCTGCGCGGCGGGCTTCGATCCGGACGGTTCCGCGACGGGCTTCTGCTGCGCAGCGGGTTCCGCCGTACTCTTTTGGGCCGGTTGTGCGGCCAGATCGCGCGGAGCCGGAGCTGCCGCGGCCGCGACCGGAGTTACCGGTGCGGCAGCGTCGGATGCGGGCTGCTCGGCGGCCGCCGTTCCGCGGGCGGCTCGTTCGGGTTGCGTGGCCGACTCGGCCGGAGCAGCGGCTGCGCTTTCAGTTTGTGCGGCCGCCTCCGCCGAAGCGGCGGCCGTATTGCGGTGCGACGGACGGCGATGCCGGCGTCGCGGGGTCGGAGCATCATTCACCTCGCCCTCGAGCTGGGGCTCCTGCGGGGTCTCCGTTCTCTTTTCATTTTCCATCTCCATGTCTCATTTTTTCGTAAAGGCGGAACAGACGCACCGTATCGGCCGCCTCGCGGACGTCGTGCACGCGCAGGATCGAGGCCCCCTGCCGCAGGCATTCCCAGCCGAGAGCCACCGTACCGGCCAGCGATTCGGCAGGCGTCGCATCGAGCGCCCTGTAGATCATCGACTTGCGCGACACGCCCGCCAGCACGGGATAACCCAGTGCGCAGAGGCGGTGCAGGCCGGCCAGCAGCTCGTAGTTCTGTTCCAGGGTTTTGGCGAAACCGAAGCCCGGATCGAGGATGATCCGTGCGCGGCTCACGCCCGCCGCCAGCAGCTGCCCGCAGCGGCGTTCAAAATAATCGACCACCTCGGTCACGATGTCGCGCCGGTAATCCGTCAGGGACTGCATCGTCCGGGGATCGCCCTGCATGTGCATCGCCACGTAGGGCACGCCCAGACGTGCCACCGTCGGCACCATCCGCGGATCGAGCTCCCCGGCCGAGATGTCGTTGACCGTCACCGGACCGAACTCCGCGACGGCCCGCTCGACCACCTCGCTGCGGAACGTGTCGACCGAAACGGCCGCACCGGGCGCCACGCGCCGCACCGCCTCCAGTCCGAGGGCCACGCGCCGCCACTCCTCCTCCACGGGCACCTCGTCGGCTCCCGGACGCGACGAGTAGCCGCCGATGTCGATGATCGCGGCCCCCTCGTCCACGATCTCGCGGGCTCGCTGCTCGACCGCCTCGCGCGTCGTGCGGCGGCTGTCGGCATAGAACGAATCGGGCGTGACGTTCAGGATACCCATCACGCACGGCTGCGAAAGGTCAGGCATCGGTACGGCGGAGTTCATGGGCTTCATGGCGGAATCGCTGGTCGAGGTCGGCGACGGCGGGTTCGAGGTCCGTCTCCAGGATGTTGACGATCGTGTAGTCGGCCCGGGCGCAGAGCGTGTCGTCGTCCGCCTGCGCGGCGATGCGGCGGCGCACCGCCTCCTCGTCGCAGCGGTCACGCCGGCAGGTGCGCCGCACGCGCAGCTCGACGGGCGCCAGCACCGCCACCGTGCGGTCCACGGCGTGCTCCAGCCCCGCCTCGAAGAGGATGGCGCTCTCCAGAATGACGTAGTCGCCCGGCTGCGCCGCGGCCCACGCCTCGAAGTCGCGCAGCACGGCCGGATGCACCAGGGCGTCGAGGTCCGCAAGGGCCTGCGCATCGCGGAAGACGATGTCGGCCAGGTAGGCCCGGTCCAACACCCCGTCGCGGAAGGCTCCGGCGCCGAAACGCGCCTCGATGGCCGGCCGCAGCGTCGTCGCCATCAGCCGCTTGGCCTCCGTATCCGAATCGTAGACCGCGACGCCGCGCGCGGCAAACAACCGGCAGACCGTGCTCTTGCCGCTGCCGATACCGCCCGTAATGCCCACCTTCATCATTGCTTTCCGAGTTTACGGGGGTCGTCGATCTCGGGAACCGAGCGGATCGAGACCACCTTGATATCACTGAACTTCAGCGAAATGGCACTCTGCAGCGACTGCGGATCGAGAACCAGCTTGCCCTCGTGTCCCTCCTCCTGCGAACGCGTATAGCGGAGGTCCGACAGCGGAATGTGCAGCGTCTTGTTCATGTAGACGCGGTAGCCGAACAGGTTGGTGCCCACGCCTTCGACCACGCACGTAACCTCGAACGGCACGCCGTCGACATCGACGCGCACGGTCTGGTCCGTCGTATAGGTGTAGCTCAACTTGGCGATATACCACAGGATGAACGACGCGACGAGCAGCGCCAGAAAGACCGGCGAGACGTAGCGGTGCACCCACTTCAGCAGATTCTCCATAATCATAGGTGTGTCTCCGTTGTAAACTTCCGCAAAGTTAAAAATAAAACGGACTGCGTCAAAAGGCGCAGTCCGTTTTTATGCAAAATGCGAAGTGAGAGCCTATTTGGTCTCGTCGTCGATCTTGGCACGCTTCGTCATCAGGTCGTAGGCCATGGGCGTAGCGATGAAGATCGTTGCGGCGGTACCCACGACGACACCGACCGTCAGCGCGAAGATGAAGCCGCGGATGGTCTCGCCGCCGAAGAAGAAGATTGCCAGCAGCGTGACGAGCGTCGTACCCGACGTATTGATCGTGCGCGAGAGCGTCGAGTTGATGGCGTTGTTCACGGTCTCCTTGAGGTTGCGCTTCGGGTAGAGACCCAGGTACTCGCGGATACGGTCGAAGACCACCACCGTGTCGTTGATGGCGTAACCGATGATCGTCAGGATCGCGGCGATGAAGGCCTGGTTCACCTCGAGGTTGAAGGGCAGGATGCCGTAGAACATCGAGAAGAGACCGATGATGAAGAGCGCATTGACCGCCAGGGCCAGTGTGGCGCCCGTGGCCCACTGCCAGCGCTTGAAGCGGAAGGCGATGTAGAGACCGATGGCGATGAGCGAGAAGAGCACCGAGTAGATGGCGTTCCAGGTCATGTCCTGTGCGATCGAGGGGCCGATCTTGTCGGCCGTCAGGATACCGTTGGCGTCGGTCTGCGTGTTGCGGAACTGCTCGAAGGTGATGTCGTAGGAGTAGAGCGGCTTCAGGGCATCGTAGAGAATGCGCTCCACGTCGCCCGCGGCCTCGTCCGACGTATCGTCATAGCGGTACTGCGTCACGATGCGCATCTGGTTCTCGTTGCCATACTGCTTGACCTCGAAGCTGACCAATGCGGCGTCGGCATCGGGCTGCTGTGCGAAGATCTGTGCGAGGTTGTGGCGCACGTCCTCGGCCGACACGGCCTTGTCGAAGCGCACGACGTAGGCGCGGCCGCCCGTGAACTCGGCGCCGAGGTTCAGACCGCGGACGAAGAACGAGATGCACGACAGGACGATCAGCACGGCCGTCACCGCATAGCCGATCTTGCGCAGGCGGATGAAGTCCACGTGCGTGTTGCTGAGGAAATTCTCCGACCACTTGTGCGAGAAGGAGATGTTGCCCCAGCGGTTCACGATCCACTCGATGAGCAGGCGCGTGATGAAGACGGCCGAGAAGAACGAGGTGATGATACCGATGATCAGCGTCGTGGCGAAGCCCTGTACCGGACCGTTGCCGAAGACGAAGAGGACGATACCGGTGATGATCGTCGTCAGCTGGCCGTCGATGATGGCCGAGTAGGCCTTCGAGAAGCCGTCCTTGATGGCCAGCGACAGCCCCTTGCCGCCGCGCAGCTCCTCCTTGATGCGCTCGTAGATGATGACGTTGGCATCCACGGCCATACCCATCGTCAGGACGATACCGGCGATACCGGGCAGCGTCAGCACGGCGCCAAACGACACGAGCACGCCCATGAGCAGGAAGACGTTGGTTAGCAGGGCCACGTCGGCCATCCAGCCGGCCGTCTTGTAGAAGAGGCCCATGTAGAGCAGTACGAGGATGAAGGCGATCACGAACGAGAGCATGCCCGCATTGATCGACTCCTGACCCAGCGAGGGACCGACGACCGTATCCTGGATGATCTTGGCCGGAGCGGGCACCTTACCCGACGAGAGGACGTTGGCAAGGTCCTTGGCCTCCTGGATGGTGAAGCTGCCCGAGATGGTCGAGATGCCGCCGTCGATCTTCGTCCGCAGCACAGGGGCCGAATAGACGTAGCCGTCGAGGACGATGGCCACGCACTTGCCGACGTTCTCGCCCGTCAGGCGCGACCACTCCTGGGCGCCCTCGGCGTTCATGTGCATCTCCACCTCGGCCTCGGCGCCGCGCTGTGCATAGCGCTCGACGGCCTCCGTGACGACGCTGCCGTCCAGCGGCGCCTTGCCGTCGGGCGTGGTGACACGCAAAGCATAGAGGTAGTAGCGGCCGCCGATGTTGTCGTCACCCTTGACGCCCCACCGGAAGATGACGTCCGCAGGGAAGAGGTTGCGCACGGCGGGATCAGCCAGGTAGGCGTTCACCGCCGCGATGTCGGCCTTGAATGCCGCACCGATGGCGCCGCCGCCGGCATAGTAGGGATCGAGCACGGCAAAGAAGGGGTTGCGCTCGCGGTCGTAACGCTGCATCTGGGCGGCGTCGGTCATCTCCGTCGTGTCGCTGCCGACCTCGGCGAGCAGCTCCTCACCGGCAGCGGCGGGAGCCGTTGCGGCAGCCTCGGCGGCGGGAGCCGTCTGCTCCTCAACGGCGGCAGCGGCCTGCTCCTCGACGCGGCCGCGGAGCAGGTTGTCGACCTGGTTCAGCACGGGCAGCAGCTCGCGGGCGTCGTAGCAGAGCCAAAACTCCAGCGAGGCGGTACCCTGCAGCAGGTCGCGCACGCGCTGCGGCTCCTTCACGCCCGGCAGCTCGACCAGGATGCGGTGCGAGTTGGGCAGACGCATGATGTTGGGCTGCGTGACTCCGAAGTGGTCGATACGGCTGCGCAGCACGTTGAACGATGCGGCGATGGCCGCCTCGGTCTCGCGCTTGAGGACCTTCTCGACGTCGGCATCCGAGCTTTCGAGCGTGATGTCGCTGCGGTCGGGGCTCACGAAGATCTCGGCGATGGGACGACCGCCCGACAGCCGCTCGTAGGCCTTCACGAAGTCGCCGATGTAGTCGCTCGAAGTACCGGCCTTGAGCGCGGCATTCGCCTCGGCGATGGCCTCGACAAACGACGGATCGTTCTGGCTGTCACCGGCAAGCGCCTTGACCACATCCTCGACCTGCACCTCCAGCATGACGTTCATGCCGCCCTTGAGGTCCAGACCCAGGTTGAGCTCCTTCTCCTTGCACTCCTTGTAGGTGAACTTCTTGAATCCGAGGTTGAAGACCTGCAGATTCTGCACCGAGTCGAGGTAGTGCTGTTCGGCCGTGGAGCGCTCCTCGAGCGGGAACTGCTCGGCGTACTCGGCCGCCTTCTTCTCGACGCTTCTCGTCTTGAACGTGAACGAGAGCTGGTACACGCACGCCAGCGCCAGCAGCACCGCGACGAGTTTGATAAAACCTTTACTTTGCATTGGAATGATAAAAATTTGTTATTGTTTGTTTGATTTATCGTCCTTGCGCACAATAGCACGCAAAGATAGAAAAAAAGAATCAAATTTCGGAATATCGCTGTCAAGAATTGCGCGCGAACGACAAAAAAACCGTATTTTTGGGGCCGCATGCTGCGATCGGGCCCATACGGATACCACCTGGCCGCGCTCTTCTGCGTGACGGTGTGGGGCGCGACCTTCGTTTCGACGAAGGTCCTCATTGCGCACGGCCTCGCCCCGGCCGAGATCTTCCTGCTGCGCTTCGCGATGGCCTACCTCGGCCTGCTGCCCTTCACGCTCCGCCGCAGAACGGCCGGCAGCAGCGCCGCGGGGCGGGAAAAGGACGCCGCGGGGCGGGAAAGGACCGCCGCGGGGCGGGAAAAGGGCGCCGGGAACGACACGGGCAGTCCGGCCCGGCGCGGCCTCCTCGGGCGGCTGTGTGGAGCACGGCTGTGCAGGGCCCGGCTGCGCGACGAGCTGCTGCTCGCGGCGGCGGGGCTGACGGGCGGATCGCTCTACTTCCTCACGGAGAACATCGCGCTGGAGTACGCCCCGGCGTCGAACGTCTCGCTGATCGTCTGCACGGCGCCCGTCTGGACGGCCCTGCTCCTGAGCCTCGTCTACCGCAGCGAACGCATGACGCGGCGGCAGACTGCGGGCTGCGCGCTGGCCTTCGTCGGCGTGGTGCTCGTCGTGCTCAACGGACGCTTCGTGCTGCACCTCTCGCCGCGGGGCGACCTGCTGGCCCTCTCGGCGGCGCTGCTGTGGATGCTCTACTCGCTCGTAATCAAGCGCCTGGGTGACCGTCTGCCGGTGGCATACGTCACGCGCAAAGTCTTCTTCTACGGCATCGTGACCATCCTGCCGTGGTTCGCATGGGAACCCTTCGACCTTCCGGCCGCAACGCTCCGCCACCCGGCCGTATGGGGCAACCTGCTCTTCCTGGGTGTCGTAGCCTCGCTGCTCTGCTACGTGCTGTGGAATGCCGCCATGACCCGTCTCGGGGCGGTGCGCACGACCAACTACATCTACCTCAACCCGCTGGTGACGATGCTCACCGCCGCCCTCGTCATCGACGAGCGCATCACCCCGGCGGCCCTCTGCGGTGCGGCGCTGATCCTCTCGGGCATGTGGCTCGCCGAGCGGGAACGCCGCAGAAAATAGCCGTGCGGGAGGTTTCCGCACCGAATCCCACGCGGTGAGCATCCGTTTTCGCGATTTTTTCCTATCTTTGGGGAAACATCCCGAACAATCCATGAAAAAACTCATCCTGCTCTGCTGTGCCGCACTCCTCGCAGTGTCGGCTCCGGCACAGACGGGCTATGTGCCCGCCCCCGAGAACCTCGCCGCCCGCGCCCGGTTCGCCGACGACCGCTTCGGCATCTTCATCCACTGGGGGCTCTACGCCCTGATGGGTCAGGGCGAGTGGGTCATGACCAACCTCGACATCAACTACCGCGAATACGAGAAGCTCGCCGGGGCCTTCTACCCCGCCGCCTTCGACGCCGCGGCATGGGTCACGGCCTTCCGCGAGGCCGGAGCGCGCTACGTCTGCTTCACGACGCGCCACCACGACGGCTTCTCGATGTTCCGCACGGCGCAATCGCCCTACAACGTCGTCGAGGCCACGCCCTTCGCCCGCGACATCGTGCGCGAGCTGGCCGAAGAGTGCCACCGGCAGGGGCTGCGCGTGCACTTCTACTACTCGCTCATCGACTGGTGGCGCGAGGATGCCCCGCGCGGCCGCACGGGCCTCGGTACGGGACGCCCGGCCGAGCGGGAGGATGCCGACGCCTACTTCGACTTCATGAAGGCCCAGCTCACGGAGCTGCTCACGCAGTACGGCCCGGTCGGGGCGATCTGGTTCGACGGCGTGTGGGATCAGGACCAGCATCCGGACTTCGACTGGCGGCTCGACGAGCTTTACGGTCTGATCCACCGCCTGCAGCCCGCCTGTCTCGTGGTGAACAACCACCACCTTGCCCCCTTCGAGGGCGAGGACGTGCAGACCTTCGAGCGCGACCTGCCGGGCGAGAATACCGCCGGGCTCTCGGGACAGGCCGTCAGCCGCCTGCCGCTCGAGACGTGCCAGACGATGAATGGTTCGTGGGGCTACCGCATCACCGACCGCGACTACAAGTCGACCGACGAGTTGATCCGCTACCTCGCGGGGGCCGCAGGGCGCGGCGGCAACCTGCTGCTCAACGTCGGGCCGCAGCCCGACGGCCGGCTGCCCGAGGAGGCGACCGAGCGGCTCGCGGGCATCGGCGAGTGGCTGCGCAGCTGCGGTGAAACGATCTACGGCACCGATGCCGGGCCCGTCGCCCCGCGCAACTGGGGTGTCACGACGCGCCGCGACGACAAAATCTACCTGCACATCCTCGACTGGGAGGACGAAGAGCTGTTCGTGCCGATCCGCGACGAGCGCATCCGCCGCGCCGTGCGGTTCGCCGACGGGGAGAAGCTCGCCTTCCGGCAGGATGCGCACGGGGTGACGGTCGTGCTGGGCAGCCGGCCGCAGGGCCCCGACTGCATCGTCGAGCTGACCGTCGGCAGGTAAGGGCGCACCAGCCGGGGCTCGGCGGGAGGTCTGGCAGCCGGCGGACAGACCGGCAGCCGCCGAGCGGCCGGACAACAAGCCCTTCCGGAGGGTCACGGCCGACTGACAGCCGGACAGCCGGGCAGTCAGGAAGTCAGACAACGGGCCCTTCGGACCGTCGGGAAACAAAGTGTCAGGCAACCGCCCACCGGAGAGCGGACAAACCGGGCAGCCGGGCACACAAAAAGGGGCATCCGTCGAAACGGATGCCCCTTTTGTCTTTTTGCCGATGTGCCGGCCGGTCAATGGACCATCTTCAGCCCCACGATACCGATCAGGACCAGCGACAGGAAAAAGAGCCGCCAGACGGTCACCGCATCGTGGAAAAAGAGGATGCCGATCAGCACCGTGCCGATGCCGCCGATCCCCGTCCAGACCAGGTAGGCCGTACCCATCGGGATGTCGCGCTGCGCCAGGTAGAGCAGCCAGCCGCTCAAGGCCATCGAGACGACGGCGAGCGACAGATAGAGCAGGTGAAAGCGCGGGGACTCGCCCGCCAGTTTGAAGCCCAGCGGCCACCCCATCTCGAAGAGTCCCGCCAGCAGCAGATAAAACCAGGCCATCTCTTTGTCCGTAAATATCCGTCACATGCCGGTTTTTTGGTGGCTGCCATCCCGACGACAGCCCGCATCCGGCACCGGGTGCAAAGATAGCAAACCGAAGCCGGCCGCGATGCACCCGCAGCGGAAAAAACACAAAAAAAAGGGACGCGACCCTTTTGGGATCGCGCCCCTTGCCCTCTCCCGGACGGGAGGGATGATCCGATCACCCCTGCCGCCCAGCCGTTTCGGGATTATTTTACCTCCTCGAACTCGACGTCCTCGGGCTGGCCGGAGTTGCCGTTCGAGCTGCCGGCGTTGCTCTGCGACTGCTGCTGGCTCTGCTGGCCTGCGGCACCCTGAGCCTGCTGCTGTGCGTAGATGTCCTGCGAAGCAGCCTGCCATGCGGCGTTCAGTTCGGCCATGGCCGTGTCGATGGCAGCCACGTCGGCGTTCTTGTGCGCCTCCTTCAGTTTGCCCAGAGCCGACTCGATAGCCGCCTTCTTGTCTGCGGGCAGCTTGTCGCCGTACTCCTTGAGCTGCTTCTCCGTGGTGAAGATGTTCGAGTCGGCGGCGTTGATCTTGTCGATACGCTCCTTCTCGGCCTTGTCCTTCGCCTCGTTGGCCTTCGCCTCGTCACGCATGCGCTGGATCTCCTGCTCGGTCAGACCCGACGATGCCTCGATGCGGATCTTCTGCTCCTTGCCCGTGCCCTTGTCCTTGGCCGATACGTTCAGAATACCGTTGGCATCGATATCGAACGTGACCTCGATCTGCGGCACGCCACGCGGTGCGGCCGGAATGCCGTCGAGGTGGAAGCGGCCGATCGACTTGTTGTCGCGGGCCAGCGGACGCTCACCCTGGCAGACGTTGATCTCTACCGAAGGCTGGTTGTCGGCCGCCGTCGAGAAGACCTCCGACTTGCGGGTCGGGATCGTCGTGTTGGCGTCGATGAGCTTCGTCATCACACCGCCCAGGGTCTCGATACCGAGCGACAGCGGCGTCACGTCAAGCAGCAGCACGTCCTTCACTTCGCCCGTCAGCACACCGCCCTGGATGGCTGCGCCGATGGCTACGACCTCGTCGGGGTTGACCGACTTGTTCGGGGTCTTGCCGAAGAACTCCTCGACGATCTTCTGGATGGCCGGGATACGCGTCGAACCGCCCACGAGGATCACTTCGTTGATCTGCGAAGCCTCCAGACCGGCATCACGCAGCGCCAGCTTGCAGGGCTCGATCGTCTTGCGGATCAGATGGTCGCACAGCTGCTCGAACTTGGCACGCGTAAGCGTCATGACGAGGTGCTGCGGAATACCGTTCACCGGCATGATGTACGGCAGGTTGATCTCCGTGGTCGTCGAGGACGACAGTTCGATCTTGGCCTTCTCGGCAGCCTCCTTCAGACGCTGCAGCGCCATCGGGTCCTGACGCAGGTCGATTCCATGCTCGGCCTTGAACGACTCGGCCATGTAGTCGATCAGCACGTGGTCGAAGTCATCACCTCCCAGGTGCGTATCGCCGTTGGTCGACTTTACCTCGAAGACACCGTCGCCCAGCTCCAGGATGGAGATATCGAACGTACCGCCACCGAGGTCGTATACGGCGATCTTCATGTCGTTCGCCTTCTTGTCCAGACCGTAGGCCAGCGCAGCGGCCGTAGGCTCGTTGATGATACGGCGAACCTTCAGACCGGCGATTTCGCCCGCCTCCTTCGTAGCCTGACGCTGCGAGTCGGAGAAGTAGGCAGGAACCGTGATGACGGCCTCCGTCACCTCCTGACCCAGATAGTCCTCGGCGGTCTTCTTCATCTTCTGGAGAATGATGGCCGAGATCTCCTGCGGCGTGTACTGACGTCCGTCGATGTCCACACGCGGGGTGTTGTTGTCGCCCCGGACGATCTGATACGGTGCGCGGGCGATGTCGGCGGTTACCTGATCGTAACGCTCACCCATGAAACGCTTGATCGAGAAGACCGTGCGCTTGGGGTTCGTGATGGCCTGACGCTTGGCCGGATCACCGACCTTGCGTTCGCCGTCGTTCGTGAATGCCACGACCGAAGGGGTCGTGCGGTGTCCCTCGGAGTTGGGGATCACTACGGGCTCGTTGCCCTCCATCACTGCCACGCAGGAGTTCGTAGTTCCTAAGTCGATACCAATAATCTTTGCCATAGTGCTATTTGTTTTTAATTGTTTGTTTTCATTTTTCCCGCCGGCTCCTTGACCGGCGACGCCATAAAACAAACAAAGGTCGTACCAATCGGCGATCTCTGCCAAATTGTCAGCAGAATGGCAGGATCGCGGCACGGCACGGCAGATTGGCATTTCGCGACCGGGCATTTTGGCAGAAAGAGGGCCGGTCGGCGGCGCGGCAGAGGAGGCACACCGGCCGATGGCACGGGGGCCGGTCGGCGGCGCGGATGAACCGGCGGCGAAAAGGAGGGGCGGCGGCAGAAGAGGGAAAGTTCCGGCCGCGGGCACGGGGCCGGTCCGGCGGCGCGGATGAACCGGCAGCGAAAAGGAGGGACGGCAGCAGAAAGGGGAAAACTCCGGCCGATGGCACGGGGCCGGCCGACAGGGCGGCAGAGGAGGAGCTCCGGCTGCGAGCGCAAGGCGGGTCGGCGGAACGTCAGAGGAGGTGCACCGGCCGTTGGCACGGGGGCCGGTCGACAGGGCGACAGAGGAGGAACACCGGCCGCTGGCACAAGGCGGGTCGGCGGAACAGCAGAGGAGGTGCGGGCGACAGAGGAGGAACACCGGCCGCTGGCACAAGGCGGGTCGGCGGAACAGCAGAGGAGGTGCGGGCGGCAGAGGAGGAGTTCCGGCTGCGAGCGCAAGGCGGGTCAGCGGAACGGCGGAGAAGGTGCGGACGGAGGAGGAGCACCGGCCGGTGGCACGCCGGGCAGCGGCACACAAAAAGGCCTGCGCTGCCGCAGGCCCGTATCCGGAGGTCCGGACTACATATATTATCGGTTCTGTTCGCCGAGGATACGCATTGCAACGTCGAGAATCGTCGTGTCGTCCAACGTGACCACACCGCCGTCCGGCCCGGGTTCAAAATGAACACCCACACACTCCTTCGCCTCGTGCTTGCCCCCGAAATAGTTGCGGACAGCCTCTACGTCAATTCCCAATTCATCTGCAATGCGCTGCGAACTGCCGCTCGGCAGTCTGTCCTTGATACGGCGCAACTCGTTAAATGTGATAATCATATCCGTTGAGTTTTTGGTTGATAGTTCTGCATCACTAAATTAATACTTTTTTATGGAACTGCAAAATTTCTGCCTGAAAAAGTGTCATAAAAACGTAACAGTCCCGAAAAGGAACGGACCGCACTCTCCCACAGGAGAATGCGGTCCGTCGGATCGTCTTGCCGGATGGATCAGTCGGCCTGCGGCTCGACATAGAATTCGTAGAGCACCGGCGTATAGGGCGGCACCTCGGTCGTGATCGTCGTCGTGGTCGTCGTGGTCGTCGAGCTCGAATCGCCGTAGTAATAGTTGTTGTAGTAGTAACTGTTGTAGTAGTTGTAGTAGTAGTTGTTGTAATAGCTGTTGTAGTAGCTGTTGCCGTAGTAGTTGTTGTAGTAGTTGTAGTAGTTCAGGTAGTCATAGTAGTAGTTGCTCGACGAAGAGCTCGACGAAGAACTCGTCGACGTGCCGCTCACGCCCGTGGCGCCGTAACCGTAGGTCGACGTGGTGATGACGGCGGCCCACTGGCCGTAGCGCAGGTTCGGAATCGAGTAGTACCAGGCGCCGGGCCGCTGGTTGTCGTTGGGCGTATACTCCTCGACGGAGCCCTTCTTGGCGACATCGCCGTAGATGATCTCCTTCACCTCGTCGATGTTCGTGTCGACGATGAAGCCGTCGAGCAGCCGCTCGACATACCACACCTTGGCCGTCCCGTCGAGCTTCACCGAGTCGGTCAGCGACTCGACACCGCCGTAGGGCGACTCCTCGTCGGGATGGAAACGCTCGACCAACGCCTTGCGGACCTTCTCCTGCGTGGCCTCGAAGGCGTTGTAGGGCTCATAGGGCGAGCTGTACGGATTCGGATAGGTGATGCGGTCCGTGGCCGGGTTGTAGCGCAGATTGACATAGACCTGCGGAATGGTGTCGTTGACGCTCACCCAGCGCTCGGCGACGTGGTAGGGATGGAGCTCGTCGTCGGGATCCGCAGGCATCGGCACCGACTCCGCATCCTCCTCATCGTTGCTGTAGATGCGCAGCCCGCCGTTCGCGGCCAGCTTGCAGAAGTCGTCGACCTGCGTGCCCTCGGCCTCGAGCGGGTTCTTGATCGTCTCGCAGATCTCCATCGTGATGATGAAGGGCTTGCCCGAGGAGAGCGTGTAGTCGGTCTGTCCCTCATAGCCGCCCGTACCCGAAACACCGCCCACGACGCGCGAAGGCAGGTAAAGGGTGACCTTCGACCCGGGGCGGAGCTGCAGCTCCGCATCGAGCCCGCGGGCCGCGGCATAGGCCGGATCGAGGTGCAGCGTGTTGCGCATGGCCAGGTGCGAGCCCTCGATCATGCTCGTGTTGAACTCGCCGCAATAGCGGTAGTAGGGAACGTAGTGCGTATATTTGGTATACGACCCGGCCAGCTTGGCATCCGTCGCGCGGCGCGTGAGGATGATGTTGCCCGCCAGATCGCGGCCCGAGAAGTCGAACTTCACCCAACAGATCGTATCGTTGATCGGTTTGGCCTCCATGTCACCGGCATCGAGCACATCGACGTAGTAGCCGCCCTCCTCCTGGAGGTTGTTCACCAGTTCGGGGTGATACTTCTCCATCCAGGCCCCGAGCGCCAGGGTCTCGAACTTGTCGTATGATTCGCTCGCCTCCTTGGCGCAGGAGGCGGCCAGCAGCACAAGGGCCGGAAGGCACAGCATGCGTGTGTAGAACTTCATATTTTCGTCTTATCCTTTTTCAATTTGTCATTCGTCCGCCCGTCCGCCGACCTTCGGGCTCACTCCACGCTGTCGACCGTAAAGGTGATGCAAATGGGGCTTTCGCGGGGGATGAAGCTGAAATTCGTGTCGCCGAAGGCCATGTTGTAGGTCATGTAGGCCTCCACGCGGTCGCCCTGCCGACAACCCACTAACGCAAGACGGAGCCCGCTTAGTATGTCGGCGCTGCGCAGGTCGAGACGCAGCGGCTCGAACGACCAATACTCCACGTTGAGCCCCGCGGCGACATAGGCGGACGCCAGTTCGGGATCGTTCGTGTACTCGGGAAGCCGCGTGTCGGGGATCGTCGCATAGGTGAAGACGTAGAGGCGGAAGGTGATCGTCACGGTCGACGAGCGCGTAACCTCCGTGCGGTTCACCCGCTCCGGATCGTAAACGTCGCGGATGTAGCGGTAGACCGTATTGCCCAGCGTCGTATAGTACAACGCGTCGGAGCCGGGCTCGACCTCCTCCTCGGGGACGAGCGGCGGCTGGTGCGAGCCCTCCAGGAAGCTGACGATCCGGTCGCGCTGCGTGGGCAGCACGTCCTCCTCGTTCGAGCAGCCGCCAAGCAGCGCCGCGCAGAGCATGGATGCAGGCAACAATATGCGGAATATCTTTTTCATCGGTACGAAATCGTGCAAATTTACAAAAACAATCCGATTCCACCGCATGGAACGCAAAAAAACGCCACGGAATTGTCCGTCATGCGCAAAAAAAGAGGGAAAAACGAGATGAGGCGGGCTATCCCCGGGGACGGAAATGGTCCTTGCGGGGGTCCTTGAGCCGTTGCAGCCGCTTCTGTTTCAGCACAAAAAAGGCGATGGTCAGGGCTAGGGCCCCGACGAAAAAGCCGAACAGGATGACAATGAATCCGAAAGGTATATCCTCCATAATCGTCACATTCACCGCAACCGGTGTGGCCGCGAAGATACGGCAAATATTCGACCCGGCCAAACGCAGCGGCGTCCATCCGGACAAAAAGGACGTTTCATAATCTTTTCAGAGCCATTCGGACAATTTCCTCGACCGAGGCTCCCGGCGCCTCGCGCAGCACCGTACGCAGCACCTTCTCCGCGGCCGTGCGGGCGAAGCCCAGCATCACGAGCGCCGCGAGGGCCTCGTCGGCCGTCTCGGCGGAGGGTGACGCCGGCATGCCCGCAATGTCGGTCTGCACGGCCAGCGTCGTGAGCTTGCCGCTCAACTCGACGATGATCTTCTGCGCGGTCTTCAGTCCGAGCCCCTTGACATTCTTCAGCAGCACGGCATTTCCCGTCGAGATGATTCCCTGCAGTTCGTGCGGCGAGTAGGTCGAGAGGATCATGCGGGCCGTGTTGCCGCCCACGCCCGAGACGCTCAACAGCAGGCGGAAGAGCTCCCGCTCGATCTTCGTGGCGAATCCGTAGAGCAGCTGGGCGTCCTCGCGCACGACGAAGTGCACGTAGAGCTTCGCCTCGGCGGCGTGCTCGATGGCCGAGAAGGTCTCGAGCGAGATGTTCAGACAGTACCCCACCCCGCCGGCATCGATGACGGCATAGGTCGGGGCCACTTCGGCCACGCGGCCGGAAATATATTCATACATGGCGGTCAATCCGTTAAAGGGGGTGTGCGCACACGCCGCGGCGGCTCTTCCGGAGCGTACTCCGGGCAGGCCGGGCAGGCGGCTGCGCAGCCCGATAATTTTGCATCGAACCAAGCAAAAATAAAGAATTTTTTTTACCTTTGTGACTCCGAAACGGATTATTTAACTAATAACGCATATCCGATCATGAAAAAAACGCTTTTTATGGCCCTCGCCGCAGCCGTGGCGCTGACGGCCTGCGAATCGAAGCCGGCCGAGCAGCCTGTCGAGGTCATCGCCGAGGAGAAGGCGCAGGAGGCCATCACGAATGACATCGCCTACATCCAGGTCGAGGCCGTGCTGGCTCAGAGCGACCTCTACAAGAACGAAGGCGCCGCCCTGCAGGAGAAGACGCAGAAGGCACAGAAGAGCTGGGCCCAGAAGGAGAAGAACCTCCAGGCCGAGGCTGCCGCCCTGCAGGAGAAGTACCAGAAGGGACTCATCACGACGATCGACGCCCAGAACCAGCAGCAGAGCATCGAGAAGCGCATAGCCGCCTACCAGAGCTCGGCCCAGAAGGAGGCCCAGGCGCTCGATGAGGAGAACTTCGTCTTCACGAACCGCGCACAGGACCTGCTGCACCGCGCCGTGCAGGCCATCAACGGCCAGACCGAAAAGCGCTACCGGCTCATCATCAACGCCTCGGCGCTGATCGACGCCGACTCGACGCTCGACATCACGCCGCTCGTACTGGAGAAGGTCAACGAGCTCTACGCCGCCGACAAGAAGGCCGAGAAGAAATAGCCTCCGCCAGGGGCCGAACCGAGGGGGCGGGACGAAATCCGCGGGAAGGTTGCAGGGAAAAAGCCCTGGAGGCCGTGAAGAAACGATCCGGAGGCCATGACGTGAAGGAAGGCCCCGGAGGCCGTGAAAAGGCCCGGAAAGGCCGTGGAGAAACGCTCCGGAGGCCGTGAGAAGGGACAGAAAGAGAGGCCGTGAAGGAGCCCGAGTAGCCCCTGAAAATGCCCGTTGCCCCGAAAGAAAAGCGACAAACAGCCTCCGACCCCGACACGGCGCCAATCCCGCCGCTGCCCCGGAAAGGACGTCACAAGAAAATACCGGTTCCGCATCCCCGCGGAATCGGTATTTTTTTATACATTTGCACGTAGAATTTTTTTTGCAGGACAAGACATGGGTTTCGTACCGTTCACCTTCATCGACTTCATCGACATCCTCCTCGTGGCTGCGATCATGTACTGGATCTACCGCATGACCAAAGGCACGAACGCACCCTATATCCTCTCGGGAATCATCGCCATCTACCTGCTGTGGGTCGTCGTGCGCGCCCTCAACATGGAGTTGCTCTCGACCATCCTCGGACAGCTGATCTCGGTGGGAACCATCGCGCTGATCATCGTCTTTCAGCCCGAGCTGCGCCGCTTTCTCCAGATGATCGGCATGCGGCAAAAGCATTTCAACTTCATCTCGCGCATCTTCTCCACGGGCGACGACAAGGTGCAGACCAACATCGTACCGATCGTCACGGCCTGCCGCGAGATGGCCGAGACGAAGACCGGAGCGCTGATCGTCATCGGCCAGGAGAGCGACCTGAGGCTGATCGCCGAGGGCGGCATTGCGCTCGATGCCAAAATCTCGACGGCGCTGCTCAAGAACATCTTTTTCAAAAATGCCCCGCTGCACGACGGCGCCGTGCTCATCGAGGGCGACCGGGTCGTGGCGGCGAAGTGCATCCTGCCCGTAACGCAGAGCGACGTGCCCAAGTCGTTCGGCACGCGCCACCGCGCCGCCATCGGCATGAGCGAGATTTCGGATGCCATCATCATCGTCGTCTCCGAGGAGACGGGCCATATCGCCATCGCCCAGGGCGGAAGCATCCGGCAGAACATCGACCCCCAGCGGCTGCAGCAAACCCTGCAACGCTATCTGACGATCAACTCCCGCAAGCGGACGGACAAGGAGGTGGCCGAATAATCCACGGCCGGGGAGCGTGCAGGATGCGGGCGATTCACCCCCCCCGACAGGCAACGCAGCGAGGGGCGGAAAAGGAGGAACTTTTCCGCCCCTCGCCGCATCCGCCCGAAACCGGGAACGGCCTCCGACCGGCGGACGCCTCGGAGTCGGTGCGGGGTATCGGAGCAAAGATTAACGCAGAGGTTTGCGCCGCGAAATCGGCGCAGAGGTTTGCTGTGGTGGATTGCGCCGGTGGAATTACGTGGCGGGGCTGAAAAGGGAAAAGGCGGGGACAGGTACAAAAAAAGACCGCGAAAAAATCGCGGTCATACGGTGGAGTTGAATTTTCGGGCGGGGGTTTCGGCTGCCACCCATATTGGCTGGACAAAACAGTCGTCGTTCTTTCACCGATTGCAGGACCCGAAATTTCGCTTATCGCGTCATCGGGTTCGCGGAACGGTCTGTACGGCAAACTCCGGTCTCTTGTTTCGTCCTCGGGCCCGTTCGGGACCTCCGGATTCCGCTCCGGCCTTTGTTTCAGTCCCAGGCGACTGTCCTTCTGTCCTTGGTTTTCCTCCGGGTTCCGATCTCCTGATTCGTTCGGCCCCCGGCCCCGGGATTATTCGGCAGGCTGCTCCTGCGCGGGCTCGGCGGCATCGGCTGCCGGGATCTCGGCCTGCGGCATGGCGGCGGGCGCCTCGGACTCGATCACGCGCTCCTGCAGCGCCTCGGCGTCCTTCATGATCTCCGTGTTGCTCGTAGCCACCAGGCTCTTGTCCATAGCAAGCGTGGCAATCAGACTCAGGACAAAGATGGCGATGGCCATGGCCCACGTGAACTTCTCCAGCATGTTGGTCGTCTCACGCACGCCCATCACCTGATTCGATGCACCGAAGTTGGCGGCCATGCCGCTCTTGGGGTTCTGCACCAATACGGCAAGAATGACCAGCACACTGGCCACGAGTATCAGCGCAATGCAAATCGTGTATAACATATCGTTGAATTTTGATTATTGTTTTTTTTCTATTTTGTCAATAAGCTCGGCAAAGTAAACACTTTTTTCGGGATTTAGCAAACTTAATTTGCGATAAATCGCTATGGCTTTGTCGCGAAGCCCCTGGGCGAGATAAATCCCGGCCAGCTCCTCGCTCACCACCTCGTCCTCGTCGTCGAGCTGCGCCTCGGTGAGCACTTCGCTCTCGGGTTCGCCCTCGCCCGCCACGATGCGCAGGTCCTCCTCGCGCAGAAAGCGGTCGATCACGTCGTCGGACGAGAGGGAGACCAGCGCGCGGAGGTCCACCGGCGCGGCCTTCAGCGAGCTTTCGGCCCGCCACGGCGCCAGCAGCTCCAGCCGCGCATCCGCCCCGCCGCCGGCTGCCGCGTGCAGCGTGCGCACGGGGGCGAACCACGGCCAGCGGGCCACGAGCGTTGCAAGCTCCGCGGCATCGGGCGCGGGCTCCGCGGCCGGATGTGTCAAGAGTTCCCTGATCCGTGTCATGGCAGGCGGTTTACCAGTTCGAGGCCGAAGCCTGGAAGATGTCGGTTACGAGCTGGTCGACGATCTCGGGAATGAGCGTACCCTCGGCCTCGGTCAGCAGGATGTTGGTGTCGTAGTCCGCAAAGGCGGAGAAGGTCCTGTTCCAGGAGGCCTTCTCGTCGAGGGCGTTCGTGAAGCGCACCTTCACGGTGATGGTCAGGCGGTTGAGCACGGCCTGCTCGCTGCTCGACACGGAAGCCGTGGTCGAGACGTAGTTGACGATCTCGCCCTCGAAGGCGAAGTCGCCGCCCTCGTCCACCTGGGTCAGGCGCGTGCGGCGCGAAAAGATGTCGACGAGCGACTCGGTGAGCGTCGACGAGAGGATCGGCGAGACCATCGGGGCGTTGTTCGGGAAGTAGGCCACCGAGAAGGTCTTGGCATCGGGCGGAATCGACGCACCCGAGAGCGAATAGTTGATGGCGACGCCGCAGCCCGTCAGCACGGCGGCACACAGGGCCACGACGGCCAGTTTCAGTTTCATGCGTTTCATGTATCAGTAATCCTCGATTCCGAGCTCCTTGATCTTGCGGTAGAGCGTGCGCTCGGACATGAACAGTTCGGCGGCCGCCTCGCGACGGCGTCCGTTGTTGCGGCGCAGCGCGCGGATGATCTGCTCGCGCTGCATGTCGGCCTTGGTCTTCTCGCGCGGCGGCGTGTCGGTCACCTCCTCGCTCTCGACATAGACCGGAGCGGACTCCCCGCCCGCCGGAGCGGTCGGCGCGGAGCAGGGTGCGGAGGCCGACGGCGGGTAGATGCCGTGCGGCACGGGGGCATACGCTCCGGCACTCTGCGTGCGGGTGGGCAGCAGCGCCCGGATGTCGGGCGCCGCGTCGGCGCGGTGCGTATCGACAGTGCGCATCAGCTCGGAGAGCATGCGTTTCAGGTCGTTGATGTCGGCCCGCATGTCGAAGAGCACCTTGTAGAGGAGTTCGCGCTCGGTGGCCATGCCCTCGTCCGCGGCGGGAGCTCCCGCCGCCACGGGCGCACCGGCATGCTGCTCGGGAAGGTATTTGGCCAGAATCTCGGGCGTGATGACGCGCGTCTGCTCGATGGCCGAGATCTGTTCGGCGACATTCTTCAGCTGGCGGATGTTGCCCCGCCAGTAGTAGTTCATCAGCATCTGCCGCGCCGCGTCGTCGAGCGTCACGGCCGGCATGCGGTACTGCGTGGCCACGTCGGCGGCGAAGCGGCGGAAGAGCAGCGGAATGTCCTCCGGACGCTCGCGCAGGGCCGGCACCAGGATGGGCACGGTGGCCAGGCGGTAGTAGAGGTCCTCGCGGAAGCGGCCCGCGGCGATCGCCTCCTGCAGGTTGACGTTCGTGGCGGCGACGACGCGCACGTTGGTCTTCTGCACCTTCGAGGAGCCCACGCGCAGGAACTCGCCCGTCTGCAGCACGCGCAGCAGGCGCGCCTGCGTCGGATGGGGCAGCTCGGCCACCTCGTCCAGGAAGATCGTCCCCCCGTCGGCCTCCTCGAAGTAACCCTTGCGGGCTTCGAGCGCCCCGGTGAAGGAGCCCTTCTCGTGTCCGAAGAGCTCCGAGTCGATCGTCCCTTCGGGAATTGCCGCGCAGTTCACGGCGATGTACTTGTTGTGCTTGCGGGCCGAATAGGCATGGATCACCTGCGGAAAAAACTCCTTTCCCACACCACTCTCACCCGTGACAAGCACCGTCAGATCGGTCGGCGCCACACGCAGCGCCACGTCGAGCGCCCGGTCGAGCAGCTCCGACGTACCGATGATTCCGAAACGTTGTTTGACACTTGCTATATCCGTCATTTTCCGTCAGTGATTGGATTCGTTTGTCGCATCGTCCCCCTCGGCGGACACGTCGCCCGAGGCCTCGTCGCCGGAGGCCCCGCCGGTGAGTTCGAGCAGGTACTGCTCCTCGGCACGCCGCTCCTGCGCCTCGCGGTAATAGCCGAAGGCGATGGCCGCCACGGCAATGGCCGCGGCGATGATCGCAATCCAGAGGAAGCGGTCGGCACGGCGGCGCGGCGGCTCGTCGACGTAGGTGTAGGCGTCGGTCGTCTTGGGGGGCTTGCCGTAGCGCAGGCCCCGCAGCGAGGGGTCGGGATTCATCTTCGCCGAGGGCGAAATCCGGGTCTCGGCAAAGGCCGCCTTAACGGCTTCGGCCACCTTGTCCGGCCGCAGGGGGGCATGGTGCCGGGATTTTCCGCCCTCCTCTCCGCCGTTTCCGTCGTCGGAGTGCGCACGGGCACCGTCCGCCGGAGCCGCGAGAGCAGGCTCCTCCGCGGCCGACGGGGCTGCGGGCTGCGGCGCCACATCCAGCTGCGGATCGTAGTGGAAGGCGATCGTCCCGTTGGGACCGGGCGCCATCTGGCCGAAGCCCCGCATGCGGTAGGTGCCGCCGTGCTCGACGGCGTGCCGCACCTCGAAGACGAAGCGGTCGATTTCGCCCGCGGCCTGCAGTTCGGCCATGCCCGCGTCGCGCAGCACCTGGCGCAGGACGCCGTCGTCGCGCCGCAGCAGCTCCGAGAAGAGCACGGTATGGTCCGGCTCCTTGACGATGAATGCGCCCAGCTGGGGCACGACCAGCCGCTTGTGGGCCGTCAGGTATTGAGCGATGAGATCGGTCAGCACGATTGAAATCCTCCTTGAAAATCCGCACCAAAAATACCGTTTTTCACGGTAAAAACCAAAATCTCGGGGGCATTATTCAAAATAATCGGGCAAAGTATTGGTTAAACGAAAAATATTCGCCTATTTTGCATCCCGTAATTTTCAAAAATCCGGACGAGCTACTTTGTCCGAAAAAAAGCGAAGTAGCGAAGCCGGATTGTTCAAACACCAAGCAAGCGCGCCATGAAAGACAAGTACATCGACCTGATCGAACAGTCGTTCGACTTCCCGCAGGACGAGTTTTCGGTCGAGGACAATGAGCTGAATTTCCACGACATTCCGCTCATGGAACTCATCAAGCAGTACGGAACGCCGTTGAAGATCACCTATCTGCCGAAGATTTCGCAGCAGATCAACCGGGCCAAGCGCATGTTCAACGTGGCGATGGCCAAGGTCGATTACAAGGGGTCGTACAACTACTGCTACTGCACCAAGTCGAGCCACTTCTCGTTCGTGCTCGAGGAGGCCATGAAGAACGACATCCACCTGGAGACCTCGTCGGCCTATGACATTCACATCATCAACGCGCTCTACGACGGCGGTATCATCGACAAGGACCGCTACATCATCTGCAACGGCTTCAAGCGCCCGCAGTATGTCGAGAACATCGCGCAGCTGGTCAACGAGGGCTTCACCAACACGATCCCCGTATTGGACAACAAGGAGGAGATCGACCTCTTCGAGGACGCCTTCACCAAGAAGTGCAAGGTCGGCATCCGCATCGCCTGCGAGGAGGAGCCCAAGTTCGACTTCTACACCTCGCGCCTGGGCATCCGCTACAACGACATCGTCGACTTCTACAAGGCCAAGCTCAAGAACAGCAAGAAATTCTCGCTCAAGATGCTGCACTTCTTCATCAACACCGGCATCAAGGACACGGCCTACTACTGGAACGAGCTGTCGAAGTGCATGAACGTCTACTGCGAGCTGAAGACCATCTGCCCGGAGCTCGACAGCCTGAACATCGGCGGCGGCTTCCCGATCAAGAACTCGCTCAACTTCGAGTACGACTACGAGTACCTCACCGAGGAGATCGTCGCCCAGATCAAGAACATCTGCCAGCGCAACGGCATCGAGGAGCCCAACATCTTCACCGAGTTCGGATCGTTCACCGTGGGCGAAAGCGGCGCGGCGCTCTACTCGATCGTCAACCAGAAGCAGCAGAACGACCGCGAGAACTGGTACATGATCGACTCGTCGTTCATCACCACGCTGCCCGACACGTGGGGCATCAACCAGCGCTACATCATGCTGGCGATCAACAACTGGGACAAGGAGTACCAGCGGGTCTTCCTCGGCGGCCTGACGTGCGACAGCGAGGACTTCTACAACTCGGAGTGCCACACCAACGCGATCTTCCTGCCGAAGCTCGAGAAGGGCAACACGCAGTATATCGGCTTCTTCCATACGGGCGCCTACCAGGAGGCGCTGGGCGGCTTCGGCGGCATCCAGCACTGCCTGATCCCCGCGCCGAAGCACGTCATCATCGACCGCGACAAGTCCGACAACGAGTACTACACGCGCCTGTTCGCCAAGGAGCAGTCCTACCGTTCGATGCTCCGCATCCTCGGCTACTGACACCGCGAGGGGGGGGGTGAGCTGATGCGCTTCGGCCAATCGGCGCGATCCGGCCATCGCCTGCGGGGCGGCCATCGCCTGCGGGGCGGCCAGCCTGCGGTTCGGCCAATCTGCGGTTCGGCCAATCTGCGGTTCGGCCAATCTGCGGGGCCCGACTTCCGCTCCGACCGTTTTATAGAGGAGCCCGGCAAAATGCCGGGCTCCTCCTTGTTTGTCCCGCCGCCCGGGCAAATCCGAAGCCGGTTCGCACGAGGCGGACCATCCTGTTTTTTATATTATTTTTTATACATTTGTCCGGACTAACCGATCACAACACGATGAGACGCAAATTGCTGACCACCCTTCCGCTGCTGCTTGCACTGCTCGGCAGCGCCGCCGCATCGGCGCAAACCGCACCGGCCGCACCGCCGGCGCAAACGACACCATCGACGCAACGGGCTCCGGCCGGACAGGCACAACCGGCAGCCGACGGCAGTGAAGCCATCCGGGCCTGCTACGCGGAGTACCTGAACGACATGCTCCACGGCGGCAACCGTCGGGGCGATACGCTGCTGCGGGAGATGCTGACGCCCGAATGCTACGAATGGTTCTACCGCGAGGTGGAAGCCACGGATGCCAATCCGCTTCTCCGCGCACAGGACACCACGGAGGATGTACTCGCCACGCTGACGGTCGAGCCGCTCGGCGGCGACTGGTACATGGTCCGCTACCGCTGGTGGCGCACCGACACCAGACAGATCGAGATTCCGCTGAAGGCGCAGCGGATCGACGGCCGCTGGCGGATCGTCCGCATCACGCCGATAGACGGCGGCAACCGCTACGGCGACTGACCGGATACCTCTCGCGTCGCACCACACGACAAGGCAAATTTACGGGCGGAGCGTGCTCTTCCGCCCGTTTTTTTGCGGCCGACAGCGTGGAATCAGCCCAAAAATTCCTACCTTGCGACCCCGAAACGGGCATAAAACGGACACAATGGAGCAACGGAGGAGCAGGAAAAGCGGGTATGGGAGACGAATGGTCCGGGGCATGCTGGCCCTGCTGGCCGCGTCGGTGTGGACAGGAGCCGCAGCACAGGAGCCTGCCGGCAACGGGCCGGGCAGCGTACCGGACAACCTGCCGGGCAAAAAGTTTATCCACCGGCTCGGCGTCGAGTACCGTCCCGAATACATCTTCCCGTCTAATCCCTTTGTGGCCGGGCGCAACGCCTCCGGGCAGCCGATCGACTTTGCGCAGTCGCTGCATCTGCGCTACGCACTGCAATACCGGCCCGAAACCGCCGCGGCGCGCATCTACGGCGACGTCTACCAGGGCATCGGCATCGCCCGCTACGACTTCGGCAGTCCCAGCGAAACCGGCGACCCGGTGGCCGTCTACCTCTTCCAGGGGGCGCGCATCGCCCGCCTGGCGCCGCGCCTCACGCTCCATTACGAGTGGAACTTCGGCCTCTCGTTCGGCTGGCACCCCTACCATTCCGACACAAACAGCTGGAACGGCATGACGGGGTCGCGCCTGAACGCCTACCTCAACGTCGACTTCTACCTGCGCTGGGCACTCTCGCAGCGCGTGGGGCTCGTCGTCGGGCCGACACTCACCCACTTCTCGAACGGCAACACCAAATTCCCCAACGCCGGGCTCAACACCGTCGGGACGAAGGTCGGCCTGACGTGCGATCTGGGCACACCGGCCGATGCCGTCCGGCAGCCGCAGGCCGTGCGCCCGCCCTTTCCGCGGCACATGAGCTACGACCTCACCCTCTTCGGATCGTGGCGCCGCAAGGGCATCCGGCTCGACGGGCGGCTGATCCCCTCGCCCGAGGCCTACCCCGTCGCGGGCATCAGCTTCGCGGCGATGTACAACTTCGGCTACCGGTTCCGCGCGGGCCTCGCCGCCGACGGCGTCTACGACGGCAGCGCCAACGTCCGCACCGAAGACTACATCGTCGGCTGGGGCGAGGAGGACCCCGGCTACACCTTCCACAAGCCCGGCATCGACCGGCAGTTGAGCCTCGGGCTCTCGGCCCGCGCCGAGTTCGTCATGCCGCTCTTCACCGTCGGCATCGGCATCGGCGCCAACGTCCTGCACAAGGGCGGCGACCTGGCGGCCGTCTACCAGCTCGTGTCGCTCAAGATCGCCGCGACACGCAGCACCTACCTCCACATCGGCTACAGCCTGCAGAACTTCCGCGACCCCAACTTCCTGATGCTCGGCATCGGATACCGCTTCAACAACCGCACGCCCCGTCTGCGGTAGGCCGCCGGCGAAGGAGCCCGATTTATTTGGCGGCTCCGATCCGTTGCATTATCTTTGCAGGCAAAACGGAGCGCCATGCAGATCACCAAAGCCGAATTCAAATGCTCCTCGGAGCGCATCACGCAGGTTCCGAAGGACGACCTGCGCGACATCGCCTTCATCGGACGCAGCAACGTGGGCAAGTCGTCGCTCATCAACATGCTCACCGGCCGCAAGGGGCTGGCCAAGGTCTCGGCGACCCCGGGCAAGACGCGGCTCATCAACCACTTCCGCATCGACGACCGCTGGTACCTGGTCGACCTGCCGGGCTACGGCTACGCCCGCACCTCGAAGACGCAGCGCGGCGAGTTCTCGAAGCTCATCACCGACTACGTCCTGCGCTGCGAGAAGATGCACTTTCTGTTCGTACTGGTCGACATCCGCCTCGAACCCCAGGTGATCGACCTGAACTTCATCCGCCTGCTCGGCGAGCACGGCGTGCCCTTCGGCCTGATCTTCACCAAGGCCGACAAGCTCTCGCGTGCGCAGGCGCAGCGCAGCGTCGACCGCTACCGCGCCGCCCTCTCCGAAGAGTGGGAGGAGCTGCCGCCGATGCTGGTCAGCTCGTCGGCCGACGCCTCGGGACGCGACGCGATCCTCGACCTGATCGGCGAATGTCTGAAAGTTTGATTCTTTGTTGAAAAAACACCCGACGAAAAGACTGTTTTTTCATCCTATTGTCCTATCTTTGCAACATCTTATAATATCCCGCTGTTATGGCAATCCACAAAATCAAAATTTTCACCGGCCGCGGTTCCGAGTACCTGGCCGAGAAGATCGCGGCGAGCTTCGGCACCACGCTCGGGCAATCGGAGGTGCTGAAGTTCAGCGACGGCGAGTTCCAGCCCTGCTACAACGAGTCGATCCGCGGCTGCACGGTATTCATCATCCAGTCGACCTTCCCGCCCTCGGACAACCTCATGGAGCTGCTGATGATGATCGACGCCGCACGCCGCGCCTCGGCCTACAAGGTCGTGGCCGTGATCCCCTACTTCGGCTGGGCACGGCAGGACCGCAAGGACCGCCCCCGCGTGCCTATCGGCGCCAAGCTCGTCGCCAACCTGCTCATGGCCGCCGGTGTGGATCGCATCATGACGATGGACCTGCATGCCGACCAGATCCAGGGATTTTTCGACATTCCCGTCGACGCACTCTACGCCAGCGGCATCTTCATCCCCTACATCCAGAGCCTGCAGATCGAGGACCTCTCGATCGCCGCGCCCGACATGGGCGGTGCCAAGCGCGCCAACACCTACGCCAAGCTGCTCGGCACGCCGATCATCATCTCGCACAAGGAGCGCGCCAAGGCCAACGTCGTGGGCAAGATGACCGCCATCGGTGAGGTCGAGGGCCGCAACGTGCTGATCGTCGACGACATGATCGACACGGCCGGCACGATCTGCATGGCTGCCGACATGCTCATGTCGCGCGGCGCGAAGAGCGTGCGCGCGGCGATCACCCACCCCGTCCTCTCGGGTCCGGCCTACGAGCGCATCAACGACAGCGCCCTGCAGGAGGTGATCGTCACCGACACCATTCCGCTCAACCCCAACAAGGACCTGCACAAGTTCACGGTGCTGTCGGTCGCCGACATCTTCGCCGACGTCATCGAACGCGTGCACAACTACAAGGAGATCTCCTCAATCTTCTTCAAGTAACCGGCCCGACCGGCATAGACACAGGCGCGGGGAATACACCGATGTATTCCCCCGCGCCTGTTTTGTGTGTCTGTCCCGACGGAAACAGCCCCGCCACCGGACCCGTAAATTTTGCTGCAGCACCGCCCGACGGGCCAAAATACCGCGCCGAGCCGAAACACTGCTCGACGAGCCGAAACATCGCCGCCGGTCTGCGCCCTGCTACTTGAGGGGCGAATCCGGCTCCCGGGACATCACCAGATAGAACATCCGGTCGAGGAAGGCCGGGGCGAACTTCTTGACAAAATATGTCGCACGCCCCTCGATCTCCATCAGGCAGAGCCGCTTGCGGCGCAGGATGCCGCGCCCCACGATGCGGGCTACCTGCTCGGCAGTCATCATCTTCGACTCGTCGCGCGGCGTCTCGCCCTGCTGCGACCCGTTGGCCGTGAGGGCCGAGAAGCGGACGTTCGAGGCCGTGAAGCCCGGGCAGGCGATCATCACGTGCAGCCCCTTCTTGAGATTTTCGATGCGCAGCGTCTCCAAGAAGCCCGTCATGGCGTACTTCGAGGCCGAGTAGCCGGTGCGGCCGGGCAGTCCGTGCAGACCCGCCACCGACGAGATGCCGACGATCGAACCCTTCGTCGCCTGCAGGTAGGGCAACGCGTACTTGCAGCAGTTGACCGCACCCCAGAAATTCACATCCATGAGGCGGTGGAGCACCGAGAGCTCCACGTCGTCGAAAATCGCACGCATCGAGAGCCCGGCGTTGCAGATCAGCACGTCGATGCGTCCATACTCGCGCACGGCCGTTTCGATGAGCTCGCGGCACTGGTCGGGTACCGTGACATCCACGCCGCAGTAGACGGCCTGACCGCCCTGTGCGCGGATCTCCCCCACGATGAGCTGGAGCTTCTGCACGCTGCGGGCCCCCAGCACCACGCGGGCGCCCTGCGCGGCGTAGACCCGCGCCATCGCCTCACCGATGCCCGACGAGGCGCCGGTGATGACGATCACCTTCTCCTTGAGTGTCTTCTTCATATGTTATTGTTGTTGTTTTTCCGTCGTCGATTCGCTCTCCTTTCCGCCGATCTCCACACACAGCCCGTCCCAGGCCAGATGCACACCCGCGGGGAGCGTCGGCTCCGTCTCCGCATAGCGGCCGATCTCGTGCGACATGTGCGTGAGGTAGGCCACGCGCGGCGCGACGCGCCGGATGAGCGCCAGGGCCTCCGCCACGTTGAAATGCGACGGGTGCTCCTTGAAACGCAGGGCATTGACCACCAGGGTGTCCACCCCGGCGAGCTTCTCCACCTCGGCATCCTCGATCGTCTTGAAGTCGGTCAGGTAGGCCAGCGGCCCGATGCGGTAGCCCGTCACGGTGAAACGCTCGGAGTGGTGGCCCGAAACGGGGATGATCTCCACGCCGCAGACCGTAAAGGGGCGCGCAACGTCGATCTCGTGCAGTTCGATCTCCGGCACGCCGCGGTACTTGTCCTGCTCGAAGGCGTAGTCGAAATCCTTGCGCACGCACGCCAGCGTCCGCGGTGCGGCGTAGATGTCCACCCGGTGGATCGTCGGCGGGTAGTCGACGAAGTTGAAGGCCCGCACGTCGTCCAGACCGCCGATGTGGTCCTTGTGCTCGTGCGTGAGCAGAATGCCGTCGATGTGCCGCACGCCCGTGCGGAGCATCTGATAGCGGAAGTCGGGCCCGGCGTCGATAATCAGCCGCACACCGCGCGTCTCGACCATGGCCGAGGTGCGCAGCCGCCGGTCCCGCCGGTCGTCCGACGTGCAGACCGCACAGCGGCATCCGATGACGGGCACGCCCTGCGAAGTGCCGGTTCCCAGAAAGGTGAGTTTCATGACGGCAAAATTAATAAAAATATGTCAACGGCGCACCGCGTGGCGGAAGATTCGCCGCCCGGGCGCCCGCCATGCGAGCTGCGGGCCGTCACACGGTGCCGCCGTTGATCCTCAAGCGGGTCCGACGGCCGCCTCCCGACCCGGATTCTCCCTTGCAGCCCCGGCAATCGCCGCCTGCCATGCGGACCAGCCCACCTTGCAGACCCGGCAACCGCCGCCCGCCCGTCATGCCGCCCTTCCTCCATACAGACCCAACCGCTGCCGCACGACGCAGGCGGTCCCTCGTAAAACAGACGGTTGTTCCACGTTCACGGCCCTGCCGCCCCCCTCCACAGCCAAAAGGAATAGAGGGGCATCCGGAAGGGCCCGCAGTTGGCAGGGGTCGCAGAGGGGAGGGGCGCAATCGGAAGAGCCCGCAGCCGTATCCGGCAGGACTGCGGGTGGCAGGATCCGCAGCCGGAAAGCCGGCGAGTGACAGGACACAGCCGGAAGAGCCCGCAATTGGCAGGGGTCGCGGAGGGAAGGGGTCGCGGAGGGAAGGGACTACGGAAGGGAGGGGTGCAATCGGAAGGCCCGCAGCCGTATCCGGCATGGGCCTGCGGAGAGTCTGGCGGAGTTTTTTCGCGGGCTTTGTACCATTTGCAAGCCTAAATATACGTTTTGAAAGGGTACAAACGGCTTCGCAGCCCTATTTTTATTTCCGGAAGCGGTTCACGCCGCGACCACACACCCATCAAATACAACCCGTCGCGGCGCCGCGGCAACGCAGCGCCCCCGCGGGCGGAAGCAGGGACCGGCATCCTCTGCGCCTGGAGGATTCCCTCCCCTTCCGCCCTTCAGTACGGCACCCGGAGACACACGGATCCGGGTGTCGTTTTGTCGGGTCATAGTCGTATTGTCGGGACATATTTGTATGTTCGTATTTTTTTTCGTACCTTGTAGGAATGATACTCTACGCCCTCATCTATTTCCTCAACGGAATCTCCCTCGCCTTCTTCATCACGGCGGGCATGCGGATGTTCTTCTACGCCCGCAGGACCGGCTCCCGGCCCCACCTGCTCTTTGCCATCTGCCTGGGTTGGATGGCCCTGATCCAGGTCAAGGAGTTCTTCTGCAACTTCATCCCCTTCTACAACTACGAGGTGCTCGGCCCCGCCTTCACCTTTCCCGATCTGTTCACGCTGCCGCTGCTCTCGCTCTTCTTCTTCGAGCTGGTCATGCCCGGACGCATCAACCTGCGCTACGCCCTGCGGCTGCTCGCGCCGTTCGCGCTGCTCGGCGGCACCTACCTCGTCGGGCTCCTCTTCTTCGACAGGACGATCTACCTGTCGCTCGACGAAGTGATCGACGACCTGCCCGCCCTGCTGCCCGCGACACTGCTCCTCTATGTCGTCTACGCCGCCGGATACTGCATCTTCGCCTTCATCCGCATCGTGCGCTTCTCGCTCCTCTACACCGAGCAGATCGCCCAGGCCTACTCCTTCACCGAGCGCATCCACCTGCGCTGGATGCGCTGGATGGCCGGCATTCTGGCCTTCTACCTGATCTCCTACATCGGCATCATCGCCTTCACCACCTCGGAGAACTACATCGTCTTCACCTTCGCCCTCTCGCTCGCCGTCTGGGGCGTGCTCTACGGCTGTGTCATCCAGTACCGCATCCCGAAGATCATCCTCAACTACTGGCGGTCGCAGCCCGCACGCGAACAGCAGCCCGAAGAGAACGTCTCGGAGAAGAACGAACGGATCGAAGCCCTGCGGGCGCAGGTGGCCGAGGCCATCGACACGCGGCGGCTCTACCTCAATCCGGGGCTGACGATCGTCGACATGGCGGCCGAATGCGGTACGAACCGCACGCACCTCTCGCAGTTCTTCAACAACGAGCTGGGCCTCTCGTTCCGCGACTACATCAACCGCTGCCGCGTGGAGCACGCCGTGCGGCTGATGGCCGAACACAACTACAAGATCGAGGAGCTGGCCCTGCTCGCCGGATTCGGCAGCACGACGACCTTCTACCGGGCCTTTGCCAAGGAGAAGGGGGAGACGCCCCAGCGGTGGCAGGAGCAGCACGCCCAATCCAAAGCGCAGCCGGCGGAGTCCACCGCCCTGCCCGGAGCGGAGACGCAGGCGGAAGAGCTGCCGGAAAAGGTCGGTGCCGCAGCCACGGTCGAATAGCCGGACCTCCGCCCATTCGATCCGGCTTGCCGTGCCCCTCATCCAGGCTGTCGCGCCGAGCCGCCCGTCCAGGCCCGATCCTCACTGCCCGACCAATCCCCCGCCCGATCCAACAACCCCGCCCAGCTCGCCCGTCCTCCCCTTCCGGCCGACCCGGCCGCCGGACTACCGCCGCCAAACTGCCGCCGCCAAACTGCCGCCGCCAAACTGCCGCCGCCAAACTGCCACTGCCGGGCAACTTTTCACCCTCCCCGGCCATACGCCCGACAGGTGCATCCGTCGCGTCAAAAGGGGCATTGCGAAACAAACTCGAAAACTTTTTTGGTTTTTTGAGTTTTATTTTTATATTTGTATCCGGATCAACAAGGCAGGATCATGACTCAGAAGGAACGGATCGTCGAACAGGCCATGCGCATGTTCGCGACACAGGGCATCAAGGCGGTGCGCATGGATGACATCGCCCGCCAGCTGGGCGTTTCAAAACGCACGCTCTACGAACTCTTCGGCGACAAGGAGGGGCTGTTGTATCTGGCGCTGAACTGCTATTTTGAACACACGCGCCGCCGTCGCGAGGCGCTTACGGAGGGTGCGCGCAACGTGCTCGAGGCCCTCTTCATGGTCCTGACCGACGTGCTGGACTCCGCCGGCGAGGCCAACCGCATGCTCGACAACCTGCGGAAGTTCTACCCTGCGGTCTACGACCGCTACACGAAGGAGGGCACCGCAAAGACGCGCAGCGATTTCGGCAAGATGCTTGAAAGGGGTATCGCCGAAGGGCTCTTCATCGACCGTTTCAACATGGACCTCGCCATTACGGTCCTCTACTATACGGCCTCGGCCATCGTCTCGCGCAAGGACCTGCTGCTACCCGAGGGGATGACCGAACGCGAGGCCTTCGTGCAGATCGTCAGCAACTTTTTCCGCGGCATCGCGACGGCCAGGGGACTGGAGCTCGTGGACGACTACCTGAAACGCTACGACCCCGCCCACAGCAGGACAAAATGAACAGCCATCCACCGTCATGAAAAGAACGATCCTGACTCTTCTGCTGCTGCTCGGCACATTCGCCGCCCGGGCGCAGCTGCGGCTGACGCTCGACGACGCGCTCCGGCTGGCCCTGAGCGAGAACCCCACGATCCGCATGGCGGAGATGGAGGTCGAGCGCTACGACTACGTCAAGCGCCAGACGTGGGGCGCCCTGCTGCCGCAGGTCTCGGTGAGCGGGCAGCTCAACCACAACTTCATCGTGCAGCAGATGTCGAAGGGCTTCTCGCTCGGCAACGACCCCTACACGACCGTAAGCGGTGCGGTGGACGCCTCGCTGCCGCTCTTCGCCCCGCAGGTCTACCGCATGCTGCGGCTCAACGCCGCACAGATGGCCTCGGCCGTCGAGGCGGCACGCGCATCGCGCATCGACCTGGTCGCCGAGGTCAAAAAGGCCTTCTACAACATCCTGCTGGCCGAGCAGTCGCTCGCCGTGCTGCACGAATCGGAGGCCACGGTGCGCCGCACGGTCGAGGATACGCAGTTGCAGTACGACCACGGCCTGGCCTCGGAGTACGACCTGCTCACGGCCGAGGTGCAGTTGAGCAACCTGCGCCCGGCGATCCTGCAGACCGAAACCTCGATCCGCCTGGCGAAACTCCTGCTCAAGATGTACCTCTCGATTCCCGAGGAGGTCGAGATCGAGGCGGCGGGCGAGCTGGACGCCCTGCGCGGCGAGGTGCTTGCCGGCACCGACGGCCTGACCTCCGACCTCGGGGAGAACAGCGACCTGCGGCAGCTCGAACTGCAGGAGGAGATGCTCCGCCTCCAGCTGCGGGCCGAGAATGCGGGCCGCCTGCCGACGCTCGGCGCCTTCGGCAACTTCACGCTCACGGGCAACAACATGGGCACGGTGAAGTTCGACATGGCGGGCGGCGGCATGTCGAGCATCAAGGACGGCTACTTCTGGCAGCATCCCCTCTACGCCGGGGTGCGCCTCTCGGTGCCGCTCTTCGCGGGGCTCGTGAAGGCCAACCGCGCGCGGGAGCTGCGCAACCAGATCGCGCAGATCGCCCTTCAGCGCGACTATGCGCGGCAGCAGCTCGACGTGCAGCTGCGCTCGGCGCTCAACGACCTGATGACGGCGCGCGAGACGATGTTCGCGCAGGAGAAGACCGTCGCCCAGGCCCGCAAGGCCTACCGCATCTCCGACACGCGCTACCGCGCGGGTGCCGGAACGATCCTGGAGCTCAACTCCGCGCAGCTGGCGCAGACGCAGGCCCAGCTCAACTATTCACAGGCCATCTACGACTACCTCTCGGCCAAGGCCGAGTACGACCGCCTCATCGGCCGCGAAGAGTAGCCGCAAACCCGTAAACGGACATGAACGCTATGAACCGAATCCTGATTCCGATCGTTGCCGCCGCTGCCGCCGCCCTTGCGGCCTGCGGCGGGAGCCGCACCGCGGCCGATACGCAGACCGACGTGCGGGTGCTGACCCGCTGCGCGGCGGCCGAGGCGGACACCGTGCACCTGACGGAGGTCTTCACCTCGGAGATCGAGCCCTTCCGCGAGAACGACATCACGCCGGCAGCCTCGGGCGTACACATCGACCGCATCCTGGTCGACGTGGGCGACGCCGTGCGCGAGGGCGACCTGCTCGTGACGCTCGACCCGACGCAGTACACGCAGCAGCTCGTGCAGCTGCGCACGATCGAGGACGACTACAACCGCCTGCTGCCCGTCTACGAGGCGGGCGGCATCTCGGCGCAGCAGATCCAGCAGGCGCGCGCCCAGCTCGACGTGCAGCGCGAGGTGGTCGCCAACCTCCGGCGCAACATCGAGTACCGCTCGCCGCTGACGGGCGTGGTCACGGCGCGCAACGCCGAGGCCGGGGACCTGCTCACCGGACAGCCGATCCTGCACGTGATGCAGATCGACCCGCTGAAGGTCGTGGTCAACATCTCCGAACAGTACTACCCGGCCGTGCGGGTCGGCATGCCCGTCGACCTGCGCGTGGACATCTTCCCCGACAGGACGTTCGCCGGGAAGGTCTCGCTCATCTATCCGGCCCTCGACGCCGCGACGCGCACCTTCAAGGTCGAGGTCGAGGTGCCCAACGCACACGGGACGCTGCGCCCGGGCATGTACGCCCGCACGACTTTCGACATGGGTGAAAAGTGCGGCACGCTCGTACCGGACGTCGCCATCCAGAAGCAGGTCGGCACGGCCGAACGCTACCTCTACGTCATCGTCGGCGACACGGTGGCCGAACGCCGGGCCGTCGAACCCGGGCGCCAGGTCGGCGACCGCGTGGACATCCTGCGCGGCGTGGCGCCGGGCGAGCGGGTCGCCACGACGGCCCTCTCGCGGCTCTACGACGGAGCCCGGGTCGAACTGGCGGCGGAGTAGCGCCGCACAGTCCGACGTCCAACGCAACGTTCAACCCGTCAGAGAGCCCCTTCCGCCATGAAAATCTACGAAAGTGCCGTTCGCAAACCGATCTCCACGGTCCTGCTCTTCGTCGGCGTGATGGTCTTCGGACTCTTCTCGCTGTCGCGACTCTCCGTGGACCAGTATCCCGAGATCGAGATTCCCCAGATCTCGGTCATCACGATGTATCCGGGCGCCAATGCCGCCGACATCGAGACCAACATCACGCGCGTGCTCGAGGACAACCTCAATACGGTGAACAACCTCAAGAAGCTGACCTCCAAGTCGCAGGACAACGTCTCGATGATTACCGTCGAGTTCGAGTACGGCTCCGACCTGAACGAGGGGGCCAACGAGATCCGCGACGTCGTCTCGCGCGTGCAGTCGATGCTGCCCGACGAGGTGGACTACCCGACGATCTTCAAGTTCTCGACCTCGATGATGCCGATCATGATGCTTGCCGTGACGGCCGAGGAGAGCTATCCGGCCCTGAGCAAGATTCTCGACGACAAGCTGGTCAACGTCCTCAACCGCGTCGACGGCGTGGGCGCCGTGTCGGTCATCGGCGCGCCGGAGCGCGAGGTGCAGGTCAACGTCGACCCCACGAAGCTCGACGCCTACGGTCTGACGGTCGAGCAGCTCGGACAGATCATCGCCGCCGAGAACGTCAACATCCCGAGCGGCACGATCGACATCGGCAACAACACCTTCAACGTCAAGGCCGACGGGGAGTTCGACCTCTCGGACGAGCTGCGCCGCGTCGTGGTCTCGAACGCCGGGGGCCGCACGGTGATGCTCACCGACGTGGCCGAAATCCGCGACACGCTCGAAAAGGCGACGATGGACGAGCGCGTGAACGGCCAGCGGGGCGTGCGCGTGATGTTCCAGAAGCAGTCGGGCGCCAACACCGTGAACATCGTCCACGAGATCCAGCGGCGCCTGCCCGCCATCGAGCAGTCGCTGCCCCGCGACGTGAAGATGGAGCTCATCTTCGAGGGGTCGCAGGAGATCACCGACGCCATCGACTCGCTCTCGGAGACGGTGCTCTACGCCTTCCTGTTCGTCGTCCTCGTGGTCATGATCTTCCTCGGGCGGTGGCGCGCCACGCTCATCATCTGCATGACGATCCCCGTGTCGCTGATCTGCTCGTTCATCTACCTCTTCGCCACGGGCTCGACGCTCAACATCATCTCGCTCTCGTCGCTCTCGATCGCCATCGGCATGGTCGTCGACGACGCCATCGTCGTGCTGGAGAACATCACCACCCACATCGAGCGGGGTTCGAGCCCCAAGGAGGCGGCCATCTACGCCACCAACGAGGTGTGGCTCTCGGTCATCGCCACGACGCTCGTCGTCGTCGCGGTCTTCATGCCGCTGACGATGGTCCCCGGCATGGCGGGCATCCTCTTCCGCGAGCTGGGCTGGATCGTCTCGATCGTCGTCTGCGTCTCGACGACCGCGGCCATCACGCTCACGCCGATGATGTCGGCCTACCTGCTCCGCCGCGAGGGCGGCGTGCACGACTACCGGGGGCTGGGCGTCATCTACAAGCCCGTCGACCGGGCACTGGCGTGGCTCGATGCCGCCTATGCGCGGGCGCTCGGCTGGGTCGTCGGCCACCGCCGCATCTCGGTCTTCTCGATGATGGGGCTCTTCGTCCTCTCGCTGGGGCTCATTACGCAGGTGCCCACCGAGTTCTTCCCGCCGTCGGACAACAGCCGCATCGCCGCCACCGTCCGGCTCGAGCAGAACCTCTCGGTCGAGTATACGGCCCGCATCGCGCGGCAGATCGACAGCATCCTCTACGCCGAATTCCCCGAGGTGCGCCTCGTCTCGGCTTCGGCCGGTGCGAACTCCTCGGACAACGCCTTCGCGGCGATGCAGACCACCGGGTCGCACATCATCAACTACAACATCCGCCTCGCGGAGGTCGAGACGCGCGACCGCTCGATCTACACGATCTCCGACCTGCTGCGCCGCAAGCTGGACCGCATTCCCGAGATCCGCGAATACACGGTGACCCCCGGCGGGCAGATGGGCAACATGAGCGGTTCGTCGACTGTCGACATCAAGGTCTTCGGCCACGACATGGAGCTCACGAACGCCATCGCCACGGACCTGCGCGACCGCATGGCACAGCTCGAGGGCACGCGCGACGTGCGGCTCTCGCGCGAGGACCTGCGCCCGGAGTACAACGTCGTCTTCGACCGCGACCGCCTCTCCTACTACGGCATGAACAGCGCCACGGCGTCGCAGGCCGTGCGCAACCGCATCGACGGCCTCGTGGCGTCGAAGTACCGCGAGGACGGCGACGAGTACGACATCGTCGTGCGCTATGCCGAGCCCTTCCGCACGCGCGTGGAGGACATCGAGAACATCACGCTCCACAATGCGCAGGGTCGCCCCGTGAAGCTGCGCGAGGTGGGCCGCGTGCAGGAGGAGTTCGCCGCGCCGGAGATCCAGCGCGAAAACCGTCAGCGCGTCATCACGGTCGAGTCGTCGCTCGGCGCGGGCGTGGCGCTGGGCGACGTGGTGGCCGAGGCGCAGCGGCTCATCGACGACTACCCGCTGCCCGACGGCGTCGATCTGGAGCTCGGCGGCACGGTCGAGGATCAGGGCGACGCCTTCTCCGACCTGGGCATGCTGTTCGTGCTCATCATCCTGCTGGTCTACATCGTCATGGCCACGCAGTTCGAGTCGCTGAAGTTCCCCTTCATCATCATGTTCACCATCCCGTTCGCCTGCACGGGCGTCTTCCTGGCGCTGTGGATGACCTCCACGCCGCTGTCGCTCATCGCCCTGATCGGCGCCATCATGCTCGTCGGCATCGTCACGAAGAACGGCATCGTGATGGTCGACTACATGAACCTGCTCATCGAACGCGGCGCGGAGGTCTCCGAGGCCGTCGTCGCCGGCGGCAAGAGCCGTCTGCGTCCGGTGCTCATGACCTCGTTCACGACGATCCTCGGCATGCTGCCGCTGGCCATCGGCACGGGCGCCGGGTCGGAGACGTGGCAGCCGATGGGCATCGCCGTGATCGGCGGCCTGACCTTCTCGACGATCCTGACGCTCTTCATCGTGCCGGCGCTCTACTCGATTCTGGTCAACCGCTCGCAGCGCAAGGCCCGCGAGAAGCAGGCCCGCCTCGCCGCGGCGCAGGGCGCGGACAACCGATAAATGCAAAACAACCCATGAAAGCAGTATTTCTCTCCTACAACCAGGCGCTGACCGACCGCGTGAACGCCATTCTGGACGGACAGGGCATCCGCGGCTTCACGCGCTGGGCGCTGACCGAGGGGCGCGGATCGGTCGACGGCGAACCGCACTACGGCACGCATGCGTGGCCCTCGGTAAACGCCTCGATCCTGGCCATCGTCGGTGACGAGCAGGTCGCGCCGCTGCTCGAAGCCTTCCGCGCGATGGACGAGGCGACGCCCATGCAGGGATCGCGCGCCTTCGTCTGGAACATCGAGCAGGCGATGTAACCGTACCGCTCCCACGCCGTGTGCACCCCCGCCGGGGCCCCATCAGAGCGCTCCGCCTCCCCTCCTCCGACAACGGAAGAGCCCGGACGTTGATCGTCCGGGCTCTTTTTGCACGTTGACGCGCGGGGCACGTCAGGCGACCGTGGCGTTCTCGAGCTTGCGCATGATCGAGAAGATGAAGAGCGCCGAAAGCAGGCACAGCACGATCAGCACGCTCCAGACCATCCACAGCGCCATGCCGCTTCCCCAGAGGTAGCCGATGAGCGACGTGGCGTAGTTGCCGATGGCCGTGGCGGCGAACCAGCAGCCCATCATCATGCCCTTGTACTTCGGGGGCGCCACCTTCGAGACGAACGAGATACCCATCGGCGAGAGGAGCAGCTCGGCGAAGGTCAGCACCAGATAGGTCGAGATCAGCCAGTTCTGCGACACGAACATGTTGCTCGCACCGGCAGCCTTCACCTCGGCAGGCGACATCAGACCCATCGAGCCGATCGTCAGGATGAGGAAGCCGCCGGCGGCGATAATCATGCCCAGTCCGATCTTGCGCGGGGCCGAGGGCTCCTTGCCGCGGCGGGCGAGCGCCGTGAAGATGGCCACCGAGATCGGGGTCAGACCCACGACATAGAAGGGGTTGAACTGCTGGAACTCCTGCGGCAGGATGTGCACCGGATCGGGCGTGATCGTGTAGCGGTAGATCAGTACGCCGACGGCTACGGCCACGGCGGCGGCGCTGATGATCTTGCCGCGTCCCTTGTCCGACTGGAAGAAGCCCACCAGACCGTAGACGCCGACGAGCACCAGCACGAGGTTGAAGATGTCGAAGCCCATGCGCGTGACGCCCGTAGCCTCGGAGGTCGTGTAGTCGCGGGCGAAGAAGGTCATCGTCGAGCCGTTCTGGTGGAAGGCCATCCAGAAGAAGATCACCACGGCGAAGACAAGCATCAGGGCCGTGATGCGCGACTTGGTCTGCGCGGGGGTCAGCTCGGCGGCCTTGACACCGGCGGCCGAAGCGGCGGCGGCCTGCTGCTTGGCCGTCACGTCGGCATGCTTGAAGGTCTTGCGGAAGCCGACATAGATCAGGTAGGAGATGACAAGCGAGATGCACGCCACGCCGAAGCCCATGTTGTAGGCGCCGGAGAGCTTCTCGATGTAGTGGTGCGAGAACTCGCCCAGATCGGAGGCCGAAGCACCCATCGACGCGGCCAGCTCCTGCAACTTGGCCAGCGGCTCGGCCGGCATCTTGTCGCCCAGCTCCATGTACTGGTGCGCGAGGGCCGGAATCTGTCCGTTGTAGACCAGGCCGTCCTGCGCGAGGAAGTGGTTGGTGATCCACGTGGCCATCGACGGCGCGAACATCGCACCGATGTTGATCGCCATGTAGAAGATCGAGAAGGCGTTGTCGCGCTTGGCCTGGTAGGCCGGATCGTCGTAGAGGTTGCCCACGAGCACCTGGAGGTTACCCTTGAAAAGGCCCGTACCGCAGGCGATGAGCGCCAGTGCGCCGAACATCAGCGCCTTGCCCGCAAAGCCCGGTCCCGTCGGGATGGAGAGCAGCGCATAGCCGCCGAACATCACGAAAATTCCCAGCGTGACCATCTTGCCGAAGCCGAACTTGTCGGCCAGAATGCCGCCGAAGAAGGGCATGAAGTAGACCGCGGCGAGGAAAATACCGTAAATCTGGGTGGTTGCGGCCTCGGTGTAACCGAATTTCGCCTGCAGGAAGAGCGTGAAGATCGCAAGCATCGTGTAGTACCCGAACCGCTCACCCGTATTGGCGAGAGAGAGGGCGTACAAACCTTTGGGTTGTCCTTTGAACATAGTTGTTTTTTGGTTTTAGAGGTGATTCTGGTTTTGTCCGAGGACAAATATAGAAAAATTTTGATTATATTTGTATAAAACCCCACCCCGTTATGGAAAAAACCCCCGAAATACTTCCGATCGTCGAACGCGACGAATGGCTGCGCCCCGTTGCCGGCGCCATCGCCGCCCGACACCGCCGCTACCTCGACAAGCTCGCCGAGATCGAACGCGGCGCCGGTTCGATCGTCGACTACGCCAACGGCTACCGCTACTACGGCTGGCAGTGGGACGAGACGCTCGACGGCTGGTGGCTGCGCGAGTGGCTGCCCGGCGCCGAGGATGTCTACGTCTTCGGCGACTTCAACAACTGGCAGCGCACCGAAATCCGCATGCACAAGGACGCCGCGGGCGTCTGGAGCGCCTTTTTCCCCGCGGCGATGTACCGCGACCGCCTGACGCACGGCTCGCTCTACAAGATCCACGTCCACGGCCAGAACGGCTGGCTCGACCGCATTCCGGCCTATGCGCGCCGCGTCGTGCAGGACGACGCCACGAAGAACTATACGGCGCAGTTCTGGAACCCCGCCGAGCCGTTCGACTGGCGCGGCGACGCCTTCGACGCCTCGCGGATCGGCAGCCTGCTCATCTACGAGGCCCACGTGGGCATGGCCCAGGAGCGCGAAGGCGTGGGTACCTACCGCGAATTCACCGAGAAGATCCTCCCGATCATCAAGCGCGACGGCTACAACGCCGTGCAGCTGATGGCCATCGCCGAGCACCCCTACTACGGGTCATTCGGCTACCACGTGTCGAGCTTCTTCGCCCCCTCGTCGCGCTTCGGCACCCCCGAGGAGCTCAAGGAGCTCGTGCGCCGCGCCCACGAAATGGGGCTGGCGGTCATCATGGATCTCGTGCACGCGCACTACGTCAAGAACCTCAACGAGGGAATCAACGAACTCGACGGCACGGACCACCTCTACTCGCTGCCGGGCGAGGCGGGCAACCAGCCCTACTGGGACTCGAAGCTCTTCGACTACGGGCGTCCCGAGGTGCAGCACTTCCTGCTCTCGAACGTCAAGTACTGGCTCGACGAGTACCACTTCGACGGCTTCCGCTTCGACGGCGTGACCTCGATGATCTACCACCACCACGGCTACGTCGACTTCGACAGCCGCGACCGCTTCTTCGACGGCGGGGTCAACAACGACGCACTGGACTACCTCACGCTGGCCAACCGCCTGATCCACGACTTCCGGCCCGCGGCCGTGACCATCGCCGAGGACGTGAGCGGCATGCCGGGCATGTGCAGTCCGATCGACGACGGCGGCATCGGCTTCGACTACCGCCTCGGCATGGCCATCCCGGACTTCTGGATCAAACTGCTGAAGGACGTTCCCGACGAGGAGTGGAACATCTGGGAGATGTGGTCCGTGATGACCAACCGCCTGCCCGAGGTGAAGACCGTGGCCTACGCCGAGTCGCACGACCAGGCGCTCGTGGGCGACAAAACGATCGCCTTCCGACTGATGGACAAGGAGATGTACTTCCACATGGACCGCGCGTCGGAAAACCTCATCATCGACCGCGGCATGGCGCTGCACAAGATGATCCGCCTGATGACCATCTCGACGGGCGGGCAGGCCTACCTCAACTTCATGGGCAACGAGTTCGGACACCCCGAGTGGATCGACTTCCCGCGCGA